>Ga0210406_10000002_pt1 | contig 670829 bp, 589 predicted proteins | sample IncBWC30MmetaG_FD_155454 | JGI IMG/M metagenome (GOLD analysis project Ga0210406, IMG submission 155454) | Forest soil microbial communities from Barre Woods Harvard Forest LTER site, Petersham, Massachusetts, United States - Inc-BW-C-30-M | ecosystem: Environmental > Terrestrial > Soil >... | reverse complement strand
GCACCAATCGCATAAATCAATTTGGTAGCCGGGTCAAAATATCCCGTTACCATTTGCGTTGCTTCCTGAATGCCAGCATTGCCGTTTCCCTGGGCGAACACGCCAAATGCCGACAGTAACGCAATGCCTGTCAGCAACACTTTTTTGCTTCGTTTTTCCATAATCTGAATGAATTATTTTGTTTCTACTTCCCGCTTTCTGCGGGCTTTCGGGACAAAAGTGTTAGGAAAAACAAGGCACAATAACGATGTGTCTTTCAGTGGAATTACTTGGCAGTGAGTGGCAGTGTTAGAAGATTTAAGCTCTTGGTTTGTGGCGAAAAAAGCGATACAATCTTGATAAGTTTTACTGAAACATAATTATGGGTTTTTACTCTTATCATACCTATAATTAACTGCACAATTTTTCCTATATTTGAATTATTTAGACAAGTCTTAAAAAATCAAATGTCATTTGGGAAGCATATAAAAGAATTGAGGGAGAGCAAAAGTTTATTCCTAAGAGAAGTTGGCGCAGCTTTGGAGTTAGATAATGCTTTTATCAGTAAGGTAGAAAATGAAGAAAGGTTATTGCCAAGAAAGCATTTAGAAAAACTTGCTGATTTTTTGAATATACCGTTAAATGAATTATTGGTTCTGTGGCTGGCGGATAAAATAAAAGCGATTATCGAGAATGAAGAAGTTGGAAAACAGGCGTTAAAAGTTGTCTTAAAAGATTTAAATAAAATCAAGAACAAGGATTAAGTTTTTAGCTATTCTTTAAGATTGTAGTTTATAAAAGTTTAATTAATAAAAGTATGAGCGTATGACGTATTTTTTACTCAACAACAATAGTTCTGTTGCTTATGATGATAGTGATGCTTCTGATGTAAAAGTATATATTGATGGCAAACTTCACGATTTCAAGGAAAGCACTGAAAACAGGATTGATTATGCTAATGCGACAAAGCGGAATAAGTATTCCCAAACTTTAAACAATCAGTTTGAGAATTTGCTCCTCCTAACAGGTGCAGGTTCCTCCATCGGTTGGGGTAAAGCCGGAAAGTTAGGTAAGTCGATGGCTAATTTATGGGATGATGCTGAAGCTCTTTTAACATCCGAAGTATTTGGAAAACTTCTGGAAACAATTGGCTACGATGAAAAATGGGAAGATGGTGAAATAGTAAAGAATTTGGAAAAAGTTCTCTCTATGGCTACCCCGGCCATTCCTTATGTAGCGAAAGAGGATATAGACATAGAAGGTTGTGTAAACAAGATTAAGGATTTTATTAAAGAAGCCTGCCAATTAAGTTTGCCAGATAATTCACCTCACACGCTTTTACTAAACAAAATAACCAAACGTAAAGTAACTCTACCCCGATTTAAATTGTTCACACTGAACTACGATTTAATGTTTGAACAGGCATCCTGGGAAAGCAATTTTGTAGTTATTGACGGTTTTTCTTTTTCTCAACCGAGAATATTTAGCGGACGTAATTATGATTATGATATTGTTTCACGAAATCAAAGCAGAGTAAAGGAGGAAGACAATTTCATTCAAAAAGTTTTCCATTTGTATAAGTTACACGGTTCTGTTAATTGGGAAAAAGAAGACAATAAAATTGTACAGAAAGAAAACCCTAACAACCCTTTAATGATATATCCACATCAATCAAAATATGAGAGTTCTTATGAACAGCCGTATTTTGAAATGATGTCAAGGTTCCAATCTAATCTACGAAAGGAAAATGTTTTCCTTATCACAATCGGCTTTAGTTTCGGCGACAAGCATATTGTAACGGCAATTGTTGAGGCATTAGAACAAAATCCAAGTTTTCAGTTAATGATAATTAATCGAGGAATAGACGAAACCAACGAGAACTTAAAACCCTTTATTGATGCTGCAAAGAAGTATTCCAATATATCAATCGTTTCAGAAACCTTTGAGGATTTTGCCAAAAATTATCCCGACCTGAAATCCTACAATCAGGAAGATACAAGACAAATACTAATCAATATACCCAATCCTTAATTATGAGCAATAGCCCTTTCAATCACAGCCATTTTCTTGGGTATGTAAATTTTGTATCCCCTGCATTTGTAAAAGTACATTTCCCATCATCTGTATTGATGAAAACATTTGTTCACCATGCAGAAGTGTTGAGAGGTGGACTTGTAGGAAACTATATTGTTGTTGAGGGTGAGGAAAAGGGTTTTCTTGGAAAAATGTTGGAAATATCATTACCGGAAAAGGAACGATTGGAATTAAGTGAAAGAACTTTTTCAACTAAAGCATTTCATCCAGTAGGAAGAATAGAAATTCTTTTATCATTTGATTTGTTTGACCCGAGTAAAATAGAAAAAGGTATAAATAGCCTCCCACTCATTGGTTCTAAGGTATTCATTTGTTCGTCAGAATTTCTTTCTACACATTTCAAAACCTTTGGAATAAAACCCGAAAATATTGAACATTCTCCTGTTTTTAGAATGGGGAATTTGATATACGATAAAAATGTTCCGGTGGATATTTCTTTGCAAGCGATATTTAGTCGTCATTGTGCGGTTGTTGGTACAACAGGAGGAGGAAAAAGTTATACCATCAGCAAATTTATTGAGGGAGTTATAGAAACCGGAGCAAAAGCTATAATCTTAGACCCAACAGGAGAATATTCTACATTTGATACTCATCCAAAAGTTGACCATTCAACACTGATTTCTGAAAGCTATTTTCCATATCAGAATTTAACCATTAATGATTTATTCGTTCTGTTCAGACCATCAGGGCAAGTACAGCAACCCGTTTTATTGGAAGCCATTAAGTCATTAAAAGTTGCACATTGCTTATTGGGGAATATTCCTAATAATGGACATAATAATGATGGAACTAACGATACTTTTACATTCAGAGGTCAGCAAGTAGTTATAAATAATGGATTAGTTGTAAAACAAAATAATATTACTGCGGCATATAATAATGCCTACTTTACTTATAAAGCTATTATAGAAGATTTCACAATAAATAATTTCAGTATAAATCTACTCCACAGGCAAATAGGGAATGAATGTTTTCAAATATTCAACGACCGTTGGGCAAACAATAGAGATGAAAGAAATTATGGAAATGCAACGAGTTTAATAATGCGTGTTAACAATGTAATATCGGACAATGATTATTCTGGTATGTTTGGATTTAATGCTCCAATCACAAATAACTTAATAACCAAGATAGACGAGTTTTTGAATAATCCAGGCTTAAACATCTTAAGAATTGGTTTTGAAAATGTACCTTATAATTTTCAGGCAAGAGAAATCTTGGCAAATTCATTGGGAAGATACTTATTGAATAAAGCTCGAACTAATATTTTCAGAGAAAACCCTCTAATTCTCTTTGTAGATGAAGCCCATCAGTTTTTAAACAAGAAAATTAAGGATGAATATTTTGAAAGCACAGAATTAAATGCTTTTGATAACATTGCTAAAGAAAGTCGTAAATATGGATTATTTCTATGTTTGTCAACACAAATGCCAAGAGATATTCCTGTTGGTACGCTAAGTCAAATGGGAACATTCATTACTCATAGGCTGATAAATTATCAAGATAAGGAAGCAATTGCGAGTGCTTGCTCAACTGCCAATAAAGAAACTCTTTCTTTTTTACCATCTTTAGGGTCAGGAGAAGCAATTATTATGGGAGTTGATTTTCCAATGCCAATATCAGTCAAAGTAGATATGCCAACAATTACACCGAAGTTCGATACTCCAAAATTTGTAAAAATAGCAGGCAGTTAGTTTTATAGCGTTTGAACAACTTTTAATTTGTGTCTGACATACAAAAGAGAGTTTGCTTACACAAACTCCCCGATGTCGAAATCCTTCAACTTCGTGCGGGCTTTCCGGACAAAAGTATTGGGAAAAGCGAGGCGCAATAATGATGTGTCTTTCAGTGGAGTTTTTGGGAACTATTAGCAGTGTCTAAATCATGTTACAAATTGGCTTATCTTCTCTATAAAATTAGTTTATGTTATTTTAGCACTAATAATATTTACTCTAATAGCACATGAAACTTTCGGACTTAACAATAGAAAGCATAAAGGAATTTATATCAGGAGATAATCAACTAACGCCACGTTTAACAGGTGAAAAAATTTTGAAACTGTTTAATCATGTGGGGTTCAAAGACGTTTATAAATATGGTGATGGCGGGATGCCAAATAGCCTTAGCCGAAATGCGTATGTTTTAGAAAAATTATATGAAATAAATGGTCGAAGAGAGATGCTTCAGCTATTGCAAATAGTCTTCGACCCAAGACATTTTGCCCAAGATGTTTCAAAAGATATAAAGGAAGCAGTAGAACAAATTAACCCACTCTTACAACAGGATGGTTATCGACTTGAAGATTTCGAGGGAAAGTATAAAATTATAGGTGCGGACTTGCCGGAAAATATTGAAGTGGAAGTTCATTTTGAGGATATAGAGGCGCAGATTGTTGAGCAAATTCGAGCTGCGAAATTTTCTATTTGGGTAGCGGTAGCGTGGTTTACAAACAAAACACTAATGAGGGAGCTATACAATCGAAAGCAAGAAGGTATTAACGTTCGTGTTGTTGTTTTAGACGATGAGATTAATACGAAATATGGCTTCGACTATGAAAAATATTTTGAAACAAAAAGAGTTCCCAAAAGCGGGAAATATGAAAATATAATGCACCATAAGTTTTGCATTATTGATTTAAAGACAATTATTCATGGGTCATATAATTGGACAACAAAAGCGAACTGGAACAGAGAAACAGCAAGTGTTGAAAATAGCCGTGAGTTGGCAGAGAAATATGCTGCCGAATTTATCAGTCTTATTAAATAACGATTTTCTAAATAAATGAAAAAATAATAATGGCAAGTATTAAACGTCCAATGTTTGAAGCACACGTATTGGAGGGATTATGTAGAACTATTGGAGATACTTCGGATGGTTTAACAGGCACGGAAATAGGGCAAATTCTTTTAAACTCAAATATTCCAGACATTGACCCTCAAAACACAAAATGGAGAAGGCTGTATTCGGCATTTGCTGATTGGCAGAATAAAAACCAATGTTCAAATCATATACTAAGATTTGTGCAAGATGCTTTGCAACCTGTGCGATACATTGGAAAAGAAGAAATTTTTCATAATCGCAGATTAGAGGTTAATAAACGTTTAGCATTTATAGGTACAGAATTTACAGAACAAGGTAAATTCAGATTGGTTGAAAAGGCTACAACAATCGCAGAAGCTGAACAACGTGCCAGCCGTTTAAAACATAAGTTGGAAAACAGAAATGTTCATGCTGCGGTATTTGAATATTGCAAAGCTGAATTATTGGTTGAAAACTACTTTCATTCAGTCTTTGAGGCTACCAAAAGTATTGCAGACCGTTTAAGGGCAATGACCGGAGTTTATGCAGATGGTAATGCGTTGGCAGAAACAGCATTTTCTACCAGTAATCCTTTGGTTAAAATTAATCACCTAAAAACAGATACAGATAGAAGCGAGCATTTAGGATTATGTAATTTAATTAAAGGTATGTTTGGCTTAATCAGAAACTCTACGGCACATGAACCTAAAATAAAATTTGAAATCACCGAAGATGAGGCTTTGGATATTTTGAACACTATATCCTACATTCATAAAAGGCTTGATAAAGCAATATAAACAAAAGGGAGTTTGCTTACACAAACTCCCCGATGTCGAAACCCTCTAAATCCTTATTCCGCAAATTGGAAGAATTGAAATCCGTTCCGGTGGGGAGGCTCTTATCCAACAGCTCCGCAATCTTCCGTGATGCCCCCTCCATTGAGTTTTCGAGCAAGCTAAACAATTCGGTTCCTTGTATTCGCCGAACTATATCCACCGCTTTCTGTTGAAGGGCAGGTTCAAGCACTTCTTGCTCCAGCAATGCCCCTACGGTAGTCAGTTCGTCAAAGGTAACTCCTGTGGCAAAACCGTTGTCGCTGCCCGGCAAACCCTGTCTTCGTCCTTCTTCTTCCTCGTCCTCGAAATTGGGTACAAAACCGAAATCTTCATCCAATTCTTCCCGCGGAATTTCACTTACAAAACCTGCTTCGTTGGTTTCTGCTTCAAAATTATCAGGTATATCAGCCCTTTTTTCAGATTGGCGTTCCGTGGCACTTGTTGGCAGTGCGTGTCGCTTTACAGGCTTTGGCTTGCCCATTATTTCCGGTAAATCGGGATTTACCGCAGGGTGTTGAGGCTTGCTTTTCACTACCTTTTTGATGATGATTTTATCCTTTGCCAGTAGCACAATAACAATGAGCAGGCAGATGACTATTATAATTTCCATGACTATAAAATGGGTTTGTACTTATCGTTGAAACTTTTGGTAATGTCTTCGCCAAATTCCTGAAAATGGTATTCCAGCAAGTTGTCGAGATAGGCGTATATCGTTATCTTATCCTCACCAATGACCTGCACTATGCGGGACAGCCGTTCGTGAAAATCGGGGCGTATGTACACTGATTTGCCGTTACGGGCATTGGTTTCCGCTCTTTTGAAAAACAGTTTCTCATAATCGGCTTCGCTGATTTTTTTTGAACGGCTCTTTTCCTTGCTTGGCTTTTCTGGCTCTTTCTCCGGTTCCGATTTTTGTGGCGGTTCAGGCGATACATTCAAGCCATCTTTTTTCACGCCATCGGCGATAATGTTCATTAAAAATTCTTCGTCTATCTCCGGTTTGCTTTTCTTTTTGTTTTCATTTTCCATAGGACTAAAGTTTCACGGTCTGTAAAAATTCTTCCATAAACAAATCCAGTCGGCAGGCTTTCATCAATCGCTCATCAGCAGGCAGTAAGGTAGAACGGAAGACGGTTTTTGCATCGGCTTCTCCCTCTTTGCGGAAACGCTTGCTATCCGTGATACTGGTATTCATCAAGTGAATGCCCAAACTGTTGATTAAATTTTCGTACACGCTGTACAAGCCGGATTTTTCCCTGCCGTCCACCTGGTTCCAAAACAGGTTGATGCTTTGAATAGCTGTTGCGCCCTGCTTACGGACAATATCGTTCAATACCTGTGTAAAAATCAATGTGCTTTCCATCACTACACGGTCTGCGATGATGGGTGTAAAGATGTGGTGCATACCCGCAAGTGTTTTCAATATTCCTGCGGAATTGACCGTACCCGGCAGGTCGAAGAAAACAACATCCACGGGAACGGGGGAAGATTGCAGGTATTGCGCTACGGCATCCAGTACGCCATCTGCCCGGTGCTGCACAACAGGATAGGCTTTTTTGTTGATGCTTGTAAACTGTTTATGAGCCAGTTTTTTGTACACTTCATTGCTCATAATGCTGCTCATATCCCTTGCCCGCATCTGTATAAGGCTGTGCTGTGGAAAGTCACAGTCAAAGACAGCAACGTGATAACCCAGCCGATAATGAAGCAGGCTGGCAATAAGTGTGGTAAAGGTACTTTTGCCCACGCCCCCCTTTTGGGAGGAAAAGGCGATAAACAACGGTTGTTTTTTTGTGTCCATGTGCGTAACGTTTTAATTATTCATCTGTTTATGTATCGCTATACGCTTATAGCTGATTACCTAAGTAAGTACAAAGGCATATCCGTATATTTTTATTTGCAGGCTTTTGTATGCGGGTATTCCGGTAAAAGCATACGTGCTGTTTTATAGCTGTAGTCATGTCCGTATGCAGGAATATGTAACTGTGCATCTTTACATACTTGTTTACATAATTGCTTACCTCATTTTATACCGTCTTACCTGATTGCATACACCATTATTTACCTGCTTAACTGCTTGTGTATGAACGCAGCTGCATAGCTACGTTCATACATACCTATTCAGTTAATAGCGGATGCCTATACAAAGGAATGCAGGTAAATACCCGCTTTAATAATGCTGTCCTGTTTTGGCTTCCTGTGGCAGTGTTTGGCAGTGTTACACATTGCAATGCTCCGGGAAAGCTGCGCTTATTTTGTAATTGCATCAATGCAACGGGAGAATGGAAAAATCATTGGAGATAAGAGGCAATAAATGGAACGGCGATAGCCGTTTTTTTCTGCTTTATTCAATCCGTCCCGCAGGGCGGATTTTCTGTTCACCTGAACAGAGCAAGTTATGTTTTTAGCTGCTTGAAATGCTTTCCGTAGCTAAAAACAACTTGCCATTGCATGGAGCCGGAAAACACCCTCCGAAGTCGGGGTTTATGGAAATTGTAATGGATTAGAGATATGGACGACAGCAAAAGAAATCAAATCAGCAAAGGTGGTCGCAAGCCTAAGAATGACCCTGCTACCCACCGCTATTCGATTAGCCTGAACGATACGGAAAATGCACAGTTCCTTACATTGTTCGAGCAGTCGGGAATGAAAGTAATGGCGCATTTTATTACTGCCTGCATCTTTCAGAAAACAATTAAGACAGTAAAAATTGATATGGATGCCATAGAGTTTCATACACGGCTCACCAATTTTTACAGCCAGTTCAGAGCCGTTGGCGTGAACTACAACCAAATCGTGAAGATATTGTACCGCAATTTTTCGGAGAAAAAGGCATCTGCATACCTCTTTAAACTGGAAAAACAGACGGCTGAAATGGCAGACTTGTGCCGGAAAATAATTGAGCTGACACAGGAATTTGAGAAAAAACACCTGCAAAAATGATAGCGAAGATTGGAAAGGGCGAGCATTTGTACGGTGCTATCTCGTATAACCAGCAGAAGATTGACAAAGAAACGGGACAGGTTCTATTGCTGAACAAAATACCTGAAACATTAAATAACACTTATTCTACCAGCTACTTGCACCAACATTTTGAACCATATTTAGCCACAAATATCAGGACAGAAAAACCCGTGCGCCACATATCGCTGAACCCTGATCCTGCGGATAAGGTCAGCGATGGGCAGTTTATAGAAATGGCGCAACGGTATATGCAGGAAATGGGATATGGCGACCAGCCCTATGTTGTTTTCAAACACACCGATATAGAACGCACCCACATCCATATTGTAACCGTTTGTGTAGGTTTAGACGGCAAGAAGATACCGGACAGTTACGACCATCCCCGGTCAATGGCTATTTGCAGGGATTTGGAACAAAAGTATAACCTCATATCAGCAACGGACAAGCAACGTACAGGGAACGAGGTATTCCGCCCGGTAGATTACAAAGCTGGGGACGTTAAATGCCAAATGGCATCGGTAGTACGACACCTGCCGAAGTATTACGAATATGCCAGTTTGGGGGCATACAATGCGTTGCTATCACTCTTTAATATTACGGCGGAAGAAGTGAAAGGAGAACTGAACGGGCAACTGAAAAACGGACTGGTATATTTTGCTCTGAACGAACAGGGTGAAAAAGCCAGTAATCCCTTTAAGGCTTCACGTTTTGGAAAACACGCAGGGCTGGACGAGTTGCAAAACCACTTTATAGAGGCTAAGGATAAAATGAAAACCAACCCCGCAAGAGCCATCCTCAAAAACACCATTGAAGCAGCGATGCACACCACTACCAATGAAATTGATTTTAAAAAGCAACTATTAGAACAGGGCATCAATACCGTTGTTCGGCGCAATGATGAGGGGCGTATATATGGCATGACCTTTATAGACCACGAAAGCCGCACCGTTTGGAACGGTTCAGCTTTGGGCAAAAGCCTATCGGCAAATGTGTTTAATGACTGGTGGAAAGAACAGGCTGTGGAGCAACGCCAAAATACAGAACAGACAAGCTCCATCGCATTTTCATCCGCAGATAAAAACGCTGCGGAAGAAAAAGAAGAAACCCACCAGCTTTTTGACTTTCTTAATAAAGAACAGCCGACCGATGAAACAGGATTGATAGACGGATTAGGCGGGCTATTGCCGGAAGCTCAGGGAGAGGATTACGAGGAACAGGCTTTTACAAATAGAATGAAGAAAGTGGCGAGAAAAGGAAAGAAAAGGCTTTAATTTTTTTTTGTATCTTTACAGTACGCTTTCAACGGAAGCGTGCCACTCATCATAGCAAAGCTGTATCAGCACCGTTTCTTAATTTATTTATTATATCATCGAAACAAATATCTCGTTTCGGAATATGGTTGATGAGTGACATTTTTTGACGAGAACTTGTATTAGAGATGGATAATAAATTAAATGGGCATACTGGCGATTACATTAAACGTCAAGCCAAAAAAATCAAAAAACAAGAAGGGGTTACTTATCTTCAAGCCTTGGAAAAAGCAGCGTTAAATGCTGGCTATAACAACTGGAAGCACTTTGTCAATTCCAGCAAAGATGCTGATGTATCAAATCAAAAAACGGCTAAAGAAAAGTTAGAGCCAGGTCTTTCAGTAACAAAACCAGCTACCAATCAAAGAACAATTAATCCGTACAGAAATTTGCTTGTATCAGCGACCAATATTTTGCTGGACAAAAATCTTATTTCTTTAGGAGGTCAGTCGTCAGACAATGAAGATGGACATACTATTGTTGAATTATTTGGTCATCCGTCAGTAATAATTTGGCAAAGTATTAGTTATGATGAATTGACAATATCGGTTTGGTGGAAGTACAAACACGACCTGCATCCACAAGCAAATCTTACTGGAAATGCTCGCGAAAATTTTACAAGTTCTACACCTTTGGCAGACAAAACGCATTATAAAAAATTCGTTGGGGTTGTTGCCAGTGGTTGGTTGGAAAGAAGAACAGGGAAATATCTAATGGGAAAGGACAATGAAGCAATTTTAAAACACTACACACGGAGGGGAGAAAAAGAAGAACTGGAAAAATTACGACCACAAAAACCTAAAGGTTTTGAAACCGAGGGTAAATTCTATTTTTAAAAAGGCATAAATATGGGGTACAGTTTAACAAGAACAGTACCCCATTTTCTTACACACTACTTTTGTATTTCTGCTGCCAAACACTTCCACTACAAGCCATCCGACACCGCTTTCGGTAGGCGCATTCGCATAGCTTCTACACTTGCATCAAAACAAATTTTTGAATTATGCAAGGAGAAGACGATTTAAGAGGGTTAGCCAAAATAATGGCTTTTATGAGAGCGGTAAGCATCATCATTGTGTTGATGCACTTTTATTGGTTCTGCAACGGGTTCTTTGCCCAGCGTGGCTGGACGTTGGAAATTATAGGTAAGATACTTACCAATTTCAACCGAACCGCAGGGCTTTTTTCACATACACTATACACCAAAATTTTTGCACTGGTTTTACTGGCGTTAAGTTGTTTGGGTACAAGGGGCGTGAAAAACGAAAAGATAACGTGGACTAAAATCCGTGTTGCGTTAGCCATTGGCTTAGTGCTGTTCTTCCTGAATTATCCATTACTGAAATTATCGGCAGGCATTGCCACATCGCTTTACATTCTTACAACAGGTGCAGGATATATTGCTTTGCTCATGGCGGGTGTATGGATGAGCCGCTTATTGCGCAACAGCCTGATGGACGATGTTTTCAACAACGAAAATGAGAGCTTCCAGCAGGAAACCAAACTGATGCAAAATGAGTACTCCGTTAACCTGCCTACGAAGTTTTACTATAAAGGCAAATGGAATGACGGCTGGATTAATGTAGTCAACCCTTTTCGAGCCTCTATCGTGTTGGGTACTCCGGGTTCGGGAAAATCCTATGCTATTGTAAACAACTATATCAGGCAGCACATTGAGAAAGGTTTTAGTATGTATATCTACGACTTCAAGTTTGATGACCTTTCCACCATTGCGTACAATCATTTGCTGAAACACGCCAATAAGTATAAAGTAAAGCCTAAGTTTTACGTCATCAACTTTGACGACCCACGCCGGAGCCACCGATGCAACCCGCTTAATCCTGATTTCATGACTGATATATCGGATGCTTACGAAGCCGCCTATACCATCATGCTTAACCTGAACAAAAGCTGGATAACCAAACAAGGTGATTTCTTCGTGGAAAGCCCAATTATACTGCTTGCAGCAATTATTTGGTTCCTTAAAATCTATGATAACGGTAAGCATTGCACGTTCCCGCACGCTATCGAATTGCTCAACAAAAAATACGCAGACGTATTTACCATACTTACGTCATACCCCGAACTGGAAAATTATTTATCGCCGTTCATGGATGCTTGGTTAGGGGGCGCACAAGACCAGTTACAAGGACAAATCGCATCGGCAAAAATTCCTTTATCCCGCATGATTAGCCCGCAACTGTATTGGGTAATGACGGGCGACGATTTTTCATTGGATATCAACAATCCTAACGAGCCTAAAATCTTGTGTGTTGGTAACAACCCTGACAGGCAAAATATCTACTCCGCAGCTTTGGGCTTATACAATTCAAGGATTGTAAAACTGATTAATAAAAAAGGACAGCTTAAAAGTTCAGTTATCATAGATGAGTTGCCAACGATTTATTTCAGGGGACTCGATAACTTGATTGCAACTGCCCGTAGTAATAAGGTAGCAGTATGTTTAGGATTTCAGGATTTTTCGCAGTTAACAAGAGATTATGGCGATAAAGAGAGTAAGGTAATACAGAATACGGTGGGCAATATTTTCTCCGGTCAGGTGGTTGGCGAAACAGCAAAAAGTCTTTCGGAACGCTTTGGAAAAGTGTTGCAGAAAAGACAAAGCATGACCATTAACCGCAATGATAAATCCACCTCTATATCTACCCAACTGGATAGCCTGATACCCACCTCCAAAATATCTACGTTGACACAGGGTATATTTGTCGGTGCAGTTTCAGATAATTTCGATGAACGCATTGAGCAGAAAATATTTAATGCTGAAATTGTAGTAGATAATGATAAGGTTGCCGCTGAAACCAATGCCTACAAGAAGATACCGCAGATACTATCTTTCACTGATGAAAACGGAGCGGACAATATGAAGCAGGAAATTGAAACTAACTATAAGCAGATTAAGCAAGATGTTATCGGTATTGTCGAAGCTGAAATGGAACGCATCAAGAATGACCCGGATTTACAGCATTTGGTGCAGCAAGAGCAATAAGTACCAAAAAAAACACACATTACCCATCTCATAATTGATTTGTCCTAATAGTTGCCTACTAAGTCCTTTTTATCAAAATTTGGAGCAGATACCTTTGTCTAAATTTTAATAACAGATAAAATAAGCAAACACATGACGAACACAGAGAACTTAGAAATATCAACACTGACCGTAGCCCATATTATAGTCGTGGTGTCGGATTTAGAAGCCAGTTGCCGTTTTTATACTCAACTCGGACTTACTCCTTTTTTCGTTGATGGCGGTGAGGCTGCAATTATTGAGTTACAAGGGGGTACTCATGTTCTCCTCTTCAAATCTAATGGAGAAAAAAATGAAGATATTTTGCAGAGTACAACAGGTCAGTTCCGTCGCCGATTTTCAGAACAGTTTGACCTTATGATTCCTGGAAGAAGCCGGGAAGAATTAGAGGTATATCGTCAGGGATTGATTAATCGTGGAATTGTTGCTGGAGAGATTCCAGACGAAACATTTTATGGACACCATCTATTCTGCATAAAAGACCCGGATGGTCATGGCATTACTATTTACACGAGCCACAGGATAAGCGGATAGGCAAATATGCCTGACGTAGCCATGAGAAATACAACGGTTAGCCCAATAGTAGAAAAAATTGTTTCGTCTTAAATGACGTATTGGGTTAACCGTAGATAGGTCGGATCTATGCAAAACAAGCACATGATTGATTTGTCCGAATGACTACCTCACTTATCCTCTTTATTAAATTCAAAAGCAGATAATTTTACCAATATTAATTACAGATAGAAATGAAAAGAGATAAAATATTTTATTGGGTCGCAACAAGTTTAGTTGCACTATCGGGAATGATGGCGTGCATCATGTATTTCGTAAGCCCTTTTATGGCAAAAGAGTTTAAACATTTGGGGTTTCCTGATTACTTCAGGATTGAGTTAGGTGTAGCACAATTATTAGGTGCGTTTGCCCTCATTTTGCCAATGGTTTCCAATCGTATTAAAGAGTGGGCGTATGCAGGCTTTGCCATCACATTTGTTTCTGCAATAACAGCACACATTACTGTTGAAGGTATATTAGCAACAATAGCTCCGTTAATATCGTTATTCTTGTTATTTATGTCTTATTTTTGTTTCTATAAGCTGAATAAATATAACCGGATAGACCGAGATTGAAAAAATTAAAAAACATACCAACCTTAAAGGACGATGATGGGTTTAAAATCATCATGTCTTATTTCGACCCTAAAGAATACAACAAGAAAAATTTTATTGATTTTTATATTCACGGGCTTTCTGATGATACTTACGAATTAAAAATGCCGTTACCGCCCCATCGGCAGACAAATCATTCTATTATTTTGGTGACCAGAGGCTCTATTGTTGCGGCCGCAGGATTTGACCATTATACTATTGAACAGAATGCGATAATTGTTATACCAGCAGGGCAAATAACAAGTTTATCTTTTATGTCAGAAGATATTGAAGGGTTTTACCTGCATTTCTCTGATAACTATTTATCTCACACAAAAATTGACCTGTCAGACTGGCTAATCCGACCAGTTATAAAACTCGAAGAGGAAGACGCAGAACATTTAATAATGTTGCTTAAGCGTATGCAGAAACTTAACGAAAGTGAGGTAAATGCAGACATCATAAAATTGTACCTGAACACTTTTCTTGCTGAAATGACCCGTTCATTTGATTTTCGGAAGAGAATTAACTTCTCAGCCCATGAACGGCTTGCAGTAGAATTTAAACGGTTGCTTAATTACCATGTCACTAAAGAAAAGTCAGTAGGGTTTTATGCATCGCAGTTGAACGTAACGCCCAATCATCTTAACAAATCAGTAAAGTTAACGCTGGATAAGTCCGCATCAGCTTTAATTAATGAAATGCTGATTTTGGAAGCCAAAGTCTTAATGCAAAATAACAATATGTCAGTTAGCGAAATCGCTTTTGAGATAGGAATTGAAGATGTTTCTTATTTCGGTCGCTTCTTTAAAAAACACACTGGCCTTTCTCCAACCGAATATCGAAAAATGATTGAATTGTCCGAATAATCGCTTGCCACGTCCTTTTAGGCAAAGCCGGAGCCGAGTATTTTTGCTAAAACTTAAAGCAAAAAAATGAAGCGCAAATTCCTATTATTCGCAGTCCTATACATTAAGTTAGGCGCTATCTATGCCCAAACTACTGACAGTTTACAAACGGCAAAAATATCAACACAGGGAGCCTATATCCCGGTTGAGTTACTTGCCGGTAATGAAGGGGTCAATTTCCAATTAATCCTAAGCAAACAATTTTCGCCGACATCGAGGTTTGGATTTTTTAACGTGACAAGCCTTGCCTGCGGTTACAAGCAGAGCAGCCCCATAACTTCTATCATACAGCAGTCTGGCCTCACTGCCGAAGTATGGAAAGGTATTTCAGTAATGGCAGGCTTATCTGCTATGGGGTTTCCTGATGCACCCTTGCAGGTCAGGCCAACAGCCGGATTACAATATATGTTCTTCAGCAGAGATTTTTCAGTTTTTGTGTTGCCGCGATTCGATTTGACGCAGACCTACAATTTTGAGACACTTGCAGTTTTGGGATACAATCCAATGCTGTCAAAAAACTGGGGCATTTATACCAGGGTAGAGGGACTTTACAACTATAACACAAAACTGGGATATCATGATATAACCGAGATTAACCTGCGACTTGGGCTGTCTTATAAAAACGTTCAGTTCGGGGTTGGCGCTATCATGGATTATTACGGCCCCGACTCTTATAATGTCAACAACTACGGGCTATTTGTAAGAACAAATTTATAATAAAAACAACCGAATGAAAATATCTAATCGAAGAAAATTATCTAAAATACAATCAATAATCGTGTTTACGTTACTGGTTTCTATTGCAATGTCAGGAACTATGACGTTTGGTTTGTTATTAACAAGAACAGGATGGACACCTGATTTCTTCCATGTATGGTTTTTTAAATATTTCCTCGTTGAGCTGTGGCTTTCAATTCCTACTGGCTTTATCGTAGTCCCCTTGATAAAAAAGGCGATAGACAGTGTAACAGCGGAATAAAAGCTCTATCTACAAATATCTGTACACTTACCCCTCCTTTTTACAAACCATATTAGATATATCAAATAATTTTAAATCCACTTGGGTAGTAGCAGGATATGTTGAAGACGAAGAGAATGGGTTTGTTTAATGCAGCATACGAGGTAGGATTGTCAAGTATGAGCAGGCTTCCCTTTATCTAATCTGAATATTGTAATGTTACCCTCTAAGGGTTGCTTTTATTTATGGAAATTTTTAAATCTGAATGATCCAAAGCCGTATGCGCTGTTCAAAAAAAATCCAATAATATAGCCAGAAGTATTCAAGGGGTTTTATACAAAATTCTAATACCGAAAGTAAAAAATCGATGACAGAATATTATAAGAAAATAATAGACGAGTTAGAAGAAGAAATAAAAGAATTGACATACGAGCAGGGCAATGTTTTGGCTTCCTATGAAAAAGCAATTGAACTCATTTTAATCAAGATCGCTGAACTGAAAAAATATATTCTAAAAAGAGGATTTAAAAACGAGAAGGAAGAAATACACTTTTTCAAGTATCAGAAACCAGCTATTATAGCGCAGCTCATTTATTATAATGCCATTTACAAGATTGAGGCGAGAAAGCCCTATGGAACAAAGCCTATAAGAAAATATCTTAACAAAGAATTGAAAAAACTAAAGAGGTTCTTTGACAACAATCTCGATTTCTATAAGTATTATCGTAGCAACAATTCTTTTCTTGATGAAAACTTTTTTGTGCGAGGCAAGCATGATATAAAGCTATGGTTGGACACTTATTATTTCCAGTCAGATCAGACCTTTTCCACTTCGCATGATTACAAGGTCGCCAAGATAATTGCCAACGACTTGATACAGGTTTACATCGAAGACCAACTGTACAGCAAAACCCAGGACGGTAAATCAGTAGCTACGCAAAAACTGAATTGGACAGGAAGCAAAACCGCTATGATAGAATTGATTTACGCACTGAATTGTCATGGTGTTTTCGACAACGGAAACAGCGACATAAGACTGATAGCGCAATATTTTGAAAACACGTTTAATATTGACTTGGGTAATTTTTATCAGACGTTTTTAGAATTGAGAACACGCAAAATAAACCGCACAAAATTTCTTGACGAACTCCGGGATGGGCTTGTGAGAAAAATGGATGAGCAGGACGCAAAATAGAATTTGGGCGTGTCACCACCTGCTTTTGCTGCCGCACAATAGCAGTGTTATTAAAACAGGTGGGTCGGGCTATCCGCTATATCTTTTTCGGTCTTGCAGATCCGCAAAAGGATGCCGCTTCTATCCCTCACGCTAAATCCCATTCAGAAAATTAAGCATCTTACTCACTTCTGCATTCATTTTGGAAAAGGCAAACCATTTCTTACCCAAATCTTTCAGTGATGCTCCAATATGGTAAAGTTCCGTACTGTCTATAATAAGAAAACGGTCATGCGCATGGGCGAAAGTATAAACGTTGATAGCCGGGTACTGGCTGTTGTACCTTTGTACATCCAGTTGCAATTGATTGCTGATGCTTTTGGTGTAGATAGTGGCAGATACAGACTGCCCACGTTTACCGAGCAACGTAAGCACCGTATCGTCCACATAATTGTCAATGAGGATGATTGACCTTTGTGCGCTTCGGATAATATCAGAAACAAAAGTGTAGGCATCGAATATTTGCCCGTCATAGAAAATCCCTTTTTCACTGTATAGTTTGCCACCCTCCAAAGCCCTGAATATTTCCTCGAATTTGCTGTCCGCTTCTATCTGTTTGAGTTCGACTTTATCCATGCGGGAGAACAGTGCGGCATTGCTGATTAATAACTTCCGCATTTCAACAAAAGCGTTCATTATCTCGATGCTGACTTTTACAGCTATATCGCTGCGCAATACGGCAGAAAGCATCGCTACCCCTTGTTCTGTAAATACATAAGGCAAATAACGCCGTCCACCTCGTCCAGCGTTTGAGGTTCCAATTTGGAACCTCAAAGTTTCGCTTTCCTCATCGGTTAGTTGAAAACAGAAAGTATCAGGAAATCGCTCAATATTCCTTTTAACAGCCTTGTTAAGTATTTTGGTTTCTACCTGATAGAGTGTAGCCAGGTCTTTATCAACCATCACCTGTTTGCCCCGTACCGTATAGATAAGGGGTTCTATTTCCTTTTGGCTTATGATAGTATTTGGGTTCATTTCTTTTTGTATGTAGTGTTCTCAAATTCAAAAGCGGTTTCGCCATTTTCTTTCATCACGATATAGGCATCAAACTTTTTTCCCGCTTTGCTTTTCATGCCTTTGATAAGTGATGTTTTGCTTTTATGCACAAGGTTTTCAACTTCTGCAATGCTTAACTGTACACCGCACACATTACGGAACAGGAGCCAGTTGCAAGCCTCATCAGGGCATTTTGCCACTTTATCCCAAATCAAAAGCTGATGGCTTTTACATTTGGGGCAGGTCAGTTCGGGTTGTTTTTCTTTCGCAATGAACATTTCTAAGAGTTCCTGCGTAATGGATGTCGCATAGGCTTCCATGTCTTTATGAAAAGCCGTTGCATCAGTTTCGTTGTTTTCTATTTTCTGCAATACCATTTCCCATTCGGCAGTCATAGCGACATCGGCAATCCGTTTATCTTTTACCGATTGATACACCCCAAGTCCTTTTTCGGTAGGGATAAGGGATTTTTTTTCGCGCTGGATATAATCCCTTTTATAAAGTGTTTCGATGATTGCCGCTCTTGTAGCGGGTGTACCAATGCCAATGCCTTGCAGGGCTTTCCGCTCATCTTCGTTCTCTATTTCCTTTCCGGCATTTTCCATAGCGGACAACAAGCCCGCTTCTGTATAAAGCACTGGCGGTTTGGTTTTCTTCTCCAGTACGGAGGCTTCTTTTATTTTCAGCTCATCGCCAACTTTTAATTCCGGCAAATCCTGTATTGGCTCACTGTCTTCATCGGTGAAATTGCCCCTGATGCTACGCCAACCAGCTTCTAAAATTTTGTTTCCTTTCAGCACAAAATCATAGTGCAATGCCTGTAAGGTGATGTCGGTTATTTCTTTGGAACAGTTATGCGATATGGCTTCGAGCAGGCGCAGGGCAATCATATCATATATCGCATCTTCTTTTGCCGATAAAGCAGACGGGGCTTTTTCGGTAATGAGTAAGCCGTGATGGTCTGTTACTTTTACATCATTCACAATCCGCTTATTGAAACGCCCCCATTTTACTTTTCCGGCAGCTTCCTTGCAGGATGGCTTTGCATTCAATGCTCTTACCAGTGCCGGGATTTCTGTCCACATATCTTCGGGTATGTATTTGCTTCCTGTACGGGGATAGGTGATAAATTTCTTTTCGTACAGGCTTTGTGCAATGTTCAGGGTTTCTTCGGCAGAAAACCCCAATTTTTTATTGGCTTCTTTCTGCAAGCCCGTAAGGTCGAACAGCAAAGGCGGCTGCTCCGTAACCGTTTTGTTTTCCACCGCTGTTACAATAGCTATTCCACTTCGCTGAATAGATTTAAGCGTATCGTCAGCCAGCTTTTTTTCTTCCCATTTGGTTTTGGAAAGGCTCTTAAAGTCTATAAACTCCTTACGGTGTTCCAGTTCGATTTGATAGTATTTTTTGACCGTAAAGTTTTTGTTCTCCAAATACCGTTTACAAATGAGGGCAAGCGTTGGCGTTTGTACCCGACCGAGCGAATACACACCACGGCCTGCGGCAATGCTCAATGCCTGTGAAGCATTGATACCTACCAGCCAGTCAGCCCGGCTCCGTCCTTGCCCGGCCTGATAAAGCCCGTCAAAATCGCTTCCGGGTTTCAAGTTGGCAAGACCTTGCTTAATCGCCTTTTCCGTAAGTGAACTTATCCATAAACGTTGAAAGGGCTTGTTACATTTCAGGTATTCATAAATGTACCTGAATATAAGCTCTCCCTCACGTCCGGCATCGGTAGCCACGATAATGCTATCGCAATGCTTTACGACCTGTTCAACGATTTTCAACTGTTTTACTGCTCCGCCATCGGGAACATAGGTTTTATTTTTTTTTACTTTTCGTACCGTCAGCAAAAAAGGGTTTGGCAGAATGGGTAGGGCTTCTTTTTGGAAACCCGATACCCCATAGTCTTCCGGCATTGCCAGTCCTACCAAATGCCCCAATGCCCACGTAACCTGATAGCCGTTGCCTATCAGGTAGCCATCCCGTTTTTCGGTGGCTCCCAGCAGGGCGGCTATTTCTCTGGCTACGCTTGGTTTTTCTGCAATAACTGCTTTCATAATATCTTTCTTTTTAGTGATTATCTTTTTATCCCTTTGGATTTAGCAGGGACTTTCGGTTTTTGTTGTTGCTGCTGCTTTTGGTCTTTCGGGGTTTGCTGTTCTGATTTTAATGGCTCTTTGATGTTTTTGGTCGCCTCGTTGGTTTTTCCATCGGAGTTCACGGCAACCTGTATTTTATTCGCTTCGGCAGGCTGAACTTTATTTTTCAGGTTGTCGGGGTTTTTAAAGTCGAAAGCGAATTTTCCGGTTTCCGCATTCAGCGTTACATAACCCTTATACGGCTGTCCTTTTCCGTCTTTGAAATCTGTAACATAAATGGTTTTGCCCTCCGTTAATTTTTGGTACTGCTCGTCGGAAAACTCTTTGCCACGGAATGTTCTTAGCGGTTCGTTGCCCTGCACTTGCTTAGGCGCTCTATCCCCGAACAAGAACTCTACATACATTCTGTCAGCGTTAAATTGTACATAAGCACTTTTGTTTTGCGTGTTCTTTAAATCCAGCCCATCCAAATAAAGCGGCTTGCCCTCCCGTAAAGTCTGCTTTTGTTCATCATTCAGCTTTACTCCCTTAATTTCATCAGGCATTTTCATCCATTCCTGCCGCAAGGCAATAACTTCGTTAGTCAGCCTGTCAATGCTGATAATGGACGGAATTTTCTCCCCGGTCTTTGGATTGGTCAATTCCACCACACGCCCCATGTTCCCGCTTTTGAGCAAACTATCTTTATCCTCTTTGGTGAACTCATGTCCGAAGAAAGCAATGTTTAAATTCGGTTTTTGGCGGACACCGTGAATTGCTACAACCACATTCCCGTTCTCACCTGGTTGCAATGAAAGCCTTGCATCCATACGGGTAACGGCACTGCCGAGGTTGATGCTTATGGGTATTAATGTATTGGTTTTATAACCTCTTAACAGGGTATCGAGTACGCCCTCTTTTTCAAGCCGTTCTTTACTCAATCCAATATTGTTCATAGTTTCCCAATCAATTTGCTCCGGCTTATAGCGGTACTCGCTTGTTTCCGGTTTTGCCTGTGTAGTTTCCATATCCTTTTTATTTTCCTGTTGCTGCTGTTGTTCCTTTGGCTCTTTCACCTCATGCTTTGCGATGACAGCCTCACCCTCTTTGGTAGGGGCATCAACTTGTTGCTGTAATGCTTTGGCTGTTTCTTCAGCTTCCCCTGCCGGAACTTTGAAGAAAGAAAAATGAGTGGGGTCTTTAAGCTGTCGCCAAAAGTTGGAGAAGAAATTGGAAAAAATATCCCCGCTTTTGTCCACCCGCATAAACTGGCTCTGGTTCTTTTTATCCGCATCCACGGTTTTCAAATTGCCGTTTTCATCAATGCCCGTTACTGCTTGAATTTTCTTTTTTTCTTTATCCATCACCAGTAAAATATCCGAAAGCTGTTCGGGATACTGTTGTGGAGTTTCAATGGTCTGTTCACTCATGATGCTATAATTTTAAATTGTTATTTCCGAAAGTAAATGAAGCAGGTACGGCGTAGCCGTACCCGTCTTTAGCTGGCACTGTTTGTCATTGATTGTCTTTTGTGCGTTGCAATGGGACGTTGAAACTCTCCCTGACAAACTGGTGTACGTCCGAGAGTTTGTAATACAGTTTGCCACTAATGGTATAATAAGGGAGCTTACCGGTGGAACGGTATCGTTGCAGGGAACGGTGGCTGATTTTGAGCATTTGGAGCAGGTCTTGATTATCCAGCAATTCTTCGCCGTCAATGCTATTACGCTGTTTCTGTATATCTATGATTTGTTCTTTCAGAATGTCGAAACGCTCCATTATCCGTTCCATCCATGAAATAAATTCCATTCTATCTATGTTCATACGGCACACGTTTAATTATTGCACAGCTATTAAGTATTTACTGTACAAAATTGGAGCGTTTGGCCGGGGCTGTCTGCCAAGCCCTGCCCATTGGTTTGGTAGTTTTTTAAAAAAATTTGCAATTACAGAAAACCCTTGCTTTATAAGGGTTTTAAGGTATTATGGAGGCTTTAAAACGGCGTTTTATGTACATCTGCCAATTGGCATAAATGGGCAAATAAAAAGCAGTACGTTTTAGGTACTGCTTTTAAATCAAAGTGCTGATACTGCTAAAGGTCTTTATCCATATATTCTTCGAGGGATATTTTGAGCTGGTCTAAAAATGCAGTTCTTGAACCTGCACGGGTTTTCATACGGTGGAACGAATGGTGTATGTCATTTAGTGAAACACGGAACAGGATTTGGAACACCATACTGATTTTGCGTATGCCTAATTTCCCATGTGAAACAGCATCGGCAGCATGGAGCGCATAAATCAATTCAATCAGTGCATTTTTTGTTTGTGTCCAAAAAATATCCTTTGCATCGCCGTCCTGCAATAAAACATCAGGATTTTGTTCAGGATTTAGCTTTGTTGTGAGATAGTTATAAATAAGTTCATTGGCTATAATTTTTGCCACTTTGTAATCAAAGTAGGTAGAGAATTTTGGGTCAATTTCAAATACAAAGCTGTTTAACCCATCATAATAGTTTATGTTACCCAACATATAATAATTTTCGTCACGGTCGGTTCTGCCGGAACGGTAATACCTATAAAATTCAGAATTGCAGATATGCTCTTTGTATTCCTGCTTTAGTTCCCGTAACTGTAAACCGAAGTAGCATTGGTGCAAATTTCCATTTGATGCGGGGCAGGCTGTTTCAATCCGATATACTTTGTTGTAGTAAATGAGTTTTCCGAGAATGTTCGGTTTTACCAGCTTGAAAAAACGAATTTCTTCGTCTTTACTGGAAAACCCCTCTTTCAGTACATCTTCTTTGACGGAGCGAAGTAACTCTTGAAGATAACTCGTCATTTTATAAGCCTCATCAATGAAGCTGGGAGCTTCGGCAGATAATTTTCTTTCCTGCTTTTGAATTTCGGCAACAATGGTTTGTAAGGGATGTCTCATAGTCACAGTTTTTAAATCAGACTGCATTTATCCACATACAAATGTTAGCCTTAACTACGAGATAATTCCATGATATATACCGAAGTCAGGTGAAATTTATTTTATCGGGAGTTGCCAATATAATCAGAGCTTATCGTCTCAATTTTTTTGCTGTTTTGAGGGATTGAGGTTGAACAGGGGGCAGTTTATCCGTTTTAGGGGAAGTTGTATCTGCTTGATTTTGAATATCCTTTAGCTGGTTTAACCGCCTCAAATCTTCTAATAATGAGTTCGAGTTCTGTACCAGTGGGTTCACAAAAAAGCCTTTCGATTTTTCGAAAGGCTTTTTTTATGCGCTTCATTACTTTAAGTATAAAATGTTCTGCATCAACTACTTTTTTATGCCTTATCCTTTCTTATTTTTACCGAAATATATTTCATGAGTAATTTTTTCAACAATAAAGTAGTAGCGATAACTGGCGGTAGCGACGGTATTGGCAAGGCTTTGATAGACACTTTATTGCCATTAGGCGCGAAAATTTCTACCTGTGGCCGCAATCAGGATAAATTACAACTGCTTCAGTCTCAACATACCGGCGACTCTTTGTTGGCTGTTGTTGCAGATGTCAGCAATTATAATGATTGTAAAAACTTCATCGATTCAACTATTAAAACCTTTGGTGGAATAGATATATTAATTAATAATGCAGGCATCTCAATGCGGGCATTATTAAAAGACACAGATATTGATGTAATAAAAAAGGTAATGGACATCAACTTTTACGGCACAGTGAATTGTACCAAACTGGCACTTGATTCTATTATTGAAAGAAAAGGTACAATAGTAGGTATGTCTTCTATTGCGGGCTATCGTGGTTTACCTGGCAGAAGTGGTTATTCTGCATCAAAGTTCGCGGTGAATGGTTTTTTAGAAGCTATTCGTACTGAGTTAATGGATAGTGGTGTTAATGTAATGTGGGCTTGCCCTGGTTTTACCAGCAGTAATATTCGTAATGCGGCATTAAATAGCAAAGGGCAAACGCAAAGTGAAAGTCCGATGGATGAAACAAAGATGATGAGTGCAGAAGAATGCGCGCACCATATTTTAGTTGCCATCGAAAAAAGAAAAAGAACGATCGTGCTTACATTTCAGGGTAAAGAAACTGTTTGGTTAAATAAATTACTTCCTTCGCTGACAGATAAATTGGTGAAGAAATTTTTTATTAAGAACGGTGTACTTCTTTAATTAAGAATGAAGAATTAGGAATTAAGAATGCTTCGGTTCTGATTATAAAAAATATCTGTCTATCTTCAACACGATTATAAGTAAACAAAAAACATCTTTTTATAGAAGGGATTTTTAATTCCTAATTATTAATTCTTAATTACAACAATGCCCGCAGTTACACTCACTTCCGATATTGGTCAGCACGATTTTCTCGTTGGTGCCATGAAGGGGCGATTGTTACAGGTAAGTGAAGCATTTACTATTGTCGATATCACCCATTACCTTTCTCCATTCAATTACCCGCAAGCTGCTTATGTATGTAGAAATGCCATTAAAAATTTCCCCGAAGGAACTTTCCATATGGTGCTGGTTAATCTGTTTGATGAAAAGCCTGAGCATCTATTGTTAGCGCAACACAATGGCCATTATATTGGCTGTGCCGATAATGGCTTGCTAACAATGATCTTAGAAGAGATTCCGCAAAAAGTTGTGGCATTATCATTAGAAAAGACGGCACAAAAAAACACGCTTTATTGTACTTCAGTTTTTGCCAAAGCATTTGATGCCATCATTAAAGGCAAAATAATGGACGAAGTTGGAGATCCTTCTATATCGATACAAGTAAAAAATCCTTTGCGTTCTTTACTGGGTAATGATTGGGTAGAAGGTCAAATTATCTTTATCGATAATTTCGAGAACGTTATTGTCAATATTACCAAAGAAGAATTTGAAGAACAGCGTAAAGGCCGCAGTTTCAAAATTGTTTTTAAGCGCGATGAGATAATAGATAAGATCAGTGAAACTTATGCTGATGTTCCTGAAGGAGAAAAATTGGCCATTTTTAATTCGGCCGGTTATTTAGAGATCGCTATTAATAAAGGCAATGCTGCAGGTTTGTTTGGCTTGCAAGGTTTTTCAGAAAAACAGCAAGGACAAAATCAATACCTTAATAACAGGCTTTTTTATCAGACCGTTCGTGTCTACTTCGAATAACAGCGTACACTCTTAGCTGTTTACAATATTTCCACTTTTTATTTGCTTAACTATTTCCGTTTATAGCAAATATTTGCATGGTTGTTTCTGCAAAAAGCAGGAAATTACAGCAGGAAATTATCAATACAATATTTATGGCAGGCATACTGGATCTGGTAGGAAATACTCCGATGGTAGAATTGAAACATATCCCTATTAATAAAAATGTAACTATTTACGCAAAGCTCGAAGGGAATAATCCTGGAGGAAGTGTAAAAGACCGCGCTGCTTATGGAATGATAAAAGGTGCGCTTGATCGGGGAGAAATAAAACAGGGTATCACATTAATAGAAGCAACAAGTGGAAATACAGGAATTGCATTATCCATGATCGCAAGTTTATTTCATGTTCCGATAGAAATTGTAATGCCGGAAGATGCGACACGCGAACGCGTATTAACCATGCAGGCTTTTGGCGCCAAAGTAATTCTTACACCAAAAGAAAGATCGATGGAAGGTGCTATAGATTATGCCACTGCACAAGTTGCGAAGGGTGGTTACTTAATGCTCAACCAATTTGACAATCCAGACAATGCAAACATGCATTATAAAACTACCGGGCCTGAAATCTGGAACGACACTAAAGGCGCCATTACTCATTTTGTTTCAAGCATGGGCACTACCGGTACCATTATGGGTGTATCAAAATATTTAAAAGAACAAAACCCCAATATTCAGATAGTTGGTTGTCAGCCTACTGATGGCTCGCGCATACCCGGCATTCGTAAATGGGCAGAAGCTTATTTACCAAAATTGTTTGATCGTAAACGCATTGACCGGATTATTGAACTCGATGAAAAAGAAGCGCGTATTATGACAAAACGTTTAGCCCGCGAGGAAGCCGTATTTGCAGGAATGAGCAGCGGTGGTGCTGTTCATGCTGCAGTAGAAGTTGCCAAAGATCTGGAAAGCGGCATTATCGTTTGTATTATTTGCGATCGTGGCGACAGGTATTTATCTTCTGATCTATTTGATTGACCTGCCTCCTGCCGGACAATTTTTTTGTAAAAAATTAGTGTACAAAACTGACAGATGGCTTCGCGTCTCGATGCCTTCCGAAATACTATGTGTTCTATTTGGATAAGCCATGAATTGGAATTGCTTATCATATTTCACCAATTCATTTAACAATGCTTCGGCATTATCATAGTGTACATTATCATCTCCTGTTCCATGTATGTACAATAAATTTCCTTGCAGGTTTTTCGCATACGTAACGGCAGATGCATTTATAAAATCCTGCATATTTTCTTGTGGCAATCCCATGTAACGTTCTGTATAAATATTATCGTAGTATAATTCATTGGTGATGGCTGCAATAGAAATGCCTGTTTTGAAAATTGATGGGTATTGAAACATCAAATTTAAAGTTGATGATCCGCCGCCGCTCCAACCCCACACTGCAACACGACTTGTATCCATATAAGGCAACTCTAATAATTTTTTAGTAGCCATTGCCATATCCCTGATATTTATCACACCGATTTTTCTATAAATTGACTTACGCCATGCAGCTCCTTTTAATGATGGCGAACCACGATTGTCAACAGCGATTTGTATATACCCGTCAGCACTCATATCTCCATTATATAAAAAGTTTCTCTGGCTGCCATATTTATCTTCAACTGTAGATGACCATGGCTCTCCGTAAACATATAACACAACAGGATATTTCTTTTTCTTATCAAAGTTTACAGGCTTGTTGATCCATGCATCTACTGTAATACCATCTTCTGTAGTTACTTGTGTGTATTCTATATTGACATCTTTATCAACCTTCATATTCGCAGCAATATTATTTGAAGCGCTGATAGGTTCATTATCAGGCAGCGAAATTACCTCGCCTGTTGGTTGTGTATTGTGATTGCTGAAAGTATGCCATGCAAATTTGCCTGTAGGAGAAATATCATAATCATGTATCCCTGCCATGCTTGCGGACGACACCAATTCTGCTTTACTTTTCCCATCCATATTTATTTTATACAAATACAGTTGAGTAGCATTATCCGGCGAAGCCATAAAATAAATTAAGTTATTAGCTTCATCGATACATTTTATTGAAGCGATATCGTATTTACCGTTCGTCAGTAATGTTTCTGTCTTGCCATTACGACTTATCTTATATAAATGCCTCCAACCATCTTTTTCACTTACCCATATAAACGCTTTCTGTTTATTGATCCAATCCCAGCCTGTGGGATCGTTATCATTCCAGGCGGTTTTAATATCAATAAATGCAGTATCAGTTTCCGTATAAAAAGTAGTGCTATTGCCTGTTGTTGCATTGCAATAGATCAATTTACTTTCTTGTTGTTTGCGATTTAATTGTTGTACAACTAAAGTGTCTGCACCTACCCATTCCATTCGCGGTAAATAATGTTGTTGCGGATCTCCATCGATCTTCATCCATTGAATTGCTGAGGTATTAATATTGATAACGCCGATACGAACGGGTGATGGCGGTTGTCCTACTTTTGGATATTCTACCGGAATAACATGAGAATAAACCGAGTCCGTTGTATTTAGCATGTAATAATCTCTAGTAGCTGTTCCATCTACTTGCCAAAAGGCTATTTTGTTTCCGTCAGGACTCCAGCGAAAACCATCTCTGCAACCTAACTCTTCTTCATACACCCAATCGAAAGTGCCGTTAATAAATTTTCGTGTGCCATCGAACGTTAGTTGTGTTACTTTTCCCGAGGTGATATCTTCGGAAAATAAATTATGTTCACTCACGTACGCAATTTTTTCTCCGTCAGGAGAAAATTTGGCAAACATTAATGATTGAGCTGGCCTGTTTTTACCTATTTGTATTAGTTTATTTTGTTTGCTATCAAACACCCAATAATCACCACGTGTGTGATAGCGCCATACTTTAGCTGTATTGGTGAAAATCAACGCTTTACTATTGTCATTACTTAATTGAAAGGCTTCTATTTTTAGTGGAGTAACACTGTCTTTTGGTGTTAACTGTTCACCTGTTATTACATTTTTTTTTGCGTGATTGATAAGATCTATTTCAACAATACCGTCAGTCGATACAAAGTAACCGGTTCCTGCTTTTGTCCAATGTATTTTATCATTGCCAAAAATCTGTGCGCTAATCGTTTGCGCATAAAAACAGATGATCATTAACAGGATGTATCTTGGTTGTATCAACTTCATATTGTGTCAATTAAGTAACTAATTTACGTAAATACACTTACTAAGCCGTGTTTATCGAAAAGCATTTAATTTTGTTCTATGGAAAAAGAGAAACTCCGTTTAGATAAATATTTATGGTCTATCCGTTTGTTTAAAACCCGCAGTCAGGCTGCAGATGCATGCGACAGAGGAAAAGTGAAGCTTAATGGCGATAACGTTAAAGCTGCAAGAAACGTAAATATTGGCGATGAATATGAAGTAAAGACTGAAGCAAAGCGCTGGGTAATTAAAGTTATCGAACTATTGGATCATCGTGTACAATATAGCGAAGCCGTTAAATTTTATGCAGATAATACACCTCCTGAAGAGTTGGATAGAATTCAATTTCAATCGGCTACTTTTAATACCGGCAAAAGATTGAGCAAGGTAGGACGGCCTACTAAAAAAGATAAGCGTGATCTGGATGGGTTTATGGAAATATAAACCACTGAGACACTTAAGTGCACTGAGGTTCACTGAGATTTAAACTCAGTGTCTCTTTGTGATCTTAGTGACTCAGTGGTTAAAAAACCTCAGATAAATTATGCTTACTTTTAGTCCACCTAAAAGCATTTCAAATAATTTTAAACAAAAAGCTCATTTAGGAGTTGGATATGAAAATAGATATCATTACCGTTCTTCCGGATTTATTGGAGAGTCCTTTTGCTCATTCAATTATGAAGCGTGCGAAGGATAAAGGTTTGCTGGAAGTAAACTGTATTAATTTACGCGATTATACAACTTATGCCAGGGCACAGGTGGATGATTATCAGTTTGGCGGTGGTGCAGGTATGGTGATGATGGCTGAACCTTTGGTAAATGCTATTGAAAGTTTACAGAAAGAAACCAAATACGATGAAATCATTTTTTTAACGCCTGACGGAGAAACTTTTGATCAGAAAACGGCGAATAATTTATCGATGACGAATAATTTATTGCTCATCTGCGGACATTATAAAGGCATCGATCAACGGGTGCGCGATCATTTTATAACAAAAGAAATCTCGATCGGCGATTATGTGTTAAGTGGCGGCGAATTGGCGGCAGCTGTTTTAGTAGATGCGATTGGCCGGTTAATTCCAGGTGTTTTAAATGATGAGACTTCTGCCCTTACGGATTCTTTTCAGGATAACTTATTATCTCCTCCCGTATATACCAGACCTGAAGATTTCAGGGGTTGGAAAGTGCCTGAAATACTAATGAGTGGCAATCATGCCAAGATCGAGGAGTGGAGATACGAACAATCACTACTTCGAACAAAAGAAAAAAGGCCGGATCTGCTTGACTGACGGGCTTTTCAGAAATAATTTGCATATACTTTATAAAAAATTTTGTTGATTACCTCCCGCTAGCTATCTTTGCCGTCCGAAAAACGGCGCGTTGGTCAAGGGGTTAAGACGCCTCCCTTTCACGGAGGAGTCACGGGTTCGATTCCCGTACGTGCTACGAAGTAAGAAAAGCCTTTCAATATTAATTGAAAGGCTTTTTCCTTTTGTGGATGGTATTGCCGCCATACTTATTTCCATTACTCCTGCTATTCAATACCCCCTAAAATTGCTACCTTTCACGAATGCATCATCAAGAATTTAGCCCTCCTTTAATATTACAGGATGCCATAAAATGTTTTTGGTACAACAGAAGAGATTCTGTAAAATCAAAGTCGAGTTTTGAAGTACAGCCTGATGGCTATGCCGAAATCATTTTTTATTTTGGAAATCTTTCCCGCATATCACCCAATGGCGATTTACAACCATTTCCATCACCATTTATGATTGGGTTACTTAATCAGCCTGTTGTTTTTTACACAAAAAACCGTTTGGATATTATTGCCATCAGGTGCTTTCCATGGACTGTATTTGATTTACTTGGATTACCATCCGGCAAAGACAGCGTACGGATATTTGAGCATCCTGTCGCCCAACTTCAATCAACCTTAAGTAAATTAATTGAAGCCGAAAAAATAGATGAAGCAATCGACCAGGTAAAACAATATTTTCTAAACGCGCAATCACGAATTGCCATTGATAGTATGTTATTCAAAGCAGGAGTTGCTATGAAAGAAGCAAAAGGTACTATGGCGGTAAATAAGGTAGCAACAGCGGCTCATGCAACTATTCGTACGTTAGAAAGAAAGTTCAAACAATCTTCCGGCCATACAGTTAAAGACGTATCAGCGCTGATGCGTTTTGAACAGGTACGAAACAAATTATGGCATTCGCCAGATTGCAACCTTGCAGGCTTAGCCCATGAACTAGGCTATTCGGACCAATCTCATCTAAGTAAAGAATTCAAACGCTACAGCGGCACTACACCGGCAGCGTTTGCTCGAAAAGCTAAGAAGGGTAAACTAGCGGTAAGCAAAGATTTTGTCACATTTGTGCAAGCATAACAAAGGAGAAATAAAAAGATTTTTTATAATTTTGTCTGGAACACACTTCTTGAAAACCTTAATCAGACAATTAAAAACAAAGAAAATGGAAGACAAAAAAAATCAAGCTGACTTAACACCAAAGGTGACAGGGATTGGTGGGATTTTCTTTTTTTCAGACAATCCGAAGGATACGAAAGATTGGTATACAAAAAACCTGGGATTTGATATCAACGAATGGGGTTCGTCGAGTTTTGAATCCAGAGATATTAATAACCCTGATGAAATAAACTCACTTCAATGGAGCCCTTTCAAAAAAGGAGATGAATCTTTTTCTCCATCTAAAAAAGATTTCATGATAAATTACCGGGTTCAAAATATTGAAGGTCTTATCAATAAACTTAAACAAAACGGTGTAACTATACTTGATGATATTGCAACTTACGACTTCGGAAAGTTTATACATATTATGGATGCCGAAGGCAATAAGATCGAATTATGGGAGCCCGCTTAAAAATATAAGAAGGAATTTTGTCGCATTTATACAAGCCTAACTAAGGAGTATTGTTGAATTTTGTGTTTCAATCATTCAATACATGAAAGCAACACTTGAAGACAATCAATCTGTACAAAACCATTCTATTTACGATGTAATCATTTCCGGCGCGGGCCCTGTAGGGCTGTTTCTCGCATGTGAACTTGCATTGGCAAAATGTTCAGTTCTCCTACTGGAAAAAGCTGAGCATCCTCATTCTCCATTAAAGCAACTGCCTTTCGGAATACGCGGACTCTCCGCACCAACCATCGAATCGCTTTACCGTCGTGGTTTATTAAACGAACTCGAAATTCATAAACGCCTTAAAAGTCCCCATCAAAATGCCGGACAAGGAGTACGCCGTCAGGTTGGACATTTTGCCGGCATTCCATTTCATGAAGGCGATATTGATATGTCGCAGTGGAAGTATCGCCTACCAAGCTCAACTAGTACTAGTTTAATTTCCGAAATGCAGGAGCTTGAAACGGTGTTAACTCATCGTGCAGAATCATTGGGTGTAGTGATCAAGCGTGGGCTTCCTATTACTGATTTTCAGCAAACTGAAAACAAAATAACTGTTCAGTCAGACAATCAATCTTTTAAAGGTAAATGGCTTGTCGGTTGTGATGGAAGTCGTAGTGTTGTGCGTAAGAAAGGTGGTTTTGAATTCGCAGGTACTGAACCTGAATTCACCGGCTACACAGCGAAGGTAGATATTGCTGATCCTGAAAAACTAAAGCCGGGCCGTAACTTAACCGCAACAGGAATGTACCTGCAATCACAACCAGGTTACCTGATGATTCAGGATTTTGACGGTGGTGCATTTCATAGTTCAGAAAAGCCAATTACACTTGAACACCTACAAGAAGTTTTACGACGCATATCGAACACAGACGTAATTATCAGCACTTTGCATATCGCAACTACCTGGACTGACAGAGCAAGGCAAGCCACAACTTATCGCAATGGACGAGTCCTTTTAGCAGGCGATGCCGCACATATCCACGCACCATTGGGTGGCCAGGGACTTAACCTCGGGCTGGGCGATGCCATGAACCTGGGCTGGAAGCTTGCTGCAACAATCAAAGAAAAAACTCCTGAAGATTTATTGAACAGTTATTATACAGAACGTTACCCCATCGGTATGCAAGTTCTGGATTGGTCTCGAGCGCAAGTCGCTATTATGAAACCGGGGCCGGATGCATGTGCGCTGAATGCAATTGTTCGCGACCTTATAGATACACGTGATGGTGCTACATATTTTGCAGCAAGAGTTTGGGGCATCTTCACACATTATAATCTTGGTAGTGATCATCCTCTGGTAGGATACAGTATTCCAAATTTTGAATTTGAAGATGGTACAATGATCGGCGATCTAATGCATGACGGCAAAGGGATATTGCTTGATTTTAATATCGATGCATCACTTAAAAACTTAGCAAATGAATACAATGATCAAATAAAATATATTTCAGGCCATGCAAAAGAACAATTAGGATTAAGTGCTTTATTGATACGCCCGGATGGGTTTGTAGTTTGGGCTTCTGATGGCAAACCAGATTATAGTGAACTTAAAAAGATTGCAGCTCATTGGTTTTGTTTATAATCAAAAGATATTTTTCAGTTCTCTGTTAATAAAAATGCCCTCCAATAGCTGGAAGGCATTTTACTTTTATATTCTACAGCGGGTTATTTACTCTTCTTTTTCATAAACCCATCGAACAATCCCTGAGCAGATTTTTGCAAACCTCCCGCCGGTTGTGTTGAATCTTTCTTTCCTGATAATTGATTGATCAATTCAGTTTTTGCTTCTTCAACGGCTGCTTTTTTTACTGATGCGATGGTATCTTTTAAAGTTGCTTCCGCTTGTTTTTTTACACTATCAATTTGAGATTTCACCATATCTACAGCCTGATCTTTTACACTGCCTGTTGCAGACGTACCCTGACTGTAATCTGTTTTAAGTGTTGGATTAGCAAATGTACCGCCCAATCTTAATTTAACGTTGATGCTATCCGGTGCCTTGATAGGCACGCCATTAGCATTTACCTGATTGATCAGATTGTTCACTAATTCATTAGCACCTGAACCCATCATTGCACGTGGTACTCTCATATCAATTCCATAATCCATTGTCTGATCAAAGCCTTGCAAACCGGCAACATTCATGTTAATGTTATCCATCTTAACATTGAATGGATCTATAATTAATTTTCCATTAGCAAATTCGAAAGATACTTTTACATTTTGTAATGGCACCTGATGTAAGCTGCTAATATTTAAAGTAGTAGCAATTTTATCTAACGGACCGAATTTATTCAACACGGCATTTAATAACACCAAATTGCCTTTCCCCGATAAAGTGTTCATGTCAGGCATCATTCCCTGCCCGATGAAACCATGTACCGCAACTTGTGATGTTACTTTACCAGTCATGAATTGCGCGATCGGCACGATCTTTTGCACACTGTTAAAAGTGGTAAAAGTTTTTTGTATATCAATCGACTGCACATTGTAGTCGAATGCAATAGCAGGTTTTGTTTTACTTTCTTTGGTAGAATAAGACCCGTTAATTATTATAACGCCATCCAATGCATTTCCTTTTATATTTTGGATAGATGCTGTTTCGTCACTGATTTTTGTACTGCCTGTTAAAGCGGTGATATCTAAATTGCTATAATGAAGCTTGTCTACTTTAGCATTCAGTGTAATATCCAAATTAGCTGGAACTGCAAATGGTGGAGATACGGGTACAGTTGCAGCCGGAGTTGCTGCGGTAGTAGCCGGTGCAGTTTTAGCTGTTGAATCAGTACCCATCAATTCATTTAAGTTAACATAATCAGCATTTACATTGATCGTAGCATTCAACGGTTTGTTTTGCAAAACGTAATTCAACATATTATTGATCTGTCCGTTACCATTAAAATTGGTAGAAACGTATTGTCCGCTTACTGTAGTGATATCGATTTTGCTTGGCGTGAAAGTAGTTGCCAGGTTATTGATCTTTATTCCTGTTGGATAATCTGCAGTTACATAATCAAGATTAGTAATATTGATAGTTCCTCCGGCAGTGAATTTATCATACTGTTTTTTCTGCAGGTCGCTTACATTTCCTTTAGCATATACATCTGCCGACATCAAACCTGTGATGCTCGTACCCGGTGCCAGCTTAACGAAACTTGCTACCTGAGAGAAATCAAGTTTTCCTTTTGCAGCTGCGTCAATGTACATATCGCTCATTGGTTTTTTGATCAGGATTCTAAAATCAAACGGATCATTATCCATTTCCAAATGAGCTTTTGATACATCGACCACATTATTATCCGGTTGTCCGTCAATATCATCAACACTTGCTTTTACATTGATGTTTTTAACAGCTTTAGGAAGATCAGGATATTTAAAATAACCATTATTTATTTCCATATTCACGTGATAACCAGGCATACTTTTATCGCTGTAAATACCTTTTACATTACCATTAAACGCAGCAGTACCGCTTGTTTGAATGCTGGCGAAATTATTTTTATAAATGCCCGGAATCAGAGATAAAAAGCTTTTAAAATCTGTTGATGGAGAAGCGAATTTGATATCCATGTCATAGCCTTTACCGTTCAGGTTAGTTATAGTCCCATTCCCACTTATTTTAAGATCGTTCACGGATATCTGATCTGTTGAAAAAGTATAAATGCCTTGCTTATTATCTATTTGGATATCTAAGTTAGATACTGCTTTTACTTTTAACAAAAAAGGAACACCGCCATAAATGAACGTCAACTGCTCTGAATTAGTTGTTGTTTTTAAGGTAAACAAATCACTTGAAAAATCTCCGCTTCCTTCGTGATTTAGATTTACTAACTCACTACTCATATTGCCCTGATTATCTACATAACTGATGTATGCATTATGAATGGCATAATGTTTCAATTGCAATTTGAATGGTTTCGCAGCTGAAGTATCAACGGCAGCTGTAGTAGTATCCGGTTTCATGATGTTCCAGTTAGCTGAACCATCTTTATTTACGATCGCATGAATTCTTGGAGATTCAATGTCGATAGAATATATTTTTGTTTGTGAACCTGTGATCAGGCTCATGATATCGACAGCCGTATTAATACTGATTGCTGACACTAATGTATCACTTTGAAAATTACCGACTCCAATTACCTGCAAGCTATCGATCGTTACAGATAGTTTTGGAAAATGTGTAAATACCGATACATCAACGTCACTGAAATTAACTCTTGCGTTAATATGGTCATTGATCTCTGTCTTTACAAAAGAAATTATTTTTCCTTTAAAAAGAAAAGGTGCGGCAAAAGCAAAAGCCAGCAGCAATAAAATAACAACGAGTAAAATTTTAAAAAACTTTTTCATTTGGAAGCGTATTTATTTATTGTAAAATAATTAATTATGTTAATCCTATTTCAAAATGCATATCAGGAATTTCCACATCGGTAAATCCTTTGCTGACTAACCGGCGCTTAAAATCCTGCTGCACATGATATTCACCATGCACCAAAAATAATTTCTTCACCTGGCGCGCATCCTGACAAGCTAAAAACTGGCACAGATCATCATAATCACCATGTGCACTCATACTACGCAATTCTCCTATCTCCGCATTTACTTCATGTGGCTGTCCGAAAATTCCTACTTCTTTAGGATGTAGTTTTAATCTTCCTCCTAATGATGTAGGCTCGCAATAACCAGATAACAAAATAGAATTTTTACTATTTTCTATTGTGTTACTGATATGATGTTTAACCCTGCCTGCTTCTGCCATTCCACTCGCAGAAATAATAACACAAGGGCCTTTGTAATAATTCAATGCTTTTGATTCATCTACAGATTGTACAAATCTTAATCCTTTAAATTCAAAAGGATCATCATCGGCCTGCAAAACTTTTTGAATTCTTGCATTAAAATATTGCGGGTACCTTTCAATGATCTCTGTTGCTTTTACACTTAACGGACTATCAACAAAATAATCAAGTGCAGGTAAACGATGACTCAGTTCTAATTGGTTTAACGCATATAATATCTCTTGTGTACGTCCGACACTAAAAGCCGGTATAATTAATTTTCCTTTTTTCTCTAAACAGGTATGTTTTATCCAATGCAATAAAGCATCAGGTGATTGAGTTTGATCTTCATGCAAACTATTGCCATATGTGGACTCAATAATTATATAATCAGCCTGGGGAAATTCTTTAGGAGATTTTAATATCACATCGCGGTAACGGCCAACATCTCCGCTAAATGTCAATCTGGTCAATTTATTATTTTCTGTAATTCTCAAATGAATAGCAGCGCTGCCAATAATATGGCCAACGTCTGTGAAACAAAATTCTATTCCGTCAGCAATTTTAAACCAGGTATCATAATCAACCGTTACAAAAAAATCTTTTGATCGCAACGCATCCTGCATTGTGTACAAGGGCACAAAATTAGGAAGGTCTTGTAATGCTCTTTGTTTATTGGCAAACTTCACATCATTCTCTTGTATGCCTGCCGAATCTTCTAACAATACGCCGGCAAGATCTACCGTTGCGGGTGTTGCATATATTTTCCCCTGAAATCCTTCTTTAACTAATTTTGGAATTAAGCCGCTGTGATCGATATGAGCGTGAGATAAAATAAGGTAATCAACTTCTTCTGCATTGAACCCTAAATTATTATTTAACTCTGCGGTTTCGAGTCCCATGCCTTGAAACATACCACAGTCCAGCAATATTTTTATTCCGCTTTTTAAAGTTATCAGGTGTTTTGATCCTGTTACAGTTCTGGCTGCCCCGTGAAACGCAATCTTCATATAGCTATTATTTATCCTTTCGTTTGTCTAACTAAATTAAGCCTTTTATGTTGAGTATGAACTTAATTAATTTGATGTAATTATTATATTTACCTACCATCATAAAGGTTGAACTCCTCTGGAGTTCTTTAAATATGCTTTTATTTATTTCTATAAATATTAAGTTCCTACGGAGTTTTTCTTTGCTTTGAATGACCAGGTGATAAGGAATTCAGCAATTATTTCTCCGGCATTATTTTTTCCGGTAGATCTGCATTGTATTGTTCTTGATTCGCCTGTTTGTATGGCCGCTTTTACTACATCGCTTAAAGCCACTCCATCTTCGCAAGTAAATGTGGTGATGCTGGTTGCTTTTTTAAAATATTTAGCTTCTAATCCTATTACCAGCATTGATATGGCAGGATCTTTTTTATGGACATTCATCATGGCTAATAATCCAGTACTTAATTCAGCCGCCATTGCAAGGCAAGCAAAATAAGTAGACTTAAATGGATTTTGAGAGAACCATTTAAACGGCACTGTTACCTCAGTTTTATTTTCATCAATTGATTTAACACGAACCCCTGAAAAATAGGCACTTGGTAATTTTGTCAGCAAGAACAATTTGAATTTTGGATGGCGAACAAAATTGATGAAATCCTGTTTGGTATTGTTCATATACAACTATTGTTTATTAATTTCCACTACACAACTAATAATATTTTTAGTTTCAGTAGCAGCAGATTTAAAATAGATGCAACCGTTATCTGTATTATTATATTGTACATTATGGATAGCTGCATCGCCTATCGCCTCATTTAGTTTGCCTGCGTAAGTAGATTGAGTACTATTATTGATAGCGTTATTTAACCCGGCATAATTCAATGAATCTTTACTTACTACAATGCCCATGTAATCTTTATTACCTAAACTATCAGCTCTGATGGATTGCGCTCTTGGAAATAAACGATATCCCGTTATACCGCAATAAGGTGAGTGAATTGGTTTGTAGGGAAATAACACAAAACTATTTCCTGAAGCGTCAGGTGTAAATAAATAGATGTAACACTCAATAGCATTTTTAATTTCTATTTTAAAACGTGTACCTCTTTTTATATCCTCTACAGTGTTGAATGTATTACCATTACCTAATTTTAATGGGATGTATTGTTTGGTATCATTATTCACCAGGCCAATAGTACATTCAAAATCTTTAGTAAGTTCTGCACCTCTTTTAGGCATTGGATCTATACCATAAGCTTCGCGTACAAATTTCGGGAAATCACTGTAACGCACATACGCAATCCCATTTTCGCCCCATTCTGTCCCCCAGCTATTCATGATTTGAAAAGCGCCGCCATCTAATGCATCATCATAACCAATTACGCAAAGTGCGTGGCCTCCAAATCCATTTTGTGCGTAGTCTTCGTTTGTAGGTATCCATACTTTTTTGCCCATCATATCCTGCATAAATGAACCGCCTACCATCATACCAATTACTACAGGTGCATTTTTTGATAAATGTTCTTTAATAGCACGCAGACTAATTTTATTTACACCTTCGCCATCCGTTAAACGGTTAAACCCGTGCATTCGATTTTGAGATGCTTCATCCCAAATATTATTAGCAGGCTGACGCGAACAATCATTTTCATCATAAGGAAAATCATTGAATTGCACTACTCCTTTAGTCGTCATAAAGCCCATCGCTTTTTCGATCAATGCTCCCTGACAATTATCTTCACCTATCTGATTGTAAACAAAAGCAGGACTGTAAGCAACAGTATTAGGATCTTGTCCTGTACTTGAACTTTCAATTATTGTACGTGCTGCATACACACTGCTCCATGCCACACAACTTCCCTGCTGTCCCTGATTTTTTCTATCGGGTGCATATTTTAATAAAGAAACACTTTCAGGTAATGGATTTTTTGAGTCGTCATCTTCCAGCCCTTCGTATACACTTGCCTTGCTAAATTGATTCGGATCTAAAATGCCACCTCTGGCATATTGTGCAGCAAGATTTGTAAGGTTATTGCAGGATTGATTCTTTAAAAGAAAATACCCGCCTACCACTAATAATAAAATAAAAATTGTTCCCTTTCCGCCGCCACGAAATAATGAAAAGACTAAAGGTATCAGGCTAAACAATCCTCCTCCTCCACCGCTTCCACCACCGGAAAATCCGCCACCGCCATTACCACCTGAATTATTGTTATTTTGATCTTGTGGATCATCGACCATTTCTAAAGGCATAATTAAATAGTTTTAGTAAAGAAAAGAAGCTTGTTTTATTTTGCCGGCCTTAATATAGCAGTTGTAACGTTGGTACCATTCAACAAAAGCTTAGCCGTATCCTGAATATCTTTTAAAGTTAGGGCATTTACATATTTTTCATACTGTAAAAACCTGTCGGCGTCATTTCCTTTATATACTATATCCTGTAACGATTGTAACCACGTGTTATTTTCTTTCATGGCAGTTTTATTTGCTTCCAGCCACTGTTGTTTTACTTTATTAAGATCTTCAACTGAAGGGCCATTATTTTTTAAGTTTTCGATTTCCTGGTTAGCCGCAAATATTAATGTGTCAATTTTCTCAGGCCCGCAAGGAAGTTCTAAAACAAATGAATAATGCTGATATGGAATTTTTGAAAGCTTGGCATAGATACCTCCGGTGTAGATTCCCTGAATTTTTTCACGCAGATCTTCAATGATCTTAATATTTAATACTTCACTTACTGCCTGCGCTTTCAAATCAAGGTCTTCTGAGTAAGTAGTTTCTCCTGTGTAGAAAGTTAGTATCAAACTTTTTGCTTCAGTGCCTTTGTATACGTTGATATCAACTTTCCCTTTTTGCGGACGAACTTTGTTATCTACAGCAATAAACTTATTTTTTGTTACAGGCAAGCCCGCGATGTATTTCTCGACCAATGGCTGTATTTGTTGGTCAGTAAAATTACCTACAAACGTAAAATGCATGCCACTCATATCAGCAAAATGTTCTTTGTATATCTGTAATACACGGTCAACATTTATTTTATCAAAGTATTCGCTCTTCGGCATAATGATCGGCGTGAGCGGATTGTTATTATACAACACATTATACGTTGTATCAATAAATGCAGATTGAGGGTTAAATCTTATCAACGCACTTTGTGATTTATTCTTTTGTATAAATGAAGCAAATAATGCTGTGTCCTTACGTGGCGCTGTTACATATAAATATAATAACTGCAACATTGTTTCTACATCCTTTACGCTACTGCTTCCACTAAACCCATCTGCAACATCAGTAAATACAGGGCTTGCAGTTGCGGTTTTTCCCGCTAACATTTTCTTTAGGTCAGTAGGTGAAAAATCTCCCACGCCCATTGTTGTAATAACAGGCACTAAGTAGTTCGCATTGTATTTATCAGTTAGCCCATAATTATTTTTTCCTCCTGAACGAACAGCGCTCATCAATATTTCATCACTTTTGAAATTGGTAGATTTTAAGGTTACTGTAATGCCATTACTCAATATTAGTTCAGTAGTACCAAGACTGTTGCTTTTGATTGCCGAAATTATTTTTCCACCTGTAGGTTCTTGTTGCAATAAAGAATTGGCCATCACTTTTTCTTCGTAAGGCATGACCGGTAATTTTTCTGTCGTCAATACACTTTTCAGTAAAGAATCATTTGTTGGCAAAACGATATTCCCGCTAGCCTCCGGGCCCATAATCGCAACAAACATATTACTATAATTTTTTAGTCCGGTAGATAAAGCATTCACATTTTGTAATGTTATCTGTGGCAATAAATATTGATAGTATACCTGTTCTTTTTCGATCCCGGGCATTGGTTCATGGTCTAAAAAATTACTACTATATTCATCTACATAATTTGATGAAGGTGTTTTATCTCTTTCATTGTAAGCCCGATCAATATTATTCTGTAATGATTTTTTTACTCTTTCTAATTCAGCCTGTGTAAAACCATATTTTTTTACTCTTTCTAATTCTTGCACACTTGCGTCAATTCCTTTTACAGGATCACTGCTGCCTGTACTTACTCCTGCGTTAAAAGATTCATATCCCCGTGCATCAGATTCAAAGCCTGCAGATGCATTAACGAATGGTGGATTTTCTTTTTGCGCTACTTCTTTTAAACGTTGATTTAATAAAGTACTGTAAATGTTTTTTATGATATAGTTTTTGAAATCCGCCACAGTCGTATCAGGATATTTTCTTTTAGCCGAGTAGTTTATCAAACTATAATAATCTGTTGCTTCTTTATCTGTTACTACAAGCGCTTTATCTTTTGTATAAGCGGGAACGTTAGCATACACACGCGGCCTTTCATTAACAGGATTAGTTAATGCTGCGAAATGTTTCTTTATCATTGCTTCTGCTTGTGCAGGCTCAATATCTCCTACAACAATTACTGCCATCAAATCAGGACGATACCAATCTCTATAAAAACGACGCAACACATCGTACTTAAAATTTTTAATAATGCTGTCTTTTCCGATTGGTAAACGATCTGCATATCTCGAGCCGGCATAATAATCAGGATAAATTTTTCTCCCCATTCTTTCATCAGCTCCCTTTCCTAAACGGCTTTCTTCCAATATCACAGGACGTTCACCATCAATCGCAGAATCTAAATAAGTTACGTTATGGGCCCAGTCTTCCAGTATTTGAAAACCGGTTTCAATATTTTGTGGCTTATCTGTTGGTATTGGTAAGATATAGACTGTTTCGTCAAATGATGTGTAAGCATTTAAATCATTCCCAAAACTTACACCGATAGATTGAAGGAAAGAAACAATATCATTTCTTTTAAAATGTGTTGTACCATTAAATGCCTGGTGTTCACACATATGCGCCAAACCTTGCTGGTCGTCATCTTCACAAATAGAACCGGCGTTTACAACCAAACGTAATTCTACCTTTTGTTCAGGTTTGTTATTTTTTCTGATGTAGTAAGTAAGTCCGTTCGGTAATTTTCCAATAATAACTTTCGGATCAGCGGTTAACTTTTCTGCGGGAGTAATTTGCGCAAACGCAATACCGGAAAACAAACTTACGAATAGTAAAAGTAACGTGTAACGCTTGCTTAAAAAATAGTTATACATAGTTATTATTTGAGTCACAAATATAGTGGCAAAGCCACGCTATTACACAACTTTGTATAACTATTATCAATACGTTATTTCAACAATTCAAGACATTTCACTAAGCTATCTCTCCACTCCGGAATAGTGATAGCAAATGTTTCGCGGATTTTAGTAGTATCTAAAACAGAATATTGCGGGCGTTTTGCCGGCGTAGGATATTGAGAACCTGGAATAGAATTAACAATACATTTACTGTTGGTCAATTCTTTTATTGCTACCGCAAACTGATGCCAGTTGATGATGCCGGAGTTGCTATAATTATAGATCAATTGCTGATTGCTGATTGCTGATTGCTGATTGGTGGAAATTATTTGCATGATAGCATTTGCCAGATCTGCAGCGTAAGTAGGGCAACCATATTGATCATTTACTACACCGATGCTTTCTCTGTCTTTCATCAATCGCAACATTGTTTTTACAAAGTTGTTACCAAAAGAAGAGTACACCCATGATGTACGAATGATAATAGTATCAGGATTATTTTCAACAGCCAGCTGTTCACCTTTTAGTTTTGATGTGCCATATACACCAAGTGGATGCACATTACTTGATTCCAGATATGGAGTTGTTGCACTACCATCAAAAACGTAATCGGTAGAAATATGAATGAATTGAGCACCTTTTATCTTACATATCGCAGCGAGATTACCAACAGCATCTGCATTTATTAAGAACGCTTTTTCTTCTTCAGTTTCTGCCTTATCTACTGCAGTATACGCTGCGCAGTTTATACAATATTGAATACTATGTGTATCGAAATATTTTTTTACTGAATCAATATCGTCAATCGATAATTCATCTTTAGCAGCGAATAAGAAATTGTATTGCGGATAGTTGTTAGATAGAACTCTAAACTCACTTCCTACCTGTCCGTTTGCGCCTGTAACTAATATCGTTGGTAATGACATATTGTGTTGATTCTACTATCCTTTAAAAATAAAATTATTTACAATGTTTGCTAACTGCAGATGATTCGCATCTCTTTCTGCAACGATAGCTTTGTCTGCAGGAATTTTCCAGTCGATTTTAAGAGCAGGATCATTATAAACTAAACCACCTTCGCTTTGCTTATTATAAAATGAATCGCATTTGTACATCACTTCGGCTGTTGGTGTTAAAACAGAATATCCATGCGCAAATCCTTGTGGCACTAACAATTGTTTTTTATTTTCTGCAGACAATTCTATCGCAAAAGATTTACCAAATGTTGGAGAGCCTTTTCTAATATCAACAGCTACATCTAAAATAGTACCACTCAAAACCCTTATCAATTTTGTTTGTGCATGAGGATCAAGCTGGTAATGCAATCCGCGAATTACGCCGTAAGTTGATTTCGCCTGGTTATCCTGTACAAACTTTATTTCAATCCCATCAGCAGAAAAAGTTTTTGCATTATAGCTTTCGAAGAAATAACCACGGTCATCTGTATGCACTACCGGCTCGTATATTTTTAAATCCGGAATTCCTGTTTCGATAAAAGGCATTAAGTATAAGTTTATTATTATTTAAGAATATTTTTTCTTGAAAAATCCGATCGTGTCGATTAAACCATCTTCAAATTTTTTTGTAGGCTGATAATCCAACATTTTTTTAGCCAAAGAAATATCTGCTAAAGAATTTCTGATATCGCCGCCTCTTGGTTCGCGATGTGTTGCTGAAAAATCACTTGCTAAATTTTGTTTACACGAGTTATACAAGTAATTCACAGAAAAGCTTTCTCCTACTGCTACGTTATACACTTTACTTAATGCTTCAGAGTTATCTGTCAGCATTCCTTTTATATTTATCTGCACTGCATTATCAATAAAAGTAAAATCCCTTGTCTGCTCACCATCTCCATTTATATAAACGGGCATTCTTTTAATTATTCCTTTTATAAATAGAGGTATTACTGCAGCATAGGCTCCATCAGGGTCTTGTCTTGGGCCAAAAATATTAAAATACCTGAAGCCCATTATTTTTAGCCCGTATACATCGGCAAAAATTTGAGCATATAACTCGTTTGTTTTTTTTGTAGCAGCATAAGGCGATAAACAATTACCTACTTTGCTTTCTACTTTAGGCAAAGTTGCTTCATCACCATAAACAGAGGATGAAGAGGCGTACACAAATTGTTTTACCTTATTATCTACTGCTGCTTTAAGCATATTAACAAAACCTCCCACATTTACTTCATTAAAATAAACAGGCTCGAGTATGCTACGTGGTACACTACCTAATGCAGCCTGGTGACTTACATAATCTATTCCTTCGCAAGCTTTTTGACAAGTTGCTTCGTTCCTGATATCTCCTTCTATAAATTCAAACCCTTTGTACTGTTGAAGGATGTCAATATTACTTTGAAAGCCGTTTGATAAATTATCTAATACACGTACTTTTTTAGCACCGTTTTGCAAAAGGTATTCGGCAATGTGGCTTCCTATAAATCCTGCGCCTCCTGTAATGAGGAAAGAAGATTGATCAAGATTTTTTTTATGAAAGAGTTGCATCATTATAAAAATCCATTTACTTATAAACTCCAGTAAGTTCTGCTGCTGATCTTGTTTCTAAAGATGCCTTTAATATCTGCTATCATGGCAATAGGTTTGGAGATACTAGCGAAATAAGCATCATCCATTTTTTTGTATGCGTCGTGAGGTACTGTTATAATAATAGCTTCGTAATCGTTACTCAACTCTTTGATCAGCTCAAATCCGTATTCATGATTTAATTCATTACTATCAGCATAAGGATCTGTAACATGAACTTGTAAAGAGAAAGATTTTAATTCTCTAACTACATCAGCTACTTTAGAATTACGGATATCGCTAACATTTTCTTTAAACGTAGCGCCCATCACCAAAACTTTAGCATCTTTTACATTGCCATTTTTTTGGATAATATGTTGCAATATTTTTTTAGCGACATAGCCCGCCATGCCATCATTGATAGCACGTCCTGCTAAAATAACCTGACTATTGTAACCTAATTTTTTTGATTTGTAAGTAAGGTAATACGGATCTACACCAATGCAATGGCCACCAACAAGTCCCGGTTGAAATTTTAAAAAATTCCATTTGGTTCCTGCTGCTTCCAATACTTCGTAGGTATTAATATTCATTTTATCAAAGATGATAGAGAGTTCATTCATCAATGCTATATTCAAATCACGTTGTGTATTCTCGATAATTTTTGCTGCTTCTGCGACTTTAATAGAAGAAGCTCTATGTACACCTGCTGTAACTACTAACTCATATACTTTAGCGATCTCATCTAAAGATTCTGCATCGCAACCACTTACTACTTTTACAATTCTTGCCAGCGTATGCTCTTTATCGCCCGGATTAATTCTTTCAGGTGAGTAACCCGATTTATAATCTTTTATATTTTTTAATCCTGATAAACCTTCAATGATCGGCAAACAATCTTCTTCGGTACAGCCAGGATAAACCGTACTTTCAAATACAACGTAATCTCCTTTTTTTATCACCTTTCCTACTGTCTCACTTGCCTTTTGGACAGGAGTTAAATTAGGAACATTCTGTTCATCAACCGGCGTTGGTACCGCAACTATAAAAAAGTTCGCTTGCTTTAAAACTTCAATATCATGTGTAAATTCAATATCACATCCGTCAAATGCTTCTTTTTCTAATTCCTGGCTCGGATCGATACCTTGCTTCATCATATCAACACGTTTTGCGCTAATATCAAAACCTATCACTTTAACTTTTTTTGCAAAAGCTAATGCAATGGGCAAGCCCACGTAACCTAAACCGATTACGGCTAACTTGTTTTTTTTATCGAGCAATTCCTGGTACATGAGTAGCTTGTTTTATAATAGGATCATTTTGTTAAGTCAAAATTTAAAAGTGAAAACCTAAAAGTTAAACGCTTCTAACAACTTATTGGTTTTAACTTTTGCCTTTTCACTTTTTTTTACTTCCTGCTTTCAAATTCTTTAGGCAGTTTATTTAATTCTTCTGTTGACAATGTTTTAAAATAATCGTACGTTATTTTTAAACCTTCCGCTCTGGCAACTTTTGGCTGCCAGCCTAAAATTTCTTTTGCTTTAGTGATATCCGGTTTTCTTTGTTTCGGATCATCCGTTGGCAATGGTTTGTAAACAATTTTTTGTTTGGTGCCTGTTAGTTTTATAATTTCTTCTGCAAATTCTTTTAATGAAATTTCATCAGGGTTACCAATGTTTACCGGCTTTTCGTAATCACTTAATAATAAGCGATAAATGCCTTCTACCAAATCATCTACATAGCAGAAACTTCTTGTCTGGCTACCATCACCGAAAACAGTTAGGTCTTCTCCACGTAATGCTTGTCCGATAAATGCAGGTAACGCACGTCCGTCATTCAGTCGCATTCTCGGGCCGTAAGTATTAAATATTCTGATGATCCTTGTTTCAACATCATGAAACGTATGGTAGGCCATTGTTATAGCTTCCTGAAACCTTTTTGCTTCATCATAAACACCGCGCGGACCAACAGGATTTACATTGCCCCAGTATTCTTCCGTCTGAGGATGTACCAGTGGATCTCCGTAAACTTCGCTTGTGCTCGCTACTAAGATGCGTGCTTTTTTTGCCAGCGCTAAACCTAAACAATTATGTGTACCCAATGATCCAACTTTCAAAGTCTGGATAGGTATTTTTAAATAATCGATCGGGCTTGCAGGTGATGCAAAATGTAGAATATAATCAAGCTCCCCGCTTACATGAATGAATTTAGAAACATCATGGTTATAAAATTCAAACTCTTTTAATTTAAAAAGATGTTCAATGTTTTTAAGATCGCCTGTGATCAGGTTATCCATCGCGATCACTGTGCATCCTTCTTTAATAAAACGATCGCATAAATGAGATCCAAGGAATCCCGCTGCGCCCGTTATTAAAACCCTTTTACCTTTCAAATTATTACTCACGATATTGTATTATAATAGTTATCTAATTAAGCTGTAGCGATCTTTCTTCTGCCAATACTTTCGTAATGAAATCCTAATGTCTCCATCTGTGCAAGATCAAATAAATTTCTTCCATCGAAAATTGCTTTGTTTTTTAATGATGAAACGATCTTGGCAAAATCAGGCGTTCTGAATTCACTCCATTCCGTTGCGATAACTAACGCATCCGCATCTTTTAAAGCATCGTATTGATTTTCAACATAAGTAATTTTATCGCCAACTACGCTTTTAACATTCGGCATAGCTTCAGGATCAAAAGCTGTTACAGTTGCACCTGCAGCTAATAAAGCATCTACAATATATAAAGCCGGAGCCTCGCGAATATCGTCTGTATTTGGTTTAAAAGCCAATCCCCACAAAGCAATTTTTTTGCCTTTTAAATTATTTTTAAAGTAAGCTTCTATTTTAGGAAGTAAGTGTAATTTTTGTTTTTCATTCACTTCCATTACAGCTTCTAATATTTTGAATTCATAATTTACTTCGGAAGAAGATTTAGCCAATGCCTGAACATCTTTAGGAAAACAGCTTCCGCCATAACCTATTCCCGGGAATAAAAATCTTCTGCCAATACGTTCGTCGCTACCAATTCCTTTACGCACCATATCAACATCAGCACCCAACTTTTCACAAAGCTGAGCTATCTCATTCATGAAAGTAATTTTTGTTGCCAGGAATGAATTAGCTGCATACTTTGTAAGCTCCGCAGATTTCTCATCCATAAAAATGATCGGGTTACCCTGACGAACAAATGGCGCATACAACTCATTCAATATTTTAATCGCCTTTTCAGATGTTGTACCAATAACAACTCTGTCCGGTTTCATAAAATCATCCACTGCAACACCTTCACGTAAAAATTCAGGATTGCTTACTACATCAAATTCTACTTTTGCATTTTTTGCAATCGCTGCAGTTACTTTATCCGCAGTACCAACAGGCACTGTACTCTTATCAATGATAACTTTATAGTCAGTAATGATCTTTCCCAGGTCATTGGCTACGCCTAAAATGTATTTCAAATCGGCGCTTCCATCTTCACCCGGGGGTGTTGGTAGTGCTAAGAAAATAATTTGTGCATCTTTAATTCCTTCAGCTAGTGCCGTTGTAAAATGCAGGCGGCCTTCTTTTTGGTTTCTTAAAAAGATCTTCTCCAATCCTGGTTCGTAAATAGTAATTTGTCCAGATGACAACTTATCTACTTTACTTTTGTTGATATCAATACAGGTAACTTCATTTCCGGTTTCTGCAAAACATGTTCCTGTTACTAAACCTACGTAACCTGTTCCTACAACTGCGATTTTCATTTATTATTTATTTATAAATTCTAAAACTTTTGATATAATAAAGCTTTGTTGTTCTTCGTCTAATTCTGTATGTATTGGTAAAGAAATTACTCTTTCTGTTAACCAATCTGTAATTGGTAAAGTATAACTGCTGCCACCATACGCATCAAACATTTTTTGTTTATGGCAGGGCACAGGATAATAGATCATTGATGGCACGCCATTATCAGCTAAATACTGATTCAGCGCATCTCTGTCAACGCCTTCTAATACCAACGTGTACTGATGAAATACATGCGTATTATTTGTAGCTCTGTATGGAACTTTTATTTTTGGATTATTACTAAACGACTTATCATAAAAATCAGCCGCTTTTCTTCTTGCAACAATGTACTCATCCAGGTGTTTCAATTTTATATCTAACACCGCCGCTTGTACCGCATCCAGCCTTGAGTTGCAACCTACAATATCGTGATAATATCTTTTGCTTTGTCCGTGTGCCGCTACCATTCTCATCTTGTTGGCTAAAACATCGTCGTTGGTAAACATGGCGCCGCCATCACCAAATGCACCAAGATTTTTTGACGGATAAAAAGAGGTACAACCAATATGCCCGATGCTACCTGTCTTTTCAACTCTGCCATCAGTAAAAGTATAATCACATCCGATAGCTTGTGCGTTATCTTCAATTACAAAAAGGTTATGCTTTTTTGCGATGGCCATAATTCTTTCCATGTCAGCCGCGTGGCCATATAAATGTACCGGTACAATTGCTTTTGTTTTTGGTGTGATAGCTTTTTCAATAGCATCCGCATCCATGCAAAAAGTCTTTTTATCTACTTCTACAAAAACAGGTTTTAGTTTTAAAATTGCAGCCGCTTCAACAGTGGCGATATAGGTAAATGATGGTGTAATCACTTCATCTCCGGGTTGAAGATCAAGCGCCATCATGGCAATTTGCAAGGCATCTGTTCCATTAGCACATGGTATGGCATGTTTTACTCCATGATAGACCGCCAGGTTAGCAGCAAAATCATTTACTACCTTACCTCCAATGAACATAGAACTATCCAAAACTGCTAAAATCGCAGCATCGACCTCAGGCTTAATTTTGAGGTACTGCGTCTTAGTATCAACCATTTGTAAAGGCCTCATAGCAAACTTTTTTTTAAGAGTGGCAAAGATAACGTTCCTCCGTAATAAGTAGTAAGTTTTGGGTTCTAAGTTATAAGTAATTCAGTTTTACTGACAAGTTGGAACTTATTACATTTTACTTTGATAGATTTGTTATAAAATCAACGCACTTGTCTACATTTTTTTATACTATTTTTCTACAGCTTTTCCGTTTAGGGGTTAGGCTATTATCGATATGGAACCCAAAAGCCAAACAATGGCTAACCGGCAGAAAAGACTTCCCGGCGGTTGATATCGCATCAGGAAAACAAGTAGTCTGGATGCACTGCGCCAGTCTGGGTGAATTTGAACAAGGCAGGCCCGTATTGGAATTTGTAAGAAATCAATACCCAGATGCAACCATCGTACTTACCTTCTTCTCGCCAAGCGGGTACGAAGTGCAAAAAAATTATGAAGGAGCCGATCATATTTTTTATTTGCCCATGGATTCTGCAGCTAATGCGACAAAATTTATCGATAGAATCAAGCCGACGTTGGTTTTGTGGGTTAAATATGAATATTGGTTTTACTATTTAACTGAATTAAAGAAAAGAAATATTCCTACTTTATTGATATCAGGCATATTCAGAAAAGAACAGCCATTTTTCAAATGGTATGGTGGTTTATGGAAAAAAATGTTGAGTTCGTTTGATCATTTTTTTGTGCAGAATGAAGAATCGGTGCAGCTTTTATCAACCGTTGGTATCACTCAAAACGTTACTGTTAGCGGTGATACAAGGTTTGACAGGGTGATCGCTATTGCAGAAAAATTTGAACCCGTTGCAGGTATCGAAGCATTTTGTGGCGATAGTAAAGTAATTGTTGCAGGAAGTACCTGGGAAGATGATGAGGCTGAATTAGTACATTACGTAAAAGCTAATGCACATATCAAATTCATTATTGCACCACATGAAATTGGCACTGATAATTTAAAAGATGTTCAGAAAGAATTCCCAAATGCAATATTTTATTCTGAATTATTACAGCTTCAATCAAAAGGAACTACGTCTAATTGTTTAATTATTGATAATATTGGCATGTTATCGCGTTTATATAAATATGCTGATATAACCTATGTTGGCGGGGCTTTTGGCGAAGGGTTACATAATATTTTGGAAGCGGCAGTGTATGGTAAACCTGTATTGTTCGGGCCTGATTATGATAAATATGCAGAAGCTGTTGACCTGATCAATATTAATGCAGCTATCAGCATTAACAATGCACTTGAATTGGAAGAGGAATTCACTTTCTTACTATCAAATGAAGATGAATTAAAATCGGCAAGCGATGAGGCGAAAAATTATGTGTACAATAAAAAGGGCGCGACAGAAAAGATCAGCCAGTTTATTTATGCAAAACGCCTTTTAACAACCTGATCAAATTGTTTTACAATTTGATTGGTTTCTTGCCAGCTTAATTTTAATTTTAATTCGCGACGGATCCAATATTCGGCCTCCGGCCAGATATCAAAACCATTGATCGTTTTTATACTTCGTTCGTACATTACTTCATCTCCACGAAACAATTCGTTGATGAATACAAAGCGATCGTTAACACCTATTGCTTTCTTAATATCCTTTACAGGTGCTTCAAACAGCAGTTCTGCTACTTCAGTTTTTGATTCCTTTAAGCGATCGTTCAATGAATTATTTTCAACGATTACTGTTTCATTTATTTCCCTGATTATTTTTTTTGTAACCGTTTGCTGTCTTAATGTTGGAATTTCTTCTTCATGATCATCTTCAAACATCAATGGCAGTTTACTGTGAGTAGTAACTTTTTGGCGTTCCTCTGCATTTCGTTTTATTTCTTCCAACTCAGCTTCTATCTCAGCTTCATCAACTACTAATAATTCAATTATTTTTTCTTGCTCAACAGGTGCTGTTTGCTTTTTTGTTTCAACTGCTTTTACTTCAACCTTTTCAATCTCAGTTTTTTGCGTTGATGCGTATATGTTAGTTGGAACTTTTAATCTAAAAGAAGCTGCCTGATTTTTCTCAACAGTAACTTCTTTTTCTGATGTATAACTTTTTTCCAACTCTAATTCTTCCTGCAACAATTGCACAGTTACCAATAACTGATTGATAGTTGCCTGTTCTTTTACTTGTTGTTGTAGTTTTTCTACAAGCGTTTCCACTCTTTGCATAAAAAATGTATTAAATTAAATTTGACCTACAAGTCAATGGTATCGCACATCTAAAGGTAGCACCTCAAAATATAAAATTTACTTAAATGTTATTCACGTAGTCTAATAACTCTATATCGGAAGCGCCAATGTGTTCTTGATTTCACCCATTACAAAAATACTTTTAACACTTCCTATACTTTTTAAAGACCCCAATCTGTTCATCACAAATTTTTGGTAACCCGGCATATCCGCCACTAAAACTTTCAATAAAAAATCATAATCGCCGGAGATATTGTAGCATTCCACCACTTCTTCCAGCAGTCCAATCTCAGCAACAAATTCGTTACCAATTTCGCTGGTATGTTGCCTTAATGAGATATTGCAAAAAACGGTCAAACCCTTATTCAGCTTCTCTTTATCTAATATCGCTACGTACTTTTTAATGTACCCGTCTTTCTCTAACCGCTTGATACGTTCGTGTATAGGAGTAGTAGTAAGATGAAGCTTCAGCGATATCTCTTTGGTAGTTGCATTCGCATCTTCCTGCAATATTCTCAATATGTCGATATCGATCGCATCAATCATGAAAGACTATTTTTCTATAAACTGCCTATAAACGCTCTCCAAACAGCGCATTATTCGGCAAAAATACATTAAAAAAGAATAAAATACCAAATATTGTCTATACAAGCAGAATAATAGTCTTACAATCTAATATTGTGTAGAAAATAAAAACAACCAACACCATGATAACCCACAATTTAGGCTACCCAAGGATCGGCAGCCAGCGAGAACTTAAAAAAGCGAATGAACAGTATTGGGCAGGGAAAGTTTCTGCCAACGAACTGCAATTAGTAGCACAGAACATCCGTTTGAAAAACTGGAAACTGCAAAAAGAACTAGGCATCGACCTTATTCCTTGTAATGACTTTTCTTTTTACGATCATGTTTTAGACACCGCTTTAATGGTTGGTGCTATTCCCGAACGCTACCATTCATTAGCGCAAGACAAGCAATTACCGGAAATAGACTTGTTATTTGCTATGGCCCGTGGCTATCAAAAAGATGGTTATGATGTAACCGCAATGGAAATGACAAAATGGTTTGATACCAATTATCATTACATCGTTCCTGAATTTTCTGCTGATCAGAAATTCAGTTTCTTTTCAAATAAAGTAGTTAACCAGTTTAACGAGGCTAAACGAGAAGGTTATAATGCAAAGCCGGTTTTATTAGGACCAGTATCTTTTTTGTTATTAGGTAAAGAGAAAGAAAAAGGGTTTCATAGATTAGAGTTGATAAAAAACTTGTTGCCTGTTTATCTTGACGTATTAAAAAAATTAGATGACAGCAATGCTCATTACATACAATTTGATGAGCCTTGTTTGGCATTAAACCTTACGGCAGCAGAGCAACAGGTATTTGTAAAAACATACAACGATATCCAAAAAGCATTTCCAAATCTGCACATTATTTTGGCAAGTTATTTTGAATGTTACGGACAAAATTTACAAACTGCATTAAGTCTGCCTGTTCAAACGATCCATTTAGATCTGGTGCGTTGTCCGTTACAGTTAGATGATATCTTAACCGCTGATTTTGCCAAAAGAAAAACAAATCTTTCGTTAGGGATTGTTGATGGCAGAAATATATGGAAAAATGATTTCACGCAATCATTACAATTTATTGACAAGGCAGTAAGAGTATTGGGTAGTACTGACAGAATAATGATAGCGCCATCTTGCTCATTGTTGCACGTTCCTTACGATCTGGATCTTGAGACAAATGAAAAAAGTCTTTCTGCTGAGGTAAAGAACTGGATGGCCTTTGCTAAACAAAAAATTGATGAAGTTGTTACGTTAGCAGAGTTATCAAAAGAAAACCCATCGGAAGAAGTATTGGAAAAGTTGTGGAAGAACAAAGAAGCGAATCATAACAGAACTGTTTCTCCAATCATTCATAAACAACATATTAAAGACAGATCAAAAGCTCTGACAGCGGCTGATGCGCAGCGTACAAATGTTTTTTCTGCAAGAAAAGAAAAACAGCAAAAAGCATTAAATCTTCCTTTATTCCCTACTACTACTATCGGTTCTTTTCCTCAAACAACAGAAGTCAGATCATGGAGAGCCAAATGGAAAAAGGGTGAATTAACAAATGAAGAATATGATACGTTGATCAAAACTGAAACTGCTGATTCAATTACCTGGCAAGATGAAATGGGAATTGATGTTTTAGTACATGGCGAGTTTGAAAGAAACGATATGGTTGAATATTTTGGTGAACAGTTAGGTGGATTTGCATTTACAAAAAATGGCTGGGTACAGAGTTACGGCAGTCGCTGTGTTAAACCACCGGTAATTGTTGGCGATGTGCAACGTAAAGAAGCAATGACCGTTTACTACACTAAATACGCGCAATCATTAACAACAACACCGGTAAAGGGAATGCTAACCGGGCCCGTTACTATTTTACAATGGAGCTTTGTACGTAATGATCAGCCACGTAGCGAAACCTGTATGCAGATTGCATTTGCGATTCGTGATGAAGTTACAGACCTTGAAAATGCCGGCATTAAAATAATACAAATCGATGAGCCTGCTATTCGTGAAGGCTTGCCTTTAAGAAAAGAAAACTGGAAAGAATATTTAGACTGGGCCGTAAAAGCATTTAAAGTTTCTTCAACAGGTGTGACAGATGAAACACAGATTCATACACATATGTGTTACTCTGAGTTCAATGACATTATTGAAAGTATTGCTGCAATGGATGCCGATGTGATCACTATCGAAACATCACGCTCTCAAATGGAACTGTTAGATGTGTTTGCTGCATTCAAATATCCGAATGATATTGGTCCGGGTGTATATGATATTCACTCACCACGTGTTCCATCAAAACAGGAAATAATCAGTTTGATGTATAAAGCGCTCGAAGTAATTCCTGCAAAACAATTATGGGTAAACCCGGATTGCGGATTGAAAACAAGAGGCTGGCCGGAAACTAAAACTGCTTTACAAGCAATGGTTGATGCAGCCAAAGAATTAAGAGCAAGAGTTGGCCATACAGTAAAAGCGTAGTTTTTGTTAGTAGTTATATAGATAGTAAAAGTAAAGAGCCGCTAAATTTAGCGGCTCTTTTAATGTCAGTTTTGTAATTTATTTTATTGTAATTTGAAGTTTACCTCTTTATCTTATTATCATTACTGATCCATGATCATCAACCGTTTTTCCATTTTCATCAATTCCTTCTGCTGCCCAGATATAATTCCCTACACCTTGAGGAACGCCCTGATAGTTGCCATCCCAGCCAATATTGCTATTAGCTGTTTGGAATACGACTTGTCCCCAACGGTTATATATTTTAAAGTAATTAAGGTGTTGAATATTAATTAACGTGATGGTTAACTTATCATTTCTTCCATCATTATTAGGAGAAAATGCCGTTGGTACTAACAGGCCTTTTACACCAAAAGCTTTCACTAAAAGCGTATCGTAAGTAACACAGTTTGCATTTGTTTTTATTATCTGAATAAGGTAATCCTGCGTTTGTGTAAAATTATCGGTTACGGGGTCAGCAATATTATCAGCATTCAGTCCGGTTGATGGTGTCCATAAATACTGATCGCCGATATTTCTTGCCCACAAAGGAAACGCAGTGCCTACCTGAACATTTATCGGTGAATAACGAATTCCCACAGGTGATGGTTTAATTATTACAACTGTTGGGTCACTTATATCTCCGGCACAAACATTACTTACTTCAACGGTATATGATCCTGCTTCCGATGCTGTATAAGTATTGTTAACAGCTCCTGGAATAGGAACTATATTTTTATACCATTGGTTACCTGACGCCTCGCTTGATGTTAATAATACTGTTCCTCCCAGACAAAGCGTATCGGTTCCTGTTGAAACAATAGTTGGTTTAGGTGGCAATGGAACGATCGTAACAGTAGTATCATCACTTGCAATACTTGGACAGTTACTAACAGTAGCGATCACATGATAATTACCCGCAGCAGAAGCTGCATAATTTTGATTGATAGCTCCCGCAACAGGAGCTCCGTTCAAATACCAGGCATTGCCTGATGTTGCGCTGGAAGTCAATACAACATTTCCGCTGCCACAAATCGTAAGCGATCCGCCAACTGTAATAGTTGGCGTTGGGGGAACAGGATTAAGAATTATTGTAACATCATTACTTGAATCGCTGGCGCAGGTATTTGTATTACTAATCACATTATATAAGCCGGCTGCTATCGCATTATATGTTTGATTTGTTTCTCCCGGAATAAGTGTTCCATTATTATACCACTGGTTACCCGATGCTGCATTGGAAGTCAATACTGCATTTACACTTCCACAAAATGCAAGCGGGCCTCCCGGCGAAACTACCGGCGTTGCGGTTGCAGGTTTAACAAGTACTATCTGGCTGGCAGTTGTATCCATACAGCCATTATTACTCGAATCTATTAATTGTACATTATAAGAATTTGCCGCAGCGTATGTATGCGTTGCGTTGATTGATGCAGCTGTATTGCCATCTCCAAAAAGCCATTTGTAACTTATTGTACCGCTACTGATTGTAGAAGTATTGGTAAATGAAAAATTATTACCGCTTAAACATTGCGTAACGCTATTTGAAATAGTAAACCCTGCAACCGGTTGCGGATACAAATTTATCGTAACATCATTACTCGAATCGCTGGCACAGCCATTGGCGCTGTTAACTACATTGTATACCCCAATTGCTGTTACAGTATATGTTTGGTTAGTTTCTCCGGGAATAAGCGTTCCATTATTATACCACTGGTTACCGGATACTGCGTTAGATGTTAATACAGTATTTATGCTTCCTCCGCAGAACGTAAGAGGTCCGCCCGGTGTAACTATTGGTGTTGCAGAGGCAGGTTTCACAACTACCAGCTGGCTGGCGGTTGTATCCATACAGCCATTATTACTCGAATCTACTAATTGTACGTTATAAGAATTTGCTGCCGTATATGAATAAGTTGCATTGGTTGATGTAGCAGTATTTCCATCACCAAAAAGCCATTTGTAACTTAACGTACCGGCGCTAATTGTAGACGTATTGGTAAATGAAAAACTATTGCCACTTAAACATTGTGTGGTAGCAGTAGCTATAGTAAATCCGGGAACCGGCTGTGGATAGGCATTTATTGTCAGTGTGCGGCTTGTATCACTACAACCCGCTGCGTTATATACAACTACTCTGTATGCTCCGGTTTGTGTTGCAGTATAATCTTTACTTGTAGCGCCGGGTATCGGTGTTCCATTCTGCAACCATTTATAATTAGCAGCAATACCTGCATGTAAATGAACATTTCCTCCGCTTGCACATACCATTAAAGGATCCGAAGAATTGATTGATGTATCAAGTACTGCAACTGAGATCAGTACGCTATCCTCACAATTTGTTGCGCCATCATTTACAATTACATAATAAGAAGTTGTAACTGTAGGCTTTACTGTCAGGCTCTGCTTATTAATATCCGCCGCATTCAAACCCGCAGTAGCAGCTGGTATTGCTGACCATGTATACGTTGCATTGCTTTTATTAACCTGTGATACTGTAAATGTAAGTCCGCCACAATTATCACTATATGCACCAGGATTAGTATGTGTAGAGTTATCACTAAGATCTATTGAAGCAAAAGTTTGTGTAACCTGAGTCGATGGTGGTAAAGTATAAGTGTACGTATGATTTACTGCATCATAAGTATTCCCATCCGGCCTGATCGGAACACCGTTCCAAATAACCCAATCCAAATTATTAGGCAATGCCGGGAATGGTGAATGCAGATAAAAGGCTGCATCTGCCGGATTGTTTACATCCGAACCCGGACATCCATGAACGGACCAGGTTCCTGAAACTTTCATAGTATAACTCTGGCCTATGGTTGTTGTTACTGAATGTGTATTATATGAAAGGGCACTTATAAAAAAATTATCAATCAGTGTTTGAGATGAGCCACCAACCCCATTTGCGGTAAGAGGGACATTTGTGCCAGAACAAACAGTAGTATCGCTTTGCGAAATAGTTGGTTTTATTACAATTACCTGTGTGCTGTCTGTTGCGGTACAACCGGCAGCATTAGTAACTGTTACTTTATACAACCCGGTATGGTTTGCACTAATAGTTTGTGTATTAGCGCCCGTACTCCACGCATAACTGCTATAACCGGCATTTGCATCCAACGATACACTATCGCATGTAAATGTTGTATCCTGTAAAGCATTATATGCAAAAGCAGCAGCAGGTGTGCCCGTGTATAAAGCATTTACTTCGCAGGGGCTTAATGCGCGGTTCCATATACCAATATCATCCAGGTTTCCGTTAAATGCATCGTTGGCCGGATGATTCATTCTGCCAAAAGCCACATTACCCAAAAGCTGTGCGGGATCAGGAGATGCTACAGAATTTACTAATACTCCATTCAGATAATACTTTGCGGTAGTGCCGTCATTGGTGTAAACAATATTATACCAGGTATTGTCAGCCAAACCGGAAAAATTATAGGTAGTAAAATCGGTTGCTGTTAAATAATGCCGGAAGGTCATGGTGGTCAATCCGTTACCCCAGCCCACCAATATTTGTCCTGCACAGGTAGCACAGCTACCAAACTCCATTACCCTTGCTCCCAAATAACCATTGCCAACACGATAAACCCAAAAAGAAAGTGTCATCGCTCCGCTAGTAGTGATGGAAGCGGTATTTACATTTGCCTGGATATATGCATTAGGCGCAGCAGTATTTGAAAAATAATAGGCAGCACTGCCAAATCCTAATCTATCCGTTGTTAATGTAGCTCCATTAACCGTTCCGTTATTCCCATTGCCACTTACATCATTGGCATTACCGGAAAATGGCCAAAATGCTACAATACCACTAGATGGAGCATAGGCAGGAACCTGCGCAAAACAAGAAAGGTTTAATAATATACCTGCAAGCAAAAATATCTTCTTCATCCGCTAAATAATTAAATAATAGAAACAACAAAATCGTCCTCAAATACAAGGTACAAAGGTACTTTTTTGTCTTCATATTAGACCTTTATATCAATCAAAACGCAGTCTGGCAGACTGACCAATATAGAAGCTATTCGTGTTGCGGATTACTTTAATTTTTTACACTCTTTCGCTCAATTCCAACCAGCGTGTTTCTTTCTCATCCAGCATTTTAATAATAGCACTGGTGCGGTCAGCAGCTTTTTGTAATTCGGTAAAACCTAAAGTGCCGGTACTCATTTCTTCTTCCAGCAATGCTTTTTCTTTTTGTAGTTCCGGCATTTCCTTATCCAATAATTCAAGCTCACGCTTCTCTTTAAAAGATAATTTTTGCGCAGTATTTGCGGCCTGTGGTTGAGCAGTTTTTTCGGTAGTTTTTTCAGGAGCAGGCTCTTCCTGTTTCATGATCTGGCGCTCATCCGTTAAGCTGCCATTCGCAACAGCTTCGCGATATTGTGTATAGTTACCCGGATAATCTCTGATAACACCGTCGCCTTCAAAAGCAAATAAATGATCTACCATTCTATCCATAAAATAACGATCATGGCTCACGATCAGAATACAGCCGGGGTATTCAAATAAAAATTCTTCCAGCGTGCGCAATGTCTGCAGATCCAGATCATTGGTAGGTTCATCCAACACCAAAAAGTTAGGATTCAAAAACAGTACACTCATCAAATGCAACCGACGTTTTTCTCCACCACTTAATTTACTTAATGGTGTAAATTGTTGTTCTGCAGAAAACCCGAATTTCTCCATAAACATACTGGCGCTTAGTTTCGTGCCATCTGCCAAAGGGAAATATTCGGCCATATCTTTTACATACTCGATGGCACGCATATCTTCTTTATACACCAATCCTTCCTGACTAAAATTTCCAAACACTACCGTGTCACCATGATTGATCTTTCCGCTATCAGGTAATTCCTGTTGTAATGCGATCTTTAAGAAAGTAGATTTACCCACACCATTTTTTCCTACTACACCAATACGTTCGCCACGTTTAAAAGTATAATCGAAGCCCTTCATTATTTTAAGGTCGCCGTAACTTTTATGCACTTTTATCAGTTCTAAAATTTTGCCCCCAAGTCTTGTCATTTTTACCTGCAAGCTAACTTCAGCTACGTCTTTTTGTTGCTTTACTCTATCTTCCACCTCTACAAAAGCATCTTGTCTGCTTTTGCTTTTGGTTGTTCTGGCTTTTGGCTGCTTGCGCATCCATTCCAATTCTTTTCTAAAAATATTTTTATCTTTTTGTAGTTCACTTTGCTGAACTTCCAAACGCATACTTTTTTGCTCTAAGAAATTATCGTAATTGCCTTTGTACACAAATACTTTTTCTTCATCGATCTCAATAATTTCGTTACAAACCGCATCTAAAAAATAACGATCATGCGTTACCAATAATAAAGTTGCTTTTGCATCAGCCAAATAATCTTCTAACCACTCAATCATGCCGACATCCAAATGGTTGGTAGGTTCATCCAATATCAATAAGCAACGGCCAGCGTGTAGATCTGCTTCTATCAAGGCTTGTGCTAATGCCACTCTTTTCTTTTGTCCGCCGCTTAAATTTTTAACGGGTTCACTTAAATGATGGAGGTTTAGTTTTCCTAGGATCTGTTTCAGGTCACTTTCAAAACTCCAGGCATTCAAATCATCCAGACGAGCCATTAGTTCGCCTAATTTATCGACATCATCTTCCAATCCTTTTTCCAGGAATTGTTCGTATTCTTTCACCACTTTCACCACAGGATTATCAAGGCGCAGAATATTATCCCAAATGCTTTTATTGCCATCGAAGTCATTATCCTGTTGCAACATCACTACTTTGATGTCTTTATGTATCCATGTTGTACCCGTATCCGGCGTATCCAGGCCGGTGATAATTTTAAGCAAAGTGCTTTTGCCACTGCCATTTCGGGCAACCAAAGCAATTTTATCGCCTTCCTCGATATGGAAAGTAATGTCTTTAAAAAGTGTTCTGATTCCGAACGATTTGCTGATATTTTCTACTGAAGCGTAATGCATATTCGGCAAAGGTAACGGCTGTACGATGATTTATGAATTTTGAATGAAGGATGGGGCAATAAATCTTATTTTTGTATGATAGATTTTGTAGATAGATATTGAGTATTCTATTGAGTTTCAATGCTGTCTTTAAAAAACTACAAAAACCAACGTCTTGATAATAGAACAATCATTGCATTTTTATCACATAATACTATGAACACTCCCGAAAATGAAATATGGATTAATAAAACCATTAAACTATGGGAGGAAAGAAATATTAAAATTGAAAATGGAGCTACTATTGAAATCATAAAAGAAACTCAAAATATATTAGGTTTCATTTTTCCCGAAGCGTTTATTGAACTTTACAAAAAGACAAACGGTTTTAAAAATAATGATTGGGATGAACACATGTTTTCAATTTGGCCTTTACATAGAATAATAGAAGAATACCAATACAGCCATATCAAAAATGAAAATATTATCGGCTTTTGTGATTACCTTATTAATAGTCATTGTATAGCTTTCCTAAAAAATCAGAACGGTATATTTAAAATATATGATCTGACAAGTATTAATTCACCAGAAAAAATTGCTGACACATTTGAAGAGGCTATCGAAATGATCAATTCAAATAATGAACTGATTTATTAAATATAAAAATCATCACTTCATGCCTACTAAAAACCTACATCCAACAGCCGTAATAGAAAATGGCGCAACAATTGGCGCTAATGCAACAATAATTTGTGGGATAATAATTGGTGAATATGCCATGATTGGCGCAGGTGCTGTTGTAACGAAAGATATTTTACCGTATGCATTAATTATTGGTAACCCGGGAACTCAAAAAGGCTGGGTTAGTGAAGCTGGCAACACATTGCAGTTCGATAAAAATAATGAAGCTGTTTGTGCGTATGATCTGCAGAAGTATTCGTTAGTTAACAACCGCGTTGCAAAACTATAATGATCTTGGAGTATCATTCCTATCACCCTTGTTTGCTTTTTGAATAGAATCCATAATAGCCTTGTATTTATCGACATCAGGAGGAGGCCCATCTCCATCCGTAAGTTCATTTGGATTATGTACTAATGGAGAATCTACCAAGGGGATTGGAGTTTGATCGATTGTTTTTTTATCATTTTGATTACAAGCTAAACAAACAGAAACACATATCAGTAATACAAGTGTAAATAATTTCATACTAATTTTTCATGTAAGATGCATTGTATAAACAATTCCATAAGCTACCCATACAATTCCAAATGAATCGCTTTCTTATCATACCCCAAATCTAATATTCTTTGTTTAGCCTCATCCACCATCGCTTTCCAGCCACATAAAAAGAAATAAGCGGGTTGTTTTGGCTGGCACAACTCATGATAAATGGCATGTACATAGCCTTTATAACCATCCCATTCTTCTCTTGATAAAACAGGGTGATAATGAAAGCCCGGTAAATCTTTTTCTAACTGCCTGCATTCGTCATAATACAACAGATCTTTTTGCGTACGGCAGCCGAATATAAGGTGTATGTTTTTGTGTGATGTATTGTGCAGCTTAATATAATTTACCATGCTACGGAATGGAGCAATACCAGTACCTGTTGCTATTAAAAAAATATCCTCTTTTAAATTCTCTTCATTCAATGTAAATACACCGACCGGACCGCGTAAGGTTATTTCACTGCCTTCTGAAACTTCATTAAATAAATAAGTTGTTCCTAATCCGCCTTCTAATAAAACAATGCATAATTCAAAAACATTAGTACCATCGGGCCAGCTCGAAATAGAATAACTGCGCCAACGTTTGTTAGGCTTTTCATGTATTGGCAAATCTAATGTTACAAATTGCCCGGGCTTAAAATCGAATGATGTTAACTCGGGAACCTGTATCCAAAATCGTTTGGTATTATAAGTTTGCTGTTCAATTTTTATCACCTTGCCGGTGCGCCATGGTTCTAACATGATATTGTTTTTTTAAAGGTATCAATTTATTCCACTAATATCTTTTTAGTCTGCGTAGAATTTTCTGTAAATATTTTCAACATATACACTCCTTTAGGAAGGCTTCCGATATTGATAACATTGTTTTTGCCATGCAAAGTAAATGATTGTATTTGTTTGCCGGATCTATCCATCAACACCGCATTGCTGGCATCGCTTGATGATGCAATATGTATTATACCATCTGATACAGGATTTGGATTAGCCCATATCCCGTTATTAGTGAATATTATTAAACGATAGGCAGAATAGGTTATTGAACCATCCAACGCTATAATTTTAAGGCGATAATAATTGCTATCTGCAAGTGGTGTGGCATCTGTAAAATTATATTCACTTGCGTTGATCGAATTATTGGAGAATACATAACCTATTGAATCGTATGCAATATTGTTACCACTTCTTTCTACAATGTATTTATATGTACCCGCATCGTTCAATGTATTCCATTGCAGTTGAGATTGGTTCATTTTTTCAACGGCAATAAAATTAATGGCTTGTAATGTATCCACAAAGCCAAGACTATCGATCCACAATTCACCAAAGCTGCTCACATTAAATTCGCTATAATACCCATTATTGTAAGGCACTATACTTATGGTTGAACGAGGTGTATATAAATAATATCCGCCCGCATTATCACTCAATGTTCCATTTTCATCAGCCAGGCTACCATTGAATTTTGTAACCCCAAATTCATAAGCGCTTTTGGGTGCTGTACATCCTGCACAGTTTGTTTTCGCCAATATCAGACTATCTACTTCTTCATCCGTATAATAAAAACGAACTGTTACTTTTCCCGATGGTTGATTTTCAGGATGGATCACAATATTTCTATTCAAATAATAATGCCCGTTAATACTACGTGATGAACCAGCGTATGGATATACCTGAACGTTGGTAGTTCCTAAATTCATTCCATTAGGATTGATCGAAGCAATCATTTTTCCACCTGATGTAAAATCTATCCAGTTATTACCACTAACGTTTTGTATATTATTTGTAATGGCTGATCCTGTATAGATTTCAGCACTGTCAAACACATGAATATCATCGATACCCATACCTGCATAATTAACTGCCGCATCACTGCTTAAAACAAAACGAAATTTTACAGTGCCGGCATTTGTTGGTATGCCAATGCTTGCTACGTGCCATATAGTATCAGATCCTGTCCAGCCTTGAGCCGAATTATACCAGTTTACACCACTACCAATAGCTCCTAATTTTTGCCATATTTTTCCATCAGTTGAATAGTCAACCCAGGCAAAATCATACGAAGATTCTGTTTCAAAAATATGACTGAAAGAAAGCATCGGATGTGCAAGGCTACTCAAATCAAAACAAGGAGAATATAAATAAGACGTTTTGTTGTCGTTATAATTGCCCGACAAATTTGTTACCCAACAATTAGTGCCATTAGCTGCTTTATTAATTACCGCTTTATTTGGCGCACCCCATTGCCAATCGGAGTTTGCAGGTATTGAATAAAAATAGCCATCATTATTTTCAAAATCTTGCAGGTATGGATAGGCTGTAATGACAGGACTGTTGTGAATAGTATAATTTAAAATACTGTCATTATCATGATAAGTGTCTGCCGCATAATGCACCCATGTATTGATAGTGTAATTTATATATGCCGAGAGATTGGCCGGTTGTAAAAATGTATAATTGATCACCGTATCAGCAGGAATTGCAATCGTTTCATCAACTACTGTACCTCCATTTATCTGGTAGTCAACATGCACATTTGTTAAGGCTGCATTATTGTAATTTCTTATCTGAACAGTAATGGGAGTTGATGCGGTTGTTCCGCAGCCTGTGCTATCAGGAGCAATAATTTTTGTTAATGAAACATCGTTAGTTGCCAATGCAATTGTCAGGCTATCGAAAGTATAACCGTTATCAGTGCTATTATCAGGGTGAGGAGTATTAACAGATCCTTGTCCAACAGATCCGAATCTTACCTGAAAAGTAGCTGATACAGATTGCGAAGGGATCGCAGTTTTCAACGTATTATCAATACTAAACTGCGCATGTTTATAATCTCCTAATGAAGTTTGATTGGCAAATAGATCGTATGCCCGTACCCATGCATCGTTTTCGCTTCCTCTTATCCAGACAGCATCTGCTGTATCATATACTACACCTTGATTAGCGTAAAAGAAATCATACCGCAACGGCGTATTTATAAACGATGACAGGTTATACGTTATGGTTAAACTATCCGTATTATTTGCAACATTAAAAGGTGTTTGATCTAATGTCATCGCATTTTTGCCGCTTAATGAAAAGCCTGTATTAATAAATGGCCTTGCGCGCCCTCGTGGCGTATTAGATGAAAGATCCAGTGCATCATCTCCATCTAAACCCAAAACATTTTGCATATAATCTTCCGTAGTAACAGTCTCGAAACTTTCTGAAACAGGTAGCGATAGTATTATAGGGTTGGCTAATAATTTAACCACTTTATAGGCAGTATCATTTGCATGATTAAGATCTGCTGTATCTGTTACCCAGGCTGCAAAATTATAATGAAAGCCTGCTGCACTAAATATGTAAGGTGTTGTAAAAGTGTAATTGATCGTGCTACTTGCTGGTATAGTGTCACTAATAATTTCAGTTGCAGTTCCACCGGCACAGCTGTATGAAACGCTGAACGGCCCATTAGCAGGAACGGTTCCCAGGTTTTTTATTTGTATCATAACCGGGGCTGTTGCATTAGCTGCGTTAGAAAAATAATTCCTTGCCGTATTAGGCTGTAGTATTGAATCAACCACCAGGTCATTATTAAAATCAGATAGCGTACAGGCGCCACCGGTAGGGACAACACTTACAGATAAGGAACGCCTTCCCGCAACAATGCCATTTTTTGCTCTCACGCCAAACCAATATGTCTGGTATTTATTTAGTGATTTTACCTGAAAAAAAGTATCTGTGGTATTGGCGATAACCTGCATGCTATCTCCTACTAATTGCATTACATCGTATGAGGTTGCGTTAGCGATAGTATTCCAGTTTAGTTGAACATACCCTTCGCATAAAACTGTATCAACAATTGTTGGCCTGCCTAAAATGGTAAAATCAAAATGACTTTGTCCGCTTAATGAAGAGCCATTTCTGCTTACTTTAATAAGCGCCTGATTTGTCGCAGTTGCAGGAACTATCCACGGATAAATATGACTTGCGGCAGGAACATTTGTAGCAATATTTGTCCAGCTACCCCCGTTATTTAATGAGTATTGAATGGTATAAGTGTTACTATCACTTCCATATCCGCTCCAGCGAATGTTTTCAGTAGCACCTGGCTCTAACGTTTCACCACCAAAAGGATATTCAACACTTACTAATGAATCAATTATTTCGTAGGTCAATGCATACGGCTGCGGACCAAATGGTACGGCAAAGCCTTTAACATTTATATTATAAGTCCCTGCCGATGGATTATCGACCGTTACCTGTTCAATGTTATTAAGATGATCAGCTCCTTCAACTGCGTTATCGTTAACATTGGCCGGTGCCGGGTTTAATATTAACGGCAGATGTACAACACTTGATGGCGTTGTAACTGTAAGGTCAAGATCATTTACTAATGCTTTGGCTGCACCTACTGCCCCTGCAGGATCTGCCCAGTATAGCATTACTTTTAATCTTTTTGCATTTGCCGGAACATGGATTGTTGATGCACTATTTCCTCCGTTTGTAATACTGTTAACTGTGTACCTATTACTATCAATCGCTTCTATCGCTCTTCGCACATTCAACATACCAAAACCAAAAGCATAATCAGGACCGGGATTGCCAAAATCTTCTGCCGTATTACAAATAATGGCTTTCATCAAAGCACTTTTAGGATCTGCGCCGGCGTGTAGTTTTCTATATTCTTCGTACATCAATGCCAGTGAACCGGTTACTACCGGAGCCGACATACTTGTACCCTGATCGTATTGATAAGTATTAAATGGAAAGGTTGATAAAATAGCCATGCCACTTGTTACAACCTCGGGTTTTATCCGGCCATCGATAACAGGACCATGACTATCGAATGGATATAAAGAATAATCGGCACTATTAATATTACCAACCGTTATTACATTTTTTGCTGTTTGCCAACCTGATTTTATCGTCGCAAATCCCAACGGGAAAGCGCCGCAGGTTAAATAGCCATCATTGCCTGCAGCAAATACATGTATTAATTTATCGTAGCTATTTATTTGATCATCGACGTAGTTGCTTAAAAAATCATACGCACCTTCTCCCGGACAACCGGCTGTAGCATTTGTATAAGAATTATTACTAGCTACCATGTTGTAATCAGTAATATACGCTGGTGCATTGATCAATATATCTGTGAAATACTGGTCGATCATTGTAGCCTTAGGCGCCATGCCATGATTGGTTACATCAATAATACCTGCGCCCACAGCTGTTCCTGCAACATGTGTTGAATGAGATCCCGGTTGATCAGATGTTCTTAAAATAATTCTGTTGGTAAAATCAACATGCGTTACAATATTGCCCTGATCACCCATACCGAGTACAACACCTTCTCCCTGTAATTCTTTTCCTGTTACTGCATTAAAACCGGTTGCACCATGCATAGCAATATCTTCGTAATTAAGTGGCTTAGGATTTAACGATTGTAAACTAATGTATGTAACAAATGGTAGTGCAACAATTGAATCGATCACCTGCTGGCTTGCCTGGATAAAAACAACACCAGGTATATTTATTCTTGTTGTCGTGATGGATGCACCTAAAGCCTGTAACTCTTTAATCACGCTAACTTTATCTACGCTTGAATAGAAGGATACACCAATAGCACTCAGTTCTTCCTTATCAAAACTTGGTTTATTATTATATACCGCAGGATCAATTTTGTATTTATCAGGAACCGCATTAATTGAGATGATATTAAACTTTCCTGCCAAAGAAAGATCGAAAGTGTTTTTTATTGAAGCCAGATAAGCATTACCTGAAAGATATTTTTCCAGCCTGATGCCTAACAGTTTTAATTCTTTTTGTATCTCTACAGAAGGTAATTCAGCAAACTGTATCAGTACAAAATACTGCTGATTATAAACCGACGATTGAATGTCATCCTTTTTGAATTGCTGCTTGATAATATTTGAATCGGTAGAAAAATTGCCCTGTGCAGACTGTGCTAATTTTCCACCGTTTTGTGCAAACACACAGATAGGCACAAAAAAAATCAGTAAAATTGCAAAGCATTTTTTTTTCATTAGCAGCAATTAAAGATGCACGGGACTATCATTGTTAAGGAAGACACATAAAAGTACGTAAAATGGACTGTTATTATAACGTTTACACTGCTTGCTATATTGTGATTACGAGCTTTTTATATTAATCAGTATCTTTGCCAACGGATGAATCTGGAAGTGTTGATGAACGGATATATAAATGACCCCCGCAGTTCTCAAATAGCGGATAGGATCATATTGCCATCCCCACAAAGAATCCATCTTGCCGGACTATCCGGAAGTGCCTCCCAGTTTATCATTTCAGCTATTTTTAATCAGGAAAAGGCTGCCGATATTAATCACCTTATCATAGTTCGTGACGCTGAAGAAGCCGCCTACTATCATAATACGATAGAAAATTTAACCAAAGCGTTAGATATTTTCTACTTCCCATCATCTTTTAAGAACAAAAAAAATTACCGCCTTTTAAATAGCAGTCATGTTATGCTTCGGACAGAAGCTTTGACTAAAATTTCTGCCGGAGGCAATAAGAAACTAATAATAACACATCCCGAAGCGCTATTTGAAAAAGTAGTATTATCTAAAACGTTACGAGCCAATATCTTATCAATTAAACAAGGAGATGTTATTGATGTAAACGGCATTTTAGAGAAATTCGTTACCCAGGGTTTTGAAAGAACTGATTTTGTTTACGAACCCGGACAGTTTGCAGTAAGAGGTGGCATATTGGATATCTATTCTTTTGGGAATGAAAAGCCCTACCGCATTGAATTATTTGGAAATGAGGTAGATAGCATAAGAATATTTGATCCCGAAAATCAGCTGAGCGAAAGAAAATTATTACAAGTTAGCATCATTCCTAACGTAGAAACACAGTTTGAAACAGGCGAAAAAGTGTCCTTACTGGAATTTTTGCCGGAGAACACTGTTGTCTGGACCGAAGATTGGGATTTTATAAAAGAGAAGATCGAACAACAGGAAGAAGACCTGGCCATTTATTTACAAGTACTTGCCGATAACCCTTCTCAAAAAAATACGAATAAAGAGGAAGATGATATAAACGAAAAGACCGATGCTACGGAAGATGATTTTGTAAAAGCGGCTGTTATTGAAGAGCAAATAAAATTGCGCCACGTAATTGAAATAGGAAAAAAATCTTATTTCAAAGATGGCAATCAGTTGGCTATTCAATACAATATCAAACCTCAACCTACTTTCAACCGTCAGTTTGATCTGCTAATAAAAAATTTAAAAGAGTTTGAAGCCAACAAATACAATCTTTTTCTTTTTGCAGATAATCCTAAACAATTAGAGCGGTTACACATCATCTTCACAGATCTTAAAGCGGACCTGCAAATAATTCCTGTACCCACTTCCATATTCGAAGGATTTATTGATGAAGACTTAAAAGTTGTTTGTTATACCGATCATCAGATATTTCAACGGTACCATAAATACAAAGTAAAACAGGCTTTCAGTAAAAATAAAGCGCTTACTTTAAAAATGTTGCGCGAATTACAGCCCGGAGATTATATCACCCATATAGATCATGGAGTTGGCGTGTACAGTGGCTTACAGAAGATCGAAGCCAATGGAAAAATGCAGGAAGCTGTAAGAATTCAATATAAAGATGGTGATCTTTTATATGTAAATATTTCTTCGCTGCATAAGATTGGAAAGTACAGTGGCAAAGAAGGAACGATACCTAAAATGAATAAATTAGGTAGCGATGTCTGGAATAAATTAAAAGATAAAACAAAAAGACAGGTCAAGGATATTGCAACAGACCTGATAAAATTATACGCACAAAGAAAGAGCCAGGAAGGATACGCATTTAGTCCCGATAATTATATGCAAACAGAATTGGAAGCTTCTTTTATTTATGAAGATACTCCTGACCAGGCCAAGGCAACGGAAGATGTAAAAAAGGATATGGAAAAACCATCACCGATGGACAGATTGGTTTGTGGTGATGTTGGTTTTGGTAAAACAGAGATTGCGATACGTGCCGCATTTAAAGCTTGCTGCGATGGCAAACAGGCTGCTATATTGGTTCCTACAACTATTTTGGCTTACCAGCATTTTAAAACTTTTGGCGATCGTTTAAAAGATTTTCCGGTAACGGTCGATTTTATTAACCGTTTTAAAACGGCCAAAGAGAAAAAAGAAACACTACAAAAAGTAGCGGAAGGAAAGATCGATATTTTGATCGGCACACATTCTATCATTGGAAAAGATATTAAGTTTAAAGACCTAGGTATCATGATCATTGATGAAGAACAAAAGTTTGGTGTTGCCGCAAAAGAAAAATTAAAACAACTAAGAACAACGGTAGATTCGCTTACACTAACGGCAACGCCTATACCAAGAACATTGCAATTTAGCTTAATGGGTGCCAGAGATCTGAGTATCATCAATACACCACCTCCAAACAGGCAACCGATACAAACGGAAGTGCAGATGTTTAATGAAGACGCCATTCGTGATGCCATCTATTATGAAACAGAAAGAGGCGGACAGGTCTTCTTTATACATAACAGGGTAAATGGTTTGGCTGAAATGACAGGACATATTCAAGGGCTTTGTCCGGACCTTAGTATTGCCTATGCACACGGACAAATGGACGGTGATCAGTTAGAAGATACGATCCTCGATTTTATGGATAAAAAATATGATGTATTGGTTTGTACCAACATTGTAGAGAGTGGCGTTGATATCCCGAATGTAAATACCATCATCATTAATAATGCCCATCAGTTTGGTCTAAGTGACCTGCATCAGTTGCGTGGAAGAGTTGGCCGTAGTAATAAAAAAGCATTCTGTTATTTGTTTGCGCCGCCGATGAGTACTTTGCCTGCAGATAGCCGCAAACGTTTACAAACATTAGAACAATACAGTGACCTGGGAAGTGGGTTCCAAATAGCGATGCGTGATCTCGATATCCGCGGAGCAGGGAATATGTTAGGTGGCGAGCAAAGTGGTTTCATTGCTGAGATAGGTTTTGAAATGTACCAGAAAATTTTGGATGAAGCTATTCGCGAATTAAAACGTTCAGAATTTAAGGACTTATTTAAAGAAGAAATTCAGCAACAGGACGATTTTGTAAAAGATTGTTCTATCGATACAGATCTGGAAATTTTAATCCCGGATAGTTATGTAGAAAGTATTACAGAGCGTTTAAGCTTATACAGCCGGTTAGATAATTGTGAGAATGAAAAAGAGCTGGAAGAGTTTCATGTAGAGATGACGGATCGCTTCGGCCCAATCCCACCGCAGGTAGAAGACCTTTTTACAACTGTTCGTTGCAGAAAAATTGCCGTTGAAATGGGCTTCGAAAAAATGTTGCTGAAAGATGAAACAATGAAAGGCTTCTTTGTAAGCAATCCTGATTCTCCGTATTTTCAAAGTGATGTATTCAATGGCTTGTTGCAATTTTTGCAATCGGGCACCAATAAAGCGAGGTTAAAACAAGTTGGGAAAAACGGTATTCTTATCGTAGAATCTATAAAAACTATGACAGACTTGTATACTTTTTTAAGCCGTATGCAAAAAAGTGTATTGCAAAGCAAACTGGTTGCAGTTCAGTAAGCTTTACTTCTAGTATTATAAATAATTTAACTCTCCACTCAAATTAAGGCCCACTAGATATTGTAATTATTCCTATCTTTTATTTATGAATAAATCCTGCTATCTAACTATTTTCAACAAGCTATTTATTGCCTTTATTTTATTTGCTTTTGTTTCTTGCAATCGAAAGCACACGATTGCGCAAAGAGGTTTTTATTATTGGAAAAGCGAAGGCTATCAGTTACAGGATAGTGAAACAAATTATCTCCGCGAATTGCAGGTACAGAAATTATACGTTAAGCTGTTTGAGGTTAGCTACGATAATATTATGGGACCTGTTCCCACAGCCAAGAGCGATTTCAGGTATTACGAATATTCGGATAGTGAAGTTGTATTAAATAAAGTACAGATCATTCCCACCATATATATTAAGAATGAAATTTTTTCGAAATCATCTTTAACAGAACTAGATACTTTAGCAAGCAACATTTTATTTCTTACCGATAAACGCTATGGCCAACAAATCAGAGGCGGTGGATATATGGAACCGGCACACACAATTGATTACACAGAGATACAAATTGATTGCGACTGGACACCTTCCACAAAAGAAAAATATTTTTATTTATTAACAACCCTAAAAAAACAATCACATAAAACCATTTCGTGTACGCTTCGTTTATACCCCTATAAATATCCGGATAAAATGGGCGTTCCGCCTGTAGATAAAGCTACATTGATGTGTTATAATCTTATCAATCCTTTACAAAACGACAATAAAAATTCTATTTTAGATCTGACTGAATTAAAAAGTTATCTGACGGTTGATAAAAAATATCCGCTTCATTTAGATATTGTATTGCCTATATATTCCTGGATGCAATGGTACCAGAATGGTCAATTTCAAAAATTGATATATAATGATAACATGGCCATAGCTACTGTATTAGAACCTACGGGCCCCTTATGGTACAAAGTAACAAAAGACACCACCTTCAATAATATTTATTTGCGCGTTGGTGATAAAATAAAGTACGAAAAAATAACGCCCGGGGAATTAGACGCTGCGATCGATCTGATAAAAAAATCAGTTCAGTTAGATGACTCTACCACTATTTCATTTTTCCATTTAGACGAAAATAATCTTAATCAATTTAGCCATGAAACGCTTAATAATTTTTATACTGATTTTAGCAAGTAGTTTAGTTGCTGTACTAGCCTGTAGCTTCTATCCTTACGGAGATGATATTCGTTTTACTATATTCAATCCAACCAATTTTAAGTATGCTGATTTTTATAATTTCAATTATACCAGCAAATTTTTTTATGGTGATGGCGGATATCCAGGCGGATCGGCAGACACGACAAGTAAGGATGATGAAAATATCATTTTATGGCAGCAGTATTGCAAAAATAAAATTCCTTACGAAAGTATTGATAGCGCAGTTTATATAGCTGATACATTCTCAGTCGTAAACTGTGCGGCTAAAAATTTAATGTTGCAATACTTGCATACTATCAATGATACAATGGCGATCAATTATCTATTATTTGCTAAACAGGCAGAAGATTATAATATGACTTACGATGATCCCTGGGAAAGATCAGCTTCACTTTATTTACCGAAGCGTACAGCATTAATAAGCGCCGCTATTAATAAGGCTGCTATTATAAATAATGAAAGTATTCAATTACGGTATGCTTTTTTAGCAGAACGATTGGCTTATTATAACGACGATTCTGTAAGATTTACAAATGTGTATCAAAAGTATTTTGCATCCCGAAAAAAGAAAAATATCATCGATTACTGGGCGCTTTCTTTTAAACTTCAGACACAACAATCTAGTTACGAAAAAAACTTTTATTTAGCGCAAGTGTTCGCCAATGCATCAGATAAGCGAATGGTAGCAAATAATGGCTATGACAATAAGTTATCGCTTGATTCAACACTGCACTTTGCCACTACCAATAACGAAAAAGCTGCTGTATGGCTAATGGCAGGCATTAATAATCCCGGTAGGGCAATCTCAGCAATTGAAAATATGTACACGCTACAGCCTAATGCAAAAGGGGTAAGTTTTTTATTATTGAGAGAAATAAATAAACTGGAAGATTGGATATACACTCCATACTATACTTACTTCACACCTTCCGTAGAATTAACGCCAACTGTCTATCCCGATGCAGACCCTTCAAAAACAAGTCTTAAAAGAGTTGACAGCGATAGGGTTTATGCCACTCACTTATTAGAATTTATTAATTTAGTAAACATTAATAAAACATCTGATCCGTTGTTATGGAACACAGCAAAAGCTTATTTGTATTGTATGACGAACAAATATGATGCTGCGCTAGTTCAAATTAAACAGGTTCAAAAACTTATCAAGAAAGGAAGCGATCTGTATACACAGTTAGAATTGATTAAAGCTTTAAGTCTTACTGCTAAACAAACACCAGGTAATGTGGTGATACCCAGCGAAGTAAAAAAGGTTTTATTAGATCAATATCATAAAAGTAATTACCGTTTCATTTTTGCCATTGCAAGAGAACTTGAATACAAAGGCAACACTACGCAGGCCGCATTATTGTTTTCAAAGATCAATGATGGCATGGATGCTTCCTTTGGTGAAGGCGAAGGAAGCAATGCTGTTTACTGGCGAACTAAAAAAAATTACTATACCAGATATATAGATATTTATAGTAATTGTTTTGATTACATAGAAGCGCAATACACTCCTGATCAAACGCAACAATTGATCAACTCAATTGCAAGTAATAAAGCTACGGATAGTTTTAGTGTTTGGGAATATAGCAATGTAAAAAATTCAGTATCTCATTTATATGATCTTTTAGGAACGAAATACATTAGAAAAAATAATCTACCAAATGCTTTAACGGCTTTCAAAAAAGTAAATGATACTTTATGGAAATCTTCATTGTATGATTACAAGCCTTTAAATGCTAATCCTTTTTACACTAATTTTTATAATGAGCATGAGCTTGTCGCCGCGGATAGCATTCATTTCACAAAAACGTCTATCACGCAAACCCTTATCAATTATTTGAATAAAGCTAATGACGTAAATAATAAAGACAGGGATTACTATTATTTTTTAGTGGCGAATTGCTATTTGAATATGACAGAATATGGTAACTCCTGGATGATGCGCAGATATGCCTGGACAAGCGCCATTTATGCCAGTCATTTAGAAGATGATGATGAATATTACAATTGTACGTTAGCCAAAACATATTATTTTAAGGCAAAGCAATTCACTACAAATGAAAAATTTGCAGCGCTCTGTTTACGAATGGTTGGCCGGTGCGAAAAATATAAATTACTCTCAACTGCTGGTTTAAAAAATCAATACATAGAAGACACTACTTTATTTCGCAGCAATAAATATTATGCGCAATTAAAAAAAGATTACCCGCAGGATTATGATGAACTGATCAGTAATTGCGAATCTTTTAATAAGTATTTTGCCACAAGAGATATTTCGGCTAAATAAAGAAGGAAGTTTAAAATATTGTCTGATGGTCTCCGTCTGATAATACTTTGTGTGTAGAACCAGAGTAGTTTTAATAATGTTACTGACTGTCAGGATATAGTAAAGTTATAACAAACTAACATTGAGTTTTATGAACGCCTTCGCGTCTTCCCGGCAAAAATATTTCTTAATCCCCCATAACAGTTTGTCATTTTTTTAGTTGTAGTCGCTCAGAGCCGCTGGGCTGTGTTCCTTCTCCAGCGCTACTTTGGCTGCTGACAGAAAATCTGCTTCGCATGATTTTGTCTGCCGTGCTTCGCCGGCATCGCAGCTAAAGAGGCGCCTCCGTAGGAACAGGTAGAGTTAGCGAAGTGGGGGTTTATCTAATATGTACTTCCCTGTATCCTGACAGTCAGTTAATGCTTTTTTATTCGGGTAGTTTTTTATTGTCTGACGGTCTCCGTCTGACAATAAAAAAGCCATCTGTAAAAACAGATGGCTTAATAATTTTAAAATGATATAACTACCAACCTTTTTTAGCTACACCATCAGCAATAGCTTTAGTAGCTGTTGCTTCAGAAAGCATCGTTGTCATTTTATTTCCTTTTCCATCATTACCTTGAGCCATATAACCGCCGCGAGCTGTTTTGGTTATTACTGCGTCCTGCAATGGAACGTTTTTTTCTTTCGTTTTCATGCAATAAGCTGTTAACATTTTTGACATTTTGTGGAATTTTTATTGTTAGTAAAAGAGAAAAACCGTGTTTTAATAGTACAATGCTACTACTAATTTCGAATTTCCCAAAAATATATAGTTAATATTCTTTATTTAATTGACCCTAAACGTCTATTTTAGCATACTTGGCGTGGGTTTCAATGAATTCTCTACGTGGTGGAACTTCATCTCCCATAAGCATACTAAACACGCGATCTGCCTCTGCAGCGCTCTCGATCGTTACTCTTTTCAAAGTTCTGGTTGTTGGGTTCATGGTCGTTTCCCATAATTGTTCTGCGTTCATTTCTCCCAAACCTTTATAACGTTGTGTGTTCACAGAATCATCTTTCCCTTGTCCGAATTTCGCGATCAAAGCCTTGCGTTCGTCATCAGTCCAGGCATAATCCTGATCTTTTCCTTTCTTAACAAGATACAACGGCGGCTGAGCGATGTACACGAATCCTTGTTCAACTAATTCTTTCATGTAACGGAAAATAAAGGTCAATATCAACGTAGCAATGTGACTACCATCAACATCGGCATCCGTCATGATGATCAGTTTATGGTAACGAAGTTTTGTAAGATTTAATGCTTTCGGATCTTCCGGAGTGCCCACTTTTACGCCCAATGCCGTAAACATGTTCCTGATTTCCTCATTGTCGTAGATCTTATGCTCCATCGCTTTTTCAACGTTCAGGATCTTACCGCGCAAAGGAAGAATTGCCTGATAACTTCTGTCACGCCCTTGCTTAGCAGTACCACCAGCCGAATCCCCTTCCACAAGGTATAACTCGCATCTTTCAGGATCTTTATCGCTACAATCAGCCAATTTACCAGGTAAACCACCGCCGGTCAATACACTTTTACGTTGTATCATTTCACGGGCTTTCTTAGCAGCAGCTCTCGCCTGTGCGGCCAATATTACTTTTTGAATGATGGTTTTAGCATCTTTCGGATTTTCTTCCAAATAAGCGATCAATACGCGGCTTAAAGTCTGATCTACCACGCCCATAACTTCACTGTTACCCAGTTTGGTTTTGGTCTGGCCTTCAAACTGAGGTTCAGGAACTTTTACAGAAATGATAGCACTTAAACCTTCTCTAAAGTCATCCCCTTCAATTTCAACCTTTGCCTTTTCAAACATTCCTTCTTTTTCACCATAGCTTTTAAACACCCTGGTAATAGAACGCCTGAAACCCGCAACGTGGGTACCACCCTCAATTGTATTGATATTGTTTACGTAACTGAAAAGATGTTCCTGATAACCCGTGTTATAGATCATCGCAACTTCTACCATTACATTACTTGCATCATCTTTACCATCGCAATAAATTACGGTTGGTAAAAGTGATTGTCTGTTAGCATTCTTATCCAACATTTCTACAAACTCAACGATACCGCCTTCACTGTAAAAAGTTTTAGAATAGGTTGTACCATCTTCATTCTTTTCTCTAAGGTCATTCAACACGATCGTTATCTTTCTGTTCAAAAAAGATAATTCTCTTAAGCGCCCTTCTAAAATATCTTTATTGAAGACAGAAGCAGTAAAAATGGTAAGATCAGGCCAAAAATGAGTATGAGTACCGGTTTTAGTACTTGTGCCTATTTCACGCACCGGATACTGTGGTACTCCTATTTTATATTCCTGTTGAAATTTCTTATCCTCACGGTCAACCGTTACGATCAATTTTGTACTTAGTGCATTTACGCAACTTACACCCACACCATGTAAACCACCCGATACTTTGTATGTATCCTTATCAAATTTACCGCCGGCATGTAAAACCGTCATTACGATCTCAAGTGCTGATTTTTTTTCTTTTGTATTGATACCCGTTGGGATGCCACGGCCATCATCCTGAACACTGATAGAATTATCTTCATGGATGGTTACTTCAATGTTTTTACAGTACCCTGCAAGGGCCTCATCAATTGAGTTATCAACTACTTCGTATACAAGGTGATGAAGGCCCTTAACGCCGATATCACCAATATACATCGCAGGACGTTTACGCACCGCTTCTAAGCCTTCTAAAACCTGGATACTATCCGCTCCATATTCCTTAGCTGCCGGGGTTATTACTTCTTCGATTTCTATACTCATAAATGTGGGAAATTCTCTTTAGGATTATCAAATTTTGCAATCAAGCAAATATAAGTAAAATCAAGGGTTTTCGGTTAAAAAAAGCCATCTTTTATCAGTAGTTATTCATAAGATTTCCACATTAAAAAGTAAAAAGTAAAAAACAAAAAATGGGCCTAAAAACACCTTAAAAAAATCACGATTTTTTACTTTTTATTTTTTACTTTTTATTTCTGCCGGAATTACTACCGTTTGATGACAATCTTCCCCATTTTGACGTTGTAAAATCAACCTCCCTGGCGTACCTTTGCATCGAATCTTTTCAATGTATCAACAACCACAAGACATATTAAGTATCGCCTACAAACAACCTGTTATGCACGAGCAGATGGAGGTTTTGTTAGATACGGACCGTATCGTTCCGGGTTCGGTGCATTATTCCATTAAACGCTATAAAAAAGAGCAGGCATGGAATATTGAGGATACAGGTATGCTGGTATACCATTATGAAAAGAATAATCCTTCGGAGCACTTCTTAGAATTGCGTTTTTGCGTTACCGGAAATGTGTATTGCAGACAAAAGCAAACCGAATGCGATTATTGCAAATTCAACTCTTCAAAAACCTGTGTAGAAAAAGTAGAAAGTGTAGATGTTTTAAGTTTTAGTTTTAAACCATCTTACTTAACACAGTTTGTAAAAGGCAAAAAAAATACCAATGTTACGGATGAAGTTTTAGCGTTCACACATCAAACTTCTTTCTCGAAAATGTTGCCATTGTGTGGTAAAACCAGAATGGCGATCGAAGCATTGTTAAACCATACGTATACTGACACTTTAGAAAATATTTTCATCAATGCGCAAACACAAATACTGTTATTATACAGTATGGATTGTATGTTGGGTGGAGAAAAAGAAGAAGTATTTACATGTAAGTTTTTAGCCAACGAACAAGACAGAGAAAAGATCATTAAAGCAAGAGAAGTTTTATTGCAACATATCGGAGAACCTTTAACCATAAAGGCTTTGAGTAAAAAAGTTGCTATCAACGAATGTTATTTGAAGAAAGGATTTAAAGAATTATTCGGCACTACCATTTTTGATTTTTATCAAAGTCAGAGAATGGAACATGCTAAATATTTATTGTATGAAAAAGGATTAAGCGTAACAGAAGTTTCCTTAATGTTGGGTTATTCTTCTATCTCGCATTTTTCTACCGCATTCAAAAAACACACAGGTATCAAACCTTGTGAATTGCTATTACACTAATATATTTTTTATTTAATTTATACTGCCTTCGATCGATTATCGGAGGCTTTTTTTATCAACCTTATTTGTAAGAAAAAAATCAATAATGCTGTGGAGAATAAAATACAATAACAAATTCCAAAATTCAAATGAGCAATTGATGTTTATTGGAATTTCAAATTAATTTGTTGGTAACTTTAGCCAATTCCTTATCCTTTGATCCTGAAAAAATCCAACAACTATTAAATACTTGACAGTATGACATCAAGTCAAATTCCGTTAGCAGAACGCTTGCGGCCTTCTTCATTAAATGACCTTGCCGGTCAGCAACATTTAACCGGCAAAGGGAGCATTTTGCGTACTGCCATAGAGTATGGTAAAGTGCCTAGTATGATTTTATGGGGACCACCTGGTGTAGGTAAAACAACCATCGCAAACATTATAGCACAAACATTACAGGTTCCGTTTTATACATTAAGTGCTATCAGCAGTGGTGTAAAGGAAGTACGTGAAGTTATCGAGACGGCTAAAACACAACAGAATGTAATTTTATTTATTGATGAAATACATCGTTTTAATAAAGGCCAGCAAGATGCATTATTGGGTGCTGTAGAAAAAGGTATTATCACACTGATCGGCGCTACAACGGAAAATCCTTCTTTCGAAGTTAACAGTGCCTTGTTAAGCAGGTGCCAGGTATATGTTTTAAAACCGTTAGATGAAAATGACCTGATTGCTTTATTGCGTCACGCTATCAAGCAGGATGAAATATTGAGAACAAAAAAGATCGAATTAAAAGAGACATCAGCATTGATCACTATTTCAGGAGGCGATGCAAGAAAATTATTGAACTTGCTGGAATTAGTGACGGATACTTTAGGCGATAATATGATAATAACAGATAAAGCTGTTATGGAAATTGCACAGCAAAGAATTGCCATCTACGATAAAAAAGGAGAACAGCATTACGATATTATTTCAGCCTTTATAAAATCAATACGTGGCAGTGATCCAAACGGGGCCGTGTATTGGCTGGCGCGAATGATCGAAGGTGGAGAAGATGTAAAATTTATTGCAAGGCGATTATTAATATTAGCCAGTGAAGATATTGGGAATGCTAATCCAAACGCGCTACTATTAGCAAATGCTACTTTTGAAGCAGTGAATAAAATTGGTTATCCCGAATCAAGAATAATTTTATCGCAATGCGTTACTTACTTAGCTGCTTCTGCAAAAAGTAACGCGGCCTATGTAGCGATCAATGATGCGATCAGTGCTGTACAAACATTGGGCGACTTACCCGTACCATTACACATTCGTAATGCGCCAACCAAGCTGATGAAGAATTTGAATTACGGTAAAGATTATGCTTATTCACACAATTACGAAAACAACTTTCAGGCGCAGGAATATTTACCAAAAGAACTAAGTGGTAAAGCATTTTATAATCCCGGTAAAAATGCAAGAGAAGAAGAACTTCGGAAATTTTTAAAACAATTATGGAAAGAGAAATATGGGTATTAATAAAATAACGATTAATATAATCATCACTTTCTTTTTACTGATGCCTGCTGCAAATGTATTTGCACAGAGTAGTGATGCCGTGTATTTTAAATGGGGTACTAAACCAAACAGGGATAAATTTTACCAGAATATTGTTGCGCATGCCATCAATAAAAATCTGACATTCGCATTAACAGATTCTACCGAAGAAAAATGGGAAGCCGGTTTATCATCAATGGAGCTCGTACAATACAGGTCACCATTTACGGATAAACGTGTTAGCTATGCTTTTAAAATGATAGATGATCAAAGTGTTAGTTTTCAAATAACATTATTACAAACTATTTATTCGCTTTATCCAAAGGAGTATGTCAGGAAAATGAAGTCCGTCTTTTTGCATACAACAGATAGTAAAGTTTTTTCCATCAGCGCAGAATATTTGTACAGAGCAAAAGCGATCAAACCGGATGAAATAAAAGCTGCTGCAATTAAATTGAATCCCAATTACGAATATGTAGATGTAACATTAAAAATGCTGGTTGAAAGTAAAGATAATGCTCACGCTAAAAATTGGGGAAAGATGTTATCGGACATCTTCAATAAAAAATTCCTTCGTGGTAACACTATTGTCTATAGCTTTCAAAGAAAAAATCGTGATTACATTGGCTTAACTATAATCCGTAATGGTAAAGGAAATTTCATGATGGATGATAACAAAAAGATAGTTGCCATACCACAATTTGCAAGAAGTCTTAGTAACCTTCCTTTTTACCTAAGTAGCGGCAACACACCTCAGGGAATATTCAGAATGCACGGCACCGATATTTCACAAAGCACTTTTATCGGGCCCACGCCTAACATTCAATTAGCTATGCCTTTTGAATTAAGCGTGCGAAATTTTTTAAATGTTCCGTATGTAAAAGATTCTATCTGGAATGAAGGGCAGTATAAAAAATTATTACCTCCAAGCTGGCAGGATTATCTTCCTATCTATCAAACTTTTTACGCGGGAAAAATTGGCCGCACAGAAATTATTGCACATGGCACAACAATGGATCCTCAATATTATAAAACCAAAGTTTATTACCCGTATACACCAACAGAAGGTTGTTTGTGTACGAAAGAAATTTGGAGTGAGACTGATGGCAAACGTGTGGTAAGTGATCAGCAGACATTAATAAACACTTTAAGAGCCAGTGGTAATGAAAATGGTTATTATATCGTGATAGAAATTGACGATCAGAAAAAACCTGTTACAATTGAAGAATTACTCCCTTATCTTAAAAATTAGAAAATATTTTCTAATTTAGTTGAATCCACATCCTCCCTGTTAAAATGTAAACTATTATTATGCTTCCCATCGAACGCAATGAAATTTTTGATTTAGCCTATCGCTTCGTCACCGAGACAAACGAAAATATTTTTCTTACCGGTAAAGCCGGTACAGGTAAGACAACTTTTCTGAAATATCTAAAAGAGAATTGCACTAAAAATATTGTAGTGGCGGCACCAACAGGTGTGGCAGCTATTAATGCCGCCGGTGTTACTTTACATAGTCTGTTTCAATTACCATTTTATCCTTTTGTTCCTACGCATGTTCAAAAAAACGAATTACTTTCTAAAATAAGGTACAATGGCCAGCGCCAGCAATTATTACGCAGAATGGAGTTGTTGGTGATCGATGAGATAAGTATGGTTCGTTGCGATATAATGGATGCGATCGATACTATTTTAAGAAGCATCCGCAGAAATCATGATACGCCTTTTGGAGGAGTACAATTGTTATGCATTGGCGATCTGCATCAGCTTCCGCCTGTAGCGGGCAATCAAGACTGGAGTATTTTACAGGAATATTATGAATCACCTTTCTTTTTTGATAGCATGGCTGTTAAAGAACAACAACCGTTATTAATTGAGTTAGATAAAATTTATCGCCAGAAAGAAGATTCATTTGTTGCATTGCTTAATAAAGTGCGTAATAATAATATGACTGAGGATGATTTTGAAGATCTACATCTTCGGTACGATCCGCTATTTAGTCCAATGCCTGATGAAAAATATATTACGTTATCATCACACAACAAACAAGCGGATCTTATCAATCAGGATAAGTTACAGGGATTATATACCACGCCATTTACTTATAAAGCCGAAGTTGAAAATGATTTTGCAGAAAATATGTATCCTGCAGAAGCTGCCCTTATTTTAAAAGAAGGAGCTCAGGTGATGTTTCTGAAGAATGACAATATCATGAAGCGTTACTTCAACGGAAAAATTGGTGTTGTAAAAAGACTGGAAGATGATGAAATAATTGTTGAGTGTGATGGATTAGAAATTAATGTAGCCAAAGAGACATGGGAAAACTCCCGCTATGTTTTGAATAAAGATGATGGCAAGCTTGAACAGGAAACATTGGGCACATTTACACAATATCCATTAAGGTTAGCATGGGCCATTACTATTCATAAAAGTCAGGGTCTAACATTCGAAAAAGTAATGATCGATGCGGGTGCAGCATTTAGTAGCGGCCAGGTATATGTTGCATTGAGCAGGTGCACCAGTTTGGAAGGAATTGTTTTAACATCCAAAATATCTGCAGCATCTATTCATAGCAATGATAAAGTAGTCAGAGGCCAGCAAACTTTAACCCACAAAGGTTCATTAGCAGAAAGGTTTGCAGGTGCGCGCCAACTGTTTACACAACAATTGTTAGAAGATATTTTTTCTTTTAATGATATTGAAATGGCGGCTAAGTTAGTAGCGCACCATGTTAAAGAGCATGCTGATAAATTCAATAAAGACGCTGTCGAATGGACAGCAAATTTCAAACAACAATTGGCTACAGAAAAAAATGCCGGCGTAAAATTCATCGGACAGATCTCTTCTTTAATGCGTGACGAGCCGATCATTGAAAAAAATCCTGCTTTACAAAAAAGGATCAACGATGCTGCAAATTATTTTGCACCAAGATATACAGCGCATCAGCAAGCCGTTCAGCATAACACATTGGTTACTGAACATAAAGAAGCCGCGATGGTTGTTAATGAACATTTGTTGCAACTATTAACAGCGCTTAATTCAACCAATTATTATTTACAATTTTGCAAGGAGCCTTTTTCTGTTACTACTTATTTACAACACAAATTAAAAGCAGGCCTTCCTAAATTGAGCATTAATTGTTATGCCACTACTAAAAAAACATCAAGCATTGATACGCCGAATGTTGAATTATATGAAACATTGAAACGCTGGCGTGATATCATTGTAGAAGAAACAAAAAGCCCCATTTACATGATCGCCAATCAATCTACTTTAAAAGAGATCAGCACTTACCTCCCATTAAATAAAAAAGATTTATTGTACATAACAGGTTTCGGAAAAGCAAAGGTGGATAAATATGGTGATGATGTGATTGAAATGGTAGAAGGTTATTGCAGTCTCCATGATATCGAAACAAATATGTCTGCGTTAAAACAAAAGGTTTTACAAGCCAAAGCAAAATAATGAAGAAGGATATTGCTGCCAGAGCAGATATAGAAAATTTGATCAATGCTTTTTACACTAAAGTAAAAGCCGATAAAACGATCGGTTTTATTTTTAACGATGTAATAAAAGTTAATTGGGAACACCACACTCCAATCATAGTTGATTTTTGGGAGACAATATTATTAGATAATCCCGTATATAATAAAAACGCGATGGCCGTTCATTATGATATCAATAAAAAAGTGCCTTTGCAAAAAGACCACTTTGATCAATGGATCTATTTATTTACAACTACTGTTGATGAATTGTTTGAAGGAAAGATTGCGGAACTGGCAAAAACAAGAGCAAAATCAATTGGCAGTATTATGTTATCAAAGATGGCTGGCGCAACCTAGTCTGACGGGCTCCGTCTGACTAGGTTAGTTTGCTCACCGTTATCATAATTGTCAGACGGAGCCCGTCAGACAATTAAATCAAAAAAAGCATACCCCATATCCATCCGTAAAATATGTGAACCCTGATGTAGCATTCCCCGTAATATTTAAAGAACTAACTACCATTCTATCTTTATATCCATACACCCATAAATAATGTTTACCCTGTCCGTTTGCAGTAATATCTTCATTCTGTAGTAATAATAAATTGATCTGATCTTTTAAATAAATCCGTTCTGCAGTATTGTTTTGGCTATGCTTCCATTTTTTAAGTTGTGTAGCAAAATACTTATACAACCCATAAGGAAATGAAAGTGCTGTGTCATCCCCGTTATCATAAAACTTGTACAAATCATTAACAGTTTGATTAGATGGGAGTTTAAAGCGGTAGGCGTCATTAAAATAATTTCCAATAGCATTATTTCTTTTTCTGGGGAAATCACTTTCTTCAAATATTCTGGTAGATTTGATACTGTTATATGCTTCTATTTCATCTTTCGTTAGATTCTTTTCTACTTCTTTTCCTCCAATTTTATTCTCCCGCCAAATAGTCTTACAGAAATCCTCTGTAAGATAACAAGCCTTACTACTTATATTATCCAAATAAAATTTATTACTACTTGTATTTTCAATTAGGCTAATGCCAAAACATTCTTCATCTTTCTGATCTTTATACTCATATTCATTCCTATACTGAATAAAAAGAAGATGTAACGGCTTGTATTCTGCTATCCGTAATCGCGAATTAATTAAAGAATCAGGATTTAAACTCTCATGAGCATCGATCAGATTTTTCTTAAATAGTGAATCGAATCTGTCCACTTCTGGGTTAATTCTATATTCAGATTTCAGGTATGCTATTATTTTAGATCGCTCACTGATATTCTGAGGAACAGACTTTTTCATATTGCATGAAACAATAAAAATAATAAGTAGTAGTAATAGGTAACGCATATGTGATATAATTCTGTGATTGATTGCAACCTAGTCTGACGGAGTCCGTCAGACAATTAGGATAACTCCGCTTTTAAATATTTACCGGTAAAGCTTTCTTTCACTTTTGGCAAACCTTCCGGTACACCTTCGTACAAAACCAATCCGCCGCCATCTCCACCTTCCGGGCCAATATCAATAATATGATCAGCAACTTTTATTACATCCATATTATGCTCGATCACTAAAACAGTATTTCCCTGATCTACTAATTTATTCAATACATCTAACAAATGTTTGATATCCTGAAAATGCAAACCGGTTGTAGGTTCATCTAAAATATAAAAAGTTTTGCCGGTTGCTTTCTTTCCTAATTCTGTTGATAGTTTAACACGTTGCGCTTCGCCTCCGCTTAAGGTTACAGCACTTTGTCCGAGTGTGATGTAGCCTAAGCCTACATCTTGCAACACTTTTATTTTCCGGAAAATATAAGGAATTGCCTGAAAAAATTCAACGGCTTCATCCACCGTCATATCCAATACATCACTGATCGATTTTCCTTTGTAGCGAATTTCTAATGTTTCCCTGTTATATCTTTTACCATTACATTTTTCGCAATGCACATGCACGTCCGGTAAAAAGTTCATTTCAATTACACGCATACCGCCACCTTCGCATACTTCACACCGGCCACTTTTTACGTTGAAAGAAAAACGCCCTGCAGTATAGCCACGAATTTTTGCTTCAGGAACCGCTGCATATAAAGTTCTGATATCAGTAAAGAATCCGCAATAGGTTGCAGGATTACTTCTTGGCGTACGCCCTATCGGGCTTTGGTCTATTTCAATTACTTTATCAATAAATTCCAATCCTTTAATGCCACTATATTCTAGTGGTAATACTTTTGAGTTGTATGCATGCGCACTTAATAATGGATACAATGTTTCATTGATCAACGTTGATTTTCCACTTCCACTAACACCCGTTATTAATATCAATTTCCCTAATGGAAATTGTACGCTTACGTCTTTTAAATTATTCCCTTTTGCACCATTCAATTCTAATATATGACCATTCCCTTTTCTTCTTTCCGAAGGAACTGCAATTCCTTTTTTGCCATTAAGGTATTGTGCGGTATCCGAACCCGATGCTAATACTTCAGCTGGTGTTCCTTGTGCAACAATTTCTCCGCCGTGCTTACCCGCTTTAGGGCCAATATCTACCAAATAATCAGCAGCCATCATGATATCCTTATCATGTTCAACTACCAATACACTATTACCAATATCTCTTAAATTTTGTAGCGCACCAATTAATCGCTGGTTATCTCTTTGATGTAATCCGATACTAGGCTCATCCAGAACGTATGTAATTCCTTGTAATTGCGAGCCGATCTGTGTTGCCAATCTGATACGCTGAGATTCGCCACCACTCAACGTTTTAGAGCCTCTGTTCAAACTTAAATAGGTTAATCCTACATCTAATAAAAATTGTAAGCGTTCGCGTATTTCTTTCAGTACATCTTTGGCAATCGTATTTTGTTTGTTGCTTAAACGTTTTTCTATTCCTGCAAAACGAACCATTAGTTTATCCAAATTCAATTCGCTTAATTCAGAAATATTGGCTTCATCAATTTTAAACCACAAACTTTCTTTTCTTAACCTGGCGCCTTTACAAGAGGTACATCTTTTTAATTCCATGTAATCCTGTACCCATTCTTTTAACGATTCGTTACTTTGTGTAGAAGTAAACCAGCGTTTTAACATCGGAATAATGCCTTCGTAGCTACCGGTATATGCATCAGGAATATTTTCATCTTCCATATCTACATCAAAAGTTCCTTCAGCATTTTCTGATCCGTACAGTAATAAATTAAGTTGTGTAGCAGAAAGATTATTGATCGGTTTACCAAGATCTATTTTATTTTCCTTTGCGAACTGAACTACTTGCTGATACACACTTGCATTACGTTCTTCTCCTAACGGCGCGATACCACCTTCTTTAACACTCAATGTTTTATTAGGAAGTATCGCATCTAAGCTGATTGTGTATACATCGCCCAAGCCCTTACAAACCGGACAAGCGCCATATGGTGAGTTAAAAGAGAATGCATTCGGCGAAGGCTCTTCGTAACTAATCCCTGTGTCTTCGCACATCAATAGCTTACTATATTGAACTACTTTATCATCATCGTTGATCAATAAAAACATAAGGTCTTTACCAACCTGCAAAGTTTTTTGTACACTCTGACTTAACCTTACTTTCATATCATCCGTAACAGCTAATCTATCCACTACCACTTCAATATCATGGATCTTGTAACGATCTACCTGCATTTTTGCAGTCAGGTCTTTTACTTCGCCATCTATTCTAACTTTTAAATATCCTTTTTTACGGATGTCTTCAAATAGTTCGCGGTAATGCCCTTTTCGCCCGCGTACTAACGGTGCCAGCAGACTTATTTTTTTATTGGCAAATTTTTTGAAAATATTATCAACGATCTCTTCCTCGCTAAACTTCACCATTTTTTTTCCGGTGTTGTAACTGTAAGCCTCGCCTACTCTTGCATATAACAAACGTAAAAAATCATATATCTCTGTGATTGTACCAACGGTACTTCGCGGATTTTTGTTAGTAGTCTTTTGTTCAATGGAAATCACGGGAGAAAGTCCTGTTATTTTATCTACATCAGGCCTTTCCATATCGCCCATAAACTGGCGCGCATAGGCAGAAAAACTTTCCATGTAACGGCGCTGCCCTTCATTATAAATAGTATCAAATGCCAGTGAAGATTTTCCACTTCCGCTAACGCCTGTAAATACTACTAATTTGTTTTTGGGAACTTTGATATCAATGTTTTTCAGGTTGTGCTCTCTCGCACCAAAAACCTCAATAAAATCGTTTGAATTTGTTTGCTCAGCAGGAGCTTTTTTTACTTTCGCCATTATGTTTTCCTCTGTTATAAAGATACGAAAAATTGTGCTGTGATTCAGTGCAGTATGTTAACCAAACATTTAATTTATATTTACGCATGGCAGTTATAAAATCATTATTAATTTTCATCCTCGCAGGCCTTTGTGAAATTGGTGGAGGCTACCTTATCTGGCAATGGCTTAAAAATGACAAACCATATTGGTATGGCATTATAGGAGGAATAATTTTAATTGCCTATGGTATTGTAGCCACCTGGCAGACTGCAAACTTTGGCAGGGTATACGCCACATATGGTGGAATTTTTATTGTACTAGCTTTATTATGGGCCTGGAAAGTTGATAATTTCAAGCCGGATAAATATGATATTTTAGGAGCAGCAATAGCTTTAATTGGAGCTTGTATTATAATTTATATGCCAAGGAAATAATATTAAATATCTGATCAATAATCCATGAAAACAATATTCATTATTGCTTGCCTTTCTTTTGTAAGTATCTCATTTGCACAAAAGCCCGATAAGTATGCAAAGTTTGTAGACTCATTAACAGCAATTGGGCAGCAAGCTAAACTGTTGCAATTTTTTGATAAGGAAGTAAAACTTCATCCTAAAAATGAGAGTGCTTTAAGATGGCTAGGATATCTAAGCATCAACGCCAATAAATTGGATGATGGAGAAAAATATTATAGTCAGGCAATTGCTATTGATCCTGAATGTGGAAGATGCTATATGAATCTTGCGAGAATTGCAGGCATTAAAAAAGATTATACAAAAGCTTCAGCGTTAACAGATAAGGGAATACGTGTTGATCCTAAAAACCCATTACTCTATGCAGTTAGAGGGCAATTTGAAGAAAATTTAGGGCAAATTCATTTAGCAGAATTCGATTATACAAAAGCTGTAGAACTTACACCAGAAAATGATATTGAATATTATGTTACAAGAGGTGAATTTTATATACGCCAAAAACAATATCTGCAGGCAATAACTGATTTTACTCGCGCTATTTATATAATTCCTGATAATTATTATCCCTATTTCCAAAGGTCTGATGCCTATTATGAAGAAAAAGATTTTGAGAAATCACTCATTGATATTAATAAAGCAATTGAACTAGATAGTACAAAAGCTGATCTATATACCGGCAGAGGCGCTATCTACGATATTTATAAGGAATATGACAAGGCTAATGCTGATTATTCTAAAGCCATTAAAATAGATCCAACAAATATTATTACATATTGCAACTTGGCCAATTTAGAATACAAGTTAGAAGATATGGAAGCTGCCAGTACTAATTTTCAAAAGGCATGGCAGTTGATGAAAGCGCAGAATTTTCAGGATTCTGTCTGGATAAAAAATGTACTGCTTAATATTGACAATATTTGTGACACTACCAAAGCAAGTTATTTTTATCAGCGGGGTGTAGCATTTTATAATCTGGAGCAATATCAGAAAGCTGTTGATATTTATACAAAAGGCCTAAAGAAATTTCCTACCGGCGTTATTCTATTATCTTTTAGGGGCAATGCTTTTCTTGCACTAAAAGAATATAACACCGCATTAAAAGATTATTTAGCTGCACTACAAAATAAGGATCATTTGTTAAGTGAGGTAAATAATAATAAACAATTTTCTAATGCATCGGAACAGTACACCGATGATTATGCCAAAGGCGCTTTGGCAAGTATATATGAAAGTATTGCTGAATGCAACTTTGCAATGGGTTTTTATAATGATGCGCTAACACAGATCGATACAGCTATCTCACTTATCCCCAATGTAAAAGACTTTAATAAAGAAGCTTATTATAATGTAAGAGGAACCATCTTTTTAAGTTTGGGCCAAAATATGAATGCATTAAAAGATTTTGATAATGCTATATTGATCAATAAAGATTTCTCACCGGCATACATAAACAGAGCCGTAACAAAAATTTCAATAGGCGATAAAACAACTGTGACCTCTTCTTTTATTTCCGTAAAGAATAATGATTCTTTTATGCCTAATTGGGATATTCCTTTAAAAACAACCGTAAAAAAATCTGATACAAATATTATGTCTGCATTAAGGGATTGTAGTAAAGCAATAGAAATTGATTCGACATCGAACAAAGCTTATTATTATCGCGGCGTAATAAAAAAGATGCTGGGCATTGATGATTATTGTTATGATATCCAAAAGGCAAAATCACTTGGTTATCCTGTAGATGAAGCATCATTAAATGAATGTGCTAAATAATTATATAACGCTGCATACTAGTTCAACTCCTATGGAGTTGTATTCTCTTTTATTGTGCTTTTCTATAAATAGTCAACTCCTACGGAGTTGTGTTGATCATACATTATATACGCTAATCTCTGGCATTATTTATTATAAAATAGTATTACTCTGTAGAGGTTAAATATTTATAGCTCCCGGTAATTTAACGCCAATCAACTTTCCAGAAGTTGAACCAGTATAATGCTATAAATTAAATCGGGATCGTATTCTGCGATTTATTCAATTTTATTTTTTCCGGAATTGAATCTAAGATGGCTTCCTTCAATAATTCCACTAAACGTTTTTTTACAAAATCACGATGAATCACCATGCTCACTTCGCGCATTGGCACCGGTTTTTTAAAATGGCGGATCGATTGCAATTGTTTACTTGTAAGATCAAGCGTAGCTAATTCAGGTAAAATTGTTATGCCATCATTCTGTTCAACCATTCTGCGTAGCGTTTCTAAACTTCCTGCTTCATAATCAAAATGAGCACCTTCCACACTGGCTTTCTTTAACTCACATAAATTAATTATTTGCGAGCGAAAACAATGGCCCTCTTCTAACATCCATAATTTGCTTGGATCAATATCCTGTGGCAACATATATGTTTTTTGATACGCTTTGTCTTTTTTAGAAACATAGGCCATCATTTCTTCATAAAATAAAGGGAATTCTTTAATACCCGGTTCATCTAACGGTGTTACTAAAATTCCCGTATCAATTCTGCCTTCGCGTAAACGTTCGATAATTATTTCAGTCGTTAATTCGCTGACTACCAATCTCACTAAAGGATATTTTTTGATAAATTTTTGAATCAGTAAAGGCAACAAGTAAGGAGCCAATGTTGGAATAATTCCTACTGTGAGAATTCCTGTTACAACGCCTTTCTTTTGCTGCACTATTTCATCGATCATGCCTTTTTCCCCTAATATCTTTCTGGCTTGTTCAATGATTGCCGTGCCAGCTTCAGTGGGCATAACCGGTTGTTTGCTACGATCGAATAGTTTTAACCCCAATTCATCTTCCAGCTTTTGTATCTGCATACTTAACGTTGGTTGCGTTACAAAGCAGTTGTCTGCTGCTTTTGCAAAGTGGCGGTAAGTGTCAACTGCTATAATGTATTCTAATTGAACGAAGGTCATGATATAGATTTTGTCTATGAAGATATTAAAAATATCAATCAATCTTATCTAAAATAGGTAGTAACTTGAACCTGCTTATACAAAAAATAACGCTTGTTTAAAATTATAAAACCAACCTGATATGAAAGACGAAAAAAAATTAACCACCGCATCCGGTATTCCTTATTATTATAATGAAGATACCCAAAGCGTAGGCCCACGCGGACCATTACTATTACAGGATTTTATTTTGCATGAAAAAATGGCGCACTTTAACCGTGAGCGCATTCCCGAAAGAGTAGTACATGCAAAAGGCTCCGGTGCTTTTGGAACATTTACCGTTACACATGATATCACCCAATACACCAAAGCTAAAATATTTAACCAGGTGGGAAAGCAAACAAAAATGTTGTTGCGTTTTTCAACAGTTGGTGGTGAAAAAGGAAGTGCAGATACGGAGCGTGATCCACGCGGCTTTGCTTTAAAGTTTTATACCGAAGATGGCAACTGGGATCTTGTTGGTAACAACACACCTATCTTCTTTATTAAAGACCCGAAAAAATTCAGCGACTTTATTCATACACAAAAAAGAGACCCATATACAAACTGTAAAAGCCCAACTATGATGTGGGATTTCTGGAGCCTGAATCCTGAAAGCTTGCACCAGGTATTATTTTTAATGAGTGATCGTGGAACGCCTTATGGGTATCGTTACATGAACGGATATGGTAGTCATACTTTTAGTTTTATCAATGCAGCCAACGAACGCCATTGGGTTAAGTTTCATTTTAAAACCGCACAAGGAATTAAAAACTTTACTAATGATGAAGCAGCGCACATGAAAAGTGTGGATATGGATTTTTCTCAGAGAGATCTTTTAGAAGCAATCGAGAAAGGTGAATTTCCTAAATGGAATGTAAAGATCCAAGTGATGACAGAAGCCGAAGCGAAAACATATAAATGGAATCCATTCGATTTAACAAAAGTATGGAGCCATAAAGATTTTCCTCTGATCGATGTAGGTGTGATTGAATTAAACGAGAATCCTAAAAACTATTTTGCCAGCATTGAGCAGGCTGCATTTGCACCGGCGCATGTAGTAGATGGTATCAGTTATTCTCCGGATAAAATGTTACAGGGCCGTTTACTTTCTTATCCTGATGCGCACAGACATAGACTGGGCGGCAATTACGAGCAGATACCTGTTAACCGTTGTCCGTATATGACGAGTAATTTTGAACGTGATGGCGCGATGAGAGTAGATGACAATGGAGGTAGCAATCCTAATTATTTTCCTAATAGCTTTGATAATATTGTTCCGGACGAAGCTTACAAACAACCTTCCTGGGAATTGGATTCAGTTGTAGCAGATTGGTACAGCAGAAACGGGGAAGGTGAAAATGACCATTATACACAGCCCGGCATTTTTTATCGAGAAGTATTAACAACAGAAGGTAAGATCAATATTGTAAAAAATATTGTTGGCGCTATGAGCGGTATCAGTGGACCCAAAAAAGATGAAATTATAAACAGGCAATTGTGCCATTTCTTCAGAGCGGATATTAGTTTAGGAATGGGTATAGCACAAGGCCTCGGTTTAGATATGGCATCTTTACAAAAACAAATGCCGACCGGTGCAGGCGGCCATGGTACTGATAGTGGCAATAAAGAAATATTTGTTTAGCCTTAACTGAAATAACATAAAAAATCCGGCGATCAATTCAGCCGGATTTTTTTTATTCTGAAAGCGTTACTGTTTTTTTAGTCACTTTTAAAGTATAGATGCAGCCCTCTTTCAAAGCATAGTTTTCTGTTTCATGACTTACGGGGAAATTATAACAAACGGGATAATCGTATTCTTGTACAATATCATTGATCGCTTCATAAACAGTTTTACCAAATGAGCGCTCCGTATCTTTCATCTCTGTAAATCCACCAATGATCAAACCTTTAAGGTTATCCAACTTCCCGCTGCGCTTTAATTGATACATCATTCTATCAACGCCATAAACATACTCAGCAATATCTTCAATAAATAATATTTTGTTTTTTGTATTGATGTCAGACGGTGTACCAATAACATTTACTAATAATGACAAATTACCGCCCAGCAATTCTCCGGTTGCCGATCCTATTTTATTTAAAGCATTAATAGCACAGGTATATTTTGTTTTTTTACCAAGCAATGCCTTGTGTAATGATTCGATAAACTCATTTTCTTTATTAAATGCGCCAGCCATGGGTGCATGTAAAGAAGCAACTTTTATTTTACTATTTAAGTGCGCATGTAAAACAGTAATATCACTAAAACCAATTATCCATTTTGGCTTGCGTTTGAATTTTGTAAAATCTAGCTGATCAATAATTCTTCCAACGCCATAACCACCACGGCCACACAAAATAGCATTAATGCTTTCATCATCCAGCATTGCCTGAAATTCATATAATTTCTGTTCATCTGTTCCGCTAAAATAATTATCGGATTTCCCATCTAATGTTTTCCCAACCATTACATCAAAGCCCCATTGTTGCAGGGTTTTAATACAATTATCAGCTTTGCCGTTTGCTAAATATCCGGCAGGACAAGTAATACCAATTGTATCGCCTTTCTTTAAATATGGAGGAATTTTTATCATGAACTTCTATCTTACTTCTGTTAAACTAACTGAATTATTGCTAACTGTTAACTGATGCTTTACAGTATACTTTAAAGCGAAATTATTTTTCTGATGTCCTACAGGGAAATCAAAACAAACAGGATAATTGTATTCTTTTACAATATCTAAAACAATTTCCTGAATCGTTCTGCCAAAATCTTCTCCCGGATCATCAGGCTTTAATTTAAAGCCGCCGATGATCAACCCCTTCAGCTGCACTAGTTTGCCAGTGCGCTTCAGATTCCGAAACATCCTGTCAACGCTGTATAAATATTCATCTTTATCTTCTACAAATAATATTTTATCCTTCGTAACCAAATCACTTTTTGTACCTGTTATATTAATGAGTGTGTTTAAATTGCCTCCAACTAATGCGCCTTCTCCAAAACCTTTTTTATTACTGGCATTTGGCGCTGCGCTATATTGCATCTTTTCACCAAACAAACATTTTCGAATAGAATTGATCGTTTCAATTTGTATTGGTTCAGCTTTTTTCCAGTCATCAGGAAAACTATTGCACATTTTTGAATGCAGTGATGCGATACCATAATTACGATTCAGGTGTGCATGTAAAACAGTTACATCACTAAAACCAATTATCCATTTAGGAGACAATGCGAATTTTTTAAAATCCAGTCCGTCAATAATACGTACTGTCCCATAGCCACCTCTTGCACTCATGATCGCTTTGATAGACGGATCATCCATCATTTGTTGCAGATCCTGTAATCGTTCCACATCCGTTCCGCCAAAACTAAAATCTCTTTCACCAACGGTTTTGCCAATTTTAACGCCAAAGCCCCATTCTTTCATTTTATTAACAGAAGATTGAATTTCTGCAAAAGAAATAAAGCCGGCCATGCAACAAATACCAATCGTATCGCCTTTTTGTAAATAAGGAGGAATGATCGCAGCAAAATCAGGCTCAATAAAATCCCTTCCAGTAGCCATTGCAGAAAGTGTAGCACCTAATGGGACAATAGCAGAAAGGAAATCTTTGCGTTTCATAAGCCAATTTACAGAAATTTCGCTATTGGCGATTGATTAGGTATTTTTGCCAACCCCCTAGCCCCCTGAAGGGGGAACAATTAAAGAGTATAACTAAAATCACTTTCCTTTTAGGAGATAGAATATGGAACCGAAAAGATATTTAATTACTTCTGCATTGCCGTACGCTAACGGCTTAAAGCATATTGGTCATTTGTCCGGCGCTTATTTACCTGCGGATATATATGTACGTTATTTGCGTGCCCAGAAAAGAGATGTGGTATGGGTATGTGGCAGTGATGAACATGGTGCTGCGATTACGATACAGGCAATGAAAGAAAAAACGACTCCGCGTGAGATTGTTGATAAATACCATGCAATATTAAAAAGCAACATGGCTGATCTGGGTATTTCTTTCGATATATATCATAGAACGACTTCTCCGATCCATCATGAAACAGCGCAGGAATTTTTTACTGCATTGAATGATAAAGGCGATCTGGAAATAAAAGATTCTGAACAATATTTTGATGTGGAAGCCAATACTTTTTTGGCAGACAGATATATTGTGGGCACTTGTCCGGTTTGCGCTAACCCCAACGCGTACGGCGATCAATGCGAAAATTGCGGAACTTCTTTGAGCCCTGAACAACTGATCAATCCAAGAAGTACATTGAGTGGCAATGCACCTATTAAAAAAGCGACCAAGCATTGGTACTTACCATTAGATAAATACGAAGATTTTTTACGTAAGTGGATATTGGAAGACCATAAAGAAGATTGGAAAGCAAACGTTTTAGGCCAGTGTAAAAGCTGGCTGGATGCAGGTTTACAACCAAGAGCTGTAACCCGCGATCTTGACTGGGGTGTTCAGTTACCGGCAAATGTTGAAGGAGGCAAAGGAAAAGTTTTATACGTTTGGTTCGATGCCCCGATTGGTTATATCAGTGCTACCAAACAATGGGCATTGGATAATAACAAAGATTGGAAGCCTTACTGGAACGATAAAGAAACAAAGCTTGTTCATTTTATTGGTAAGGATAATATCGTTTTCCATTGTATCATTTTCCCGGTAATGTTAAAAATGTACGGAGATATCTTACCGGAAAATGTGCCCAGCAACGAATTCATGAATCTTGAAGGAGATAAGATGAGCACAAGTCGTGGTTGGAGCATTGAGATGGAAGATTACATCAACGAATTCGTGAAAAAAGAGAATGGTGGCGATATGATGGTGGATGCATTGCGTTATTACTTAACTGCCATCGCACCGGAAACAAAAGACAGCGAATTTACCTGGAAAGGTTTTCAGGATGCTGTGAATGGTGAACTGGTAGCGGTTTTCGGAAATTTTGTTAACCGTGCTTTTGTAATGATGCACAAATTATGCAATAGCAAAGTGCCTCCTTTACATGCTGACATTTTAGATGATGCCGATAAAAAATTATTTGAAGATATTATTGCTGCCAAGGCAAAAATTCAATCATTAATTGAAGGGTATAAATTCCGTGATGCGCAGAATGAAGTAATTGATCTTGCAAGAAAAGGAAATAAATATTTGCAGGATAAACAACCCTGGATAGTTGCAAAAACTGTTGGAGAAAATGGGCTACCAACGCCAGACGCGCAAAAATCAATTGATAATTGTTTACACGTTTGTTTGCAATTAACCGCTAACCTTGCGGTTTTCATCAATCCATTCTTACCATTTGCAGCTAAGAAAATGAGTTACATGATGAAGACAGTCGACAAAATGTTAGAATGGGAAAACGGAGGCAAACCTAAATTATTAAGCGTAGGTTATTCATTAAGGGAACCTCAATTATTGTTTAGAAAGATAGAGGATACGGAAGTAGCGGAACAGGTTGAAAAATTAAAAGTGAAAAGCAAAAAATTAAAAATGGAAGCAAAAGAGGAATTGAAAAAAGAAGAAGCAAAGCTGATCAAGGCTGAAATTCAGTTTGATGATTTTGCCAAGATCGATCTTAAAATTGCGACCATCCTTTCTGCCGAAAAAGTAGAAAAAGCGGATAAATTATTAAAGCTGGAAGTTGACCTAGGATTCGAAAAAAGAACCATCGTTAGCGGTATCGCGATGCACTTCAAACCGGAAGAATTGGCCGGCAAACAAGTGGTAGTTGTTGCGAACCTTGCACCACGCAAAATGCGCGGTATCGAAAGTAATGGTATGATATTATTAGCAGAGGATGCTGATGGTAAATTACATTTTGTTAGTCCGGAAAATGTAATTCAGTCCGGATCTGGCGTTAGCTAAGCTAGTATTTTCTTTATAGTTAGATTGAAAACTTAATAATTCAATTCATTTAACAAATAGAGAGAGAATGAATTTTACCGCTTTTATAACCAGATAAAGAATTGCAACCAACGCTATTATTATTCCTCCAGTAAACAAGCTTTCACCAAACCATTGAGGATTAATTGCTGTAGTATATGCGTAAGCAGATAGATATCCCCCTGTAATATATAAAGAGATAGCTAATACTATTTTTCCTAACCCAATAAAGGTTTTCATAATATCAAATGTAACTATTTAATTGCTAGTTACTACACCATTATTATACAAAAAAATCTAGCAAATTATATCGGAATAAACTAACTTAGAGTACGAATAGTTGTTTAACTAACTAAATTTGCTATATGTCAAAAAGAATCATCAAAAAGGTCGCTATTCTTGGTAGCGGCGTAATGGGAAGTCGTATTGCTTGCCACTTTGCCGGCATTGGTTTACAAGTATTGTTATTAGATATTGCACCAAAAGAATTGAACGATGCAGAGAAAGCAAAAAATCTTGCAATAGATTCTCCCGGAGTAAAAAACCGTATCGTTAATGAAGCATTAGCGTCTACGCTTAAGAGTAATCCTTCACCTGTTTATTCACCTGATGTTGTTAAAAGAATTTCGACCGGAAATTTTACAGACAACATGAAAGATATTGCCAATTACGATTGGATAATTGAAGTAGTGGTAGAAAGATTAGATGTTAAACAATCCGTTTTTACAGAAGTTGAAAAATATAGAAAACCCGGCACTTTGATCACGTCGAATACTTCCGGTATTCCCATTCATTTAATGGCAGAAGGCAGGAGCGATGATTTTAAAAAGTATTTCTGTGGCACACACTTTTTTAATCCGCCAAGGTATTTACGTTTATTAGAAATCATTCCTACGCCATTTACAGATCCTGAAGTAGTAGATTTCTTGCTGCATTATGGAGATCTTTATTTAGGCAAAACTACTGTTCTCGCAAAAGATACTCCTGCTTTCATAGCTAACCGTATCGGCGTTTTCGGGATCATGGCGATCATGAATGCGATGGAAAAATTACAATTAAATATTGATGATATTGAAGCATTAACGGGGCCAATTATCGGCCGACCAAAATCTGCAACTTTTAGAACAGCGGATGTTGTTGGTATTGATACATTGGTAAAAGTTGCCAAAGGTGTGTATGAAAATTGTCCGAAGGATGAAGCAAAAGAGCAATTTATTATTCCTGCGTGGCTCGATAAAATGATCGCCAACAATTGGCTCGGTGATAAAACCGGACAAGGGTTTTTCAAAAAGACGAAAAATGCCAAAGGTGAAAAGGAGATCCTGACACTCGACCTTAAAACATTAGAATACGGTGCCAGGCAAAAGCCAAAATTCGCAACAATAGAAACTGCAAAACCAATCGAAGATCTAAAATCAAGATTGAAAGCTTTAGCAGCCGGACAAGATAAAGCAGGTGAATTTTATCGCCAGTTTCACTATGGTTTGTTTTCTTATATCTCTTTCCGCATTCCTGAAATAAGTGACGAAGTATATAGAATAGATGATGGTATGATGGCCGGCTTTGGCTGGGAAATTGGCGCCTTCGAAAGTTGGGATGCATTAGGCTTTATAAAAACGACCGAAGCCATGAAAGCTGCCGGTTGTAAGGTAGCGCCATGGATAAACGACATGATCAAAAGTGGTGCAACTTCCTTTTATAAAGTTGAAAATGGCAAACGCTTATATTATGATATTCCATCAAAACAATATAAAGCAATACCGGGTGGCGAAGCATTTATTGTAATGAGAAATTTTGAATCACAAACCGTTTGGAAAAATGCCGCTTGCCGTGCTTATCATTTAGGTGATGATGTGTTAGGATTAGAATGGTATACAAAAATGGGCAGCATTGGTGGTGAAGTGTTAGAAGGCATTCAAAAATCAATCGCGCTAGCTGAAGAAAAATATAAAGGATTAGTGATAGCGAATGAAGGCACCAACTTTAGTGCAGGCGCCAACATTGCAATGATCTTTATGTTAGCCATCGAACAGGATTATGATGAGATAGATATGGCTATCAGGCAATTTCAAAATACCATGATGCGCGTTCGTTATTCAGGCATTCCTGTTGTTGTTGCTCCTCACGGATTAGCATTAGGTGGTGCTTGCGAAATGAGTTTGCATGCGGATAAAGTTATTGCTGCAGCAGAAACATATACCGGTCTAGTAGAAGTTGGTATCGGTGTAATTCCGGGCGGTGGTGGAACAAAAGAATTTGTGCTTCGTGCAACAGATGAAATGCATCCAGGCGAAGTTGATACGCTTACTTTACAAAATCGTTTCTTAACCATCGCGACAGCAAAAGTAGCGACATCTGCATTTGATGCATTCGATATGGGTATCTATAAAAAAGGTAGGGATATGGTAAGCATCAATCAGGGTAGAAGAATTGCCGAAGCAAAAAAGGCTGTTATTAATTTATACGAAGATGGCTACACAATGCCAGTACAACGTAAAGATATCAGGGCTTTAGGCAGATCTGCATTAGGTGTTATGTATGCAGGCATCAACGGAATGTGGCGTGGAAATTATGCAACGGACCACGATGTGGTAGTGGCAAAAAAACTAGCTTATGTAATGTGTGGTGGCGATTTAACAGAGCCTTCTCTGGTAAGCGAACAATATTTATTAGATTTGGAAAGACAAGCCTTTTTAAGTCTGTGTGGTGAAAAGAAAACACTGGAAAGAATTCAAAGCATTTTAAAAAGTGGTAAACCATTGCGTAATTAATAAAAATGTCTGACGGGCTCCGTCTGACATTTTTATCTTCGCTAAGATAGATACTCAGCAAAAAGCACTCAACAAATAAATAAACACTCTGCCATTAAATAAGTCAGACGGAGCCCGTCAGACTTATTTAATACTCCGTACCAAACCCGTTACTCATGAATTTTATTCAGGGCAATCTTTACCATGTTTATAATCAAGGGAATAATAAGCAATCGATATTTTCTTGTGATGAAGATTACCTTATTTTTTTAAAAGCAATTAGAAAAAAGATCTGTCCTAATGCTGAATTGATAGCATATTGTTTGATGCCTAATCATTTTCATTTTCTATTATACGTCGATGAAAGGATTAGTGCTGTTACAAAACAAGGGGACTTAATAATTGATCCATTAACAAATGGAATTAGAAAATTATTAAGCGGATACGCCAGAGTTTACAACCAACGCTATAATAGAACAGGCTCATTATTTCGCCAGAAAACAAAAGTCAAATGTCTTTCCAATATTGAATTGATTACAAAAAATATCAATGCGATTGATTATCAATCTAAATGCCTTCATTATATTCATCAAAATCCACTCAAAGCAGGATTAGTATTAAAAATTGAAGATTGGGAATATTCGTCTTATAAAGATTATGCAGGTTTAAGAAACGGAACTCTTTGTAATAAAATACTCGCAGCGAAATATTGTTCTTATGATACTCGTACATTTGTTCAAAGATCACTTTCTGAAGTAGAAGACGCTCTTTTTCCAAAATCACTTTAAGCTTATTGGTCAGACGGAGCCTGTCAGACCAATTCAACAATGAATCAAATGAAACATTATTTTTTCTTTCTATTACTGATCGGTTTTATTGCACTGTCATCATTTATCATGCACAGAAATAGTAAAACTTATAATGTAGAAATAGTTACATCAGACTCTACGCCTGCTATAGCTAAAACAGATAGCGTTTGGATCATGGCGGGATATGGATGGACACATCATACTTACCATTGGATTCCTGCACACTGGGAAGCTGCCGGCAAAAAAAAGAAATCGACTGAAACTACTACTGTAAAATCTGCCACAGTTGATTCTATAGGATCAAAAGATTCTACTACAACTAAGATAGTCAGCAAAGATTCAATAGTAGAAGGGCGAATATGGGTAAAAGGCCATCGGGAATTGCAGCATAACAATTATGTGTGGGTTCCTGGTAAATGGGTTGCAGCGCCGGGCACCATTACAAAATAAATATTAACCCAATCAAATATAAATAAGGGCGCTACATAATATTAGTGTCCTTATTTTTTTATAAGATCTTCTAATGCTAATCCAAGAGTTGGATATATAAATGTAAATCCCGTTTGTTGTATTTTATCACTGCTCACTGTCGCACTTTTTAAAACTTCAATACTTCTATCTCCCAACATTATTTTCAAAACAAATTCCGGCACATGTACAGGTATAAAAAGTTTACCGCGCATTTCTTTAGCCAGTGTTAACGTTAATACTTTATTTGTCACAGGATTCGGTGCGACTGCATTGTAAACGCCATGTAACTGTTCATTCATAATAGCATCAATATATAACTGACAGAGATCATCAATATGTATCCAGCTTACAACCTGTTCGCCATTGCCAAGAATACTCGCTACGCCTAATTGCAAAGGCTTTTTAAATTCTAATAAAGCGCCGCCTTCATTGTTTAAAACTATTCCTGTACGGAGTTTAACTACTCTTTTACCGAGTTGTTCTGCGGGTTGTATACTTTCTTCCCAAAGCCTGCATGTCTCCCCTAAAAAACTATTGTCTGCCGGATCGGTTTCTACAAATGCTTTTCCATCTGCTTTATCAGGACCGTACCAGCCAATAGCAGAAGCGCTCACTATTGATCTTACCTTATTAGCATTATTTTTTAATGTATTAATTATTAGCCCGCTACTTTTTGTACGGCTATCCTGAATCTCTTTTTTGTATGCTTCCGTCCACTTTTTATCTACTACTCCAGCTCCGGCGAGGTGTATTATATGATCTGCTTTTTGTACCGCAGCTATATCAATAGCTTGTTTTTCTATATTCCAAACAGCATAGCTTATTCCTTCTTTTACAATGGAATTATCCGCAGGTAATTTTCTTGTTAGCACAATCACCTCGTATCCTTTTTCTAGTAGTTTTTTTGTTAGTTCTTTCCCAACCAGTCCCGTTCCGCCGGTAATTAATACTGTCTCCATAATGTTATTATTAACTACAAGTTATAAAAATGGTTGCAATTAAAGATGTAATTTAGGTTACTAAAATTGCTATATATGATACGCTATTTTTTTATTGCCATTTTTTTATTGTTCTCTTTACCTATATTTTCTCTTGCCCAAACGATCACTTATTCTGAATTACTAAAAGAAAATATCAAGGATGATGACCTGCAAATAATTGGCAAAGTGAACGGGAATATTTTAATATTCAAAAATGCAAAAAACGATTATTCCATTTTTGTTTATGATAACGAAATGAAGTTAAAAGAAACAGTGCCGCTGGATTTTTTACCCGGTAAAACATTTAAAGTAAACTTCATTGCCTACCCAAATTTCACTTACCTGATTTATGAATATCAAAACAAAAAAATAGTTTACGCTGCCGGTGTTAAATTAGATGAAGAAGGCAAAGTTATCGGACAGCCTGTCACAATCGATAGTGCAGACGTTAGCGGACATACCACTAATACTTATACAATAGTTAATAGCGAAGACAGAAAAAAAATAATGTTTATAAAGACAGCGAAGCAAAACAACATACTAACGCTTGCTACAACTTTAATGGATAATAATCTTCAGATAATAAACAGAACAAGCCAGGCTTTTTCTTACAATGAAGAAAAAAATATTTTAGATAATCCTTCGCTTGATAATGATGGTAATTTTGTCTGTACGCTCTCTTCCAAAATGTCTGAGAGAGAACATTTTAATGAGCTCTCGCTCATTACCAAATCTGCAATGACAGATAGTTTTACAACTAATAACATTGAACTTAAAGGCAGGTACACCAATACCGTTTTTCTAAAAGTTGATAATATAAATAAACACTATATTTTAAATACATTTTTTTATACTGAAAGAAAAGGAAATGCACAAGGAATATTAGCTAACGTATGGGATAAAGAAAGCAATGCTCCTATGTCAAATACGGCAATCATTTTTAGCGACACGGTCAAAACCAGTTTAAAGAAAGAAGGCCGCTCAAATGAAGCGTTCAACAATTTTATCATAAGAAAAGTGATCACACAAAAAGACGGTGGTTATATTTTGATGGCCGAAGATTATTTTATGCTGCAGGCTACCGTAAATAACTATTACAATCAATTCTACAATCCAATGAATCCTTTTGGGTTTAATAATACTCAGACGATCAACACCTACTATGCTAAAAATATCTTTGTTGTAAACATTGATAAACAAGGCAAACCCGCCTGGAACAATGTTGTTATTAAAAATCAATACAGCGAGATCAATGATGACGCTTTGTCTTTCTCCGCCTTTACAACCGGTGGCGAAATACATATGTACTATAATCAGTTAGTTAAAAAGGTTCAATCTCTATCAGATAACAGTATAAAACCTGATGGCGAAATAATTCAAAATGCAGATATCAGCCCGAAAAGAGATTATGCTTTTTTACCAAAATATGCCAAGCAGGTTGGTGCAAAACAATTTATCATTCCCTGCGTTTATCATAATTCAACCGGCTTTGTAAAAATCGATTATTAAAGAACAATTTTTTAAAGCAATAATAATTGGTCATTTTTGTAAAACAAATACTTATTAAACAGCTGTGATAGGAACATTCAAGGCAAACAATCCTTATAATCCTTTTTTACTTTTAGTATACGGGATCTTGCTAAAACTCTCCATGTTTTTGTATCCCGTTATTCCGCAAACCCAGCAGACAGATGGTTTTCTTTTTAAAATGTTATTAGCATGGCTATCTCCCATGGGACAAGCTTTTTCGTTTATTTATCCTGTCATTACTTTTACCTTACTATACACACAAGCGGTTAGTTTTAATAAGTTGGTGAATGATCATCGCTTATTGCCAAAGCCTAATTATCTAACGGCAATGAGTTATCTGTTGATCACTTCTCTTTTTAGAGAATGGAACGTTCTATCAGCACCACTGATCATTAACACACTGCTGATATGGGTTTGGGCACGTATGAGCGGATTGGCAAATTCTCCCAATCCAAAAACATCTTTGTTCAATATCGGTATCGCCATTGGTATTTCTACTTTCTTTTATTTTCCCTCTATCACTTTTGTTGCGCTGATAATATTTGGATTGTTAGTTACGGGCCGGTTTAAAGCGACTGATTGGTTAATTGCTATAATGGGCATTTTAACCCCATATTATTTCCTGTTATCCTGGGCATTTTTAAGCGACCGGCTAAAAAAATACAAATTCCCCGGCATTAGCGTGAGTTTGCCACACTTTAGTCAAACCCATTGGGAAGTTGCTGCAATTGCACTTGTATTATTTGCCGCAGCTATTGGCGTATTTTTTATCCGTAAAAACTTTATGCGCCAACTGATCCAGGCACGTAAAAGCTGGAACCTCGTATTCATTTATTGCTTTGTTGCATTATGTATCCCTTTTATCAATGCCACACACAGCTTCGAATATTGGATTTTATGCGCTGTTCCACTGTCTGCATTCATTGCCGCGGCATTTCTTTATCCCAACAAAAGCTGGTTCCCGTCAATACTGCACTGGTTAATGGTAGTTTTTGTGATCGCTTTCAGCTACTTCACTCGATAAATTGAACTGGGATTTGTACCTTTGCGTTAATTCTTTTGTTATCAGCTTTTGTGCAATACCCAACATCGTTGCGTCGCACTCTTCAACTGAATTGCAAAACTGAACAAATCAACACATTACACATAAAATCACACACATACCATGAAGTTTGGCGTTGTAGTTTTTCCCGGCTCTAATTGCGATAGGGACATGATAGAAGCTCTGAAAGTAGACATGAAACAAGAAGTAATTGAGCTTTGGCACAAAGACAAAGACTTAAGCAAGTTTACAACAGATGATTGCATCGTTATTCCCGGTGGTTTTAGCTACGGAGATTATTTACGTTGCGGTGCTATTGCTAAATTTAGTCCGATGATGCAAAGTGTGGTTGAATTTGCGAACAAAGGCGGTAAAGTATTAGGTATTTGTAACGGCTTTCAAATTTTATGTGAGGCAGGTTTATTACCAGGCGCATTATTACGCAATGCACACCAGCAATTTGCCTGCAAAAATGTATTTATAAAAGAAGCGGCTTCTGAAGGTGGCGCACCACTTAAAATTCCTATTGCACATGGTGAAGGAAGATACCATGCTGATGCTGCAACATTAGAACAATTGGAAATGCACCGCCAGATAATTTATCGTTATTGTGATGCAGGTGGAGAAATAACTGCTTCAGCTAATCCTAATGGTGCTATTCACAATATTGCGGGCATTTGCAATAAGGAAAGAAACGTATTTGGCATGATGCCACATCCTGAAAGAGCCAGCAACGAGGCTTTAGGTAATAAAGACGGATTAAAAGTATTTGAGCACTTGTTTCAAATATGTTAAAAGCTGTTGATTCGGTTATAAGTAAGAACCAATCATCCTTTGCATCCGTAACTTTATAAAAATAAACGGGTAATGAAGAGAATAATACTAGCAATACTATTAGTAACAAGTTTCGGTGCTGCGAAAGCACAGTTCACCGTAGCTGGTACACCACCAGCAGCAAGTACACCTGTTGTTACCTGGACTTTCACCTCTAAAAAAATAGCCGATAAAACTTACGAGCTACACATGACGGCTACTGTTATCAGCGGTTATCATTTGTATGCACAAGATAACAATGCAGAAGGGCCGGTACCTACAACATTTACATTCGTAAAAAATCCATTATTTGATTATATGGGTAAGGTAAAAGAGGTTGGGAAACTAGTCTCAAAACTTGAACCGGTGTGGGGCTTCAAAGTAAATTATTACGAAAATAAAGTAGATTTTGTACAGGTCGTAAAATCAAAAGTTAACGCAATTGCCGATGCAAAAGGCATCGTAAACTTTATGACCTGCAACGATAAAAAATGTTTGCCGCCGCGCGACGTTAATTTTGATATTAAGATTGGCGGTAATTAATTATACAGTATTAAGTCCTGCAAAATCAGGACTTTTTTTATTCCCAAACTCACTCAGGTAATGAAGCATATCTATTCCATTATATTATTTTTTCTTGTAGCAGCTACGCAAATAGTAACCGCGCAGACAGCAAAACCTATATGGAAATACTCTTCTTCAAAAGATAATTCAGGCAATGTAATAGTACATATACAAGCTACTATTCCGGACAGTACTATCATTTATTCTAACACAAATAAAACAGATCTTCCATTAACTACGTTTGATTTTGATAGCAGTATTGCCAATAAAATAACCATTCTTTCTACAAGTGAAAAAGGCGAATTAAAAAAGAAAGATGCACAGCTTGATGCGCAGGTGAATTATTTTGAAAAGGCATTAGGTATCGATCTTACACTACAAATAAAAGGCGATCTTCCTTACATAAAGGGCCATGTAAATTATATGGCTTTTGATGGCAAAGAATTTATCGGGCCTGAACCGCAAGAGTTTTATTTAACAAAACAATCAGATGGAACATATGCCGGTGGAGAGTTTCAGCTTACACAAGCAAAAGGTGATGAATTATTATTATCAACGGTAGATCTGAATAATCCTGTAAATAATTGTGGTGCTACAACAACGCAAAGAGGCTTATTAACTATTTTTATTTTAGGATTCTTAGGGGGACTAGTAGCATTAATTACCCCATGTGTTTTTCCCATGATACCATTGACTGTTTCTTTTTTTACAAAGAAAACAGATAAGGCTACAGGTATTCGTCATGCTGTTTTGTATGGCTTATTTATCTTCTTAATTTATATTTCATTAAGCATTCCTTTTCATATTGCAGGTGGCGTAAATAAAGAGATCTATAATAATATCTCTACCAATATCTACCTGAACCTCGCTTTTTTCATAGTCTTTGTAGTGTTTGCTGTTTCCTTTTTCGGCTATTTTGAAATCGTGTTACCTGCAAGCGTAGTAAACAAAGCTGATTCAAAAAGCGACAAAAGTTTTATCGGTATATTTTTTATGGCGCTAACATTGGCCATCGTTTCTTTCTCTTGTACCGGGCCAATATTGGGTTCTTTATTAGCAAGTACGGCATCAGGTGGCGAATGGCCTCTAACAGCAGGATTAGCAGGCTTTGGTTTTGCGTTAGGATTGCCGTTTGCCTTATTTGCGATGTTTCCTCAGTTTCTTTCTTCATTACCAAAGTCAGGCGGATGGCTGGATACAGTAAAAGTTACTTTAGGATTTATCGAATTAGCATTAGCTATTAAATTCTTCTCAAATGCAGACCTGGTAGCACATTGGGGCATTTTAAAAAGAGAAATATTTTTAGCGATATGGATCGTTATCAGCTTATTGAGCTTTACTTATTTAATGGGTTGGTTCAGTTTCAAAAAACAGACAACCAAACCCGTAATAACTTTTGGAAGAAGAATAGCAGCGCTTATATTTTTAGCCTTTGCACTGTACTTATTACCGGGATTAACGAATACGAAATATGCCCGTTTAAGTTTGGTGAGCGGTTTTCCTCCATCAACTTGTTATAGTATTTATACGCAACCGATAAATTGTAACGAGCCATTAAAAGATTATTTCGAAGCCGTAAAACTGGCCAAAGAAGAACATAAACCTATCATGATAGATTTCACCGGCTATGCCTGTGTGAATTGCAGAAAAATGGAAGAGAATGTTTGGCCTGATCCAAGAGTAAAAGAGCTGATGGATCAATATGTTTTAGTCTCACTTTATGTTGATGATAAAAAAGTATTACCAATTGCAAACGAACTTTTATACAAAACAAAAGACGGTACGCAGAAAAAAATAATAACTGTTGGAGATAAATGGGCCACATTTGAATCTGAAAATTTCAATGCTGTTTCACAACCTTATTATGTATTGCTTTCAACTGAAGGGAAATTATTAAACAATCCGGTTGGCTATACGCCTGATCCTGCTGAGTATGCAGCATGGTTGAAATGTGGATTAGAGGCATTTAAAAAGTAGATGCAGTAATTATATTACCACTTTCATCATACTTTTTTTGACTTATAATATTCCCGTTTTCATAAATAGCTAGTAATTCTAATTGTCCATTTTTATACCACTTCTTTTCAGTTCCGATGAATTCATCGTTTTTTTTGGTAACGCTATCTTTTATTTGACTATTATCATAGTATTGTAATTCTAACCCGGTTTGAATATCATTTTCGAATGTTGCACTGGCTTTTAATCGTCCATTCTCGTACCATTCTTTTTTATTTCCATTAGCCTTACCATTAACAAAGTTAGTACTGATTTCTATTTGTCCACTTTTATAATATTTTACCGCAATCCCATTCTGAATTCCGTTCTTAAAGTTTGCCTGCTCTTTTATAGTAGATTCTAGCTGACCAGGCATTTCATAATACAATGTTTTTAATCCATCTGCGTTTTTCCCTTTCCAACCCATCTGTATTCTTAACTGACCACTTGGATACCATCCTTTACAAATGAAAAACTTTCGTTGATTATTAATCTCAAATCCGCTATCCTTTACTCGACCATTTTCATAATAATTAATAGAAGTCCATACTGAATCTACACCGTCTTTGCATTCAAATTCTTTTCGGCCATTTTCATAGTAAGTTATCCATGGGTTATCTGCTTGATGATTTTTCACAACACCTTCTTCTAAAATCAATCCTTGCTGATCATAAGCTTTATAATACCCGTCTCTCATAAAATAATTACAGGTATCAGTAGTCCCAGTTTTTGTAAAAGAATAAACAGCTAGCATTCCTTGCTGATCATAATTAAATGTCGTATCAGCATTTATCCCATCAATTAGCTTACCATGTTCATATATGCTCCCATTAGAATAAAATTCAGTATACTCACCATCTGTTACGGTTGTTTGATCACCGACAGGAATCCATTTCCCTTTTTGAGTTTTCGCATCAACCCACCAAACCCAATTCGCATTGCGTTTGCTTTTATCATTTATATCTTGATTTTTACAGCTAGTTAAAATAAAAATAGAGAAGATAATTATTGAGAAATTTTTCATCTGTACGATTTTAAAGATCATTAAATCAAAAATAAGTGAAATTACTATCGGATATTAGCAACAACTAATTTCATAAAAGTTCCCCTTCCGATTATTAGTCCTTAGGACTATAATATTTATAGAGCACAAATCAGACTCTCTTCTAAACTCCATAGGAGTTTAACCGTTGAACTCCTATGGAGTTCTTTGACTTCTTTTCCATTTCTTTCTATAAATATTAAACTGTTCTGCAGTTCTGATTTCATCTATTTGCTAATCATTTTATTTAGGCATCAAAGAAGATCCAAATAAAACACCCATTGCAATCCAACATAAAGTCAGATCTCAATGGGTGCAATAATGTGTATATAGCAATTGTTTTAAGGTAGAGTTTTTCTTATAGGGCTATTTGTTTTTCGTTCATCATTCTGCGTAAGTTAATTAAGCCATAACGCATACGGCCTAATGCAGTATTAATGTTGCATTTTGTCAGTTCAGCGATTTCTTTAAAGCTTAGATCGGCGTAATGACGTAAAATAATTACTTCTCTTTGATCTTCAGGAAGTAAGTCAATCATTTGTCTTACTGTGTCATTAGTTTGTTCCTGCATCATACGGCCTTCTGCATTCGCATCTGAGAAGTTCAAAACTTCAAAAATGTCATAGTCATCGCTCGTCTTAATAGTAGGAATACGCTTAACCTTTCTGAAATGATCTACACATAAATTATGTGCGATCCGTAAGGTCCAAGGTAAAAATTTGCCTTCATTCGTATAACGGCCCGCTCTAAGCGTATCGTTAACTCTGATAAATACATCCTGGAACAAATCTTCGGCAAGGTATTTGTCCTTAACAAGTAAATAAATAGACGTGTAAATTCTGTCCTTGTAACGATTTACAAGAGTAGAAATTGCATCGAAATCCCCCTCCATATAGAGGTGTACCAATTGTTGGTCTGTGTAATTTGTTAGGCATTTCATGAGCTTAAATTTTTTAGTTTAGGACTGTTTTGTTTACAGAATCTAAAAGAAAAAACGTAACGTGCAGAGGTCTAAGTTAGATATAGGCGTTAGCTTTTTGGTTTAGTTAATCTTCTAAATGAAAGTTAGTTAAAAGTTTTAACAAAACAAGTTTTAACAAAACTTTTTTTTGGTGTTTGAACAATATTTATTTTATCTCCATAAAGCAGCGTTTTTAATGCCTCACTAATCGCTCAGTTTTGATTAAATTTGTACTACTTATATAAATGAAGGAAAAAACAGCTACTAAACCAAAACCTGTAGAAAGAATACTACCTGCGGATGGCATATTAATAAAAGGCGCCCGTGTACATAATTTAAAAGATGTAACGGTTACGATACCACGAAACAAATTGATTGTGGTAACAGGTGTATCCGGTTCAGGAAAATCTTCTTTAACAATAGATACTTTATTTGCAGAAGGCCAGCGCCGTTATGCTGAAAGTCTTAGTGCCTACGCACGCCAGTTTATGCAGCGCATGAATAAACCGGATGTGGATTATATAAAAGGCCTCTGCCCTGCCATCGCTATCGAACAAAAAGTTATTACCCGCACACCAAGAAGTACCGTGGGAAGCATGACGGAAATATATGACTACTTGCGTCTGCTATATGCACGTGCCGGAAAAACGATTTCACCCATCAGTGGAAGAGAAGTTAAAAAGGATGATGTAACTGATGTCGTTAAAGCGATCGACACTTTAAAAGAGGGCGACAAAGTTTTATTATTAGTGCCCTTTAAACAACATGCCAACCGGGACGCCAAAGAAGAACTGAACATTTTATTGCAAAAAGGCTTTTCAAGGATATATATACAAGATGGCGAAACTATCAGAATAGAGGACGCTATTGAAGATGAAAGCCTGCTGAAAAAATTGAGCGCTAAAAATTCGAAACTGGTTGTTTTTTTATTAATAGATAGATTAGTGGTAAAAGATTTTGATGAAGATGATAAGCACCGCATCAGCGATTCTGTAACAACTGCTTTTTATGAAGGCGAAGGTGAAATGACACTGGAGATCAACGGTAAAAAGATTCTTCATTTTAGTAATAAATTTGAACTGGATGGTATTCAGTTCGAAGAACCAGTACCTAATTTATTCTCTTTTAACAATCCGTATGGCGCTTGTCCTACTTGTGAGGGCTTTAGCCAGGTTTTAGGCATTGATGCCGACTTAGTTATCCCAAATAAGCAATTAAGCGTTTATGAGGGCGCTATAGCCCCCTGGAAGGGTGAAAAGTTGGGTTTATGGAAGGAAAGGTTCATAAAAGCAGCCAAAAACTTCGATTTCCCTATTCATAAGCCAATAATTGACCTCACAAAGGAACAATATGCCGTTTTATGGGCAGGAAACAAGCATGCCTACGGAATAGACGACTTCTTTAAGGAAGTTAACCAGAACCTCTATAAAGTTCAATACCGCGTCTTATTAAGCCGGTATAGAGGCAGAACCTTGTGCCCGGATTGTAAAGGGTACCGGCTGCGTCAGGAGGCTTTATATGTACAAATTGGTGGCAAGCATATTGGCGAACTTTGCGAACTACCCGTTAAGGATTTGCAGGTATGGTTCGATAAATTGAAATTGAGTGCCTATGATGAGCAATTAACTAAAAGAATATTGATCGAAATTCATCATCGCATAAAAACATTGCTGGATGTTGGTCTTGGTTATCTCACATTAAACAGGTTAGCTAATTCACTAAGCGGTGGCGAAAGTCAGCGTATACAATTAACCCGTAGCCTGGGCAGTAACCTGACCAATTCATTATACATATTAGATGAACCTAGTATTGGTTTGCACAGTCGTGATACAGAAAGATTAATCAATGTATTAAAAGAATTAAGAGACCTGAATAATACTGTAGTTGTTGTAGAGCATGATGAAATGATGATGCGCGAAGCTGATTATATTATTGACATGGGACCGCTGGCAAGTCATTTGGGTGGTGAGTTAGTAGCAGAAGGCAACTATGATCAATTGATCGCTAACCCAAAAAGTTTGACGGGCAAATATTTAAAAGGCGAATTAAAGATCGAAGCGCCCGCTAAACTCCGTAAATGGAATAGCAGTATTATTGTTGAAGGCGCCAGACAAAATAATTTAAAAAACATAACAGTCGAATTTCCCTTAAATGTTTTCTGTGTTGTAAGTGGCGTTAGTGGTAGTGGCAAAACAACTTTGGTTAAACAAATTTTATATCCTGCCCTGCAGAAAATAAAAGGAGAAATTGTTGAGAAGGCCGGCATATTCAAATCGATCACCGGAGATATAGAATCCATTTCACAAATAGAAATGGTTGATCAAAACCCGATCGGGAAATCATCAAGAAGTAACCCTGTTACGTATATCAAGGCTTATGATGAGATAAGAGAATTATTTAGCAGTCAGCCTTTGAGCAAGATGCGCGGTTTTTTACCTAAGCATTTTTCTTTTAATGTTGATGGTGGCAGATGTGATGCCTGCAAAGGCGAAGGCGAACAAATTGTAGAAATGCAATTCCTTGCAGATGTACATTTAACCTGCGAAGTATGTGGCGGTAAAAAATTCAAAGAAGAAGTTTTAGAAGTTACTTACAACGGAAAAAATATTTACGAGATATTAGAATTAAGCGTAGATGAAGCGATTGAATTTTTTAAAGAAGAAAAAGATGTTGCTAAAAAAATACAGCCATTAACGGATGTTGGGTTGGGCTATATCAAACTCGGACAATCAAGCAACACGCTATCAGGTGGTGAGGCACAAAGGGTTAAACTCGCTTCTTTTTTAGGCAAAGGGAAATCACAAGGAAAGATCTTATTTATTTTTGATGAGCCTACTACAGGACTTCATTTTCACGATATAAAAAAGTTGCTGACCTCTTTCAATGCATTAATAGAACAAGGCCATACGATCCTGGTGATAGAACACAACACTGATGTAATTAAAAGTGCAGACTGGGTAATCGATCTTGGACCGGAAGCCGGTGATATGGGTGGTAATTTAGTATTTGCAGGCAAACCGGCAGATCTAAAAAAGTGCAAAGAAAGTTACACAGGGAAGTTTCTTTAATTGAATAAGTAATAGGTAAGATTGAATATCAAGAAAACAACGTCTCGTTGAAAAAATATTAAATATTCAATCTTACCTATTCAATAATCTATCTCAACCGATCACTATCCTTCACCAACTTCTCATCTTTATTGATCGCTTGTCCTGCTAATACAAAAAATATTATGATGGCTGAATGAAGCATTGCGGCTAATGAATAAGAGCCATTAGTGAACGTTTCTACTTGTCTGTAATAAAGAAATATCAATACAACTTCTAATACAATCCCTGCTACGCATAAACGCAATTGCAATACTCTTTGTTTGTATAAAAAAAGAATTACTAAGGCCAGTAATGAAACTAAGCCAGTTAAAATTAGAATGCCAGTGCCGCCTGTTGTTCCTTTTAATTCATGGTAAGATAACGCCGTATCGGTAGTCATAGTGCCACTATAATAAGGTAGTTTAAAAGTTAAAAAGGCGCAGATAGATGCGAGCAATAACCAAATAGATTGTATTCTTTGAATCATATAGTTGTTTTAAAATTTAATTAATAGTTAGCGGATAATAAAATCAATTCAAGATAATTATTATCGTTGAATTCTATCAAACAAAAATCTTACAAAAAGTAAAAGAGGCCTAAATATCAGGCCTCTTTTACTTTTTGGTTTTAACTTTTTACTTATTACTTTATTGCCCTAATTCAGGATACAAAGGGAATTGATGCATAAATTCTTTTACTTGTCCGCTAATAGTTGCTAATGCTTTTTCATCATCCGCATTAGTTAAAGCAGTGTCAATAACGTTTACAATAAACTGCATGTGTTCTTCTTTCATACCACGTGTAGTTACAGCAGCAACGCCGAAACGTACGCCTGATGTAACAAAAGCACTCTTGTCATCAAATGGAACCATGTTTTTATTTGCAGTAATATCAGCAAATCCTAAAGCGATCTCTGCTTTTTTACCGCTGATATTTTTATTACGAAGATCAATCAGCATTAAATGGTTATCTGTACCACCACTGATGATTTGATAATCTTTACTCGTAAATGCTTTAGCCATTGCTTGTGCATTTAATTGTACTTGTTTTGCATAAGCAGTGTATTCATCAGTCAATATTTCTCCGAATGCAATTGCTTTTGCAGCAATCACGTGTTCTAGAGGCCCACCTTGTGTTCCGGGAAATACAGCCATGTCAAGCAAGTTGCTCATCAAACGGGTATTGCCTTTTACATCTTTCAATCCAAAAGGATTTTCGAAATCTTTTTTCATCATGATAACACCACCACGAGGACCACGTAAGGTTTTGTGCGTAGTTGACGTAACAAAATGACAATGATCGAACGGATAAGACAATAATCCTTTAGCAATTAAACCCGCAGGATGCGCGATATCAGCCATTACAAAAGCACCAACTTCGTCAGCAACTTTTCTAATTCTTGCATAATCAATATCACGACTGTAAGCACTCGCTCCGCAGATGATCAATTTTGGTTTAACAGCACGTGCTTGTTTTTCCAACATATCGTAATCGATCAAACCTGTTTCTTTTACAACACCGTAAAAATGTGGTTTGTATATTTTACCACTGAAATTAACGCCCGATCCATGAGTTAAATGTCCGCCCATGCTAAGGTCTAGTCCAAGTATATTATCACCGGGTTGTAATATCGCTAACATTAATGCTGCGTTTGCCTGCGCACCGCTATGTGGTTGTACGTTAGCATATTCAACATTAAAAATTTGTTTTAATCTATCAATTGCCAATTGTTCTGTCTGATCTACAATTTCACATCCTCCATAATAACGTCTGCCAGGATACCCCTCAGCATATTTATTTGTCATAACTCCACCCATTGCTTCCATTACCTGAAGTGAGGTGAAATTTTCAGAAGCGATCAACTCTAATCCATGACGTTGACGTTCCAATTCCTTTCTGATTAAGTCAAAAACCAATTGATCTCTTTGCATATTTTTTAAATTAAGGTGCAAATATACAAACGCTTCATTAAAATATTAAGCCGGGTTAGGAAATCTATGAAATGTACGATGTTTGATGTACGACGTACGATGTAATACAACTCAATATCTACATACTTCTTTATAAAATTGGTCCATAAAAAGCAAGAGCATTTGAATTATCAGGCTATACAACATAGTACGTCGTACATCAAACATCGTTCATAACAGTACATTTAGCCAAAATTCACTATTTTCACAACTTGTTACCAATCGTTAAATCTATTCACTTTACACTAAAAACCCCTTTTGGGGTATTGGCATGAAGGCAATAATCCCCGTAGCGGGCGCAGGCACTAAGTTAAGGCCCCACACATATACACAGCCAAAGGCATTAATGCCATTGGCCGGCAAAACAATCCTAAGCATAATTATTGATCAGTTGCACGAAGCAGGCATCAATGATTTTGTCTTTATCGTTGGCTATTTGGGCGAAAAAATTCAGGATTATGTAAAGCAGAAATATCCTGATCTTAATAGTCATTTTGTTTATCAGAACGAACGATATGGTACAGGGCATGCAATAGACCTTGCCAGCGAGATCATTGGGAAGGATGAAGTATTTATAGTTTTGGGTGATACTATTGCAGAATACAATGTAAAGGAGGTGCTCGATTCACCTTACTCCATGTTAGGTGTAAAAAAAGTAGATGATCCGCGCAATTTTGGTGTGGCTGAAATTGAAGAAGATGGATTCATCAGCCGCGTTGTAGAAAAACCTTCTATACCAAAAAGCAATATGGCGCTTGTGGGTATCTATAAAATAAAAGAAACAGAAGTAATGTTTTCCTGCCTGCAGAAAATAATTACTAAAGCAAGAGCAAATAGCGAAGAACTAAGCTTAACCGACGCGATAGAATGTATGATACAAAGTGGCGCTAAAATGAGATCATTTAAAGTGCAAAGCTGGTTTGATTGTGGTAAAAAAGAAAGTCTGCTTGAATCAAACGCTACCCTGCTAAAAAAATTCGGCAGCAAAATACCTGAGCAAGCTAAATACGAAAACACGATCATTGTACCACCCGTTAGCATTGCAGAAGGATGTGATATTAGAAATTCCGTGATAGGCCCTAACGTTGCTATTGGTGAAAACACTATCCTGAATTATACGATCGTAAAAGATTCTATCATCGGCTCCTATTCTAAATTATACGATGTTGTGCTGGATGATTCATTAATAGGCAGTGACACGCAGATCAAAGGCGAAACGCGTTCACTAAATATTGGTGATGATACTGAGATAGATCTCGGATAGGATCATGGATTAATTTATTTGTAAATCAACTTATAACAGATGTACTGTATTGTAAAGCTTTTGGTTAAGAAGAATGTAACAGTGTTATTTTTTTTGATAACCTTATTTTCTCTATCTGCTTACCCACAGCAAATGGCTCCTTCTCAGCAAACATTAAATGCTGCGGGTATTGATGCAAGCCAGCTACAAAAATACAACAAGGGTAACACTCAACAACAAATCGAAGCCGGTGGCGATAGAAACAGAACCGAAGGCATTGAGCCCCAAAGAATAAATAAAGACAGCAGCAGAAAAGACAGCATTCGTCAAAATAAATATTCTCCTGAAGCTACTTATGGCGTTGATATTTTTCAAAATGCCGCTTCTTACGATGTAGCAGAATTATCTACACCGCCATTAGATTATCCAATTGGTGTAGGCGATCATATCATCATTGCTTTATGGGGCGGCGGCGAATATCAGGAAGATTATATTGTAGGTAGAGATGGTTCTATTTTTCCGGCGGGCATTGGTAAAATAACTGTGCAAGGTTTAACTTTCGAAAACGCAAGAGATGTTATCAATGCAAAATTTAAAAAATCTGTTCCTTCCTCTACGCATATTCAAATCACATTAGGACAACCAAGATCAATCAACATAAATGTAGCAGGAGAAGTTATCAATCCGGGGCCAATAACTGTATCAGCATTTTCAAATGCCTTTAACGTGATTGGTTTAGCGGGCGGTATTACACAGTTTGGTAACCTGAGAAATATCCAGGTAAAAAGAGGCGGCAAAGTAATTGAAGTGTTGGATGTATATGAATACTTAAACTCAGGCAATCTCGGCAAAGGTATCTATCTGCAAAACAATGATTTTGTATTAGTGACATTTGTTGATAAAAAGGTATTGGCAACCGGCCCTTTTAAAAGGCCGATGTATTACCAGTTAAAAAAAGATGAAGGTATTAAAGCATTGCTTAAATACTCAGGCGGACTTTCTTCAAACGCTTTGTCATCAAGTTTAAAAGTTATAGGGACAGTAAAAGAAAAACAAGTGATACGCGATGTAAACGTTGATCTTTTATTAAATAATGCGGCGGCTGATTTTCCTTTAGCAGATGGAGATATTGTAAAAGCTGCACTTATCAACCCTGGTATCAGTAATAAAGTAGAATTGAAAGGAGAGATTCGTTATCCTGGTTTATATGAAATAAAAAACGGCGATCGCTTATTTGATCTGATCAATCGATCTGGTGGTATAACCAACAATACTTTTTTACAAAGAGGATATGTTTTCAGAGGTGCCGGAGATTCTACTATTCTTAAGCCTGAAAGAATAGAAATAAGCCTTGTTGATTTTCCTAAGAATGATCCGAACAGTCCTGATAATATTTTATTGCAAGTGAATGATGTGGTGCAATTGTTTGGCGCCAATGATTTTGGTGAAGAACAGTTTGTACAGATCTCCGGAGAAGTTCGTAAGCCAATCAGTAAAACAAGAATGTATAAAGGAATGACATTACAAGATCTTTTGTATATGTCAGGAGGAATAAAACCTTCAGCTGAATATGGTCGCCTGGAAATTTCAAGTATTGCAAATATTGATTCAGCTCAACAAGGCCTGAAGCCAACAAAAACGATCATTACAACATATAGCATTTCGCCCGATCTTACAATAGATTCAGCTGCAGAAAAAGTATTATTAAAACCATTTGATCAGGTTTTTGTCCGCAAGAATCCAACTTTTCAGTTACAACAAAATGTACAGCTGGCCGGTTTATTTAAATACCCTGGAGCATATGCCAAAATAAATACCGAAGAAAGATTAAGTTCTTTTGTAACCAGAGCCGGGGGAATGAAAGAAGGCGCAAATATTGATGGGGCAATTTTATACAGAAATAAAACAGATCAATTTAGAGAGAGTTTAATAAAAAAAAATAAGCTTGATTCAACTGATAGCGCTGCTATTTTTTTGGATGCCCCAATAAGCCTTGATCTAACTAACGCTATTAAGCATCCTAATTCAAGCTATGATATTGTTTTACAAGAAAATGATATTGTATATGTTCCTGAGGTTAATCCATTTGTTGTTGTAAGGGGCAGCGTACAATCACCACTAAGAATTGCCGTTAATAGTGATCATTCTAAAATGGGGTATTATATTGACCGTGCAGGAGGATATGGTGTCAGGCCATGGAGAAGCAGAATATATGTTACCTATGCTGATGGTCAAAGCAGGCGTACTCATAATTTTCTTTTTATCCACTCTTATCCAAGAGTACATGAAGGATCAGTCGTGACTGTGCCGCAAAAACCTGAAGGAAAAAATCTTGCGGGGCCTGTATTACTTCAAGCCATTGCAACTGCAATACCAATTATTGTTGCAGCCATACTTATTAAAGCTTTTAATTAAATTATCGTTCCGTGAGTACTATCGATCTTCTTAAAAATATTGCCGGCAGACTAAATAAATATAAGATACTTATTCTTGTAGCAGCCATCATTTGTGCAATCGGGTGTTATATTCCTGAATTAAATAAGAAAACAATTTATACCGCTAAGGCAACGCTTTTTCCGATGAACAGTGATAATGAGGGTAGCTCTTCTTCTTCACTTAGCAGCTTGCTGGGTCTGAATGATGCAACAAAAAGTTTCGGGAATGATAATTCAGTTAATATTCTTGAACTAACAGTAAGCCGTACACTAATGCAAACGGTGGCATCTAAACGTTTACCCGCTTTTAACAATAAAACTATTGCTGAATTATTAGTAGCAGAAAAAAATAACAGTGCCTCATTATTTACTTCCAAAATGGAATTTCCTGCAGATAGCGTTTCACAAGCTATTCTAGGGAGCGCATTACTTAGTGGAAACTTTACGGCCAAAATAAACAAAAATAACGTGCTCGAACTTTATTACAGTAATACAAATGCATCTTTGTTAGAGCCTGTTACAGATACGATCATTGTAGAAATAACAAAATTTTACACAGACCTTAAAATTCAAAAAGCTTTATCGGATTATAATTTTACGGTGGCGCAACTTGATTCTGTACAAAGGCTTTTAGATAAATTAGATAGTAAAGCTATCGGTATGCAAAACACTACTTTATTCACATCAGATAAATTACTGGCATATCAAATACCAAAAAATTATGTAGCAGATGCAAAAGATATCGCTACACACAGAAAAGACCTTCTGATAAATAATAAAGAAGAAGCGATGTGGCGATTACAAAAGATAACACCTATCGTTGAAATACTTGATAAGCCCCAACCTCCTTTTGCTAGTAAAAGATCTACGCCGACAATAATGGCTATACTAGGTTTTTTAATCGGTGCCTTTTTAGCCGCATTTATAGTTATTGCAAAATTACTATATGAATATGCCAAAGCCGAAATACATAAAGCATTTACTGAAACTACTACTTAAATTATTTTTTAAGAACGGCTACAAACATTGTATCAGCCTTTATTTCATATCCAAACAGTAATTCCTGATGAAGCAATTGCAAACTCATTTTGTCTTGTAAGAATTTTACAACGTCTTCATTTTCTTTTTTAAATACAGAGCAGGTTATATAGATCAATAATCCATCTTTTTTTAGCGATGGCAGAACATTGGTAACGATCTGTTTTTGCCTGTGGTTAAATTTTTCTATTTCAGCCGGATTAAAAAAACACAGTTGTTCCGGTGTTCTACTCCATGTTCCGCTTCCGGTACAAGGTACATCGCAGAGTATCATATCCTGTTCAACCGCAGGTTGTTTAAACCCTGTCTTACTAATATCAGCTACGAAGTGTTTGTATGATTTAATACCTGCCGTTGCAAAGCGCTGGCGCAGGTTAATTAAAATACTTTCGCGTACATCAGAAACTGTCAACTTCACCTGCTCACCCAGAATATCATGTAACAAAATTGATTTGCCGCCGCTAGCAGCGCAACAATCCCAAATCGCAGGAGATACAATTTTATTGGTAGTTATATAACCTGGCAAATAATTAAATACTTGTTGTGAATTGTAATCCTGTATAACGACTTCTTTATCTGCAACAAATACTTCATCTAATTTGGTAGCATTCTCAAACTCAATGCAGTTATCATTATCTAATAAAGTATACCCTGTTAAATCTTTTACTTTTTTTAGAACAGACGCTTTTTCATTTGGCCTTATTCTAACAAAAAGATCGGGCTGAATTAAAAAAGAAGCGCTGAATTTTTCAATATTGATATCTGCACTAAGCTCCGCAGTAAAAGGAAATATATCTGCAGTAGAAAATTCTGTACCTATAAAATCAAGTTTCTCTTTTATAGGTAATTGTATCTTATTGTTCCATTCAGGATTTTTATATTCTAACAACGGAGATGGTTCGTGCCCGCAAAAAAAACAACCTAGCAATATTTTATTTTCAACAGAAAGAGTCCCCGCTGCAAATCCTATCCTAAAATAGTTATAACAAAGTGAAGAGATCGCCTTCCGGTCTTTCGATCCGTATTTTTTATGCTCACTAAAAAATGCTTTTATAAATATAGCAAATGGATTATCGCCTTTATACGATTCAAGAATTTTTACTGCGGTGTTGATATGCGATTGATGACGACTCATTAGTATAATTAATATGAAAATTTAAGTGGCGCAATTGCTCAATAGATGCATTGAGTAATTGCGCCACCAGATATGTTTTGAAAGAAAAATTTATAATTCCAATAAACTCTTAACAGGTTCTTTACCGAATAATAATAAGGCAGGATTTTCTAATAATTCTTTAACTCTTACTAAAAAACTAACTGATTCTCTGCCATCAATTAAACGGTGATCATAGCTAAGCGCCAGGTACATCATTGGTTTGATAACAACCTGTCCATTGATAGCCATTGGCCTGTCTTGAATTTTATGCATGCCTAAAATAGCAGATTGCGGTATGTTGATGATTGGTGTACTCATTAAAGAACCAAAAATACCGCCATTGGTAATGGTAAAAGTACCACCACTCATTTCTTCAATAGTTAGTTTATTTTCTTTTGCTTTAGTAGCCAGTTTTACAACTTCTTGTTCGATACCTGCCATGCTTAAACTTTCCGCATTACGGATAACAGGAACAACTAAACCTTTGGGTGCAGATACCGCGATAGATACATCGCAATAATCATGATACACAATATTATCTCCTTCGATAGAAGCATTGACTGCAGGCCATTCTTGTAATGCAAAGCAACAAGCTTTAGTAAAGAAACTCATGAAACCCAGGTTAACACCATGTTTTTCCTTGAATTTATCTTTATTCTTTGCCCTGATTTCCATGATCGCACTCATATCCACTTCATTAAAAGTGGTTAACATAGCGGTGGTATTTTTAGCTTCTACTAAGCGGCGACTTACAGTTTTACGCAAGTTGCTCATTTTTTCAGCTTTGCTATTTCGGCCAAATAATTCCACGCCAGGTTTTCTGCCAGGATTATTCAATGCTTCCAATACATCCTGCTTAACTATTTTTCCATTACTGCCACTAGGCGTAACTGTTGTTGTATCTATTTTTTTATCAGCAATTATAGCTGCTGCTACGGGAGTAGCTTTAACATCTGCAGCTACAGTAACAGCTTTTGCCACCGGTGCAGCAGCTGCTGCCGCTTTTGGAGCTTCTACCTTTGGTGCGCTACCTGCCGGCCTTGCGGCTGCAGTATCTATTGTGCATACTACATCTCCAATTTTTAAAGTATCGTCTTCTTTAGCTACCAGTTTAAGTACCCCTGCTTGTTCAGCATTGATCTCAAAAGTTGCTTTTTCACTTTCTAACTCGGCAATTACTTCGTCTCTTTCCACATAATCGCCGTCCTTTTTAACCCATTTGGCTAATGTTACTTCTGTAATACTTTCTCCAACTGTAGGAACTTTAATTTCTATTGACATTATACTGTTATTGTTAGTGCTGCAAATTTCGGGGATTTTACAGGATTATTACAAATTGATTTGAGGTTTTCTAACATATATATAATGATTACTATCCCATCCTCTTTAGACATCTTAAAAAAATATATTATTTTTATAATTATCGATATGTAAATAGTTTGTTAACGACACGAAACCCTTTACCACATTAGATTTAAAACTTACACCAAAAGGTTGGTAACATTAAGTTAACGTTATGGTAACATTGGCTTTATCTGCAGATGCGTCCTTTGCGTCAAAATTAACAAAAAACAAAATTTATGAAAAACGTTTCGACTTCGTTAAAAATGTTAAGTGTGGCACTAGCACTATCTGTTGGGGTAGCTAATGCGCAGGTAAAGGATACAACAGCTGCTTTTAAGCCATCTGGCCACTTATGGGGATATACCTTTGGTGACGCTTTTTATAAAGCTCATAGTGATTCATTGAGTCGCGGTGGATCTAATCAATACTCTGGTGTTCCGGGTGAAAATATCAAAAATGCTGGTGGCGGTAAAACTGCTTTTCAATTCCGTCGTATTTATTTAGGCTATACTGCTGATATCAGCAAAAAATTCAGTGCTGAATTATTATTAGAAGCAGCCGATAACTTTGCTGCTGGTAACCCTCCTGCTAATGGAGCTGCTGTTACTGCTGCTGGCGATCAGACAGCTAACGGTAAAATATCTTTTTACATTAAATTAGCTAACGTACGTTGGAAAAACATTTGGAAAGGAACAGACTTAGTAGTAGGTCAGGTTTACACACCTTCTTTTGCAATGTTGACAGAAAAAATCTGGAGCTATAGATCTATCGAAAGAACTATCGCCGATATCCGTCGTACTCCTTCTTATGATATGGGTGTTACTTTACAAGGTAAATTTGATGCTAAAGGTAACTATGGATATAATGTAATGGTTGGTAATGGTACTAGTGCAAAACCTGCTCAGAATAATTTTAGATCATTCTATGGTGATGTTTATGCTAAATTCTTAAACCAACATTTAGTTTTTGATCTATATGCAGATTATACTCGTGAAAACTGGACAAAAACATGGCATCATTCTCGTCAAATGGTAAAAGCATTTGCAGCATACACAACTCCTAAATTAACTGTTGGTGCTGAAGGTTTCTTGAATACATTGAAACAAGATAATTTCGCTACTAAAATTGGTGGTGTAGATACAATCAACCAAGTTGCTAGCGGTTTAGCTTTATTTGTTCATGGAAACATTATCGGTGAAAAATTAAGATTCTTCGCACGTTTCGATATGTACAATCCAATGACCCGCCTTAACACTGCTAAGTACAGCAAGTTTGTAGGTAATACAGGTAACTACAATGATAATACATTCAATACAACTGTTACTACAACAAACGGTGCTATTACTACTACATATGCTTCAACAGGAGATGAAACTTACAAACAAGATTTCATTACTGCAGGTTTAGATTATAGCCCAGCTAAAAATGTACATTTCATGCCAAACGTTTGGTACAACTCTTACTCATCTCAAATGCCGAATGTTAATGGTGCTACTAAAAATGACTACGATTTAGTATACAGAATGACATTCTATTACATTTTTGGTAAATCAGGAAGAATTGCAAATGAAACATTTCTGCCATAATAATTGTAACTAATATAAATAAATAAACGATCATGAAATTTTTAAATAAACTAAAAAGCGTAGCGCCGGCCATCATGATGGCTGCTGCTGCCCTTACAACAACAGCAACTGCATTTGCTCAAGACGATAATTCGATCTTAGGTGCAGGTAGTTCTTTTGTTAATCCATTGTTCTCGAAGATGTTTGCAGTGTATAACACTAAAACAGGTATTCAGGTTAACTACCAATCTATCGGTAGTGGCGGTGGTATCTTGCAATTAACTAACAAAACAGTTGATTTCGGTGATTCTGATGCTCCTTTATCTGATGACCAATCTAGCAAAATGGGTGCTGATGTTTTACACATCCCAATGTGTTCTGGTGCAGTTGTAATTACTTATAACTTGCCTGGTTTTTCTGCAAGCTTAAACTTTACACCAAGTGTATTAGCTGATATCTTTTTAGGTAAGATCACTACATGGAACGATCCTAAAATAGCTGCGATCAATAAAGGCGTTAGCATTCCTGCTTTCCCGATCATCATCGCACACAGATCTGATGGAAGTGGTACTACTAACATCTTCACTAACTATTTATCACAAGTAAGTGCAGAATGGAGCACTAAAGTTGGCAAAGGTGGTTCAGTTAACTGGCCAGTTGGTTTAGGTGGTAAAGGTAATGCTGGTGTTGCTGGTTTGATCCAACAAACACCTGGTGCTATCGGTTATGTTGAGTTAGATTATGCTGTTCAGAATAAAATGCCAGTATCGAAAATTCAAAACAAAAAAGGTAATTACATCGTTCCTACAGTAGCTTCTACAGTTGCTGCAGGTAACATCAAATTGCCGGCTGATTCTAAAATATTCATAGTTAATACTGATGCTGCTGATGGTTATCCTATCGCTGGTTTCACATGGGCTTTGATCTACAAAGAACAAAATTACAATGGCCGTTCTGCTGCAAAAGCTAAAAAAGTAGTTCAATTGTTATGGTGGAACATTCACGAAGGACAACAATATTGCGGTGCTTTAAACTATGCTCCTTTGTCTCCTGCTTCTTTAAAGGTTGCTGAAGCAATTTTAAAGTCTGCTACTTATGGTGGTAAAGCAATTTTGTAATTGATATTATTTGATACAGTAATTCTTTATTGAATAAAAATAAATAAATTATTCTCCTACTTATGCGACTAATCAATAGTCGCATAAGTAGTTTTAAAACTACAATAGTGAAGAGCTCTAACGACAAGTCATTACACGGACAAATAAGAATGGAAAAAGTTTTTAAAAGAACTTTGATCGGTATAGCAATATTCTTAATCATAATAACTGTAGGTTTTTTTATAACCCTTGTAGATCAGTCAATGCCATCTATAAAAGCATTGGGTTTTGGCTTTTTATACGGAAAGATCTGGGATCCTGTTAGTGATATTTATGGCGCTTATCCGTTTTTACTAGGTACTTTATTAACTTCTTTTCTGGCATTAGCTATCTCTATTCCTTTTTCATTTTCTATTGCTATTTTTTTGGGAGAATATGCGCCTAAAGGATGGCTATCAGAAATATTAAAAAATATAGTAGAATTGATTGCAGCAGTACCATCTGTTATTTATGGCTTTTGGGGATTGTTTGTATTAGTACCATTGGTTCGTTCCTTCGAAACCAGCATTGGTGTGTTACCTTATGGGATCGGCATTTTTACATCTTCGTTAATCCTTGCCGTAATGATCATTCCTTACGCTGCTTCTTTGGGTAGAGAGATGATACGTATGGTGCCATCATCACTAAAAGAAGGTGCTTACTCATTAGGTGCTACAAGATTCGAAGTAATTAAAACAGTTATTCTCCCTTATACAAAATCGGGTTTATTTGCCGGTGTGTTATTATCATTAGGCAGAGCCTTAGCAGAAACAATGGCGGTAACAATGGTTATAGGTAACAGCAGTGCTATACCGCATAGCATTTTTGCTCCGGGTAATACAATGGCCAGTGTTATTGCCAATGAATTTACAGAAGCAGCCAGTACGGTTTATTTATCATCACTGATTGAACTTGGCTTATTCTTATTTGTTGTAACAGTAGTTATCAATCTTATTGGAAAAACGATCATTAAAAGATTTACAAATGAATAGCAACATCTCTGCAGGAGTAAAATACAGAATTGGGAAAAGCGGTTTCTTTAAAGGCGCTATTATATTCTTCTCTTTCCTTTGTGCGCTCCCTTTGTTTGCTATTTTAATTTATATAGCAAAGGAAGGTATCACAAAAATAAACTGGTCATTTTTTGTTAACACACCTGCACCTGTTGGTGAAGCAGGTGGCGGTATCGCTAATGCACTAATAGGAAGTTTAATTATTGTAGCAGTTGCCGCAGTGATAGCCATTCCTCTTGGTATATTGGGGGGTATTTATCTAAGTGAAAATAAAAATACCCGATTAGCAAGCTGGGCAAGGTTTTCGGTAGACGTTATGCAAGGCACCCCATCGATCGTAATTGGTATTGTTATTTATTTCTGGGTGGTTAAACCTATGAGCGAATTAACTAATGGCAATTACACATTCACTGCTCTTTCGGGTAGTATAGCTTTAGCTATGATGATGTTACCAATAGTAGTTCGCTCTACAGAAGAAACATTAAAACTGTTACCTCCTACGCTAAAAGAAGCCGGGCTTGCTTTGGGATTACCTTATCATAAAGTTATTTTAAAGATCGTATTGCCTTGTGGTATCAGCGGTGTATTATCTGGTGTAATATTATCAGTAGCAAGAATAGCCGGAGAGACTGCTCCTCTATTATTTACAGCATTTGGCAGCGCTTATTTAACAACAAATATTATGAAACCGATGGAGAGTTTGCCATTATTGATCTTCAATTATGCTACAAGTCCTTATCAAGACTGGCACGATCTTGCATGGGGTGCATCACTTATATTATTAGTGTGGGTATTATTATTAAACATCATTACAAAAATTGCAACAAGAAGATGGAAAGTACAATTGTAAGTGCTACAAATTTTAACGCCTATTTCGGCGAAAATCATGTAGTGAAAAATGTAAATATTGAAATTCCGAGAAATAATGTGGTAGCTGTAATGGGACCATCAGGTTGTGGTAAAACTACTTTTCTACGCTGCATCAATCGCATGCATGAATTGATAGATGGCGCAACAGCAAAAGGAACAATGCTTGTAAATAATGAAGATATTTATAGCATGCATCCGATCTTTGCACGCCTTAAAATCGGGATGGTATTTCAGCGCCCTAACCCATTTCCTAATTTAAGTATTTACGAAAATGTTATTGCCGGCTATAAATTAAATGGCTTTAAAATATCGAAAACTGAAAAGGATAATATAGTAGAGCACTCATTACAAAAAGCGGCTTTATGGAAAGAGGTAAAAGATTCTTTACATAAAAAAGGAACTTTTCTTTCCGGCGGACAACAACAACGTTTGTGTATTGCCCGTGCGATTGCCATGGAGCCGGAAGTATTGTTATTAGATGAACCGACATCTGCTTTGGATCCAATATCTACATCAAGTGTTGAAGAATTATTGCATGAACTAAAGAAGAATTACACTTTGGTAATTGTAACACATAATATGCAGCAGGCTGCCCGCGTTAGTGATAAAACGGCTTTCTTTTACATGGGAGAATTAGTAGAATATGATAATACCAAGCAAATGTTTACTAACCCAAGTGATGAACGTACTCAAAATTATATTACAGGAAGATTTAGTTAATCCCATTTATTAAAAGCAAAAAATAAATCTATGACACAGTTTGAACTGGAAATACAGCATATAAAAACAGAAGTGATCAATATGACTGAGCTTGTTCATTTGCAGTTGGTAAAAGCAAAAGAAGCAATGCTATTATTTGATAAAGATCTTGCGCATGAAGTTATTGCAAGAGAAAAAAGAGTGAACGCATTTGAATTGAAAATAGACAGGGATTGCGAAAACATTTTTGCGCTATTCTGTCCGGTTGCAGTTGATCTTCGTTTTTTATTAGCTGCATTAAAGATCAATAATAATTTAGAACGTATTGGAGATATCGCAGAAGGTATCGCTAAATATGTAATAAAATCAGATAGAAAATTTGACACAAATTTATTAGAATCGACTAAGTTGGTTCGTATGTTTGATGATTCTATTGATATTTTAAGTGATATTAAAATAGCTTTTGAAAATGAGGATACTTTATTAGCGCGTACTATCTTTTCAAGAGATGAGATATTGGATGAGATAAATAAGAATGCTGATAATGCCTTAGCAACTTATATCAAAGCCAACCAGGATAATATCAGCGAAGCTGTATTCATCTTGTCGATCATTCGCAAATTAGAACGTGTAGGTGATCAATCTAAAAACATAGCAGAAGAAATTATTTTTTATGTAGAAGCAAAAGTGCTGAAACATCAAAAAGGAATTATGTAAATAAAAATGGCAGCTAAAAAGCTGCCATTTTTTATGAATATTGTTTTTTTATTATTAATTATCCCAGAAAACTTTCGGGGTATAAGAAGTAGAAGCAGGTGTATTAGCCCCATTCAAAGTATATTCTGTGTTGGGATAAAGGAACCTTCTCGGAATTCCATTTGAACCCGCCGTAGGAGTAAGCGCAGGGCTTCCTGTGCGACGCCATAACGTATACGCTTCAGGATTTAAATAAAGCGCCAGATATTCCTGAAACGATACTTTAGCTATTGCATCGTCTACCGAAGTAATTGGTAAAGTACCATTAGCCACTAAATAGGTAGCAATATCTCCCGCAGCTACACCCAGCTTTGTCATATTTGCTGTTATTGCCGAATCATACGTAAGTTCAGCTGTTGCAAAATCTCCTGTTGATCGTAAAATTGCTTCTGCTTTTACAAAAAGCATCTCATCATACGTAATCAATTCTGTATGCCCGCTAATGTTGCCGTAATAATCCCCGATACCATCACCATTAACATCACTGTAAGTAGAATCAAGGTATATATTATATCTAGGATCTGTTAAAGCATCAAGGGTATCTGCTAAAGTACTGGAAGGATAATCAATGTACCCGCGTTGTTCATCAAATTGATAAACAGGATTTGCAGAAGTTTCCGTTGATCCAAAAATATACTGCGCATTATCAGCATTTGACGCAAATGCTGCATTTGCTTCAGTAAGAGCGAGGGCTGCCATTGCTGGGTTCCCTTTGCTTTGGTGAATGTATAATCTTGCTTTAATAGCATGGCCCAATTTTATCCATCTACCAGCATTACCGCCATATATAACATCTTCGCCGCCTGGAGTAGCCGGACCTGCATTAGCATCGCTTAATTGCGCGATGCCTACATTGATCAGGCTTGCTATAGTATCATATAATGCTCTGTCATTATCATATGTAGGAGTAGTAGTACCTCCATTAAGTGCGTTGATAGCAGTTGAATAAGGGACACTGCCCCAGTTATCAACCAATAACTGTAAACTGTAAGCCATAATAATTCTTGATACGCCGCTATATCTATTATCCTTATCGGAGTCAGAGAGCGCCATCAAAGCCTGATTATTTTGTAATACGGAAGTGTACATATTACCCCATTGTGTATCAAAATCAGCATCTGTTACTATATAGGTATAATAAGCACCCGCCTGTTGAACAGAACTAAATAATTGTTGATCATATAAACCTGTAAACCTGGAAATATCACCACCTTGTGTATAAGCTAATGAGCCTTCCACTGTAGATAATAGTGTACCAGGTGTTACTTGTGCCGGTGCATTGGGATTTTGATTGGCATTTTCAAAAGCTTGCTTAGTACAAGATTCGCCAAAGACTACCAATGCGATAATTGCTGTTAAATAAAATATTTTCAATTTCATACATTTAATTTTTTATATGATTAAAGACCAAGATTCAAACGTAGTCCAAAACTTCTTGTACCTGGATTATTAAAGTAATCTAACCCTTGTCCGTTTGCAGGACCAGCTAAACTTGTTTCAGGATCAACACCAGTGTATTTTGTCCATAAAAGCACATTGTTCATAAACACTGTAAATGATATAGCTTTAAATCCAACGTGAGAAATCATCTCTTTTGGTAAGCTATACCCCAAACTAAGTTGTCTTAATTTCAAGAAAGATCCATCCTGAACATCAGATTCTGTAGGTCCTACAAAACTGCTTCCAATATTTTGCCAATAGTATTGATTTAAAGCAGCTGAAGTTGTATTTGCAGCACCGGGGCCTGCTATTTCTGTAGTCCCATCCGCTGCGAAATGCACCACATCACCGTTTCCATTAAGATGCCCTGTTAAACCTTGAAATACTGTAGATGAGTTTCTGTTAGCTGTGGCCTTGCCTGTACCAAAATAATCGATAGCTCCTCTCGTTCCGTTCCAAATATCCCCACCATGTCTCCAATCGATTTGAAACCCTAATGTAAATGCTTTATAAGTTAAAGTGTTAATTAAAGATCCGTTCCATTTAGGATTAACATTACCAATAGCTCCCGTTTGTGTACCAGCAATTGGCATATTTTTTCCTAAATCATTAACATCACTAATTAGCAATGTATTGGAATTATCTGCTCTAACATATTTGCTTCCGTAGATCACCCCAAATGGCTGACCTGCAATCGCATCAATTTCTCCGTTGGTAAATCCTGCAACCAATATTTTTTGTACACCTGGTGCAAGACTAACAACTTTGTTTACATTTTTGGACCAGTTAACAGTTACGGCCCATTGAAAATCTTTTGTTCTTACAGGAATAGCATTTAAACTTAATTCCACACCAGAGTTCGTTACAACACCAGCATTTTCAATTTTAGAAGCAAATCCACTTGAATATGCTAATGGAACGGTGAATATTTCATCTATTGTTTTTTCGTAGTAATAGGTACCACTAAAATTTAATCTGTTATTAAAAAAGCCCAGATCTAACCCACCTTCATATGAAGTTGTTTGTTCAGGTTTTAAATCGGGGTTACCAATAGTAGAAATAGTTGTAGAGATACTGTACCCACTTGAACCATTAATTGGGAAAGAAATTCCTGGTGTAAATCCATCTGTAATTGCTCCTGATTTATAGTACGTTTGTAATGCCTGAACCGGAGCATCTTTACCTACCTGTGCCGCTGAGATTCTGACTTTACCAAAACTAAGCGTGCTCTTGTTTTTTAATTCAGGAAGCTCTGTAAATATCCAGGATAAACCTGCTGATGGATAAAAGAAATTGCTGTGATTAGCAGGCAAAGAAGAAGATTTTTCTTCTCTTGCAGTAAGTGATAAATACAACATTCTTTTAAATCCAAATTCTGCATCTGCGTAATAAGCTCTTGTAAGCTTTTCTGCCTCAGTATTAGGACCGTTCAAATAAGATGTCGCATTCGAAATATCATAAAACTCTGGTAACACAAAACCACTTCCTGACGATAATGTCGAAGTAGATTTATTGTAGAAATAATTTTGTCCTACCAATAATGAACCTGTTAAATCTTTAGAGAAATCATGTTTCATCGTAACAGTCAAGTCTGAGTTAACCTGTGCATTTGAATAATTATTTAGATAGATAGCACCTGCAGGAAAAGCTCCAGAGTGGATGTCATACGCCAATTTATCTGCCTGACTGTAAAAATCACCTCCTACACGATAATTTATCACCATCCATTTTAAAAGTTGATAACTGGCTTGGCCAAAACCAAAAACCCTATTAAGATCACTGGTATTAGGATTTCTATTAACTGTCCAGTAAGGATTATCGTAAGCACCATTAACTCCTCTAAAAGTTCTTTGATTTCCTGTCCCATCCGGCATTACATACCCTTGAGAGTTATCAAATGTCGGAGGTGTTCTTAAAAGACCTAGCATTATACCTGAAAGATTAGACCCTTGTTGAACTTTACTATTATTAGAGGTTATAAAATTGATACCTGCAGATGCAGTAAGTTTTTCATTCACTTTAGTTTGTCCTGATAAACTAAAAGTCGTTTTATTATAAGCACTATTAGGAACAATACCTTTTTGATTGACATTTCCTAAAGACATTCGGAAGGTTGAAGTTTCACCTCCGCCTGATATAGCAATATTATTATTATAGGTGACTCCTTGTTGGAAGAAATTAAATTCATTATACGGCGATGCCTTTGTTTTAGCTAAAGGGCTTGATTGTCCTACTAAATTACCGTTTTTATCGAATGCATTAGGAACACCGGTGAAGTACATTGTATCAATATTGGGCCCCCATGAAAGTCTTGCTCCACCAGAAGCAATATTTTTACCGGTAAGAGGACTAACAGCAGGTGATCCATCTCCAAACGTACCGCCTGCACCTATCCATGTAGGGGCAGCTAAGAAATCTGTACCAGTTGAAGGATCAATATAGGTTCCTTGAGTGTATTGATTTTGAAGTTCCGGAAGCTTGTTCGCATTATCAAAAGTAATAGAAGAATTCACTTCCACATTTATTTTACCTTCTCCAAGTGTACCTCTTTTAGTTGTAATAATAAGGGCTCCACTGGCTCCTTTTTCTCCATACAATGCCGTTGCCGCAGGCCCTTTTAATACTGTTATTGATTCAATATCACTCGGGTTAATATCAACTCCTCTGTTTGTAGGTTGTGAACCACCAGTAAGGTTTGAGTTTGCTCCACTAACATTTGGTGTGGCAGAAGTAGGATCAAAATTATTAATTGAGTTATCAATAGGAACCCCATCAACAACCATTAAAGGTTGGTTATCTCCTGTTAACGAAGTAATACCACGTAAACGCATATACGTTCCACTTCCAGGATCACCACCTGCATTAATAACAGTTAATCCAGAAACCTTTCCTTGTAATTCGCTTATTGGGTTACCTGTACCAGATTTATTAATTTCGTCTACCCCTACTGTTTGGGTTGAATAACCGAGGGCGCGTTTCTCTCTTTTAATTCCCAGAGCTGTCACAACGACTTCGTTAAGCGATGTATTTGTTTGCACGAGATCTACTGAAACAAATTGCCCCGATGCAACATGTATACTTTTTGAACTAAATCCAACACCCGAAAAAACTAATGTGACAGTAGAATTAGGAATAGCAAGACTAAAAGAACCATCAGCGTTAGTACTTGTTCCTAAATTACTACCCTCCACTTTAACGGAAATTCCGGCGAGGGGTGCTCCCTTCGAATCAGTAACCTTTCCGGTTACCGGTCCTTGCGCAAAAAGCGAATGGGAACTAAGCAGTAAAAATGCTCCTAGAAGCGTCAAGAGTCTGTTCATATATAATTGTTTTAAAATTATTGGAATTACTCGGCTTTTGTTAATTAAAAGTTAGTATTTATCTTCCTTTGTTAAATTTACGTTAGTATTTTAATAAATCCATCGAAAATTTTAAATACTTTATAAAAGTAGAACATTAACAAATAACGTAATATAAGTATATCAATGTTTAAACATGATTTATTTCACATCTAAACATTTTAAAACAAATACTTTATTTTCTTAATTTATAAGTATAGTAGTAATAAATTAAACTATATTTTTACTCTTTATTCAAGGTCTTTTATAAAAATTTCAAAGACATTTTTTAAAAAATTCCTGCCCTTTTTGATCGTTTTATTTAAAAGAAAATAATAGAGAAATTAAAAATCCGGAAATTATTTAACGGATCATACTAACTGTTCTTTTGCTAAGCTTCGTTTTATTCTTTATTTTTAGCGCACAAGGGAATTTTCATGACAGCACAACTAATTAGCCTTCTTCTATTTATATCAACAATAACGCCAAAAACTGAAAAATCGTATGTTGCTATATTCAATAAGGATAATTATTATGCTGCAATAGCCTCTCAAAACATAAATAATATAAATACAGAACTAACCATTGTGCAAGCAAGTGAGATACATGAGAAGGATGCGTATGAAGGATCTTTATTGATGGTCAAAGCCGGTTTAGTAAAATCTATCAGTGAAAAAATAAGTCTGTTCAGGTCAGGCCGGCAAAAATTAGAAAGTTGTATAAAAGCCAATATACAAAATACAGAATTGCATTTTCTACGGTTGATGATACAGGAAAATGTTCCGTCAATACTGAATTACAAAGGAGATATTGAAAAAGATAAATCAATTATAATCAATACTTATAAAACATTACCGCAGGATGTACAGCAATACATTCTTGATTATAGCAAAAAATCAAAAGTATTGCATCCAAGTGATTTTTAATTTTACAAACAATTATGGCAAAGAAAGTTTTAGCAATTTATTACTCTCAATCAGGACAATTAGGAGAGATCATCGATAATTTAACTATCCCATTAATCGCAGCGGGAGATTCTGTTGAAATAGTTCGCGTACAACCTGCAACACCTTATCCTTTCCCCTGGAAAGGCGCCAGTTTTTTTGGTGTAATGCCTGATTGCGTATTGGCAGTACCGGGTCAATTAGCTCCGTTTCAGCTAAAAGAATCATCTTACGATCTCATCATATTTGGTTATCAGGCCTGGTTCTTATCAGCTAGTATTCCGTCAAACACCATATTACATCATCCGGCTTTTAGAACTGTGGTGAAGAACACACCGGTTATCACTATCACAGGTGCAAGAAATATGTGGATCAATGCGTTTGAAAAAATAAAAAAAGTATTGCAGGGAGCAGAAGCAAAGCTTGTTGGTAATATCGCCCTGGTTGATAAACACCCCAACCCTGTTAGTTTTGTAACTATTTTTCAATGGATGTTCAAGGCGAAAAAAGAACGTTACTTAAATATTTTCCCATTACCGGGAGTATCTGACGCAGATATTAAAAATACGCAAGAGTTTGGAACAATTGTTGAATCACATCTTAGCAAAAGCAACTGGGATACTTTACAGGAAGAATTAGTTACAGCCAAAGCTGTCGTTATTAAATACAGATTAATGTATATTGAATCTAAAGCAGGACATATATTTAATATTTGGGCTAATATCATAGCCAAAAGAAAAAATAAAGCTGCATGGCTTGTTGCATTCAAATATTATCTTTTAATTGCGCTCTTTATCGCCGCTCCGATTATCTTAACGGTTGATGCGATATTTTTTAAACCGTTTTTATCCAGAAAAATTAAGGCAAGGAAACAATATTTATTAGGAGTGAATTAATTTATACGGAATGTCTTTCAATCAGGTCTACATAACTAACACATCAAGTTTTTTTCCTAATGATCCGGTGTCAAATGATGACATGGAATCATACCTTGGATACATCGATGATAAGCCTTCGAAATCTAAAAGGATCGTGTTAAGAAATAATGGTATCAAAAATAGATTTTATGCTTTATCAAAAGGTGGTAAATCAACACATACCAATGCACTGATGACAGCACTGGCTGTCAGGTCTTTATTTGATAACGATGCAAGTAAATTAAAAGATATAGAATTATTGTCTTGCGGTACTTCTACGCCTGATCAAATGATGCCGTCACATGCAGTAATGGTTCACGGCGAATTGCCAGAAACAAAACATATAGAAGTTGTATCTCCTGCGGGTGTTTGTTGCGCAGGTATGCATGCCTTTAAATACGCCTATATGGCTATTAAAACCGGCGAAGTACATAATGCTGTTGCAACCGGTTCTGAAAGATTTTCGCGTTCATTAGTATCAGATGTTTTTGAAGATGAAGCACAGAAATTAAAACAGTTAGAAGAAAATCCATACATAGGTTTTGAAAAAGAATTTTTAAGATGGATGTTATCAGATGGTGCAGCAGCTTTTGCTATGGCTGATAAGCCAAATGAAAAAGGTTTGAGCTTGCGTGTTGATTGGGTTGAAGGCGCTTCTTATGCCAATGAAATGGAAGCTTGTATGTACATGGGCAGCGAAAAACGTGAAGATGGCACACTAACAAGCTATATGGATTATACATCTGATGAAATAACAGGTAAATCTTTATTAAGCATCAAACAAGATGTAAAATTATTAAGTGAGAACATTATTTTATTAGGCGGAAAAAAATTAAAAGAAATTTTCGACAGAAGAAATTTAGATGTTTCAAAAGTCGATTATTTTTTACCGCATATGTCCAGTGAATTTTTCAAAAGTAAAATTCATGACCAGCTGATTGTAAATGGCATGGGCATTCCATATGAAAAATGGTTCGTTAATTTAAGTACTGTAGGAAACGTTGGTGCCAGTTCTGTTTACTTAATGGTGGATGAATTGTTCCACAGCGGTAAACTACAAAAAGGACAACAACTTTTACTGCTCGTTCCTGAAAGTTCTCGTTTTTCTTACATGTACGCAATGCTTACCGTTTGTTAATAAAGTAGCAGGTTATCAGAAATAAGTAGCAAGATCGTTGTGCTTTTTCTTCATGCCTGCATCTTGATACTTTTATCATTTTTTAAATCCAGATTCAGATGAAAAAAGACGAAATTCCTCAAGATAATGGTGCGTTAAACAAATTGACGAAAGAAGTTGTTTACGCTGTGGATAAAGATGGTAACTACTCAACAGATCTTAGCACAGGCTGGGAAATAAAAACAACAGCACTTGATGTTGCCTGGGATGATATCGCACAACGCATTGCGAATGCAAAACAAAAAGTATTGAATAAAGAAGCTAGCCCGCTATTGTTTTTTATGGAATATAGATTAATGGACCTTGCTATCCTTTCGGCTTATTCCGGTTTTTGGAAATTAACCATTAAACAACACATGAAGCCTGCTGTCTTCGAAAAATTATCAAACGAAAAATTACAACGATACGCCGAAGCATTTAATGTAAGTGTTGAAGACCTTAAAACCATGACTGTACATGAAGACTGATTTTAAACATATACAAGCCGCTCATTGCGAAAATGGTGTTACGATTAACCTTTTACAAAGTATTGGTGTAAATAAAATAACCGAACCATTAGCTTTTGGTATTGGCTCCGGCTTATTTTATATCTACATCCCTTTATTAAAAATAAACAACGGGCCGGCAATTGCTTTCCGCACTCAGCCGGGATTAATTTTTAAAAGAACTTGCGCTGCGTTGGATATACCGGTTGTAAGAAAAAAATTCAGCTCAAAACCTGAAGCTGAAAAATTTTTACAACAATGTTTAGATGCAGGCCAGCCAGTTGGTTGCCAGGTTGGCGTTTATTACCTAACTTATTTTCCTAAAGAATATCGTTTTCATTTTAATGCCCACAACTTAATTGTGTACGGTAGCGAAGGTGATAATTATTTGATCAGTGATCCGGTAATGGAAAATACTACTACGCTTAGTCGTTATGAACTAGAGCGAGTAAGATTTGCCAAAGGCGCATTAGCTCCCCGCGGACAAATCTATTATCCAAAAGAAGAAAAAATTATTACTGATGAGACAATAAGAACAGCGATCAAAAGCGGCATTAAAAAGAACGCTTATGAAATGCTCAATATCCCCATGTTCTTCATTGGTGTAAAAGGAATAAAATACACAGCAAAAAAGATTAAAGGCTGGCGCGATAAATTAGGGCCTAAAACGGCAGGATTGTATTTAGCACAACTGGTGCGTATGCAGGAAGAGATTGGAACAGGCGGTGGCGGTTTCCGTTATATTTATGGTGCATTTTTGCAGGAAGCGCATGCATATTTGCCTAACGATACATTACTAGAAAATTCAAAATTAATGACACAAGCCGGCGACCTATGGCGCTCTGCAGCTGTACAAGCCGCCGGTATTTACAAAGGAAGAATCGGCTCTCAGGCTGACTTTGATGTAATGGGTGACTACTTGTTGGAAATTGCCGAAATAGAAAAAAAGGCTTTTGAATCATTGGCTAAAATCAAATGGCAGTAATGAATACTACTGCGGCAGTTTCTATAGAGAATCTCGGATTTACTTATCCCGGTCAATCAAACGTATGTTTTGCTAACCTCAATTTACAAATTGAAGCCGGTGAAAGATTCGGCATATTCGGGCCTAACGGTGCCGGCAAAACGACGTTGATCAATTGCATGACAGGTTTACTTTCTTTTCAGGAAGGAAAATTATCTTTATTCGGTCAGGATATCGCTGCACATAAAAAAGAAACCAACAAACTTTTTGGCTTTGTTCCACAAGATTTTTCTTTTTATCAGGAATTAAGCCCTGCCCAAAACCTTGAGTTCTTCGGCGCATGGTCCGGTCTCAACAAACAAACCATCAAACAAAGAACAACTGAACTATTAGAAGTGCTTGGTTTAGCAGATGTAAGAGATAAACAAGTACATAAATTTTCAGGCGGAATGAAACGCAGGGTCAACCTTGCTATCGGTGTAATACATAATCCCCGTATATTATTTTTAGATGAGCCCACTGTTGGTGTTGATATACAAACACGTAATGCCATTATTGATTATTTAAAAGAATTAAATAAAAACGGTACTACATTAATCTACACTTCGCACCAATTAAGCGAAGCTGAAGAATTGTGTAACAAGATCGCTTTGATAGAAGCGGGTAAAATAATTGCACATGATACTTTACCCAACTTATTGTCTAAACATAAAGAGAACGGATTAGAGGAATTGTATTTAAAATTAACAGGCAAATCTTATAGAGACGAATAATGTATAAACTTTGGGCCACCATAAAAAAAGATACCAGCGTTCTGCTTAGAGATAAGATAGGATTAACGCTGATGTTCACGATGCCTATCGTTTTAGCGATCGTTATTACAACAATTCAAAACAGCACATTTGAATTGGTCAACAACAACAAAGTGCCATTATTATTATGTAACAGAGATACTGGCGATGCAGGAAAACAATTGGTTACGGCTATTACCAAAGTAGGTATGTTTGATATTAAGCAGGTTACCGAAAATCAAACGAACGAACAGATCATTGATCGAATGCATGCTAAAGATGCTTTGGTTGCAGTTGTTATTCCCGCAAATTTTTCGGCTAAGCTTTCGGCTAACGCCAAAAGCATTTCAAATAAAGCATTAACCAATTTTGGCGTACTAACGGATTCAACCAAAGCCACTTCAAATAGTGTTGAGCCGCTTACACTTTATTATCATCCGGTATTGCAAACTTCATTTCGACTTTCTGTAAATGGTGCATTGCGTAGTTCATTGCAATTGGTACAAAATAAACAAATATTAAAAAGCTTATACTTCGCATTAAACCAAAAAGAGTTACCAAAAGATCTGGAGAATGATGTGGTAAACGAAAACGTGCCGATCAATGAAATATCTGTATCGCGCGATGGCAGCAGAAATATTCCAAATGCATCTCAGCACAATATACCCGCCTGGACAATTTTTGCTATGTTCTTTATTGTTATCTCATTAGGCAGTAGTGTTGTAAGAGAAAAATTAAACGGAAGTTTTGTTCGCCTTAAAACATTACCTACTAATTATTTAATAGCACTGATATCAAAACAACTCACTTATTTATTGGTAACAATGGTTCAAGCTGTTTGCATTTTTGCAATAGGTATATGGCTTTTTCCGATAATGGGTTTGCCAAAACTTAATTTACCGGCAGATATTGTAGGCCTGATAATCGTTTTACTCATTTGCGGATGGTGCGCAGTAAGTTATGCGATCTGCGTAGGCGTATTTGCGCAAACACAAGAGCAGGCAAATGGTGTAGGCGCCATATCTATTGTATTATTAGCTGCCATTGGCGGAATATTGGTACCTAGTTTTGCCATGCCGAGTTCCTTCAAATACATCATGCAATTATCTCCGTTACATTGGGCTTTAGAAGCATTTTATGGCTTATTTTTAGAAGGTGGAAAACTGAGTGATATTTTAATGAACATTATACCTTTGCTCATTATTACAGTCTTAATACAAATAATAACACTTTGGGGATTGAAAAGAAAAAACCTCATTTAATAGTTACAACAAATGGAAACAGCAGCATTAAAAGAACAGTTAAAAAAACAGATCATTGAATTTTTAAATCTACTATCGGTTAAACCCGAAGATATTAAGGATGATGAACCTTTATTCGGAGAAGGTCTTGGTTTGGATTCAATTGATTCTCTTGAACTGATTGTTTTATTAGGCAGAGAATACGGCATCGATATTAAAGATCCGAAAGAAGGGAGAAAGATCTTGGTAGATGTTAATACAATGGTCGACTACATTGAAAAACACAGAACAAAATAAATTCCATTGAGCAGGATCGTTGTTACTGGTATCGGAATGATAAGTGCTATAGGAGACACTGTAGCAGAAAATCGTACTGCACTGCAAGAAGGGAAATGCGGCATATCTACATTAAGTATGTTTCCTTCTAAATACGCAGGCAACATGCCTTTCGGCGAAATAAAAATCACCACACAGGAATTACAAAAAAAACTTGGCGCTAACGAGACTGGCGTTACCAGAACATCATTGCTGGCACTCCATGCTTTTATTGAAGCAATAGAAGACAGTAACCTTTCCACTAAAGACATACGTTGCTTTGATACTGCTTTGGTCGGCGCAAGTACTGTTGGAGGTATGTGCCTTACCGATGAACTATATAATGATGCCAATAAAAAAGAAGGGGGTTCCGATTATCTTTCTTCTTATGATTTTGCTTCTGTCAATATTTATTTACAAGAGCGATACAAGATGGTTGGTATCGTTAATACGATTAATACAGCCTGCTCATCTTCAACTAATGCTATAATGTATGGTGCAAGATTAATTAAATCAGGAAGGGCGAAACGTGCCATTGTTGGCGGCGTTGATTCTCTGGCAAAATTTACTATTAATGGTTTTAATGCCTTGCATATTTTATCGTCAGATATTTGCACTCCGTTTGATGAAGAACGCAAAGGATTAAATTTAGGCGAAGGTGCTGCTTTTTTAGTGTTGGAAAAAGAAGAAGATGCTGCAGGCAAAAAAAAATATGCCACCCTTAGCGGCTATTGTAATGCTAACGATTCGTTTCATCCGTCTTCCCTGTCAGAAGAAGGCGACGGGCCTTATCTTTCTATGAAAGGTGCTTTAGCAATTGCTAACCTTACTCCCGGTCAAATTGATTTTATTAATGCACATGGAACCGCGACAGAAAATAATGACCGCGTAGAAAGCAGGGCAATGCAGCGTTTATTTGAAATTGTTCCTGCATTCGCATCTACCAAATCTAATACGGGCCATACTTTAGGCGCAGCAGGTGCGATCGAAGCTATATACAGTATTTTAAATTTAACACACCAGGAAATATATCCAGGACTCAATTTTAAACAAGCTATTTCATCAGCCGGCTTAGTACCGGTACAAGCTTATCAAAAGAGAGCATTAAAAAATGTAATGTCGAACTCATTTGGATTTGCCGGTAATTGTTCATCTCTTATTTTTTCTACAATCTGATAGTATGCTTTATATTCATCAATCAACCTGCATATCAGCACAACAAACTTTTTTGGATGTTGATATCAATGTATTGCATGAACCGGTAGAAAATAAATTAAAAGTAATAGAACCAACTTATGAAGGTATTCCGCCAGGTATATTAAGAAGAATGGGTAAGGCTGTACGAATTGGTGTGGGCTCAGCATTGCCTTTATTAAAAACGGCTACATCATTAGATGGGTTTATAATTGGTACTGCTAATGGTGGTATGGAAGATTGTATCAAATTCTTAAATCAGATTATTCAATACGAAGAGGGCGCATTAACGCCCGGCAGTTTTGTACAAAGCACGCCAAATGCCATTGCCGGACAGTTAGGTTTATTTACTAAAAATAAAGGCTACAACATCACACATGTGCACAGAGGTTTAGCATTCGAAAATGCACTCATTGATGCGATCATGTTATTAGACGAACACCCTGAAAATAATTATTTGCTGGGTGCCATCGATGAAATATCTGCCTACAATTATAATATAGATATGTTGGCGGGATGGTATAAAAAAGAAGCATTTAAAAATTTATACCAAACTAATTCTACGGGCAGTATTGCCGGTGAGAGCGCCGTTTCCTTTTTAGTGAATGGAAATAAAACAAACGCAGTGGCTTCCTTAACTGCAATTGACATTTTGCACAGCACCGATATTACAGTTATTAAAACTCAGTTACAATATCTTTTAGATCATCATTTGCCTTCCGGAGAAAAGATTGATTTATTACTTTCAGGAGAGAATGGCGATAATCGCTTATTGCAATATTATACTGCCGTCGAAAATGTAACAGGTAATATTACTACTGCCCGTTTTAAACATATGACAGGGGAATATGCAACTGCTTCTGCATTTGCCGTATGGTTAGCCCGTGAGATCTTTCGAACACAAGCAATTCCTGCACATATGATAAAGAAGCAAGCAGCACAAACTCTAATAAAAAATATTCTTATCTACAATAATTATAAAGGAACCCAGCACAGTTTTATTTTGATCACCAAAGAAAATTAGTTGCATGAAAAATCTGCGCATACATTGTTTTCAACATGTTCCTTTTGAAGGATTAGGTTGCATAGCGGATTGGATAAAAGAAAAAGAGCATACAATATCCTTCACCAAATTTTACGAAAACGATTCACTTCCATCAATCAACGACATTGATTGGTTAATAATCATGGGCGGGCCAATGGGTGTCTATGATAACAATATATTTTCATGGTTACCGAAAGAAAAAGAATTTATCAGGCAAACCATCAATGCAAGCAAAACTGTAATAGGCATTTGCTTAGGATCACAATTAATAGCAGAAGTGCTTGGTGCTAAGGTTTATAAAAATATTGAAAAAGAAATTGGTTGGTTTGATATAGAACTTACATCTGAAGGAAAAAACAATTCATTACTTAGAGACTTTGAAAATAGCTTTAAAGTATTTCACTGGCATGGGGATACATTTGATTTACCGGAAAATGCTATTCATTTAATACAAACTACTGCTTGTAAAAACCAGGCTTTTTTATACAAAGAAAAAGTACTGGGACTACAATTTCATTTTGAAGTAACGGAAGAAACATTAATACAAATGATTGAACACGGAAGAGAGGAATTGATTGAGGCTAATTATGTTCAAAGTGAGCGTGAGATATTAGCGGACAGTAGTTATATCAAAAGTAACAATTCAAAATTATTTGATATTCTTAACCACTTAGTTTAAAACAAAAAACTCAAAGCTTATTTAGCTTTGAGTTTTGTTATAGCATTTTTTGTAAAGGTGCTTAGTACTAATTTGCCGCTGATGGCTGCTCTTTCTTTTAAAAGCTCCTCCCAGTTTTCGGTTCCTTCCCAAAACATTTTTTTCATTTCCATCATCGCCTTCGGACTGTAGTGAGCTAAATTATGTGCCATACGATAGATCGACTCATCCATGTTTTCTACATTCTCATGCACCTCAGCATACAAGCCTTTTCTTTTAGCCCATTCGCTATTGCGCCACATGCTAGAATCGATCGCCAATGCTGCAAAAGAAGATTTACCTATTTTTCTTTCTACCGCAGGACCGATTACAAACGGACCAAATCCTATCGTTAATTCACTTAATTTAATTTCTGCTTTGTCAACGGCAATAGCATAGTCAACTGCTGCAGCTAACCCTACTCCACCACCAACACATTTTCCCTGGATACGCCCGATAATGAATTTCGGGCATTTACGCATGGCGTTAATGATATGTGCAAAGCTGCTGAAGAAGGCCGCTCCGTCGGCTTCTGTTTTTATTTCTTTTAATTCTTCTAAAGATGCACCCGAACAGAAAGCCCTGTCGCCCGCACTCTTCAAAATGATCACCTTTGTTTCATCATGCGTTCCGGCAAAATGAATCTCTTTTGCAAGAGCCTCAATTATTTTACTTGGTAAAGAATTGCTTTGCGGGTGAAAAAATTCAATCGTTGTTATGCTGTTATGCGTTTCAACTTTTACGTAACCTTCTTTTACTTCCTGTATCATAATATTGCTGTTAGTTAGGCTTTCAAAAATAAGCTGTAATATTTTCTTTTTCGCATCTGCGACGATAAAAATTTACACCTATAAATTAATTTCTTTTCTTAGTTCTTTTGTTGTTTTAGTGCTGCCATCATGGCTCCAGCCCGGTGGCATAAAAAGATATTTCAGTTTTATAAAAAAAGATGTTTTCTTTTTAAGGTCAGTGCCAATACTCTGCCATTCATGAAAAATAATTTTAACCGGGTGATGTGGGTTTTCAAGAGGCTTCGTTAGTCCATATACTACAGGTTCTTCCGGTAACTCTTCCTGAAAGGTACCAAACATTTTATCCCAGATAATTAAGCACATCCCCATGTTCTTATCAAGGTAAACAACATTACTTGCATGATGAACACGATGATGGCTCGGACTTACAAACAATACCTCAAACCAACGCGGCATTTTTTGTACCATCTTAGTGTGTACCAATATTCCGTATATCTGCGTTAGCGCATACATAAAAACAATATCAGCAGGACTAAACCCTAAAAATGCTAAAGGAATAAAATAGATAAAACGATATAACGGTTGAAATACAGAAGACCTAAAACCTGTAGTTAAATTAAATTCATCTGAAGAATGATGTGTAACATGCACAGCCCAAAATACGCGGCAATAATGATCAACTCTGTGTTCAAAATAATAAACAAAATCTTCCAGGATAAATAATAATGACCAATATACCCATGGATAAATGGACAGATCAACTATCTTATGATTATAAAACCATTGAATAATAATAAAAAGATAAATTAACCTGAATGCTAAATCTATTCCTCCATTTAGAAGGGATAAATAAATATTCATCAAAGTATCTTTAACCGTATAGTATTTTTTAAACTGCAGATGGCTCAATAAAATCTCTCCGCCAATTACAATAATGTAGAGTGGTGTCGCAATTGTTAAGAGAGTTTGTTCATTAAGATGAAACGACATATAAATTGTTAATGGTAAATGGTAAATGGTAAATGAAAACTAGCGCAGCTAATTAACCGTTTACCATTAACCATTGATAATAATTATACAGCCATTATTTCTTTTTCCTTAGCTTCCAGATGTTTTTCTACTAAAGAAATAAAACGGTTTGTAAGGTCTTGTATTTCTGCTTCCGCATCTTTGGCAGCATCTTCGCTTACGCCGTCTTTTTGTAATTTTTTTATTTGCTCGATAGAATCTCTGCGGATATTTCTGATCGCGATCTTTCCATTCTCGCCTTCACCATTACAACGTTTCACTAATTCTTTTCTTCTTTCTTCCGTTAATGGCGGTAAGAATAGGCGGATGACGTTGCCATCATTTTGAGGATTGATACCAATATTGCTGGCGATGATCGCTCTTTCAATAACCTGTAACATATTTTTTTCCCATGGTTGTACAGATATTGTACGGGCATCTAATACAGATATATTAGCTATTTGCGCTATGGCTGTGGGAGATCCATAGTAATCTGCTACAATCCCATCTAACATAGTTGGGTTTGCTTTACCTGCACGAATTTTAGTTAATTCGGCTTCTAAATGACTGATTGCTTTTTTCATCAAAGCATCGGTTTCCAATTTAACAAGGGTTAATTCTTCTGACATATAGTAAACATTAATTGGCTGCAAAACTAAAGAAAAGAATGATGTATTAACTCATACTTTAATTAGTCTGAAAATTTAATTGGAAAAATAGAAACAGAGCTAGTTATTTTTCGGATCTTTCTGTAACAAGTGTAAGAATTTTGGCGGATTTTACAACTGCAGATGTAGGAATGTTTTTATCACACACATCCTGATTTTTAGGTCTGCTGTAGTAAATAGCAATTGTAGAAGCCAACGCTGTGATCAATAATATAGCGATGGCTATAGTTGTTCCGAAACCACTCAGGAAATAGGCCAATGCTATAAAACCAAGATTAGCAGCAACGCAACTCAATGTAATCGTACGATGTGTTAATCCCAGATCAAGTAGATAATGATGGATATGCAAACGGTCTGCGCTAAAAGGAGAACGTTTGTTTAAAAGGCGCAACCCGAAAACACGCAACGTATCAAAGAGAGGCACCATTAAAATAGCAAACCCAATGGCCGGCGCAGATGGAAAGAAAATCGGGTTAGTTGGATTACCGGCTATATTAATAAACTTTATAACCAATATTGCATTTACTAATCCTATTAATAAGGAACCCGTATCTCCCATAAATATCTTAGCGGGAGAAAAATTGTATACCAGAAATCCTACCAGGCTACCCGCCATTGAAAACGCAATGATCGAATACATCACATAGCCCGCATAAAAAAAGTAAGTACCGAAAACAATTGTTGTCAATAAACCCAAACTTCCTGCAAGTCCGTCAATGCCATCAATCAAATTAAAAGAGTTGATGATAACTAATACGGTAAATAAAGTAAGTATTCCGCTGGCAATACGTGGTATTGAATGAATGCCTAAAAAGCCATGCATGTTGTTAAGGTGTACACCACCAAACTTAATGATAATACATGCGGCAATCAATTGCCCAAGGAATTTTTTTGATGCAGATAAAACAAGGATATCATCTTTGATGCCTACAAAAAATATTACAATAGCTGCAGCTGCAAAATATTGTAATTCGGTATTGATCGTTCCTTTTGGAACACCCAATAATAAAGCTAATATAAAACCTGCAAAAATCCCCAACCCACCTAAAGTAGGTATCACTACTTTGTGCACTTTGCGTTCGTCCGGTTCATCAAATAACTTTTTTTGTCTTGCTACCTGAATAATAATAGGAATGGCAAAAAAAGTAATGATAAAAGCTAACGCAGTGCTCAGTAAAATATTTTCCATTCAAAAATTTTTAATAGTTATCTCTCTAATGTTTAAACATATCGCAGGCAATCGTAAGCCGCTTAAACTCTCTCTTAAGACAATTATTCCAATGAATATGCTGCCTCAAATTCTCTATTAAAAACAAAATGGGTCAATACATTTACGTGAAAATACGCACCACAAGATAATAAATAATTCATAGAGTCATAATTGTTTATGGCAATTATATAAACGGTAAATTTTATTTTTTATTGGCTTCTCCATGGTAATTGTTGCGATTTAAAGTAGGTTTGCAACTTAGAAAATCAAAACATGGCTAATTTAAAAGATACAGCAACACAGGTACGTAGAGACATAGTAAGAATGGTACACGCAGTACAAAGTGGACACCCGGGTGGTTCATTGGGCTGTACTGATTTTTTTGTAGCACTTTATTTTAAAGTAATGAACCGCAAACCTGGTTTTGATATGGATGGAAAAGGTGAAGATGTGTTCTTTTTAAGTAACGGGCATATTTCTCCCGTTTTTTATAGCGTATTAGCTCGTACAGGGTACTTTCCTGTGCAGGAATTAAGCACTTTCCGAAAATTAAACAGCCGTTTACAGGGCCATCCTACTACGCACGAACATTTGCCTGGCATTCGCATGGCGAGTGGTTCATTAGGTCAGGGCTTTAGTGTTGCTTGCGGTGCTGCAATGGCTAAAAAGCTAAATAAGGACACAAACATAGTTTATTCACTACATGGCGATGGAGAATTAGATGAAGGCCAAAACTGGGAAGGTATTATGTTTGCTGCGCATCATAAAGTTGATAACCTTATCTCTACTATTGATTGGAACGGCCAGCAAATTGATGGTACTACTGATGATGTAATGAGTTTACATGATTTACCTGCTAAATTCTTAGCTTTTGGCTGGGAAGTGATTATTCTTGAGAAAGGAAACGATATTGATAGTATCGTGTTTACACTAGCACAAGCGAAAACCTTTGTAGGTAAGGGGAAACCAATTGTTATCTTAATGAAAACAGTAATGGGACAAGGTGTTGATTTTATGGAAGGCCACCACGAATGGCACGGTACGGCGCCAAGCGATGCACAATTAAAAGCAGCATTGGACCAATTACCTGAAACATTAGGAGATTATTAATATAAAACCTCTTTATATTGTAAAAGCAGCCTCAATTTGGGCTGCTTTTTTATTGATTATAGGGCATTTGAAGTGCCAGGTAATAATTTATGACAAATTTTTTATTGATAACCAATCGATTATAAAGGTGTGATATAAAATAATTGCTATTTTCTTTGGAAAAGAGATTGATATGGTGCTACCTTCGCCGTCCATTTAAAAAACACCGGGATAGCGGTGTAATCATTTAAAACTATAATACAATGAGTAAACTACATTTCACCACCAAACATGCGAACGAGGCTACCGTTACTCACAACTGGTACGTTGTTGATGGTACTAATCAAACCGTTGGACGCATCTGTTCAAAGATTGCAGCTGTTCTTCGCGGTAAGAACAAAGCTTATTACACTCCACACGTTGATTGCGGAGATTTCGTTGTCGTAATTAATTGCGAAAAAATGAAATTAACAGGTACTAAGATGGACGACAAAATCTACGATACTTACACCGGTCATCCAGGTGGGCGTAAAGAAGAAGTTGCTAAAGATTTACAAAAGCGCAGACCAGAAGTTCTTGTTGAAAGAGCTGTTAAAGGTATGTTGCCTAAAAATCGTCTTGGCCGTAAGATGTATAAAAAATTATTTGTGTATGCTGGTCCTAACCACCCTCATACAGCACAAAAACCTCAAACATTCACTTTCTAATTATATAAATAATGGAAAAACAAAAAAATGCCGTTGGTCGTCGTAAAGAAGCTGTAACCCGTGTTTTCTTAAGCAAGGGAGAAGGTAAGATCACCATTAACGGTAAAGACTATAAAGACTACTTTTCATTGATTTACTTACAAAATCAGGTAGAAGCCCCTTTCAAAACAGTTACTGAAGTCGCTGATAAATTTGATATCGTAGTAAATGCAAAAGGTGGTGGTATTAAAGGACAGGCAGAAGCTATTAAATTAGGTATTGCCCGCGTTCTTTTGGAAGTAAATCCAGAATATCGTCCGGCATTGAAAGCTGCTGGCTTACTTAAAAGAGATCCACGTTCTGTTGAGCGTAAAAAACCAGGTCTTAAAAAAGCAAGAAAAAGCTTCCAGTTCAGCAAACGTTAATCGTTACCGGTTTCATGGCGAATGGTTCTTGGTTCATTGGATTATTATTCCATGAATTATTTAACCTTGAACTCTGAACTAATAACCAGGAACAATAATTTAAAAACACTTTTTAAAATAATAAAATGGAAAATAATACTTCCTTACAACAGCAACTTCTTGAAGCAGGCGTACATTTTGGACATCTTAGAAAAAAATGGAACCCAAAAATGTTACCTTACATTTTTGCTGAGAAAAAAGGTATTCACATTATCGATCTAAATAAAACAGTAGAAGGTTTACAAGAAACTGCTGCTGCTTTGAAATCAATCGCTAAAAGTGGTAAAAAGATCATGTTTGTAGCTACAAAAAAGCAAGCAAAAGAAATCGTTGCTGACTGTGCTCAAAAAATCAACATGCCATTCGTTACAGAACGTTGGTTAGGTGGTATGTTAACTAACTTCAACACTGTTCGTAAGAGTGTTAAGAAAATGCAGAGCATCGAAAAGATGTTGAACGACGGTAGCATTGATAATCTTACTAAAAAAGAAAGATTAACATTGACTCGTGATAAAGATAAAATGGAAAAAGTATTAGGTGGTATCGCGCAAATTAGCCGTGTACCTGCTGCTTTATTCTTAGTTGATATCGGTCACGAACATATCGCTTTGGCAGAAGCTAAACGTTTAGGCATTACAACATTTGGTATGGTTGATACTAACTGTGATCCTAATAAAGTTGAATTTGCAATCCCTGCAAATGATGATGCAACTAAATCAATCGCAATAATTGTTAACTACATTACAGCAGCAATTGCTGAAGGTTTGGCTGAACGTCAGGCTGAAAAAGATGAAGATGACAGCAGCAGCGATGTTGAAGAAAGTGCAGAAGCAAAAGCAGCTCGCTTTGAACAAAAAGTTGGCGAAGGTGATGACAGAGGCAAACGTACTAAAGGCGCGGCTCCAACTAAACGTCGTGTTGCCGGTCCGGGTGCAGGTGGTGGTGCTAGAAGACCAGGTGGTCCAGGCGCAGGCCCTAGATAATTTTCGAATTTTCAAATCATACAATAGAAAATGCAAAGAGTTAATAGACTTTGCATTTTCATTTTCTTTTAATTCTGGATAGAAAAATTACTAAGTAGAATTAAGAGAATTACTAATTTTTAATTATTAATTTTTAATTATTATGAGTGCAACAATAACAGCAGCAGACATTAACAAATTACGCCAGGCAACAGGTGCAGGTATGTTAGATTGCCGTAAAGCATTAACAGAAAGCAATGGCGACTTTGAAGCAGCTATCGATTGGTTACGTAAACACGGACAAAAAGTAGCCGCTAAACGCAGCGACAGAGAAGCAAAAGAAGGCGTTATCCTGGCTAAAACAACTGCAGATAATAAAACAGGTTTGATCGTTTGTGTTAGCTGCGAAACTGATTTCGTTAGCAAAAACGCAGAGTTCGTAGCATTTGCTCAATCAATAATTGATGCAGCTATTTCAAACAACGTGAAAAGCGTAGAAGAGTTAAACGAAGTAGCGATCGGCGGGAAAAAAGTAGCTGATCTTATCAATGATAAATTAGCTGCGATCGGCGAAAAAATTGAACTTAAATTAGAAAGAGTTGAAGCTCCTTATGTAGCTTCTTATATCCATGGTCAAAACCGTATGGGTGTTTTAGTAGGTTTTACTAAAGCGGCCGGTGATGCAGGTAAAGACGTTGCTATGCAAATTGCAGCGATGAATCCTTTAGCTGTAGACGAATCTTCTATCTCTGCTGAAACTATCGCTAGAGAAAAAGATATCGCTATTGAACAAATTAAGGCTGAAGGTAAACCGGCTGAAATGGCTGAAAAAATTGCCGTAGGTAAGATCAATAAATTCTTTAAAGATAATACGCTATTGGCTCAACCATTCGTAAAAGACGCTACAAAATCTGTTAGTGACTTCTTGAAAAGTGTTGATGCTGACCTAAAAGTTACTGAATTTAAAAGAGTAGCATTAGGCTAGACTATATTATGACTAATAAAAAAGACTGTCTCAAAAGGACGGTCTTTTTTATGCCCGCTATTTCAAACGAAGATTATTTTTCCAATTATAAAAATATATCTTCGCAAACGGAATTAGTATTCACGTCAAATCACAATCTATCTATGGTGCCAAAGTACAAGCGAATTTTACTCAAATTATCAGGTGAATCTTTAATGGGTGATAAAAATTTTGGGTTAGATTCTGAAGTAATTGCAAAATATGCGCAAGACATAAAGCAAATAGTACAATTAGGTGTTCAGGTAGCAATTGTTATTGGTGGTGGTAATATCTACCGTGGCATGAATGAGGCGGAAACAGGAATAGAAAGAGCTCAGGGAGATTATATGGGTATGTTGGCTACTGTTATCAATGGAATGGCTTTACAAAGTGGTTTGGAAAAAGCCGGTGTATACACTCGTTTACAAAGTGCTATTAAGATGGAACAAATAGCAGAACCCTATATTCGCAGAAGAGCTATCCGTCACGTAGAAAAAGGAAGAGTAGTAATATTTGGCGCCGGTACAGGTAACCCTTACTTTACAACTGATACTGCAGGTTCATTAAGAGCTATCGAAATTAAAGCAGAGGTTATTTTAAAAGGGACAAGAGTTGATGGTATTTACACGGCAGATCCTGAAAAAGATAAAACGGCTACTAAGTTTGAAACAATTTCTTTTGCCGAGTGTATCAGTAAAAATTTAAAAGTGATGGATATGACAGCCTTTACACTTTGTATGGAAAATGAATTACCGATCATCGTATTTGATATGAATGAACCGGGTAATTTATTAAAGGTTGTGTCAGGTGAAAAAGTTGGTACACTGGTTAAAGGATAAATTTAAAACGACTTATACAAAAGAAAAAAGCTTCAATAATATTGAAGCTTTTTTTATGCTCTTTATCCAATCAATCTGTATTGAAACTATTTAAGGTCGATTCTTATACCAAGGTGTAATCCTATGGTTGTATATTTTTGTTGTATCGGCGCCTGGTTGGTTGTCATGTCGCCAAAGTTGTATCGGAAGTATGGTTCGGCATACACATGTAACTGATCATTCAATTTATAGAATATAGATACACCACCTGTTACACCCAAACCAATATTTGTTTTGTATTGATAAGCTAAAGATGAACTTTTACCTGAGCTGATACTCTGTGGTAAAGAATCTGTACCTAAAACAGAACCGTGTTGCCAGCTATATAAATTTGCCACGGGGCCAGCATTGATATTGATATGTATCTTATCATTGCCTAATTCATATCCAAATAAAACCGGAATATCAACACTATGATAACGATTGATAGATGTTGTATACACAGTGATCGTATCAGTTCTTACATTGTTGTTGTTATCTAATGGACGTTGCTCTATTCGTGTTCCGTAAGTGAGTTTTTCATTGATCTGACTATAATTCAATCCAGCGGAAAAGCTTATACCACTTTTGAGTACTTTAGTATAACGTGCTCCTATGCTGAAAGCTGAACGAAAACTGGTACTTTGCTTTCTTTGCTCTAAATAAGAAGGATTAGAGGTGTCTGATAAAGTTCTAATGCCATAATCAGGTCCAATATATGCCTCCAGGTATTGTTTGTTACCTGCAGCATTTTTTTCAACCGTTGGGCATTCCGGTAAATGAAGTTGTGCCACAATATCTTTAGGGACAATTATTTCTGTCGAACTTATTTTTTGTGCAGAATCCTGCAACCTGTTAGTTAAAAAATGTTGCGTTGAAAAATAAGATTTATTATCCTTGTTATTATTATTGACAGTCTGTAAATTATCAGCGCCATCAATTGAAGACGTATTATCTTCTATTACACCCACAGTATTTGTGGCGTTAGCTGTTGTAACTCCGGGTTTAATGGAATGGCGATGTGCCGTATGTTTTGCTGTTAAAGACGAGCCCGTAATGGTTGATAAATTATTATCATTCTTGTCATTAATATTTTCAGATTGTATATCGATTGTATTCGCCTTTATTATGCCGATGTTTTCTATCCCTGCAATAAGATATCGCTTCGATTTATGATTTACCGTGTTTGTATTTGCAGCGCCAGTAGTTTTGGTATTATTAACTATTGTATTATTATCTGTTGCTGTGGCAGTTGCTGAAGAAACGCTTTGTAAAGAACTATTGTTTGTAGATTGCAAAGTCGTTTCATTACTTATCGATGTTGGTCTGTATTCTACCTGATTAGAAGTTTTATTATTAAAGAACTTATTGTTGCCAGACGATTTAATAATTGTGTTATTGCTAGTGCTGTTTGTATATATGCCGGAACTAATGTTTTTTGAATTACCCATATTAGTTGGTGTACTCAATATAGCAATCCCTGCGCCACCAGCTAATAATAAACCAGTCAACAGCAGCATATTTTTATTGTTCAAAAAGCCTAACCAAAAACCCGTAGGTTTCCGTTTATTCCTTTCGGCAACAATATTTTCCCAAATGTGCGAAGGCACTTCAGTAGTATGCTTGTTAAGCCTGTTATTTAAAAAATCATCAAACTTGTTCATATCGCTCATACGGCAATTTTTTGCAATTCAAGAATCTGCTTTTGTAGCATATTCCTTGCTTTTACTAATTGACTCCTACTCGTTCCCGGTTGTATCCCCAGCATTTCAGCGATCTCATCATGTTGATATCCTTCGATAACATATAAATTAAAGATCAGCTTATATCCGCTTGGTAAAGCATTAATTAGATCCAGTAAATCCTTTGCCGTAAGATCTGAGTAGGCAGAAGGTTCTATACTGCTTTCATCTTTTTCTTTTACTTCGTACCCAACTACCTCTTTCTCATATCTGCGAAGCGAATATTTTTTTAAAGCCGTGTTCACAACAATCCTTCTTATCCAGCCCTCAAAAGAACCTTCAAATTTGAATTGATGCATTTTATCAAAAACTTTAATGAAGGCATCCTGCAAAATATCTTCAGCATCAGCCGCATTTCGGGCATACCTTAGACAGACGGTTAACATACGTCCGCTAAAACGATCGAACACCTCCTTTTGACTGGCGGCGTCTTCCCTTATACAAGCTTTTATTAATTGATTTTCGGTCAATTTACTGTTCTTTTACAGTGAGCGCCCCCAAGCAAGACGCTCTGATTAATATATACGTTGCCTGATTGAAATTATTGTAGTAACGGGCTGTAATTAAAGTTAAGAGGTCATATGCAAGCCTTTACCAATAGGAAAGTTAGGACTTTTTGTTATCATTACGTTATACTTTTTTTTTGTGACTTTTTTAATCGAGTTTTGTTCAATAAAGCCTTCAAAATGAATTCAATAGCAGCAATAAGAAAAGATTACAAACTAAAAACCCTTAACGAGGAAGATATTGATAGCAATCCAATAAAGCAATTTGACAAATGGTGGGATGAAGCGATCAATAGTAATATTGAAGAGGTTAATGCTATGACCCTTGCTACTGCTACATTGCAAGGCAAGCCATCTGCAAGAATAGTATTGTTAAAGGGTTACAACGAATATGGATTTAGCTTTTTTACTAACTATGATAGTCATAAAGGATCTGAATTAGCGGCTAACCCTCAAAGTAGCCTGGTTTTTTTCTGGAAAGAGCTGGAAAGACAAGTAAGGATCGAAGGAATAACAGAAAAAGTAACAGCAGCCGAAAGTGATACTTACTTTTCATCAAGGCCGATAGGTAGCCGTATTGGCGCCTGGGCATCTCCACAAAGCAAAGTGATCAAACAAAGAGAAGAGATAGAAACTAACGTAAAAAAATACGAACAAGCGTTTGCTACTACTTCTATTAACCGTCCGGAATACTGGGGAGGTTACCGCGTTAAACCACAACTAATAGAGTTTTGGCAAGGAAGACCAAGCCGTTTACATGATAGAATACAATATTCTTTACAAGAAAACGGACAATGGAAAATAGAAAGGCTGGCGCCTTAAATAATTGATAATTGGTTAATCGATAATGGATAATTAATTATGCGAATGCATTATCAATTATCCATTACAAAATTATCCACTGATTTAAGCTTTCTTTTTAGGGGCTGCTTTTTCTGCTTTTGGAGCTGCTGCTTCTTTTTTAACTACTGCTGCTTTTTTTACTTTTGCCGGTCGTGATTTACCAAATGAACCACTAGCAATTTTTCCTTTTTTAGTTTTAATATCTCCGCGTCCCATAATTTATTTTGATTAGTGTTTGTTGATTAGTGAGATTAAAAAAGCAAGACATAAAAAGATATGCCTTGCTTTTTAATTTTGTTTTAATAGCATTACAATTTGCCAGACAATTCTTTACCTGCTTTAAATTTAGCTACTTTTTTAGCTTTAATTTTAATAACAGCTCCTGTTTGAGGATTACGACCGTTACGAGCAGCTCTTTTAGATACTGAGAAAGTACCGAAACCAACTAAAGTAACTTTACCACCACTTTTTAAAGTTTTAGTAACCGCTTCGATAAATGAATCTAAAGTAGCGTTCGCTTGTGTTTTTGTAATTTCTGCGTCGTCAGCAATTTTTGCAATTAATTCAGCTTTGTTCATAATTAGAATTTTATTTTTTTACTGCGACAAATATAGAGGGTTTTTGATTGCAACAAAATTATTTTTAATAAATTTTATTTTTTTTAAAACCGCTATAAACCGTATGGAACAAGGAGTATAGCCAATTTTTAACTTTTTCTTTTTACCCGATATGCTGCATTGACATTTAAAAACCCTTTACCAGTAAGGTTTTCAGCTTAAGGAACCAGCAAATCCTTTGCCCTTGTGGTTTTAGCGATAGTATTTTCTTCTTAATAACAGATAAAAGAACAACTAAATTGTTTTGCACACTTAATTAACAACCTGCATTAAGGAACGGAAAGCTATAAAGTTACTTCCCCATTTATCGAATATTTCCTGTTTGAATGCCGGGGCAAATTTTTCAATATATTGATTATACAATCCTTTACTTTCTGCATGATATTGAAAAGCATAAGTAGGGCCTTCTTCTTCATCTATTTCTAATAAGCGTAAAATAGTAGCATGTGTAAAGCAACCTGTTTGTATCACTTCAGGCACATGCGTTTCTTTCATCCATGCAATCCATTCTTCATGGATCGACCAGGTAACTTTTGTGGTAACGTTATATATAAACATATGTTATAGATTAATTGTCTGATTTCTCCATTTCTCCGCTTAGCTTATATGTTAATAATCCTAAAGCAGCAATGATAGCTATGATGCAGGGCCATATCCACCAATTGTTATTTTTAATTACAGCTTGCTTAACTTCCTGCAGTTTGATTGCTATGATATTGCCGGTGTTTAATAATGAGGTACTATCCTTATTAAATACTAAGTCGTAATCAGGCTTAATAGCACTGTCATTCCCCGTATATAATCCGTAGCTCATTCCTTTTTCAAGATAAGTAGTAGCTACCAAATAATTAGTGAATGTTTTTACTTTATCTACTTTTAAGGGTAGGTTGTCTTCGTTATATATTATTAAGTAAAATACGGGAGAATTGTAATTCTTTTTAAACAAATATTTAAGGCTGCTATTATTAGATATAAAAAAAGAAGCTACCAAATTTCCTGGATCAGCAAAGGAATTATTACTACTATCGGGAATATACATATCTACTTTGCGCGAAAAATATTTAGCTCCACTTACACTTAGATCTATTTGTTCGAAATGATACAACGCCTTTTGAGAGACTTTTATATATGATAATTTGTTGCTGTCTTTCTGTTCTACTATGCACCCTGGGTTTTCAAATGGCGGATGGATAAAGTATTTATCTTTTATACGGTTAATACGTGGGGTGCAAACAGTAGTTATATTGAACGGAGCCTTTCCTTTATTGTTAATTACTAGTTTGTAGTATTTATAATTACAAGGCGGAAAGGCTATTTCAAATTCACTGCCTGATTTATCTATTTGATCCGGTTGAATTAATATACTGTCATTAATAATAAACCAGCTTTTCAGATCATCGCTTCCCGTTAGTGTACAATATCTTTCTACGGTGGTAGTTTTAAATTGTAGCTTAAAGCTGGTTATAGTGTCCTGGTCATTTTTTATTATTAGATCAGTGGCAGTGGTTGAATTTTTCAGTTCCTGAATTTTCATTTCTTGCCAAACAAAATCATTTATAATAGCCTTGTCGGGGTTTCGTAAAATATGCGGCACCCATTTACCTGAATCATTTACTATCCGCAGATCACTATAATCCGTTTTTACATGCGACTTAATTTCGGGCGTTAATAAAACATCATAGAATCCTGAAGTTTTTATACTATCGAGTTGATAATAAAATTTGTATCCTTCTGTTTGCGCAGCAGACAAAAAAGGAAGAACAATAAAAAACAATAATAATCTAACCAGCTTTTGCTTCATCTTCAATAATTATTTTTTTTAATCTTTGGTACATAAAAGAAACGGTTAGCAGCAATACACCCAGCATAATGAAAGCTGCTATTTTACCTCCTTCGGAAATATTTTCAATATCAAAGAAAAATAATTTTAATAACGCTATGCTAAACAATGATAGTGCAATGATCCGAAGTGGCTTGAATTTGTACTTCATACCTAACCATATCAATGCAAAGGAACATAGTGCCCATAAAATAGTTAACCCGGCTTTTATATATTGCCCGGATGAGAGTTCTATATTATTACTATGGTAATTAATCAATACATATAATTCCAGGCATTCCACACTAAAAAATATGATCAATAATATACTAACTACCCAGGTAAAACCAATGCCGGCAGCGGTGAAAGAAATATCTTTCCGAAAGATCGTAATCGCGTTATATAGCAGGTAAATAAATAATCCGCTCGCGATCCAATGTGATATTAAATGATAGAAAGAATATTTGTTTAACAATATAGCGTCTGTAATATCGGGTAAAAAATTACTGCTATATAAATATATCAAAGCGCAACAACCGATCAATATTATTTGTAACGGATTAGATGCAGGATAATATTTACGTAACAGTAAAAGCATTCCTAACACAAATAAATACGTTACCAGCTGATGATATACATTTGGCAATGGTGTGACATTGTAATTATTGAAACACCAGTTTACAACAAACATAGAAGTAAGGTAAGCTATCGTAATGCCTACAATCAACAATACTCTTATCATTACTCCGTTTGTAATTGTTGAAATATATGCCCCTTCCTTTTCTTCTTTATTTAATAAGAAGCAATAGAATCCAAAAGCAATTATAGATACGATCGTAGTTATAATACCTTGCGTAGTAGAAAAGATGAGTACCATTTTTTTACTATATACATCATCAGCTTTTATCCAATCCATCAACAAACTTATACTCATTAAAAGCAATACAATGAAGGACGAATATTTAAAAATAGTCATCTTACTACGTTGGTGAAGCCAGTATAATAGTACGCATTCTGCGCTCCAGAATAAAGTTATTGTATGCCCATGTAACTGTATCGGTGCCGCTAAAGAAATAAATGTCAGGGTTAATCCTATAAGCAGGTAGAGTAAGTTTCTATCGCCTTTTTGTGTCTTGAACAAATACCAGGCTAAACATAAATTTATTACACCGATCACAACCGTAAATAACCCCTGATAAGCGCCGTTATTCCAATAACGTAAAGCGTAAATTCCGGCAGAAAAATAAGTAAAATTGATAGCCAGCAATATAGAAAAATCAAGCGCTTTAAATGTTTTTTGCGTACGAATATTGTTGATCATTGCCATCGCTAAAAAGATGAAATAGAAAATGCTCGCAAACAATACCGCATCTTTAAATGGCAACCAATTATCTTCAGTAGCACATTTGATCATCCAGCCGCCAAAAATAAGAATGGTAAAAAATAAAGAAATAATATTAATAGCCGGCCATTTTTTAAAGTAAGACAATGCGAGCATTCCTATATTTAAAATAATGATGTAGGAAAACAAAACGATGTAATTACCATTACCATGACTAACTAAAAATGGTGCAAGAAACCCGCCGATCACGGATATAATAGCCAGTTCTAACCTGTTGTATAAAATTGCCAATGCCACCGCAAATGCCGTAATGATAACCATTATAACAAAAGCACTTGTTTGAGAAAAGAGTTGGTACTGATGAAAAGCAAATGCAATAGTAAAATAAAAAATAGCGATACCTCCACCAGCCAATACGGAACTGAAAGAACGGTAGCTATTTCTAAGATAATGCGCTAATCCAACTAAAATTAAACCGCAACCAATACCGATACATACTCTTCCTGTCTCTGTGATCCAGTTTTGATCGATAGCATATTTTACAAAGAAGGCTATCCCAAGAACTAATACAGCAATACCAATTTTATTGAAAAGATTTTCGCCAATGAATTTTTCGACATCGGGATTATTACGTACCCATTTATCCCACCAGCTATCTTCCTGCACTTGCGGCTGAGGAATATAAGTACGTGGTTGTACAGTTTTCTTTTCAATGATATTCCCGGGAACTACGGGCCTGAATTGTAAGACCTCCTCTTCTTTCTTTACAACTGCTTGTTCAACAGGCGGTATGATATTTTTTGCAGGAACAATGGGAACTGCTTCTTTTTTTTCTTCGGGAGATGGTGATTTTGTCTGTGGTGCGTTTAAACTATTTTTGATCAACAACAACTCTTTCTTTAAAGAGGTAAATGATTTTACAATATCCTCTATCGCCGCTTTTTGTCTGGATATTATTGTAAATAATAAAATAATAATAACAATAAGTGCAATACTTAGAAAAGCTTCCATAGTCGTAATTAAGGTGTTGAATTAGTTAGTAATAAAACGCGGCAATGAAGTTAAGGCTTCAGCTCCAAATATATAGGACAATGATCACTGTGTTTTACATCAGGATAAATATCAGCATCTATCAATTGTGGTTTTAGCAGTTCAGTCACTGTGATATAATCAATGCGCCACCCTTTATTATTTAATCTTACTGTAGGGAAACGTTGGCTCCACCAGCTGTAACGATCTGGTTCTTTGTGAAATTCGCGGAAAGTATCTATCCAGCCACTGCCTAAAAACTTATCCATCCATGAGCGTTCTTCCGGTAGAAATCCGCTACTTTTTTTATTTCCTTTTGGATCGTGGATATCTATTTCATTGTGCGCAATATTATAATCACCACACAAAATTATTTTAGGATTGGTCTTTCTTAGGTTGGTTAAGTATACATGAAATTCATCTAACCAAACATATTTAAAAGCTTGTCTTTCATCGCCGCTGGTGCCTGATGGGAAGTAGGCATTGATCAGGCGGATATCCCCAAAATCTAGTTGTATCACACGGCCTTCACTATCGCTTGAAGGAATGCCGGCACCAATATGTATTTTATCAGGCTTTATTTTTGTGAAGATGGCTACTCCACTGTACCCTTTTTTTTGCGCACTGAACCAATGATGCTCGAAACCTAATGCTTCGAGTTGTTTAATATCAACATCATCTTTGGTAGCTTTTGTTTCCTGCAGACAAATGATATCTGCGGGATTGGTTTGCAACCAGTCAATAAATCCTTTTTTAAAAGCGGCACGTATACCATTAACATTATAAGAGATGATTCGCATATTTGTATCAATTAAGAATGCTAATATACAATATCAGTCCTACTAGTATTCTGTTTTTTTACCGGTTGGAATTGTAAGGCCTAAACTCAGCACAAATTCATACGTACCGAAAGCCTGTTTTGCTGTTCCGTCGTAAATTTTCAAGTTTGAGTACCGCGCATAATCGATCTTATTTGATAACTCCAAATAAACATAATGCAGGAAGGTTGCTCTTACTGCAGCTTCCACACCTACATTCCAGCCGCCTAATTGAAAGTGAGGATTGTTTGGTTGTTGCTTTAGTGAGCCTGCTGTAGAATCCAAAAAGAAACCATCTTCAACATGAGGTATAACCGGACCAATACCGGCTTTTGCTAAGAAATCGAATTTTATATTCTCGCTTTTATCAGCATATAAATGAAAACGTTTTACTAAATTGAACAAAAGAAAATTGGCTCCGTTGTTTAAATAGTAATAATATCCATTGGCTTGATTAAAGGCAATTAAAGTATCGACTGCTCTGCCACCTAGTGTTCCTTTTAATCTCGCGGTCTGGTCTGAAAAAATAAATTTAGTATGGTCAAAATTGATCTCAACAGCTAGCCCTCTTTTTCTATCAATAAAAAAACCTAACCGGTAATTGTACTGAGGTATAGAAATTGCTTTATGTAATAACCCTTCATCCCAGCCTTTATGATCGTTGCCATTAATATTAACCCAGGTAAAATCATTACCTAGTGAAGATTGCTTAACTCTTATATTACTGTTGGTATAAGATTCTGTGTTATATCCCCAGGAGAAATAAACTTCATGTTTTCTCTCTTTCTTTTTTTCGGGTGTTGATGTTGTTGTTTGAGCGTTTGCAGAAAATGTGGCGGTTAATATTACTGCGAGTAAACCTAATGCGATCTTGTTGTTCATTATCAAAATTTATATTTCGGACGTAAAAGTAAATAAAAGAAAGTAGCCTTTTGTTTTAATCAGGCTCATTTATGTGAACGGCATGTTATACATCGTATTCTAACACCGGCCTTAACCAGCGTTCCACTTCTTCTAATGGCATTTTTTTTCTATCTGTATAATCCAGTACCTGGTCTTTTTCTATTTTACCAACACCAAAATATTTACTTTCCGGATTAGCAAAATACCAACCACAAACAGAAGCGCCGGGATACATTGCCAAAGATTCGGTTAAAGTTATACCTGTAGCCTCTTTGCCACCTAACAGATCAAATAATTTGTACTTCTCTGTATGATCTGGACAAGCTGGATAACCGGGTGCGGGGCGAATGCCCATATATTCTTCTTTGATCAATTGTTCGTTAGTCAGGTGTTCATCGCTAACATAACCCCAGAATTCCTGGCGTGTTCTTTTATGTAGCACTTCTGCAAAACCTTCTGCAAAACGATCGGCTAGTGCCTGTAAAATGATTTTATTATAATCATCCAGGTTATCTTCAAAACGTTTGATGTGCGGTTCAATCCCTTCGATCGTTACAGAGAATGCACCCATGTAATCTTGTTTGCCATACTCAACAGGAATAATGAAATCAGATAAAGAAAAATTTGGCTGTCCCGGCGCTTTTTTAATTTGCTGGCGCAAAGATTGAAGTGCAATTTTATCACTGCCTCTTTTAATTACCACTGTATCCGGAGCAGTTTTATCAGCTTCCCAGAAACCAACTACACCGCGCGCGTTTAACCACTTTTCATCAATGATCTTTTTCAACAAAACTTTAGCATCGTTGTATAAATTGGTTGCTTCTTTACCAATTATTTCGTCTGTTAAAATAGCAGGGAATTTTCCGTGCATTTCCCAGGCGATGAAGAATGGCTGCCAGTCAATATATTCAGCAATTTCACTTAAATCATAATTTTCAAAAACCTTTGTCCCAATAAAAGTTGGTTTAACCGGAGTGAAATTATCCCAATCAATTTTTACAGGATTTAATTGTGCTTCAGGAAATTTTAAATAATTTTTTACTGTCTTTTTATTACCAAAATCTGATTTTAATTTTGTGTACTCTGCTTTTACACCACTTAAAAATTCCGGCTTTTGTTCTTTACTCAACAAACTACCGGCAACGGTTACACTACGGGATGCATCTAATACATGCACCACACCATTATCATATTCCGGCGCTATTTTAACAGCAGTGTGCATACGGCTTGTTGTGGCACCACCTATCAATAATGGAATATCCATATTACGTCTTTTCATCTCACGGCCAATATGTACCATTTCGTCCAGTGAAGGTGTTATCAATCCACTCAAGCCAATAATATCTACATTGTGTTTTATTGCTTCGCTTAATATTTTATCTGCCGGAACCATTACGCCCAGATCAATAATATCGTAACCGTTACAACCTAATACTACGCCCACAATATTTTTACCGATATCGTGCACATCTCCTTTTACAGTTGCTAATAATATTTTTGCAGCGCCGGCAGCTTCCACATTAACTGTGCCTGCGGCAAGATGTGCCTGTTTTCTATCTTCTTTTTCCTGTTCGATATAAGGAGTTAGAACTGCTACCGCTTTTTTCATTACACGCGCACTTTTTACAACCTGCGGTAAAAACATTTTACCTGCACCGAACAGATCCCCTACTATATTCATTCCATCCATTAACGGCCCTTCAATCACATCTAATGGCTTTGGATATTTTTGTCTGGCTTCTTCTGTATCTAGATCAATGTAATCGGTAATACCATTAATTAACGCATGCGCCATTCTTTTTTCAACCGGTTCATTTCTCCACTTTTCATCTTTAACTTCTACTTTACCTTTTGCTTTTACTGTTTCAGCAAAATTGATCAACGCTTCTGTCGCTTCGTTGTTGGTATTATTTCTATTTAAGATAACATCTTCACAAAGATCTCTCAGCTTTGGTTCTATTTCATCGTATACCACCAGCTGCCCTGCGTTTACGATACCCATATCCATCCCCGCTTTGATAGCATAGTATAAGAATACACTATGTATTGCTTCACGTACGTGATCATTTCCTCTGAAAGAGAAAGACACATTACTAACACCACCGCTGATCTTTGCCAAAGGCATTAATCTTTTTATTTCTGCCGTTGCTTCAATAAAATCTACAGCATAATTACTATGTTCTTCAATACCCGTTGCTACTGCAAAAATGTTGGGATCAAAAATTATATCCTGCGGATCGTAGCCTACTTGTTCGGTTAAAATTTTATACGCCCTATGACAAATCTCTACTTTTCTTTCTTTGGTATCAGCTTGCCCAACTTCATCAAAAGCCATTACGACAACGGCTGCCCCATAGCTTTTACAGATAAATGCCTGTTCAATGAATTTAGCTTCGCCTTCTTTCATTGAAATAGAATTCACGATACATTTTCCTTGCACACATTTTAAACCTGCCTCGATAATTTCGAACTTGCTGCTATCGATCATGATCGGAATCTTTGCGATATCCGGTTCTGCCTGTACCAAATTTAAAAAAGTAGTCATGGCACTAACACCTTCCAGCAAGGCGTCATCCATATTAATATCAATGACCTGCGCACCGCTTTCTACCTGTTGGCGCGCAACAGATAAAGCTTCTTCGTATTTATCTTCACGAATTAATCTTGCAAATTTTTTAGAACCAGTTACGTTAGTACGCTCCCCTACGTTGATAAAATTTGTTTCGGGCCGAACAATCAAAGGTTCTAATCCGCTTAATCGTAAGTAAGGTCTAATGTGTGTTATTTCGCTCATAATTTTCTTCCTATCATTTTTTGTTTGGGTAAGGAAACCCTATCGCTTTTCTTTTAACAGAAGCAGGCTGCAATAATTTTTTTAGAATTTTAAAAATATTTTCCAGCTCTTCATCATGCCCCGTTAATTTTTTCTCAATCCGTTCAATTTTCAAAAATAATTCCTTGTTATCAAGCAAGGCCTGTTTCATTTTTGTAAATACCCTGATGATTTGAATATTTACAGCTATTGCCGTTTCTGAATGAAGAATGCTTGACAGCATTGCTACTCCTTGTTCGGTAAATGCATATGGAAGTTTTCTTATTCCACCCCAACTTGAAGTCGCAAATTGCGACTTCAAGTTTTGCCATTCGTCCTGAGTTAGCTGAAACATAAAGTCTTCAGGGAATCGCAGTTTATTTCTATTAACCGATTCATTTAAACGTTTTACTTCTACCCCATACATTTCAGCCAGATCTTTATCCAGCATCACTTTCACTCCTCTGATAATATATATTCTTTCAATAATTCCAGCTTCAGTAATGTCAACAATTACTTGTTTTGTTTTAGTCATATAGGGATAGGTATGGTTAAAATAGGGATTTGGATATCACAACTTATGATATTCAATATTTATTATGCTAGCTCTTTTTCTATTACAGGTAAACTTCTTGGTGCAAATTTCGCTACTTCATCTGCTATATGTTTTATATGATCGGGTGTTGTACCGCAGCAGCCGCCTACTATATTAAGCCAGCCATTTGCAGCCCACTCTTCAATAATATGTGCTGTTTCGTGCGGTTGCTCATCATACTCACCGAATGCATTTGGTAAACCTGCATTTGGATAAGCTGAAGTAAAACAACCTGCGATATGACTTAATTCTTCAATATGCGGGCGCATTTCAGATGCTCCTAACGCGCAATTCAAACCGACACTTAGTGGATTAGCATGTGCCACTGAAACATAAAAAGCTTCTAATGTTTGTCCGCTTAATGTTCTGCCAGATGCATCGGTAATAGTACCGCTGATCATCATTGGCAATTCCGGTTGGTTTATTTCGCGGAAGTATTTTTTTACTGCGTAGATAGCAGCCTTCGCATTTAATGTATCAAAAATTGTTTCGATCAATAATATATCGACACCGCCTTCAATCAAAGCTTTGATTTGATCTGTATAAGCCGAGGCCACTTCATCAAAAGTAACTGCTCTAAAACCCGGATTATTTACATCCGGTGATAAGCTTAATGTTTTATTTAATGGGCCGATGGCTCCTGCAACATATCTTGGTTTGGTAGGATCTTTCGCGGTGTATTCATCTGCGGCTCTTCTGGCACATTGTGCAGAAGCCACATTCATTTCGTAGGCAATGGCCTGCATATCATAATCCGCCTGCGCAATTACAGTACTGCTGAAAGTATTTGTTTCGATGATATCTGCACCGGCTGCTAAATATTCTTTATGGATAGCTTCGATGATCTGTGGTTGAGTAATGCTTAACAGATCATTATTTCCTTTTACATCAGAGTGCCAGTCTTTAAAGCGAGTACCGCGATAATCTTCTTCTTCTAATTTATAGCGTTGGATCATAGTACCCATTGCGCCATCGATTATGAGGATACGTTTTTTTAATTCTTCTTTGATGTCTTTCATTCGTATAAATTTAATCACTTCAAAAAAAGATCAGTAGCATGTTGCCGTTGAAGTGAGTGACACAACGATGCTGAACAAAGTACAAATGTTCACTCAAAAATGATCTTATGTAACTAACGATAAACAACCTGTGTGAAGAAGTGCAAATTGATCTCGTTTATTAGTTCTAAGAAAATATTTGTAGTGACAAATATTGGCTTTTCTCCAGGCTGAACAATAAACAAATCTGCCTGAAGAGCAAAGGCAAAATTACTAAAAGAATACGGGAATGCAAAATGAATGAGAAAGCGCTGGTTAGCTATTTCCGGTAATATAATTATCGATGGAAATACGGTTGCTGATGCTCTTGGCCAGTGTCATCTCATCAGCATATTCTAATTCACCGCCAAAAGCTATGCCGCGGGCGATAGTAGTGATTTTTAGCGGTTTGTTTTTTATCTTTTTGCTAATATAATACAAGGTAGTATCACCTTGTATATTGGGATTTAAAGCAAAGATGATCTCGCCGATATTTTCATTTTCTACGCGTTGAACCAGGCTATCAATATTGAGCTGTTCGGGGCCAATGCCATCCAATGGTGAAATGATGCCGCCTAATACATGGTAGATCCCGTTAAATTGTTGTGTACTTTCGATAGCTATCACATCCCGGATGTTTTCTACCACGCAAAGCAATTCTTGTTTACGGGATGGATTACTGCAAATATTACAAAGTGTTTTATCAGAGATATTATGGCAGCGGCTGCAGAATTTTATCTCTTCCCGCATTTTAGCAATCGTTTCACTAAACTGCGTTACTTCATTCACATCTTGTTTGATAAGATGCAACACTAAACGCAACGCCGTTTTTTTTCCAATACCGGGCAATTTCGCAAATTCATTTACCGCATTTTCCAGAAGTGTGGAGGAGAAAACCATGGTGTGAAGTTAATGGATAATTGGATAATGGATAAATGATAAAAGGCTGTTTGATAATCATTGCTTATCAACTATCCATTACAATTTGATCTCACTTTCATTATCCCAATCAGCTTTTATTTTTAATTTTTTCTCGAACGAAATTACTTTTTCAGGCTGTATTCTTTTTAAAAAATCTCCGGGATCCCATATGCCATTGTTATTCGTGTCATATAAAACACGCATATCATACTCTCCAGGTGCAAATAGATCTGCATCCCATTCTGTAGACCTGATCGGTGCAGATCTAACGATATTATCATTTTGCAAAAACTCTATAACAGGGTGTTGTGATAAATCAATATTTGTAAACCTCAATACCAATGTTCCGTAGTCACTTTCCTTTTTTGTTTTAAACGAAATAGTATCCGTCTTGTTTAAAAAATTACCGAGCGTGTCACTAAACCCATCTTTAATAATTATCAATTTGTACGACTCGTCAGATTTCCAGGCATGTTTAAGGGTGACAATTTTTCTGGTACTATCGATCAAAACACCATAAGGTACTTTTCTGTAAAAGGTATCGGTAAGAATTATTTTATTTTGATCATACTCTTTTAGCGGACTATTGAAAACCAGTTGAATGTTAGATAACAGATCCTGCGAGCCAGCCAGAGTTGTTGTAAATTTGAATTTTTTAGCCCCTTTGGATTTATCAACAGTTGCGGCTGCAGGTTTAGGTTTTTGTGCAGCATACGCAAATAAGTCAATGGGATTAGCGATCGACATTGATGGCTGGACAGCGGTATCAATAAAAGCAAATAACTCCGTAGGCGCATCGTATGTTTTACTGCCATCGGCATCTCCTAATGCAAAAATTCTAAATTTTCTATTGGGAAGATTAGTAAAAATGAACTTGCCTCCTTTCTTTAACCTCGTTACATATTGCGGTTTGAATTTTTGTACCGCAGAATCAGGTGCGTTTTCAGGATAAAGTAATACTAATATCGTGCTATCAATTTTACCTGTCTCTGCAACCGTAACGCTCCCTACTATTTTTAATGAATCAATTGTTTTACCTGTTGAAAAAACGTAGGTCAGGTTTTTATACGCATTCCCTTCGTGCACATCTACCAAGGCATTTCCAAAATTGATAGCATAGGTGGTGTTCTCTTTTAAAGTATCTCTCAACTTTATTGTAACCGTTTTATTTTTAAAATAAATTGTCGGATTTTTTTTAGGGAATGGAGACACTAATAAATTACTCTGGATATCTTTCAAATTAATATACTCATTAAAAGACATCGTTATCGTATTACCTGTAAATTCAGTAGTATACATTTCAGGATGAGCATTAACTAATCTTGGTGCCAACGTATCTTTTGGTCCCCCGGTAGGATTACCGATTTGTGCACAACCAAAATTTCCTACACAACAGATTATCACCAGAAAACTGAATAGTAAAAAATATACAATACTTGAAAACTTCATTGTGTTTTAAATTATTTGCAAACTTAAACTGTTTCGGGTGTTTGCCTCTCATTTTATGCTAAATATTAGGCTTAAAATGTTAAATGAAGGCACGCTTATTCAGTTACTTCTTCTTCATCTAACTCATGCAAAGCTACTGCCAGCTTATTGTCCTTTACAAAATTACACCAATGACAATCTTCTTTGCCACAGCCTGTATAAAAATCACGCGCTTGTATCTTGTCCCAAACCGATTTTATTTGCTCTTTTACCGTTTCAATATCTCCCGGGTTAATAGTGATCTTTTCTTTTCGATATTCTTTCTTTTTGTCTGGTTCCACAAAATCAAATTCGGTGCTGATCACTTTCCAATCTTTCAGTCTGTAGTTATCGATCAATATTTTATAGAACACCGCTTGTCGCCAATAATCACCACCATTGAGATCTTTTTCGTGTGGTGGTTTCATTTTAGGAATGGCTTTGTCAATGTCTCCGGTTTTATAATCAACCACATTTACTTCTTTACCATTAAATTCCAGCTTATCCAGTTTTCCTTTTAGCGGAACATGATTTACTACTACACCTCTTATATTCAACTCTACCGATACTACTTTGTTCCAGCTATTGATATATTTATCATAATAAGCCGGAATAATAATGCCGCCTTGTTCCATTCTTCTATCAAACGCTTGTTTGGTAAAGTTTTCACGATGACGATTCATGTACCATTTAAAATCCGTAAGCATCTCTTCTTTGGAAGGAAATTTATCCTGTTCCTGCATTTTTCTAAACAGCTTTTCCAACGCATAATGTATGGCACTTCCAAATTCTGTTGCTTCGCTTTTACCGGAAGGAATGCGAATTAAATTTTTATAATAAAACCCAAGCGGACAATTTAAATAGCTATTCAACGCTGTTACGTTCATCACAAATTTTTCCAGCAATGGCGTTATAAATTCTTCTTCTGTCTTTTCAATTTCCGGTGCCTGTGCAGCGAATTGTAACAATTCGAATGTGGCCATCTCCTCATCATTCAATGCGATCTTTTCTATTGGCAACGGATGTTGTTGTATTATTTCCGCAATGAACATGGATGGTTCCATTTCCTTGCCATCATTTTTAAATTTGGCATAAGAGATCGTCAGGTATTTTTCTGCTCTTGTTAAGGCTACATAAAATAGCCTGCGTAATTCTTCATCGTCACCTGATTTTGGTTGAGAAGAAAACATAGTATCAGGAAATTTGTAACCTCCGCCCGGCTTTCTTTTTTTCTCCCAGGATGATGCATTTACACCTGCGAAGAAAACATATTCAAATTCCAATCCTTTGGAACCATGTGCTGTTAAAAGGTTTACGCCTTTGTCGCTACCCGATACCTGTATCATTGGTAAAGACAAACCTTCTTTCGCCATCAGGTCAATTATCTCTATCAGGCCTTCCAAATTAAGCGATGTATCCCTGCTTGTTTCTTCTTTCACAAAATCAAACAAAGCTGTTAATACCTGCATCAGCATTATCTTATCATCACTGGTCATGATATAGGTTAATACGCCTGCTTCACGAATAATGTTTTCGAATAATTGTTGTAGTGTAACATTCGATACATCGCCAATCAATTTTTCTAAAGCGATGCTGATATTTTTTAAGTTATCGTTTATCCCAATATCAAACAGGTCTTTTTTAGGAGCTGTTGCTTTATCGCTTAATAATTTCCTGATCGATGTTTGTTCATCTTTATATCTTTTTGTGTTTACCTCAACCGTAATTTTTGCAATTTCTATTGGCGGTATTTTATAAAAATCGTAGTGCAATATTTCAAATAATATTTCATCGCCACCATACGGAATATCATGTTCTGTTTCCAAATACCGTAATATTTGAATTATCTTTTTTGCAAAAGGATGATCCAGAATATTGATACTTCTTTTGCTATAAACCGGAATGCCTTTTAAGCGGAAATATTTATTTAAGTCTGCACCATATTTATTTTCTTTATAGATGACTGCAATTTTTCCTGCAGGAATTCCAAGGCCGATCAACTCGTAAATATGATTACAGATATGGGCCATCTCCTCTTTTACAGAGTTGTATTCGATGATAACCGGCTCATGTTTTAATGAACTTAATTTTATATTAGCCGAGATTAGATCCTTGCTTAATCCTTCTATCTGTTTTACTAATCGCTCTTCATTATTATTGATGAGTATTTTAGAAATATCAAGAATGGGTTGTGTACTTCTGTAATTATTACCCAGTATTACTGTTTTAAGATCTTTGGTGTAATTGGTTGCAAAGTCAAGCATGTTCTCCACATTCGCTCCCTGAAAACGATAAATACTTTGATCATCATCTCCTACTACAAACACATTGGGTTTTTCCCAATAGCTTATTAATAATTGCACTAAACGATTCTGCGTACCGCTTGTATCCTGGTATTCATCTACTAAAATATATTGGAATTTTTCCTGGTATCTTGCCAGTACATTTTTATTTTCTTCAAAAACTTTTATTACCCAGTTGATCATATCATCAAAATCATATCGGTTTCTTTGACGCATGATCGATTGAAAATTATTGAATTCATTTACTGCAGCCTGCAGTTTTTCCATCTTTTCTTTTTCTTCTTCTATCTTATCGGTGCGCACATCGCCTTTCTTAAATTCTTTTACAGCTCGTTTGGCTACATATTCATCTCTTGTTGGTAGGTCTGCTATGTATTCCGCAATTTTTTGGTTGATGAGCTCCGGCGACCAGCCTTCTCTTTTCATCGAAGAGAATAGATTTTTCAGGTTATTTATTTCAAAGTAAACATCGCCACGGTATCTTTTTAATGCGTGATTTTTGGGGAAACTATCTATCAATTGTTTAAATAACTGGATGCCTTCCAGTTCAGACAATGCATCCAAAGATGTTTTTTCGAACATCGATAAATTTTCCTGGATGATGTCGTTGCAGAAAGAATGAAATGTATGGATATTTACTTTGTACGCATCAGAGCCAATAAATTGCAGTAACCTTTTACGCATGGCAATGGTGCCGGCATCTGTGTAAGTAAGACATAAAATATTTTCCGGCAACGCATCTGTTTCCAATAATATCTTTCCAATTCTTGCAGCTAATATCTGCGTTTTACCAGTACCCGGACCTGCAATTACCATTACCGGGCCCTCGATCGTATCTACAGCTATTCGTTGTTGTGGATTGAGTTTTTCGTATTCGTCGGTAAATTTTTGTTGGAGTATTTCACGGTAATGCTGCATGGTTTCAAAGTTACGCGAAACGCGATAATTTATTATAGCTTCTTGTCATGCTGAGGAACGAAGCATCTTATCCTTAACTCTCTTTAATCCACCATAATAGTTTGTTATTTTTTTAGCCTTTGTCGCTCAAGCCACTTGGCTGCGTTCCTTCTCCAGCGCTACTTTGGCCACTGCTTCGCCGGCACCGTAGCCAAAGAGGCGCTTTCGTAGAAACTGGTGGAGTTGGGAAGATTAGATAATAGTGATCCTATTTTTAAGGTATTAATCTTCTATAAACAAAAACGCAGCTCAATGAACTGCGTTTTCTATAACAATTTAAATGGCTCATCACATTTACCATTTACAATTAACCATTTATCCTTACCCAGGCATTCTGGTGATGTATTTTTCCATTTGTTTGATCTGATCTGCGATCTGAGGAGTTGTTGGCTTAAGTCCTTTTGCTTTTCTGAAATATTCTTTAGCCGCTCTGAATTCTCTTTTGTTAATCATGATAGAAGATAGCTGTAAGTAAGCAGCAGCTTCATTTTCTTTATCAGGTAAACCTGCGCGGATGGCGCCACGTAAGTAGCTTTCGCCTTGTTTTACATCGCCTCTTTGCATTGCCAGCATGCCTAACTGCAATTTGTTAGCACCTTCGGCTTCTTTCATTGGAGCGCCAAGATCAAGGCTTTTCTTCATCAATCTTTCAGCCGTTTCATAATCCTGGTTAACCATTGCAAGGTTACCTTTTAATGTATAATATACTGAACGAACGGGTGTTAATAATAAACCGGGGAACCAGATAGAATCAATCACTTTTTTAGAACCTTCCATATCGCCGGCCTCCATATATTCTTGTATAAGACGCATTGGGCCAAATATAAAATGTCCTACAATCATTACTACTGCTGCAATGTAGAGAATTAAAGAAGGCCAGAAACCTGCTTCTACATTTACAAAAATTGCTAACGCAAGAAAAACGATACCTAACCAAAGGCGGTATTTAATAAAGACATTCAACCACTTCATAACTTAAAAATTGGATGGCAAAGATAGGGTTCGGTTTTGGATTTTAGATTTCGGGTTTACAATTAGCAGAAAACGTTATTTTTGCTGCCCCAGAAGCAATTTGGTCCCGTAGTTCAATGGATAGAATAGGAGTTTCCTAAACTTTAGATGCAAGTTCGATTCTTGCCGAGACCACAAGTAGAATTTAAAAGCCTTTTAAACATTGAGTTTGAGAGGCTTTTTTACTTTCAGGTGTCAATTTAGGTGTCAATGAGTTATTTTCCTTTCTCTTCTTTTATGATATCACTTAGCCAATCTGAAACAATTGCAAAATTTTTAAACGCCAGAAATGTTGATTTTGGATTTTTGACATCTTCTATAAATACAGACACAATAGTTTCAATGCCAGTTTTCTGATCACGAGAATTTTTATTTTTTGCAAGTACTAGGCGAATATCGCTTGCAAATTTATCAAGCAGTTCTCTCCTTTGATCATTAAGTTCTATTCGATCAATCTTACATTTTGTAATAGTATATTGAAAGTTTTCATTATTAGATTCTATAACTCCATTTCTCTTAAATTGTAGATTTCCTAAAGGCTGGTGTATTTCAGGATTGATCATTTTAGGCAACTCAACTACATCATAATTATTGGAACTATTGTGAATAGCCAAAATATTTGCTTCATTATTAGTAAAATTAACGACTCCCGTATTTCCCCTTAGATCAAAAAAATCGCCTTTATACTGATTACATGTCGAGCAAGCAAGAAGTAAATTATCCCAAGAATAAGTTAGCCAATAATATACACTTTTAGGTCTATAATGCTCAACGTGACTTTGTTCAACTCTCTGTTCACAAAAAGCGCATTTACTATTATAGATATCTTTGAGTGCTTTTTTTACATCTTTTTGTTTATATCTATCACTATAAATTTGCTTATCTATATAACTACCATATCCGATAATTTCCATTCTCCTTTTGTGCGTGGTAACAGGAGGGCTAGGAATTATATCTGGAAAAAAAACAGGAAAAGGAAGCTGTAACGATGCAGGTACATCCGTTAGATTCTTTTTAATTTGTACCATCTCCTAGTTCTTTGTTGATAATTTCTCTAATTAATTTATCAATTTCTTCATCCTTAATAAATTCTTTACCATTTTTCTTTTGTTCTTCCAATTTCTCTTCAACTATATTGTTAATTCGGTATAATAAATATGAATCACTAGTATCAGAATTATCATCTTGAGGATTCATTCTTGAATCATTTACTCCAAATAAAGGAGAAGTTAAAATGCTATTAATCATTAAATGATTTAAAAGCTTTCGATGATATGGATCACTAACTCTAGTTTTTCCATCTTTATTATTACGATATACTCGATATATAATTGAATCTTCAGATGCTCCTTGTATAATCGTTGGACTGTGGGTAGTAAAAATAAATTGAAGATTTGGAAATAATTTTCTAATCTTACCGATAATAACCCTTTGCCACTTTGGGTGAAGGTGCAAGTCAATCTCATCAACTAAGACTATGCCTTTAAAATCCTTCATTTCTTGTCCCTGATCAGCAGTTTTATTAAATCGATAAATCAAATCTGATATAAAAATTAGAATGCTTTTATATCCCTCTGAAAGTTGATCAAATGATAACTCCATACCTTTTTCTTTAAACTTAACATCCGCATTTTCAATCTTTATTTCAACGTGCTTTTCTAGAAGATCATAAAACATTGTTTCTAACAATGTTGCTTGAAAAGAATTAGGCAATTTCTTTATTTCAGGGAAAGCGTTTCTCGAATCAAGAGCTTTTTCCAATTCTAGTAGCTTTTGAGTATTTAACCATGAAACAGGATTCATTAACATTTTTTCGCTACTGAAAAGTGACATGAAACCGTATTCCTCAAATTCATCACTTGAAATACGTCCTCTATGAGTTCCATAAGCAAAGAAATTATTGATATATAAATTCTTTTTTAGACCATATTCTTTATTATCGCTATCCACACCTGACAACTCTATACTTCGATAGTTCCTAATTATATCAGCCGCTTTGCCTGTTTCTTCTTGATCAGTCTTTTCAAGTATATAGTTTCCATTAAAAGCAAGATAAATTGCCATTAAGATTAATGATTTACCATCTCCATTTTCACCTAAAAAATATATTTCTTTGGCATTTTCAAAATCAAGATTGATATTTTCAATTGAAAAAAAATTGGAAATTTCAACTTGCTTTAAATAACTACTTTCGGTAATGTTATTTTTTGGGGCTATTCCTTCTAACCAAGCTTTAAATGCATGCTTTGATAAACTTAAAGCTTGATGAAACTTATTATCATAACATATGGTATAAAATTCATCATCATTAAAATCATTCGCAATTCTTGAAATCCTTTCAATTAAAACCTTTTTGAACAACTTTCCTATTGCGGGATTCTGAAATATAGGCGAGAAATCAAATGGGACTTCTGGAGTTCGTCGATATACAGGTGCGGATACTCCAGATTCTATTAATGCGCTTCGGATATTTGTATATTGTTTTCCATCTTCTACTTTAAATACTCCTTTCATATCACCCGTAGAATACTTAAGAGCAAATTCTTTCACTATTTCTCCATGTGTAAAAAGAGTAGCAAATAAGGCAAAAATCTTTTTTTCATTTGGATAATTTTGAATTTCAATCCAATATTCTGGTAAAGGATCATTCAATGAATCAATACCTAAAAAAGATTTTAAAATTGGCTCATTAATTTTAGCTTCGCCAGTTTTGAATTTATTTAAAATAGATAGGCTTTCTACAACTTCTAAAACTTGAACTATATCATATTTTGTCCATGAAGTTTTAATATTCGTAAAATCAGCTTTTATAGACATGTATTTATTTGCATTTAGCTATTATCAAATATTCCTTGACATCTTTGTTTTTATCAAACTTTCTTCCCATTGTGCTATGTTTATAATCTACCTCCTTAACAGATAAAGTATATTTATTACTTAAATTTTTAACCGCAATTTCTAGAATTTCATTTAAGGTAACCATCCCTGTATCACTGTAACTTAAAATTATATCAGCATTTTTATTATTCACCTTTAAAAACATGGTAGCAAAAGCTGTATAAACTTCTGTTTTTTTACAAAACGGGGATTGATGTCTATCAATACGATATCTTCCTTTAAAATCAACTGTTGGATAATCATATTTTACTAAGGTTTCTAAAGTATGATAAAATCTTGAATAATGAACAAATGCATACGGAGGATCCGCATATACTAAACACCCAGCTTGAATTTCATCGAGGCATTTATCATAACTCAATGATGTCACTTTATGATTCAAATTGTTTTCACCTACGTAAGCTTGTAACTCAGTAAACTTATTTACAAAGTATGGTAAGATTTCCTTTTTACGATAAATAAGAATATCTGTTTTTGATGATAAACTAGTTGCATCTCTATATTGAGCATAATGTCCAGTACTTTGTGAATTATAAGACATTGCAAACATCAAACTTGAAAGAATTAAAAAATAAACTGGGGAATCTTTGTATTCATCTGCAACTTTTCTGAATGCATCAATCCAAACACATTGTTGATATGACCAGTATGTTCCTGAGTAATATTTTATAAAAAGATGATGTGTTAAATTATTAAAATTGACATCGATTAATTCCTGCTGTTTCTTTTCTAATTCGACAAACTGTTTCACAGTTAATTTCTCAGAATATGAGAAAATAAAATCAGGGTATTTTTTATTAATAGATTTAACGTATTTCGATGCTTTTTCTATAATATCATTTAAAACATCTGACGGATATTTTTCCCACTGGTAATTCGAAAGATATGTTTTAGCTAGTATTGAAGAATATTCTTGGATATCATTTGAATGGATAGGAATTAATTTACCTAATGCTCCTGACAAAATACTCGTACCTCCAAATAAATCACATAAACTACCATCTTTATAAGTATCATTTACTGCTTCAATGACAAAATCTAAAATATTTTTCTTTGAACCCATATACTTAATGATATGAGGAACATTTTTATCGTACTCCTTTAGTAAATTAGGTTTTACACCCTTCTTTTTAGTTGGTATATCTAATACGGTCATTTCCCTCATGCTTTTTAACCCTTAACTGGATGTCTAAATTTATAGTATGCTATCGTTTCAAAGATAGTTAAAAAGATACTCTAGAGTAACAAACATAAATCCTTACTATATATAATTATATTGAGTTTAATGATTGTTTAACCAAGTATTACCGCTCAATTTCAATTCTTTAAAAAAGGAAGTAAATAGCTATATTTTTTATTTATCTTAGCGATTCAAACATATTAAGCGTTTTAGCTAAAATTTTAGGGAGGAAGAAACCGCGAATTTCACAAATTTCCTAAAAGCCGCAACAGTTCATTTTAGCAATAGACGCCTACGCCATAGCGTGGGCTTTATTGACTATTGAACTGTTGGTTCTTCGCGGTACCACTCCTCCCAGTAGCTTTAATGTCCCACGCTTTTTTATTATCCAAACCTGCCATTGGGACTGCGGCAAAACTTAACCAAACAAAAATGAAAAAGTTTACACAAGCAACAGTATTACTGTTTGCCACTGCATTGTTATTTAGTTGTACAAAAAAATCTCCCGCTCCATTACCTACAGCAGGATTCAATTATCCGAAAACAAATGAAACGTCAGGTACAGTTAATTTCGCTAATACTTCAATTAACGCTAGTAGTTACAGTTGGAACTTTGGAGACGGCACAACTTCTATATTAGCATCTCCTATTCACACGTACGCTACTGTAGGCACTTATACAGTAACTCTAACCGCAAGCAATTCCACTGGAACAGACGTTACGACAGGAGTACTCAATATTGGCGCAGCTTCAATGACAATTAATAAGATTGAAATTGACAACATTAATAATGCAGCATTATATCATGACCATATATATCTTGTTTTTAACTATAACAATAGCGCACAATATATTGGCGCACCATTCTACGTATCAACATCATCGCCAAATCAAAATGTTGTATGGACGATAATTCCAACAAATCCACTTGCTAATATCACAGCAACCAATTCTCTTATTATCTATAATCAAGTTGGAGGTGTTCAAAATCCTTCAACTGATCCAGTAATATTCGAAACTGGAATTAATTTCACAATTCCAGATACTTACGGCTTTTTAAATAATGGCAACTATCTTCCAACTAATAGTGGTAATTCAAGTACAGGATATTACAATCAAGTTTTTACTGTTACTTGGCAATAATTTCAAAGAAATGAATTTTAAGGGTAGCATTTTTGCTATCCTTTTTTATGAAAACAAGTGAAAAATGGACGATTTCATAAAAAACGCCATTGGCATTGAGTTTGAGCCAAAAGATTGGACACCGCTATTATCTAAGGACTGGACTGTCCGTCCCATGTTATAGAGCTTAGGACGGTAGAACAGAATTGATTTGATTTTTTTTACTAAATGAAATGACATTGTGTAATGAGATTTTATTTTTACGAGAAGTGATTTAAATACTGATTAAGGCTTTAATAATATTTCTACTCACATTTCCTTGAAACTGAGGTTGTATGCTTTAGAAACGTCTTATTTTAGGTAATTGCCTCCGGCGGAGTTTTTGTCTGGGTTTGGATTAACTAAATACAGCTTTTCATCAATTTTTCTTTGTTCATCTAATTAAGTGCCACATCAGCCGCAACAATATTGCGGCTGATGATGACACAAACATTGGTTAATTCAGGAGCCTTTTTCTAACTATTAATGAATCCATTGAGCTTATTAATTCATGTTTTTTAAAATATAACTTCCGCCCAATTCGATAAGCATTAATTTTTTTACTTTTTTTCCATTGCTGAATCGTTACCCTTGATACTTGGAAAAACTTACAGGTTTCTTCCATGCTCATTAACTCTTCCGTCTTAATGGGAGAATTAAACTTTGCCGCAATCCTTTCAAATGCATCTTCTACAGCTTTTTGAAGAAGAAGTTGAAATTCATCGGCAGGCATTGTTACAAATACTACTGCCATATTGCCTATTTATAAAAATGAAAAGAATTTAATACTTCAGAAGTTTAGGAAGTAAAAGTCTTAGAATTTGTGTTAAATAACTTCTTAAGACGTGGTTACGTTACTTGGGAGAGAATCAAGTTATAGTCCGTACAACAAAGAATCTTGGGTTAGAAACTTCTAAGACGGAGATACGTCGATGAGAGAGAGAAATCAAGTTATAGCCTGCTCATAAATAATGCGCTTTTCTATTACCTAGGCATTATTGATATTGTTTACTTTTTTATAAAATTATAATTTTTAGATAATAGAAAAAATAATTTCTTTCGGAGAATAATTTAAAGCTGATTAAAGTAAAGTAGGGTAAACTTAAGCTGGTTAAATCAAGCGACCTGCACTAGAATTATATTCTTGCTTTAATCTTTGCCATAAGTAAGTTAAGCTTTCAATTATTTTAGCAAAATTTGCCATTGATCGAAATATGTAATCTTTATTATAATCCTTAAATTTTATTCTTTCTATCCCAAATTTATCTTTAGTAACAGTTATAATTTGAAATAAAGAAAAGTCTGGCGCAAAAGGAAAATGCCCTTTCCCATGAGACATATCATTACGTATTATTCTAAATTCTTCCAATCCATCAAACGAATCTTTAAATTCTAAATAATACGCAGGTGCATATTTTTTCAAATCAGATATTGTATTGTTTATTTTTCCAGCCATTTGCATCTCCTTAAACTGACCAGCACGTTCATGATTATTTGGATCAGAACTACAATACATAATAATATTAAATAGGCAAAATTCTATATCACATGCCATCATTAAATATCTACCTCTAATTAGTACTTCGTTTTTAGTCTCGGGGCTTTCGTTATAAACATCATACATAGTCAAATATTTCAAGTACAGTAAACAAGATGATTTCTTAAAAAAAATTATCTCTATTATTGGCGATCAGTAATAAGATTTGATTCGTTATCAATATAAAGAATCTTTAATGTCCACTTAAACCCATTTGTGTACTTTATTTGAATAAAACGTTGTCCTTGCTTCTCAATGATCTGCCATTTACCTTTCTTACAACTTTCTCTGAATTTATAACATCCTTCTCCTCTTTACCTAGCGAAATTACTTGTCGAAAAATCGTAATAATTATCATTGCCGCCATATCCACCATAATTCTGGCTTTTATAATAAAACATTCTAGGCGTTTGCTCTTCATCACAACTTATTAAAGTCCAGCTTCCAATTAAAATACTTTGAAGTGAATCCAGAGATATGTTTTTTATTCTATTAGTTGTATAAATTTTTGTACTTTAATCGGTATCATAATTAACTTCTTCAAGAACAAAATCATTTCCACTACCATAGATTATCCTTTTCCATAAGCCTACTCTTTTATTATTTTTATAATTGCCTATCCAATAAATATTATTAAAACTAGAATCTTCATATTCTTCCCATTCACCTTCTTTCGAAAATTCCTTAAAATAATGTATCTGTTTAGTTATATGTGTACTGCGCCCCAGATTAATACGTCTTGAAGTCGAGCTATCTCTAATATTATTTTTGATACTTTTTATACCCTTACTCTTAATTCCATCGTTACTACTTACCTTATTGTCACGAAAATATTCATACACCAGATAAGAAGTAGAGTCCATTCTAAAATATTCGAAATTTATTTTTTTACTTTCACCATACGTGATGGCAACGTATAAAGGTAGAGGACTATCAAATGGAATAATACGATTTTCATAACCAGCTAAGCGAAGAGATTCATTTCCAAAAAATGGTATAAGTGTATCGATTTTGCTTACCGGTATTGTATCTTGAGCAATAGCAATATTAGATAGAATAATAAAAGAGAATATGAATTGTATTCGCATCATAATTAGAGAATTTACTGGCTTTTTATATTACACTTTTCATACTCTGAAATCAACGCATTCTTATCATACCAAATTTTATACTTTCTTGGAATTAACGAATTAACATACTCAACCACTTCACCAATGTCGTTTTGATAGTAATTATCTAAAATAATAGTTTTAGATAATTTATTTCTTGTATAATATATTGCTAACGAAATACCATCGTCTATGCAAGCATTTGAATAGTAATCATTAAGCTTGCTTACGTCCATTTCACTAATCATTTGTAGAGTATCGGAATACTTTATATTTTGTGAAAAGACAACAGAATCCTTATTCCTGAAATTTAGAATATCTATTTTGTCTTTAGTAAGGCGAATTTTAATACTTGATACTAATGTCGAATATTTAATGTTTAATTGAAATGGATTAACTACTTTTTCTTGCGAAAAGCAACTAGTCGATATTAACAAAAGAGCAGCAATTATTTTTATCACGATTATATTTTAAACAGCTTTTAATAATGGTTTGTTCCAAACTCTGTTCATTTCACTTTGCAAAACGGATTCACTAATTTTAATATATTTTTTAAATGTTTTGTAATCTTTATGTCCTGTCATTGCCATAACAACCTCTGCCCTGATTCCTTTTTCTAAAGATAATGTAACAAAAGTTCTCCTAGCAGTATGTGTAGTTATTAAATTGAATTTGCGTTCTTTAATTATTTTTTTATTAGTACCAACGTATTTCTCCAATTCTATTATGTCATTTATCTCTGCTACTTCTGCTATATCTTTTATGTAATCATTTGTTTTTTGATTAGAAATGACATTAGGAAAAGGTCTTTCACTAGTTTGATTCCGATATTTCTTCAATATCTCTTTTGCAAATACATTTAATGGAATACGCAAATAAGCTTTTGTCTTTTCTGTTCTAAGTTCGAGATAGTCTTGTTTAATGTTTGAGTTTGTGATTTTTTCAAAATCAGAAAAACGTATTCCCGTATAGCAACAAAAACAAAAATAATCTTTCACATATTCCAAATGCTTTTGTAATCCTTTTAAATTATACAATCGAGTTAGTTCGTCATTAGTTAAGTAAATAATATCTACATCTTCCTGTAATACTTTAAATTTTTTTAAATTAAAATTACAATGTGTATACTCTTGGTCTAAAGCATAGTTAAGGAATGTCTTTAATGTTTTAATGTGTTTACCTGTCGTATTATTGAGAAATTTTTTTTCCTTTATTAAATAATCCATGAACGACCCATAAAAAGTAGGATTTATATTTTTAAAGCTTACTTCTACCTTTTTCGTAGTTTGAAAGTCTAATAGCCTATTTTTTGTTGTTACGTAAGCTCTTATTGTAGCAGGTTTTCTCTTTGATTTTGCATCTTCGATAAACTTATCATACAACTTAAAAAATTCACTTTCATTATTAAAGCGTCCAATATTAAGTTCGAATTTTCGCTTAATTAATTCAATTGAATAATCCTCTTTTTTGAAAATAGCTTCCCTTTCTATTTCTTTGAGAATATTCTCCCTATCTTCTAATATGCTGTTTAATTCCTCAGCATGAGCATACTGGGATTTTATTCTTTGCCCTTTCCAATAAGCAGTCGGAATTTTTATCTTAGTTGAATAGCGAAATTTCTTGCCATTCTTCTGATACGTAAGCATAATGAGGGATTCGCCGTTCTTACCTTCATCTTTCAAGTAAAATTTAATCGTTGCCATACAGGTGTCAATTTAGGTGTCAATTATTAGTATAATCATACTTTCCTAAAAGTAACGAGCCTTACATCAAAAACTCTTAAAACACGCTACTATAAAGGGTTATAGTTAATTAGCGTAAATTTAATATTCTTTAGAGTAAAGCTTAAATTCTACTTGCCGAGACCACCAAATTCAATACAGTAAAGGATTCAGGAAGAAAAGGTCAACTCTAAAAAAATTGACCTTTTTTGTGACTGGACGACTATTGGACAACTTTTCGACAAAATGAGAAGAAAAGACTTCAATCGTTCGCCACAAATTTCACCATCAAAACGGTTGAATTAATTTTGAATTGAATTACATTAAATTGAACCGATTTACATTAAATCGAATTGATTCAAATTGATTGCTATTGAATTTTACACAAACGGTACAAACGGGTACCTTTTATATGCTTTTATTTTATGCCAATTTTTATGTAAACCAGGCTTTGTAAAAGAAGTCTCGCCATTTGACTACTCACCTGAAAATGACAAAACTTCTCTGGATATTCTTTATTCCTAAACTTTGACCAGCTTTGAAATGCTTCGTCTGAAAAAGGTCTTTGAAGATTAAAAGGATTTTTTTTTCTGTCCGAATACAATAACCTGTCTTTCCTCTAATTTCTGGAATCACTGACTTTACCTTTCTCTTTCATAGGTTACACTATTATTATTTGATAATGATTTTAGCTTTCCCTGAAAAAATCAGAAAGTATATCTACAGTTATTGTTGATCCAATATATTTTTTTGACAATCCTAGCATCGTTTTTCATACTGAGGACTTTTTTCAAAAAATAACTCAGCCTGATCAATTACTTTATTAAAACAATCTAATGCCTTATTATCCAAATTATCATCTCCTGTAAAACCACTTAACATGCTCGTTTTGGTTTTAACACCAACCTCAATATTACTTTCTTGCGAATAACTATAAAGATTCATAGAAGTGTGCTAGATGCTAAAAAACTTACTGATTATTCTTAATAACTTTAACTACTGCAGTCGATTTGTCTCCAACAACTTTCACAAAGTATATACCATTTGCAAACGATGCAATATTAATAGATGCTGCATTATTTATATTAATACTATAGTTGCCATTTTGTATTAATTTTCCTTGTTCATTTAGAATTTCTACTTGTATTGTTTGCTGTATTTGTGATTTGAGATAAATAATTTGGTTAGCTGGGTTTGGATAAGCAATAATATTGACCGCACTATCTTTTAAACTATCTACAGGTGGTGGAGGTATAATAGAACCTGCGTTAATAATAATGTTTTCAATAGTAGTATCACAGCTATGCGCATCAGTAATTGTAACAGAATAGCTACCTTCTGTTAAATTACTTGAATTGCTAAGAGTATCTCCATTACTCCATAAGTATCTATAAGGAGCAGTTCCGCCAGAGCTTAAAAAGTAAATAATCTTGTTAGAGGTAGTCGTATCAACTTGAAGATAAGAAGGTTGTATTATTGCAATAAGCGGTGTATTTACTTGACAGTTATTTGCATCTAGAATAGAGGCTTGATAAATTCCTTTTGAGAGGTTGTTTCTTGTTTCAGATGTAATACTTCCATCTGCCCAAGTAATATCATAAGGAGTATCTCCTCCAGAAAGATTGAGATTTATATTACCATTATTTTGTCCGTGACAAACGATATTACTTATTGCAGGATTTAAAATAAAATTTTCACAGGCTGTTGAAGGTCCTATTGTAATAATAAAGTCTTGGTTACCGCCATCGCTATATGTACTACAAGGAGCAAATGATTCAAGAGCTGCAACATTTTTTGAAACCATTCTCATAATGGTTTTGCCAAGTTTGGCAGTATTAGGGATCGAAATATTAAAAGTGAAAGAACTATTTACACCTCCCGACCCTCCTGCAATAGCTTCTCCCGGGTCATCAAAATCACCATCTTGATTAAAATCAATCCACACTCTCACGTCAGCATTACTCCATGGATTACCCGGGTATGGATGTTGGCCAATTAATGTTACAGAACAAGTATAAGTTGTATCGCGCTTTAATATTGTGGTATAAGGGGATAATGCAGGTAATATTGCTGCTGTTCTATTATCAGCAGTTAGTGTAAATGATAAACTGTTTAAATTAAAATAATTTATATAAGCATCTCCCTGCGAACCTGTCTGGCAATATTGAAGCATGGAATCAGTAATAAAACTTCCTATGCAAATGGAGTCTTTTCCGGAAGAATTTTTTGATACTACATTATAATAATATTTTGTATTAGGAGCTAAAAGCGGAAGTGTGAAAGAAGTTCCTGTTACATTTTGTACTATAGAATTTAAAGGAGGATTATCAGTATCAAGATAAACATCATAAGTTGTAGTTTGATGAGAAGAAACCGACTCATCTGACCAGCTTAGCGTTGGATTATTAGGAGCAATAGTTGCCCCATTTGCTAATACATAATAAGTAGAGGTACTATAAGCAGTGGTTGCTCCTCCATACATAATTTTATTTGAAGGATTATAATGAGTTGTATCTGAAAATAAAAAATAAGTGAATGGACAATCGGGATTAGAGGGTGCAGGAACAGGTGGTGTCCAGATATACATGTAAGATTGGTTTGTACAACATACGCCTGGCGGTGCAATTGTATTTTTAAAATCGCATAAATTAGTTGATAACGTTCCTTGTGTGGCGGTCTGCCAATTATTGATGCCACTTGTTATTTGAAGGTTAGTAAAATCACTTTGGCTGGTAAACCCTATTGCACCTTGAATAAATGTATTAGGAAAATCATAACCTCCGCTAGGATAAGCAAAACCAATAATATTCTTTTTCTCCATTAGTTGTATCTGATGGATTAACAGTATTCCACTTTCCGTTACATATGTGAATTGAATAATAAATGTTCTATTGCCCGGCAACCCATACATAAACAAAAGAGGAGGATTATTATTAGGGAATAATACAGAAGAACTGGTCTGAAATGATGCTATTATATTTTGGTTTTCAACTGAACCATCGAAGATTGCACCTGATACAGAATCATTCTTAATAATAATTTGTTGACCACTATGTCCTAATTTAATATACCCGTTACCGGATACAACAAGCCGATCAAAGCTTTCATTGTTATAAATAAAATTGAACCCAATTGGGTATCCTTCACCTGAAGCATCGTTGTTATTAATTACCCCAGTGTCACCACCCGTATATAAAATCTTTAAAGGATTTACAGCTGGATTAGGGGAAGACAATATTTTACTATATGCATAATATTGATTGGGAGAATTATTTACAGGAACATAATACTGACTTTGATCTGTAAAAACGCCTTGCATGAAATTATAGGTACTCACTTGAGCAGAGGTTGTCGCACTAACGACAATTAAGAATATTAAAATGAACTTTATTTTATTCCAAGATTCAGAAATAATAATTAAGCGTCGACTTCTTTTCATATTTGATACAATAGTTTGTACTGGATTCTTTGTAAAGATATAGATGACTGTTGGAACTAAAACGTTGTTTGTTACTATAAATATTTAAATGTCAACATATTCATTATTAAAAAATATTATTTAAAAAAATGCAAGCGGTAAAAGGAATTAAATATTTTTATCAAATAACATTTAATATAAATATATAAAAATATCCATGCCAATGTTTAAACATTAATTGAAGAAATACCTCTATTAAATTAAGAAAAAAACTCTGCTGCATTAATCATGCATTTATATATTTTCGTACCCATTCTACAAAAATTGAGTCTAAAAATAAAGAATTAACCTAAGCCTAAGCTGTTATGGAATGTCTTGTAATTACAACAATCTCAAAAAATTTGTGAGTGATTTTTGGATCTGAAATATTTAACAACTAAAATAAACTGCCTATGACAAAAAACTAATAGTATTTAGCAGTACATGTACTACTGCATCAATTTTCCAGTTAACCTTTTTAAACTAAACTTTAATCATTTATGAAAACAAGCGTACTAAACAGCATAAAAGCTGTCAGGGTCATTTTACTAATGGCCGTATTTTCGCTATTAAGCAGAGAGCTTAAAGCACAAGAAGTTATAATACCGTTATTAGACAGTTGTGTAAATTACAATGCAACCAGTGTTACCTACTCCATTTTTCCTGTGAATTCTCATATAACTAATGTTGCATGGAGTACAGCCGGAGATATTTCAATAGTTAGCCATAGTATTACCGGCGACACTGTTGTTATTAAATCTCTTTCCGCAACAGGTTTACCTGCTGGTTATGGGAAGGGGCGGCTAACAGCAACTTATAGTAATGATAGTTTCCCTACGATATGTGGGCCACGTGTTATATATAAAGACTTATACAAAATTTTCGCAGACAGTGATAAAATTGTTGGCCCTTTATGTGTGGGTAATGGAGATACTGTTACTTATTCTATTAATCCAAAGGTTAGTCTAAACTTAGGAGCAGAAATTGGAGTTGACAGATATAAATGGATCATACCCGCAGCTTGGCGACCTAATATTAAATACTATTCTGCAGATAGTAGTTCGATTACATTCGTTGTTGGAACAGTGACAAGTACTGACACGCTAATAGTTGGTGTTGGGCAATGTAATTTTGATAACGGGATCTATACTGACACTTTAGTGTTAGGAAAAAGTATCCCTACACCAATCTTATCATATCCATCATGTTTACCTGAAAGCAGCGATACTGTAAAAGTAAAATGGACTAATCCTCCTACTAGTGGATTTACCTCAGCTGCTTGGACTTCCCCTCCTACATGGAAAATACTATCGACTTCCCAAGATTCTATAACATTGTTGACAGATAGCAATCCTGGAACGGTATCACTATCTGTGCTTGGGGGTTGTCAATCCCCTGTAAATTCTTCTGCACTTATAAACAGATCGCTTGGAACTAATAGTAACATTTCTGGCGATACTTGCGTAATTGCAGGATCACAACAAACTTATACATTAACGAATTTGCCACCCAATACATTCCTATCTTGGCGCATCGCAGGAACAGGTTGGTCATTTGCTAATACTGATACAACGCATCAAAGTATTTTATTAAATGTAGGAACAGGAACAGCTACAATTTATGTTGCAGCTTCTGCTTGTAATAGTGTAGTTGATAGCATTAAAGTTTATATTAGACCTGCGAATCCTACAACCTTATCAGGACCTACATCAATTACAGAATGTAGTACTGATTCATTAACCTATACAGTAAATACTGTTGCAGGTGCGCAAAATTATAAATGGATATTTCCTACAGGTTGGTCTCCTTCTACAGCAACCACTTTAGGTACTTCTGTAAAAGTAAAACCAATACCTAGTAGTACGCCACAACAAGTTGAAGTGTATGCCTCTGGACAGTGTCAGAATAGTGATACACTTTCATTAAGCGTAGCGTATTTAACTCCGACAGCTCCAGATGCGATTAATCTAAGTAAAGAGTGTTTGAATGTTGGAGAACCAGATAGTATTAAATTGTCTGTAAATACACCTCACACCGGAATTGTTTACGAATGGAATATTCCAAGTGGCTGGGTAGTAGATTCTACTAATACCGATAGTACTGTAATTAAAGCAGTAACTAACGGCGGTACAGGTACTTATACAATAGGCGTAAGAGCTAAAGATACTTGTGGTGAAGTAAGTGCTTACACTACTACTAGTTTAGATGTTACAGCTTTAAGTTTCACTGTGTCATCATCACCTTCGCGTTCAAGTACATACTTTGAAGTAGATCCTTATCCTGTTATAGGAGGCGACTATTTTACATGGTATGTAGGCGGAACAGTTTACTCACAAGGAACAGGAATTAATTATTCAGATATTACTGTGCCGAACGCATCATTAACTTATCCAGTTTATGCTGAGGTAACAAATAGCAGTACGGGTTGTAAAACAAGAGTGGGTGTATTTAGTGCCCGTCCTGATCTTGATGCAAAAACATCTGATGCAAATACTCTTCAAGTATCGCCTAATCCGGCACATACTACATTGAATATTAAATTTAGTGATGCAACAACTCGTTATTTAAGACTTCTTGATGTACAGGGAAAAGTAGTATCATTTAAAAATTTAAATGGCACCACTAGTACAACTTTAGATGTATCTAACATTTCTGCAGGGACATATATACTTGTAGCATATTCTAACAGCGGATTAGCTAACGCAACGGTTATTATTGCGAAGTAATAGCTTGTATATTTTAAGAAGAAGGGGGGATGCGAGAGCATTTCCCCTTCTTCTTTATTAGAATTTTTTTTTATAAAAGTCATAAACTTTTATATTGTGTATTTAGAAATAAACTAGTAGAATTTATTTGTTTGAAAGAGTATTTGTCACAAGGCAAGAACCAAATCTCTAAAAAGCTACTGAATTTTATATAAGCGGTAAAATATCGGTATGATTTATGTTTACTTTTAATTCCTATTAGATAGTTACCATAATGCTCTATTCCTTTCTCATAATACTTTCAACATTACTTAGTTCTCCAATAAAGAAGGCGCATGTTGAAGTTATAACATTAAAACAGTTACAAGCAAAAACAATCGGACAAAATACTGATACATTGTATGTAGTAAATTTTTGGGCAACCTGGTGCAAACCTTGTGTTGCAGAGCTTCCTTATTTTGAACAAGCGACAAAAAACTTTGCAAGTAAAAAAGTTAAGATTATTTTAGTTAGTCTTGATTTTTTATCGCAAAAAGAAAAGGTTGATCAATTCATAGACAACAATAAAATTCAAAATGATGTCTACCTGTTACAGGCCGGTGATCCTAATATCTGGATCAATGAAATAGACACTAACTGGAGCGGCTCAATTCCCGCAACAGTGATGTATAAAAATGGCAAAAAGATCTTTTTTCGCGAAGGAGATTTTTCTACCCAACAAGAACTCGATTCATTAATTCAAACCAATATTAAATAAACAAAAAATAGACAATCATGAAAAAGTTACTATTGCTTGCACTAACATTTATTAGCGTTGCCGCTTTTGCTCAATATAAAGTGGGAGATAAAGCCATTGATTTTAATTTAAAAAACGTTGATGGGAAAAAAGTGACGTTATCTGATTACAAAGCGGCAAAAGGTTTTATTATAATATTTACAACCAATCATTGTCCGTATGCCGTGAAGTACGAGGATAGAATAAATGCGTTGAATGTTAAATATGAAAAGGCAGGTTATCCGGTAATTGCAATCAACTCTGATGATTCAGTTGATAATCCCGGGGATTCTTACTCAAATATGCAAATACGCGCTAAGGATAAAGGGTTTACGTTTCCCTATTTACTTGATGCTTCTCAGGATATAGCAAAAGCTTATGGAGCAAATAAAACACCGCAGGTTTTTATTGTACAAAAAACGAATAATGGGTTGATAGTAAAATACACAGGCGCAATTGATGATAATACTGAAGATGCTACGGCAGCAAAACAGAAATATGTAGAAGCTGCAGTAGATGCGCTACTTGCAGGAAAAGATGTAGCCCTTACTTCAACAAAAGCGATTGGTTGTGGCATTAAAATAAAAAAATAATTTCTACGGGTATTAATTAAGCCTTTCGCACAAATGTGTGAAAGGCTTTTAAATTTAAACCAATCCAATGTTCTAATACGCAACTGTAAATCGCTGCCGAATATGTTTCGGATGTTCTATTTCATCAACAATAGCTATCGCCATATCTTCTACAGATATTGTACTTCTGCCATTGACATCAAAAACAGGATTTTCCAGACCTGTTCTATATGTTCCTTTTCTCACGCCTGATGTTCCCTGATGCATTTCAATTGCAGGGCTTAAATATGTCCAATCCAGCGATTCGTCCTTTTGTAATATTTTTAAATAATCGCGTGCTGCAGACGCACCTGCTTTATATTCTTCAGGAAACTGAGGTGTATCAAGTAACTGTACGCCTTCTGCAACAAATAAGCTACCGGCTCCTCCTACAAATAAGAAACGTTTGATGCCGGATTTTTTTACCGCATTTTCAATTGATTGTGCGCCTGCTAAGAAATCTTTATAAATATTAGGATTTGTCCACCCCGCATTGTAAGCACTGATAACGGCATCATTTCCTATTAGTGTCTTTGCCAGTTCATCCTCCTTATATATATCCGCCTTAACAGGCGTAACATGCGCATGCTTTTCTACGTTTTCAGGATTACGAACGATTGCTGTTACTTCATGCCCTTTTTGTAATAACTCATGCAATACGGCTTTTCCTACAAAGCCAGATGCTCCGATTAATGCTACTTTCATTGTTAAGTTGTTTATTGATTAATATTAAAACTGTAATAGTTATTATTACAGTTTATGTCAAAAAAAATTATTGAAACGATTTACTAAACTCTGCCAGCGTGATCTTATCAAACTTCTTTACAAGTACTTCCTCTGCATCTCCATATAAAATATCAATTTGTGTGTTGATCATTTTACCAACGGGGCATTTAGGGTTAGTTATGTTAGTTCCGCCTAATACTGAGGTTTGCCTTACTGCCTGATAAATATCATTTAGCTTAATGTCTTTTGCAGGTTTTGCCAACATAGACCCTCCGCCCTTGCCTTCTTTGCTTTCGATCAAACCTTTATCAGTAAGGTTACTTATTTCTTTACGAACAATAGCCCGGTTAATATTGATACTGCCGGCAATAAGCTCAGATGATACGAATTCATTTTTGTAAATGCTTAGCATTACCATAATATGAAGAGATGTAGCAAATCTGTTATTATTCATTCTATTGTGTTATTGAAAGCGAAGATATAGTAAAATATTTATACTGTAACTATTTTTATTACAGTATGTTTTGCATATTTGACAATTGCATTACTTATATAGCTGTAAACTTTAGTAATATTGTACATGAGCTTTTGGACAAACCTTTTTACATCACGGAAAGACACTACAACAGCTAGTGAAAAACTAACATTCAAACAACGTTTACATGCTTTGCAAAACCTGCCTAAGTTTTTTAAGCAGGTGTGGCAAACAAGTCCGGCATTAACAATTGCAAACGCCGTACTTCGTATTGTAAAATCTGCCATTCCGGTTGCAATATTATATGTTGGCAAATTGATCATTGATCAGGTAATTCAGATCAGTACACATAAAGAAATACTAACGGTACATCATTTTTTATGGAAATTAGTTATTGCTGAATTTTTGCTGGCGATACTATCTGATGTTTTAAACAGGGTCATTACTTTATTAGATGGATTGTTAGGTGATCTGTTTTCAAATCATACCTCCATAAAAATAATGCAGCATGCTGCTACACTAGATCTTGATCAATTTGAAAACTCTGTTTTCTATGATAAAATGGAAAGGGCAAGGCAACAAACTGTTGGCCGCACAGTATTGCTATCACAAACATTGAGTCAGATTCAGGACCTGATCACCATGGGATTTTTAACCGCGGGATTATTTGTATTTAATCCATGGCTGATCGTTTTATTATTAGTAGCGATCATTCCTGCATTTCTGGGAGAAGCATACTTTAATGATCAAAGCTATACACTGAACCGCAGACAGACACCGGAACGCCGCGAGTTAGATTATGTCAGATATTTAGGTGCCAGTGATGAAACGGCCAAAGAAGTAAAGATCTTTAATCTGTCGGAATTTATCATTGCCCGCTTTCGTGCCTTATCAAATAAATTTTATGCAGACAATCGTTTACTGGTTATTCGCCGTTCCGTTTGGGGAAGTATTTTTTCTATGATGGGATCGCTTGGTTATTACCTTGCGTATGCTTTTATAATCTATAAAGCCATTTATGGTAAAATAACAGTTGGCGACCTCACTTTCCTAGCCGGCTCTTTCAGGCAATTAAGAGCTTTATTAGAAGGAATATTAAATCGTTTTACAAGTGTATCTCAGGGAGCTATCTATTTGAGTGACTTTTTCGAATTCTTCGAGATCAAATCTCAAATAACTTTAGCCGTTAACCCTCGCCCATTCCCTAATCCAATTAAACAAGGTTTTACTTTTGAAAATGTTGGATACAGATACAGCAATGCCGAAAACTGGGCGAACCGCCATTTGAACTTTACATTACATGCAGGTGAAAAATTAGCCTTGGTGGGTGAAAACGGTGCGGGAAAAACAACGCTCGTTAAATTATTAGCAAGGTTGTATGAACCAACCGAAGGAAGAATTTTATTAGATGGCCACGACTTACGCGAGTATGATATCAATGACCTGAGAATGCAGATCGGTATTATTTTTCAGGATTATCTACGTTACCAGATGACGATTGGAAAAAATATCGCAACAGGAAATATTACTCAACAAGCAAATAATGAATTGATACAGAATGCAGCAGAACAAAGCTTAGCCAATTTATTTATTTCAAAATACTCCAATAAATACGAACAACAATTAGGTCGCCGCTTTAACGATGGTGTGGAACTATCCGGCGGGCAATGGCAAAAAATAGCGTTATCAAGAGCTTACATGAAAAATGCGCAACTCATGATCCTTGATGAACCTACTGCGGCATTAGATGCAAGAGCAGAATATGAAGTGTTCCAACGCTTTGCCGATCTTACAAAAGGAAGAACATCTGTTTTGATATCACACCGCTTTTCAACTGTGCGTATGGCTGACCGTATCGTTGTTTTAGAACAAGGCCAATTATTGGAAATCGGAAGTCATGAAGAACTGTTGCAAAAAAATGGCAAGTATGCTGAACTGTTTCATTTACAGGCTAAAGGGTATAAATAATAAAATAGCATTGTTATCATTTAAATCAATATCCAATATTGCCTTCTTAATAAGTTATTATATTTATTATTGATCATTCAATCATCATAACATGAAAAAAGTATTAATAACAGGCGCTACTTCAGGCATTGGTGAAGCTTGCGCTCATCTTTTTGCAAAAGAAAAATATGACCTGATACTTACCGGCCGCAGGCTTGACAGATTGGAGAAACTGGCTACAGATCTGAAAGGTAAATATCAGGTGGAAGTAATGCTGTTAAATTTTGATGTGCGCAACAAAGAAGACGTTGTTACTTATTTAGAAAAGCTACCGCCCGATTGGAAAAAAATAAATGTATTAATTAATAATGCGGGATTAAGTCAGAGTTTAGATCCGATACAAAACGGCAGTTATGCTGATTGGGATACAATGATAGATACCAATGTAAAAGGATTATTGTACGTAAGCAAGGTCGTTGCCAACTGGATGATCAATAATAAAACCGGGCATATAATCAATATCGGATCAATTGCAGGTAAAGAAGTCTATCCCAACGGCAATGTTTACTGTGCTACTAAATATGCCGTTGATGCATTAAGCAAAGCAATGCGGATAGACCTTTTATCCAGCGGTATAAAAGTCACAGCTATCCATCCGGGTGCAGTTGAAACAGAATTTTCTCAGGTGCGTTTTAAAGGAGATGAGACAAGAGCGAAAAAAGTATATGAGGGCTTTGAGCCTCTTATGGCAAACGATATAGCAGAAACAATTTGGTTTGCCGTATCAAGGCCGGCACACGTTACTATAAATGAATTAGTGGTAATGCCTACTGCACAAGCTACCGCAACAAATATTTTCAGACAATAAATAATGGATCGGGATCATTTTAGATTCCGTTATTAACGAAAAAGGCCAAACAATAAATTGTTTGGCCTTTTTCGTTAAAGGTTTTGCTATAAAAGCTGATAATTAAAAAAATATTTCTTTTTTGTAAGGTTTCTCTTTTATCTGCGTCTTAGTAATAGTAACTGGATTTCTAAATCGGGAAACTGATAATCTTCGTATATTTTATAATCAATCTAATTAACCGCTTATGTCTCTCAAAACTATTTTATCATGGCTTTTAAGGCTAACTGCAGCCATCATTCTTTTGCAAACATTGTATTTTAAGTTCACCGCGCAACCCGAATCTGTAGAGTTATTTACAAAATTAGGCGTAGAGCCCTGGGGAAGAATAGGGACCGGTATCATAGAATTGTGTGCAAGTATTTTATTACTTATCCCTGCTACCGTTTTTATAGGAGCGTTGCTAGGTATCGGACTGATGTCTGGCGCCATACTCGCACACCTTACTATTATAGGTATTGAATCGAAAGGTGATGGAGGCCAATTATTTATGCTGGCAATCATCGTATTGATTTGTTGCATATTCATTTTATTGCTTAATAAAAAACAAGGAATTGAATTGTACGATAAATTTTTAAAAAAGAAAAATCACCTGACGGTATCTCACTAACTATTACGCTAAATTTCTTGTTATGATCTTTATTCAACTAAACCAACAACTGGAATCACTTAAGACATTACTATCATCATTAAGTGATCATCAGTATCAAAAAAAAATAGCGCACTTAGGTAATGCTACTATAGGTAGTCATACAAGGCATATTATAGAACTATTGCAATGCGCTGTTATAGGTTATAAAACCGGAACGATCGATTATATCAATCGATCAAGAGATCTCCGGTTAGAAGCTGATAGATTTTTTGCCCAATCAGTTTTGCAACAACTTACTGATACTGTTAAAGTTCCTGATAAAACATTAACCATAACAGCGGAAGAAGCAGGTGGTTCTGCCGGATCATCAAATATAACCACCAGTTATTTTCGTGAACTGGTTTATAATACTGAACACACTATACATCATCTCGCACTGATCAAAGTAGCAATCATTGACATGAAACTGGATATTGTAGATAACAATTTTGGAATGGCGTATTCAACAATTAAATACAGAGCTTCCTTAAACAAATAGTTATGTGTACTGTAATCTTTATACCCGATAATGAAAAAGTATTTTTTGCATCGCTGAGAGACGAAAGTCCTATGCGGGAAAGAGCAATAGCTCCTTCCATTGTAAAAATAAATAAAGTGAAAACTTTATCGCCAAAAGATCCCGTAGCAGGTGGAACATGGATCGGCACTAATAATGCCGCCAATGTGATCATTCTATTAAATGGTGCTTTTGAAAATCACCTGCGAAATGATTATTACCGCAAGAGTCGCGGAATTATAGTGTCAGAATTATTAGCTACTGCACTTCCGGTTACTGAATGGAACAAGATAGATATGAAAAATATCGAACCATTTACATTGGTTGTGTGGAGCAAACGAAACCTGTATCAATTAGTTTGGGATGGAAATACAAAACATACTTTTTTATTAGACGCTGCGCAATCACATATATGGTCATCTGCTACTTTATATAATGCATCGGCAGGAATAATAAGAAAAGAAGCATTTCAAAAATGGATAGCAGAAAAACCGTCGGTCTGTAAATTATCAATACTCAATTTTTTTACATCATCTTTTATTGATCCTCAAAACGGTTTTATCATGAACAGGAATGAAAAAATAAAAACATTGAGTTACACTTTTGTTGAAATGAAAAATGATACTTCCCTTATGAATTATCGCGATTTTTTAACCGGTGCAGAAACAGCGCAATCAATATCATTTATAGGTTTAGCGGCTAATTTGATTCATTAATATTTATACTATACTTATCATGAGAAGATTTTACATCAAACTATTTAGCTGGGAATATTGGCCAATATGGGTTGTTTATTTTCCTACAGGATTTTATTTTACTTTTTTATCGCTCAAGGCAAGATCCTTCTTTTTCTTTTCTGCCTCTAACCCAACAATCGAAACAGGCGGAATGTTTTTTGAAAGTAAATGGGAAATTTTTCAATTAATGCCAAAAGAATATTATCCTACAACTATACTAATTACAGAAACAGATAATGCAATCTCAATAAAGAAGAAATTAGAACAGGCCGCAATCGACTTTCCGCTAATAGCTAAGCCAGACAGGGGTGGCAGAGGATGGTGCGTTAAAAAGATCAACTCAATGGATGAGTTGACTGACTATAAAGAAAAAATGAATGTGGCTTTTTTGATACAACATTATGTAGTCTATCCGATTGAATTAAGCATTTTTTATTACAGAAATCCAACAACGAATAAAGGTGTCATCACATCAGTTACAAGAAAAAAAATGTTATCTGTTATTGGTAATGGCTATTCTAATATTGATGAATTAATACGACACAACGACCGGTCTTTTTTACAATACAATAAATTAAAACTGCAGAATAAAATCGACTTTGCTAAAATTCTAAAAAAAGGCGAGGAGGAAATAATAGTTCCGTATGGCAATCATGTATTAGGTGCTACCTTTTTAGATTACGCATATATTATAGATGAAAAGCTTACAAATACGATCGATGCTATCAGTAAAAAAATCGACGGGTTTTATTATGGCAGATATGACCTTCGCTGTAACAGTATAGAAGAATTGAAGCATGGAAAGAATTTCTCCATTCTGGAATTAAATGGTGCAGGCGCAGAGCCGGCACATATTTACGAGCCTGGTTACCCTTTCCTGAAAGGGCAGGCAGTTATATTTAAACATTTCAGTATGATGTACAGGGCCGCAAAAGAAAATAATAAAAAAGGGGTGCCGTATATGTCTTACCAGGCATTTAAAAATATACAAAAACTAGATAGAGATTACAGACAAAAAGTTACACTTGCATGACAGCTATCGGAATTATCATTGGCTTTTACGGGTATCTGTTCCCCGGCAACATCAATATAATGGTGATGGACCTCTATGGATCTAAGAAGTATAAACGATTGTTTTTAATACTCGGACTTATTGTATTATTTGAATCATTGTATTGCATCGGCACGCTGTTTTTACTGGGCCATATTGAAAATAATATTCGTGTTTATAATGGGATCAAGATCGTCTCCTATCTGCTGGCATTTATAATGGGATTGTTAATGGTACTAGAGAAAAAAAAGAACAATGTCTCACCACATAAAAGCACTTTGTACAGAGGACTATTCAGTGTTTTCATTCATCCGCAACAAATACCTTTTTGGTTTATTATGGGTGTTCTGATACTCCCTTCAATGAAGTTGAATATGAATATTGTAGCATTGACCAGTTTTGTACTACTCAATGCTATCGGCACTTTACTAGCCATGTTTTTGTATATGGGGTTAGGAACAAGACTATTGAAATATTTTAATTTGAATTTATTTCAGATAAACAAATTAGTTGGAGTTGCTTATATAATTATAGGTAGTTATTCATTTTCAACTATTCTGTTTACGTTGTTTAAAAAATAGTAACATTAAACAACAATCATTTTTAGATTATATTTGTTGAAACAAGTTGCTAAGAAAAAATGTCTCTGTACACATTAAATTATAATGATTGGGTAGATAATTATACAGACTGTCTATATAGTTATGCGTTGTATAAAGTTGGCAAAAAAGAGGAAGCGGAAGATCTTGTGCAGGAAACATTTTTATCGGCTTATAAAAGCAGGGATACTTTTAATGGGCTGGCGACAGAAAAGACATGGTTAATGGCCATCTTAAAAAATAAGATCATTGATTATTATCGTAAGCCAAAAGTGACAGATAGTTTTTCAAGTTATCTGGATACAACCGAAGAATCATTTAACGAATCGTTTTTTAATAAAGACAATTATGGCAGGTGGACCGAAGAGATAGACAAGAATTTTTTCTCCAAAGCTTCTGATGATTATTTATTGGGGAAAGAGTTTCAAAAATTTTTAGGTATTTGTTTGGAAAAAATGCCAACGAAACTTCGCTCGATCTTTGTATCAAAATATATTGACGATGATAAAACCGAGAACATTTGTAAGGAGCATATGATTACTGCGGCTAATTACTGGGTGATCATATTCCGGTCAAAAACATTGTTACGTTCTTGTTTGGAGAAAAAAGGAATCATAAACTAATGAGTTATTTTAAACGCATATTGAATAATTGCAATGAAGCATCCTTGCTTGCATTAAAAAGCAAGGAAGAAGAGCTTACCCTTAAACAAAAGTTTGAGACAAGATTTCATATCGTTTTTTGCAAATGCTGTAAAAATTTCGAAAGGCAATCAACTATTATCGATTATTCTTTAAAAGCATATTTTAAAAGTCCTGAAGCACAGGAACAAACAAAAGCTTCTGAAAGTTTTAAAAATAAGCTAAAGGAAAAGCTCAAGTAAATAATTGCTTTTTCTCTGTACTATTAACTTCACTGATAATTTTGATATTACACAAGTTTCCTTTTATTGTTATAAGAGTTTAACCGTTAAACTCCTATGGAGTTCTGTACAACTATTATATAATTTCTTCTATAAATATTTGACTGCTCTACAGTCATAAAACGCTCGCTCGTTTATAATCAATTATCCATTACATACTATATCCAAAGCGTCTGTTAATTAAATTTTTGATTTGCTGTAAGGTTATTGATTATATCCCGACTAATTAATAAACAGTATAACATATGAAAAAGCTTTCCTTTATTTTATTTACAATCTTCTCTATTATCCTAAGCAATAACGTTTATGCACAGCAAGGGTTGCGTGTAGCACAATTCAATATTGAAAATGGGGTGGCTATACAAGGTTATGATCCTGTAACTTATTTTACTCAAAGCAAAGCAATTAAAGGAAACAAAGATTATGCTGTCACGGTAGAGGGAATCACTTATTATTTCGCCAGCGCAGCAGACAGAGAATTGTTTAAAAAAGATTATAAAAAATACGAACCTCAGTACGGCGGCTGGTGTGCTTATGCAATGGGTGCAACAAATTCTAAAGTAGATATAGATCCTGAGTCATTTAAAATAGCCAATGGTAAATTGTATTTGTTTTATCATTCGTGGATAAATAACACTTTGGGCAAATGGAATGCCGATGAAAAAAATTTACAGCCAAAAGCTGATGCTTCCTGGGCAAAGTTTATTAAATGACCTTAACTGCGAATCCCGATCCCTATGAAAAAATTATCTACACCACATGAAAAATATGCCACACTGTGCAAATTATGAAAGCAGGCACAAGAAATTAACTATTCGTTTACCTTTCATAAAACCCTCTCCTGTCAATATTTATTACAGAAAATAACCATGTAAACCGGTTGCGTATTCATCCTGTCAGACTAAAGGCATAATATTTGCGTTGTGTAATTATATCCGATTAAACAATCACAAATATTGCAATATGAAAAAGCAACTTACCTTAAACATTGATGGCAAATTATACGATAGTAACTATACCAAAATAGGTAGCAAGTTTATTGTTGATACCCATCATCCTGATTTTAACGGGATATTTCAGGATACTTTTACTTATCGTATTAACCATGGTAAGCCAAATTTTCTGGTATTTCACTCTAAAACTGAAGAGATAGGAAAGCAAATCATTAGTCAGGTTTTTATGAATGAAGTTGAACGTGATTAAGCGTTTTTTGGATTTTTTATAAGGGCCAATCCCAGCGCAATTGCACCCCAAAGCAATAATTGCCAACCTACCATTTGCCAGCCGCCAACGTGCCAGCACCTTACCCCTACATACGTTCCTAAAGCTCCTCCTAAAAAATAAGTGGTCATATATACGGTGTTGATACGGCTATGCGCTGTTTCATCCAAGGTATAAATAATAGCGATATTCGTTATTTGTGTTGCCTGTACACCTACATCTAATAGCAACACAACAATGATCAATGCGATTATATTAGTTGGCAGTAACTGCATTATAATTACACCTGCTATTATTAACGATAATGACATTATCTGAGATCTTGTTGTATTTCCTTTATCTGCTAATTTTCCAAATACGGGCGCCATTAACGCGCCGCCAATAGCCAGTATACCAAACAAACCGATGATATTGGTTGGATAATTAAAAGGCGATCCGGAAAGAAAAAAAGTAAGCGTTGTCCAAAATGAGCAAAACGCACCAAATATAAATGCACCGATCAATGCCGTACGGCGCAATAAAGGGAAACGTTTTATCTGAAGAAAAGTAGATCGTAACAGTTGCCCGTAATTCCCTTTAAACTCAACAGGAATAGTTGGTAGTATATACCAGGACAGTAAAGTAACTACTACAATCATTCCGGCAGAAATACCAAATACATACCGCCAGTTAAGCCAGTGGGCAATATAACCGCTTACAACTCGCGCTGCTAAAATACCTACGAGCAAACCTGTAAATACTATACTTACATTTTTGCCCCTGTTCTCTTTATCAAGCCCAGCAGCCATAGGCAATAAAACTTGTGCCGATACACTCACCATTCCCAACAGTAAACTCATAATATACAATCCGTAAATGGTACTGGTAAATGTAATACCCAATAAAACAGCTATTGAAGCCAGCTGAAGAAAAAAGACAAGTTTTTTTCTTGGTATTTTATCGCCTAACGGCGTGATAAAAAACAAGCCCAAACCATAGCCCGCTTGCGTTAAAACGGGAATTAACCCAGCCTTGCTTTCACTGATATTAAATGAGTTGGCAATGTCTTTTAATATTGGTTGATTATAGTAAATATTTGCTACGCAAACCCCGGCGGTAATAGACATAATGGCTATCTGTAAACTCGAATGCTTCTTCTGGATCTCCATGCAATTGAAAGTATTTTTGCAAATTTACCATTCCTCCTGCGTTTGTCTGGATAATCACTTTAAATTGATGCTATTATGACAATATAACACCATCCAAAGCAACATTTCCCGCGTTAATAATGTCTTACCTTTAGTGATTCTTTATAAAGTTTAGGCTCCATACTCCTAATAATTCCATGATGAAAAACATATACTGCAGGATAATTTTATTTTTTGCAATTTGTATGCATTCCTTACCGGGAATAGCACAGGTTGGTTTAATTCCTCAGGTAACACAATGGATAAATGACAACAACAAACAACTAAATCTTCAAAAGAGTGATTTAGCTGAAATGAAAATTACCGGTACTTCCCGCAGCAATAAATTAACGTTTGCTTACATTCAGCAATATTGTGCAGGATTAAAAGTGCACAATGCTATTTATTCTGTCTGCTTTGATAGCAGCGGAAAAGTTGTAAGTAATTACGGCCGGTTTGTTTATAAAATAAATAATAAAGCAAGCAATGCCACTCCATCTGTTACAGCCGTAACGGCCGTAACAAAAGCTGCTACATATCTTACATTACCAAACCCTGCTACATTAACTGTTATGCCCGACAGCAGAAACTCCAGCACTTATTTCGTTTTTTCTCCCGCAGGAATATCTAAACAAAACATTACAGCAGAGCTAATGTGGGTTACAACAGATGATGGCAAAACAGTACAGTTAGCCTGGAATATTACGATCGATGTAATAAACAGCGCCGATTATATGTATGTAAAAGTGAATGCTGCAAACGGTGCAATTATAAGTGCTGAAAATGCTACCGTACACGAAAACAAGAAAACGCAAAAAAAGAAAAACACAGCTGAAATAATAAAAAAAAACAACCGGTTCCATTTTGATTACAACCGTCCTGATGCAGTTGCAAATGCCTCTTATAAAGTAATTGCATTGCCAACCGAATCACCTTCATTCGGGCCTTTAACTGTTGTAAATAATCCATGGTTGAATGCCGGGATTACTAATCCTGTTACAGTTTTTGGCTGGCAATCCGACGGCACTACCGAATTTAATTACACGCGTGGAAACAATGTATTTACATACGACGACACTGCAAATCTTGATGCTCCCGGTCATAGTGATACTTCTTCCACAGCATCTCCCAATTTTAATTTTATAAAAACACCTGATTTTACGCAACAGCCACACGTTACCAATAATATGCGTGCTGCCACAACCAATTTGTTTTATGTAACAAATATGATGCATGATATTAGTTATCAATATGGGTTTGATGAACCATCGGGGAATTTCCAGGTAAATAATAATAGCAGAGGCGGTGCCGGTAATGATCCGTTAAAAGCAGAATCACAGGATGGAAGCGGAACTGATAATGCTAATATGGTTACGTTGCCGGATGGACAATCTCCACGAATGCAAATGTATTTGTGGGACGCACCGCCAGATTCATTAACTGTAAATACGCCAGCCACACCGGCCGGTAATTACACAGCCGTTGAAGGCGCCTTTAGCACCAATAATATCTTAACAACAGCATTAACCGGTAATGCGGTTTATTATAATGATAACATTGCGGGCACAGCTCATACAGGTTGCGTGGTGCCAACTAATTCACTTGCCGGAAAAATTGCTTTTATCATTCGTGGCGGTTGCAACTTTACACAAAAAGTAAAGGCTGCACAAACTGCTGGCGCTATAGCCGTAATTATGATAGACAATGTAACTGAAACCCCTTTTGCCATGGGTGGTACAGATAATACTATTACTATTCCGGCCTTTATGATATCGCAAGCTGATGGTGCCTTTCTTGCTTCCTATATCGGAAGTGGAGAATCCATAACATTACATCCTTCTCCTCCAATGCTTGATGGTGATTATGATGATGAAGTAATTGCGCACGAATATACACATGGCATTTCTAACAGATTAACCGGCGGCCCAACAAATACAACCTGTTTAGCCAATGCTGAACAAGGCGGCGAAGGATGGAGTGATTATGTAGCATTGATGGTTACTCAAAACTGGGCAGCGACAACTTTAGCTGATAGCCTTGTGCAACGTACTGTTGGTACTTATGTATCCGGACAACCTACCACCGGCGCAGGTTTACGTACTTATCCTTATACGGTTGATATGTCGGTTGATCCGCATACTTACGCAGATATGAACGGAGGAAGCGGATCAGAAGTTCATTATATTGGCGAAATATGGACAAGCGCACTTTGGGATATGACCTGGAGAATTATTCAGGAAGAAGGAAATATTGAACCTGATATTTATAACGCTTCTTCCACAACAGGTGGTAATGTTATTGCGTTAAATGATGTGATCACCGGAATGAAATTACAACCCTGCAGCCCGGGCTTTTTAGATGCAAGAGATGCGATCTTAAAAGCAGATTCTTTACTCTATAATAACAAACATAAATGTGCCATCTGGAATGCTTTTGCAAGACGAGGAATGGGCTTTAGCGCACAAGAAGGAAGTAGCAACACCACATCAGATCAAACAGTAGCTTTTGATATTCCTACTGCTGTAACTATTACAAAAACTGCTGCCGACTCTTTAAATAGTAATGATACAATTTCCTATACTATCAATGCCAGTTGCGGTTGTGTCATTCCAGCCAATGTCAAGATCATTGATACCTTACCTGCGGGCATCAGTTATTTGACTAGCAGCGCAGGAACTTTAAGTGGAAATATTGTAACTATCAACCCTATTAATTTCACACAACAATCACAAACAATAAGTTTTACGGTTACCGCAAAACCCGCTATTTCAGGATGCCCTATAAATTATATTATTAATGATAACAGAGATGGCAGTACGATTGGAGGGTTTGCAACTACCGGTGGATGGTCTGCCTCATCTGCAAAATCAGCCAGTCCCACACACTCCTGGTTTGCAACGGAATCAAGTTCTCCCTCTAATATAAAATTAACTTCTTCCGCATTTTTATTGCCTGATCAATCTACATTAAGTTTCAATCATTATTTCAATACAGAAAATACGTATGATGGCGGCGTAGTTGAAATATCTACAAATGGAGGTACTACCTGGCAAGATCTCGGATCAAAAATCATTAAAGGAAATTATACAGCTACTATGGATGCCTCAACTACATTAGCCGGCAAACAAGCATTTACAGGTGCCAGCAATGGATTTGAACATACAGTGATCGATCTGTCATCTTTTACCGGACAAACAGTTAGCATACGTTTTCGTTTTACAACTGATAACGGGAATTCAACTGTTGTAGAAGGATGGTTTGTAGATGATATACAATTAGCAAGTGGCTGTGGTGTAAAAAATGTGGCATCTCTATATACAAACAATGTATTCACATCAAATGGCAATGCGCTTACATTTATTCGGCCGAGTGTCTCTACAACTATCGATAGCTTTAGTGTAAGTAAAATTGCGGGACTTAAACGAACAACTATCTCATGGAAAATCAATAACGAAGTAAATGCAAATCATTACGAAATATATCGTAGTATCAATGGTTCTACATTTAACCTGATCAACACAACTGCTAATACCAACGCTACTAATTATACAATTATTGATAGTACCCCAATAACTCCAGACACAGATTACTACCGCCTTGAAGTGATTAATAACAATGGTTCAATTGTTTATTCAAATATTAAATATGTTGTTTTTGATTCTACAATAATCAATTCGTTTAGTGCTGCTAAGGTTGTAAGACAACAACAAACAAATATTGCCTGGACAGTAAATAATGAAAATAATGTTAGTGAGTATGAAATAGATCGCAGCATTGATAGCCTTACATGGACTTCAATAGATACAAGTACTATTACAGGAGATAGCAGTTATAATATAATAGACTTGCATCCTGTTGTGCCGGCTACAAATTATTACCGGCTTAAAATTTATAACCAGGATGGTACCATTACTTATTCAGCAGTACAGTCTGTTGGTTTTGTAAATGCTGTTACAGCAGATACGACTAACCTTCCTGTAAATTATTCGCTAACGCCTAATCCGGCAAACGATCATATTATATTCAACGACATCATTGCGGAAACTGTTACGATCAATATTTATGATGGTACAGGAAAATTGGTCATTCAGCAAACCGCCAATTCAAACACCAATATCAATATCAATATATTGGCTGCGGGATTATATTATTATAAATTAAAAACCGCTTCAGGCTACACGCATACAGGAAAACTGATAATTAACAGATAATCGTTCATTATTATCAATACGGTTGTAAATTTATGTTGCAGCAATAAAATTATTCAACATGAAAATTAATGCCAGCCGCCTTCAACAACATTTTGAGGCTATGAGTTTGATCGGCAAGATTGGTGAAACCGGTACTTGCAGGCCCACTATGACGCCATTAGAAAAACAAGGATTTGATCTGGCTTCTTCATGGATGCAGGCAGCGGGTATGAAAACGCATATCGATAATTTCGGAAATCTTATTGGCAGGCTTGAAGGAAAAAATTCTGCATTACCCGTTTTAATGATGGGCTCACATTTAGACTCACAACCTTACGGTGGACGTTTTGATGGTGTAGCCGGTGTGCTGTGTGCCATTGAAGTTGTAAAGACTTTAACTGAAAATAATATCATACCTGACAGAAGTATTGAGGTAATTTCTTTTGCAGATGAAGAAGGATGGCGTTTTAATAAAGGGCTTTTCGGTTCAAGAGGAATTTTAGGCAAATTAGAAAAAGGAGAATTGGAACGTACCGATAAAGACGGCATCACCAGAGAAAAAGCATTACGCGATTTTGGCTGTGATCCTACTAAATTTTCAGAATCAGAATATAAACCCGGCAGTATTTTTTGTTTTTTAGAATTACATATTGAACAGGGCCCCATTTTAGATAATACGCATAAACCGATTGGGGTTGTATCCGGTATCTCCGGCCCATTATGGCTTACCGTAAAATTAAAGGGAATGGCGGGCCATGCAGGGTCAGTTCCTATGGCAATGAGAAAAGATGCATTGGTTGGCGCTGCAGAAATTATTATTGCCTTGAACGAAATTGCCAATCAGATTCCCGGTGCACCTACTGTCGGTACTGTCGGCACTTTAAATGTTTTTCCTGCTTCGCGAAATATTATTCCGGAGGAGGTAACGTTTACGGTTGACCTAAGAGATATTTACCTTGAAAGAAGACATAAATATGAAAAACAATTGATGGATAAAATAAAATCCATCACACAAAAACACCAGCTTACTTACGAAATTTCTGAAGATACCAATCTTGAACCTCGATATTGTGCCGATTGGATAAAAGCAATTATTGCCAATGAATGTAAAAATCTGGGATTAACTGATACACCTGAATTAATGAGTGGCCCTTTTCATGATGCGATGGCTTTATCTTATGCGTGTGATTACGGGATGATATTTGTTAGGTGCAAAGATGGCATTAGCCATAACCCCCTTGAATATGCCTCTTACGAAGACCTCGCTTTAGGCGCCGAAGTAATGTATGGTACCGTGTTAGAAATAATAAAAAAGAAGGCGATATAGAAATACCGCCCGATTGATTGTCTCTCTTAACGAAGAATCTTTATTTTTTGACGCCACGGATGGACTCGAACCATCGTAAAAAGTTTTGCAGACTTTGGCCTAACCACTCGGCCACGCGGCTGTTTTTATATTTCAATAGTGATTATAGTGAACTTACATGCAGCAACAACCGTAAGCAGGTACAGCTAAATTAAACGGATTTGATATGGTTGTTGTTTTTATCATTTTTTATTAGTCCACAAATTTAGTAGACTTTTAATCAAAGTGCCAAATTTATTTTTACATTTTTTTTATTTTAACAAAAGCCCTGGAAGTTTTTTGAGAAATAAATGAAAAACGATACAAATTCAATTTTTCTTTTCTATCCTCAAACTGAGATGCTGGTTGCGATTGCTAAAAATATTGGGAATCGTTTTTTAGTTTTATCTTAGCGTATAAATAGCAATTAGTGACAGATACGAATACGATACAATCTACCCTTCAGCATTATTTTGGTTACAATGAATTCAGGCATAATCAGCTGGAGATCATTGAAAACGTCTTAGCAAAGAAAGATACCATTGTGTTGATGCCCACAGGCGGAGGAAAATCAGTATGTTTTCAAATTCCTGCATTATTGTTTGATGGCGTTACGATTGTAGTTTCGCCTTTGATCGCCTTAATGAAAGATCAGGTAGATGCATTAAAATTAAATGGCATACCCGCGGCTTTCTTGAATTCTTCACAGTCTTCGTATGAACAAACGGCCATCATTAACCAGATACAAAATAAACAACTCAAATTATTATATGTTGCGCCTGAGCGTTTACTCGGACAAAACAATTTTCTTACCTATTTAAAAGATATTAATGTCTCCCTTTTTGCAATTGATGAAGCACATTGTATCAGCCAGTGGGGACATGATTTCAGGCCCGAATATTTAATATTAGGTGAGCTCAAGAAACAGTTTCCGCAGGTTCCTATTATTGCTTTAACCGCTACAGCAGATGGTCTTACAAAAAAAGATATTATCAATAAACTGGAAGTAACGGATTATAAAGTTTTTGAGAACTCCTTTAACCGTCCGAATATTTTTTATTACATCAAACCGAAGAAAAATTATTTTTCGCAGCTTGTAGATTATTTAGAAGCTCGCAAAGATGACAGCGGCATTATATATTGTTTAAGCAGAAGCTCAACAGAAAAATTAGCCGAAGATCTTGTGGGAGAAGGATATTTGGCAGCAGCTTACCATGCAGGTTTAGAAAGGAATATCCGTGAAGAAAGGCAAGACAAGTTTTTAAAAGATGAAATAAAAATAATTGTAGCCACTGTTGCCTTTGGAATGGGCATTGATAAAAGTAATGTGCGGTTTGTAGTACACGCAGATCTTCCAAAAAATATTGAAGGTTATTACCAGGAAACAGGAAGAGCTGGCCGGGATGGATTATTAAGCGAAGCCGTTTTATTTTATAGTGGTGGTGATGTAATTAAACTAAGAAATTTTGCCAAGGTTGATGGCAACGAAGAGCAAACAAAAATAATGTTACGCAAGCTGCAACAAATGGCGCAACTCTGTGAAACAAGACAATGCAGAAGACAATATATATTAAATTATTTTGGTGAATCTGCACCCGACTATTGCGGTAGTTGTGATGTATGTTTAAGTGATGAAGAAAAAGTTGATGCAACCGTTGAAGCGCAAAAGTTTTTAAGTGCCGTAAGCCGTTTAAATGAAAGATTTGGTGTGAATTATGTGATCGATTTTTTACGCGGTAGCAGTACCGTAAGGCCGGAGCACCAAAATTTAAAAACATACGGCATTGGAAAAGATATCAGTAAGGACCAATGGAAACAATATGCGCGGGAATTATTGCAAATGAAAGCAGTAAAACAAAGCGATACCGAATTCCCTGTTTTACAATTAACAGAAAGAAGCAGAAAAATTTTAAAAGGCGAGGAACAGATAAAATTAATAAAAGCCGTTACTACCAAAGCAGAGCAACCTGCTGCGATGAAAATGCAAAATGAAATTCCCGCATATGATGATCTGTTCAGAGAATTGAAATCTGTAACGCATGACTTGGCAAATAAAGAAAGAGTCGCGGCTTACATGATTTTTTCTGAAGCTACTCTTCTAGAGTTAGCAACATATCTTCCTTTAACAATGACAGACATTGCTAAGATCTCCGGCTTTGGTGATATCAAATTAGCCAAATACGGATCGCTGTTTTTAGATCATATTATTACTTATTGCAGAAAAAATAATCTGTCAACCAGGATAGATTTAAAAGAAATAAAACGTGTTAGGAAAGCTGCACCGAAAGAAAGAGCAACTGATACTAAAAAACAAAGCCTGGATTTATTTTTGAACGATAAAACCGTAAGTGAAATAGCATTCGAAAGAAAGTTATCTCAACAAACAATCGAAACACACCTTACTTATTATATTGGTACCGGCGAATTAGCCGTAACAAAATTAGTAGCGTTAGAAAAAATTCAAACAATAGTTGATGCCATTGAAAATTCAAAGAGTACTGCATTGACTCCAATAAAAGAAAAATTAGGAAGTGATTATTCCTTTACAGAAATTAAAGCTGTAATGAGTTATTTAGAATGGATGAATGAAAGATAAATAATATTTATTTCGTAAATTCAGAATTCATGCTAGTTGAACTCCTATGGAGTTCTTTATCATTGTTGCTATAAATTTCTACAGATATTTGACTGCGCTGCAGTCAGGGATGACTTCCAATAAGTCCGTAGGACTTGAATCTTTATAGAAAATAACGAAGGATTTCTCGGGAACTCCGGAGGAGTTCAATCTTAGTAGAAATATACAATTCGGCACCATTTTTACAATATATAAATTATGTCTTCAGAAAAAATACCATATCTCACTAAAGAAATAATCGCAGGCTTAATAAAACCAAGAGCAGCCGATTCTCATAAAGGCACTTATGGACATTCTTTATTAATAGCCGGTAGCAAAGGAAAAATGGGAGCGGCAGTTTTATCTGCAAGAGCTTGCCTGAGAACAGGAACTGGTTTGCTCACAGTGAACGTACCTCAGGAAGAGCGTTTCATTTTACAGACAACGATCCCCGAAGCAATGTTAATTTTCAATGAAGATAAATTGGCGGAACTTGATAAGTATGCAGCAATCGGTATTGGCCCTGCTATAGGACTGGATGCCATTGCAACAAAATTATTGAGCGATGTGTTGCATCAATATAAAAAGAGAATTTTATTAGATGCAGATGCGCTAACTATTTTGTCGCAGCGATCTGAACTTTGGAATCAATTAGAAAAAGGAACGATTCTTACGCCGCACGTAAAAGAGTTCGATCGGTTATTTGAAGACTGTAGTAGCAAAACAGCAAGAATAAATAAGGCAATTGAAATTTCTATCAAATATCCGTGGGTGATTGTTTTAAAAGATCATGAAACACTGATCGTTGAAAACGGAGAAGCAGTTCTTAGTAATACCGGAAATGCAGGATTGGCCAAAGGTGGTTCAGGAGATATGTTAAGCGGTATGATCACTGCATTGTTAGCACAAGGATATGAACCATTCATTGCAGCAAAGATCGGTGTTTACTTACATGGTGTAGCAGCAGATATTGCTGTTAAAGAACAAAGCCTGGAAAGCTTATTAGCGACTGATGTTATTGAAAAGATTGGTGCGGCATATAAAAGTTTATCAGTTTAAATAACTAAATCAATTTGATAGTTTTCGCTTTTCTAAAGGAGATGAATAGTAATTATACTGATACGACTTTTCACTATAAAAATCTCCATTCCAAAAAACTGATTCTTTTATAATTAAGCCTTTCTTATTGTAAGTCATTTTAAATTCAGCGGAATCTACTGAAAGACTATCAGGACAAAATAAATATTTATGATGAAAATTAACATATCTAATTAAATAATTAGATTTATTGTACTCCCAAAGCTCATCAACTTTTCCATCTACACCACCTTGGTCAATAGTTTCTATTCTATTGCCATTAGCCTTATAAAGAATTACTTTGACTATTGTTAATGTCAGCGGTTGATCTAAATACTTATTACTTTCTGCATAATAAATTAGCCTATTTTTTTTATCATACTCACTATCAATTAGCCAATATTGAGAAAGTGTATCCCGATTATACGTGAAGTACTCTATTTTTTTAAAGCTATTTTTTAAATATGATTTTTTGTATAAAGTTATACTGCTATCATTGTCACTTTTATTACGTGATTGTATAATCATCGTATCCTTTGCATAGCTAGTATCAAATAGAATTGCTTTTTGCTTCTCTACATTGTACTCCCAATAAGGTCCAAAAAAAAATTCTTTGGGTTGTTCCACATTATTCAAAATAGTATGTACTTGAATGATGGAATCTTTTAAATAAGAATATATCCTATCAATTATAACAGGTTGATTTCTTTTAGACGAATCCATCATTTTCATATAATCAGGTAATAGAAAGAAAAAATCACCTTGTGAAGATTGATATATTTTATCTAAAGTATTATAATTGGTTATTGTCCGTATATGGAAATCATTATTATGTCTACTAATCACTCGAACTGTAGCACTATCGTTGGTCAAATAATTATAAAAAATAGCTTTTTGTAAGCTTCCGTCCATACCAAATTCTTTATCCTGAATAAGCTTATATGGGTTAAATTTATTTTTATAAAAGAATTTAAGTTCTTTAATATTATTTTGCTTTGCTGACGAATCAGGCTTGTAAATTGTCAATTCAGAAATATTTCTCCCAGTCAAATCACTAACATTTTGCGCCTTTAAATATTGGGCAAAAAGAAACGTTAGCAGCGTACAAAATACTTTAAACCTGTTTTTCATTTGGGTCGTTTAATGATCGTTCAACGGCAAATCGCGTTTTTGAAATTCTTTCCAGTTCAAATATTCATCGCCTTTACGTTGCTCAACCATAGTAATACAATCAGTAACCGGACAAATCAGCTGGCACAAATTACAACCAACACATTCTTCTTCTTTGATCGTGTATTTATTATATGGGTTTCCATAATCTAATTTAATGGCCTGATGTGCTGTGTCTTCGCAACCTATAAAGCATAATCCGCAGTGAATACATTTGTCCTGATTGATATTAGCAACATGATGATAATTAATATCAAGATCTTCCCAATGAGTAATTTTATCAATTGATTTACCAATAAAATCCGTTGCGGTTTGATAGCCCTTTTCATCCATCCAGTTATTTAATCCTTCGCACAAGTCTTCAATAATTCTAAAGCCATGTGTCATTACGGCTGTACATACTTGCACATTTGTAGCGCCTAACAACATAAATTCCACGGCGTCTTTCCAGGTACTAACACCACCAATACCGGAGATTGGAACTTTGTTTGTCGTTGGATCTTGCGAAATCGTCGTCAGCATTTTCAACGCGATTGGCTTTACTGCCGGACCACAATAGCCACCATAAACAGACTTTCCCGCAACAAAAGGATTGGGAACCAATGTATCAAGATCAATACCTGTTATGGATTGTATTGTATTAATTAAAGACAACGCATTTGTTCCTGCTTCAACACAAGATTTTCCCGTTGGCACAACCGAGTGTACATTAGGCGTTAGTTTAGTGATGACAGGAATAGTTGCTTTTTCCATCACCCATTCAACGATCATTCGTGCAATTTCAGGGTCTTGTCCTACAGTTGCGCCCATGCCGCGTTCCGTCATTCCATGCGGACAACCGAAATTTAATTCTAAACCATGTGCACCTGTATCTTCTACTTTTTTAATTAATTCGTGCCAGGCTGTTTTATTATTTTCTGTCATCAATGAAACAACCATTGCTCTGTCAGGAAATAATTTAAGTACTTCCTTTATTTCTTTCAGGTTAATATCTAATGGCCTGTCGCTGATCAATTCAATATTATTAAAACCCATCACACGGGTTCCGTTAAAATCAACCGCCGAATATCTTGAAGAAACATTTTTCACCTGCTCACCTAATGTTTTCCATACGACACCACCCCAGCCTGCTTCTAAAGCACGCAATACATTTATCTTTTTATCCGTTGGCGGCGCACTTGCCAGCCAAAACGGATTAGGAGATTTTATGCCGAGAAAATTTGATTCAAGATTTGCCATTTTTTTATTTTTTGCTTTTTGTCTGAACGTTGATTTGGAAGGATTGAAAGGATTATTTTGATTTCTTTAGTAACGTTCTTCTCAAAATCCTTTTCATCAAAGTAATCTTACTAAATCAACGTTCAGACAAATATTCCAGAATGCTTGCCGCTCCCTCTTTCCCAGCCTGCACAGCATCAACCACTTCCTTCCCTCCGTTTACACAATCACCACCGGCAAATACACCTTTAATATTTGTTGCACTTGCATTAATTTGAATCTTGCCGCCAGTATTTTCGATTTTATTTTGTTGAATTAATTCATCAAATGGCATTTGTCCTGCTGCTTTAATTACCATATCAACTTCTAAAGTAAAAGTCTCGCCTGTATCAATTGGTGATCTTCTGCCACTCGCATCAGCTTCTCCTAATTTCATTACACTACAAACAAGTTGTGTAACTTTTCCATCTGCACCGATAATTTTTGTAGGTGCTGCCAGCCAAATTATTTTACATCCGTCAAGCTTGGCAATATTTAATTCAACATCTGTACAAGGTTTTTCTTCTTCCGTTCTTCGGTATACTAAGGTTACTTCCTTTGCGCCTAAACGTTTTGCTTGTGTGGCCGCATCAATGGCTGTCATGCCCATTCCTATCACCGCAACTTTATCACCAACCAAAATTGTCGAAAGGTCATTGCTTCGCAGATCATGGATAAAACTGATCGCATCGCGTACGCCTTCTAAATTTTCTCCGGGGATATGTAATTGTCTTGCTAACCCAACGCCAATCGCGACATATACTGCATCATAATTTTTCTGCAGATCAGTCAACAAAATATCTTTACCTAATTCTTGTTGGTATTTTATTTCTATGCCGCCTATCGATAAAATATAATTCACTTCGTCTTCGCAAAACTGCGGTGTTACTTTATACGCTGCGATGCCATAAGTCATTAATCCCCCACCTTTACTTTCTTTTTCATAGATCGTAACATCAACACCTTCTCTGCTTAATGTATGTGCGCAACTTAAACCAGCCGGACCTGCACCGATCACCGCTACTTTCTTTCCGTTAGAAGGTTTTCTTTTAAATAGCTGCCAGTTATTCTGCAATGCAGCATCTGTTGAATAACGTTGCAATCTTGCAATAGGAATAGCTTCTTCCTCCATCAAATTATATACACAAGCACCTTCACATAATTTTTCAACCGGACAAACCTTGCTACATCCTCCACCTAAAATATTGCTGGAGAAAATTGTATGTGCCGATCCTTTAATATTTTCAGAAACAATTTGTTTGATAAATTTTGGCACATCAATACTTGTCGGACAGCTTTTCATACAAGGAGCATCATAACAAAACAAACAACGATTGGCATCAACCAATGCTGCACTGTATGATTCAAACGGCGGATGAATATCGCCGAAGTTTTCAGCGTATTGTTCTTTCGTTAATTTGTTGTTTGTTATTGCCATGCTATATTTATTCCTTCTTTAAATTATATTTTTCACTTTGTTGCGCTTCACAAATTGCCCATTCCCCTTTTCCACTAAACATTTATCTTGATCAATAACTACTTTTCCTCTTAGCAAAACAGTTTTACATTTTCCGGTTACCTGCCAACCTTCATAAGCAGAGTAGTCAGTATTCATGTGATGTGTTGCCGCGCTGATAGTATGTTGCCGATTAGGATCGAATAAAACGATATCAGCATCTGATCCGGGAGCAAGACTTCCTTTTTTAGGAAACATTCCAAAGATCTTTGCTGGATTTGTGCTTAGTACTTCTACAAATTTATTGATCGTTATTTTTCCTTTCTTAACACCTTCGCTAAATAATAATTCTACACGATGTTCGATCGCCGGGTGCCCATTTGGAATTTTAGAGAAATCGTTTTTGCCTAATAATTTCTGTTCCCAAGTAAACGGGCAATGATCTGTTGCCACAACTTGTATCAACCCTTGATTAATGCCGGCCCATAAAGCAGCCTGATCTTTTTTCTCTCTAAGCGGTGGACTCATCACCCATTTAGCGCCTTCAAAGTTCTGTTCGTATAAAGACGCATCTAATAATAAATATTGAATACAGGTTTCTGCAAATACTTTTTGATTAACACGGTTATTATCACGCACTGCATTTAATGCGCCTTCACAAGTCATGTGTACAATATAACCAGGGCAACCGGTATAGCCGGCCATTGTAGCAAAACGTTCCGATGCTTCTGCTTCAGTAATTTCCGGTTGAGATAAATAATGATATATCGGTGCGGTATTCCCTTCTGCAACATTCTTTGCGGTTAAAAAATCTATAACATCGCCGTTCGTTGCATGCACAGTAACCATCCCACCTCTCTGTTTCACTTCATTCATTAAGCCAACCATCTGCTTATCGTCGATCATTAAAGCTCCCTTGTACGCCATGAATATTTTAAAAGACGTTATACCTTCTTTCTCTACCAGGTCAACAATTTCTTTGCAAGTATTTTCATTAAAATCTGTAACTGCCATGTGAAAACTATAATCACCTACCGCATTATTATTCGCTCTTCCGCTCCACTCTTTGTAAGCATCGTATAAAGAATGTCCTTGTTTTTGTAAGATAAAATCTATTACGGTTGTTGTGCCACCATATAATGCAGCGCGTGTGCCTGTTTCATACGTATCGCTGGAAAACGTTCCCATAAAAGGCATTTCCAAATGCACATGCGGATCTACAGCTCCCGGGAAAACCAATAAGCCTGTTGCATCAATTATTTCTTCTGCGGTAACAGATAAGTTTTTTCCTATCGAAGAAATTTTTTCTCCCTCGATAAAAATATCTGCGACATAATTATCCGCAGCAGTAACAATATTCCCGTTCTTTATTAATATCGACATTTTAAATCGCTTCTTTATTTATTAAATTTACTACTTTATAATTGCGCATAAAAATCAGGTATGTTATTCCTGAAACGAAAAAACCTACAAACCACGCATAATTATACAATTGCGAAATCCATGCAGGAAATGCATCGGCAGAAACTAGTTTGATTTGTAACAAAAACCCCGGCACATTTGGCGCTATGCCTAATAGTAATGCAATGATCGCCATCTTATTAAATCCATTTGCAAAACTGTACTGTCCTGTAGGTTCATACATTTCACTGACAGTCAATTGTTGTTTGCGAATAAAATAATAATCTGCGATCATAATACCGCCAATCGGCCCAAGCAAACTTGAATAAGCGATCAGCCAGGTAAAAATATAACCATTAGGATCTGCAATTAATTTCCACGGAAAGATCAGCACACCAATTACTCCTGTAATATAGCCACCGGTTCTGAAATTTATTTTTGACGGAGAAAGATTGGAAAAATCATTCGCCGGACTAACAATATTCGCAGCAATATTTGTTGCCAGGGTTGACAAAACCACAGCGATCATCGCAAAGCTTACTAATAATTTACTGTCAAATTTCCCTGCCAACGCAACCGGATCCCAAATCGTTTTTCCGTAAATAATAAAAGTTGCAGATGTAACTACTACACCAATAAAAGAAAACAATGTCATCGATGGTGGTAAGCCAATTAATTGTCCGACTGCTTGTGCACGCTGACTTTTCGCATAGCGCGTAAAATCCGGAATATTTAACGACAAGGTTGCCCAATAACCAACCATGCCTGTTAATGCAGGAAAAAAATAATGCCAAAAATTAGCCCCCTCTAATTTCGATGGTTGATTTAAAATAGGACCTAATCCATGTCCCGCTTTTATCGCCCAGAACAATAATGCCAATGCAGCCAATGGTAAAAAGAAGGCTTTAAAAACTAATAATTTTTTTATACTTTCTACTCCCAGATAAACAACATACATATTCAACAGCCAGAATAAAAAAAACATTAATGCAGGGCCTGTTTGCAATTGAAACGAAACAGGGAAAATTTGCGGCAATGTTTCTAAAGCCGGTATCCACAAACGAAACATTTGATATAAAGCAAAACCTCCTATCCATGTCTGAATACCAAACCAACCGCAAGCAACAATGGCTCTTAATACTGCAGGAATATTAGCGCCCTTTGTTCCAAAACTTGCTCTTGCAAAAACAGGAAAAGGAATGCCGTATTTCGCACCGGCATGTCCGTTCAATATCATCGGAATTAATACAACCGTATTGCCGATAAAAATTGTCAGTATCGATTCCCACCAATTCATTCCTCCTTCTATCAACGAACTTGCCAACATGTATGTTGGAATGCATAAACTCATGCTTATCCAAAGTGCCGCATAGTTGAACGTGCCCCATGTGCGTTTTTCTTGCGGAATGGGTGCGAGGTCTTCATTGTATAACGTGGAAGAATGTTCTGTCATTTTATTTATTAATCTATATATCCTTCTTTATCAGCAATCGTTATTGCTTCACTAATAATCGCTAACCCTTCACCGATCTGTTCTTTCGTTACACATAATGGCGGCGCAATAAAAATATATCCCCAACGTACAAAGGTGTACATGCCTAACTCTTTTATTTTAGCTGCTACTTTATTCATGACCACCATTTCATCCGGCCTGGCATTAAATGGTGCCATTGGTTCTTTTGTTTGTCTGTTCTTTACCAATTCAAGACAACCTAACAAACCTGTATTGCGCCAATCGCCGATCGATTTGTGTTTTTGTTTTAATAATTCTACTTGTTGATTCATGTATTGCTCCATCGCTAATACATTGTCAAATAATTTATCGTCTTCGTAAATTTTTAAGGTTGCTAATGCCGCAGCACAACTTACCGGATGCGCAGAGTACGTTAATCCTAATGGCAACATGGCATCATCATATTTTGCAGCAATTTTATCCGATACCATTAGACAACCAAAAGGTAAATAACCGCAAGTCAATCCTTTTGCCATCGTGATCATATCCGGAATGATGCCATGGTTTTCAAAACCAAACCACTTTCCTGTTCTGCCAAAACCACTCATCACTTCATCCATAATTAATAAAATGCCGTGCTTATTACAAATTTCTCTCACCGCTTTTAAGTAGCCTTTTGGATATTGCAAACAACCCGACGAGCCTGACTCTCCTTCTAATAAAATAGCAGCAATATTACCCGGGCCTTCATACGCAATTGTTCTTTCTAATTGTGCTACAGAATCTGTCAGCAAACTCTCTTCGCTGTGTGGCCAACGATATAAATAAGGAATATCAATATGTACAAAATTCGGAGCCTGTTGTGCATCCACAGGTAATTTTCTTGGATCGCCTCCGGCAGATAGAACGCCATAGGTTGAGCCATGGTAAGATTGATAGCGGCCGATGATTTTATGTCTCCCTGTATAAATACGTGCCAGCTTAATTCCATTTTCAATTGATGTAGCACCGCATAAAGTAAAGAATGCTTTATTCAAATCACCCGGGCAAATTTCCGACAGTTTCTTCCCCAACTCTCCACGGACTTCTGTAACACAACTTGGTGTAACATAGCTAATAGCCTGCATTTGTTTAGTAACAGCCTCGGTTATACGCTGATCTCCATGGCCAACATTTACATTCATCAACCCCGATGAAAAATCAATATGTCTTTTCCCCTCGTAGTCATACAAGTAAACGCCTTTGCCGTATTTTATAGCAAGAGGCGCAATGCCTTTTTGTTTACTCCAGCTAAACAAAGTGTGTTCAAGATTGTTTTCTATAATTTCTTTTGACGTAGACATTTTTATATCGAATTTAAAATAGTAATCAAATTTGCCTGAATAAAAAAGAAGTGTTTGATTTCAACACATCCTATTAATCATAAAACTCCTACCAAATCCACGTTAAGATTAACTCATCCAATTAACCCCAGCTTCCGGATTCCATTTAGTAGTACTCTTCTTTAATTTAGTCCAAAATTCTATGGAGCTTTTTCCTGTGATATCACCTACACCAAATTTACTTTCGTTCCATCCACCAAAAGAAAATGGTTCTCTTGGTACCGGTACACCTACATTTACGCCAATCATTCCTGCACTTGCATTGTCAATAATGTATCTTGCAGCGGCACCATTTTGTGTAAACACGCTTGCTGCATTTCCGTATGGATTTGCATTTTCAATGGCTAACGCTTCGTCGACAGTTTTGGTGCGCATGATCGAAATAACCGGACCGAAAATTTCTTCTTTCGCGATCGACATTTCAGGTGTTACAAAATCAATTACTGTCGGGCCAATGTAACTTCCTTTTTCTTTTCCGGCAACAACAACGTTTCTTCCGTCTACTAATATTTTAGCACCTTGTTGTTCTGCTTCAGTAATATATTTTTCAATTCTATCTTTCGATGCCTTGTTAATTACGGGACCCAAATTTTTACCGGCGATAATTTTTTGCGCTTCAGTTACAATTTTACTAATGATGTGATCAACATTTCCAACACCTAGCATTGCGCCGGCAGCCATACAACGTTGCCCCGCACAACCACTCATACTCGCTACAACATTAGCGGCTGTCATATCTTCTTTTGCATCCGGCAGAACCAGTAAATGATTTTTTGCACCGCCTAATGCTAAACATCTTTTATAATTTGATGTGGCTCTTTTGTAAACGATCTTAGCTACTTTGGTTGAACCAACAAATGATATCGCCTCAATTCCCGGATGATCGCAAATAGCATTTACCATATCAACATCTCCATGAACAATATTAAATACGCCATCAGGCAAACCGGCTTCTTTTAATAATTGAGCAATTTTGCCAATGCTTAACGGAACCTTTTCTGAAGGTTTAATGATCATGCAATTGCCCAATGCGATGGCATTCGGTATCGTCCAATTGGGTACCATGCTCGGAAAGTTAAATGGAACGATCGAAGCAACAACGCCTAGCGCTACATGTTCTGTTCTACACTCAACACCTTTACTAACTTCTAATATTTCGCCAGTTACTAACTGCGGCAATGATGTGGCAAATTCTGTTAACTCAATACATTTTTCTATTTCAGCAACTGACTCACTATATATTTTACCATTTTCTTCGCTGCACAATTCTGCTAGTTCCTTTAAATTCTTTTCTAATAAGTATTTATAGCGAAAGAAAACCTGCACACGTTCCTTAATCGGTGTTCTGCTCCAGGAAGGAAATACAGCTTTTGCAGATTTTACCGCATTATCCAGATCTTTCGAAACTGATAAAGGTACCCTGGATAATAAAGTGCCGTCAACAGGAGATATTACTTCTAACGATTTATCAGAAGAAGCATTTACAAATTTGCCGTTGATATAATTTTGGACAGGAGAATACTTCATTGTTGTTTTTTAGACTGAAAGAGATTGATTCTGTAATTTAATCATAAAGTAGCAGGTAGCAAGTGGTTCGCATCAGACATCTGATCTTGCGATTTAATTCTAATTACCTGATAATCTATTCAAAAACTACGGTTTTGTTTTTATAGACAGAAACCCTATCTTCAAAAACCAATCTGAGTGCTTTAGCCAAAACGGCCGTCTCTATCTCTTTTCCCGCTTTCATCATGTCCGCTGCCGTTAGTGAATAATTTACCGGAATAATTTGTTGCGCGATGATCGGGCCTTCATCTAGTTCGTCCGTTACAAAATGCGCTGTAGCACCAATTAATTTTACGCCACGCTCAAATGCCTGTTTATATGGATTTGCTCCTGCAAATGCCGGTAAAAAAGAATGATGAATATTAATCAGTTTCATAGGGAATTTTGCCACGAATCCGGGTGATAAAATACGCATAAATTTTGCCAGTACGATATAATCGAAAGGCTGGTGCTCGATTTTTTCAATCACCTTTTGTTCAAATGTTTCTTTGCTTATTTCTTCATGAGAAACTAAATAAAAAGGCACATCAAAACGTTCGCAAATATTTTGTAATGTATCATGATTACCGATCACACATTGAATTTGAGCACCCAGGGTTCCAAAAAAGTTTCTTATTAATATATCTGCCAGACAATGGTATTCTTTTGTAACAAGAATGACCACTTTTTTCTGGGGCAGTTCATTGATCGTTATTGTAACATCTTTTGGCAATACTGCTTTTAGCTTTGTTTCCAGCGATGCTTCATCTTTATGTTTCTCAATTTCTAACCGCATATAAAAGCGGTTTTCTATTGTATCTACATGCTCCCGCATGGAAATAATATTAAGCTGCTCTTTTGCTAAAACGCCTGAAATAACGGCAACTAATCCGACCTGATCTTTACACTGAATTACGATGATCATACCCAAAATATTTATAGAAAAAATATACAATATTAACGGAATATAACGTTATAGTTATGGCTATGCAATATGAATGATTTAATTTTAGGTACAACCCGCTAACTACGTTAACTGGCTCTTTATAACGAAATGAACTAACACTTCTTCTTATGTGATACAATATCACTTTTTATTTGCCATTTAGTAATGTATAAAATAAACAAGCAAGGCCATATCGGCTTTGCTGAATACTTAATTTTCTAATTATGAATCCCCGTAAAATCTTTATTACGATCTCACTTATTGTTACATCCCTGATTCTGCTTTGCGCCTGTTTTTGGCACAGCTCATTATTTGCTTTTGTTATAGCAGCACCATTATTTTTTATGGGCGTTCAGGACATGTTACAAAAAAGACATTCAGTAAAACGCAACTTTCCTGTGATCGGCAGATTGCGTTATTTGTTTGAAAAAATTCGCCCGGAAATTTATCAGTATTTTATTGAATCGGATACGGATGGTACGCCGATCAACCGTAACGACAGAGCTGTAATTTATCAGCGTGCGAAACAGCAAATCGATACCGTGCCATTTGGGACACAGCAAAATGTTTATCAGGAAGGATACGAATGGATGACACATTCTATTCAACCGATCGATTTTAAAAATATGGATCATAGTCCGCGCGTAATGGTTGGAACAGAACAATGTAAACATCCGTACAGCATGAGTATACTAAATGTATCAGCTATGAGTTTTGGCGCACTAAGTAAAAATGCTATTGAAGCATTGAACGGCGGTGCAAAAATTGGCGGCTTTGCACATAACACCGGCGAAGGTGGAATGAGCCCTTATCATTTAGAACCATGCGGAGACCTGATCTGGCAAATAGGTACCGGCTATTTTGGTGCTCGCACACCGGACGGCAAATTTTCTGATGAAGCTTTCAGAAAAAATGCTACGCTACCTCAGGTTAAAATGATCGAATTAAAATTATCACAAGGCGCAAAACCAGGGCATGGAGGTATTTTGCCGGCTATTAAAAATACGCCCGAGGTTGCTGCAATTCGTTTAGTAGAACCGGGTATTACAATTTATTCACCGCCATCACATAGTGCTTTTTCTTCCCCGGTTGAATTGATACAATTCCTTAGCAAGATGCGTGAATTATCAGGAGGCAAGCCCGTTGGATTTAAATTATGTATCGGTATAAAAGCAGAATTTATTTCTATCTGCAAAGCCATGATAAAATTGAACAGTTACCCTGATTTTATAACAATAGATGGTGGCGAAGGAGGCACTGGTGCTGCACCTGCAGAATTCACCAATTCAGTTGGTATGCCTATGTTGGATGGATTAGTTTTTGTTGATAATACGCTTCGCGGATTTGGTATTCGTCAACATACAAAGCTGATCGTTTCAGGAAAGATATTAAACGGTTTTCATATTGTAAGAGCGATGGCGCTTGGCGCAGATGCTTGTAACAGCGCACGTGCTATGATGATAGCTTTAGGTTGTATCCAGGCATTGCAGTGCAATACGAATACCTGCCCTACAGGTGTTGCTACACAAAACCCATCTTTATCAAAAGGATTGGTTGTGGAAGATAAAAAACATCGCGTAGCAAATTTTCATAAACGTACGGTTGAAAGTTTTGCAGAACTGATGAGTGCCGCAGGATTAAGTGATCATTCAAAACTAGATCGCTCGTATATCTACAAACGCGTGTCAACAAATGTTATAAAAACCTACGAAGAAATTTATCCGACTATGATCGATGGTAGTTTTCTGAATGGGCAATTAGTAAATGGGGATCATACCAGTATTAAATAATAATTTAAAGGCCAAAAGTGAAAACCAAAAAGTTAAGAACTACTTTCTGCTTTTTGGTTTTCACTTTTGAATTATTTAACCTTGACCACTATATACGGCTTCACTTCCCGCCAACGCGTTGGAGGATTTAAAAACTGCAGACTTAATCCTGTTACGTGAAAATCATCGCCTGTGTATTCAACAGTATATTTCTTTCCAGAATTATTTACATCAGCCAGTTTGTTTTTATACAAGATCAAATAATCACCTGATGACAGTTGACTAATCAAATCATTTTCATGAATAAGTGCCTGAGCATAAAAATCAAGTGAGTGAATATCTTCTATCTGGTATAAATAAAAATGATCGACAGGAAGTTTATTGTTATGTGCCCATCTGCCTACCGAACTCCCCATTTGATAACTTAACAACGCAGGATAAACTGCATAATTCAAAAACAGGTTAACACCCATTATCGTATACAAACAAATAGTAAGCAAGCGTGGCAAAGGCTGTGCTTCTCTAAAAAATAAATATAAAAAGCCGATAAAAAATATCAATGCTACAATAGCAACCCAGATAGGAATGTTTCCAAAGCAATAACTTAATAAAAATATCAGCGCGATCCACAGCAATGTAAAAATTACAAAATGCAGCCACACTAATGTATTTCGTAATTTAAAACTGTATTCATTTTCAAAAAATAATGTGTATAAAAACTTAGCTGTAATAATCGCAGCAAAAGGAAACACGACAAAAATGTAATGAGGTAACTGATATTTGCTCATTCCTAAAGCCAGGTAAGTTAATATAAATCCTCCTGTTGTTATCCACTCCTGATCAGCATGTAACTTGAATTTTTGTTTGATCAATTGCTTTACTTCCATATAAAACGCGATCAGGAAAAACAATATCCATGGTAAGAATGACCACAACATATTTTGTAATAAGAAAAATACATTTGCGCCATTGTTCCATTGAGATTCGCCTGTGATACGGCCAAAGCTTTGTGTCCAGAAGTAAAAACGCAAGCCCGATACACCTGTTTTATCAATAACATGTTTTTCAGGATGCAGGTCAAATTGTTGATATAAACCAATGCACATCGGCACTAGCAGCAACCCAATGATCACAACACCCAAAATATATTGCCATTTAAAGATCATTTTAAAATTTCTTTGCAAAATAATTTGCGAGCCAAATGCGAAGATTGGCACAAACAAAGCGATTGGCCCTTTTGTTAATAAACCACCGGCAATACCAATTGCGGCCAGTACAAAATTTTGTATTTTATCATATTTATACCATTCAGCCATTTGCCAAATGCTAAAAATTACCCAGCTCATTAAGATAGTATCTGTACGTACATCATGCCCAATTAAAAAAAGTGCCTGGCAAGATGCCAATACAATTGCAGCCAGCATCGCTACTTCTTTTTTATAATAAAGGCCGGCAAATTTGAAGGTTGAAAAAATAGCAAATAGTGCAAAAAGAAAAGAAGGAAAACGATAGGAAAAATTATTAATGCCGAATATTTTCATACTCAGCGCGCTTACCCAAAATAAAAACGGAGGTTTGTCTAAGTAATCTTTTCCAAAATCATACACCTGCAAAAAGTGTCCGGAAGCTAACATCTCTCTGCTCATGGATGCATACTGTGCAGCATCAACATCCATTACATCAATTCCAAAACCGATCAGGTAGATAATAATAATACCTGCAAAAATTTGCGCTGATAGTTTAAGCATAAGAAGCTTTTCGGTCAAGTTTAACTAAAGGGCCGTTTCTTTTTGTAAAAATAGTAGCTGTTATCCAGGCAACAAAACAACCAAGTATTGCACCCGCCAGTATATCAAAAGGATAATGTACCCCAACGTAAACCTGTGCATAACAAATGATCGCAGCCCAAAGAAATAAAAGGTAAATCCAGTTGCCTGTAAAAGAACGCAAAGTCAGAAAAAGAAACATCGCTAAACCAAAATGATTGGCTGCATGCGCAGAAGTAAAACCGCCCCCGGTTCCGCAATTGGCCAGTAAATGTACCTGTGCTCCAAATTCCGGATCGCAACATGGCCTTGGCCTGCCGACTAAAGGTTTAAATATTCTACTACTAATGCTATCGGTAATCCCTACAGTAATAACACCATATACTATCAGCCACCATCCTTTTTTTCCGAAATTATAGACTACTAATATTATTAAAACAATGTACAATGGAACCCATGTTAACGGATCACGTAAGATCGGCATTAATTTATCAAAAAAAGGATTTTGACAATCCCGGTTCACCTTCAAAAAAAGCCACTTGTCAAGATCAATTATTTTTTTCATTCGCGCTGTATATAAATTACTTAGGGGGATAAAGCTAACAGCAAAATTAGAAAGGTTGTGTTAAGAAATCGTAAAACTTTAAATGGTAACAGATTTCCTAAATTTTTACGTTTAAGTCCTTTACAACATTAACTTGCAGTAATAGATACCCTAACCGTAAAAGAAATATTTTTTAATAATACCAATCGGTATACATTTGTACTGTACAAGAGAAATAAAATGAGTAAAGCAGAAAAAACCAGGCAATTTATCATTGAAAAAACTGCACCAATCTTTAATACAAAAGGATATGCAGGTACATCATTGAATGATATGACTGCTTCTACCGGTTTAACCAAAGGGAGCATCTATGGTAACTTTACCAATAAAGATGAAGTGGCACTCGCTGCATTTGATTATAACCTGCAACAGGTTAGCAATATCATCAGCGATGAAATGAGCAAAAAAGAATCCATTCAGGACAAATTATTAGTATATGTTACTGTTTATAGCAACTGTTTAAAACAAACATTTCCTACAGGTGGTTGTCCAATTTTAAATACCGCTATTGAAGCGGATGATACACATCCGGAATTAAGAAAAAAAGCGATAGCAGCAATTTTCTCCTGGAAAAGCAAGATCACTAAACTGATAGAAAAAGGTATTGAGAATAAAGAGTTTCACCCATCGGTAGATGCGGAAGAGATTGCGCTGACTATTATTGCAATGATAGAAGGTGGCACAATGTTGGCAAAGCTTACCGGTAAATATGACCACAGGAAATCTGTAATGAAATCTGTAGAAAGATTAATACACGGCTTAACAAAATAATTTAATAAAAAAGAGAGTATAGTTAAAATAACAGATTTGCTTAACAGGCTTTTATAAAAAGGCTGAAAAACAGTGGGTTTGAGATATCTAATGCTATATAAAATTTGTATCTATCATCTCCTCGGTCATCCTTTATTAACAATCAATCCTGTGTCATAAGAAATGTAATTGGAAAAATTGTATCTTGGAGATCACACATATTTAACCATTAAAAATAATTACAACCATGAACACTAACATCGGTATATCAGATGCCAACACAAAAGCAGTTGCATTAGAACTAAACAAATTATTAGCCAATGAAGTTGTATTGTACACCAAAACACGTAATTACCATTGGAACATTGAAGGATCTAACTTTTTAGAGATTCATAAATTTTTAGAAGGCCAATACGGAGATCTGGAAGAAATAATTGATAGCGTTGCTGAAAGAATACGCACTATCGGACATTATGCAGAAGGTAGACTGGTAGATTTTTTAAAGTTAACCTCTTTATTAGAGCCTGATAATACGTCTGATCAAAAGAAACAATTAAAAAATTTATTAGATGATCACGAAACGATCATACGCGAACTACGTGTACTGATCACAAAATTTTCTGATGAAAATAAAGATCTTGGCACCAGTGATTTTGTTACCGGCTTATTAGGTAAACATGAAAAAATGGCCTGGTTTCTTCGCTCTTACGTTAAATAAAAAATAATCAAAAACGAATAAGCCTTCTCATAAACTATTATGTGAGAAGGCTTGTTTATTAATAGAGATCTTGCTAATAACAACATGCTTTATATATTTGTGATAATCCAATTTACAATTACTGCTGATAAGCAATTATGAAAAGATTTGCCCTGTTCTATTTATTTTATTTTTCTATTACAGCTGCATTAGGTCAGGCTAATACTGTTAAACATGAACTTGGATTAATTACAGAAAATGATTCTTATATATCTGAATACCAGGATAAATATTATACCAACGGATTTTTTTTATTTTACCGGTACTTAGCGAATAACAATAATAAAAACATCAACAAAAAAATAATAGAATTGAGCGCCGGTCAGCAGATTTATAATCCTTACCACGGCGATGTTTATTTACAAGCATTACAAGACAGGCCTTTTGCAGGCTATCTATTCGCACAGGCAAGCATTAATAAATTTTATCAGGATGAATCTGTTTTGAAATTATCTGGTCAGCTTGGTGTATTAGGGCCCGCATCACAAGCGCAGGAAGTACAGGAAGCCTATCACGGCTGGTTTCAATTCTACGAACCTACAGGTTGGCAATATCAAATACACAATGCATTGGGTGCGCAACTTGGTTTATTTTATTCTGCTAAATTATATCCATCGGCACCCAGTGAACAAATTGATGTGCATGGATTTACAGATCTAAAATTGGGGACCATTTGTACATCTGCTACAGTTGGCGTTATAAGTAGAGTTAGTCTTACAGATCTATTGCCCATATTCAATTCAAACTTATACGGCGCATCGGTAGGAAAACGTAATGCCGGTGATAAAGAAGCTTATTTTTATTTATCACCGCGACTTAATTATACTTTATATGATGCGACTATTCAGGGAAGTCTGTTTGATAAAAGCAGTCCGGTTACTTATGGTATAGTTCCTTTCAGGCTCAATGTAGAAGCGGGTGTACGTTTTCGTTTCAGAAAAGTAAATTTCTCTTACGGTATAATTTTCAATTCGAAAGAAGTACAAAACGAAATGGACAAAAGAGATCAATATGGAAGTATTGCTATCTCTGTTCTCCTATAATTATTCACTGATCTCGTATGCACGCAATTTATTTTTAATAGTGGTCATTTCATCCTGCAGCTTGTTTACTTTTTCTAATAAATAAGCGATCGTTTCAATTCCTTCCAGATTTATATCAAGATCATAATGTAGCCTTGCCAGTTTTTCCAAATGTCCTAATTGATCCGCCGGTATAAAAATGGTTTCTTTTACCACAACAATTTCTATCAATCCGGATTGATGAAGCGAATGAATAAAAGATATTTCCATATTATGATAAATGCAAAATTGATTAGCATCTATTAAATTCTCTGTTTGTGTCTGCATAACATTATAATTTAGACAATTCAGTAAACAGTGCTTTTTGTTTTTCCGTAAGGTTAGTAGGTATTTTAATATGATAGGTTACGTATAGGTCACCGAACTCGCCTTCTTTTTTATAGACAGGGGCCCCCTTTCCTTTTAAACGTATCTTAGTGCCATTCTGTGTTTCAGGTGTTACTTTTAATTTCACTTTACCGTTTAAAGTTTCTACCATTACTTCTCCACCTAATATTGCGGTATATAGATCAATTTCTACTGTCATATTCAAATCATTTCCTGAACGTTTAAAAATAGGATGGTTAGTAATTACAAAAGTGATATACAGATCACCTGCCGGGCCACCATTTACACCTGCACCACCATGTCCTTTTAACTTAATTATTTGTCCGTTCTCAACACCTGCAGGTATGGTAATGCGGATATTTTTCCCATCAACAGTTAATGTTTGCTGATGTGTTGTAAAAGCTTCGGTTAAACCTAGTTTTATTTCCGTGTTATAATCTTGTCCGCGATATTTTGTTTGGCGTTTGCTTCTGCTACTTCCGCCAAACATCGATCCAAAGAAATCAGAAAAATCATCTTCGCTAAAATCGTTGAATTGCCCTCCCTCATTACCGCGTGACCATTGTTGTGATCTGCCTGCTTGCGCGTATTGATCGCCATGCTGCCAGTCTTTTCCGTACTTATCGTATTTTTTTCTTTTTTCAGGATCGCTTAATACTTCGTTTGCTTCATTGATCTGCTGAAATTTTTTGTGTGCTTCTTTATCATTGGGATTAAGATCGGGATGCAACTTCCTCGCCAATTTTCGGTAGGCGCTTTTTATTTCGTCGGCTGAGGCCGTTTTTGCTAGTCCCAGCGTTTTATAGTAATCAATGAAATCCATTGTTGTTATTTTGTATGTGCGAATTTACTGAAAATAAAAAGCCTTTATGGAATAAATTGCATTCATAAGTATCGGCTTTGAAATAATTTTCATACCATTCAGATGTAATTAATTCAAGATGCTATTACTAAATGTAGGCATTTTAAAATCAAAAAGCCACTGAAAGAAGTGGCTTTTATAATAATTAGTATTGAGATAAAAAGATACTAATATTAATTTGAAATTATAACGGTTATCGTTTACCAAGCTGCAATAATAGCTCCCATTACAATCATTACAATTAGTGAACAAACTACTTCAAACAACCATAGTTTATAATTTCGCCCCATCCAGATAACCTCAATTGATGAAGATGTAACTAAAAAGCCTAACCATAGCCATATTGCTAAAATTACGCCTCCAAAAATTCCTTTTCCACCTATGTAAGGTGATGCCGAAGCAAACAAATAAATAACCGCCAAAACAAAAGCAGTTACAAATTGAGCCAATAAATTCCATAACATTTTTGGAATCATATCTGCAAACTTCTCGTTCCCCGTAGGATGAACATTTGCTAATTTCATCCATAGTTTTCCGGTCAAAGGCCCATGAAATAAAAATCCAAGAATAAAAGCGGCAATTGCTGCAACACTTACGGCAAGTAAATTAATTGACATCATAGTGGTTTGTTTTATTGTGAATTAAATATAATTCGTAGATCATTTTAACGTGCATTTGAATACTTACTAAACGCTAATTTATCAAAATCTATTTTATTATTATCCTGATATTGATTTTTCTTAGCTGGGTTGTCAGATATGTCTTCATAAACAGTTGCGTCTTTATGCAGAACAAACTGACCAGTTGTTTTATCGAATTTAAATGTTATAATTCTTGTCCAGCGTTCATTATTGTCACCACCATAATGCTCAATTGAAAAATATTCTTTTTTAACAACAACGTGACTATAGGGATCGCAACAAACACCACCACAAAATTTGCACAAAACGATACTATCATTCCTGGCAAACAGTATAAATTGTTTGTCAGCATTACCTAACAATATTAATAATGGCCTAGTGTCGCCTACCTGGTTACTATCAAGAAGGAGTATAACATCTTTATTTCCATCCTCATTAAAATCTCCTGAAGCACTATCCAGTAATTTAAAATTCTTAGGTATGAATGACTGAATAGTTTGCTGTTGTGCAAATGAGGCTTGCACGATAAATATTGGAATTGCAATTAAGAGAACAGTTTTGAGTATAGTCCTTCGATAGTGCATAACACGAATATATGTGGTTTAAATCGTAGCTATTAAAAGTATTGGTTAGCTCATTTCTTTCTCAGTAGAAGGGCTGCCATTTTATCTCCTTAAATAAATATACAACAAAGGTATAATTCTACATTGTGTGATAATATTATGTTCATGTAATAAGGGTGATTTTATTATTTTTATGAATGGAAATGAATAGAATCGCGTACAAAAAGATCAGTAATACTGATAAGAAATCTATCGAACTTATAGCTTCCTGGTATTTAAAAGAATGGAACATCCCAATTGAAACTACGACAAAACAGCTTTCAAGTTTTGTGATCGATAATGGTAATGTGCCATTTCAAATTTTAATGCTACTTAATAATGAGCCTATTGCTACAGGTGGAATTTATAATCATGTTGGCTTACTCTATCGCGAGCCTAGATTTAAAATATATACTCCATGGCTTGCACTAGTTTATACTACACCGGAAAATAGAAACAAAGGTTATGGCGTACTTCTTTGTAAGAAAATTGAAGCACTATCAAAAGAGATTGGATTAAAGGAGATTTTTCTTTTTACACATACAGCAGAATCACTTTATAAACGTCTTAGTTGGCAACAAGTTGAAAGGATTGAGCTGAATGGCAAAAATATAGTAGTGATGAAGAAAGAGATTTAGATTCTCTTGTTGAAAATAAAAAAATCTGGATGCCAGCCACTAAATTCCTGGCATGAACTATTGTATTATTTGAAATGCACACAGTAGTAAATAATCTTACATTTGCTAGCATTATAACAGCATATCCGCTAATGAAACTTAAGCTGCAAGATGAAAAAACAGGTGGTGACTTTCTTCTTTTAAAAGAAGAAGACGGCTTTGATCGTTTGTATTTCAGCCGTGACCGATCCAATAAATATTTTACGATAGCGTGGAATCCCGGAGAAAGCCAGGTTGTAACTATTGACGATACAGAATATAAATTTTTACCTAATAGCCTGCTTACTCTTTTATTTGACCAAACGTTTAGTTTTGAAAGACCCACAGATATTGTTGCCTGGCAGTTTAATCGTGAATTTTACTGTATCATTGATCACGACAGCGAAGTAAGTTGCGTAGGCTTCCTGTTTGGAACCACCGACCATTTATTTATTCAATTGGATGAGCCGGCACAGCAAAGGTTGAAATTATTACTGGATGTTTTTATTGAAGAGTTTAAAACATCGGACAATATTCAAAATGAAATGCTGCTTGTATTGTTGAAGCGACTTATTATTTATGTAACAAGGTTGGCCAGATCTGAATATGTGCCTGTAAAAAAAATACAAGAAGAGAAATTTCATATCATCCGGAAATTCAATTTGTTAGTAGAAAAGAATTTTCGTTCAGAGCACTCGGTAAGTTTTTATGCCGGGGAACTGTGCAAATCGCCCAAAACCATCTCCAATCTTTTTGCTATTTATAACCACAAAACCCCTTCGCAGGTTATTCAGGAAAGGATATTGATCGAAGCAAAGCGGCTATTATCTTACACTGAAAAATCAATCAAACAAATCAGCGCTGAATTGGGCTTTGAAGATGTGTCGCATTTTTCCAACTTTTTCAAAAAACTAGTCCTTTCATCGCCGCTCGATTTCAGAAATGCTGCCGTAATTTCAAAATAGGGAAATAATTGCAACTAAACGGGAAATACCTTCATTAACCACGCCCTCTTTCCATTGCATCTTTGTATCGTTGATTCAAACAAAAACTTCAACACCAATTATCATGGAAAAGAGAACAGTAAAAAACACATTGAAAGCCGGTTTATTAGCTGCAACAATCGCTTTATCAGCTACAACAGGTGCAATTGCACAAACCGTTAAAAACGTAGTATTGGTACATGGTGCCTTTGCCGATGGCTCAGGGTACAAAGGAATTTATGAAGTACTTACTAAAGAAGGTTACCATGTAACAGTTGTACAAAACCCATTGACTTCACTGGAAGATGATGTTACTGCTACAAAACTGGCGATAGATCAGCAAGATGGTCCCGTTGTGCTTGTAGGTCATTCATGGGGTGGTGCAGTTATCACCGAAGCAGGAAATGATCCAAAGGTTGTAGCGCTGGTATATGTTGCAGCCTTTCAGCCCGACAATGGAGAATCGGCTTTGCAATGGTTCCAATCAATGCCACCTGCAGCAGAAAACGGTGTATTACCTCCTGATGCTAAAGGAATTGTTTACTATGATAAAGATAAGTACCATGCCGGTTTTTGCGCTGATCTAAGTAAAGAAGAATCCGACTTTATGTATGCATCCCAGGGATCTTTTTATGCAAAATGTTTTGTAACACCAATCAAACATGCCGCATGGAGAGATAAACCAACCTTTGGTGTTGTTGCAACCGAAGATAAAAGTATCCAACCAGACATCGAACGTACTATGTACAAACGTTCCAATACAAAAGTAACCGAAATAAAAGGCAGCCATGCTGTGTATGTATCACAACCTGAAAAAGTTGCTGATGTAATTATAGAAGCAGCTAAGAGTGTATCTGCAGGTAAATAATACAGCGATCATAAATCATGATACATAAAAGAACTTCGTTTACTTAATTGTAAATGGAGTTCTTTTATATTAGTAATGTTTCAGGAGTTAAAAAGTTATTATGGCAATTACAGTCAAATCATTATCTACATCATATTCCTTAAAAACACAAAAGCCACTACTAGAGTGGCTTTCATGATATTTAATGTCGGGATGGCAAGATTCGAACTTGCGACCTCCTCGTCCCAAACGAGGCGCGATAACCGGGCTACGCTACATCCCGAACGTAAAACTATTTGTATGGGTTTATTGGGAGCACCCTAACAAGACATTATATAAGAACTTTCTGCGGAGAAGGTGGGATTCGAACCCACGGTACAGTTTAACCCGTACGACGATTTAGCAAACCGTTCCTTTCGGCCACTCAGGCACCTCTCCTACCTGACCTTATTTTACTAAGGGGTGGCAAAAATACAATTCGATAACGTAACTCCCAAAAGAAAATGATAATAATCTGGAAATATATTTTTTGAGGGGAATTTTGTCTGAATTGGGATTCATCAGATTAAGGGATTTGCGGAGTAAGGCTTGTTTATTAATTGCAGATAATAACAAGAGTTATAGCTTACTCTCTTCCAAGACTACGGTAGTTTTTCAAACTACCGTAGTCTAAAAAACTGTTTAATTAATTCGTCAATAACAACTTGAGCGATTACAAATAAAGTCTTTGCTACGCTCTGAATAGCAAAAAATAGATTATGTGATAAATCGCTTTTTAAAATTTGACAACTTTGTCAACTTTTTTTCGGGTAAGTTGGTATAAAACAAAATTCTTCGCTGCGCTCTGAATAATAAGCAAGAAGCGTAATAGTGATTATGAAGATTAATATTTAATCCTTCCAATCAAAGTAATCATCCCAAATCCATGTTCAGACAAAATCAAAAAAAATCCGGATTCATCACTGAATCCGGACCTGTATTTTTAATGTAGAATTTTACATAGCTGCTAATTGAACTTTTTGTTGCAATTCCAATACGCTTTCTTTAAAAAGGCTATCGGTATCCATAATATCTTTTACTGTCTGGCAGCTGTGGATTACTGTGGTATGATCTCTTCCGCCAAAATGTTCACCAATTGTTTTTAATGAGTTTTTAGTGAAAGCCTTAGCTAGGAACATCGTGATCTGGCGAGCCTGAACGATCTCGCGTTTACGTGTTTTTTGTAATAGCTTATCGTAAGGAACATCGAAGTATTCGCATACCATCTTCTGAATGGCATCTATCGTAATTTCTTTGCTGGATGATTTTACAAAATTGCGTAAAACCTTCTTAGCCAATTCAAGGTCAATTTCTCTTTTATTAAGTGAAGATTGAGCTAGCAATGAGATCATCGCACCTTCTAACTCACGGATATTGCTATTGATATTGTAAGCGATGTATTTTACTACTTCCTTCGGCATTTCAAGGCCGTCGTTCTTCATTTTCTTTTCTAAGATCTCGATCTTCGTATCATAATCAGGCGCCTGTAGATCTGCGCTCAATCCCCAACGGAAACGGCTTAATAATCTTTCCTGAACACCTTCCAAATCTTTAGGTGGCTTATCACTTGTTAAGATCAATTGTTTACCGCTCTGGTGCAAATGGTTAAAAATAGAGAAGAATGCATCCTGAGATTTTTCTGCTCTGTTAAAAAACTGCACATCATCAATAATTAAAACATCTATCAACTGATAAAAATGTATAAAATCGTTAATGGCATTATTACGGCCATGATCAATAAACTGATTGATAAATTTTTCTGAGCTTACATACAATACCACTTTGTTTTGGTGAATGCGTTTAACCTCATTACCAATTGCCTGCGCCAAATGTGTTTTACCTAAACCAACGCCTCCGTAAATAACCAAAGGGTTAAAGGAAGTTGCACCTGGTTTTTCTGCCACAGTTTTACCTGCACGGCGGGCAACACGGTTGCAATCTCCTTCTATAAAACTATCAAATGTATAAGCGCTGTTTAATTGCGGGTCGATCTGCATCTTCTTCAACCCTGGTATTACAAACGGATTTTTAACCGGATTATTAATAACCAAAGGAAAATCCATTTCGTTATTAGCAAATGATTTAAAACCATGCCCCGGCACATCCATCGTTAACGGCTTGTTTTTGCTGTTACCGCTATCTACCATTATCCTATATTCCAGTCTTGCTTCTTTTCCTAATTCCCTTTTTAATGTTTTGGCTAATAAGCTAACATAATGTTCTTCCAGGTATTCGAAAAAAAACTGACTGGGTACCTGGATGGTTAAAACTTTGTCTTTTAAGCCAACAGGTTTAATAGGCTCAAACCATGTTTTAAAATGCTGCCATTCTACAATGTCTTTGATTATCTCAAGGCAATTAGTCCATACTTTATCAAAAACTTTATCCATTATACCTTAAGTATTTTAATATTTTTATTCTTATGTAATTTCTTTTATTCTTTTATAGCTGGGCAAAAAATTCGTCTTTCGATAGGGGTTTGAATTTTTGTCGCAAGACAGCGAATATCAAAACTTTTTGTTGAAAAAAAAATTTTTTTATTTGCTTGTTTTGCTACCTATCGGCGTAGCATAGTGTTCAGCTATTTTTTTAATTATTTTTTTACAATATTGCAGGCTAAACTTGACGGATTAGGTCGTTTATCTACCAATTTAGTGTACTAAAATCTTTTTTATCAACATTGTTGATATCGCCTTTAAACACTAATACACTGTGTATTAAAACGTAAAGTCAGCTTAATGGAAGATACTCAATTTTTCGGCTTTAACGAAAAAGAAATCTTAAAAATTTTTTCGGTAAATAAGTTTACTTTTGAAGACATAATTGATATAAAATGAGTTACGAATTAAACGGCAAATTAATAGCTAAATACGATACAGTTCAACGTACAGAAACTTTTAAAACAAGAGAGTTTGTAGTAGAAAAAAGTGAAGATATTAACGGTCGCGTTATTACCAACTACGTAAAATTTCAGTGCGTACAGGATAAGACCGCAATGGTTGATAAAGTAAATATTGGCGAAGATGTAAAAGTTCAGTTCAATATCAAAGGCAGCAAATGGGAAAAAGATGGCAAAGTGAATTACATCACTAATCTTGATGCCTGGAGAATTGAACAAGTATTAGCTTCTTCATCAGCTGCAGCTCCTGCAAAAGACAATGATTACTTAGAACCTTTAGATACATTTTCGGCTTCATCGCCTGACGCTATTGATGATTTGCCTTTTTAACCCCCTAAATCTCCCTGAAGGGGGACTTTAGGAGTTTAATATTTTTTAGACCTTTTCTGATTCATATAAATCAGAGCGAACTTTTAGGATGAATACCTAACGTTTATTTTATGCAACAAAAAATTACTCTCAAGCTTCGTGCTGCTGAAGCTGCTGATGACGCAGTTATTAGAAACCTGATCGCTAAAACTTCTAATAAGAAGCTTAGTTCCATAACGGGTTTTTATATCCTCAAAAAATCTATCGATGCCAGAAGTAAAATTGTTTGGGTAAACCTTACAGTGAATGCTTTCATTGATGAGCCTTTTCATGATCGTGCTGTAACGAAAATTGTTTTTCCTGATGTTAGTAAAGCGAGGAAGAAGGTTATCATTATTGGTGCGGGGCCTGCAGGTTTATTTGCCGCGTTGCAATTAATAGAGAGTGGTATTCAGCCAATTATTTTAGAGCGAGGTAAAGATGTTCGTGCAAGAAGGCGCGATCTTGCTGTGTTAAATAAAGAAGGTATCGTAAACCCCGATAGTAATTATTGTTTTGGCGAAGGTGGTGCCGGAACATATAGCGATGGTAAATTATATACGCGCAGTAATAAAAGAGGTAGCATAGATCGTATACTTAACCTGTTTGTTCAGTTTGGTGCCGAAGAAAAAATTATTTACGAAGCGCATCCGCATATTGGTACCAATAAATTACCGTACATTATTATCGCCATGCGAAAGCAAATAGAAGACAGCGGCGGCCAATTTTTATTTGAAAAGAAAGTGGTCGATTTTACTGTTGAGCATGAAAAAGTAACGGCTGTAAAAACAGCTGATGGAATTTATACAGCCGATGCGGTCATATTAGCAACGGGACATTCCGCACGAGATATTTTTGAATTATTACATAGTAAAAATATCCTGATAGAAGCAAAACCATTTGCACTCGGTGTTCGTGTAGAACATCCTCAGGCATTGATAGATAATATACAATACCATTGCACTGTTAGAGAAGAATATCTTCCTCCGGCTTCTTATAGTTTAGTACATCAGGTAAATAATAAAGGTGTGTTTTCTTTCTGTATGTGTCCGGGTGGTATTGTGGCGCCTGCTGCTACTGCTCCGGGCGAATTGGTAGTGAACGGCTGGAGCCCATCTAAAAGAAATAATCCTTTTGCCAACAGTGGCATGGTGGTAGAAGTTGGTTATGACGACCTGAAAACTTTAAAAGATTTTGAAGCCGTGACCGGTCAATCAACAACTACGTTAGATGGACCTTTAGGTATGATGTATTTTCAACAATACGTTGAGCGGAAAGTGTTTGCTGCTGGTGGCGGAAATTTTGTAGCACCCGCGCAAAGAATGATCGATTTTTCTAACGGAAAACTATCAACTTCTTTACCTGATAATTCATATTTACCCGGATTGAAGTCTGTTAATTTAAGAGATGTCCTACCTGATTTTATTTACAAAGCACTAGCCAAAGGCTTTATAGAATTTGGCAGAAAGATGAAAGGTTACTTCACCAATGATGCAGTAGTCATTGCAACAGAGAGCCGTACTTCTTCTCCTGTTCGTATTCCCAGGGATGCAGAAACACTGGCGCATCCACAGATAAAAAATTTATACCCCTGCGGTGAAGGTGCCGGTTATGCAGGTGGCATTGTTAGTGCCGCTATGGATGGTGAAAGAATTGCTTTATTGTTAGCGGAAGTTTTGTAAATGAATAGCAAAGTAATATACCCATGCAATAAAGAATAATTGCAATGGTATTCTAAACCATAAATATTCTGTACCCGGGCCTTCGGTATTCGCTTTTACAAAATTGATGTTCTCTTTTGCAGCGTTGATATTTGCCGGTAAGATGACGATGAAAAAGATGATCAGCAACCAACCCGTCACTACACAAAATTCAGGAATCAGTAAACCGATAGCTGCTGCTATTTCATCTGCTGCAGTAAAATAAACGATCTCTTTTCTAAATGGAATGCTTTCGGGGATCATTAAGGTCATGCCTTGTGCAAAAGCAAAATGACCAATCGCTGTAAATAATAACATGATCGACATAGCAACTCTACCTGCGAGCACGATATCAATACTTCCTAAAAATAATTTGGTAGCAAGCAAGCTTACAATGAACGCCGAAATCAATATTATAAGAGGTCTCATGGTGTTTGTTTTATATAATAACGCTTAGTTTCCGCTAATATTTCGTGTACTATCTTTTATGTTAGGAGCTATCTTTTTTGCACAATTCCGTTTACAAATTCGTCCCTCAGTTGATTATGCGATCGTAGTTTTTTTATCGGAATTTATTTTAATGATTGATGCCACAACTAAAATTGCCAGCACTCCAAAAAGTATGGCAGATGAACCAATGGTGCCAAAATTTAAGCCGCCCTTTGCAACTGGTTTCGTTAAGAGATCTCCAAAAGTCGCGCCAAAAGGACGTGTTAAAACAAAGGCTAACCAAAATAAAACAATTCTTGATATCCTGGTAAAATAATAAGCCAATACTATTAATGCTAATAAACTTCCGATCAATATTGCGCCACCTGAAAAACCTAAGCCTGAACTATCCGCTAAAAAATCTCCTAACGCAGTTCCTAAAGTATTGGAAAATAAAATGGCTGTCCAATAAAATATTTCGCCTCGCAGAGATTTGATATTTGTTACAGATAAAGAACCTTCTGTTATTTTCCAGGTGATCAATGTAATGATTAAAATACTAACCAATATTAATGAACCTGCTGCATATCCCAATCCAAGCGTACGATCCATAAAATCTGACATTGTTGTGCCAGCAGTGCTTGTAGCCAATATAACCAGCCAATATATTACTGGATGGAATTTTTTCGAAAAGAGTTGTATCAGCAAAGTGACAAAGAAAAAACTTAACAGAATAAGCGAACTGATCGCATAGCCAACATTCAATGTCATTGATAAAAGATCGCCTGCCGTTTCTCCCAAAGTAGTAGCACAGATCTTCATGATCCAGAAGGCAATTGTTATTTGCGGTAGTTTATTCATTTTATTTTTTTGTATCTGATGATGTATCAGTTGCAGGTAACGCTAAATTAATCCCTCCTGTTTTTAAAGCTTCTAAAATCTCTACCATTACATTACTTCTTGTAGACCCAGATTTTGACAGATCCGGTATCCAGAATAACACTCTTATATCAATACCATTATCGACAAATGTTTGCAAAATTACCGCAGGTGCAGGTTTTTGTAAAATATGCTTGCTGGCAGTAAGCGCGCTTGTTATAATATTTTTTACATCCTGCACATTTACATCTAACGGAACTGTAATAGTAAATTCAACCTGTTTGCTAAGGTCATGCATTGTCCAGTTAATTAATGGTTGTGATAATAGATCACCATTAGGGATGATGATATCAGCACCTTGCCCATTTTTTATTTTGCTTGAGCGAACACCTATCTCTTGCACAGTTCCGGCTTTGCCACCAACTTCAATTTGATCTCCCACTTGTATTGGCCGTTCAAATGCGAGGATAACTCCGGATACCAAATTGTTTACAACATTTTGTAAACCGAAGCCAATACCTACGCCGAGTGCACCTAATATTAATGATAGTTTATCTAATGGAATTCCTGCAGCACCAACGGCAAGTAAAAAGCCGGCTGTCCAGATTGCTAAACGAATCAACAACATCATTGAACCAATTTTACTTTGCTTCCCGGATGTTTTTTGGTCACCAAGAAAAAAACTAATAAAGCCTGATATAATTGATGAGCACCAAAGAATAGCAAAGAATATCGCTATGCTGGCAAAAGTAAAAGTCATGGTACCAATACTTCTTTGTGCATTTAAAAATATACCTAACATTATAGTAAACGGATCATACAATGTCAGGTCGCGGATCAAAGATACTATCCATACGATGCTTGCGATGATCCATAATATTTTTTGAAACCGCGATTGTAATTCTTTATAATTTATAAAATCAGAGAACCTGCTATCATGGTATGCTTCTGATTGTATATACACTGCTTCTAATACCATGGCACAAAATACTTTTAACGTAATGCCTAAGACAAGGCATTGTATAGCACTTACCCCACAAATTTTAGCTAATGATACACGGCCCGTTAAATTAAATACGATAGAAAATACCGACAGTATTAATGTAAAAAATGCCAGCGCTTTTGTAACAGGCGACTCCGGTATTGTTACAAAGTGTTCATTTTTATGTTGAATTATCTTAACGCAAATGATGATCAATGCGATAGCTGCAACAAACAACCCCCATCTTTCTCCTAAAGCAGATTCCAATAAAATATCATCCAATGCATAATATACCCACAGTATGCAAAGTGCCAACCATAAAAATTTCGACAACCTTGTCAGATAAGGAAATAATAAATAACACAAAGCCGCCATACGCAATACTTCATTTGCGTGTAAATACGACATTGGTGGATTTCCGAAAAAAAATGGCGAGTACGTAAAAAAAGACATCAAACAACCAATGATCACAGATCGTTTTAAAAAATTTACCGGCTCTAATGTTGCGATTGGATTATCTGATTTTTTGATGCGCCACATATTAGAAAGGCACCACCCTGTAATTAATATCAGTACCAAAAAACCTAAGGTTACTATGTTAGACTTAGAAGATAAATACAACATAGTGATCTTAGCAGATCTGTTGAGCGACTGAGTTGTTAAGGTTCCCAAAGATTCTTTGTAGTCCGATTCACGCGCACTAAACAGAGCAGGTTCTTCCGGGAACCACATCGCGGCCTTTTTTGAAACCACACGATAATTCAAATCAGCAACTAAATCATTTGCCTGCAAAAGATCAACTGATACCTGGTTGTGTAACAGGTTAACTTTTACAATAGATATTTTCTCTACGGAATCAAGATGTTGTGCTTTATCACTAACATTTCCTAATTGATCAGCAAGGTCGGAATCATTTACTATAGTTAAATCAAATGCAGGATCTGCTAACAGCTTATTTATTTCATTATTGCTTTTCGTTAATTGATCACTGTAATTGGAAAGATTTTTTTGATAGGTTGCTAAATCTGTTTGACTTTCTTTAATTATTATTAAGGCACTGTTCAAGCTACGCAAATTCATTGCAAACCCTTTTTTATCAATCCTCGCTCTAAAACCATCTAACCTTCTCTCTATATCCGGCAACGCATCTTCAATAGGAGAAAGGTTTAGCGTATGTTGTATAATGTTATCGCTCCGCCTTATCACTATAGAATACCCAGCTACTTTATTTATTAATGATGGGATAAGTGTATCACCTTCACTAACAATATGTTTTGTTTCAAATTTTTCACGATGTATTTCCTGCGCGAAAGCAGATTGTGTCAAAAGCATACAGCTTGCAATGATTGCAATAAAATAAGAAAAGTAATTACTGCGATTAAATGATATTGTCATGGTATTGGTATAACTCGTAAATAATGTTGAGGGAGTGAAAAATTTAATACTACAAATGTAGCTTTCAATACAGTCAATACAAATAAAAAATAGCCGAAAAACACAGCCCCTCTCTTTTCAGAAAGGGGCCAAACATACAACAATTGATCACGTCTTCTTTTAGGGAGCAAACACAAACGCGTTTATAACTAATCAGGTTTTTTACTATCTAAAAAACTATTGATAGTACTGATTTCAGCCTGATTGTTTTCGTCAGATTTTACGGTGTAATTACTGTAAAAACTTTCTATGTTAGCAATCTGATTGTGTTGTTCCACATTACGGCGAAGGTATGCCGGCACTGTTTCAAATTCATTATTAGGATCTGCCGCATTGATGTTGAACGACAGGTTACGTAACTTAGTAATGCGATCTAAGGTACGGCGACTAGTGTCTTCCTGCTGCTCTTGTTCTGCAACCTGCTCCTGTTCAACATTCGGCATTGTTGCGATAATAGTTTTAGGCTGTTCCATTTCTATTTCTTTAGCAACCGGTTCATCTCTTACAACTAATGTCATTTCGATCATTGGTTCGGCTTCCGGCATATGAAATCCTACGGCTGGTTGCTGAACTTCTTTTGCGGGTTCTTCCACCGGTTTATTTATTACAGCTTGTGGCTGTGGTGTTTCTGCAACATAAATTTGAGATGGCTTAGTTAAAAAACCACTTGTGGATGCAGGTTGTGCTGCTACAGGTTTTGGTGCTTCCTGTGCCACAACTGCTTTTGGTTTTTCTTCCGGTTTAGGCAATGTTGGTATGTCAAACTCAAAAGTAGTTACATGATCTGCCGCTGAAGATATTTCAAAAAATACCGGTGTTGTATCGTCATTGGTTTCTTCTACCAGCGGCAATACTTCTTTTTTCACTTCAGCAATTGGTTCAACCAATGTTGGCATTAAAGGATCAACCTTTTTTACTTCAACCGGAGCTTGTGCCGGTACAATAGTTTGTACCTGTTCTGCTATCGGCGTTATATTTTCAGCTTTAATTTCAGCTGGTGCTTCCAGTATATTTTCTTCCGGCAATAAACTCAACTGTTGTAATGGTTGTGTTTTTTTATCATCTTTAGATGGCATTTCTAACGTCACCACTATCTTTTCATCCTTCACTACTTTCTTTGTATCATGTGCTTTTGCAAATGGATCTTTATGTTCGAAACCAGTAGCAATCAATGTGATACCTATTTCTGTATTCAAAGTGTTATCATATCCTAAACCTAATATCACATCCGTATTTTCACCTGCTTGTGCCAGTAAATAATTTTGAATTACTTCTACTTCATCCATTGTAAACTCATGCTCACCTTCGGCAGAATTAATATTGATCAGTATCCATCTTGCACCACGAATATCATTATCATTCAACAACGGAGAGTTCAATGCATTTTCAATTGCCTGTTGTGCACGGTTTTCTCCTTCTGCAGTAGCACTACCCAAAATAGCCACACCACCATTGCTCATTACAGTACACACATCCGCAAAATCGACGTTGATCTGCCCTGTACTATTAATTACATCAGTGATACATTTTGCTGCAGTTGCCAATACATTATCCGCTTTGGTAAATGCTTCTTTCATTTTAAGATTGCCAAACTGATGACGTAATTTATCATTGCTGATCACCAGCAAAGTATCTACATGGTTTTTCAACAACATGATACCTTCTTCCGCCTGCGCAATTCTTTTCTTCCCTTCATAGGCAAAAGGAGTGGTAACAATCCCAACAGTTAAGATGCCCAGATCTTTACAAATTTTTGCTAAGATCGGTGCGCCGCCTGTTCCTGTGCCACCACCCATACCTGCAGTAATGAATGCCATTTTGGTATTCACTTCCAGTATGCGTTTTATTTCTTCCAGGCTTTCTTCTGTTGCCTGGCGGCCGATAGCAGGGTTTGCACCGGCACCCAATCCTTGTGTTAAGTGCGGGCCTAATTGTATTTTATTAGGCACTTTACTTTGTGCAATTGCCTGGGCGTCGGTATTACAAATGATAAAGTTTACGCCTTCGATATTTTGCGAAAACATGTGGTTAACAGCATTGCTTCCGCCGCCGCCAACACCAATAACCTTGATGATGGACGATTGCTCTTTAGGCAAATCAAAATGTATCATATATATAGTATTTGTGGGTTAGTATTTATTTAATGTTGTGTTTTAATATGATTATTCTTACTCAACATGTTTTTTAGTTCGGATTAAAATTTACAAGTGTGCATCTTCCTCTTCTTTAAACAAGTCGATCAAACCAATTTTAAATGAATCCATGAATCCTTTTAAGGTTTTGCGTTGTTTAGCTTTATCATAATCTGTTTGCTCACGTTGTTCTACTACATTGTCAACTACAGGCTCTTCCTCTTGTTGTTGTAATGATTGCGGAACAGCAATTTTTTTGAATGTTTCTTCAAACTGCTTGTTGTTGTTTTCGTAATCATTATATCCTTTCAAGATCAAACCGATACAAGTACTGTACATTGGTTTAGCCAATTCATCAATATGTCCGCCGGCTAAATGTTCGTTAGGGAAACCAATTCTTGCATTCAAACCGGTAACATATTCTGTTAACTGGATTAAATGTTTTAACTGAGAACCACCGCCTGTTAAGATGATACCGCCGTTCAACATTCTTGTATCTAAACCAACTTGTTTTAAATGATAAGAAACAAAATCCATGATCTCACTCATTCTTGCCTGGATGATATTTGCCAGATTTTTTACGGAAATTTCTTTTGGCGCCATTCCGCGTAAACCAGGAATAGTAATAAATGTATTTGCTTTTGCTTCATCACTCAATGCGCTACCAAACTGCACTTTCATTTGTTCAGCTTGTGTTTTTAAAACACCCAAACCGGTTTTAATATCGTTGGTAATATTTTCACCACCGAAAGGAATAACCGCGGTATGTTTTAAAATACCTTCATAAAACACTGCCATATCAGTTGTTCCACCACCTATATCTACAATTGCCACGCCAGCTTCCAGATCCTGGTCACACATTACCGCCGCTGCAGAAGCCAAAGGTTGCAACACAAGATCTTTAGTTTGCAAACCTGATTTATCTACGCTGCGCGTGATATTGCGGATAGCATTTTTATCACCGGTGATGATATGAAAATTTGCGCCCACTTTAACACCACTGTATCCAATTGGATTAGGAATATTCTGGAAATTATCAACCGTGAATTCTTGCGGAATAACATCGATGATCTGATCTCCTGCAGGAATATATGTTCTGTATTGATCTGCAATTAAGCGATCAATTTCTTCTTGTTTGATTTCTTCATCAGTATTTTGTCTTACAATATCACCGCGTGTTTTTAAGCTTTTTATATGATGACCCGCGATACCAACGTACACTTCGTTCAGCACCAGGTTTGGGTTTGAAGCATAACAGTTCTCCAGAGCAGTTTGAATTGCTTTGATCGTCTGATCGATGTTCAACACCATTCCGTGTTGTACACCATTACTGTTGGCGCGGCCAAAGCCCAATATTTCGAGTTTGCCGTACTCATTTTTACGTCCGGCGATGGCAGCAATTTTTGTTGTGCCAATGTCCAGACCTACAATGATTGGTTGTTCGTGAGTCATAATTGTATGTTTTTGTGTGTTTGTGTGTCTTGATTAATTGTTTATTAGTTTATTTGTATTCTTTTAATAATCGTTCTTTTCTGCTTTTTCTTTTGGCGACATCGAAGTTGCTTTCGGTTTCTCTGCCGGTTTTGGTTTTACAACTGCTTTAACTTCCGGTTTCTTTTCTGTTGCTTTTTTATCTGTTGGTTTTGCTACAGGTTTTTCAACAGGTTTTTTAATTACGGCTTCAGGCTTTTTTGCTTTCGCCGGCGACGGGTCTTTGGGTTTTGCCGCTGCTGGTTTTACAACCGGTTTATCTGCTTTAGGTTGAACCTCATTTGGTTTTATAACTTTTACAGCAGGTGCAACATCTACCGGTTTTGCGTCAACATGCTTTACAGGATTCGGCTCAGTTGCTGCCGTATCAGCATCGTCGCCCGCATCATCTCTTTCACTAGAGCGTTGAATTGACCGTGCATCCATTACATTATTACTGTTGTCATTAATGGTTATTTGCGATGAATCTTCCGATAACTTCTTCGCATTTGCTGCCATAGTCTGCATTAATTGTAATGTTCTCAAAGAATCTGTTGCTCTGTCTTCTGCACCTTTTCTTTTCGCTATTACCTGATCTTTATATTGAAGGCCGATCGTACTATAATAATTCCATCCTGTTTTTGTTATTACCTTTTGATAAAACAGGCGCAGGTTATTTAGCTTGTCTTCAATATCATTTCCATCTCCAAAAACAATAGTCTGGTTACCAATTTTAGGAACCATATTAAAAGTTCTTTCCGGTGTGATATCGATCTGATCGATCATCGCCATACAAAAAGAATCTTTCTGAATTGCCAGACTGATATCTTTAATGTCAACTAACAAATCGCTATCCGCTTTCACCAATGCTCTATCCGATGGAAAATCAGTAAAGACTGGTAATCTGGCAGAAAACTTTTCGCTTAGCGGCAATATTTCTATACTGCTGTCAATATAAAATGTAGTGCCTACTCTGCTGAAAATTCTTGCAATAGGTTCGCGTTCTAAAACATTTACCTGAAGCTTCTCATTATTATCAAAGAACAATTGTGCAGACTTAACCCAAACATTTGCCGTTAAGCCTTTCTCGATTTTTCTTAAATCGAAAGAGTTGATTTTTTCTCCTGCAGGATTCCTTCCGACCATTGCTTCAATGGAATCCATAATATCTTTCTTATCAACAAAAAAATTATTACTCACTCCATGAATGCTGATATAAATACCCGCACATTTTTTTTCTTCTTTCTTTCGTGATGCAGCAACCAATAAAAAGACAGTGCCCACACCTATGGCTAGCCAAAAGGTTGTTATCATCCATCTTACTATTTTTCGGTTCTGTAGTCCCAATTGGGTTATTATTTTTTAATGATGTTTTTGATTGGCTCTACTAACGCGTCAATATCTCCTGCACCGGCCGTTATTAATAATTCTGTTTTATTATTCTTAATCCAGTCTTTTAATTCTTCTTTACTTACAATTCTTTTATTGTTGTTTTTCATGCGACTCAATATCATTTCGCTGTTTACACCTTCAATCGGCAATTCTCTTGCAGGATATATTGGTAATAAAATCACTTCATCGGCCATATCTAGTACCTCTGCAAATCCATCAACAAAATCTCTTGTTCTGCTGTACAAATGCGGTTGAAACACTATTGTACTTTTTTTATCAGCAAACAATCCCTTGGCCCCTGTGATCAATGCTCTTAACTCTTCCGGATGATGCGCGTAATCATCAATAAAAACTTGTTCCTTCTCTTTTACTATATATTCGAACCGGCGCTTTACTCCTTTAAAGTTGGCAACAGCCTTTCTGATTTTATCATCTTCAATTCCTACATGATAAGCCACTGCAATGGCTGCAATTACATTTTCTATGTTATGCAAGCCGCCCATATTCAATACCACATCTTCAATCACATAATCTTTTATAACTACTTCAAATTTGTAACTACCGTTATCAATTGTTATATGTCTTCCGTAGATATCTGCATTGTTATCATTCAAATGATATGTACTATGTTTATCTCCTTTTAATTTATTGCTTTTTGATAATCCGAATTTGCTTAGCAATAATCCTTCCACTTTTATCTTCGCGCTAAAATCAATAAATGCTTCGTGCATTTTTTCTTCCGTTCCGTAGATGTCCAAATGATCCGCATCCATCGCTGTGATGATCGCTATATCCGGACTCAATTTCAAAAAGCTTCTATCATATTCATCTGCCTCAACAACACATACATCTTTTTCGTTGCTCCAAAAATTACTATCATAGTTACTGGCAATACCCCCTAAAAACGCATTACAACCATAACCGCTATCACGCAATATATGCGCCACCATCGTGCTGGTAGTGGTTTTTCCATGTGTTCCCGCTACGCAGATATTGAAAGAACTATTTGTTATTACACCCAACACATCGCTGCGTTTTATTACCGTGTAATTGTTTTGCTGATAATAATTCAACTCTTTATGATCTTTTGGTATGGCTGGTGTATATACAACCAATTGCGCTTCTTTATCTATCTGCGCCAGATCATCTTCATAATGAATATTTATTCCTTCAGATACTAATTGTTTGGTTAAAGGCGTTTCTGTTTTGTCATAACCACTTACTTTAATTCCTTTTGAATTGAAGTAACGTACCAATGCACTCATGCCAATACCTCCAATTCCTACAAAGTATACTCTTGCTATTTTATTGATGTCGACCATTATTGCTTTCTGTCAATTTTTATTTTAGCGTTTTTATTATTTCCATTGCAATTACTTCATCTGCATTTAACACAGCCAGTTTGCCTATATTCAATTGTAATTCTTTTTGCTTTTGTTCATCTTTCGATAGATCAATAATCGCTGCTACTAAATTTCCTACTGCTTCATTATCTTTTATCATTAACCCCGCATTTTTACTGACAAGATTTTTGGCATTCACTGTTTGGTGATCTTCCGCCGCATGCGGAAAAGGCACAAACACAACAGGTTTTTTAACCACGCATAATTCGGCAATAGCCATTGCACCACTTCTGCTTATCACTACATCGCCGGCTGCATAAGCATAATCCATCTGCGTTATAAAATCGTTTGCCCAAACGCCACTCTTTCCTTCTACACTTGTTTTTGCTTTTGTTATATATGTTTTACCTGTTTGCCAAATCAACTGCAGGCCATTTTTTTCAAATTCATCTATATGCTGATCGATCGCTTCGTTAATACTTTTCGCACCTAAACTTCCTCCGATCGATAGCACTGTTTTTTTATTTGGATCTAACCCAAAAAAACTAATGCCTTCTTGTCTTGATACCGTGCTTCGAGAAATACTTTCTCTAACGGGATTTCCTGTAATCATTATTTTATTGGCAGGAAAGAATTTTTCCATCCCATCACTCGCTACAAAAACCTTGGTCGCTTTTTTTCCTAACAGAATATTGCTTTTTCCTGCAAACGAATTACTCTCGTGAATAAACGTTTTAATACCCTGCGATTGTGCAAACCTCAATACCGGAAAACTGGAGTATCCTCCCACACCAATTACTGCTGTTGGTTTAAACGCTTTAAATATTGTTCTTACCTGAAGAAAGCTTTTCAGCAATTTGTATGGCAACCCAATATTTTTTATCAAAGAACTCCTGTTAAATCCTGCTATATCTAATCCTTTAATTTCGTATCCCGCTTGCGGCACCTTTTCCATCTCCATTTTTCCTTTCGCCCCAACAAACAAAATCTCAATCTTCGGATCTAATTTTTTTAATGCATTAGCAATTGCTATAGCCGGAAAAATATGTCCGCCTGTTCCGCCGCCTGCTATAATTACTTTGTTCGCCATTGTTTATTCTGCTATTACTTTTTCACCTTCTGCCTGTTCTACATTTCTTGCCACACTTAAAATGATACCTATCGATAAACAAGTGAAGAGAAAACTACTCCCCCCCATACTCACCAACGGTAATGTTACTCCCGTGTTCGGAAAAATATTTACGTTTACGCCCATGTTAGCAAAAGCCTGTATCACTAAAGTGAAGCTCAGCGCTAATGCCAGAAATGCACCAAATGCAAAAGGACATTTTCGGTATAAACGTATACATCGATATAAGAACAACAGATAAATAAAAACTATAAATGCTCCACCGATCCATCCATATTCTTCTAATATAATTGCGTAAATAAAATCGCTGTAGGAGTGCGGCAAGAAATTTCTTGCACTACTATTACCCGGTCCCTTACCAACCCATCCTCCACTCGCTATTGCGATCTTCGCCTGATTGATCTGGTAAAGCTTTTCATTCTCATCTTCTTTATTACTATACACAAAGGTTTGAATACGCCCTATCCATGTTGGTATTCTTCCGTGAGAAATAATACCCGGCAGATCTTTCATTTTTCTCTGATCTTTATCGTAATATTTTACAGCGATAGTTAGTAAAAGTAAAATTGGTATCAGAGCAATTCCTATCGATAGTAACATATGCTTCCCGCTCACTCTGCCAATGAACATCAACATAAAGCTTGTTCCCCCGATCAATAACGCGGTTGATAAATTTGCCGGCGCTACTAATATTACAATGATCGCTACCGGAATTACCACCGGTAAAAATCCTTTCTTGAAATCCTTTATTACTACCTGCTTTCTGCTTAGCTGCCTGCTTAAATACATAAACAGTGCAAGCTTTGCCAGATCAGATGTTTGGAACGTCATGTTGATGATCGGTAATTTTATCCAACGACTACCGGCATTCAACTGTACACCAAAAAATAAAGTATATAATAACAGTGGTATTGATATTAAAAAAAGTATCAGTGCTACTCTCGAATAAATAGTATAGTTAATTCTGTGTGCGAAATAAATAATAGCGACCCCCAGCATGATGAAAGCAAATTGTTTGAACAAAAAGCTTTCTGTGCTCTTATCATATTTATACGCCAACGAACCGGTGCTACTATATACCACCAACAAACTCACCATGGTAAGAATTACCACGATACCCCAGATAACACGATCCCCCTTGGTATTTTGTACCAGGTTGCCGCTCATATTGCTAAGAGATGGTTTGAATAATGTTTTGATATCTACGTTATCGTTCATTTTACTTTTCGTATTGTCATTCTGAGCAAAGCGAAGAATCTAATCAATTACAAATAAGATGTTTCGTACCTCAGGATGACAAAGAGTTTATTACTTTTTGGTTTTCACTCTTAACTTATTACTTAAAGCTCCTTTACCGCCATCTTAAACTGATTCCCCCTGTCCTCATAATTCTTAAATAAATCAAAACTTGCACATGCAGGACTCAATAAAACCACATCGCCTTTTTCTGCAAAATGAAAAGCAGCTTTTACCGCATCCAAAGCAGAAGCTGTATCCATCATCAATGGCACTATATCGCCAAATGCTTCATGAATTTTTTCATTATCGATTCCCATGCAAACAATTGCTTTCACTTTTTCTTTCACCAATTCTTTCAACAAAGAATAATCATTCCCCTTATCAATACCACCTAATATCAATACGGTTGGTTTTTCCATCGACTCTAATGCGAACCAGGTACTGTTTACGTTAGTCGCTTTACTGTCGTTGATAAACTCAACATTTCTGATCGTTGCAACAGGTTCCATCCTATGCTCTAAACTGTGGAAGGTTTGTAATGCTTCCCTGATCTTTTCTTTCTTGATGCCCACTGCACAGGCTGATAGACTCGCTGCCATATTGTTATAATTATTATGTTTCCCCTTAATTGCAAAGTCTTTAATGCTCATTTGCATCTCTTCGAGCTTCCACTTCATGGTCATTTTACCATTTAGTAGGTATGCGCCCTGGCTTATTTCTTTACTCATAGTAATGGGATATATAGTTGATTTAATGGTGTACTTATTTATATTTTCTATTGTTACCTGATCATCCATGCAGTAAATAAAAATGTCTTCTGCCTGCTGGTTCATTATTATTCTAAACTTACTGTCTACATAATTTTGCATCTTGTAATCATACCTGTCCAAATGATCTTCGGTGATATTTGTTAATACCGCTACATCCGGACGAAATGTTTTACAATCATCCAACTGAAAAGAACTTATCTCTGCGATGTACAATGGTTTTGAATCTTCGGCTATTTGTTTTGCAAACGAATAACCAATGTTTCCAACCATCGCACAATCAACGCCGGCATGCTGACATATATGATAGATCAATGCCGTTGTTGTACTTTTTCCATTACTTCCTGTGATCGCAACTATCTTACTATTCCCTTTATATCTGTAAGCCAATTCTATTTCGCTGATAATCGAAATGTTTTTAGCTTTTATTTTTTTTATCAACTCGTTCTTGTCCGGTATTCCCGGACTCTTTACTACTTCATCCGCGTTCAGTATCTTTTCTTCCGTATGCGTAGCTTCTTCAAAATCAATCAGGTTATTTTGCAACTCGATCTTGTAATTCTCTTTTATCTTTCCGCCATCGCTTACAAATACATCATGACCGTGCTGCTTTGCCAATAAAGCCGCGCCTACTCCACTTTCCCCTGCACCTAGTATAACGATTCGCATGACTTAATTTTTATCTTACTTTCAACGTTACAATAGCCAGTATCACACTCAATATTGTCAGGATCCAAAAACGCACTGCTATTTTACTTTCGTGATATCCTTTCTTTTGATAATGATGATGCAACGGACTCATTAAAAATATCCGTCGTCCCTCGCCATATTTTTTCTTTGTATATTTAAAATAGGAAACCTGCAATACCACACTTAGATTTTCTACCAAAAACACAGAACAAAAAATCGGGATCAATAACTCTTTACGAACAATAATGGCTAACGCTGCGATAATTCCTCCTAATGCTAAACTACCTGTATCACCCATAAAGACTTGCGCCGGATAAGCATTGTACCACAAAAACCCAAGGCACGATCCAACAAAGGCTGCGATGAAAATAGATAGTTCTCCAAGGTTGGGGATGTACATGATATTTAAATACTCAGCTAACTTTATATTTCCGCTCACGTATGCAAATACACCCAGACAAACACCAATGATCGCACTAACGCCAACGGCTAACCCATCTAAACCATCTGTTATATTGGCACCATTCGAAACTGCCGTAACAATAAATATTACGATCAATATGTAAATGATATAAGTGTATCCCGCCAGGCTCGCCGGTAATAACTTGGCATAATTGAACTCATGGTTTTTTACAAATGGAATAGTCGTGATCGGTGTTTTAACTGAAACAAAACGATGCGGCTTGCCATCGATCATGATCGTATCTTCATTCAATTGCTTTTCTGCTCTACCGATCATTGATGATGAACTTGATGTAATGATCTCTCTTTTCACTGTTACGCTGTTGCTGAAATAAAGTGTTGCACCAACAATTATCCCTAACATCACCTGACCGAATATTTTAAACTTTCCTGCCAGTCCATCACTATCCGATTTTTTATACGGAACACCTTTTGCCTTCGCTTTTCTTTTAGCAGCTATTTTTAAGTAGTCATCAAAAAAGCCCATTGCTCCAAGCCAGACAGAGCATAATATCATCAACCGGATATATACTTTATGCAGATCCGCAAATAATAAAGTCGGGATCAGTATTGCCAGAATGATAATAAGTCCGCCCATTGTAGGTGTGCCCATTTTTTGTTGCTCACCTGCTAATCCAAGGTCTCTAACGCTTTCGCCTAATTGTCTTTTTTGTAAAAAACCAATTAATGCCTTACCAAAAAATGTTGTGATCAATAATGATACGATCACAGATAATAATACCCGTAGCGTAATGAACTGTAGTAGTCCAATACCAGGGAATCTATACCCATGCTTTATCATCCAATCAAATAAATTATACAGCATAATTTGTTTTTGACAAATTGACGACCGACAACTGACGACCGACAACCGTGATTATATTTTATTTTATATTAATTCCAACAGCTGTCTTCCTTCGGTGGTCGGTCGCCAGTTGCCTGTGGTCTTCCTATCTTTCTAACAATTCGAAAATCTCACTCAATATTTTCTTGTCATCAAAATCGTGCTTCACACCTTTTATATCCTGGTATTTCTCGTGCCCTTTACCTGCTACTAAAACAATATCTTCTTTAGATGCCAGGCTTACAGCTGTTTTTATCGCTTCTCTTCTATCCGCCACCGTTATATATTTTTTTCTCGCTACTACGCTTACGCCGGCTTCCATCTCACGTAAAATTTCTAAAGGGTCTTCGCTGCGCGGGTTATCAGAAGTGAAAATCACTTTGTCACTATGTTCACAAGCAACAGCCGCCATTATCGGGCGCTTTGCTTTATCTCTGTCTCCGCCACATCCTACTACAGTAATTACATGTTCATATCCTTTCTTTAATTTTTTTATAGTGGCCAACACATTTAATAAAGCATCGGGTGTATGCGCATAATCAATAATGCCGATCACTTTATCTTTTTTACTCACCATATAATCAAATCTTCCTTCTGCACCATCCAGGCTACTCAATACTTCCAGCACTTTATTTTTTTCTTCTCCCAAACAAATTGCAGCGCCATACACAGCTAACAAATTGTAAGCATTAAATTCTCCGATCAGTTTAAAATATACTTCCAGGTCATTGATCGTCATGTGTAAACCTGTCAGGCTATCATCTAATATTTTCCCTTTAAACTCAGCCATTGTTTTCAGGCTGTAATAATGTTTTTTCGCAAGGGTATTCTGCAACATCACCGTACCTCTTTTATCATCCGCATTGCTGATAGCAAAAGCCGATAAAGGCAGTTTGTCGAAAAATGATTTTTTAACTTTTATATATTCATCAAAAGTTTTATGATAATCAAGATGATCATGTGTTATGTTACTAAACAATCCACCTGCAAACTGTAACCCTGCAATTCGATGTTGATGAATAGCATGACTACTGCATTCCATAAAAACATATTCGCACTTAGCATCGGCCATCTGTCTCAGCAAAGCATTAATACTAATAGCATCAGGCGTTGTGTGTGTTGCCTCTATTACTTTTTCACCGATCTGATTTTGCACTGTACTTATCAAACCACATTTGTATCCTAACCCATTAAACAATTTCCACAATAAAGTGGCGATCGTTGTTTTACCATTTGTGCCCGTTATACCTACCAATAGCAGTTGCGCTGATGGAGCATTATAAAAATTATTGCTAATGATACCGGCGGCTATCGCACTGTTCTCTACTTCTATATAAGTAATGCCATCATGCGGAATAGCAGAAAATTTTTCGTGAATGATTGCTATCGCACCATTTTCAATTGCCTTCTCTATATAATTATGTCCGTTCGTTGTTGAACCATCAATCGCGATAAAGCAAGAGCCGGCAGTAACTTTTCTTGAGTCGATCTGCAGATCTTTCACTTCAATGCCGGTATTACCCTGCACGGAACGAATGTTTACCTTATATAGAATATCTTTCAACATATTAATTCAACGTCAACGCTATTGGCGTATCTTTTGTAAACGGTGTTCCCGGTATTAATGATTGATTAAATACTTTTCCTTTCCCTATAACTGTAACTTTCAGTCCCATGTTTTCTAATAAATACACCGCATCTTTCAAGCCCATTCCAACTACGCTTGGTGTTATTGTTCCTGTTGTTTTGTTTGGAACACTTAAAACAGCTCTGTCATTCTTCATACTTGTCGATCTCCAGTAACCGCTTAATGATGTATCCGTGTAAGGAATATCCATCGTTCCAAAAATTGAACTCAGGTCATTTTTCATTCCGAAATAATTGTAACGCGCAGTATCTACAGTTGCTCTTGTAATTTTTGTAGCACTCAAATACTTTCCGAATATCTTATCACTTATTTCTTTAAATACAGTACCGGCAACCGCTGCGCCGTATACCAACTTCGAATGGCTACCATTTTGAATCACAACAGCGATCGTATACTTTGGCGCTGACGCAGGAAAATATCCTATGAAAGCTGCCTGGTAAATCTTATTCTCTTTATTGTATCCTCTGTTATCTAGTGCTGATACCGCTGTTCCTGTTTTACCTGCTATCTGGTAAGCTGTATCCATTAAAGCATGTGCTGTTCCTTCGCTCGATTCAACAACTGCTTCCATACATTCTTTTAACTGTGCCAGCGTTTCATCACTACATATTTTGTCAACCAAAACAACCGGCTGGTAAGTTTTTACATCAACGCCATATTGCTTTATCGAGTTCACTAAATATGGCTTCATCATTTTTCCGTTGTTGGCAACAGCATTATATAGTACCAGCATATTTAACGGCGTTACCAATTCTTCATAACCGTGAGACATAAAAGGGACCGTTGTCGCATTCCATGAAGGGCTACTTGGTTTTTTAATAACCGGATAGCCCGATGAAGCTGTTATATCAACCCCTGTTAATGTATCTAATTTCAAATCGTGTAAATGCTTTACAAATTTTGATGGTTGATTATGATAATATTGATCTCCTAATGATGCAAAAGCCACATTACTACTCATTGCAAATGCTTCCTTTACTGTTATTACACCTGTTCCTAAATGTGAATCTGTGATCGTTAATCCGTAAAAATCTTTTTTACCACCGTTGCAATTCACTTTAGTATTGAGCGTTATGTATTTATCATCTATCAAACTCAACAGCGTTGCCAGTTTAAAAACAGACCCCGGTTCTGATCTGTTAGCAATTCCATAGTTCAGATTCTCTGCATAAATACTATCCCGCACTTTGCCCAAATTCGCTATCGCTTTTATCTTTCCTGTCGCTGTTTCCATTACGATCGCTGTTCCGTGTAAAGCATTGTTTCCTTTCATCATTCCCATCAATGCGTTTTCAGCAACGTCCTGCATGTAGGTATCGATCGTTGTAACAATATCTTTTCCATTTTCCGGATCAAGTTCTGCACCTTCAACCGGCATATATGCTCCGGCTATATATCGCATCAAACGTTGACCGGATGTCCCTTTCAGCACGCTATCATAACTCTGTTCTAATCCAACATTTTTAGTAGAGTCATCTCTCGACAAACCAATTGTCCTGTTCGCCATCAATCCGTAAGGATTAATTCTTTTATCGCGCGCATCAACTATAAAGCCACTTTTATTTCTTCCTTGTCTTACTAATGGAAAATCTCTTAACTGCTGATATTCTAAAAAAGATATTTTTCGTTTCAGTAAATAATATCTGTCTTGATTTTTATACGCCAGTGTCAATTCTTTTTTATAAGCCGCGGCTGATTCATCTTTAAAAAGATTAGCCAGGCAGATACTTAGTGTATCAACATTGTCTTTAAATCTTTTGCCATCTCTCTCTCTCAATCCATCCGCACTAAAATCAATATAGATATCAAAAATTGGTATCGATGTGCTCAGCATATTTCCATCTTCGCTATATATCGTTCCGCGCTCCGCATCTAACGGCATATATTTTAGATGCATACTGTTACCCATCGTTCTCCAAAAATTTCCTTGTACTTGTTGAATGTAGAAAGCTCTGCCTAATACCACTGCACCCAGTAATATCATCCCTATAAAACAGAGATAGACTCTCCATAATATGTCTTTCTTTACATCCATAATTATAAAAACCCCCAACCCCCTGAAGGGGGCTTTGTTGCACTATTTTTCAATGCTTGTATATTTTAAAAAGCCGTTTACTTTTTTTTGTTGATCAGCTTTTGTATTTCTATTTAACATCAGTTGCGTCGCACATTTCATCAGCATCTCTTTCTTCATCTTCTTAGCACACTTCTCAAATCAGCTTATTGATCGGAAAGCCCCCTTCAGGGGGTTTGGGGGTTTGGTATCGTATCCAACCTCATCGGCGGACTAACCTGTTCCTTTAATCCCATCGGTGCTACTGCTTTTTCTAACTCACTTGCTTTGCTTCTGAATATTACTTCGCTCTTGATCGTTTTATATTGGTATTCTAATTCTTTAATGTGCTTTTCGCTTTCGCTTATTTTTCTTTCTATTTTATCTGCATAATGCCCGTTATATATGTATATCACTGCTAAAAATGCCAAAAAGAAAAAGAAAGGAATGTTTTTTACTACCCATTTAGAAGTAAAAAAAAATTTCCAATCAATTTTCTGTCCCTGTCCTTCGGGCTCTTGTTGTGTTTTAAGTTCTTCTATGGTTTCTTCGCTTTCCATTTTAAAATGTTACGCCTGATCATGATATAAAAAACATTCCCACTTTTTGCTTTTGACTTATTAGTTTTAAGTTTTCTCAGCCACCCTAAGTTTTGCACTTCGTGATCTTGGATTTTGTTTTAATTCTTTATCGCTTGCTGTAATTGGCTTTTTCGTAATAATGGTAAACGGACTATCCTGACGAACACCATATATTTCATCTACTTCTGTTTCTGAACTATCGCCGTTCTTAAAAAAATTCTTAACTATCCTGTCTTCCAGCGAGTGGAACGTGATAATGGCTGCGCGGCCGCCGGGATTTAATAGTGAGGGGATTTGCTGCAATAATTCTTTCAATGCACCTAGTTCATCATTGACTTCAATTCGCAGCGCCTGAAATACCTGGGCAAAGTATTTTTGAGGGTTACCTTTCACCTTATCCTGTACCGCCAGTTTAAATTCATTGATCGTATTGATGGGCGTTAGCTTTCGCTTTTCAACAATTGCCTTTGCTAATGTTTTTGCATTAGTTACTTCTCCATATTGTTCCAGCATTTTATGCAGTTGCAATTCAGAAAAAGTTTTTAGTACATCCGCAGCCGTTAGTTTCTGTCGCTGATCCATGCGCATATCTAATGCAGCATCAAAGCGAATAGAAAAACCTCTGCCCGCTTCATCAAACTGATGACTCGATACGCCAAGATCAGCCATGATGCCATCAACTCCGGTTATTTTATGCAACCGTAAAAACCTTTGCACATAGCGAAAGTTTTGCGGCACAAAAATGATACGGTCATCATCAGGCGCATTTTTTCTGGCATCTTCATCCTGGTCAAATACAACCAGTTTACCATTTGCGCCAAGCTTTTTCAGAATAGCGCTGCTATGGCCACCACCACCGAAAGTGCAATCCACATATACACCATCGGCCTTAATGTTTAAACCATCTACAGTCTCTTGCAGCAATACCGGTGTGTGATAACCCGATTCGTTCGCTTGCTCAGTTGATGATATATTTTTCGATTTATCCATATTTTACATCATCATTAAACAATTCAACTATCAAGTTTTTTATTCATCACATCATTAGCCAGCTTACTATAGGCTTCAGGTGAAAAATTGTCAAAGAGCGATTTATACTTACTTTTATCCCAGATCTCAATTTTTGTAACTGCCGAAACCAACACGATATCCTTCTCTAATCCCGCATATTCCATCAATGTTTTCGGTAGTAGTAATCTCCCGGCAGAATCCAACTCAACTTGTGTTGCCCCATTCAAAAAATAGCGCCTGAAATCTCTAACTTTAGGGTCGAAATCATTTAATTGACTGATCTCAGAAAATATGGGTTCCCAACTTTGCATTGGGTATAAGCTTAAGCAAGGTTCAATGCCTCTGTTGATAACAAATTGGTTCGCGCTCTCTTCCAGCAACTGCTTTTTAAAGCCAGCCGGTAAAAGGAAGCGCCCCTTGGCATCAACCGTAACTTCATATTCACCAAGAAAACCAGTCATTTACAAGGATTTACAGTATTTATACCAATACTTAACACAAAATAACACTTTTTCCCACTTTATATGCTAAAATGAAGCCAACATTTTTATCCACAGAACTGTATGACCTGCTCAGTATGGCTATAAGGTCATTTTGAGGTATTTTGAAGGTGGATTGAGTGTGGAAAACTGTGGATAGGTGTGCATTTCGTAGAAATGCAGTTGAGAATTGCACATTGAAAATTGGATATTGAACATTAGTTATTATCATTGAACATAAAAAATGTTCGATTTTCAACGCTCAATTTTCAATGTTCATTTGTAGAGAATGATGAAATATTTCCCCGAAGATTTCAGAAAAAATAAAAGTAATAACTGCCTGAAATCTGGTTGAAAAATTATTTCGCGAGTGGAAATGTGAGGATAAACGTAGTGCCTTTTCCTAAAGTACTTTCTACTTTGATAGTTCCACGATGTGCGTCCACCATGGTTTTCACATAACTAAGCCCTAAGCCAAAACCTTTTACATTATGGATGTTGCCGGTATGTGCACGGTAAAATTTTTCGAAAATACGACTGAGCGTTTCTTTGCTCATACCAATGCCATTGTCTTCGATGCGGATTCGAAATTGATCACCTACATTTTGTGTAGTAAATTTTATAAGCAGGTTATCTTTTGAATATTTAACAGCATTATCAAGCAGGTTACTCACAAGATTGGTGAAATGTACTTCATCTATCAAAATGGCATCTTTAGTAGCGCCTAATTTTAATTGAAGTGCCCCCTGCTTCTCCTGGATCTGTAATTCTATATTGTTGATCGCATTTGTTATGAGATCATTGACATTCACTTTTTTCAGATCTAATTTGATTGATTCATTATCCAATAAAGCGGCTTGCAAAATTGCTTCCACTTGCTTATTCATTCTTTTATTTTCTTCTTTGATGATGCCGGTAAAATATTCAGTCTTGCTTCTGTCGTTAATTACCTTTTCATTTTTTAACGCATCTACGGCTAATGAGATTGTTGCCAATGGCGTTTTAAACTCATGCGTCATATTATTGATGAAATCAGATTTTATCTCACTGAGTTTTTTTTGTTTTAATAATGCACGTACTGTAAGAAAGAATGTGCTGATAATAATCACCGTAAAAACAACGGCACCTATAATAAGCCATGACATTGACTTCCAGATAAAATTATTTTCATTGGGAACTATCAGCGTTAATAATTCCTGTGCCGAAGTTGCATCTGATATCCCTTCATCCTGAACAGATAATGGTATCACGTAATTCTGATTATTTGCAGAATCACTATATAAAGCATAAAAATTATCTGAGCCCAATTCTATTTCATCACCCATGATAGAGTTTGATGTAACAGCAAATTCGAAAGGCACATCTTTTAAATTGTATTTATCAAAAGCCCTCGCGATCACTTTTTTTATTTGATCTGCTGTATATTTTTGTGCGATTGTTTTTCTAAAAAAAGCCAGCTGTAATTTATTGGTAGGATAAGTAATGTGATCATTTTTATTTAATGGCATTAGGTTGCTATTATCCTGCGATAATTCCTGCGCCGCAGCTACGATCGCCATGTTAATATGGTCATTAAATTTTTGTTTCTGGGTTGATAAAGAACCTTTGATCCATAAGATTTGAAAAAAGATAATGCCGAGGAGGGAAAGCAATATCAGCACGGTTATTATGGGGAAAATCTTTTTCATTATTACAAAAATAAACCAGCCTTAGCCGATACAAATAACATTAACATTTCTATAAAAAAATCGTTGATCTGTTTAAAATTCTAATTCTAAAATTCCAGTGTCTTTTAATAAGTAAGCAACGCATTCTTCATGATTTTTTTGACTCCCTTCCAATTGCCATTCACCTTTAATAATATTGGCATTGAGTGATTGTTTTCCACGATGAACAACAAGCCCGAATTTTTTAAATACCTCTTCATAATGTTTTAATGTTATATCCTGAAACTTGCAAACAATAGTATAATTACGGATCTGATTGATCGTATCAATTTTATTTTGAATGATTAAAAATACTTGCTGAACTGCCACTGTAATAAAAAGCCCCGTGCCCGCCAACGTGTATTCGCCTGCGCCGATTGCCACACCAATTGCAGCAGCGATCCAGATAATAGCAGCAGTCGTTAAGCCTGTTACCCGATTTTCATCTTTAAAAATCACACCCGCACCCAAAAAACCAATGCCTGTAATGATATTAGCTGCAAATCGATCCTGATTGGGAATTACACCCATTTTAAAAGAAAGCATGGTGAAAATTGTGGATCCAACACAAATCAATGCGATAGTTCGTAACCCGGCCGATTTACTATGATATTCACGCTCCGAACCAATAAGCGCTCCTGCGATCAACGCCGCAAAAAGTCTTGCAATATCTACCCAATCAATGTTTGAAAGCATAATAAATTCTTGAGAATAAAAGTATTGTGATACTTTTTAGTTTGAAAATGTACGGGTATGAAATTAACTACTTTTTTTGTCTTTGCCATAAGAAGCGGATCAGGAAGGGATAAGGGTTTAAATGAAAAAGCCTGAAACTTTCATTTCAGGCTTTTTTGTGGTGCGAGCCGGGGTTGAACCGGCGACACATGGATTTTCAGTCCATTGCTCTACCAACTGAGCTATCACACCGTTCCCTTTCGGGGCAGCAAAAATAGGAGTTTCTATTGAAAAATTGCAAAAACATCGAACAAATTATAAAAGCTTTTAAAAAAAATGGACAGAAGTTTCGCTTCTGCCCATTGCTATTAGTTTGTAGCGGAATTAATTTCCATAAACACACAGAAATTTAATGCGCATTATCTTTAATTGTTCCCACTCAAAGCCGCTATCTGATAATTCTTCCTGTGCCACCTGCAGACTGCTGGTTTCGCAAGATTTAAAATATTCGAGTATTTCTTCCTGCTCATACCTGTCTACAATTTCGTCAATGGCGTAATCAAGGTTTAATTTGGTGCCACTTGCCACGATAGTTTCCATTTCTTCCAGTAATTCGTTCAAAGCAAGGTCTTTGCTTTTCGCAATCGTTTCTAAAGGTATTTTCTTATCTACGTTTTGAATGATGAAGATCTTGTTATTATTCCTGTTCACTACACCTTTCATTACAAAATCGTCGGGCTTTTCGATATCATTTTCTTCTACATATTTTGCAATAAGATCAATGAATTTTTTTCCGTAACGAAGCGCTTTCCCTTTACTAACGCCCTGGCATTTTTCTAATTCTGGTATTGTTGTAGGATACAGCGTAGCCATATCTTCCAGGCTTGTTTCTAAGAAAATTACAAAAGGAGGTAAATTCTTTTCCTTGGCAACCTGTTTGCGTAACTCCTTCAACATCTCTACTAACTTCTCATCTACAGAACTTGCACCTTCAACCACTGCTTCTTTTTCATCATCATCTGCATCCGCTTCTTCAAACTTATTATTCAGTGCTATTTTAAAAGAAGTTGGCTTTTTTAAGAAAGCTTCGCCTTTTGGTGTGATCTTTAAAACCCCATATTCTTCAATATCCTTATTCAGTAATCTTTCTAAGATCATCTGGCGCATTAATGAATTCCAAAAATGCTCATCATGATCTTTGCCGATACCAAAAAACTCTCTCTCATCATGGCGGAACATTTTTACCTGTGAGTTTGCCTTGCCTCTAAAAATATGCAACAGGTAATCCATTGTAAATTGTTCATCCAATCCTTTGATCACTTTTAATGCTTTTTGCGCTTCTGTTTTAGCTTCCAGCATTTCTTTTGGATGGTTACAGTTATCGCACATATTATCGCAATGACTTTCCTCGTATTCCTCGCCAAAATAATTCAGCAATATCTTTCTACGACAAACCGCACTTTCACTATACGCAACAGTTTCGCTTATCAATTGTGCACCTACTTCTCTTTCGCTTAATGGTTTATCGCGCATTAAATGTTCCAGCTTAGCAACATCTTTATGAGAGTAATATAAAATGCATTTCCCTTCCATTCCATCACGGCCTGCACGGCCAGTTTCCTGGTAATAATTTTCTATTGATTTAGGAATATTATAGTGAATCACAAAACGAACATCCGGTTTGTCGATACCCATGCCAAAAGCAACCGTAGCAACGATCACCTGTACATCTTCATTTAAAAACTGGTCTTGCCTTTCAGCTCTTAACTTACTATCCAATCCTGCATGATATGCAACAGCTTTAATGCCATTAGCCATCAACATGTCTGCTAGTTCTTCGGTAGTTTTTCTATTAAGTGTATAGATGATTCCACTTTTGCCTTTGTTCTGCGCAACAAAACGAACAATGCCTTTTACTGTTTGATCTTTATTTATTTTAGGCAGTATCTCGTAATATAAATTAGACCTGTTAAAGGAAGAGATGAAAATTTTAGCATTACGCAATCCTAAATTTTTAACGATATCGCTTTGTACTTTAGGTGTAGCCGTGGCCGTTAAAGCGATCATTGGTGCAGTCGGACTGATGATCTCCATCATTTCTCTAAGCCTTCTGTATTCCGGCCTGAAATCATGTCCCCATTCTGAAATACAGTGGGCCTCGTCCACAGCAAAAAAAGATATTTTCAGGTCTTTAAAAAATTCAATGTTTTCTTCTTTAGTTAAAGTCTCAGGTGCTACGTATAACATCTTTGTCTTGCCACTTATCAAATCATCCTTTACTATTTTTTGTTGCCCTTTATTTAATGTACTGTTTAAAAAATGTGCTACGTCATCTTTACTGCTATAACTACGAACAAGATCAACCTGGTTCTTCATCAATGCAATTAAAGGAGAAACAATGATGGCACAACCTTCGCTGATAATAGCTGGTAGCTGATAACATAAACTTTTACCGCCGCCCGTAGGCATGATAACAAAAGTATCGTTACCTGCCAATAGATTTTTTATAATATCTTCCTGAGGATCTTTAAACTTATCAAAACCAAAATAATCCTGCAGCTGCGCCGTCAGGTTTAAATTCTTTTCTGCACTAATTGCTTTAACAGCAACTTTTGGCGATGCTTTTGATGCAGTTGCCTTTGTAGCAGGAGATTTGGTTTTTGATTTTACTGTAGCCATGACTGTCTTGCCCCTCTTAACTTTTTTTTAATTTTATAGAATGATATCTAACCGGGTAGTAAAAAACTAAGACTTAACCTAAGCTTTTTTAGAAGGGACGCTAAGTTACTTCAATACCAGCCAATATCAATAAAGATTTACGGCTATTAAGGTAAACAAATTTTGAAGAAAAATGGCAATTTTTTAGCTGTCTGACTATTTGTGTTATCAGCGATTTAAAGTAGGTTTGCCTGTAAATAATAAATACACGCTTGTCCTTGATTGTCAAAGCAGGAGAGCATAAATATTCGCGATGAACAAAAATAATTATGTAGCAATAATGGCGGGCGGAATTGGCAGCAGGTTTTGGCCAATGAGCCGTTTAAATTATCCGAAACAATTTCTTGATATTTTAAATACGGGTAGAACATTAATACAAGCTACATACGATCGTTTTGCGAAATTTATTCCTGCAGAAAATATTTACATCGTAACATTCGAACAGTATAAAAATATTGTTGCAGAACAACTGCCTGAATTAAGAAGAGAGAATATATTGTCTGAACCTTCGAGAAAAAATACAGCGGCTTGTGTTGCTTATGTTTCGTACAAATTGCATGAATTAAATCCTGAAGCCAATCTTATTTGTGCTCCTGCAGATCATATCATTTTGGATCCGCAGGAATTCAGAAATATTTGCGAACATGCGCTTGAATTTACCAATCACATTAAAGCATTAGTAACATTAGGCATTAAACCTACACATCCTAATACCGGCTACGGTTATATACAATACGAACAGCAAGGCGTGGGTGATAATGTTTATAAGGTAAAAACTTTTACGGAAAAACCAGATAAGGATCTGGCCAAAACATTTATCGCCAGCGGAGATTTTTTATGGAACGCGGGTATTTTTGTTTGGCAGGTAAAAAATATTTTGAACAGCTTCGAGAAATTTTTACCGGAGATGTATGAGGTTTTTGATGCAGAAAAAGTTCATTTTAATACAACAAGCGAACAGCAAGCTATAGAAAGAATATATCCGCAATGTATCAACACATCAATAGATTACGGTGTAATGGAAAAAGCTGATAATGTGTATGTGATCCCTTCATCTTTTGGTTGGAGTGATTTGGGAACCTGGACGAGCATCTATGATAATATAGAAAAAGACTACTTAGAAAACGCGGTTGCAGGTAGTAATGTAATGATAATCGACGCTACCAGAAATATTGTACATGCTGATAACCAAAAGCTTGTATTATTGCAGGGCCTGGATGATTTTATTGTTGTAGATACAAAAGATGTATTGCTTATCTGTAAAAAAGACAAGGAGCAAACAATAAAAGAATACGTTGCTGAGATAAAAAGAAATAAAGGAGATAAATATATTTGATCTACTTTTCGTAATAGGCTTTTAATGTAATTCCTAATCTGGAAATAGTTAATGCGGTATTAACTGCTTTTTTAAGTTGCTGCATCACCACATTACTGCTTAGTAATTTTCGTAATTTTTCATCTTTCGTATCAGCACCTATTAGCTCAGATGTTGCACCTTTACTCGTTTCGAATCTCGTAAAACTAACACCTGTTGTTAATAATCTTTTCTTTTTAAAACCCACTGTTGTCAAGACTTTATGCAAAGTTTTGGCAGTATAATAGCTTAAATGTTCCGGATAGCCTATTACATTATATTTATCTTTTAATACGAATCGCAGGTAGGCATTAAAATTAGGTGTGGTTAAATATAACAATCCGCCTTTTCTTAGTAACTGATACATGTGCGACAACTCAGGTATTGGATCATTTATATGTTCCAATACTTCTGATGAAAAAATAATGTCAAATTCAATACCAATGAACTCTTGTGGATTTAGATATCCTTTTTTCATGATGATTCCTTTTTGAGTACATAATTCAACTGCTGTATCAGAATATTCAGTTCCGTAGACCTCCCAGCCTCTTTTTTTTGCCGCACCTAAAAACCACCCTTGTCCGCAGCCTACATCTAATATCTTATTTGTTTTTCTGTTTTTTTCAAAACGATCTAACAGGTCATTGAATGACTGTATCGTTAAAGGGCTGAGGTATTGTTGTTCTCCATAAGAATAGGTAGTGTAATGTTTTTGTAGCTCCTCTTCTGTAGGGATATCGATCATAAAAACAAAACTGCAATTGTTACAGATAACTAAATCATGATTTTCGTATCCAATTAAGGGACGGATCATTTTACTATTACAAATAAGGCAAGCTGTATTTTTCATAAATATTTAATTAGCGGGTGCAGGATTTTTTTTCTCCTTTTTTGCTCCATCAATAATAACTAAAGCAACTAAGAAAAAAGGAATACAAGGTATTTTATATCGAACTAATGTTCCGAAATTAAATGAAGATATCCCAACAAATACCGAAAAAACCAAAGTAAAAGATATACAAAGAACCAGGAAAGGGTCCTTAGCTATTTTAGTAAAGAAGAAAATAATCTTGTTTTTAAAAAGCACATAAATAAAATATAAAAAGATCAATGTGCTTTCTATTGCAGAAAAAAGAATGATTATTTTTCCCGATTCCCACAGATAAGGCCGAAACAACGTTACGTTAATTGCTTTAGGGGCAATAGATACAAAACCTTGAATGGTTGGTTCTACATTTCCGAGATCGTAGGTTGATCCTTCGGCCTGATCACTGACAATGTGCAAATACTGGCCAGTTGACACAGTGTTTTGCAACAAATTTTCAATGGCTAATTCAGTTATTTCTCTGCCCATATAACTCATCATTACAAAAGAGGAAAAAAGGATACCAATGAAAATAAATATGAAAGCCAATCCACGTAAAAATTTTGCTTTAATTGAAAAACCTACGCTTATAAACAACCATATAAAAATTGAGGTGGAAAAAGAAAATAAAATATAACTTTTAACCACATAGAGTAAATACCCTGCAATAAACATGGTTAGTATATTTTTCAGAATCTGTTTCTTTTCAAAAAATACCTGATATACAGCACAAAAAAGAATCAGCATAGCAGCTAATGTAACAGTGTCTTTAAAAATGCCAGAACCCCAAATGATCACCGAAGGAACGTATATAACGGCTATACTCAATTTGTGTTTTAATAATGGATACATTTTGCAAACTGTAAGATAAAAACGCCAAACGCACAAATAAGAAAAGAAAGCAAAAAATAGTCCTGTACACAGCATGCTCTGAAAGCAAAGTAAGCTGAAGAAAGCCGATATTTTCGCAACTATCCAGGTATTTGCGGCACCAGTCATTCCAAAATTTCTCACTACCTCTATTAAGTCATCGGGCCAGGAACCTCTATTTCCTGAAACAAAAAACATTCTGATAGCAGTAACAGGATCAACTAACAAAATTTTATTCAACAACCTGCCATCGTTGAAATAACCCGTTGTATCACCTCCTGAATAATATAAATTGTAGATCAATGTAATAAAAGCACTTCCGAGCATTTTTAATTTCAAGCCATTGATAAAAAGTTTTTGATTACTTCCCTGCGGAAATTTTTTATTGTAATAATACCTGCCGATCTTAACTAAAATGAAAAAATAAACCGGTAGTAAAATAACCTCCCACCAATGCAACAGGTTTCGTGTAAAATTCAAATCATCATCAGTAAATGCCGGAATTGTAAGAAGCATTTCCAAAAATACTACTTGTACTAACATAAAGTTCAATTTAGCATTTCGACGTTTTTACCAAAAAGTAGGGCTATTCGATATTATGCAGTTATTTTTACTGTCATAATAAAGTGTATTATTTATGTGTGGCATTGCCGGGGCTTTAAATTTTAAATTATCTTATCCAAAGATCAACCAAAGCTTACGTCATCGCGGACCTGATGAACAGCATGGTTTTATTGCAGATAATGTAGACATGTACCATTTGCGTTTATCTATTATAGATATAGCCAGCGGTAAACAACCTATGCATTTAGATAACCGGTTCACTATCATTTTTAATGGGGAGATCTATAACTACAAAGAACTAATAGTTATACATCATTTAGTTGTAACAACTGCTTCCGACACAGAGGTTTTGTTATTGCTATATAGAAAATATGGTGCTGATCTGCTGCAATATTTAGATGGTATGTTTGCTTTTGCTATTTATGATCAGCAGGAAAAAAAACTATTTATAGCGCGTGACAGAGCAGGGAAAAAACCATTATATTATTATACTGATAATGAAAAAATAGTTTTTGCCAGTGAGTTAAATTGCTTAAAAGCATTATTACCATTGCAAATGGATAGAGATAATTTTTATCACTATTTTAGATTAGGTTCTTTTTATGGCAACTCTACTCCCTATAAAAACGTAACCGAATTAAAAGGAGGGTCATTTTTATTGATCGACTGCACAACACTTGATATCAAAGAAAAAAACTGGTGGAATATTATTGATCGATATCAACAACCTAATAAAGACAGTTTTACCGAAAGCCTTGAAAAAGTAGATACTTATTTACATACGGCAATAAAAAGCAGGATACAATCTTCCGATCTGGAAGTTGGTAGTTTTTTAAGCGGAGGCATCGATAGTGGCCTGGTTACTGCTATTGGCAGCCAATATAATAACAAATTGAAAACCTTTACAGTAGCTTTTAACGGCACCTATAACGAAGCGCCATTAGCCAAACTAGTAGCTGAAAAGTATAATACCATACACACCGAGATCAATATCTCTTTCGACAATCTAAAAAATGATATTGAAAAGATCTGTTGCAATTACGGTGAGCCTTTTTTTGATAGTTCTGCTATCCCCAGTTATTATGTGAGTGCCGAAGCAAAAAAACACCTAACCGTTATTTTAAATGGAGATGGTGCTGATGAATTATTTGGAGGGTATCGCCGTTATGTGCCATTTGCCAAATATGATTTTTTTAAACCTAATGCAGCGATAAAAAATATGGCTGCTTTTGCAAAAGCAATATTACCTCCTGGCAACAACAAGAAATCATTGTATAATTATTTGTATCGCCTTGCTTCATTAGCATCCAAAGATGAGTTGAATATATACTTATCTGCGGGGGTAGATATCATGGAAGATTTTGACAATCATTTTATTAATACGCCGCAAAATTATATGCAACCAATGCAAAATGACTTTGATGGCATTTCGCATTTGCCATTAAGTGGTTTACAAAAAATAATGGCCATGGACTTTAATACCACTTTGTTTAGCGACTTATTGGTAAAAATGGATATAGCCAATATGTCCAATTCTATTGAAGGAAGAAGTCCGTTTTTAAGTAAAGAATTGGTAGAATACGTACCCGGTATTGCTGATAAATTTAAAATTAGTGGAAATATAACCAAGTACATATTAAGAGAATTATCAAAAAAGTATTTACCTGCGCAATTAATTAATCAGCCAAAAAGAGGATTTGAGGTACCCCTTAAACAGTGGGTTGAAAATGAATTAAAGGATATTATTACTAATTATGTAAGCGCGGAAGATGCCTTATGCAAGCAGTTTATAGACAAGAAATTTGTTACCGATCTGCTTAATAATAAGATAAAAATTTCAGCAGAAAAAAGAGCTAAGATTTTATGGAGCTGGTTAAGCGTTGAGATTTGGTATAAGAAAGTCTATTTACAATAATAATTATGCCTTAAAATAGCTCATTTTTACCGTAAGTTTCATTAATTTGCTACTTCAAACGGTGTCACCGATTTTTTATAATATATTATATCCCCCAGGAAGTAATTAAAATAGGCTTTTAATTACACTGAAAACTAACAATGCCCAAAATACTTCGCATATTAAATAGGTTAATAATAGGAGGCCCGTCTCACAATGCAGTATTGCTTACCAAATACCTTGAGCCTGATTACGATACCGTATTAGTAGTAGGCGGTAAAGGTGAGGATGAACGAGATGCTTTCCATATGGCTACTTGTTTAGGCATTCAGCCATATGTTATTCCAGAAATGCAACGCGCCATTGATCCGAGAATGGACAGGATCGCTTACAAAAAGATCAAGGAAATCATTAAGGTTTACAAACCCGATATAGTACATACGCATGCTGCCAAAAGCGGTGCCATTGGCCGTTTAGCAGCACAGGCATGCAAAGTGCCTATTGTAGTACATACGTTTCATGGACATGTTTTTCATTCTTACTTTACACCTTTACGATCTAAGATATTTGTTAAGACAGAAAAATACCTGGCTTCTAAATCTTCCGGCATTATTGCCATTAGCGATTTGCAGGAACGCGAATTAAGTTCCATCTATAAAATTGCTCCTACCGAAAAAATAACTATAATTCCTTTAGGTTTTAATCTTGAAAAATTCCAGATCGATCAGGATCAAAAACGCAAAGAGTTTAGAACAGAATATCAATTACAACCAAATGAAATTGCCATTGGTATCATTGGCAGACTGGTGCGCGTAAAAAATCATCAAATGTTTTTGCGCGTTATTGAAAAAGTATTAGCCGTAATACCGTCTGGAGTTCGTTTTTTTATTATTGGCGATGGTGATATTCGTACAGGACTGGCCAATCAATTAGATAAATACAATGTTCCTCATACTTTTTATCCTGAGCAACCTATAGTTGTGCCGGTAACTTTTACTTCGTGGTTGTTAGAAATGGATCAGGTATATGCAGGCCTTGATATTGTTGCACTTACTTCATTTAATGAAGGTACACCCGTATCGATCATCGAAGCGCAGGCAGCTGAAAAACCTGTTGTAAGCACAGATGTGGGTGGTGTAAAAGATATTTTACAAGAAAATATCGGTGGTTTTGTAACTGCTGTTGATGACGATGATAATTTTACCAAATATCTTTTGCAATTGATTGGCGATGCATCTTTAAGAAAAGAAATGGGCAAGGCCGGTAAAGAAAATGTTAGCTCCCGCTATTCTTTTCAACGTTTGGTAAGCGATACAAAAAAGTTTTACGACGGCCTTCTTAACAGATAATATATCTTCGGATTATATATCCCCTTCTACTCCTTTCAGAGCCAGTATAAAATAATCTTATCTTACAATATTGAAAAAAGTAGTCATTATAGGAAGCGGCTTTGCAGGCTTATCAGCTGCTGCATTTATGGCTAAAGCCGGATATGCAGTAACAATACTCGAAAAGAATGCACAACCTGGAGGCCGCGCTGCACAATTAAAGGCTGACGGATTTACATTTGATATGGGCCCTAGTTGGTATTGGATGCCCGACGTATTTGAACGTTTCTTCAACTCCTTCAATAAAAAAGTTTCCGATTATTATTTATTAAAAAGGCTAGATCCTTCCTATAGAATTTATTGGCCCGATCTTCCCATGGATATTCCTGCCGATTATGATGCGTTGAAAAAATTATTCGAAAGCATCGAAACCGGCAGCGGCAGCGCACTTGATAAGTTTATGGCGGAGGCACAATATAAATACGAAATAGGCATTAATAAACTCGTACATAAACCTTCGCAGTCTTTTACTGAATTTTTAGATTGGGATATTGTAAAAGGTGTTGTAAAAATGGACGTTTTTACTTCAATGAAAAAACACATTCATAAATATTTTACGCATAAAAAACTGCGACAGCTAATAGAATTTCCTGTATTGTTTTTAGGTGCTTTACCGGAAGATACACCCGCTTTATATAGCCTGATGAATTATGCAGATATTAAATTAGGCACCTGGTACCCGCAGGGTGGCATATATATTGTTGTACAAAGTATGTACGAGTTAGCAAAAGAGTTGGGTGTACAATTTTACTTTAATCACGATGTTACAAAAATAGAAATAGATAATAATAAAGCAACGCAAGTAATTGCTGTAAATAATCTTGAAACAAAACTATTTGATGTAGACGCAGTAATAGGTGGAGCAGATTATCATTTTATAGAAAATAATTTATTGCCTGAAAAATATAGAAGTTATTCCAAAGCTTATTGGAATAAAAGAACAATGGCGCCAAGTTGCTTACTATATTATGTTGGAATAAATAAAAAATTGAGTAGTATTACGCATCATTCACTTTTTTTTGATGTATCTTTTGATATACATGGAGCAGAAATATATACTGATCCTAAATGGCCAACGAATCCATTATTTTATGTAAGTGCTACATCTTTCACGGATAAAACAGTAGCGCCTGAAGGAAAAGAAAATTTATTTTTTCTCATCCCGGTAGCTACAGGGCTAGAGGGCGATAGCGAGGAACTCCGGGAACGCTATTTTGAAAAGATATTAAATCGGTTTGAAGAAAAGATTGGTGAACCCGTAAAAGATTTCATCATTTATAAAAAATCTTACTCCATCAGTAATTTCGTACATGATTATAATTCATATAAAGGCAATGCCTATGGTTTGGCAAATACCTTGTTACAAACTGCTATCTTAAAACCCGGATTAAAAAGTAAAAAGGTTAATAATCTTTTTTACACCGGCCAGTTAACAGTACCAGGACCAGGAGTTCCGCCAAGTTTAATAAGTGGTGAAGTGGTGGCAAAAGAAGTAATAAAATACCTAAATAAACTAAATACGCATACAATTACCAACGTATAATAAAGAATGATATCTCTTTTTAATGAATTAAGTCAACAATGTAGTAAAGCCACCACCAAGAAGTATAGCACTTCTTTTTGTAGTGCCATTAAGCTATTGCATCATGATATGCGTATTCCCATTTTTAATATTTACGGATTCGTTCGCTTTGCAGATGAGATTGTTGATACTTTTCATGATTATAACAAAAGTGAACTATTGACCGAATTCAAAAAAGAAACTTATGCTGCTTTAGACAGAAAAATTAGTCTTAATCCAATTTTAAATAGTTTTCAACTAGCGGTAAATAAATACCATATTCCTCATTCTCTGATCGAGGCTTTTTTCAAAAGCATGGAAATGGATCTTAGCAATACCACTTACAATAGCAATGAGTATAAAGAATATATTTATGGCAGCGCAGAGGTAGTTGGGCTAATGTGTTTATATATATTTTGCGAAGGTGATGAACAATTATACGCGTCATTAAAACCTTTTGCGCAATCACTAGGGGCAGCTTTTCAAAAAGTAAACTTTTTAAGAGACGTTAAAGCAGATTATCAACAGTTAAACAGAACTTATTTTCCGGGAGTTGATTTTAAAAATTTCACTTCTGCAAAGAAACAGCAAATTGAAGAAGATATCTCACAAGATTTTGCACAAGCACTTGTAGGAATTAAAAAGCTGCCTATCAAAGCAAAGTTTGGCGTATATGTAGCGTATAAATATTACTTATCGCTTTTTAAAAAAATAAAGAAAACCAAGCCGGTACTCATATTAGAACAACGCATTCGTATCCCTAATTACGGGAAAGTTTTTATAGTAGCAAAGGCTGGTGTGAGAAACCAACTCAATATATTGTAACCATACCTTAACGCTTAAAGAAAAAAAATGCAGGTAATTTTAGTAAACGAAAAGGATGAAGTTATTGGTTCTATGGAAAAAATAGAAGCGCACGAAAAGGCTTTATTACACAGAGCTTTCAGCATTTTTATTTTTAATAAAAAAGGAGAAATGCTTTTACAGAAAAGAGCCGATACAAAATACCATAGTCCTAAATTATGGACCAATGCTTGTTGCAGCCATCCGCAGCCGGGAGAAGATATAATTGAATCTGCGACTAACAGATTACAGGAAGAAATGGGTTTTACAACAACGATTATCAAAGCTTTTGATTTTATATACAATGTACCGTTTGAAAACGGCCTTACAGAACATGAATTCGATCATGTTTTTATTGGCAATTATGATGGCGATGTAAAACCAAATCCTGAAGAGGTAAGCGACTATTGTTATAAATCAATGAAAGACCTGAAAGAATCTGTTATTGACAATTCCAGGAATTATACAGAATGGTTTAAAATTGCTTTTCCGAACCTGGAAACATACCTTGCAACTAGTCCATTAGTTTGATGTTCATGCAACAAAAAAAAGTAGTCATTATAGGAAGTGGTGTAGCAGGATTAGCCACTGCGATACGATCAGCCATACAAGGTTTTTCCGTATCAGTCTATGAAAAGAATGACTACGCTGGTGGAAAAATATCCTGGTTTGAAAAAGATGGTTACTCTTTTGATGCCGGCCCCTCTTTATTTACACAGCCTCAAAATATAGAGGAATTATTTACGCTTGCTAAAGAACCAATAGAAAAATACTTTTCTTATCAGCCCGTTAAAAACATTTGTACTTATTTTTTCGAGAATGGCAAAATTATACAAGCATATAACGATCCTGCACAATTTGCTGATGAATTACAACAGCAAGTAAACGAGCCTCCAAAAAACACCCTCAACTACTTAAAAGATTCGGAAAATTTATACAATAAAATTGGCAACATCTTTCTCGATCATTCTTTACATAAAAAAAGAACCTGGTTACACAAAAGAATTATAAGGGCTTTAACTGCTATTAAATACCCGTACCTCTTTCAATCATTACATCAATATAATAGCAATAAATTATCATCACCTGAAGCCATTCAATTATTTGATCGTTTTGCAACTTACAATGGTAGTGATCCTTATCAGGCTCCTGCTATGCTAAGTCTGATTTCTCATGTAGAACAAAACCAAGGCGTTTTTTATCCGCAAGGTGGAATGATCAGTATCGCGAATGCATTATATGAACTAGCTAAGGCAAAAGGTGTAGAATTTAATTTTAACAGTCCCGTTCAAAAAATCATACATAGCAATAAAAAAATTTCAGCTATAGTTGTTAATAATAAAGAAATCACCGCCGACATCGTAATAAGCAATAGCGATGTTTATTTCACTTACAAAAATCTATTGAACGATCTACTTCATACAAAAAAAATATTACAACAAGAACGTAGTAGTAGCGCTATCATATTCTATTGGGGCATTAAAAAGGAGTTTTCAAAATTACAACTGCACAATATATTTTTTAGCGGCGATTATAAAAAAGAATTCGATGCCATTTTCAATACAAAACAATTAAGTGATGATCCTACTGTCTACGTAAACATTACTTCTAAAATGGAAACTGTACATGCTCCTGAAGGAAAAGAGAATTGGTTTGTAATGATCAATGCGCCGGCCAACATCGGGCAAGACTGGCAAGAACTACAAAAAACCTTACGTAAAAATGTCATCATTAAATTAAGCCGGCTGTTAGGAGAAGATATTGAACCATTAATTGAAACGGAATATATTGCAGATCCGGTAATGATCGAAGATCAAACTGCTTCATATATGGGCTCTTTATATGGAACAAGTTCTAATTCAAAACTGGCTGCTTTTTTTAGAAAGCCTAATTTTACAAATTCCATTAAAGGATTATACTTTTGTGGCGGAAGTGTTCATCCGGGTGGAGGTATTCCTCTTTGCCTGAAAAGCGCAAAAATTGTAAGCGATTTAATACAACAAGATCTTTCAATAAAAAATAAATAATTGTCGACCATTAAATACACAAAAGATCAGATCGCCACAGCTATTGCGATTCTTTTTCATTCCATAGGATTGATAGGAATACTCTTTTTAAAAAACTCTTTTTTTGTCGCAGCTACTCCTGTTAATCTATTGTTGATGCTCTTCTTGTTATTATGGACACAAAAAGAAAAAAATAAATTTTTCATTTTATTTACTATTACTGTAATTACGATGGGTTTTGTGGTAGAGATAATAGGCGTTAACACACATTGGCTATTCGGGCAATATACCTATGGTGAAGTATTAGGATTTAAATGGCAACATGTACCATTGATCATCGGTATTAACTGGTTCATCATTATTTATTGTTGTGGTATCAGCACGCAAACTCTTTTGCAAAAAACAATTAATAAAGTTGCTGAAGAAAATTTGCAACCGCCTGTAGCACTCAAGGCTTTATCCGTTATTATTGATGGTGCCACATTGGCTACACTATTTGATTGGTTTATAGAGCCGGTTGCAATAAAACTACATTTCTGGCAATGGACCAACAACCACATTCCGGGTTACAATTATATTTGCTGGCTTATCAGCAGTATCGGCCTCCTTTCCATCTTTCATTTTTGTAACTTTAATAAGCAAAATAAATTTGCGATACATTTATTGATGATTCAATTTATGTTCTTTTTAATACTACGGGCATCTTTATGAGTTGGTTATCCATCATAGCAATTATTATAATCACTTTCTTTTCAATGGAAGCAATAGCATGGCTTGCCCATCGCTATCTAATGCATGGCTTTTTATGGTACCTACATAAAGATCATCACCAAAAAGAACCGGGCATATTCGAAAAAAATGATTCTTTCTTTTTAATATTCGCTATTCCGAGTTGGTTATGTATTATGCTAGGCATGAGTTATAAAGTGGATTGGGTTACGGCTATCGGCTTTGGTATTCTTTTATATGGCATTGCTTATTTTTTTATTCACGAGGTTGTAATTCATCAACGCTTCAAATGGCTTACAAGAAGTAACAATATATATATCCGCACGATACGCTGGGCACATAAAATGCACCACAAACATTTAGATAAATATAATGGTGAAAGTTTTGGAATGTTATTCGTAGCAAAAAAATATTGGAATAAAGTGCGCAATGATAAAAAGATGATCAATCTAAAATCTTAATGAATCAACATTACACTTATTTTTTAATTTTAGCAGCCGCACTTGCCGGACCGTTATTATTAAGCTTTGATAAAAAAGTGGCTTTCTATAAAAAATGGAAATACCTTTTTCCTGCGATGTTGTTACCTGCTGCTTTTTATATTGTCTGGGATATTTGTTTTACTGCTCAAGGCATATGGAGCTTTAATGAAAATTATATAATAGGAATAAAAGTTTTTAATCTACCGATAGAAGAAGTCTTTTTCTTTTTTGTTGTACCATATTGTTGCGTATTCATTTATGAATGTATCCGTTCTTATTTTCCTCAATTACAAAGCAAAAAAATTGCTGATACTATATTAAAATCGATAGCGATAGTATTGTTGATAATCGGAGTTATTTTTTATAAAAGATTATATACTTCGTCAACGTTTATACTTACTGAAATATTTATCGCCTGCATCTATCTTTTTAAAAAATATTTTAAATATTTTGGCGCTTCGCTCTTTTTAGTTTCATACATAATAATATTACTTCCCTTTTTGGCGATCAATGGTTTACTAACAAGCTTGCCCGTTGTAGAATATAATAATGTAGAAAATCTGGGAATCAGAGTGGCATCAATTCCTATTGAAGATATTTTTTATGGAATGCTATTGATATTGATGAATGTTACTATCTACGAAAAATTAAGGAGTAATCTGTCATAGAAGTTGGGCTAAAGCCCTAGAGCATATGATTTGTATACCCACCGACTAAAGTCGGGGGTTATTTAAATCGACATACCTTTCTTATAATTGCCTCTGACTAAACTCGGAATATTTAGATTCGACGCAACCCTTTTTTATAGTAACCTCCGACTTTAGTCGGAGGAGGAACAGAACTAAAGATAACAGAGGACTTTAGCCCAATTAGTGAACCTCTTGTAATTCTTCCCATCTTGTTGTAAAACGCTTACTTCTCATTTCTTGTCGCATTTTCCAATCCCGCGTTGTGCCGGATGCTGCAAACTTTAAGATATCATCCCGCATCGAGAAATTAATATTGTCGATCATATTCATCAGCTTACGATTATGATTACTTACTGGTGCTTCTTCAAATAAATTAGTTTGAATAACAGTATCAGGAACTAATCCGCTTAACATCACGCCCGCTTTTTTATAACTCAATCCTTTATCAAATATTTCATCAACCAACGTAACCGCAGGTTTTATAAGATCATTGGTAGATGAGTCGCCAGCGATAATGTAGTATGCGCATGTGAAGGTTTGCCACGTTTAAAGTTGCTCATATAATCTTGCTGTTTAGCTACTATAAAAATACTAATGACATTTGCTGCACTACTTTGTCTCCGTAATTTTTCCGCCGCTTTGGAAGTATAGGTTGCAATAGCTTCTTTAATATCTGCAATATTATTAACCGGACTACCAAACATACGTGTGGTCAGGATCATTTTTTTGTGGGTTAGCTCATCTTCCATTTCATTCGCAACTTCACCTTTCAATTCTTTTATTAGCCGAACGCCTGTTACGCCACCTAAAACATTTTTCGCCCAGCCTTCTTTTTTATTTCGCAGATCAAGTGCAGTAAAAACTGCATGATGATCACGTAATTTTTCTGCGTATTGTCTTCCTACTCCCCAGACATCACCAACCGGTGTTATCTCTAATGCTTTCAATATTTTATCTTCTGTATCCAATACACAAACACATTGTCCGGTTGACTGATCTTTTTTAGATAGCCGGTTAGCCACTTTCGCTAACACTTTTGTAGGCGCAACACCTATCGATACTTTAATGCCTGTCCACATTTCAACGGTTTCTAAAATGTTCTTAGCCACTTTTTGCAATTCATTAAGAGGATAACCGCTTAAATCTAAAAATGCTTCATCTACGGAATATACTTCTACATTCTCTTTCCCTAACATCATGCGCAATGTTTCCATCACGCGCCAGCTAAGATCTCCGTACAAATTATAATTAGAAGAAAAAGTAGCAATATTAAATTGCTCAATCAATGGCTTTGCTTTAAAATAAGGACCTGCCATCTCCACACCGAATTTTTTAGCTTCATGACTTCGGGAAATAATACAGCCATCATTATTGCTTAATACAATAACCGGCTTCCCGTCAAGATGCGGTTGAAACAACCGTTCGCAGGAACAATAAAAACTATTGCAGTCAATTATAGCACGCATGTCTGGTGAATAATAAAGGTTACAATACCCCAAATTTTCAACTCACTAAAATCACTTACCTCAATTACAGCTAATTTCGATTCAGGAATTAACCTGATTCTATTCTGCGTTATTTCCAAACGCCTGATCAGCATATCTCCATTCACAACGGCAATTACAATTTTTCCGTTTGTTGCTTTTATCGATCGGTCAACAATGGCAATATCGCCATCATGAATTCCGGCACCAAGCATACTGTTTCCTGCCACCCGCATAAAAAACGTAGCAGGCTTATTATGAATCAGTTGTTCGTTCAAATCTATTCCCCTTTCCATATAATCATCGGCGGCAGCACCAAAACCTGTGGCGTTGGCTGTGGGTACATCATGTTGCGTAAACTGCCTGGTACCCGCATATCCGGCAGTAAAAAGATTTTCTGCTTCCATATAATTATTTTCTGATTACTAATTTATTTAGTAAATTTATACTAAAATAATTGGCTAACAAATTTTAAATTTCACAGCTATGGATATAAATAATAACCAGCTACCAAGCTACCGGCATAACGACTATTTATTAGTATTAAGTCCACACGAAGAACTGCGTAACAAGATTCTACAGGTAAAAGAAACTTTTCGTGAAAAATATAAAACATCGATGCAGGCAACTAAGCCACATATTACGTTAGTGAAATTTAACGCGTTACAAATGATGGAAACACAACTTGTGCAAAGGTTGCAAATAATCAGTATGGGCACAACGCCTTTTAAAATAGACTTGAAAGATTACGGTAGTTTCCCCACGCATAGCATCTATATTAACATCATCACAAAAAATGCAATTCAAGACCTGGTGAAAGAATTACGTAGTGCAAGAAGATTAATGAAATCACCTGATAATGATCCTCATTATATAATGGAGCCACATTTAAGTATTGCCATGAAGTTATTACCGTGGCAATTTGAACAAGGATGGCTCGAATATTCGCATAAACATTTCACGGGCAGTTTTATTGCAGATAGTATGTTATTGCTACGCAAAAGAGAAGGTGAAACAAAATATCAAATTGTACAACGTTTTGAATTTATGAATTTACCGGTTAGTACTAAGCAGGGTGAATTGTTTATTTGAATTGATTTTTGTCTGAATTCAGATTCGTGGGATTTAGAGATTGTCGGATTTGCGAAGATCGATTTTCTATGATCGATGATCCATCGATTCTTTTGTCTTGTCATTCATAGCGTAGCGAAGAATCTTATTCATGCATCATTATACTATTTAACAAATAAGACGCTTCGTTCCTCAGCATGACTAAAAGCGATAAAAAAAGTAATAGAAATATTTAAAATAATTTATGCAAGAAGAAATAAATCAACAGGAAGAAAAAAATAATTACCTCAAAGGTCGTGGTGCACAGTTCAATCCCAAAAATCGTTTTTTAAATAATCAGCAGGTTAAAGCCGAGATAGAATCGATCGATGATTGGACCGAGCCAAACCCGGCAACAATTTATTTAGAAGACAATGCAAAAAGTATTGTCAATAAAGTTGATAGCCCGGATGTAGGTATGTCTTACAGCATGAATCCTTACCAGGGTTGCGAACATGGCTGCATTTATTGTTATGCACGAAATGCCCACGAATACTGGGGTTACAGTGCTGGATTAGATTTTGAAAGAAAAATAATTGTAAAGAAAAATGCGCCGGAATTATTGCGAAAATTTTTAATGAACCCAAAATGGGAATGTAAACCTATCTCATTAAGTGGCAATACAGATTGCTATCAACCGGCCGAACAAAAATTTAGAATTACCCGGCAATTATTAGAAGTGTGCCTAGAATTTAATCAACCAGTTGGAATGATAACAAAAAATGCCGGTATGCTGCGCGATAAAGATATTTTAGTGCAGATGGCAGAAAAAAAACTCATCAGCATTTTAGTATCCATCACCTCGTTGGATGAAGAATTACGCAGAACAATGGAGCCCAGAACCACAACAGCCAAACAAAGATTACGCTTAATAAAAGAGCTAAGTGATAACGGTGTGCGAATGGGCGTAATGCTCGGACCAATGATTCCGGGTTTGAACGAACACGAAATGCAACGCATCATGAAAGCTGCTTCAGAAAATGGCGCAACATTTTCTGCGTATACTTTTATCAGATTGAACGGCGCTATCAAATTAATTTTTCATGATTGGCTCTACAAAAACTTTCCCGATCGTGCAGATAAAATCTGGCATTCAATAGAAAATAGTCATGATGGAAAAGTAAATGATAGTCGCTGGGGAGTACGCATGCGTGGTGAAGGAAACATTGCAATGATGGTCGCGCAGCAATATAAAAAGTATGGAAAAATATACGGACTGAATGCAGAGCGATGGGAATTAGATACTACAAAATTTAAACAGCCCGGAGCACAGGGAACATTGTTTTGAAAAATGAATCCTTAATAAAATATTTTAATGCCCTGAAAGCATTGATTTTGCAGCACTTCACAGGCATAAAAAATTAAACCAAAAAATATTTTTCAAAATTTATTTGTTTGTTCAAAAAAAATAATTCTACTTTTGTGTTAAGAAAAACAAAAAACGATAACAAAGTGCGACGCAATAATTTACATATCGAATCAAAAAACTTGTTTAGTCCTGTTGGGGATGATACAGTTTGCGGGGCATGTTATGCTATGAGGTAACTACAATTACAACTACATTATAACGAAAGCCCCGACAAAAGATCGGGGCTTTTTTATTACAAAAAATTTAAGCGAAATTAAATGTTAACAGTAATAAATACATACCGATCATTCATACAGGATCATAGCAAAACTATGATTGGTAGAAAAAATATTTTTATGAACAAATACGACATGGATCTATGCAAACGACCGTGGTATAAGGAAACATAAGCGCAATAAGCGTTTAAGGAATACTGAACCCCGGTTGGATAAAATCTAACCGGGGTTTTTGTTTGTAGTAACAAAAAAAATTAAACAAGGTTCGTTGGTGTAACGATCAACATCACAGATTGTCGATCTATTGCTACGGGTTCGATTCTCGTACGAACCTCAAAATAAAATTATATGATAAACATTTTTATAATTATAGTCATTATACGAATTACAGTATTGATGATAGAACCAATAAATAATTGGTATAAGAAATTATGGACGAAAATTAAATTGGCATTTAAAAGTTCCAGCGCATACGGGCCATTTAGTAAAAGCTTTATTGACGTAAAGGCTTTATATTTTAGAGAATTTAAAATATTGCCTTGTGTCAGTTGCATAACTAAAGTCGATGGTGGTAAGATCTATAAATTAATCCAGACAAAGAAATTTGGAAAAATAAAAGTTACTTACCAATACAACCACTACAACTGGTTACAAGAAAAAACTGAGTTTAGTGAAACTATTGTACAATTACCCAATCGAATAATAGTAGAGTTAGGCCCTGACTGGGCGGATATTTATTACAGTCCAACTTGCTACAGTGAAGCAAATGAATTGATGCAAGCCTTCAAAAATTTGCCCACTCCACAAAAGGAAGTGGCACATGAAATAAATATTATTTCATTAAACAACGGAGATCTTGATCTAAAAACTTTAGAAATAAAGCCAACCGAATTAGATATCAATTTGTATTACAACGATGACTTTAAAGAAATCGATGCGACGATCAAGGACAGGCTAAGTAAAGAAAAGGATAAAGGGATCGTGTTATTGCATGGTTTACCCGGAACAGGAAAAACAACTTATTTACGTCACCTGATCGGTTCGTTAAAGAAGAGGGTCATGTTTGTTTCACCAAGTATCGCTGGTAATTTAATGAACCCGGAATTTATGGATTTATTGATAGATAATCCAAATACGGTTCTAATCATTGAAGATGCCGAGAATATTATTATGGATAGAAAATTTAGTACTGAAAGCAGTGTAAGCAATTTACTAAACATCAGTGATGGGCTATTGAGTGACTGTTTAAATGTACAGATCATCTGCACTTTCAACAGTGCTATAACAATGGTTGACTCTGCGTTAATGAGAAAAGGAAGATTGATAGCCAGGTATGAATTCGGTAAATTGGATATAGTAAAAGCACAAGCGTTATCTAATCATTTAGGAATAGACCAGGTTATTGAAAAACCAATGACATTGGCAGAAATAACTAACCCAACTGAAAAGGAATACGAGGAAACAGACAAGATCGAAGTACAAGGCTTCAGAAGAAAAGAAATAGTAATGAATTAAAAAGTGAACGAATCAAAGACACAATAAGCGTCATTGATTTCACAAAAAATAAAACATGTCGAAATTAAAATTACAAGGAAAACAATTAAGAGCTATCGGCTATCCGGAAGGACCGGTGATTAGCATAACAATGAACGTAATGGAAAAACATTACAAATTTGAAAAGGAGGAAGAAGCAATGAACATTTTAAAAGCAATATTAGCAGCACCGGTAGAATATGCCAACGATGCTGTCTTGGGATTAATAGCGCAACAGTTATTACCAAAAATAAAAACTAATACAATAGAGATACCATTAAATAAAACAGGGATTGAATTTAATGTATTTGGCAACGAGCATATCGAACAAGGCGCTATCATACAAATGGAACAAGCCGCTAAATTACCCATCGCAGTCGCAGGCGCATTAATGCCTGATGCGCATCACGGATATGGTTTACCAATCGGTGGTGTATTAGCTACAGAAAACGCTATTATACCCTATGGCGTTGGTGTTGATATCGGTTGCAGAATGTGTTTGTCAATCTTTGATATTGATCCTGAAGAGTTGTTGCAAAAAGAACAATACTTTACAAGAGAATTAAATGAAGCAACTTTATTCGGAAGCGGAAAACAATTTGATAAAACAACACCACATGAAGTAATTGATAGAAACGAATTCGATGCTATCAGGTTATTAAAAAACTTAAGAGGAAGAGCCGCTAAACAATTAGGTTCATCAGGTTCCGGTAATCATTTTGTTGAATTTGGTGTTGTAGAAATTACCGAAGCAGATGATATATTAAATGTTGCTCCGGGAAAATATGTAGGCCTTTTATCACATTCCGGTTCAAGAGGATTAGGCGCTACTATTGCCGATCATTATACGAAAGTGGCAAAGCAAAAAAGAATGTTGCCAATCGAAGCTGTCAATTTAGCCTGGTTAAATCTTGATGAAGAAGAAGGAATGGAATATTGGATAGCCATGAATTTAGCCGGTGATTATGCAGCTGCTTGTCATCAGGTGATCCACCAGAAAATTGCAACGCAATTAGGAAGAGAACCTTTACAAATGGTAGAGAACCACCACAATTTTGCCTGGAAAGAAATGTACACAGAGTATACTTCAACAGGGAAAATAGAAAAAGAAGTGATCGTACACAGAAAAGGGGCAACGCCCGCAGGTAAAAATGTATTGGGCATTATTCCTGGATCAATGACGGCGCCGGGTTATATTGTAAAAGGTAAAGGTGCGGCAGTTTCTTTAAACTCTGCTTCTCACGGAGCCGGAAGAAAGTTAAGCAGAACCGCAGCTTTAAATACCATTTCGCAAAATGCATTAAAGGATGAATTACAAAAGCACGGTGTAAAGTTAATAGGCGGAGGTTTGGATGAAGCCCCTTTTGCTTATAAAGACATCGAAATGGTTATGAAATCGCAACAAAATTTAGTGGATGCAGTAGGAAAATTTATTCCTAAAATTGTGAAGATGGATGGTGGACAACATAAACAATGGAGAAAAAAAGAAAAGGTTATTCTCGTTTAAAAAAAGTCCTGAAGTATAAAAACTTCAGGACTTTTTTAAAACAGATAATATTAATAATGAAAATCCAACACAGCGCAGTAACCATATTTACTATGCGATTGAACCGATGCGCCTACTTCATTAAACTCTCCCAGAAAAATTGTACGGTGTATTAAAGATGGAACTCCGTCATCTATTAATAATGATAAAACAATTTCCAGTGCAACGTTGTGGCCATAGTCGCAGCATTCGCCATCAAAATATTGTTTGCTTTTACAAGCTGCGGTTTGTCTTATATGCCCTACATATCCATGCGTACCTGATGCAGCGTGACATTCAGCACTATTGTAACATTGCTCATTCGGCTCTAATAAATTTAGTGGTTGCATCGCCAGCAACTTATTAATTAGTGAAGTGCAATATTTTCCTTGCAGGTCTTTTCTCTTTTTAATAACTGTATTGGCAAATAAAGCCGGACTACTACGCACAAGATTTAAAATATAAATCACGTCCTTTTCATTCGGACTCATATAATCTGCATTGATAGCCGTATTACACTGTACAAAATTCGAATCAGCATTATTCCATTCCGGTGAATAAAATGCTAATGGAGACGGAGCGTCTGTTTGTGCCGTTGCGCTAATTGACATCAATAAGATGGCAATGCTAAAAAAATATCTCATCAAAAAATTCTTATTTAAAATACCTTCCGATAAAAGGCAATTGTGGTAATTCTTTACGTTCTACATTTCCTATAAACCACAGGTAGCTACATAACAAAATAGACCCTGTTACAAAACTAAATATCCTGCTGCTCCAAAAATGAAGTATACCTACATGAATAAAAAATAATAAAACAGCCAATAATAAATAGATCACCAGTTTTTTCCAGGCATAAGGAATTCTATATTCTTTTTGTCCCCATAAAAATGATATGACCATCATACTTCCGTAACAAAAAAATGTTGCCCATGCGCAAGCCATATAACTGTAAGATGGTATAAATAAATAGTTAATTATAATGGTAATAGCCGCCCCAATAAAAGTGATCCATGTACCTGCCATTGTTTTATGCAATAATTTATACCAGATAGATAAATTATAGTAGATACCTAAAAATATATTGGCCAACAATAAGATCGGCACTACGGCTAACCCTGCCCAATATTTAGGGCCAATGAAATGTTTCCATATTGGCAAGTATAATACTACTACCAAAAACATAATAGCAACTGTAATTACAAAAAATTTCATCACCCTTGCATACACTCTTTGCGGATTTGTGCCCTCAGCTTGTTTAAAGAAAAATGGTTCTGCGCCCATCCTGAAAGCCTGAACAAATAATGTAATTAAGATTGATAATTTATAACAGGCATTATAAATACCTACCTGGCTTTCTCGCAAATCAGTAGTGCCCGGTAGCCACCAGTTTAACATCAACCGGTCAAACGTTTCATTAATGATACCGCCCATACTTGCAATAAGAAGCGGTAAAGAATATATCATCATTAACTTCCATAGTTTGGTATCAAATTTCAAACGTATTTCAGAAAGTTCTTTTATCAATAATAATAGCGTGAATGAAGATTGGATAACATTTGCTATTAAAACATATACAATTGGGTTAGTAGCCGGGTTGTATATTTTTGAAACAATAAAATTATTCAGGTGATTGGGGCAATATGCTATAAAATACCAGGTAAAAAATATATTAACAATAATACCCGCAATTCTAACAAAAGCAAATTTTCTTGGCCTTCCCGCATTTCTTAATCTGGCAAAAGGAATGGTGGTTAAAGCATCCAATGCAATAATGCAAATGCTTAATTGTATTAATTCCGGAAAGCTTTCTAACCTGGTTAATCTTGCAAAAGATCCCTGATTAAACCATAATAAAGTCGTTAATAAAATGGTTGAAAAAACTATTGACAGACAAGCTGTACTATAAATTGTTTCTTTATGTTCATCTTTAGATGCGAAACGAAAATAAGTTGTTTCAAAGCCATAGGTAAATACAGCGTTAAGTATAGGAATGGCAGAATAGATCAAACCCATTTTACCATAATCGCTGGTATTGGCCAACGTATAAGTTAAAAAAGGCGTTAATAAATAATTGATAAAACGAGCTGCAATGGAGCTGGCTCCATACCAAATTGTCTGTCCTGCTAATTGTTTAATATTACTCAATACTCAGTGTTTAATGACAAATTTACTTGTATAATTTTTAATTACTAATTTGTTTAACGTTTCAACAAATTAATTCTCTAATTTGTATCTTTATCTAAATAATAAGCATGAAAAAAATCGCCTTTCTAACTATTGCGCTATTTTCTTACACACACTCTTTTTCTCAGGCAATCGTTACTATAACTGATTACCAAAAAATACAAGAGCCTGCAATTCAGTACGAAATTCCTTATTCAGAAGATATTGTTACAAAAGCTTTGAACGACACTTTGGAAAAACAAGGTTATAAAGGAACTACAAAAGCCGGCTTTACTCTTTATCGCGATGTTCATTTAAAAGCAATTGGGCCTGACAGTTATAATTTATACTTTAAAATAGACCGCAAAAGCAAAAACGAAAAAGACGCGTCTATTGTTACGATGATGATGCAAAAAGATGATATTTTTATTAGTGAAGCTACTGACATGGACATTGTTACAAATGCTAAATCTTACATGGTAAATTTAAAACCTGTTGTTCAAGCTTACGATTTAGAAGAACAGATAAAGGCTCAAATAGACGCTATTAAAAAGTCAAATAAAAAATTGACTGATCTCGTAAGTGATAGCGTTGATATTGCGAAAAAAGAAGCTAAGATAAAATTGCAAATACAGGATAATATTTCTTCAATGGAATCTCAAAAATCCGATATAGAAAAGCAAAAATTGATCTTAGAAACATTGAAAGGGAAGAGGAAATAATTAAGAATTAAGAATTTTTTCGATTTGTAGCGCCCTTCTTCTTTTCAAATTTATATAAATTATAAGTACTGAGGACTGATTGCCACAGCACAATTCTTAATTCATCATTCCTAATTCTTAATTCTTTTGCGGCTTTCCTTTAGCTCACCCACTTTCTTCTTACCATCGATTCTTTTTTGTTTAGCAGCCTTACCAGGTTTGGTAGGTTTTCTTTTTTTAGGAATAATTAGCGCTTTTTCAACGAATGCATTAATCTTTCTGATCACTTCCTGCTTATTGCCTAATTGTGATCTTTCTGTTTGACTTTTTACTAATAAATAGCCGTCTGCATTAATTTTATTAGCCAGTTTTTCTTTTATTAATGCTTTTTGTTCTTCAGAAACTAAGTTGGACGTTGCTATATCCCAATAACCCTCCACCATAGTTTCCACTTTGTTTACATTCTGACCTCCGCTACCACCACTTCGCGCTGTCTTAAACCATATTTCAGTTGAAATATCCATCCCCAAAAATACCTTATTTCCTTAAAATGGTGTTGATAAAGCACATTGTTTGGTATCTTTAATTTTAATAAATGCAAAAAAAAATAGATTTTTGCTTTAATCATAATTAGTTGAAAACAAAAGTCATATATAATTCGCTAACAAGCCGCAAGCAAGAAGGTAAGAAGTCCTTTGCAGTTTTAATTGACCCGGATAAGGTGAATGACAGCAATATGGAACAACTTATAAAATTGTCTGTTGATGCACAGGTCGATTATTTTTTCGTTGGCGGAAGCTTAGTTATCTCTAATTATTTAGATGAATGCCTGCAATTGATCAAACGCAGCTGTAATATTCCTACTATTCTGTTTCCCGGCAGCCCTTCTCAGGTAAGTAAATATGCCGATGCATTATTATACCTGTCATTAATTAGCGGACGTAATCCTGAATTATTGATTGGCCAACATGTAGTTTCTGCACCCATTGTAAAGAAAAGTGGTTTAGAAGTAATGTCAACAGGCTATATGGTTATTGATGGCGGTGCGCCAACAACTGTTTCTTACATTTCAAATGCAACTCCTATACCGGCAGATAAAAATGAAATAGCTGTTTGTACAGCAATGGCAGGCGAAATGCTAGGCATGAGTTTAATATATATGGATGCCGGCAGTGGGGCTAAACGCCCTATTACAGAAAGCATGATCGAAAAAGTTGCACAAACTATAAGTGTTCCCTTAATAGTCGGCGGTGGCATCATCGAACCGGAAAAAGCTTATCTCAACTGCAAAGCCGGAGCTGACGTAATTGTAGTAGGAAATGCCATTGAAAAAGATGGCTCTCTTATTAAGGAAATGGCAGCGGCGGTGCATTCTGTACCGGTAAAGATCCGCTAGTTTATAAGCTCATCATCTCTTTGAATTTAACCGCTTGTCTGCGGCTCACTTCTACTTTATCACCCCCTTTTATTTCTAATAATAATCCTCCGTTAAAATAAGGCTCTATCTTTTCTATCATGCGCATATTGACGATGTGCTTTCTGTTAGCACGAAAAAATACTTTTTCATCTAACCTTTCTTCCAACGCATTCAATGATTTTAAGATCAATGGTTTATTGCCCGCAAAAAATACTTTAGCATAGTTACCCACACTTTCGAACAAACGGACATCAGATAACTTAACAAACCAGCAGCTTTCACCATCTTTTACAAATACCTGGTCATGTTCCCCTAACAAACCTTTGTTATAGGTTTGAGTAGCGATCTCTTTATCTTCAGCCTGTTGTAATTTTTGCAAAGCATCTGCCAAACGTTTCGGTTCGATGGGCTTCATTAAATAATCCAACGCATTTACATCGAATGCTTTTAATGCATATTCATCATAAGCCGTAGTAAATATTACATGCGGCGCCCTGTCTAATTCCTGTAACATATCAAAACCTGTTTTACCCGGCATTTGAATATCTAAAAAAACAAGGTCAGGATTTAGCTCTTCTATCTTTTCTATTCCTTCTGCCGCATTAGTTGCTTCTGCAATTACTTCTATTTCAGAAAATTCCTGCAATAGTTTTTTTAATTCATTGCGTGCTAAACGTTCATCATCAATTATAATAGCTTTGTACGTGTTCATCTTTTATTTTTTATACATGTATAGGGATGCTGACTTTGGTTTGCACCGTATCAACATTTAGATTTTTTATTTCGAAACTTGCTTTTCCATGGTACAATAGATTTAAACGATCTTCTGTACTTTGTATACCGAAACCTTCCGTATTACCAATACCATTTAATTGCCCGGAATTTTGAACTACCAATTCTAAATTATCTTCATTGAATTGAGAGCTGATTTTTACTATTCCTCCATTAAGTCGTTTGCTGATTCCGTGTTTTATCCCGTTTTCTACCAACGTTTGTAACATCATCGGCGGTACAGGCTGTTGCAATGTTGCCTTATCAATATCAAATTCAATTTGCAGCCTTTCTTCAAAACGCATGTGTTCCAATGCCAGGTAGTCTTTTACAATATCCAGCTCTTTTTGAAAAGGTACCGTTTCTGATTTCCCCGCATGCATACTGCTTCTCAAAATATTACTTAATTCTGTGATGGCTGTTCTCGCACGTTCAGGATTTTCATCTACCAACGCTCTAATACTGTTTAAAGAATTAAAAATAAAATGTGGGTTGATATGGGATTTGATCGTTTTTAATTCCAGTTCTTTTACCATGCTTTCTAATCTCAATCTATCCAGCTGATCGTTAGTGTTTTTTTCTACATAATGATACACAATGTAAATAAGCAACCATATTGCCATTAGCAAAAGGTTTTGATAGATGCCAAAAATATTACGTTTGTCATCATGCGTCCATACTCCTTTGCAATTTCTATACCAGCTCGTTGTATTTCTTATCTCATTTACAATGCTAGTTGTTCCCGGATCTTTTGTTGCGCTTGTATAATAATTTGCAGGTAAGGCAAATTGAACTTCCATTTTTTTTGCCTTCTCTAATTTTTTATTTTGAAGATACCAGTCGTAAGAATAATCTGTACTATGTTCAACAAATCTGCCACCGTAAAATAATATAATACCCGATGCAGTAACACCAATTATAAAAAGAAATACAATCTTACCATAAGAAAAATTAAACCAGTTATTTTTTTTGATTAATATTTTCAATAAATGGGTAACAATAATTCCTAATACAAGTGAAATAGCAAGACTTATCAAAAATTCAGTCTTCCCGCCCAGGTCTCTAAAACGATCGCCAAAAACCACTAGGTTGAAATACATCGAAATAAGCCCCCACACTCCCCACCCGAGGATCTGGCACATCCAATATCGTTGACTTATTTTACTCATGAAACAAAGTTATCATGTATTGCTATCAAATAGGTCAATCTTTTACTAATGGCGAAATGTGGGGTTAAGAGGTTAAAATTAACGCTGGTCACAATAGCATAATTTGTTTATAATGATAATTTTAGTTCCTTTGCTCCGATATTTCAAATCTTATTCGTAACTAAAAACTTTTTATGTCAAAAAATGACAACCCTCAAATTACCGAAGATTCAGCTGTTGGATTTGGATGGCTTTTCCCCATATTGGTTTTAATATTAATTGCAGCAGGAGCCTGGTATTTGTACAGCGGCAGTTGTAATAAACCGGCTGATACAGTAGTAGGTACAGAAATGGATTCTTTAACAAATAAGATAAGCAAATCTGTAAATATCGCTGCAGGTAAGCTGGATTCTTTGTCGGGTGATTTTGTATATGATATGGGTAATCTGGTAACGATCGATCTGCCTAATAACGGTGGGAAATTGGTTGTAGGAGAAAATTCTACCGAGAATAAATTGTATACTTTTTTAAATGACAAATCATCAACAATTGATTCCGCAAAGGGTAATTGGTTCGAATTTACCAATACACATTTTAAAACAGGTGGAGCACAGCTTGATTCAGGTTCAATAGTAGAATTAAAAAATATCACTGCGATCATTAAATCATTTCCGTCGGCCAAATTTAAAATAGGTGGCTATACTGATAATATTGGAGACTCTATTTTCAATGTAGCTTTATCTCAAAAAAGAGCAGCAATGGTAGCATCACAATTAGAAATATTAGGCGCTCCTTCAACACAACTTGTTGGCGCCGCAGGATATGGCCAACAGTATCCTATCGGTGATAATGCTATTGCAATTGGAAGGGCACAAAACCGCAGAGTAGCTGTGAATGTGAAAGCCAAATAATTTATTTATACAATGCTTAAAACCTCTGCATAGCAGAGGTTTTTTGTTTTAGTAATGTCCGTTAATCCTTTAAAATTTTGATTAGCTTTACATTGATCAAAAATAAGTAATGGCCAATCCTAATTTAAATACCGATAAAGATCAGCTGAATAATGCGGAGAAAGAGTTTGAGAATAATATTCGTCCTAACCAGATGGAAGATTTTTCAGGCCAGCCACAGACTATTGAGAACCTGAAAATTTTTATCAAAGCAGCAAAGATCAGAGGCGAAGCATTAGATCATATTTTATTTCATGGCCCTCCGGGATTAGGTAAAACAACTTTAAGTAGAATTGTTGCCAATGAATTGGGTGTTAATATTAAGGAAACAAGCGGACCCGTGATTGAAAAACCGGGTGATCTTGCCGGCCTATTAACTAATCTGGAAGCTAATGATGTTTTATTTATTGATGAGATACATAGACTAAGCACTGTTGTAGAAGAATATTTATATGCTGCTATGGAAGATTACCGCATTGATATCATGATCGATAGCGGGCCAAGTGCAAGAAGTGTACAGATCAATTTAAATCCATTTACATTGATCGGCGCCACTACAAGAAGCGGTTTATTAACAGCCCCGCTGCTTTCCCGTTTTGGTATCAAATCAAGATTAGAATATTATAATGCAGCTACTTTACAGAAAATAATTTTACGTTCTGCAGCCATTTTGAATACCACTATCACTAACGAAGCTGCCCATGAAATATCAAGGCGCAGCAGAGGCACTCCGCGTATCGCCAACGGTTTATTAAGAAGAGTGCGTGATTTTGCGCAGGTATTAAATGATGGCGCTATTGATATTGGCATTACGCAACATTCTTTAAAAGCATTGAATGTTGATGAACATGGTTTGGATGAAATGGATAACCGCATACTTACAACGATCATTGATAAATTTAAAGGCGGGCCTGTGGGTATCACTACCATTGCGACTGCAGTTGGAGAAGAAGTGGGAACATTGGAAGAAGTGTACGAGCCATTCTTAATTCAGGAAGGGTTTATTATGCGTACACCACGCGGCAGAGAGGTTACTGAAAAAGCTTATACGCATTTAGGCAAAACGCCTTATAATAATGGGGCACCAAATTTATTTAAATAAATAGTTTCGCGCAAAGGCGCTAAGTTAAAAAGCCGCAAAGGAAAAATTTTCTTTGCGGCTTTTGTCTTTTATCTTGGCGACTTTGCGAGAATATCTACGCAGAGACCAATCTGAATCCGTTTCCGTGAATGTTCACGATCTCGATCGTACTATCTTCTTTTAAATACTTGCGCAGTTTAGCGATGTACACATCCATACTACGGCCATTAAAATAAGTATCGCTACCCCATATTTTTTTTAATGCGATATCTCTTGCCAGCAAGTCATTTTTATACTCGCATAGCATTTTTAATAACTCGTTTTCTTTTGGAGAAAGTGTTTGTAATTTTCCTTCAAAACTTAACTCACGTAAACGAGGATTAAAATGGTATTTGCCCAAATCAAATTCTGCATTCACTTCTTCTTTGTGCAATTCTTCATTACGTTTTAAGATCGCTTTTATTTTCAGCAATAATACTTCGCTATCAAAAGGTTTAGTGATATAATCATCCGCACCTAATTTATATCCTTGTATGATATCATCCTTCATCGTTTTAGCCGATAAGAAAAATAAAGGAACATCAGGATTAATATCACGGATCTCTTCTGCCAAAGTAAAGCCATCCATATTCGGCATCATTACATCCAATAAACAGATATCAAATTTTTCGCGTTGAAAGCCTGCCAGTCCTAAGCGGCCGTCTCTTTCCAACACTACATCATAATCATTTAATTCTAAATAATTTTTCAATACCATACCAAGATTCGTATCATCTTCGCAAAGCAATATTTTAGGTTTCGTTGTTTCCATACTTTAGTTTGTTTATTAGCAAGTAACGTTAATTAGCTGTCTGTAATGTAGTTCAGCCATCTAATCTTTTGTTAAAGCTATTTTTTTATAGTTATTATTCTACAACTAATTTAAGCATTATTTTTCCTGTTGACGAACTATATAATTCCAGGTAATAATAACCTGCAATTAAATTTCCGCTTAACGGCAATGGATAAACCAGATCTCCCGCTCCTACACTTATTGTTGATTGTGTAAGCGGCATTGATTTTCCTACATAATTCAATAAACGAACACTGTATGTATTTGCCGATTGATTTGTTAGATGCAAAAACACCGTTCCTCCTGCTATAACAGGATTAGGATATATTGAAGCATCAATTATTTTAGCCACTTTTACAATGTTGCTAAAATATGGTGCTGCATTACTATCGCTGCCGATCGCTTTGATCCGGTAAAAATTATTTCCTATAACAGGAGATGCGTCGGTATAACTGTAAGCAATATTATTGCCCCCTGTATTACCTACCGAAGTAACCATTGTAATAGTGGTAAAATTAACACTATCGGTTGAACGCTGCACTTCATATTGTTTAACCAACACTTCGCTATCAACCGTCCATTGCGTTGCAATTGCAGCAGATTGCCTTGTTGCAGTCAGCAAAACAAAACGCACTGCAATCGAAGTATCTATCGTAATGATCATCGTCGCATTTGTTGTACCGACTCCATTTGTTGCAGAAATAGCAACCATTTTATTTCCTGATGTTGTTGGAATGCCACTAATAACACCTGTTAAAGCATTCACTGTTAAACCACCCGGCAAATTTGTTGCAGCATAACTTGTAGGTAAATGTGTTGCAATTATCTGATAAGAAAAAGGCACGCCCACTTTACCGGTAACACTTGAACTTGTTATAGCCGGTACAGAATCAATAGAGATCGTAAGTGTTGCGCTTCCTGTACCCGCAGCATTTGTTGCAGAAACCGTTGCAGCAAAAACACCATAGGATGTTGGCACACCACTAATAATTCCGGTAGAAGGGTCGATCGTTAAACCGTTTGGTAAATTAGCAGCTCCATAACTTGTAGGAGAATTAGCAGCTAATACCGTAAAACTGAAAGGTGTATTTACTGTATCTTTTATCGCAGCAACACTTGATATTACCGGAGCAACAAGTACAGTATCTCCATTACAGATTGTTACAGTAGCTACGCCAAATCCTGCGGTATTTGTATAATCATCGCTATTAGTCCCATTCCATCCTGCAGTTGCTTCACGGGGACCGCTTCCATTTTGCTGATCATTAATATTAATATCAAAACCTATTTCTTTTCCGTTAAAAGGTGCAGGAGTTGTTCCTCCAATGGTTGTCCATGGAATAGCAACTTCTAATGTATATCCGCCGGTTGTAGCAGGAATAGCATAAACAATTCCTGCTTTTGAATTAGTTGTAGCCCCAATAATGTTATTAACCGAATACGGAAAAACATTCCAGTTAAACCTGTATTGATGGTCGCTAGATGTGTAAGCACCCAATTTATTATTATTACCTGATATCATGATCTCTACACCATCCTGATCATAACCTGTTGGATTCCCCGTGCTGAAAAGATTGGCATCTTTCACTTGCACTAATACATATAAATTAGCCGTATCATACATCGCCTGCCAGGTTGATCCTGTTTGTATTGTTCCACTAATTGTTTGCGCAATTAAATTTTTGGGAGCCTTCGTCCATACCGCATCAGCAGCTCCATCAATGGTTGGTGCAGCAGAAGTGTTTACGATCATCGGGCCGGCGCAATTTGGCGTTTCGTTATCTATGATAGTAAGCGTTGCGTTATTTATGCCACGTGTATAGCCTGTTCCTGCAACTAAAGTAAGCTTAATTGTTTCGTTAGGATTAACGATAGTATCATCAATTGCGGCAATCGTAATCGTATCAGAATAGTTAGTTGGCGTGAGCATCACAGAATCTATCAAAGCAGGACTTGCTGTGTAATGTGCCGATGTAGCTGTTCCGCCAACAGTATAATAAACAGTAATGTTAGCAGTATCGCTGGTTGCCGTAATAACAAATTTACCGGTCGCGCCATTTTCAGAAGGTGCCCCAATAGCAGAAATAGACACCGTTGCTCCGGGTGCACTTGATCCATCTACAACATTCATTAGTGCAACAGCCTGAGGAATTTGTAACGTAACAAAATAATTAAACACCTGATCTAATTGAGATTCTTTAACAGGGTCTGCGCTGTATTGTTTTCTTAGCGTAAATAAACGATATACTTGTTTTAAATCAGCCTCAGTATAGGGTACACCGGTAAATGTTTGAATAGTATCCAGGCTCTGAAAACCTTCTTCCACAGTAGGTTCTATAATTGTACCTTCTGTAAAATCATTCCAGGTAGCTAATTGTATTCCATCAATAACAGAACTAAAAGCAGTGTATTGATTCAATGTTCCTTTTAAAGTTGTAGTACCATTAACTGTGCGTGGAATTAAACCATATTGATTAGCTCCGTTTACTCCATAAAAATCATTAAACCCCGGATAACCAACTCCCAATACTACGTTTTTAGAGCCGGCAGAAGTTGCATAATAATTAGTAAGGCTATTATAAGAAGTAGGATTTCCTGAATTAGGATACGGCCATGCAAATTCTCCCGCAGCATCTGCACCAATTGCGCCAGACTGGCCCGATAAAGGCAAAAAGCAACCTGTTTTCCCACCTAATATCGTATTCCATTGACCGGGGGTTTGAAATGTTTGAGGGCCAAATACACAAACTAAAGGTGATGTTGCATTAGTTGCGCCTGATCCGCGCATATCCCCCAATTTTATATAACTTGAACTACTAAAATAATTGGTGTTTGCATAAGCTCCGTTATTTTGTCCTACAGATAAACTTCCCCAAAAATGATCTTCCATTACCAAACCAAACTTCAGACCAGTGCTGGGAGTTTTTGCGATCAATGCATTTGAATTATTTAATAAAGGAGTTACATCATTGTTGCTTCCGGTTTGACCGTACCAATCTATTAATACACCATCTATTCCAGATAATTTCATCAACAGCAAATGGTACTCAAGCACATTAGGATCTTGTCCATCGTAAGGGCCGATCAAAGGATGATAATGAGAAATAATATCACGTGTCTGAACGGTAGTGCCTGTATAATCGGTAACACTGATAAGGTTATCAGGATGTTTTGTATTAGAATTAACTGAAGTCCAGTGTGCACCCCATTTATTAGGTGTGCCGGTAGCACCATTGCCATAACTTGTTGTACCGGAACCCGGGTTTTGAGGCGCCGAAAACCATGGCATATAATGCACATAAACCTTTACAGGATTGGTTTTAGTAACCGCAACCGGTTGAGCTGTAGCTGTAAAAAAAGTTAACAGGCAGCCGAAGACTGCTGATAGCAATAGTAGAGGTTTTTTCATGCAAACAATTTGTGCCGCAAAAGTACGACATAAATTGGCAGTCAATTGTTAATTATAAGAAGAACTTATCAGCCGCAATCAGCTTATCAGCAATTCTTCTACGCGCCTCTTTACTATTAAATGGTGCGGTTTTAGTAAACCTTTTCAGGCCAAGTAGCATCATATTTTGTTCATCACCCTCTGCAAAAGCATTTATGGCTTCTTTGCCTGCTTTGTTTACCTTATCCACTGCATCATTTATGTAGCAATGCATCATGTCTATCTGAAATTGAACAGCAGCCTCTCCTTGTTTATCAGCTAATTTGATTGTCCTTAATAAAACGCTTTCTGCCACAAATGTTTCGATAGCCATATCTGCGATATTCATTAATATCTCCTGTTCATCAGAAATTTTAGCCATTAATTTTTGAACAGCAGCTCCGGCAACCATCAAAATAGTTTTTTTCATGTTGATGATCGTCTTCTTTTCTGCAGCAAAAGCACCTGCATCTTCATTACCAAATTCAGGAATACTCATTAATTCTTTTGATACTGCCATTGCAGGTCCCATTAGATCAAGTTTGCCTTTTAAGGCTCTTTTCAAGATCATGTCAACAGTCAATAATCTATTGATCTCATTCGTTCCTTCATAAATACGATTGATCCTGCTATCGCGATAGGCTCTGCTGATAGCATATTCATCACTAAATCCATTACCGCCATGAACCTGTACACCTTCATCTACCACATAATCCAGCATTTCACTACCAAATACTTTTAAGATAGCGCACTCAACAGCAAACTCTTCCGCTCCGCCTAATACGGCTTCGCTAAATGTTTTACCGGCTGCGGCTAAAGCTATTTCTGTATCGTCGATCCACTTTGCTGTACGGTATAAAGCTGTTTCGGCTGCCCATACTTTAATAGCTGATTCAGCTAATTTATATTTAATGGCACCAAAATTTGCTATCGGAGTTTTGAACTGTTCTCTTGTTTTAGCATATTTAATCGTGTCTTCCAAAGCCACTTTAGCACCACCCATTGCAGCTGCGCATAATTTTAGACGGCCGATATTTAAAATATTAAAAGCAATAATATGCCCCTTTCCAATTTCACCTAACAAATTTTCTGCAGGTACTTTACAATCCTGAAAATATAACTGAACAGTTGAGGATCCTTTAATACCCATTTTATGTTCTTCAGGCCCTTGTGTAAATCCGGGGAAGCCTCTTTCTACAATAAAGGCGGAAAATTTATCGCCATCTACTTTTGCAAATACAGTGTACACATCAGCAAAACCACCATTCGTGATCCAGCATTTTTGTCCGTTTAAAATATAATTTTTGCCATCCGCAGATAATATTGCAGTTGTTTTCGCACCCAATGCATCGCTACCACTATTCGGCTCCGTTAGTCCGTAAGAACCTTTCCATTCCCCACTTGCCAGCTTGGTAACATATTTTTTCTTTTGCGCTTCTGTACCAAAATATAAAATAGGCAATGTACCGATACCGGTATGTGCAGCAATACTTACACTAAAAGAATATCCTCCGCCTAAACCCTCATTCACTATTGTAGAAGTAACAAAATCTTTTCCTAATCCACCAAGATCTTCCGGCACAGCAACTCCCAGCAATCCCTGTTCGCCTGCTTTTACCATTAATGATGGCACTAATCCCGGCTCCATTTTATCTATCTTATCAACAACAGGAATTACTTCCGTTTTTAAGAACTGCAGACACATATCTTTTACCATCAGCTGCTCTTCATTAAAATCTTCCGGTGTAAAAGTTTCAAAAGCATTACTTTCTTTAATTAACCATTCTCCGCCTTTAAGTGATGTTGTAGTTGATGATGTTGCGCTCATAAGAAAAGTTTTAAGTTGTAAGTATTAAGTTATAAGTCGTTCTAAAATTTCAAGTTGTAATTTTTTTAAGGAGTTAAATTATCATACACTTTTTGTAATACCATTTTCGCTATTTCAATATTAGCATTACTAACTCCTTCTAACGATTCGATCAATGTTTTATTGGCCACTTCTACTGTTTTTTCTTCCAGCACCTGTGCTTCTTTTGTTAGGTAGATAAGGTTTTTTCTGCGGTCATCTTTATCAGCTATTCTTTTAACTAGCTTTAATTTTTCAAGATTATCAACCAATCTTGTAATGCTGGGTTTATCTCTAAACGTAGCATCGCACAGTTGTTGCTGGCTCTGGCCATCTTCTTTCCATAAATGATATAGAACACTCCATTGTTCAATGGTGATATCAATATTAGCTGACTTGAAATTTTTTTGGAGGCGGCGGGCAATAGCTGTAGATGCTTTACCGGTAATAAAGCTATATAGCTCGCTTCGTTTAAATTGGTTGTTCGGCATAATGGTTGTTTATGCAACTACCTAAAGTTAGTATTTAATTTGAAATGCAAAAAAAAATATTTCGGCTAAAAAATAAGCGGTGTTTTCGTGCTTCTTTGTTGGTCACTCTTGCTGTAGAACTTATCTTTATGCCCTACAAATGCAGATCAACGTAACTAATTTAGGTAAGCGCTATAACCGGGAATGGATATTCCGGCATTTCGATTATACTTTTATGCCAGGTAAAAAATACGCCATAACCGGACCAAACGGATCTGGCAAATCTACTTTACTACAAGTGCTTGCATCGGCCATTTTGCATAATGAAGGAAATGTTCAATATGAAATGCTCGATGTTCAATGTTCAAGCGATACAGTATACAAACACCTCGCTATTGCTGCGCCTTATTTGGAATTGATCGAAGAAATGACGACAAAAGAGATGCTAGCATTTCATGCACAATTCAAACAATTACAATTGCCGGTTACCGAAATCATAAAAATTATTTCTTTAGAAAAGGCTACCAATAAGCAGATCAGGTATTTTAGTAGTGGAATGAAACAGCGTTTAAAATTAGCAAAAGCTTTTTTTAGCGATACGCCCGTTCTATTTTTAGATGAGCCTACAACAAATTTGGATGAAGATGGAATAGCCTTATACCATCATTTAATTGCTCACTACACAAAAGATAAACTGGTAATTATTAGCAGTAATGATAAGCAGGAATATGATTTTTGTGAAGAAGTAATATCGATCAGTAATTTCAAAAACTAATAACGAGAATCAGTCCTAATTAATTCGAAGAAATTCTTAACTCTTCATTCCCGATTCTTAATTAATTACCTCTTGCTAGCCATCAACAGATCAATATCAGTATGCTTCAACGTAAAACGTTCACTCAGATAAGCATTCGTTAAAGCTCCTTTGTACATATAGATACCTGAACGGATATTGGCTTTGTATAAAATAATATTGTCAATTCCGCCATGGTCAGCAGTTTCCAATAACAACGGCATCAATACATTACTGATTGCCTGAGAGGCAGTACGCGCAAATCCACTTGGAATATTGGGTACGCAATAATGTATTACATCATATTTTTTAAATATCGGATCTTCATGAGAAGTTACTTCGCTTGTTTCAAAACAACCGCCTCTGTCAATGCTCACATCAACGATCACAGTTCCGGGGCGCATATTGCTTACCATCTGATCACTCACAACTACTGCAGTCCTGCCTCCGTTACTGCTACACAATGCGCCAACCGCTACATCACAGGTCTTTAATTGTTTCGCTAATATTTTAGGCTCCAAAACTGAGGTCCATAATCTGCCACCAATATTGTTTTGTAAACGCTTTAATTTATAAATACTGTTATCAAAGATCTTAACGCTGGCACCCATTGCCAAAGCTGTTCTTGCAGCATACTCACCAACAATACCAGCTCCGATGATAATTACTTTTGTTGGTGGGATACCGCTGATACCTCCAACTAAAACACCCTTGCCATTGTTAGCATTGCTTAGGTATTGCCCTGCGATCAGCATCACAGCACTGCCTGCAATTTCACTCATGCTGCGCACAATCGGATTGTGGCCGGTATCATCTTTTAAATTCTCAAAACTTAAAGCGGTAATTTTTTTCTCCATCATTTTTTGGAGGATCTCCCGTTTCATTACAGTAATATGTATCGGGGAAATGATGTACTGATTGTATTTTAATAACTCGCAATCGCCTTCACTAACAGGAGCGCTTTTTACCAACACATCACATTCAAAAACAGCTTTTTTATCGTAGGCAATTTCTGCACCTGCTTCACTATAATCTTTATCTGTGTAACTAGCGCCAAGGCCTGCTTTTGTTTCTATCAATACTCTGTGACCGTTGGCTACTAATACGCCCACAGATTCAGGTGATAACGCAATTCTATTTTCATTAAAGGAAGTCTCTCTGGGCATTCCGATAAACAACTTTGCACCTTTGGGTCTTATATCCAGTGTCTCTTCCAGCGTTTCGTACGTAATAGACGGTGAGACAAAAGGTTTTGATGTGGCCATAAAATAAAAATAAATTAAGCGCTTGTTATATTACAGGATTTTAGAGGGTACAATTTACAAATTTATTTGCATCTTTCGGCGATTAGTATCCAGGATAGTAAGCTCAATACGTAAAGTGTCTTTAGGAAAAATACCGGGCGCTTTATCGGGCCATTCTACCAGGCAAATATTATTCGAGAACAAACAATCTTCTACTCCTGCATTAACGGCTTCTTCATCGTTTTTCAAACGATACAGATCCATGTGGTAAATGGTCTCGCCGCTTTTCGTTTTGTATTGATTGATAATAGAAAAGGTCGGGCTTGAAACAGTGTCAATCACTTCTAATTCTTTGCACAAGGCATGGATAAAAGTTGTTTTACCTGCACCCATTTCGCCGTCAAACGCAAATACTTTATGAACCCCAACGCTTTCCAGCAGTTTTCTTGCAGTTATATGTATTTCTTCTAATGTAAAGACTAGCTCCATTCTACAAAGATATTTTTTCCTTCTTTAGTAATAACAATCCGTTGGAGAAAGATTAAATTTACCCATATGGAAAAAATAGAAAAGATAGACTGGAAAGTAGAAGGAATGAGTTGCACTAACTGCGCGCTGACCATTAATAAATATTTAGAGAAACAAGGCTTGCAAAATGTAAGCGTAAATTTTATTGGAGGGGATGTTAGCTTTGATGCCAACGGACAATCAAAAGAAGAACTAATTAAAGGCATTGCCGGACTAGGGTATAAAGTTGTAGATGAAAAATTAGTGACAAAGGATAACAAGCCTCCAATGTTTTCTAAACATTTAGCACGGTTCCTTTTTTGTTTACCATTTACCCTGGTTTTGATGTTGCACATGTTACCATGGCATATTCATTTTTTAATGAACCCATGGATACAATTGGCTATCTGTCTGCCTGTTTACATTACAGGTATGATCTATTTTAGTGTGAGCGCCTTTAAAAGTGTGCTTAGCGGCATTCCAAATATGAATGTGCTGATTACCATCGGCGCGACGGCTGCGTTTGTTTATAGCCTTATTGGCACTGTAGGTAATTATGGGATGGATTATTTGTTTTATGAAACAACTGCTACTATTATTACCTTGATATTTTTAGGAGAATTCGTTGAACACAAAGCTGTTCAAACAACACAAAAAGCATTGAACAGCTTAGCCAAACAACAAAAGGTAATGGCGAATATGATCGCTTTTGATGACCAGCATAAAGAGCTGATCTTTCCTGTTGAGAATACACAATTACACGTCGGAGATCTTATCTTAATAAAAACTGGCGAACAGGTTCCTGTAGATTGTAAAATATTATGGGGTGAAGCTTATGTAAATGAAGCATTGCTGACGGGCGAGAGCGCTCCTATCAGCAAACAGAAAAAAGATCAGTTGATAGGAGGAAGTATAGTAACTGATGGAACCATTAAAGCACAGGTAACGGCTGTTGGTAAAGACACCGTGTTAAGTAATATCCTCAATCTTGTAAAACAGGCGCAAGTCGAAAAGCCACCTTTACAACAACTGGCAGATAAAATCAGTGCCATATTTGTGCCTACAGTTATAGGTATCTCGATAATTACTTTTCTCATTAACTATTATGGTTTTAATATCAGCGGCACTCATTCTTTAATGAGAAGCATTGCTGTGCTGGTTATTAGTTGTCCTTGTGCTATGGGATTGGCTACGCCAGCCGCTGTTGCTGTAGGATTGGGCAGAGCGGCTAAAAATGGGATTTTGTTTCGCAATGCAAAAAGCTTAGAGCTTTTTAAAAGTATCGGGAATGTCGTATTTGATAAAACGGGTACTTTAACAAAAGGCACATTAAAAATTGCCGGTTTTTATTCAACTATTGATGAAACTGAATTCAAACAGATCGTAGCTTCTTTGGAAAAATTTTCTAACCATCCGATAGCGAAATCCATTACCAGCGAATGGAAAACTTTTGCTACACTCAACTGGAAAAAAATTGAAGAGGTTAAAGGTTTGGGCCTCAAAGCTGAAGACAATAACGGCAATCAATATCAATTAGGATCTTTTAAAATTGCGACTTCACTTACTTCGGATAAAACACATGCGGCATATTTAATTAAAAATAATGAGTTGATCGGTTGGTTTGATATTGAAGATGAAATAAGAGAAGAGGCAAAACAAGTGATCAATTACCTGCATTCGAAAAATATCAAAACATTTTTATTAAGCGGTGATAGTTTTGACAGATGTAAAAAACTTGCAGACACATTAGGTATCGACGAGATCTACGCAGAAAAAACACCTGAAGAAAAATTAAAAATAATTGAAACACTTAGTAATGGTACACCAACAGCAATGGTTGGCGATGGCATTAATGATGCGCCGGCTTTAGCCAAAGCAACAATAGGTATTTCTATGAGTGAGGCTACACAGCTGGCCGTACAAACAGCACAGGTTGTATTGATGAATAAAGGTATTCAGCATTTACCGTTAGCGTTAGGCTTGGGCAAACATACTTTCCTTACTATCAAACAAAACTTGTTTTGGGCTTTCTTTTACAATGTAATTGCTATTCCTGTTGCAGCGATAGGTTTATTGAATCCCGGTATTGCGGCATTGGCAATGGGATTTAGTGATGTGATATTGTCTATTAATTCTGTGAGATTAAATTACAAAAAGGTAGTATAGCTTTTTGCTTAGTTTTTGTTATTCAAAAATACAAAAGGCTTGTGCTGTTTTGATTTGAATACTTTACGCAATAATTGAGGTTTATTGCTGATTTTATATTTATTGATATCGATCACTTCGTAAGCGATTATTAAATTATCTATTCTTTCAACAGTATACAACAACTCATGCAACCACTCAACCTCATGCTCGATAGCTTGTGGAGTCATTAGGTCTTGATTAAACAATACCATTAGGTCTCTGTTGAGTTTGTTCATGTTACTTGGTTAATTTATTGTTTGTTTTGAAATTTTACTTTCTACCCAATCGCGTGTACATTAGCGGCACACCCACAGCCTCTTTTCGAAGCACTGCAACTCGCCATTACTAATGAAACAGCAATCGTTAACAACAATCCTATTTTAATTATTCCTCTCATAATCGTGATTACTAAATTAAACTATTTTTACCAATATTGCAATATTGGTATGATAGACGGTATAATTAATAAAAAAACTACGCCTGAAAGGGTTTTGATAGCACCGTTAGACTGGGGGCTTGGCCATGCAACTCGTTGCATACCTATCATTTATGAATTATTACAACAAAACTGTACGGTAATAATTGCGGCTGATAATGCTATCGAAATATTATTAAAAAATGAGTTCCCGCAGCTTACTTTCTTAAAACTTAAAGGATATAACATTCAATATAGCCGCAAAAAAAGCCTGCTTCCTTTAAAGATCTTTTTACAAATCCCGCGTATCATTTCAACCATTTATTACGAACACCGATGGCTTAAAAAAATAATACAACAACAAAATATAGATCGGGTTATTTCGGATAATCGTTTCGGGTTACACAGTAATATTGTTCCTTCAATTTATATCACGCATCAATTATTAATAAAAACAGGTAATCGTTTCACAGAAAAAATTGCGCAAAAAATACATTTTCATTTTATAAAAAAATTTACGCAATGTTGGGTGCCTGATTTTGAAGGAAATAATAATTTAGCGGGAGAATTGTCTCACCCCAAACGCAAACCCGCTAACGTAGAATATATTGGCCCGCTAAGCAGGTTTGAAAAAACATCGCCCGAAAAAAAATACGGCCTGTTAGTCCTCTTATCAGGTCCAGAGCCGCAACGAAGCATTTTTGAATCGCTTTTATTAAAGCAACTTCAAACATTTGATGGAGCCGTTTTATTAGTGAGAGGGTTGCCTGGTAATGATCTTATCAATCAACAAAAAAATATCATTATTAAAAACCATTTACCTGCAAATGAATTAAGCAATACTATACAACAAGCAAACCTTGTTATTGCAAGAAGTGGTTATACAACAATAATGGACCTGATAAAGTTGCAGCAAACGACAATTTTAGTTCCAACGCCCGGACAAACGGAGCAAGAATATTTAGCACAATATCTTGCGAAGCAAAAAATATTCTATACAGTTGAGCAAGACAAATTCGTATTGAAGGAGGTATTAAAAAAAACAGAAGAGCTCAACTTTCGCATTCCGTTAATTAATATGGAAACGTACAAAAAACGATTGCTGATCTTATTGTCAAGAATTATTAATTACTAATTAGTTTGGGGTAATCAAAAAACAATAAATCTTTCTTTGCAGGATAAAAATCTACCCATTTATCTATTGAGATAGTAATAGCAAACACGCCACAGGTAGGTACGTTATCAATGATTACATTCTTCACCAATTGGTTAACAAAATTTGTAAGCCCTGTATTGTGTGAGAAGATGGCAACCGTCGAAAATTTATTATCCAGTTTTTCTACTGCGGCAAAAAGATCCTTTGCCGGCGCATGGTACAGCGTTTCATCGAAAATGATCTCGCTTATATTTCTGTTATAAGTTGTACAAAATAATTCGGCAGTTTGTTTGGCCCTTTTAGCAGGACTTGAAACAAAAGCATCGATTGAAATTTTTTTATCAAGCAAGCGCTTTGCCATTTCAGGTGCATTCTTTTTGCCACGATCGTTCAATGGACGATCGAAATCAGGAATACCAAATTCCCAGTTACTTTTTGCATGACGGACTACCAGTAATGTTTTCACTTTGCAAAGGGTTTTAATATCCTCTTACATTCTTGCCTTCCATAAAATTCATGAAGGCTTTATTTACAACGCGGTTTCCACCCGGTGTTGGATAATCTCCTGTAAAATACCAGTCACCAAGGTTTGTAGGACAAGCCAAATGCAAACTTTCGATGGTTTGATAGATCACATCAACCGGTATAGTAATTTCTTGTGGTGTAATCAATTGCGCAATTTTTGCAGATATCTGTTCAGGTGTAAATGAACTGTACACTTGCTTCACAACGTTTTCAGTATGTAATTGATTATTGCGTTGCAGTTCTTTGCATTTTTCTAAAAGTGTTTCTAAAATGCCTTCCCTTCCCTGATCTTTTAATAATTCGATAGCAGCGCGGAAGGCAATAAAATCGCCCAGTTTGCTCATATCGATACCATAACAATCAGGATAACGAATTTGTGGTGAAGATGAAACAACAATAATTCTTGTAGGGCTCAAGCGCGAAAGCATTCTGATAATACTCTGCTTTAAAGTAGTTCCACGAACGATAGAATCATCGATCACTACTAAGCCATCAATATTTTTTCTTAAGGTACCGTAAGTAATATCGTACACGTGTTGTACCATTTCATTACGACTTGCATCTTCCGTAATAAACGTACGTAACTTAACATCTTTGATAGCGATTTTCTCCATGCGCACGTTGCGCCCTATCAACTCAGCCAACTTTTCTTCATCATAATCATTGCCCCAGCTCAGTATCTTTTCGATCTTTGTTTTGTTCAAATAATCCTGCGCACCTTTTAATAAACCGTAAAAAGCTGTTTCAGCCGTATTGGGAATAAAAGAGAAGATGGTATTTTTCAGATCGTAGTTGATCAGTTTTAAAACCGGTTCGCTAAGGTGATACCCTAAAGCACTTCTTTCCCGATAAATCTTTTCATCATTACCACGGGAAAAATAGATACGTTCAAAGCTACAAGCCTTTCTTTCTTTAGCTGGTACAATCTGTTCAATTTTATAATTGCCTTCTGCGTCAACGATCAAGGCAGTACCAGGCATTAATTCCAGCACTTCATTTTCGCCCACATTGAAAGCCGTTCTGATAGCAGCTCTTTCACTTGCTGCAACAATAACATCATCGCTGATATAATAATAAGAAGGGCGAATACCATGCGCATCCCTTGTAACGAATGACATACCGTTACCAATTAGTCCCGAGAAATTAAATCCTCCATCAAATAAGGGCACCGCTTTTCTCAATACTTGAGCTACATCTAATTGTCCCGGAGATGCTTCATCTGCCTGAACTAAAAAGTGATGCACCACTTCCATCATCGCAGCCAGATCGCTTTGCTTTTGGAAAACCCCCGGATCGATATTGATCAGGCTAAATAATTCTTCTGTATTAATAAGGTTGAAATTTCCTGCCAAAGCCAGATTTCTTGCAGGAATTGTATGTCTTTTTATGAACGGATGACAAAAATCAGCATTGTTTTTACCTTGCGTACCATAACGTAAATGGCCAAGGAGTAATTCACCTAAATAATTAACATGCCCTTTCATTAATCCGGGATGTGTTTTTATTTCCGGCTGATACTTTTCGATCTCTTCGATCTCTTTTCCAATTTGAGAAAAAATATCTGCAATCGGCTGATTGGCAGCACTTCTAAGTCTATGTAAAAAGGGATATCCGGGCTCCACGTCCAATTTCACGGTAGCCATACCTGCGCCATCCTGGCCACGGTTATGCTGTTTTTCCATGAGTAAATACAACTTGTTAAGGCCGTATAATACTGTACCATATTTTTGCTGGTAATAACTGAAAGGTTTACGAAGCCGAATGAATGCCAAACCACATTCGTGTTTTATTTCGTCGCTCATGAGGAATTATGAGTTGCGAAGTTACACGATTGACAAACAGTTTCAAATAAAAATCCCAACTTATACAGTCGGGATTTGAAGAAATATCGCAAAACATAAATATGTTATGCTGTTGTAGTTTTTTTATTACAAGCCACTCAATGTTATGCCAATTTGATAAGGCCTTATTCCTGTATTTCCGTAGCGTAAAAGTTCTGTAATTGAATATGAACCAAATAAAGAGAAATGGCCATATCCTACTCTTGCTGTAGCCGCGACTCTTGCTGTATTAAAATATCGGTTGCTTTTTATTTTTTCTGTATAATTATTAGCAGGTGAGTTATTAAATGATTCTAAATTTTTTCCTTTTGTATGTGCATCTACTAATAGCCCTAATTTAGCACCAAAGGCTACTTTCCAGCTTTTATTTTCGTTAGCAGGATTGAAAGTGTACCTCAATTCTACCGGTATTTCAAGATAGGTTGTTGCCAGTTTGTATTTTTTAAATTGCTGTCCGCTAGCTGTAGTAAAGGACAGTGTTGGGCTTCCCGGACTAGCTATAGCAATGCTTCCAGGCCCCATATTCTTAAAGAAAATATTACTGTTGCTAATACCTAAACCTAGGGCAATACTCCAGAAAGGGTCGTTTTTAAAACGTTTATCAAACATGATAGCAAAATTTATCCCTCTGGAAAATCCGCCCCTTCTGTTATTGCTAATACTATCAGGCATATTAGACCATTGATCGCTGGTCAATGTTAACATTACGTGGTCTCCGGCACGGTCAATATTAATCTTGCTATAATCATTCTTTTTAGCGGGTGCTTGTTGAGCTATGGCAACTGTTGTCGTAATAATTGTTATAAAAACAAGGACAATTTTCTTCATAAACGAAAAATCTTTAGTGGCAAAAGTAATTGCCAGATAGGTTAAAGAAAGGTTAAGGCGTTAATTAAATTTATTTTTTGCTCTTCACTTGCACAAATGACAAAAAAATAGCCCGAAATGAATCGGGCGATTTTTTATGTGGGCCCACACAGATTTGAACTGTGGACCCCCTGATTATGAGTCAGGTGCTCTAACCAGCTGAGCTATAGGCCCTGTTATGTTTTTGCATAACGGACGGCAAAAGTAAGTAAATTATAATATTTTGCACCTAACTTTAAAAAAAATCATGCAACAAATTAAAAATATCGTTTTCGATTTGGGAGGCGTGCTCTTAAACATAGATTACCACAGGACTTCCAGAGCATTTCAACAATTAGGTTTTAAGAACTTCGAGCAGCTATATTCCCAATTTCAGGCAAATGAACTGTTTGAAAACTTAGAAACAGGCAAAATTTCAGAAGATTTTTTTTACGGAGAGATACAGAAATACGCTACAGAGGAAATACAACAAAAAGATATTTACCTCGCCTGGAATGCGATGTTACTCGATTTCAGAATCAGCAGCCTGGATTTTTTGGACTCGATAAAAGATAAATACCGCCTGTTTTTGCTTAGTAATACCAATATCATTCACCTCACAGCTTTTAAGGAAATATTAAAAAAAGAAACCGGCAAACCTTCTCTGGATGCATATTTCATAAAAAGTTACTACTCCCACGAAATAAAATTGCGCAAGCCGTACAAAGATATTTACGAGTTTATTTTAAAAGATGGAAATATGATTGCTGAAGAAACATTGTTTATCGATGATTCTTATAATAATATCGAAGCTGCTAAAGAATTAGGCATCAAAACGCATTTGTTATTGCCGGGAGAAAGAATCGAAGAGTTGGGATTATAAAAAGGAATGGTTTACGCCAGGTGAAAAGTCAAAAGTGAAAACCTAAAACTGATTGTGTATTTGTCAAGTCACGCATTCCAAGGGTTCTATTTTACTTTTTGGTTTTAACTTTTCACTTTTGCCTTTGAAATCTATTTGATTTCCTCAAAGTCAATATAGTCATCGCTTTTAGGCTTTGAAACGGGTTGTTTCTGCTGCGCGGTGTATTGTGTATTTTGCTGCTGATCAGGCTGCTGTTCATTCATACGATTAGCCATATTGCTGAACTGCTTTTTAACTTGTTTAGTAGTTGTGGCCACAGGAATAATAAAATCGAAGATGACTTTGTACACGATGTACATCAAAAACAAATCTTCCAATAGATGAAAAATGCTACTCATGGTTGCAAAGGTATTATTCAAACCAAAACAAACCTGTTAAATCGTCAATTTATTATGAAATCATTACATTTTCGAGGGAAAGACCACTGACGACAGACCACCGACGACCGCAAAACGGATTTTTTCAGTGGTCGCCGCAGGCATTCCACAGGCATTTGTTTGGCTATTAAGTAATAACTACGTATATTTGCCAAAGGAAAACGAACACAAGAAGGGGACGAATCACGTCTCCTTCTTCTTTTTAGCATGAGTCAAGAGATAACATCAATACAAACAATAGAGAAACTAGTTACAGGATTATTAGATACGAACGAGGATGTTTTCCTTGTTTCGGTCAAAATAAAACCTACTAATAATATAAAGGTATTCTTAGATGCGGATAGCGGCTTAAGCATTGATAAATGTATTAAGATCAATCGCGCCATGTATAAGATCATCGAAGAAAATGGTTGGTATCCCGATGGTAATTTTTCATTAGAAGTTTCTAGTCCGGGTATTGATGAACCTTTATTATTGTTACGTCAATATAAAAAGAATATCGGCAGGCCGGTTGAAGTTATATTGAATGACAATAAAATAAAAGAAGGCAAGTTGTTAGATGCGGATGATATCAATGTAACGATCGAAGCAACAACAGGCAAAGGAAAAAAAGCCATTACACAAGCTGAAATAATTCCTTTGAATCAGATAAAACAAACAACAGTTCAAATAGTATTTTAATAATTTAAACATATAAAACTCCCTTACCAGCAGGGATAAAGTGAGGCTGGATAGGTTTATGGCACGTATTAACTTGATCGATTCCTTCCAGGAATTTAAAGAGGCTGAAAATATCGACCGTCCGACGTTGATGAAAGTAATGGAAGATGTTTTTAAAACATTGATCCGTAAAAAGTATGGCAGCGATGAGCAGTTCGATGTTATCGTAAATGATCAAAAAGGGGATTTGGAAATTTTCCGTCGCCGTATGATCGTTGATGATGATGATCTTTATAACACCCTGACAGAAATTGAATATAAAGATGCAATCAAGATCGAACCGGATTATCAGGTTGGTGAAGAGTTGTATGAAGAAGTTGATATTCAAAAAGAATTTGGTCGCAGAGCGATATTGGCAGGTAAGCAAACACTTGCAAGCCGCATCAACGATCTAAAGAAAAATTTATTAATTAAGAAATACGAAGATCGTGTAGGCGATATCGTTAGCGGCGAAGTATACCAGGTTTGGAAAAAAGAAGTATTGTTATTAGATGAAGAAGGGAACGAAATGATCCTTCCTAAATCTGAGCAAATACCTGCTGATTATTTCAAAAAAGGCGAAAACGTTCGTGGTGTTGTTAAAAAAGTAGAATTAAAAAACAGCCAGGCGGTGATCGTTATTTCAAGAACAAGCCCTGCTTTCCTTGAAAAATTATTAGAAATCGAGGTGCCGGAAATATTCGATGGCTTAATTGTTGTGAAGAAGATCGTGCGCGATCCGGGAGAAAGAGCGAAGATCGCTGTTGAAAGTTTTGACGACAGAATTGATCCGGTTGGTGCTTGTGTGGGAATGAAAGGTAGCCGTATCCATGGTATTGTTAGAGAATTAAAGAATGAAAATATAGATGTTATCAACTGGACGAGCAATCTTCAATTGTTAATACAACGTTCTTTGACCCCTGCTAAAATTACCAGCATGGATATCAACGAAGAAACAAAACGTGCTACTGTATTTTTAAAACCAGATCAGGTTTCTTTAGCGATCGGCCGCAGAGGGGTTAATATCAAATTAGCTTGTGAATTAACAGGCTATGAAATTGATGTTTTCCGTGATAACGAAGGAGAAGTAGAAGAATTCGATATTGATATGGATGAATTTACTGATGAGATCGAACCATGGATCATTGAAGAATTGAAAAGAGTTGGATGTGATACCGGTAGATCAGTATTGGCTTTAACTGCAGAAGAATTAGAACGCAGAACAGATCTTGAAAAAGAAACAATCGCTGATGTAAGAAGAATATTGACAGAAGAGTTTGCGAAAGAGTAAACGATAGTTTTTAGTTCATATTATTTAGTTCGTAGTTCTTGGTTTGTAATTGATACACATTATGTAGCAGCTACAGACTAAGGACTATAAACTACGAACTAAAAAATTGAACTAAACGTACACAAAAAAATTATTGAATAAAGAAAACGAATGGCAGAAGTAGTAAGTAATACACCAAGATTGATGGCAGCGGCCAAAGAATTCAACATAGGTAAAGAAACCTTAGTGGAATTCCTGACGCTAAAAGGATTTAATGAAGAGGAACTAAAACCTACCGCGAAATTATCGCCTGAAATGTACCGTACACTTCAAGCAGAATTTTCGGGGGACAAAGCCGCTAAGCAAAAAGCTAGTGCGGTAGATCTTCCAAAAGGCGCCGGAGCGGAGTCTAAAAGAAAAAGAGATGAAGAAGATCTTTCTTTCAAAAAGAAAGAAGCAGCAAAGGAAGCAACTAAAGAAGCCGAAAAGCCTAAAGAAGAAGCACCGGTAGCTAAGGTTGAACCTGTAGCCGTTGTACCAGAACCTACACCAGTTGTAGCGCCTCTAGTAACAGCACCTCCTGCAGAGGAATCAAAATTTATTAATACTGTAGCTCCTGAAATTGAAGGACTAAAAATTATTAATAAAATAGATCTTGATGCGATCGATTCTTCTACCCGTCCTAAAAAAGCGGCTCCCAAAAAAGCAGAAGAAAAACCTGTTGCAAAAACAGAAGTGCCAAAAACTACACCTCCTGTTGCGCCGGTAGCTAAAGTTGAACCACCAGTTGTAACACCTCCTGTTGCACCGGTAGTAACACCAATTGTAGCTGGCCCTCCAACTATCACCAACATTACTGCGGATAGATTACAAGGTCCTAAAATATTAGGTAAAATTGAATTGCCTGTAGATAACGATACAAGGCCAAAAAGAAACGACGACGATAAGCGCAAACGCAAGCGCATACCGATGGATAAAAAACCGGGAACTCCTGGTCAAAGTGGTCCTAACAATGGTCCGGGCGGACAAGCGCCTCCTGCTGGTAGCAACATGAATCGTTATGGCAACAGGCCTCCGGGTCAAAGTGGTCCTAATCAAGGTCCACGTCCGGGCGGACCTGCAGGCAGCAACCGTTTTGGTAACAGGCCTCCAGGTCAGGGTGCAGCTCCTGTACGTGGGGACAGAGAAATTGATGCAAAAGAAATTCAGGATAAGATCAAAGAAACACAGGCTAAATTGTCTGGTGGTGGCGGACGTAACGGTGGTAGAGGATCTAAAGCCAAATACCGTAAGCAAAAAAGAGAAGAGCTTGCTGAACAACGCGGACAAGCAGGTGTTGAAGGGAATAAATTACAGGTTACAGAGTACATATCCGTAAGTGAATTAGCAGGTTTGATGGATGTAAGCTTTGCCGACATCATCAGCAAGTGTATGAACTTAGGTATCATGGTTTCTATCAACCAACGTTTGGAAGCCGATGTTATCGAACTGGTAGCAAGTGAATTTAATTATGAAGTAGAATTTATAGGTGTTGAAGATGCTGCTGAATTAGCAGAGGAAGAAGCAGAAGATCATGCAGAAGATCAACGCCCCAGAGCTCCGATCGTTACCATCATGGGTCACGTAGATCATGGTAAAACATCTTTGCTGGATTATATCCGCAATACCAATGTAATTGCCGGTGAAGCGGGTGGTATCACGCAGCATATCGGTGCATACGAAGTAACATTAAAAGACGGCAGAGCAATCACTTTCTTAGATACACCGGGTCACGAAGCCTTTACGGCGATGAGAGCACGTGGTGCTAAGGTTACAGATATTGCGGTTATCGTAATTGCTGCAGATGATGCGGTAATGCCTCAGACAAAAGAAGCTATTTCGCATGCGCAAGCAGCGAATGTACCAATGATATTTGCTTTCAATAAAATAGACAGAGACGGCGCTAACCCTGAAAAGATCAAGGAACAATTAGCCGGTATGAATATTTTGGTTGAAAGCTGGGGTGGTAAATTCCAAAGTCAGGAAATTAGTGCTAAACAAGGATTGAACATCGACCTCTTGATGGAAAAGATCTTGTTAGAAGCAGATATTCTTGACCTGAAAGCTAACCCATCTAAAACAGCCAACGGTACTGTAATTGAAGCCTCTTTAGATAAGGGCCGTGGTTATGTTGCAACGATCCTTGTACAAAACGGTACATTAAAAGTGGGCGACATGATCGTATCTGGTCAAAACTTTGGTAAGGTTAAAGCAATGTACAACGAGCGTAACCTACGCAGTGACATTGCACCGCCATCAACACCGGTATTGATATTAGGATTGAATGGTGCGCCACAAGCGGGTGAAACATTTAAAGTATACGCTGATGAAAGCGAAGCAAGAGAAAAAGCATACCAACGCGGCCAGATATTAAGAGAACAAGGTATCCGTTCTAAGAAACATATTACGTTGGATGAGATCGGGCGTCGTTTGGCACTTGGAAACTTTAAGGAACTGAATGTTATTATTAAAGGTGACGTGGATGGATCTGTAGAAGCATTAAGTGATTCATTACAGAAATTAAGTACTGAAGAAATTGTGGTGAAAGTGATCCACAAAGCAGTTGGTGCGATAACGGAAAGTGATGTTACATTGGCCAATGCATCTGATGCGATCATTATCGGGTTTAACGTTCGTCCTTCAATACAGGCCGCTCGTTTGGCTGAAGCTGAATCTATACAAATTAAATTGTACTCAATTATCTACAACGCGATCGAAGAGATCAGAAGCGCGATGGAAGGTATGTTGGAACCGGGTGTTGAAGAAAAGATCCTGGCTAACGTTGAGATCAAAGAAATGTACAAATTTGATAAAGCTACCGTTGCAGGTTGTATCGTATTGGATGGTAAAATTGCAAGAAACAACCGTATCCGTTTGGTGCGCGATGGTATTGTAATTTTCACCGGAGAATTAGGCAGCTTGAAACGTTATAAAGATGATGTGAAAGAAGTACAAAATAACATGGAGTGCGGATTGACCATCAAAAATTACGCTAACATACAAGTAGGTGATATAGTAGAAGCCTTTGAAGAAGTAGAAGTAAAACGTACTTTATAATTCAGGGATCATACTCAACTAATCTTTTGTTAAATAAAAACAGGGTAAGAGCTATTTAACGATAGCTCTTTACTTTTGACGGGTGTGCTGTTTTATTGCATAAACACAAGTTAAAAGTCAAAAACAAAAAGTGCTTGAACTTTCAAGGTTCATTTTTACTTTTTCTTTTTTACTTTTTAATTAAATCAGAAAATGAAGAAAAAATTTATAGGATTTATTGCGGGCTTGTTGATCATCTCTTCGGCTTTCGCACAGCAAAAAATAGTAGCAGATAAAATTGTTGCTGTTTTGGGTGATAAGGTTATTTTAAAAAGCGATATTGATAATACGATCGCGGATATGCAGCGGCAGGGACAAACAGTTCCTGATAATGCACGTTGCTTGACAATTGAACAGGCAATGGGTGTTAAAGCACTGGTACTGCAGGCCGAAAGAGATTCTTTGCCTGTAACTGATGAAGAAGTTGATGCAGAGATCGATAACCAGATCCGCTATTTCATTAGCGTTTATGGATCGAAGGATGAGCTGGAAAGAATTTCCGGTAAAACAATGTATCAGCTGAAGGAAGATTTCAGAGATGGGTTCCGCGAAAGAAAAATGGCGGCGGCTGAGCGTAATAAAATTGTAGAAGATGTGCGCATCACACCTAATGAAGTAGAACAATTCTTCAACAAAATTCCAAAAGATAGCTTACCATTTTTTGAAACACAGGTACAAATTGGGCAAATCATTATTTATCCTGTTGCCAGTAAAGATGCCAGTGATTATTGCATCGATATCTTAAAAGATTGTAAGGCTCAGATAGAATCAGGCAAAAAAGATTTCAGGTCGTTAGCGGCTATTTATTCTGATGATCCGGGTAGTAAAGATAATGGCGGTGAATATGATCTTAACAGAAACGAAAAACAATGGGATCCGGTATTTTTGGCAAAGGCTTTTAGCTTAAAAGAAGGACAGATATCTAATCCATTTAAAACAAGATTCGGCTATCATATCATTCAGTTAGAAAGTCGTACAGGTGATGATGCGGTTGTTCGCCATATCCTTAAAGTACCACCGATAACGCAAACAGAAATAGCGATAGCTACTGCAAAACTAGACTCTGTAAGAACAGCATTAGTTACAGGGAAATTGCAGTTTGGTGAAGCGGTATCAAAATATAGCGATGATGAAAACAGCAAGTTTACCGGTGGTAGAAAACAAGGCCAGGATGGAACTACGTTTTTAACGATCGATCAGCTGGATAAAGCGACCGTATTAGTATTAAAAGATCTTACCCCAGGCCAATATTCAGCACCGGTGACATATACTGATGAAAGAGGAAAAAAGGGCGTTCGTCTTGTTTACCTGATCAGCCAGTCCTCTCCTCACCGTGAGAATTTAAAAGATGATTACAATAAAATATCACAACAGGCACTGGAAGAAAAGAAAAGCATTGCGTTAGACAACTGGCTAATTGCACATGTGGGCCAGAATTATATTTACCTTGATGATGAATTCAAAGCCTGCGGCGAATTAAAAAAATGGATAAGCGCAAGTAATAGTCACACCGCTACTAACTAAGCTAAAACAAATTATATTTACAAAGCGTTCCGGTGTGCATCGGAACGCTTTATTTTTGCAATACATAAAACGTATTTGCCGGTAAGACGGGAAGACGTTTTTATAGTAAGCAAGTGCCGGACGATTTTCCGTCTTACCGGCAAAAAATTATAAAACGAAACAGATTGATAGACAAAAACAAAAAGATTAAAATAGAGGATCACGCCGTGTTGGTAGGCCTCGTTACATCGGAACAAACAGAAACGCAGCTGAATGAATATTTAGATGAATTAGCTTTTTTAGCAGAGACTGCAGGAGCAACGGCCGTAAAGAGATTTACGCAAAAATTACCTCACCCCGACCCAAGAATATTTGTGGGCAAAGGAAAGCTGGAAGAAATAAGAAAATATATTTTGTCTAAAGGCAATATCACGTTGGTAATATTTGATGATGAGTTAACCGGATCGCAGATACAAAATATCGAGAAGGAACTAAATGTCACCACCATCGATCGTAGTGACCTGATATTAGACATATTTGCCAGCAGGGCAAAGACCGCACAGGCAAAAACACAGGTTGAACTGGCACAATACCAATACATTTTACCAAGACTAAAAGGTATGTGGAAGCATCTGGAAAGACAAGGTGGTGGCGTTGGTACAAGAGGGCCCGGTGAAACGGAAATTGAAACAGACAGACGTATTGTAAAAGATAAGATAACGCTATTGCGTAAACGCCTGGCAGAGATCGATAAGCAATCATCTACACAAAGACAAGAGCGTGGCGAATTTATCCGTGTATCACTGGTAGGCTATACCAACGTGGGTAAATCAACCATCATGAACCTGTTAAGCAAGAGCGAGGTATTTGCAGAAAATAAATTGTTCGCTACGCTGGATACAACAACACGCAAGGTAGTATTTGAGCAAACGCCCTTTTTATTAAGCGACACCGTAGGTTTCATCCGCAAACTACCACATCATTTGGTAGAGAGTTTTAAAAGCACGCTGGATGAAGTACGTGAAGCTGATATTTTATTGCATGTGGTAGATATCTCCCACCCTCAATACGAAGAGCAGCTGGACGTTGTAAACAAAACCCTTGCTGAATTAGGCGCCAAAGAAAAACCAACCGTTACCATTTTTAATAAGATGGATAAATACGAAGAAGAAGCCTTTGACCAATGGCTGGACCCAGAAGTAAAAAAAGACATTTTAATTGACCTGAAACAACGCTGGCAGAACGAAACAAAGGACAACTGTGTATTTGTATCTGCCTTGCAAAAAACAAATGTGGATGAGTTAAGACAAACGATATTGAATAAGGTAAGAGAAATGTACCAGATCAGGTATCCTTATAGAGCGGAATACTTTTATTAAAATCACCAAACCCCCAACCCCCCTGAAGGGGGCTTTGGTGATTTTATACTGCTGTGAGTTTAACTCAACTCTAAAATAAACTATAAACTTGTCTAAAGCATACGCCTGGCATAAGATCGCAGAAACCATTGAGGAGATCCATTTCAACTCCAACGGGTTGGCTGAGGTAACTGCCGCAGGCAAAACCATCTGTGTTTCACTAAAGGATAATAAGCTGCAGGGATGTGCCCAAAAATGCCCTCATGCCAGTGCGCCGATGGTTGATGGATATGTAGATGCGGCAGGTAATATCGTTTGTCCGCTGCACCGGTATAAATTTAGCCTGCAAAACGGCCGAAACGTAAGTGGCGAAGGATATTTTTTAAAGATTTTTCCTGTTGAAACCCGCGCTGATGGCATATTTGTAGGCATAGCAGACAATAGTTTATTTAATTGGCTGAAATAATTGCATTTATTTTTTTGAAGAAATATAAAAAGCCTTACTTTTGCCCTCCCAAATAGGGTACACTCCTCCTTAGCTCAGTTGGTTAGAGCATCTGACTGTTAATCAGAGGGTCTCTGGTTCAAGTCCAGAAGGGGGAGCCAAGAAAGTAATTAAGCACTGTAAATCATGTATTTATGGTGCTTTTTTATTTTTAATATGAGCCGTTTTTTAACCAAACTGGTTACATAAATGGTTACATGGATTTTCTAATTATGTCTTTGCTATGCTGCTTTTGTCACCTCAAAACCAAATTGAGAAATGGCAAACACAATTAAAGTAAACTTTTGGGTGCTTAGAGCTGTAAGCAACAAAGAAAATTTATCTCCATTAAAAATCAGGCTAACTTACCAAAGCAAGCAATTAAACAAGGCTACTGGTTTTTATGTAAATCCAGATGAATGGAACACAGTTAATCAAAGATTGAATGGCAAATCTGAAAGTGTTAAACAAATTAATAGATGGATCGATGCTACTTTAGAAAAGGTTGATAAGTGTTTCAGAGAAAGTGGTAAAGATGATAATATACACTTGCCTACAATAATGGAAAGCCTATTTAACAAGCCTAAGGAATATCCCACCTTGTTACAGACAATCAAAGAACATAATGATTTATTGAAACTCAGAATTGGTAAAGATTATACTTACTCTACTTATGAGAAATATGTTTTTACTTTCGATAAGGTAAAAGCTTTTATAGAAAAATCATTAAAGAAGAAAGACATTTATTTAAAAGATCTTACTCTTTCATTCATTATGGATTTTGATCATTATTTGAGAGTAAATGACAACAATCAACATAATACTGCTGTGAAGTATTGTATAAATCTTAAACATATTCTAAATGTTGCTGTTATGCAAGGATTGATTGGTCATAATCCATGTATTGGTCATAAAACTTCTTTTAAAGATACTCCTCAAGTTTATTTAAATCAGGATGAATTGGATTTAGTTGAAACTGTCGAATTGACTAAAACCAATTTTATACTTGTAAGAGATTTGTTCATCTTTCAATGTAACACTGGATTAGCATATACAGATATGGTTGCTCTTAAAAAAGAAGACATATCTACAGATATTTCAGGAAGAAAGTGGATAATAAAAGCAAGACAGAAATCTGGCATAGTATGTATGATTCCATTGCTTCCCAAAGCTTTAGATTTAATTGAAAAATATGATAAGCCTGTTAAAACCAAACAGAATTTATTTCCGTGTTACAGTATTCAGAAATACAACGAATATATTGGAGATGTTGGTAAAGAAGCAAAACTACATAAGAAGCTAAGTTCTCATGTTGGCAGAAGGACTTTTGGGAATATAGGTTTGGCAAAAGGATTATCCTTAAATGTAATTTCTAAAATATTAGGACATTCTAATACTTTAATTACACAAAGAATTTATGCAATAACTACACAAAATATTATTGAGAAGGAAATTCATAAATGGATCTAATTTAATTTCCTTTTGGTTACAGAAATTAAAATCGTCCTAGAAAATTCATCAAATTAGATTCAAGCTTCTATTCTTAGCGTAAGGATTCGATATTCAATACTTGATCGACTAAAATGTACACATAAATAAACAGAATTATTTTAGGTCATGATAAAATATTATGTCGAATCCATTACCAATAATTATATTGTGACAAATTGAAAACTTAAACCCTACCCTAATAGCAAATTATTCCATAGACTCTTATTGTTATTTCCTAACCTATAAAACCATTGTTAATTATGGCACAAAGCCAAGAATCAGATTTAAAACTAAACAAAGATTTAAAGTTTAGTCTGTTTACTAAGCAAGATCGAGAATGTTGGCGAAATCTTGATATTAATATCGATTCATTTTGTGACAAATGGTCTGATCATAGCAGTCGTTTCATTGAAGAAGTTAGGAAATTAAGTCTACTTCAAATAAAAGAAGTATGCAAAATATACAAATTAAAAAAATCACAGGAACACAATTCTGATTATGATTTGCTTTTAAGCAATTTAAAAGAATCTATTGACTTTTACTGCATAATAAGGTTTATTTCTATTAACCCTTTGGCATATTCACGAATTTTTGATGTACCAAAAGTTAGTGGCAAAACAAATAAAAAAGCTGTCTATATTAAAGCTTTAGCAGTTTCAAAAAAAACTGATTTAAGAAATGCATATATGCAATTAATGATACAAAAGAAGGGAGGAGCAAAATTCTCATATAATCTAGAAAATACTAATGAAGTAAAAACATTAAATGAAGCTCAAAAAATTCTAAGTTCATTAACCCGCTATTTGAAAAGGATTGAAAAAAAAAGATATTATTTAAGGTATATTGACAAAATTAATACTGGCTACCACTTCCTTTTACTAAAAGAAACAAGTGATAAACTGTATCCTGCTATACCACAGAATCTACGAGTAATGATGGGGTCATATTTGCTTATTTCAATTGATTATAAAATAAATAAGCTTTTTGTTTATACAAATATTTCTAAAGAAGCCAATAGAATTAGATATTATATAGCGAAAAAAACTAAAAGTCAAGTGCGATATGTTCGTGAATATGCCTCGTATGAGCCGTCTACTTTTTTTTCATCAATACTTAATAAAAGCTCAACATCGTTACTCACTTTGTATGATGTTGAATTCCGCAAACACAATCTTGGTGATTCTACTTTTCAGATAACGGATAGGCATAAAAAGAATAATATTATAGACACCATAATATTATTTAAACAAAAAAAAATTCTAAATCTAGTAGATTTCTCAGAATTTAAAAGTTTCATCTTCCGATTTCAGGAATTAAAGTTTAAAGTGAACATACAAGAGGATCGCTGGGGACAATTGAGGCTAGATATTTATGATAAAGGAATACCTGCACTTGAATTAAATAGTTTTAAAGAAGCATTCGAAAAAGATTTTAAAATCCCCTTCAATAAACACTTAGAACATTTTGACATCAATATTGATAAAGCCGGAATTGTAAGAAAGATTCTTGATACACCGACTATGGAACTTACACTACCTGACCATGTTGAAAAAATACTTTTAGATCTAATAAACGACAAAGTAATTCATAAACCGACAGGAACTGTAAAACGAAAATGTATAACTTGTTACCATATATATTGGAGTAGCGGGGAATGCCCTAAATGTGGAAGCGAGTCTTATTTCGAAGGCGATTATATTGATATACTCTTGGATCAAAAATCTACAACAAATCTTCTTTTAAATAAGCTAAAAAAATTACCAGATTTCAAAACGAAAATAATCACTAAGCAAATTGAAAATTCAAAATTTACTTTCATTGATATTTTAAACAAAACTGGCGATTCAATTTCTCTGTACGTATCAGTTAATAATTTACCAGATAAAGTCTCTCAACATTTTCAAGAAACCGGCAATCCCTTATTTGTTGTAACTCTAAAATTTAAAAGTGGAATATTGCCTGACATTCAAGCAAAGGGTTTTGCATGTGTTGATTTAGCTTCAATCTATTATCAATTTGACTCAGATAAGTTTAGCGAGATAATTAAGGAAACCATTCAATTACAAAAAGAGAAATGGAAAGAGAAATTACTCGCAAAAGGTTACGATTCTTATCAACGGTATACAACAAGAAATCCTAAGATATATAAAGATCAACAATTTGAAAAAGACATATATAATATGCTTCATGAAATTTTTATTTTAGGAGATCGCCTAGGAGGGAAATTTGCAGGTGTTAAGGCTCCTGATGGCATCATTTCCATCCAGAATTATTCTCAACCAATTTCAAGATTTTGTCTGGCTTGGGATTGTAAATATAGTATGGCCGAAAATGGCTACAAATTAAACGATAGTCCAAAAAAACACAGACACTACATAAATGTCTTGAAAATAAATGACAAAGTAATATTTTATGGTGAGTTAAAGACTTACGCTATTATTTCTCAGAATATGAATATGGATAATTATAAGAAGTTTTATGACGATCTTTTATTTAAGTTTAGATGGACAGGACAAGTTTTATTTATTGATGCGTCAGTGATAGTCATTTTGTATAAAATATTCCGAGACAACTCTGCTGTGATTTCAAATTATCCTGAAGTTTTTTATTCTCGTATTTACAAGCTATTAAAAATAACCGATAAAAAGGATAGCCTGCCGTATAATAATTTAACTAAAAGGAAAATTATAGAAGTCTCGACACTTATTAAGAAAGATTTTCTTCCGTTAAACAAGTCGTTTATTTTCGAAAGAGAAGAGTTTAATTAGAATTTTTAATATCATTAAACTTTGACTTATTTAAAATTTTACTTTATGAAAAATGTATTAATATTTATTGTTCGAAATTTAAAAAGACTACTGATTTATCTTGACGGCAAAACCCTGATAGAAAATAAAAATATCGAGGACTTTGCATCCTTAGCGCCTAGAATTCTTAAAAGTGAAGAAGATTTAAAAGGAGTACAACCATATTTATTGAATTTAGCAAAGGCCATTAATACTGACTCAATAAACAATATAGCATTAACAGGAAGTTATGGTTCTGGCAAAAGTACCATTCTAAAGACTTTTCAATTTCATCACCCTGAATATAATTACTTAAATATTTCATTAGCTTCTTTTAAAGATAATAAAGATGATAAAGACGATTTCGAACGAAAATTAGAAGTCAGCATTTTACAACAAATATTTTATCATGTTGATCCTTTAATAATTCCTGATTCGCGATTTAAAAGAATAATAAACTTAACAACAAAAAAATTAACTCTTGCAACCTTATTTTTATTACTATGGGTAGTAAGTACAATTATCCTTTTAAAATTTGGTTATATAAACAAGCTTAACCCTAATTCTTGGTCAAATAAATTGAAAATTGATTGGCTTACAGTTTTATTGTTTTGGATTTTCTTAGCTGGAATCGGATCTTTCGCAAAATCTATCATTCGCTTATTTAGCAATTCAAAAATTACCAAGTTCAATATAAAAGGAGAGGTTGAATTAGGTGAAGCAAATGACAAATCGGTATTTAACCAACATTTAGAAGAAATATTATATTATTTTGAGCGTACTAGCTTTAATGTTGTAATAATTGAAGATGTCGACAGATTCAATAGTACTGATATTTTTACAAAACTTCGTGAAATAAATATATTGATAAACAACTCTGATCTTATAAAAAGAAAAGTAAGTTTTGTCTATGCCATAAAGGACGAAATGTTTAAAGATAGTAATGAAAGAGTGAAATTTTTTGAGTTCATTATTCCCATAATACCTTTTATCAATCCATCAAATGCAAGTGATCAGTTAACTAAACTTATTACAAATGCAAATTTGGGGGAAATACTTTCTGTCGAATTCACTAATGATGTAATTACATTTATCGACGATATTGACATGAGATTGCTTATCAATATTTTTCAAGAGTATCAGCTTTATAGAACAAGCCTAAATAAAGCATTACAACAAGATAATTTATTCGCAATAATTGTTTATAAAAACATGTTTCCAGATGATTTTGGAGAACTTCCTAAACGGAAAGGGAAAATTTATAGTTTTTTGTCAAACAAATCGTTATACATATCTGGATTAAAAGAAGATATTCAAGTTCAAATAAGTGATATTGATAAATCAATTAACCAAATTGAAGCAGAGACTGAAAGACCTATTAAAGAATTACGTGCGATTTATATCAATCATTTATCAGTCAAATTAGATAGGTTTTATAAGTTCTTTGTTAATGGAGAGGTTACGGTACTAGAAGCATTAGAAGACAATAATTTTAATATAATTAAAAAATCTTCGAATCTGGTGTATATGAAATATGCAGCTTCACAAAATTATCACGGTGATTTTAGAATTTACGGAAATACGAATAGTAATATCCCCTTTTCTTCTATTGAGAAAGATATATCAGATTTAACTTATGATCAAAGAGAAAAAAATCTTTTAGATAAATCAAATGGAAAGATTAATAAATTAAAAATAGAGAGAGAGTTATTAAAAAATAAAATAACAGAATTAGAATCATTAAACATACAAGAAATTTTTGAACAAGTTAATATTGATAAATACTTGGGAGATTTTAAAGAAAATTATTTAATTCGAAACTTACTTCTCAATGGTTATATAAATGAAAATTACAATGATTATATATCTGTTTTTCACGAAATTAATTTAACGCAAAGTGATTTTGCTTTTGAAGCACGAATTAAAAGTGGTATCACACAACCCTTTGACTGTATACTCCATAAGACAGACAATATATTGAAACGTCTATCTGAAAAGTATTTTAAAAGAGAGGTAATATTAAATTATAATTTATTAGATACTTTATTATCGGAACGTACTAAGTATACTAAAAAAATAGATAATTTTTTTAAACTCTTAAGTTTAGATACCGAAAAAAACTTTCAATTTATTCTGACCTATATAAGCCGAAATCCGAAAGATATTAAAGTTTTCATTGAAATGTTAGTGAGTACAAAGCAATCATTTTGGACTTATTTAATCAATAAATCCGGACTTGCAACCGATCGAGTAAATGAGATTGTGAAATTAATTTTTGAATATGCTAGTTTTAATAGCATTTCTGCTCTTGATGAAAAAGGCACCTTAAAATTATATCTTGAAAAGCTTGAAAATCCTATAGAGTTTACTTCAACTTTCAAAAACCAAAGCGTTATTAAAAAATTTATTACAGAAAATAAAATTCTAATTGACAAAATTGATTTGCCTCAGCAAAAACCAAACAATATTTTAGATTTTATATATGATAATAACTCTTATAAGATAAGTTCAGATAATATTTTGACGATATTAAAATATAAACTTTATCAAATTAATGAAACAGAATTCTATAGTGCAAATTTTACTACTGTAAAAAACTTGTCAGCGCCTGTACTTTTGGCATATTTGAATACGAATATAGAAATATATGTAGAAGATGTATTGTTAGAAATCCCCGAAAATATCAACGAAAGCGAAGAAGCAATTGTATTTTTATTAAATAATAAAACTCTAAGCAAAGAGTTAAAAAACAATCTTATAATAAAGCAAAATTGCATTTTGTCAAATATCGGTAGTATTGATGAATTAGAAATCAAGGGATTGTCGCTTCTAAATAATAAAGTAAAACCAATTTGGGAAAATGTTTTTGATTATTTAGATGGTTTAGATGAATTAAAATTTGATACCCCTCTAATTGATTACTTCAATTCTGCAATAAATTATATTCCACTATCTTTAATAAGATTAGATGAAGTGAAAAATAAAGATGAAGAATACATAACATCCTTTTGCGCTACTCTTATATATTGCAATCTCTTAGAGTTCAACGCATATACTAATTTATTAAAAAGTATTCCTTATACTTATGAAAACTTAGATTATAAGCAACTTTATAAAGAAAAGGTGCTGTGGATGCTTCTTAACAATTTTCTTATTCTAACGGTTAATAATTTTAATGGTATTAAAGAAGATTTTAGCTCTTTGCATATAAAATTACTTGAAGTTTATGAAGAAGATTTTATAAAGAAGTATAGTGATTTCCCGTTGGATGTAAATGATTGGTTCTTATTATTCTCATCATCACTTATAAAGATTGAGAGTAAGCTTGAAATTATTAAAAATTTTGACGACAATGTAATTATACAAAATCCTAAAATAGCTAGAATTGTTTGTGATTTGCTACCTGAAAATGAATATGTATCATTACGGTATGAGGTTCTAGATGCAATGTTTAAAACAGATGCTTCTATTCTAAAAAAATGTACTTTACTCAATATTCATTTTGAAAATTTGAATAATGAACAGATTCAAGGTTTAACAGAGAAATTAGGAGATGATTATGGAAGATTGTTTATAAAACAAAATAAACCATCGTTTGCAAATAAGCCGTACAACCTTAAATTGATTGAAAACTTACAATCTAAAAGCCTAATAAGCAGCTTTAGCATTGATAAAGAAAAAAATGAAATTAAAGTCGTAGCAAATTATTAATTAGTAAATAATCCCCTAACAATAGTAGCATTCATGGCCATTATAACAAATTCTCGAACCCGCCATATTAAAAAGCGAGAAAGGTTCATTTGGTGATAATTTAGTAGTATGGTGAATTATAATTAGAGTAGTGCCAGTTTCATTTACAACGTTTCGTAAATTTTTAGTCAAATCAATTGCGACTACGCTTTCTTCAATGCTTTTACCAGGATGAAGCCTGCTGAGACTATAAATAATTGTTATTGGGAGAATGTTGTTTAATAACAGTTTTTAGATCTTCTCAATCTTCTTTAGTAGAAATATATTGAGATGAATCACTACCTGTAATAAAAAAGTTATTATACCATTCTGTATTTCCAACAATTTTATCTACTTATTACATATAAACGATAATTATTTAATAATCGTTCTGCAATGAAAATTGCACACTAGACTATTATGATGCCGTATAAATTAATATAGTGTATTACTTACATTAAAGGAGATTCTTTAATAAGAGTACCGATGATTTTACAAATAAAAGTGATTGAAGGAATAAAATTTTTAGATTGCCTATATCCTATGCATTCCAAGTTGTTAATGGCTAGGTATTTTTTGTTTCGAGAAGTTATTTTGCGACCATTTTAAGCTATATATGTTCCCTAAGTTAATTCTCATAATATATTCGTCTTCACCTATATAATCATTCAAGACTCTTTCAGAGAATCCATATCCTCCAGAATCTTTAGCTTTTACTAAAACATTCACAAGGGGATAAAATGTATGTTTGTACTCACCAGTCTTATATAATTTCTCTTCAAATTGAAGTGCTTCCTTCGTATCACAAATTATTAAAGAACCTCTGCCTTCACAAAATCTTCTTGCGCATTCTAATCGTCCAGTAAAACTTGCTATTTTACCTTTTTTGCTGATTCTTTCGCACGCTCGAAATAAAATCGGTCTTGTTGTTGGTAGATAGTTCTTTAAAACTATATCCCATACATCGAAAAAAGCCTTCCTTTTTTCGTGAGAGCCAGTAAGAATCCAATTAGAAATAAACTTTCTAGTTTGACTAGTTATAGTTACATCTTTCTGAAGAATATCTATTAGATTTTGAGCTATTTCACTCTTTTGAATTTTTGATAATCTATATTGAAATCTGTCACCCATATATTTTATAGAAAACTTATAAATCAGTTACATAATGATCAATTATGCTATTCCCTTATACACTCGCCCATAACCCAACTTAGCTGTAGTTTCTTATAAATTTTCTCTAATTGATTTTAGAGTTTCTTTCAATATGGTCGGTATTGTATCGTCAATCATCATTTGATAATTGACTTCATCTGTGTTTAATACATCAACAACTACACAGTTTTGAGGGCTAACTTCATACTTTTTTGAGAAGTTACTTTTTAAATAACTAAAAAGAGTTTCAGCAAAAATTCCATATTCCGCTTTACTGTATCCGTCAAGTTTAGCAATAAACCATATTGCACCAACGTAGTCAATTTTATTTTTAGAAAAGGTAAATACTTGATTAGGCAAGATCTGTATAGGGACTTTATTAATTTCTATAATTGATTTTTTATTAGCTTTATCTAATATTTTGAAAGTTTTATTTGGATACCAAGTTGAAAAATCGAAATCTTCATAGTTGTGCAAAATGTCGAGGTTACGTTGATACATGTCTTTAGTTTGTTTCCTCTTTGAATTATTATAGTCGTCACCAATGTTATCAATTTTATCTTTGATATTTTGGTTATCATTCGTCTTAAAAGTATTACTTAGTGCACTTATACTTCTAACCCAATAGTTTCCTCCGCTATTAGAATCTTTAGTTTGTGCTTTGTTTAATGATTTTAAGAAAGTCTTCTTTGTCTTGTCAGATTTCTTGCGAAAAGCAATAATATTTGTTACGGATATTTTTTTCATAGATTTTTGGGTTAGATTTTTTTATGTTAGCAGAGTTTCGATTGAAATTATAGCCAACACAAATATATGTGATATTTACATTGACCATTATACTGTAACTATACATGCCGTTCTCATCAGCAAAAAACTAAGCGAATAATATTTTGAATCCTCAAAGAGGCTTTTGCGTTAGTAATCTGTTAAACTCGTAATTTAAGTCTTCAATTTTATTATTTTTTATGGTTTGACATAAAATTAATTAGTTGTCAATATTATTTATAAATAAACTACAGCCGACATTGATTTGCTTTTCATTATATTTGTGGGGTAAGGGCATTCATATTTCAAATTAAACAGAGAATGAATTACTTGTTAATTCAGAAGAATTGTAGTTAGAAATCGAGAATGTCCTTATTCTTTTCTGTAAGGTTCGTAAACAGAATGAAAAAAAACTTGATCTTTTATTTTGCTGTTAGGATGAATTTTATCGAAAGCCTTCACCCTTCGAAGCACAACCTGAACGATTGCGCTTTGGCGAAAATTAAAATGAACATTAGCTCTCAAAGTTAAAAAGTCGACCTTCTTTATATACCTTTCACTCTCTCTATATAAACCCATTTTAACTTTTGTAAAATTCCCAACTTTTTCACAAATTGTTTTAGAAACTCCTAGCAACAAAATAGAATTAAAAATTCTCATTTTTCTACGATTAAGTCTAGTAATGTGTTGCCATCCACTTCTCGTATATTTCACTTCTCCCAATGTTGGATTGATTGTTGGTTGATAATAGATACCTCTGCCACTCAGATTTGAATATACTTCTTTAGCCGTTTTTTTAAAATCAAATAAAGCAAGAAAATTGAAATGATGATTTTTCGTCTTGATACTAATAAGTTCTTTTGTTGCAAAAAGTTCTTTCCCAATTTTTTTTATAGCCTTAAATGACAACGTGGTAAACAAATTTGATTTTTCAACAAAAACCAAATATCCTTTACTGCTGTATACATTTTCATCATTTAAATCAACCCACCAAGCTCTTCTTGTTTCTAAGTCTACAAACACTAAAATAACTGGTCCTACAAAATTATCCCAAATACTCCTTTTCTTATCCAGCGTTTTCCTAGCTTTAAAACTAACTCCAAACTTAGTCTTATCTTTAAGATTCACGAAGTAAGAATTTGTTCCTCTGATAGGTATTTTACTTACGGTTTTTACTTGGACACCAACAATATTCCCAGTTTCTACATACTCTTCATATGATGTTAATTTATTTGAAACAACCTTTTTTTTCTTTACTTTTTTCCTTAATCTAATAAATCCATCAATCCCTGTATCCACATCGCCATCTATGGGCTGAAACAAATGCCCAGCTTCAAGAATTATAGCCTCTGTAAGGTTTATCCCTTTTCGTCCCGTTGCTTGTGGATCGTTTTTTCTCACAAATTTATTTTTACAATTTTATATACTTATTCTTACCTCTAGCCTTTTCAATAAATAGTGTGCTAGGACAATCGAAATATGATATCGAAACGTCGAATCTTGTTCATCAGAAAGTCCAGGATGACTTCCTTCAGGATGTAATCTTTTCCAAAATCCATTTATAAAAGGTTTTTTACAATTAGGGTTCTCGATTTCATTTAATTCTGATCTTAAAAAGGGAGGCGCTACTTTTTCGCTTAATATAATTATTGCGGACGAAGCATTTTTACAATCATTTTTTGGAAATAGTTTATTCGATATTTCTATCAACAAAGACTCTATAAATGTTCTAAATTGGGAATTAGCTCCGGCCCAATTACTTAATGCATGATTATTAATTGCTTGCACAAGATGCCCTCTTGTTATAATAAAACCAAATTTTTCAAGCAAAAGAAAAAGTTCATTTTCTGACCTAGCTTCTTCAATCTCATCAGGTAAAACTTTTCTAATTTCTCTTTCTTTTACAATGTATCCATCTCTCTTCAAAGAGTTAGCTAATATTCGATACTTATTGGAAAAGAGATCTTCATATCTGACTCCGGTATAAATGGATATTCTTTCTCTTTTTAAATCTTCATTCCTGTAAAAATAATTTATAGCATATTGTAATAGGTCTCTTTTAAAAGAATCAGAGAATGGTCCTTTTGAAGAATAATTAAGCTCTTTTAATAAAATATTTATCTTATCCATTTTACTTTTATTTCCATAAATCGGATGGATAAGATGTGTTATTTGAAATATATGAAAAAGTCTTTCGATATCATCGTAAGAATAACTATCCAAAATAAAGATAAGTTCCGTAGAGGTTCTATAAGAATACATATTTTACGAATAATACATAATTAAGATAATGATTAATAAATTCAAGTTATCACAGATACTCAGTATTACCAATTAAGTTTTTTTAATAACTTTTAAATAGCATTTATATAATGTAATTGTGAATAAAATGATTAAGAATTGTTATCCATTATATCACAAAGCAAGGTCCTCTGTTCTTGCTCTATGATAATTTTATCCATGAATTATAAAAAAGCCATTACAATATTTCTACTGCAATGGCTTTTTCATAATTATATCTTATCAAGCTATTAAAAAATATTTGATATTCAAAGATTATGTTATAGCTAAGCAACTTGCTTATATTCTAAACATGTAGGGTTATTCCTTATCTGCCCATTCAAATAACCTCGTAAAGTGTTATAATTAATTTGGTAATATTCTGCAGCCATCTTTGCATCTGCAAACTCTTTTCCAGTACAAAGATTAACTACAGGTTTAGACATCTTTACAATAAGCCCTGTTTTATATGCATGCTTAACATTTTCAGCATGAGTACAAAACTCCAAATTGTCAACTCTGTTATTCAGTTTATTTCCATCAATATGGTTAACTTCTGGTTTTGTTTCAGGGTTAGCAATAAAAGCTTTGGCCACAAGCCTATGCACAGAAGTTGTTTTTGTTTTTCCACCTTTAGTAAGTCTCACTTCTTTATACCCCCAGTTATTAATTCTTGTCTTCAAAATAATTGTCTTCAAAACTCTCTGTTTTTCAAAACCAAATTCCAGTCTTTGGATTCTTATCACCAATCCTGTATTGCTTACTTCATATAATCCTTCATAACCTGGCACTTGTGCCCATCTTCCTTTTAGTTGATCCATGTAATTTTCTATTAAGCCGGATTCTATTTTTTATATCCGGGGTTATTAAATATTTATCTGTATCGGAATTACCACAACATCACGCCGCAATACTCTTTGAACAGATATTTTTAGAAATTACAAACCGCTTTGCTTTGGTGCAATCATATAGCAAAATCTTACTCGATCTGCATAGTTGCTAATAATTAGGTGTCCAACGACCATGCCTCTTAATATACTTGGATGGATGGACGATCATATTACTGTTATATTTCTGGATGAGAATAGTATTAATATGTTTATGTCGCAATATCACAAAGCAGTTAGTAAATTCAGGCTAAGAATTTAGAGAGGTAGTATTCTTACCTCTCTGAAACTCTTCTTTATTTATGCTGCAACGGGTTCATCTTGTCCATCCGAATTTTTACCCTTAGGAGGTTGGATGGATGGATTGTTTTTACAGATGTTTCCCACTGTAGATTTTCCAATTGCAATACCTTCTTTCTTCATAATCTCAGCTATCTCAGAATAAGATTTACCTTCATCTTGTAATTGCCAAACCCTTAAATCTCTATTGATTTTGGATTCAGAACCAAACTCAACTTTTGCCAATTGGTCAAAGGGAACTCTTCTACCAGTATTTGTAAAGCCATCTCCTTTGTAATCAAATTTTAAGACAAAGCTTGTGTTTTTGAAAGTCTCATCTAAATAATTAGCTTTTACAATACAAAGATGTCTCAGGCTTGAATCAGTAAAGTCTTTGCGTAATTCAATTGCAGTACGCATACTTGATTCAAAGCCTTGGCTTCCCAAAAGATTGTCTTTATGAGGAGGTCTAAAATCATTCTTTTTACCACAATGGTGATTGAAAAGAATTTGAGTGCCATATTTATTAGCCAGTTCTTTAAAACTTTGCAGAAAGAAACGAACCTTATTTGACTGGTTCATATCTCCATCAAAAATATCAGAAAATGTATCAATAAAAACACAGTCAAAATGATTCTTGCTTAATAAATTATCAAGTGTTTTTATAAGATTTTGTGCACTTGTTATAATTTTTAATTGTTCATAAACATCCTTGTCCTCTCTGTTTTTTGTAAGATTCATCAAGCGTGGACAAATGCTATACTTATCATCTTCAGTGGAGACATAAATAACATTTCCATGCTTTGCATTTAATTTAAAACCAAGAAAATCAGGATCCTTATTTACAATTGCATCTGCTAACTGGAGTAACAAATAACTTTTGCCTAAATCACTGCTGCCGGCAAGTGCCGATACTCCATATCTAGGTATTAATCCTTCTACTAACATTGGTGTTTCTGCAATTCCCATATCCATGATTTCCTTTGCTGAATTAATCCAAGTTGATTTTGTGGTTGGCTTAAGCCAATTATCTATTGGAATGATCTTTCCTTGTTCCTTCTCACCTTCATTTTCATTAATATCACTTTTCTCTTCTAAAAAAAATTCATCTTCCCTTTTCTCAGTAAATTGTTCCTCTGGAACATTGTTTAACTTTTTTTCTTCATTCATAAAAAATACTATCGTTTGCACGAATGATTTTATCATGCGGCATATTACAGCACGTACATGTGATTGTTAACTAATAATAATTATGGATATTTAGATATGTCGCTTGGGGCAACGTAAATTTTTATGGTAGGCTCTAGTAAGTTTTTTTACAATTTTAAATCCTTCTGCAATTGCAAGATCCATTTCCTCTAAAGATAACCAGCAGTCATGTTCAATAAACCTAAATAAAGGTATAAGCAAATCTCCACTATAAATAGTGGGCTTTTTATCAAATTCTTCTTGTAAAAATTCAGCAAGTTTGCCACATTTCAAATGTTCCCAAAAATAAAATTCATGAGGTAATGTTTTGATTTTCATTTTATCTTGTTCCATAAAATATTTTTTGATATTCAGTCTTTGAATATCGGTTACTAAATAATTATACTAATTCATATAACGCACTTAACCCGTTACACGAATAATTTATCACGACGATACCTTACATATATCAATACGTGATTGTTAAATAACAATAAATGATGTCCTTTAGATATACCACACAGCAGCGATCAATTTCTCTAGTACCCAGCTAGTACTTCTTGTATATCTATCCCAGAATGGGGAGGCTTAATAAGATGAAGTTGAAGTGCTTCACACTATATATATTCCAGAAGCCAGATGGTATATATATGTTCTTAACCGGTGATCAACCGATAAAATTTATGATCAAAATTCTAAATATTTCTCCTCAGTTAACAAAAAAATGCCATAATTAGTATACACAATAAAATAAGCTTAATACAGAATAAAGTAAGGTTTATAATGCACCGGCCGAATACAAAGGTACCTCGACTAAATGACTGGGTGGGCTACAGAAACGATACAAAAAGCTACAGTTTTTTTAGTAGCTTTTAATATCATCAATTATGCTTTGGAGAATACTGAGTAACTCGTCACGGTGATCTTTTTCCTTTCTTACTTCGTTTATAGCACTCATATGTTTGCGAATATTTTGAGGGCTCGTCCCAAATAGACGACCTCCAATATCCGTAAGAGAAACATCTGTATAATCAGGGCTAATTTTTCTTTGTCTTAAACAACTTATAAGGATTGCAATCTGTTCTGTAGATAAAATGCTTTTAAAACCTAGCTTAGATTTCAATTCTCGGGTTGAAAATTTTTTTGAAGGTTGTGTTGAAATTTCATTTTCTGTATCGGATTCAATTTCTATTGGAATAGATATTTCCCCGTCTTTAGATGACGCATCAGGCACAATAAATTGCTCCCTTACTTTTGCAATTAACTTAAGCTGTTCAACATATGTTTCAAGCTCTATTTTAAAATCTTCTAGTAATGAAGTTTGTTGTGCGTCGTCTAATTTAATTTCAAAAGTGTCTTCAATATCTTCAATATCTGTATAACTAAGCCATACAGATTCTGGGACTTTTAATTTTGGAATTATATCCTGTAATCTTATGATGTAAAAATTTATTCGGCCACACACTTCAGCAGCAGAGAAATAATCTACATTCTTATTAATATCTGTGGTTATTTTCGAATAATCAGTCTGAGAACTTAAAAACTCATTTTCTAAGCTATACGCATAGGTTTGTTTTAAGTAATTTCCGGATTCATAAAAGTAAATCCGATCAGTAAGCGCAGCGAAAACATCTTGTATATGGTTCATGATTTAAAAATATATGAACAAAGGCTTTTATACAAATATTTTTGTAGTGTCTATATATTTGATTAGTATTGAAATATAATCGATCCCTATGGCTAATACTAAAAAGGCAAATCCGACTCCGGCACAATTACATATTCCAAGTAATTTTTTCACATTCGATACTTTCAAAACTTTAGCAGGCTCAGCTGGAGTAGTCTGGATATGTTGTTTAGTAATAGGCTCTTTAATTCCGAAAAGTTCACTGAATTGTTATCAATGGCGGTACATTGCTTTACTTCTTTCAGAAATGGCAACAATCGGTATGTTGCTGCGATCCAAAAAACGAAAACTTGAAAATTGGTTTTTAACAATATTAAATGAGCTTCTTGTATTTATAAACGCTTCGGGACTTAATGCTATATCTACAGGAATGGCTTTTGTCGATAAAGATAACTCAGATATTAAAAGCGCTCATACAATGTCCCTCTTTACTTTCACCAAGGAGATTGCTTGGTGGCCAGATGCAACATTAATTAATGATATAAAAAAACAAAAGCAAGAATGCAATATTGTTAAAGAAGAGAATGATAGTTTAAAAAAGCAGATAGATACTTTATGTTCTAAGGTCAATAAATTACAGTCAAATCAATCGAATGTTGATACAATTGCAAAACATAAAATCGATTCTACCTCCCGACAATCAAAGCCCCATACTCACCCTGAACTTCCATCACCTAATCCTAAAAAAGATAATGATACAGTAGTTACAAAAAAAATAATCCCTTCCATATCTGCTTCGAATGAGTATACAATATATAAAACTATTAATTGTGACGGAGTGATTTATCATATTGTAGGTAAAGATTCAAAATACGGAGCAGTAACCGATGATACAAGGCAACTTCAAATACCAATGATCTATCCTTCTGCTGTGAGTGCTGAAGCCAAACTTCGAACTTTACTTGGTATTTTAAATAGTAATGAGATTGGGTTATAGATTACTTCAGGTATCATATTAAAGCAACTGTAGGATAGTGGGTTAAAATAAAAGGGACTGAATTTAATCAGCCCTTTTTACAATAATCATTTGCATTTATGTATTCGTAGATTAATTATAATACAAAATGTGTATCAAAACGACCTTGAGTAATATGCATGATATTTCCATTATTATCTTTTACATCAAACGAAAATGTACCGCTGACTATTTGATTGGTCATATCAAATCTTGTGATATTAAGTTGTCCCGTTAATAAATCGGAAGTAGTAGAATCAATACTTGGTCCATTACAACTATTATTTAAATAGTAACCAAAACCTCCTCCGATTTTAGGAGCTTTGAGTATATATTGGCCTACTCCGAGAAATACACTATCAAATTCGATTCCTATACTAGTAATATTACACGTATTACTTTTGTCCGTACCACTTAAAGCAAATACGAATCCCGTCGGTCTTGTTGAATCAGGACTTACATATTCAAATTGATATGTCGCGTGCAAATTAGGTCCAGAATAATTATTCCCTGCAGGAACAAATACATTTCCATTTATTAAACAACCAAAAGTATTAGCTCCAGTTTGTGTGATAGCTGGCAAGGTAGCATTGCTACCATTTTTTTTGCAACTACTTGTCGTTAAAATTAAAGTTGTTAAAACGACGAACGACAAAATAAAATATTTCACATTGGCATTTTTATTTTTCAAATAATACTTGTCTTTTCTAAATTACATATAATTATTTTGGAAAAAGAAAAAGAAGTTTACCTTACTAATATAACGCTACCTTTATACGTTTTTTCCGTATTATCTAGTTGGATTATTTTTACACCCCAGATATAAGCTCCAGCAGATTGATTTGCGCCTTCATATATCCCATCCCATCCTGTATTAACATTATAAGTTTCAAAAATCTTCTGGCCCCAGCGATTGAATACATTAAACTCATAACCATTAATGCTATCTATAATTATAGGCTTAAAAAAATCATTTTTACCATCATTATTAGGTGTAAAAGCTGATGGTATATAAAATGGTGTTCTACATTTGTGAACCATTAATCTCGCAGAAGTAGAAAATATACTATCACAGGGCGTTTCAACAATGCACCGATAAGTATAGTTATTCATAGTAACATCAACATCCTTTATATTAAGCATATTAGCAGTAGTTCCTGAATAAATATTATCATCAGTTAAATCCTTCCACAAACTATCGCCATTAACTTGCCATTTTAATACTGAAGAATTTGTAACGCCTATTGTGAAGATTGCATTACTTGAATCGCAAACTGATAAATTAGACGGTTGTTGATCAATAGATGTACTTAAACTCGAGCTTATTTGAACATCAAAAAATGCACCTTCGGGAAGACCAATAGCAACAGAATCTTTAATTTTAAAACTTGTAATATCTTGTTCTAATAAGTCAATATTATATTTAAATATAAAACTACCATCACCAAAATTAGCAAGACTTGTATCACCTAAGATTGAACCATTCGATTGTAAAAAACAGCTTATACCTGCTAGTGGATCTGGAGTCGTTAGTTGAGCAGGCTTAATAATATAGTTTTGCCCATTCATTTGTAAAACAAAAAACTCGTCATTATTGGGGAAAGCACTTAATGCTCTTGCTGTAATTACAAGTTGTTTAATAGGTTTACTTAAGGTAAAGAGAATTTCTTCAGAAGTGTTATTTCCCCCTAAATAATACCCACTAATTCCTTCATAATTCATTACTCTATTGGCTTGAGCATTAGTAGGACTAGAGACAGAAACTCCTACATCATTAATTTGCTGAAAATTACTTTTAGTTGTAATTGAAGATAATATGAATGTACATTGAGCTGCACATTCATCGAAGATTAAGAAAAAAAAGAAGAAAATTATTATTACATGCTTTATTCCTTCCTTCATTGTTACAGAATTAAATAATCAGTTCAATTATAAAACAGATTTCATAAAACCAGATCCGGTAGTAAGTAAATCTATCCCTAAAAAAATAAATATTTTTTTACTGTCTGCGAAAAGAATTCATTATCCTCTTTTTATAACTTGTTGTAGAAAGCGATGTGTCTGAAGTATTATAATAATAATTATCAAAATAAAAAGTTATAAGACCCTCAGACTCATAATTAGTACTATCAGCATTTTTAACTGATAATATTGAAGCGTTGTCTACATAATATAAGCCCGCAATAGAAACTATGGGAGTAGTGCGTAGATCAACACTCTTAAAGTTGTTGTTGGCATCATATTCCATGGTCAAAGTTTTTGTTGCTGGATAATTAACCGAATACCCGGTATCTTTTGTTATAGTAGTGTCGTAATATTCTATAGTTGTAACTGTGGAATATAACTGCCAAGTGCCAACAATTAAACTAATCGATGGATTGGGAATTGGTTTGGCTTTAAAACAAGACGATAAAATTATAGCAACAAAAAATAATGTGCTAATAAATTTTAGACTTTTCATCAATGTTTTAGTTTTTATTATAATTATATTTTTGTTATTGAACTCAGACTACACAAATAGGGATTATGGCAAAAGCGTAAAAGGCCCACTTGTTGCAGTTCCATAAGGATTAGAAATTTGTATCACACCTGATGATACTCCTGGTGGAATTTTCAAAATCATAAATTTAGACGAGTCGCTATTTAATATAAAAGGCGCATCGATACCGCTCAAAGTAACACTTGTAAGCGAATAAAATGACCCATATACAGTTAGTGACCCTCCTATCGTATCTGACGTAGGTGTAAAAGAAGTTATTGATGGCAATCCTTTTGATGTAATAATCCTTATGACTCTTCCATAACCTACCTGGTACCCATCTTTAGTGCGATTCGTCGCAAAAGCTCTTATATAAAAAGTAGTATTGGGATAAAATCTATTAATAACAGTTGTAAACGATCCTATATTTATATTATTGAAAGCAGAATCTACATAGAAATTATTATTCATTGGTGAAAATGTAGGTGTTCCATAAGTACTCCAACAAACACCTCTCGCTATTATCGGTGAATCACCTATTGAAGTTATCGTAGCATAACATACAACACTACTCGGCGTAACTTCTATAATACTATCAGTAGTCAAAGTCGGAAGACCTATACTACCTGGTTGATTCTTATGACACCCTATGCTTATAAATATGCATAGAAGTAAGAAAAAAAGCACAGTATTTTTATTCATGTTCTTCATATTTTAATTATTTAAGCCCCCCCCCCTCTACTAACTTGCGTGTGGCGTTACTACTTTTTATTAGAAGTTTGTTTATTTGTCCGACATTTTAGTGAATTTTTCCACCCTCCAAGTCAAACCATCGAAGACTTTTAAAATATATTCGCCAGCAAGGATGTTAGACAAATTGATATTAATATTTTGATTATTGGAGAATTTTTCTGTTTTAATGATAGATCCTGAAACATTAAAGATATCAATCTCTTTTATCATTTGCGTCTGTATTTCATCTGACTGTACGCCTTTAAGAATCACATTCAAATTATTACTAGTTGGATTAGGATATATATTTAAACTAAAATCTGTATCTTTTTCATTAGAAGAATCCGCTTCCCCATACCATTCAGGCCTTGCATTACAATTAGCTCCATTAGGTGCTCTTTGTAAATTGTAAGGTCTACTTGTTGAAAAGTTACCACATGCATTAGATATTTCTAACCACACTGTACCTGACTGTCCTACTTCTAAAGAAGGTATTTCGGAAGTGTAAGTTCTACCGTTAAGGCTCCATAAATAGGTATTCCCATCTTCTACGGGCGAAACACTTACATCATATTCGCATGTTTGCCCTAATTCCCTAATTGAAATTGTTCCAACTGGATTACCTATTGATATACTTTTGCTTTGATGAGTTATTGTTCCACATTTATCAGTTACCGTTGCGGTCAAAGTCCCTACTCCTGATTGTCCAATATTTGTAATTAAAACATTATTACCCTGTGGAGTTAATGCTGCACTATTAGTTGGAGAGATAGACCAAGTAACAGTCGCATCTGGTGTTAGTTGGCTTGTACTAAACAATGACGAATTGCAAATTGGATCTTGCCCAAAAATCGTGAAAGGTGCTGAACACCCATCAGTTTGACTACAACTTAAGCTTTCGTTGATTCCTTCCATTGCGTCATATATCCATTCCGAGTTTCTTGATGAAAAAGTTGTATGAATGTTATTATAGTATGTCTGATAAGTTTGTGAAACATTATTAAAATCTGAAAATGCTTCTTGTGCAATAAAATCAGAAGCTTTACTAGCTGTAGTCGTAACCGGATATATATATACTTGACTGTTAGGATCAGTTCCTGCAGGCGCATCTAAGGCACTAATCGCTGGTACAAAACAGAATAAATCTTGTATCAGATTAATATTGATATTATATCCTGCCTTATTCTCGTATCGAGTACCATTGGCTATTACTCCCCACCCTAAGTTAGATATACCATGTATTTTCAATGACCCTCCACTACTTGCTAATATACTCTCTGTTCCTCCCGGCACTCCATCCCAGGGTGTTGTATTTGAAGGTGTATAACGATCTGCGCTATAAAGCGTTTTAAAGCCTAACCCAATGCCAAAAATTTGAGTGTGCCTTTGAATCTTAACATGCGATATGGTTTGATTTGAATTAGTTGATGTTGCGTTCAAATCCAAATCCAAGATAAAATTGTTCGTAAAATATCCATTAAGTAAAAAGACTTTAGCGAAATCATCGCTAAAATTTGCTAGCAGAGTGCCGGCTTCCATTACAGGTATTCCGCATTGAGATCCTTGTGACGTTGCTATAAAACGATACATTGGCTGCTGGGAAGCCGTGACAGGAATATCTATCATTTGTCTATAAGGTCCATCCATGAATGTATTATTGGCAACCGTACCATCTGAGCTTGTAACTCTTTCTTTCAATAATTCTTGAGTAGCGGGTTGGGAATTAAGAGTATAAAAATCACCCAAAGACGCGGCAAGATCACTAATTCGTTGTCCCATAATCTTCGCACTTCCTAAATCATATAGAGCATGCTGATAGCCTAGGGGAACATTGGCTCCTTGATGTGGAGCATCTTGTGTAATTAATAGCCTTGTATCCGTACTTGCACTACCTAATTGTGTTGTCATTTTTGCGAGAGTATACCTAGCTACAACGCCTCCTTCACTTATGCCTAATACTACATTTTTTTCAGTACTTCCTGCTGATGCTTTCTGTTGATTCACCCATTCTATAACTCTTTCTATAACTATGCTATTATCTTCTACACTTTTCATTGTATTATAATTCACAAAAATCAAATCATAACCTGCATTATTCAATAGATCATTTAGATTATCATTCAAATTTGGTATTGTTTGATTCCATTCTCCAAACTTTCCTGTAGCATCTCCAATAAGATCTCCAATTGTATATGCTACAGGATCCAAATCAGGGCTAATATCATGAATATCATAACCTTTAAGTATTATAAACGCCTTTTTAACATAGAAAGTCGAACTACTTGTCGTAGAGTTATTAGAACTGTATCTTATATCCATTTTCGTCGTATCAAAAGGATCACCAGTTTTTGACGGCACTTGTTGAATATCACTCAATACCAGTGAGTATCTAGCTGATGTTTGAGACAGAGTGGATGAATTTAAAGATGGTCGTAATAAGCTATTGAAATTATTAAGTTGGTTTGTAATTACTCCTGATACTATAGCTACGCTATAGCACTGTAAAACTGTGCCATTATCCAAAATGACTTGGATTATAAATTCTTTCTCTCCATCACTATCAGTATAGATTTTATTGAGAGTACCATTTGGTGGCAAATTTTGAATACCCTGGCCATCCATGAAATCAATTCCTATGCTACTTATTGTATTATTTGTATTTGTGTAAAAAAGTGATGGATTATATGTTAGAGAAATAGTCCCATTGTTGAAATAACCACTGGCAGTTGCAGCAGTTGCTGCAAAGACACTTTTCTGTACATAAGGACTTTGAATTCGGTTTGGTACATCAAATAATTGGTTATTATTCATTGTAAACAAATTATCAGTAAGTCCATTCGGCTTTAAAGAAGCATATTGGCCAAAAAATAAAACCAAAGGAGTTGCTGATAAATTTTGTTTCGCCGTTATTATTTCAGAATTAACTGTAGTTATATCAGGTATACTATTTGCCGATGGCAATATTTTTGCAGATGAAATATCCGCATAAATAAAACGAAAGGATGTAAGATTGACTAAATTACTATCGGCTATCACTCCATTAAAATAATCTTTTCGAATAAATTGAGTTCCATACTCATCTAAGTATCCCGTAGGAATTTGTGTTTTGTCAATATTTTGAAAAACATTATCCAACTGTAAACGTGCACTATCTACATAACATGGAGTTACAATAATAGAATCATATAAAGTAGATGAAATGCATCCTGTTGTAGTGTCATTCACTGTTAAAGTAAAATACATTGTTCCAACTGAAGGCTTTGTATTTAAACTTACTTTTAGAGCAGATAAACTTCCTGTTAGTAATCCGTTAGTCACGGTTGTAATATTACTTCCTGATATACTGTATTCATTCGCCGATACCGAACTATATGGTATAACAAACGACGTAGAATCAGTACATATTGAAGCTATATTATTTAGTATAAGTGAAGGAGACGTTCTAATGTTAACTGTATCTAATAGTGTAGACGAATTACATCCTGTAACAGAATTCCTTATTGTAAGAACAAAAGATATATTCCCAGATAAAGTTGCGCTATTTAAATTAACAGTTATTGAAGATATACCATTTGTAAGCGACCCATTGATTACAGTTGCAATATTAGTTCCAGATATGCTATACTGATCTCCTGTTGTTGAACTATATGGTATTGTAAACGATGTTGAACCTGGACATATTGGAGCTATAGCTCCTAATGTTATTGCAGGAAGAGCATTAACAACAACACTATCATTTATGCTTGATGATATGCATCCAGTTGTTGAATCTAATAAAACAAGATTTGAATATAAAGTACCAACTAAAGCAGGATTAGCCAGGTTAACAACTATTGAAGAAGCTCCAGCCGAAAGAAGTCCGTTAGTAAAAACCAATATACCCGATCCTGATATGCTATATTTATTAGCTGTAGTGGAAGTGTAAGGTATTATAAATGAAGTTGCCCCGGAACATGTAGGTAAAATTGCACTTTGTATCATTGTAGGCAACATATTTACATTAAACAAGGCCGCATTATTTGCAACTACTGAAGCTCCACAAGTTGAGCTGTATATACCTGTTATAATAACAGTCGTATTGCCTGTATTCATCAATGCAGGAGTGGTAAATGAAGCACTATTTGATGCTAAAGTAATCAATGCCGTATCAGTAGAAATAGTAGCACCTGAAAGATTGTATATAACATTAAAAGTATTGCCGTTCCCAAGAGAAGTTGAATTAATAGTTACAACTGCACCACTTCCTAAACATGTAGAAACGGCTGATGTACTAAAATTGCTCACGTCAGTTGGTACTGAACATAATTCACCAACTGCAAAATCTCCAAATGAAGTAAGGCCAGTAACTGTTGTTTTAGATGTTATCGCACTGCTTGTTGTTGGTGATGACCAAACTGAATTAAATTGATGTACTACAAAATTTGTCTGAGTAGTATTTGCATCCACATCTACCGGTGTAGCATTAATAAAACTAAACGCTGCGCTATAAGTTCCTGCAAATGCTAAACCACTATTACTTATCGTCCAATATCTATTTACATCTTCATTTTTATCTAATCCGGATGTAACAATTTGAGGATGTTCAGTTCCAGTTGTATTAACTGTAACTGTTCCGGTTGATGTAGCATTATTTGTAAAGGCTACTGTTACAGGTGTATAATTTAAAGCATCCCCTATTGGATAAATATATCCGGCATTAGAACCACTGTTAGTAGTTTTTGCCAAATTACCATTCACCCATCCACTTGTTCGGGCTATTGCTAATCCTGAACCAGCAATGGTTAGTGTATTTGTACCTGTAACTATTTTTCTGCTATTTAATGTTAGCAGGTTAGTAACGGTTACATTGTTTGCTGGTGAATTGGGTGCAATTACAACATTTCCTGTTCCATTAGATGTGCTTAATGTCAGGCCATAAAAAGTAGTATTTGCAGTTCCATTAATTGTCTGTGTACTGCTGCCGTTTAAGTTAACTGTAGTAGAGCCCGGATTAAAAACGGCACCTGTATTTGTAGTCCAATTCCCTTTCACATTAAAATTAGGTGCACTAATGCTTGGTTGTGCATTAAGTATTCCTCCATTTACAATAACATTTCCTCCAACTGTTATTGTAGCGATACCGGAATTTACGTTAAAGTTTAATGTACCAGAATCTAACTGTAAGTTTCCTCCAATAGTGATGGACGCTGCACCAGACAATAGATTTACATTGTTTTTTACTATCAGGTTTCCAGTCACCGTTGCCAAATTAGTATAACATGCTATTGTGCCTGCATCATTGATAGTAAGGTTACCAAAGTTAATACCGCTTACACCCGGCCATCCCGGAGCCGTTGTAGTTGACGGTCCTTTGTATATATAAGTACTGGTACTGCTTAATGATTTAGCACCGTTTGCAGGAAAAGAAGTTCCAAGCATTTGTATAAATGTTGCTGTGCCATTTAAGGTAAATGCCTGATTGCATCCTAAAAATTTTGTTCCTAATAATGTTGCACCCGTTGATACTACAACTGAGCCGAAAGTAGTATTGCTTGTTCCGTTAACTTCCTGCTGAATTATACCGTTAAATGTAACCGTATTGGAATTGTTATTAAAGGTTGCGCCATTATTTGTCCAGTTACCTGATACTAATAAAGCCCCATTTGTTGTTAACGTTCCGCTTATTATAATATTTACTATTGAAGTTGTATTAGAAATAGTGAGCGATCCCCCACTATTTATTTGCAATGTACTACCTGTACCTGTCAGAGAGAAAGCTCCATTAGTTGTCATTGAGTTCCCACTCTGTATAATAAATGTGCTACCATCTGTAAAATTCGATGTTGTAGCATCTGTACCTGTGCCATTTGTCGCAGAGTTCCAGTTTGCAGGAGTGTTGGCTGTAAGATTTCCCTTTGAATAAAATGTTCCGGAAAACACCTGGCTTGAAATAAGCAAAAAGATAATTGGTAAAAGTCTTTTTTTCATAAAAAGATTTAGTTAGTGATTATGGTGCTGCAATAATATATTACTTAAAAGTTTGCACAAAGGGTGGAAACACCGTAAAAAAGGGGGTATTTTCACTCACTTATGTATTACGGAAATGGACTATCTTATAAAAGCTACTCTCCCTTTATTTTGGAATGGATAGTATCATAGGGTAGAATTGCTATTTTATACTTAAATATCGATTACTTACACTAATGAATTTTAAATCAATACTATGCTCAAATTAATTTATAGATTTAAACTACGATTGTAAGTACTTAGTGCTAATCTTTTAAAACAACTTCTCCTTTAACAAGCCACGAAATGCCAAAAAACTCTAACGCAATTATTTCCATCCAATAAGTTATGTTATGGCTTATATAATAAGTCGGATTAATCTTGCCCAATTTCCCACCTATAAATGCTACTAACATTGCTAAAACCATAATGATTCCACATACCCAGTAAATTATATTTCGGATATTTTTATTCGCAGTTCGTTTTGATTTAGGCTTATTAGATCTAGTAAATAACCAAAGAGACATACTTGCTAAAGAGCCAAGGAAAATAGTTGCGGAAATATAGTGGAGGGTCACGCGAAAGTTGCTTTCTCGTAGACATGAAAGAGCATATTGTCCTGCATGATCATAATTAATAAGATTATCCGTTGGGAATAAGAGTAGGCTTAATGCACCAATCCCTGCAAATGAAGAAAGATAAAAATCAAGTGGTGCCTTGCCTTTATATATCAATAAAAATACAGCAAGCATACTAATAATTATAATGAGAACACCACAAGCACGTGTATAATAATAATGACTAATTGAAGGCATTACAATTATACATCTTGAATCGATATATAAAAAAAGAAAAAGAAGTATCGGCAAAAGCATTCCAAGAATTCCGATTAATCGTCGAAGCGTCTGCTGATCAGTGAGCCAAACATTATCAGCATTAGTATATTCAAGATTCAGCAATTTGTTTATGGCAGTAATCCTTTTCATAGTTTGGTATATAGATTATTATATTACTAAGCTGTATATTAACCATTCCTATCTATACAGGAGATAGTTCTAATTATTTTGCTGCATTCGATGAATTTCCATTTGATTGAGAAGCATTTTGTTGTGTATTGAATATAGGAATATTAAAAGTTAAAGACCAAAAATTCCCCGCTTGTAAGACTTTTTTCGTAAGAGAACTTGCATCGGCAGCATAGGTATAACCTAAATTAGTATAGTTATTTTCATCAAGTTTATTAACAAATCCAATAGCACAGCCATATGTTAATATCAAGCGTCCATTTTTGCCAAATAATAAACTAGCTCCACCTAAATAGCGGATAGATGGATTAGGAGCTACTGAAACTCCAGCACCCAAACTTAGACCCATATTAAACCAATTTGTTAAGCGAGTATAAAAATGAATAAATGCAGCAACACCAAAATCATAATTCCCATTATTTTGCTGCATTATTTGATTTCGTCGATTATATACGGAATCGCTACCATTAGAGGAAAGAGTTACAGAACTGTCTGGCTTTAAAGAGAATTTTTGATCTATAAGATTTGTCATAAACAATCCTGTACTAGCATCTATCTTGATACCCCAATGTAAGGGGACAATTACTGGTTGGTGATCAACAACTACATTGGAAGTCAGGCCGTTCTTTGGTAAAACAGATAAGTTAAAAACATATTCATCTACGTTTTGAAGTTTAGGAATATTATAATTGAAATAGGTTTTTGCGTTACAAAAAGCATAATATTTATTAAGAATACCAATAACAGAATCTTTATCTTTTTGGCTAATTGAACTTAAATTTCTAATTAAGAAAAATTCTAAAGTTTCAACAGAATCATTAAAATTATATTGTTTAAAATTTGATTCTGTATTAATTCTAACATTACTAATAATGTTACAAACATTTTCACATTCTTTAATTTGAGAAAGTCTTTCCTTTATACTGCTAAGTTGTTGTCCCAATGTATAAACATCATTAAGAATTGCATTTGTATTTGAATGACCGCTTTCTAAATTACTAGGAAGTGTAAAATAAGCGACATTAAATAAAGAAGAAGTATCTACATTGTAGTTATTCGTTGCAAAACTTATAATTACACTATCTCTGAAAGGGTTTATGTTATTCACTTGGAAAGTAAATGGATATCCAACTTTGGCTCTATCTTGACTCGTAATTGTGTTAGTAGAAAAATCATATTGAATTTTATCTCCAAAATTACAAGATGCACATGGAGCATCCTCCGGAGTTTTTGAGCTTAAAAGTGCTAAAAGATTAAGTTTAGATACAGGAGTTGCTCCTAAAGAACCAGGATCTGAGGTTATAAATCTGAAAGAAACAAAGGGTGATTTTGTTCCATTAAAACTATCCACTACAATTATTTCTTTTTCCATAAGATCAACTTGACTTGTAATTGTCAATGTATCTCCTTCAATCGCGTATTTTCCTAACAGAATATCTTTCCCTATACTTATTATCAATACATGTTTAGTCGTTAGGGTATCGCATTCAATTTTAAACGCACCAAGAGTATCAGCAACATTCGCATCAATCTTTATTACATCATTTTTTTTCGTAACTACTTTTGTAGGTGAAAAGTTACTATCCCTTTGTTCAAATCTTATTGCAATTTGTTGGGCTGTTATACTAGAAGTTATTAAGCAAAAAAATCCGATGAGAAAATATTTCACAGTTTTCATATTATACTTAAAGATTTAAAATTATTAATAAGATAGTATGGAATGACATAAGAATATGAGTCATCCGCCCCCACGATTATTCCAAGCATCTGACATGATTCAGAAATTACTATGCTACCTGAATCTCCTTCTTGCGTACATAAGTCTATTGCAATTATACCGTTGAATACATGATCTTTATACAAGGAATTAAAACATACTGAATTATCTATAACTTTTACTGTATACCCATTTGGATGGCGCGACGGGGTATAAACTGAAACGAGATTATTAACTAGTTTCGGAGATATTGGTCCTGGCACATAATTTTTATTATCGATTTTAGTTCCATCTGCTAGATTATTGGATACATTAATAGCAGAAACTGGCCCAAGTTTAATAAAAGCCGCATCTATATTTTTTGAAAACCTCCCAATTTGTAGATTTACATTTTGTTCATTGATTGAAAGAGAATCTGGTAAATCATTGGATAATGTATCATAATAAAAAATTCCTCTTTCCATTAAGTCCCAAGCAGCCACGTGATAATTTGTCAAGGCAAAAACATCTCTTCCATCTGTTAAAAAAAGTCCTAATGTTCCTTCTCGATTGCAAGTATTATCTTTAATCGTATCTAGAATTTTGTAATGAAATCTAAATCGCCCAGTCTCCTCTACATCCGTTTTTATATTTTTAATCTCGCCATCTGGAAATCTTATTTTTATTGTCTTAGGTAGAATATTCTTTTTCTCAAGCTTACCTTCTTCCACTTTTTCAATAACATGAAACACAATCGAATAATAATTTTTCTTTTTATTATTCACAACTTTTTTGTCAATACGCATACCTACAACGTTAGCATTAAAATTTTTAAACCATTTTGAATAATTAAGGTTTATATATTTTTGAAGGAATATTATTTTATTTTTTGTTAGGGTATTCATGCTTTTAAAAGATTGCTCTTAATAAATGCTTTAAAATTATGCTACGAATGAAATTTAAGAAATGGGTATTCTGAATTATATAGGCTAGGAATTATATAAATATATAAATTTATATAAAGAAACAAAAATAAATCAAGTGAAAAACAATGCGTTAACAAAAAGATAACGGTAGTCTATAGACTATAACACTCATGTGGGTTAAATAAGAGTTGTGATATACTTTTATAAAACCCTAATCAAAAGCTTATTTTCAATACGTTACTTATCAGTTTATCTGCGAAATTAGATAGCACTTCCGATAAAACTACCCCACCTTGACTTTGGAATAGATGGTATCCCCCTATCTAGGAAATAGGAATTACTATTTCATCTTAAACCAATTCAATAATTATTTTAATTTAAAAAAATGAACAAGAAATTAAACGTAGCTGAAATTCAAGTAAGATATTTCCCTACTAAATCAGACAACCCAAGTCTTTCATCTTCTAAGGAAGTTTATACCGTTCTTAAATCTTTCTTTCCAGTTGAAACGATCGAATTACAAGAAAGCTTTTTAGTAATGTATTTGAACAATCGTAATAGTGTGATCGGTGTATGCCCATTATCTATTGGGGGAATAACTGGTACCGTGGCTGATGTAAGATTAATATTATCAGTTGCTCTTAAAACAGCAGCGACTGCAATAATACTTGCACACAATCATCCCTCTGGATCATTAAAGCCGTCTGTTGCTGATGAAAAAATTACAAAGGTTATTGGTGATGCGAGTAAAATAATGGATATAAAATTGCTTGATCACTTTATCGTTGCAGGAGATGAGTATTTTAGTTTTGCAGACAACGGAATGATAACGTATGATAGTTTTGATTAGAGTATATCGCTACCGCGGGTTTACACATATTTAATAAACGATTTTCGATTGAGTTGTAATTCTATATGGCACTTGTAGGAAAATCATTTATTAAATATGCGTTCCGTATTATCTAGCTAGGTACAATAATATGTAGATGCGGATTATATGTTTTTGTTATAGGATTAAAATTACATTCTAAAGATTTTATACCTAACGTTAAGTATAGATATAGGTACAATTTGGTACCTATTAATATGCAACTAATAGTTTAATCATGGATTATTGCACAGTAGACCTAAAAATATTTCGAGACTTATGTCAAGAAAAGCCAATTTCTTTAACAAGTGATCTTTAACGTGTTAAGTTTTCACGTTTTTCTTAACACGTTCTAAAAACGTGTTAAGTTTTTAAGCAGATTTGAACTTTAACAATTCTGGCGCATTATACAAATATCGATACAATGCATCGTTTATATAATAATTTTCTTTGCCTATTTTATGCATTGTTACTAACTTTTTCTCAATTAATTGTTCAAGATATTTTGAAGCGGTTTGCCGGCTAACTTGTAAATCTGTTACTAAAAAATCAATTTTTGTATACGGATGTTTGAATAAACTATTAATTAAATCTTGTGAATATATCTTGGGCAAATCAGTACGAATTTTCTGTTTATATTCCATCATAAGCCCTTTAATACCACGCACCATTGCCGAAGTTTGCATAGAAGTCTGTTCTATGGCTTCTAACATATATAAGAGCCAAGGCTCCCATTGTTGAGTAAGCCGGGTCTGCTGTAATAATTTGTAATAATCTGCCTTATGCTGATTAATATAGCGACTCAAATATAAAATAGGTAGATTAAGTAATCCTTCCTTTATTAAATATAAAATATTTACAATACGTCCAGTGCGCCCATTGCCATCATAAAAAGGATGAATACTTTCAAATTGATGGTGTATAATTGACATTTTTATTAACGAATCCCAATCCGAAAGGTTATTATCATTTATAAACTTTTCAAGATTACTCATATAGTCCATAATTTCATCATGGCTTTGTGGTGGTGTATAGACAGTTTCACCAGTTTGTTCATTTTTCAGAGCAGTACCCGGAAGTTTACGAAAGCCTGCTTTCGTTCCTTCCAAAGTAGCTTGAATTTCTATAATTTGGTTGCAAGTAAGTAACCCTTTTTCTTTAACTATTATAAAACCTTCTTTTAAGGCTGTAGCATAATTATGAACTTCTTTTGCAGCAGGGCTGGCAAATTGTTGAGCAATACTATCGCTACTGTACAATTCATCATGAGTTGTAATAATATTCTCAATAGCAGAACTATCTTTTGCCTCTTGCAATGATAAGGTATTGAGAATAATAACTTCGTTTGGTATAGTTTCAGCTACTCCATTTAATTCTGCTAAAGCTTTATGAGCCAATGCTAATTTTTTCAATACGGCTTTACTTTCAATATCCTGTGCAAAAGGCAAAGTGGCAATAGTGTATTTATCCATATACTACTAAACGAGTGTTATAATTTTAGACCTTCAAATATCCTATGCAATATACAAATATGTACTAATGATATTTAGTGTTGATTTCAAAGCATTATTTCGTATCACTTGCACTAAGAATAGCCTCCTTATTTTTAAAAGCTGTCAGAGCTTTAACCATTTCCTTTTTACTATCATCTTCAAATCCTCCTAAATAGTTTTGAGTTGTCCGTACATTGCTATGTCCTAATGCTTCACTAATAAATTCAGTACTTACTCCGCTACGTTGTAATATAGTAGCAAAGCTATGACGAGCTGCATAAGTGGTAACATCACTTGTTATCTCTAGATAAGAGAATAAATACTAAATATATTTTTTTATTTTTCGTTTCACACTGTTACTATTTTTTAAGCAAGCTAAAAGATTTTTATACTCTTCTTCCAATAATGTGCCTATTAAAACAAAGTCAATGCCTTCAATTCCATAAACAGAATTAAGTATTGATAATTCATAATCTTCTACCTCGTTGCCATATATATGAGTATGCAACTTAAATGCAAATCCATTACTACAAACAGGTCTTGCGGCTTCGAACAAATAACAATTGAAACATCTATCATCATGATTTATACAACCATGACTTTCTTTAATAAAAGAAGGAATTTTATTTACAGAAGTTGGTAAGGATGCGATAATTACTTTATCATCAATATTTTTTAAAACAATAAAAAATTTGTCTTTAGATTTATCTCCATTTTTAAAGTAAAAAGGAGTAAAAAGAATTACTTGTCCTTCTTGAAACACTATCTACCTTTTAAATAGTTAATAAATTCAGTGTTTTCCAAAGCAGATTCATATTTATTTTTCAAGAAATCATCTTGCTCGAATAATAAACTAAAATCTATATTTTTATCAGTACTGTTGATATGTTCATTTTCAAGTTGTTCAAGAATCCCGTAGCGAAGTGCAGATTTTTTCCATAAAGAATTATCTCCATGAGTATATTTGACTAAATCGCTAGCATTTTTATGTTTAGCAAATTCTATAATTTTATCCATAAGATAAATATCATTATCACTAAACTCATCGTCATTGAATATCACTAATGGAACGAATTCACTCGAATCTTTTTTTAAGAAATCTTTAAGCAATAATGGGTTTTCTTCAGAGAGGTCAATATAAACATCTTTTAAAACTGGGCCATATTTCCAAATTTGAAAATCAAACCCAAAAAAAGGATTTCCAAATTTTTTAACAGACGATTCTTCTAATAAAAAAAGTAGTTTTAAAATTTTCGTTTTATTAAACTCACTAACTCCATTAGATAGATAAACTAAAGAATTTCCTAATCGATTAATTTGTTGTGTAGTGAATGAATGAGGCATAGAGAAGTTATAAATTATAAGTATTACAGACTAATTTATTTAGCAAAGCTACTGAAAGTTTTAGAATTTGAGGGTTTATTTGAATACGTAGTATAATAGCTTAACAATCAATACTATTTCAAGTCTTTACATCCGCCAAATCTGGCACCACAATTGTTTTATAAATTACAACACCAGGAAATACGTATCGGTAATACGAAAGCAAGATGTTTTCAAAAACCACCAAAATAAAAACGTAAACAAGGAGATGGTAGGGTTTGTACCTCCTTAACTGCCAGGTTCTTTACTACTGCAATATTTGCGGGTTGATGTAAATGATAAATGGCAGTTGAGATGGTATATGAAAAAGGCCTCCTAGTCCTGCATAACTCAGGTAAACAACTGCCGCAAATGCGATAGGTAAAGATTAAAAATGCTTAGGCAATTTATCTGCTTATAATAATAGGTAGTTATAGTAAGGGGCACGCAAGCGTGTCCCTTTTTTATTATTTTATAAAAGCAATAAGGTATAACATTAATACTATTGCCAGGTTTTTTCTTAAAAAATCACCCTATGGAGTAAATATATGCTCCTTATAATCTTCTACTATATCCTGCCATTTTTAAATTGATCGCTTTGGAAATTTCAATAATTAAAGTGTAGTGTTTGTATCTCTGAATCAAATATTCCAATGCTATCGTAAAGTCGCATCAGGTAATACGTAGAATTAAATGCTCGTATTCCCATATTCCCATTAAAGAACTTCATACCTGATTCAGGTAATATTTTTTTATTATTTATTTTATAAATCATCTATAAATAGTTGATAATCAGTATGATATGAAGTAAAAGCAAGTCTTGGGTTCATATAGTCAACATTGTTTCAATTTTCTACTTTCTAAAACGAGGCACCGCATTTGAAAAAGTGCAGATAATTAAATCACACTTAAATAAAATAACAACATGTCGAAATTTACAACTGTAAAAAAATTAACGGGCTTTATAGGAGCTGTCTTATTATTCACTTTAACATTCACTGCATGTAAAAAAAGCAGTAATGATGCTAATAACTCAGGGGATGCGCATACTTCAATGGGTGCAACGGATGCAACAATTGACGATGCATCTGTAAATGGTGTGTTTGTAACCATTGCTGATATTAAATTAGATGGACAAAGTATTCAGGGCTTTAATAAAACCACTATTAATTTAGCTGCATTTAAAAATGGTAATATTAAAAACATTGGTAACTACAATCTTGCAGGAAGATCTTACAGCACCCTTACATTCGTACTGGATTACAATAAAGATTCAAGCGGCAATGCACCAGGAGCTTATGTATTAACTACAGATAATGTTAAACACGCATTAACAAGCAATACTAATAATATTACAATTGCAAAAAACTTCACACTACAAACAGTAGATTCAAATGCCATTGTTGTTGATTTTGATCTACGTAAAATGATCATTCATCCTGCAACTGGTGATACTACATCTTTTGCATTTGTTACAGGCAGTGAATTACAAAATGCTGTTCGTTTTGTAAATGCAAGACAGAGTTCTGTAATTTCCGGATTATTCAATAACACTATTTATGTAGCTGATACAGTAATAGCTTATGTTTACAAACAAGGTGCTTATTCAAGTACTGAATTACAAGGCCAGGGTGCCAGCAATATTCAATTTGCAAATGCAGTTACAAGTTCTATTGTTGCGGCAGACGGATCATACAAATTAAGTTTTCTGGATAGTGGTAATTATGAAATACACTTTGTAAGCTATAAAGATCTTAACCATAATGGCAAACTTTCATTACAAGGAACATTTACATCAAGTGCTACAGGTATCAACGTATTAGGATTCACCATTGGTTCGAATACAACTATAACTTTAAATGCTACTGCAACAAGCATAGTCGGTGCTGATTAATTTAGTCTCACTCAAAGAATAAAGAAAAGCCCTTATTTTAATTAATAAGGGCTTTTCTTTTAAATCCTACTGAATATTACAATTAATCTCAAGGTTCAATAAAGTATAGTGTTTTTCTTATCTCTATTATTGACTTCGAACATCACACCAACCAAAGCAGGTATCCTAACAAAGCTCCGCCGAGTACAACAAACGCACTATTAATTTTTTTAAATTTCATGGCAACTATAAATCCTGCCAAAGCAATTACTATTGTTTTCCAGTTGATAATAGATACTTTACTCATATCAACACATACTGCTAAAATCAACGCAATAGAAACAACATTTACGGTATCTAAAAAAGCTGACATGATTGCAGATTTTCGTAATCGTGGAATTAAAGGATTTAAAAATGCTACGAATAAAAATGATGGCAAAAATATTCCGATAGTAGCTGCTATTGCTCCCGGCAATCCCGCGATTTGCCAGCCAATAAAAGTAGCAGATGAAAAAACCGGGCCTGGTGTAAATTGTCCTACTGCAATAGCATCAATCAATTCTTGTTTTCCCAGGGTTCCTTTATTTACTAGCTCTGTGTTTAGAAAAGCAAACAATACATAACCGCTGCCGTACAGAATAGAACCAACCTTCAAAAAAATCCAAAAGATCTTCCAAAAAACAGCATTTGATGTATTTGAATTTAATAGAATAACGGGAAAGAAGCTTTGCAATTGTTGTCTACGTATTTTTATTAAGTGTATTAACACACCTACAAAGCCTCCACCAAATAATATATATATTTCGTTTACTCCGAGCAATGCCAATATTGCTGCAACAATACCAATTAATCCCAATTCTATTGTTTTTAACGCTTTACTTCCCAATGATATCATTAAAGAAACAATGATGGCAATGATAGCCGGTTTAATGCCATAAATAAATGGTTCAACTGTTGGTAATTTCCCATAACGTTGATAGGCATAAGCGAAGATGCCCGTAATTATTACAGCTGGAACTATAAAACAAAAACCTGCTATGATGAGTCCTCTCCATCCTCCTTTTTCATGTCCGCAATGCAAAGCCATTTCTGTAGAGTTGGGCCCGGGTATCAAATTGGTGGCTCCAATTAAATCGAGAAAGTGTTGATGCGATAACCAGTTTCGTTTTCTTACCACTTCTTCTTCCATCATCGCAATATGAGCAGCGGGGCCGCCAAAACCAATAAATCCTAATTTAAGAAACACTTTGGCTATTTCTACCAAATCTCTTTTCTTCTGTATAACCATAATTATACTCAATATAAGATTCTGATTTATATTAAGATGTTACCTTTTTATTACCGAAGCATATTATTTTTACTGACTGTCGGCATATAAGAGAGTTATAACAAACTAATATTGAGTTTTATAAACGCCTTCTCATCTTCCCGGCAAAAATATTTCTTGATCCACCATAACAGTTTGTCATTTTTTTTAGTTGTAGTCGCTCATAGCCGCTGGGCTGTGTTCCTTCTCCAACGCTACTTTGCGCCGCTGACCAAAATCTGCTTCGCATGATTTTGTCTGCCGTGCTTCGCCGGCACCACAGCCAAAAAAGCGCCTCCGTACGAACAGGTAGAGTTAGTGAAAAAGTTAACCGAATCAGGAATGATTTTATTTTGCATAACAAGTAACTTTAATAACTACTTATCTATTATATCCCGGAATCAATTTATATTACTTAGCTAAACAGGCGAATAAATTCAACTTATGCCGATGGTAAAGTAAAAAAAATGCTGGTACCTTTTTCAAGCTCACTTTCAACCCTTAGTATACCCCCATTTTGCGTAACAAAATCATGCACAAGATTTAGTCCTATGCCGGAACCTTTTTCATTTTTTGTGCCGGATGCTGTGTGTGTATTGCGATTAAGAAATATATTTTTACTGATCGTATCATTCATACCTATGCCTGTATCAATAATACCAATTTCTATCATTGAATCTTTTACTTGTGCCGCTACAATTATTTCACTATCCTGGTTACTGAATTTAATGGCATTGGTAATAAGATTTTGAAGTATTGATTGTACCATCAATGTATCTGCCTTTACGTATAATTCTGCTGATACTTTATTTTGAAGAGCAATTCGTTTTTGAGTAGCAGTTTCTACTAATAATTTTAAGCTCTGGTTTATATTTTCCGACAAATGAAGTCGCTCAAAGTGAAGCATCGTTTTATTTTGCCGAATTTTCGACCACGCAATAAGTTCATTTAATTGCGACAAAATATTGTTAGCTGCCCTATTAACAATATTCGCTAATGGCTCAATGGGCTTAAGCTTCTTATTGGTTATCTCTTCATTTAACATCTCTGAAGCCAGCAACAATGCTGATAACGGATTTCGCAGATCGTGTGAAATGACTGTAATGAATTTATCTTTTGATACACTGATCTCTTTAAGCTCTTCATTCAAATTTTCCAACTCGAGGGTTCTTTCTACAACCCGCTGTTCCAGGTGTTTATTTAAACGCAAGAGATCATCGTTTGTACTGATCAGTTTTTTTTCTTGCAAAATTAAAAGCTCCGCTTTTTTATTGAGTTCGGTATTAGCTGTTAATAATTCTTCCGCCTGTCTCTTTACTTTCTCGGTGATAATTTCTTTTTCCTCTTTTTCTTTCAGTTCCTTTAAAGCACGTGTTATTTTTTGAGATAGGGTAAATAGCTTGTCCTTTTGTGTATAATCGGTAATACCTCTTTTTATAAGCTCCACGGCGTTTTCTTCACCAATAACACCGGATACAATAATGAAAGGAATATGCGGAAGTGTTTTTTGTTTGATATCGAAAGCACTTTCCGCATCGAAAGAAGGCAGTGAATAATCAGATAAAATTAAATCGGGGATAAATGACTGCAGCGCCTGTTCGAATTTGTCCCGTGTTTCTACGATCTCAGATATAAACGGCAAACCGCTTTTTTGCAATTCACGGTTAAGCAGATCTGCATCGTTCTCGTTGTCTTCTACTATGAGTATTCTAAGTTTATTCATCTTGTGTTAGAGGATATTATAACTTTTACGTTTTTTCTAATTAGTAGGGTATTTGATTTAATAATTTAACCAGGAAGTTCACTTAATATCATCCAGTACAGTCCGATATCCTTTATCGCTAAAAAAAAGTTATCGCTGTCAACCGGTTTAACTATATAACTGTTTACACCAAGGTTATAACTTTCTTTTATGTCAGGATCTTCTTTAGACGAAGTAAGAATTACGGTTGGTATAGATTTAAGCGCCGGGTCAGATTTTATTTTTTCAAGCACCTGTATGCCTGACACTTTAGGCATTTTAAGATCTAGCAAAATCAATTTAGGATGTTTAGATATATCTCTGGATGCATATGCTCCTTTTCCATACAGGAAATCCAGCGCTTCAGCTCCATCCTCAACGTGTAATAATTTATTGGTGAATCCACTTTTAGTAAGCGCTCTTATCGTAAGCGTTGCATCGTGTATGCTATCTTCAGCAAACAAAATTTCAATGTCATTATAATTCATTTTTTATATTTTAGGTAAGCTAAAGTAAAATGTTGTTCCTTCATTTACAACAGATTCTGCCCATACAGTACCGTTATGCCGGTTAATTATTTTTTGAACAATGGCAAGGCCAATACCCGTTCCTTCAAATTCTTTCTGAGAATGTAATCGCTGAAAAACACCAAAAAGTTTGTCATAGTATTGCATATCAAATCCGGCGCCCTTATCCTTTACATAATAAACTATCCCATTGCCTTTTTCGAAAGCGCCTATTTCGATATTTGTTACAGCTTTATTTTTTGAGTATTTAATGGCATTCGATATTAAATTTATCCATACCTGTTTTAGTAGTGATTGGTCACCTTTAACAGGTGGCAGCGGGTTAATAGTAAAATGAGGAATGTTTTCTCCTTCATCGAATATTAATTCTTCTCTTATTAACTGCACAAGGTCATCTACATTAATTTCCGATACGGAGATCTGCTTTCTGCCTAATTTGGAAAAAGCAAGCAGATCATCTATTAACCTGCCCATTATTTTTGAATTGTGAATAATGGCCCTTAATACATCCTTTCCTTCGGTATCAAACTTTTCTTCATAATCATCTACTAAAATTCGTGTGTATCCATTAATGGCTCTTATTGGTGCCCTTAGATCATGCGAAACGGAATAAGAAAATGACTCTAGTTCTTTATTTACAGATTCTAATTCTTTATTAGCAAATTCTAATTGTGCCGTTCGCTCAATTACTTTATTCTCTAACTCATCATTTAATTTTCTGATGTTTTCTTCTGCCTGCTTTAATTCACTATTGGCAGTAATTAATTCTTTTGCTCTTTTTTCTTTTTCGTTATTTTGAAAGATCAGTTCTTCATTAGCAATCACTAATTCTGCTGCCCGTTTCTCTTTTTCTCCGTTTTGAAAAACAAGCTCTTTGTTGGCGATCACTAGTTCCGCGGCCCGCTTTTCTTTTTCTTCATTTTCAAAAACAAGCTCTTGATTGGCGATCACTAATTCCGCAGCCCGCTTTTCTTTTTCTTTATTTTGAAAAACAAGTTCTTTGTTAGCGATCAATAATTCCTTTGCTCTTTTTTCTTTTTCTTTATGTTGAAAAACAAGCTCCTTATCCGCAATAACTAACTCTGCAGCTCGCTTTTCCTTTTCTTCATTCTGATAAATAAGTTTTTTATTGGCAATAATTAATTCTGCCGCCAATTCTTTATCTCTTATATCATGCTCGTTATTAGCAATCGCTAATTCATCAGATTGCTTTTTTTTTGACATCGTAAAGTATTTTTTGTAAACGAGAAGGTGAAATGATAGTAGTAAATAATGAATAATTCGATAAAATCAATTAATTATCCATTATGTTTCCCCGACTTGAACGGGAACCCTTCTGATTAACAGTAGCAGTATAGCTTTTGCCCCTTTTTATTTGTTGAACCGTTTCAATTTTTGATGAAGAAGTTATCCCAAAACTTAAGTCTTTGTAAGTGCAATAGGCTAAATGAATAGGTTCCATTATATAAGTTACAATCAATAACTATAATTGATACATAATGTGTGAATAATGTAACATCTTTCTATAATTGTGTAACAAATACGAATGAGTTAATAAAAAAGGGATGTTCCGCTAAATCCTATTTTGAATAAAATATAAATAGACCGACCTGATTTAATAAGTCTACCTTACACAAGCAGCATACACATTTAAGCAAAAGAATATTGAAACTATACATTAAATATATGGTAAGCATTCGCTGCAAAATGATAGTTAAAGAAAAACTAAAGGAATTAGGACTGGAATATGCAGCTGTTAACTTAGGAGAGGTGGATTTAATTAAAAATATTACACAAAAACAAAAAGAGCAGTTTAAAAATGCGTTATTAAAATCGGGCCTCGAATTAATGGACGATAAAAAAGCCATATTGATTGAAAAAATAAAAAATGCTATTATAGAAATGGTTCATTATTCTGACGAACTGCCTCACACGAATTTTTCTGATTACTTGAGTAAAAAATTGAATTACGATTATACCTATCTATCAAATCTGTTTTCGGAAACAGAAGCTACCACTATAGAACATTTTATTTTATTGCATAAGATTGAACGTGTAAAAGAGCTGATCATTTATGACGAACTTAATCTTACCGAAATTGCACATAAGTTACACTACAGCAGTGTTGCACATCTATCTAATCAGTTTAAGAAAATAACAGGATTAACGCCTTCTTATTTTAAATCACTTAAAGACAAAAAAAGAAATTCACTTGAAGATCTGTGAAAAATGTAAATTTTTCCCGTACTTATATAGCATAGATTCTGTTAAATAAACAAACCTTAGAAAGGCCTAAATCGATAAATGATGAAAAAAGAAAATAAAGCGGCCGGATCGGAATTAGAAAAATCGAAAATACATATTATCGTTGAAATAATCGAGTATATGAGTAATGCTGTGGTGAGTAAAACTATTCTTAAAAAAACGACGGGAAATGTTACAGTGTCTTCTTTTGCCATCGGCGAAGAATTGGAAGAAAAAACTTCACCCTTTGATATTTATATCCAAATAATAGATGGTGCAGCGGAAGTTATCATTGATAAAAAGATCTTCATGCTTAAAAAGGGTAATGGTATCATAATATCAGCGCATACGGTACACTGCTTTAATGCCAAGGAACAATTTAAAATGGTTTCAACTGTTATTAAAAGTGGATATGAAGAATAGAAATTTGAAATCTATCCGCTGAATATTTTTCAGCTTCGGTAATTAAAATCTTTTGGAAATTTTATGCTCTTCCTGGTTCCATTTCTTATCTTCCAAACAGCTTTTGAAATAGCAATACAAAGTAAATAGGCTACCAATTAAGGCAGCCTATGAACCAATAGCTTTTTCTATTAGTCTTATCTATATAATAGTATGTAAGTTTTTTCTTGTTACTATTCAATGATAGTAATTTCTCTCTTCACTTTCTTTTGCTATTTTATTTTTCATCATGGTGTCTGTATTTTTATACGTTTGTTTGCCATGGCTATAATTATAAGTAGTAAAACAATTGACGTGCCAAAGTCTTATTCGTGCGTCTTTTTTGCAATTTATCACCCTTTTTAAAATCTCTTGTTAGAGTTATCTCATAGTTTTCTCAATCAGTCTTATATTTGTGGTCAACGATAAGCCACTATGCAAGACGATGGTCCGTCATACCTTAAAGCGTATACCATTTTAAATACGATCAATCATGCCTGTTACGAATTAGATGGGAGTGGCCTTTTTGTTTTTGTAAATAAAAAAGCTGAAGAGATTTTTGGAATGCATAAAGAAGATATGCTGGGCAAAAACATCTGGGATGTATTTCCTAACTCTTTACAAACACCAAGTTTTAATGCCATTAATAATGCGTTGCATAAAAAAGAAGCATCGCAATATGAATACATATCTGAATTATTAAAAAGCTGGATAGTAGTAAATGTTACTCCGCTGGAAAATGGCGCCATTATTACTTTTACCAAACTGGAAACACTTCGCCAGAGTAAAGAAAATTTACAAAAAATATTAGATGCCATGCCGCAATTGGTATGGACCACTTTACCTAACGGCGATGTTGATTTTTTTAACCAACAGGTTTTTAATTATACACGGCTGAGCTATGAACAATTAAAATCCTGGGGCTGGTCTGCCATTGCACATCCGGATGACCTTGCTACCAACATGCCCGTTATCATGGACGGCATACAAAATGGCACACCATTACATTATGCTATTCGTTTTAAACGGCATGATGGCGTGTATCGCTGGCACCTTAATAAAGCACAACCGCTTCGCAACGAAAAGGGAGAAATTTATATGTGGGTAGGAAGTTCTACCGATATGGATGATGAGAAAAAGAGCAAGGATCTGTTGCAATCAGTATTTGACGCATCCAGCAACACCATCAGCTTTATGAAGAATGTTCGTGATGAAAAAGGAATGATCGTTGATTTTGAAATCACTTCTATCAACGAAAAAGCAAAAGAATATGCAGGTGGCATTAGCTATTCAAACGGAGATAGATACAGTAACTTATACGGAGTAACACCAACCCTCGCTAAATTTATTAATACTGCAATAACCGGCGAGCCACTTAAATTTGAAGCCGCTTATAAAGTAGATGGCGTTGATAATTGGTTTGATGTTAGCGCTGTTAAAATGGATGACGGTGTTGTTGTTACCGCTGATAATATTACAGAAAGGAAAAATGCAGAGGCCGCCTCGTTTAAAGCACTGGAAGAATTGCACGCACAAAACCGCCAGCTAACGGAGAGTCGTGAAATGATAAAACGTAAGGATGAGTTCATCAGTATTGTTAGTCATGAATTAAAAACACCTATCACTTCTATCAAAGGATATGTGGGAATAATGATGGAAAAGTATAGCGAATCAGAAGATCCATTTTTATCTAAATCCATCTTTACCGTAAATAAGCAATTAGTAAAGCTTACCAGTCTTATCAATAATTTATTGGATGTTACACGCATTGATATTAAAAGAATGGAATTCAATATGCAGCCATTCGATATCTGTGCAACAATAAACGATGCGATAGCTATTATGCAGCCAACTATTTTACACAAGCTAATAGTTGAAGGGCCGGAAAATTGTCCTGCTTACGGTGATAAAGAAAGGATCAATCAGGTATTGCTAAACCTGCTTACGAATGCTATTAAATATTCACCGGATGCCGATAAGGTATTGATCCGTATTGAAAACAATACCAACGAAATAAAAATTACCATTAAAGATTTTGGTATCGGTGTTGATCCCGAATATCAGCACCGCATTTTCGAAAGATTTTATCGTGTTGAAGGAGAGGTTGAAAAAAACTTTGCCGGCTTCGGTATTGGCTTGTATATCTCTGCAGAAATTGTTCATCGCCACAAAGGCAAAATTGGTGTTGAAAGTAAAAAAGGCGAAGGTGCTGTTTTCTATTTTACTATCCCTCTGCTAACTACAACTTAGCCGTAACCTGAAACTTAGAATCTGCCTCAACAGTAATATCCTGTGTTGTTCCCTGATTGGTTACCACCTGCGATCTTAAATTATATGAAGATGCTTTTACATATACATCCAATGCTGCAGAAGTTGGTATCAATGTAATAGTATTTACATTTTGCGGAACATTATCCAAATAAGCCAATTCAATTTCGTTAGAAGAATCCGTCGAAATATACAGATGAATAGATTTTACAAAATTAAAATTCTGATTAGCAGGATTCGTAATCGTTAACTGCAAATTTTTAAGGTAAATATTTTTAACATGATTCGCATCCGTATTATTATTTGCAAATTCCTCTGATGAATTGGTCGTATTATCCGGCATCAGGATATTGATCGGTAAATTAAAGGCACTTGTAGCCGGAATAGTAAAACTTGTTTCGTTCGAAATGGTGAAGGTTAATATATCATCGATCTTTTTACACGATAGTACACAAACTATTAAAAGTCCTAAACCAATGGTACATAACAATAGCTTCTTCATAATCAATTTGTATTTTATTATACACATACAAATAAGAAGCCAAAAATTCATAAGAAGACAACACGGTGAAATCCGGCAAATTAATTGGCGGCTATCATAGATCATTTTATTGATCTGGCGTAAAAATCCACCAGCAATCATCTTCAACAAATTCTTTACGTTGTTTATTTATCGCAATAGTACCGGATGTGCTGGTGATCCTGTCATTTATTTTTCGGTTGATTGTTGATCCCCCTGCTGTCGAAGCACTCAAATGAATTATATCTGCAGCGCCATCTTTCTGTTCAATAGCATCAACTTTAAACGTTAATAAATTGTATGAGTCGCTTAAATCAATGGTCTCAACCGGGTTTCCTTCTACCGGATATTGATTTAAAGCCATACCGACTTTAATCTCATTTTCCTTAATTATTTTGTGCCACATATAAAATGGTTTTATATTTATATGTTAGCATAAACTGTTCCAATTAATAAAACATACAATTATTTTTGTGCAATAGGATTTTACTTACCTTATCCATGATTTCTAATATGCCATTAAAAATTTCAACATAACAAAATGAACAAAGCTATTTTACTGTTACTATTTGTCGCCTGCTCTATCCAAATGGTTTTTGCCCAAACCTATCCTGAAGATTTTATCATTCCTTTATCAGGCAAAAAAGTAAGTAGCAGCTTATATAAAAAAATTGATTTTCTTGATTCCCGGCCAACAGAGAGGATGTTGAACAGAAAACCTAAGACAGTCACTTCTCTTCCGCTTCCTTATCAATTAACAAACCTGATGGATAGCATAACCGATACTACTGCAAAAGAAGGAGAACTTTTGTTGCAGTTAAGATTATTCAATTTTGCCGAGATCACCGGAAACATGAGTCAAAAAGGAAATTGCTATTTAAGAGCAGTTTTATATGTTAAAAAAGATAACAGGTATCAAAAAATAAATTCTTTGGATACATCTGTTGCAATTCAGGTATCACCTAATTTAAGCAAGCTGGCATTACAAAATGCAGGAAAGGTATTGGCGGCGTTCGTCTCTGATAATCTTTTACAAATACCCGTCGACTCAACGTCGTATTCATTAAATGATATAAAAGGGATAGAGGATATTGAGAAAAGATCAATAAAGTTTTATGCAACATCGATATACACTGATGGTATATACCTTTCTTATAATTCACTCAAAGATCAATTGCCCGATATAGAAATTACGGATGCCAGCATGACAGCAACAGGAAATTTATTTGGCGTTAGAACAAAGAAAAATGAAGAAAAAGTAAAAATTAAACCCAGAGATATTTACGCTGTTGTATATAAAGGGATTCCCTATAAAGCAACAAAATATGGTTTATATGAAATGAAAAAGATAAACGGGAATTTCTTTTTCACCGGAAATATAGAGATCAAAAGTGATGTGGGTGACGCGGCGACAAATGGGGCAGCATTTGGATTATTAGGTGTTGTGTCATCACTAGGTGAAGAAGAAACTTATGATATGACATTGGATTATGTAAATGGCCAGCTCATTCGTATAAAAAAAATAGAAAGTGATATACCCTAGCTATTTTTTAAACCCAATACGCTCGAGATCTTCCCATTTTCTTTGTGCAGCCTTTTCATCTAATAAATTTTCCATAGCATCATAAATGTTATTTAGCCGCGCATCGTGTTCACCTAAATGTTCTTTTATTTCCTGTAATTGCTCTTTGAGATCAGTTTGGCGGAAGGCTATTTTTCTTATTTCAACAAAGGCGCGCATGATGGCAATATTCATTTCAATTGCTTTATCACTTTTTAGAATACCACTCAGCATGGCTACGCCTTATTCGGTGAAGGCGTAGGGCCCGACAGTAATGTGCCGTTTATTTTGTGATGAGGTCACAATTTGTGACCTCATAGGAGTAACGCTTTCCGATGCAGCCACAATTTGTGACCGCATCTCCCACCATTCTTCAATAGTAAGCTGAAACATAAAGTCTTTAGGAAACCTTTTAATATTACGTTTTACTGCTTGATTTAACACTTTGGTTTCGACCTCGTAAAGAGCAGCCAGATCAAAATCTAAAATCACTCTTTCGCCTCTTATTTCATAGATTCTGTTTTGTACACTTTGGATTATTCGCATAGGAGAGGGTTTTTACGGATCTGCTAAAAATACTACATTCTCAATCATGTCATCACAAATTGTGATGACATGATTTCTTTGAGGTCGCAAATTGCGACCTCAAAGAATTAAAATTCCATTCAACAACCATTTATTTAACCCCGCGTATTTCTTACCTTTGCCAACATTTTAACATGGTTTGAACTGATCAAACCAATACAGGATCATTATGGCGGCTAAATACAAAGAATACCAGCAATTGAACTTACCCAATATCGGGGAAGAATTACTAGCTAAATGGGAAGCAGGCAAAGCGTTTGAAAAAAGCGTTGAACTACGCGAAGGCAAACAACCTTTCGTTTTTTACGAAGGTCCGCCGAGTGCTAATGGCATGCCCGGTATTCACCACGTTATCAGTCGTACATTAAAAGATTTGGTTTGTCGTTACAAAACCATGCAGGGTTTTCAGGTAAAACGCAAAGGCGGCTGGGATACGCATGGCTTACCTGTTGAGTTGGGCGTTGAAAAATTATTAGGCATTACTAAAGAAGATATCGGTAAAAAAATATCGGTTGAAGAATACAATGCAACTTGTCGCCGTGAGGTATTGAAATATAAAGACAAGTGGGATGACATTACTAAAAAAATGGGTTACTGGGTTGATCTGAAAGAACCGTACGTAACGTTCGAAAATAATTACATCGAAACATTATGGTGGTGCTTAAGTGAATTATATAAAAAGGATTACCTGTACGAAAGTGTAAGTATCCAACCTTATTCACCTGCAGCAGGTACCGGTTTATCATCGCATGAATTGAACCAGCCCGGAACTTACAAAGATGTAAAAGATACCAGTGCTGTTGCGATGTTTAAAGCTGTTAACAATGCTTTATCTAAAAAAATATTCGATGCGGCAAAGAGCGAAGAAGTTTTCTTTTTAGCCTGGACCACAACCCCATGGACACTTCCATCGAATTTAGGTTTAACCGTTGGGCCAAATATCGAATACGTTTTAGTAAAAACATTTAATCCATATAGTGGTAAACCTTGTGCAGTAATCTTAGCTAAAGCATTATTGCATAAATATTTTCCAGAGCATTTAGATGTATGGGTAGAGGGTGCAAAGACTGATCTATATGAAGCTATTTCTAATTGGTTAGATAAAGGAATTGATACAAACACCATCGAAGACAATAGTACACTAAGGCCGGAATTTGATTCACTGGTTAAGAAAAAACAATTGCCCTATAAAATTATTGCCACATTTACCGGCAACGATATTAGTGGATGCACTTACGAACCTTTACTTCCTTTCGAAGCAAATAGTTTGACGAAAATTGAAGAAGAAACTCCGGAGGCAAAGCCTTTTCGTGTTATTGTAGGAGATTTTGTTACTACAGAAGATGGTACCGGTATAGTACACACTGCACCCGCTTTTGGTGCAGATGATTACAAGGTTGGTAAGAAAAATAATCTTGGTATTTTAACCCTGGTAGATAAACAAGGAAAATTCATTGATGGCGTTGGCGAATTCAGCGGCCGTTATGTAAAAGATTATAAAAACGAAAAGGATTATGTAGACGTAAATATCGACATCTGCGTTAAACTAAAAAAAGAGAACCGCGCTTTTAAGGTTGAAAAATACGAACATAGTTATCCTCATTGCTGGCGCACTGATAAACCAATTATTTATTACCCGTTAGATGCATGGTTCATTAAAACCACTGCAGCAAAAGATAAAATGGTTGAGTTAAACAAAACCATTAATTGGAAACCTGCGGCAACGGGTACGGGCCGCTTTGGTAACTGGTTAGAAAATATGGTTGACTGGAACTTGAGCCGTAGCCGTTATTGGGGCACGCCAATTCCAATCTGGCGCACAGAAGATGGTAGCGAAGAAAAATGTATTGGCTCTATCCAGGAGTTAAATGATGAGATTAAAAAAGCGGCTGAAAAACTAGGCGGAGATACTAATAAAAATTATTTACACGAAGGTATTTTAGATCTGCATAAACCATTTGTTGACGAAATTATTTTGGTTAGCAATAATGGCGCAGCCATGAAACGCATACCGGACCTGGTTGATGTTTGGTTCGATAGCGGTGCCATGCCTTACGCTCAATGGCATTTTCCATTTGAGAATAAAGAAATTTTTGCGCAAAACTTCCCGGCAGATTTTATTGCTGAAGGTGTTGATCAGACAAGAGGTTGGTTCTATACGTTGCACGCTTTGGGCGCTTTATTAAAAGATAGCGTTGAAGCAGAATTAAAGAAAGCCGGCTTATACGAAACCTCAGGAATGAAAGCTGCCGGAGCACAAGCTGGTGTGGCTTATAAAGCTGTAGTAAGCAATGGTTTGGTATTAGATAAGAACGGAAACAAAATGAGCAAACGTATCGGCAACGTTGTTGATCCGTTTGAAACCATTGATAAATTTGGTGCCGATGCAACGCGTTGGTACTTAATCACAAACGCATCTCCATGGGATAGTTTAAAGTTTGATGTGGAAGGTATCAAAGAAGTGCAACGCAAATTTTTCGGTACACTATATAATACCTATCAGTTCTTTGCTTTGTATGCAAACGTTGACGGATTTTCTTTCAAGGAAAAATATATCCCTTTGAAAGAAAGGCCTGAGATCGATCAGTGGATCATCTCATCTTTAAATACTTTGGTAAATACTGTTCAGCAAAATTTAGATGATTACGAACCTACGCAGGCAGGCCGTGCAATTGAAGAGTTTGTTGATTCATTATTAAGTAACTGGTATGTGCGTTTATGCCGTCGCCGTTTTTGGAAGGGAGATTATGAGCATGATAAAATAGCTGCTTATCAAACATTGTATGAATGTTTAGAAAAACTGAGTCAGCTGATCGCGCCAATAGCGCCGTTCTTTTCTGATTGGTTATTTGTGAATCTTAACGAGATCACAAATCGTTTTGCTGTACAATCTGTACATCATACAGATTTTCCAAAAGCAGATCCTGCTGCAATCGATATCGCTTTAGAAAAAAGAATGCAATTAGCACAGGACGCTTCGTCTTTAATATTGTCACTTCGCAAAAAAGTAAATATAAAAGTTCGCCAGCCGCTACAAAAAGTATTTATACCTGCGCTTGATTCTACGATGGCAGAAAGAATAAAATTGGTAGAAGATATTATTAAAGCAGAAACTAATATAAAGGAGGTGGACGTTTTAAGTGCTGATAATGACTTTATTAAGAAAAAAACTAAAGCGAATTTCAAGACTTTAGGGAAGAAACTCGGTGCAAGGATGAAATGGGCCGCAGAAATAATTGGTGGTTTTGATAACGAAACTATTGATAAAGTACAAGCAGGCCCATACCTATTAAACCCTGATTATAAAGTGAATAATGAAGAGCCCGTAACAATTACAGCTGAAGATCTGGAAATTACAACAGATGAAATTCCGGGTTACGAAGTAGCAAATAAAGGCTCTTTAACAGTCGCATTAGATATAATTATAACGGATGAACTAAAAAAAGAAGGAGACGCAAGAGAATTGGTAAACCGCATCCAAAATGTGAGAAAAGACCAGAATTTTGCCTTAACTGATCGAATTATTGTTACAATATCCGAAAATGCTGGGCTAATGGCATCTATCAATCAATTTAAAGACTATATTTGTCGCGAAATTTTGGCAGATTCTCTGGAGTTTGTACCTCAAATTAATGATGGTATAGAAATTGAAGTGAACGAAGCTATTGTAAAATTGAACGTACTTAAAAAAGGATAAGTTGTATGGCAACAAAAAAGAAGGCTGTAAAACCGGCTGCTAAAAAAGCGGCCAAACCTGTAAAAAAAGCTGTTCCAGCTAAAAAAGCGCCTGCTAAAAAGGCTGCTCCGGCTAAGAAACCGGTGGCAAAAGCACCAGCTCCTAAGAAAACTGCCCCTAAACCTGCACCAAAAAAAGCGGCTCCAGCTAAAAAAGCGGTGGCTGCAAAAAAAATAGTGAAACCCGCTCCTAAAAAAGTTGTTCCTGCAAAAAAAGCAGCACCAGCTAAAAAAGTAGTTGCGCCAGTAGCAAAAAAACCAGTAGTAGCTGCCAAAGTAGTTGTGAAGCCAGTAGAAAAACCAATGCCGAAAAAAGAAGAAGTTAAGAAACCAGCAGCAAAAGCACCAGTAGTTGAGAAAACACTATCAAAGCCTTTTCCTAAAGATGCAAAAGATATTAAAGTGACACCGCCAAAACCGGTTGTTATTCCTAAATATTCTACCAAAACTGTTCGCAAATACCAACCGGAATTTACTAAGTCTGTGTTAGACCAGGCTGCACCAGATCCGGGAGCTCCATCTCAACGTTACAGCGATCCTGAATTAGCAGAATTTAAAGAGTTGATCCAACGTAAATTAGAAGCTGCTAAAAAAGAATTGTCTTATTTACACGGCCTAATTACCCGTAAAGATGAAATGGGTGGAGATGAAACAGATAACCGCTACATGACAATGGAAGATGGTAGCTTAAGCATGGAAAGAGAACAATTAAGTCAGATGGCAAGCCGCCAGATCACTTTTATTGATCATCTTGAAAAAGCGATCATGCGTATTGAAAATAAAACTTACGGTATCTGCCGTGTAACCGGCCGTCTTATAGACAAAGCTCGTTTACGCGCTGTACCTCACGCTACACTTAGCATTGAAGCTAAAATGGGCGGAGTAAAATAACTATAAACCACAAGTTATACCAAGGGGAATTGCGAAAGCAGTTCCCCTTTTTTGTTGTTAGCCCAGCAGTTGTTCTTTGTTCAGCTTCATCGGCAGGTTCTCCCGAATGTTTTCGGGATCGCACATTTCATCAGTTGAATATCTATTAAGCTTTTGAACAACCTTAATAAAATATGTCCTTTGCTCCTTCGGAGCAAGCCCTTTGTAGCTGTAAATAAATTCAGATTATTCTACTCCATAGGAGTAGCCCAATACATTTAAATAAATATAAGGGAAACTCCGATGGAGTTTATGGTCGATATTTTTTTTGCTACAAAGAGGAAACTCCTACAGAGTTTTCGAAATACCCTTTTCCAAACCTGCGCTTACCTTATACATACACCATTAATGCCCTAAACGCTGTAACTTTACCGCATAAACAAGTGAGATGGCAGAAAAAGCAGAAACAAAAAGACAGAAACAGGTTGCAGGATTAATAAATGAAGAATTGAACGATATCTTTCGTCGCATGAGCTTAACGATGATCGAAGGAGGAATGATCTCATTGGCATCTGTAAAAATAACACCCGATCTTTTTGAAGCAAGGGTTTATCTAAGCATGTTCCAGGTAAAAGACCCGCAGGCGGTATTGCATCTCTACGAAGAAAAAAACAAAGAGATCAGAAAAGAATTAGGCACAAGGGTTCGTCACCAACTACGCAGCATACCAGAACTGAAATTCTTCATCGATGATACATTAGATTATGTATTTAAAATGGAAGAACTTTTCGAAAAAATAAAAAAAGAAGACGAGAAGAAGTCATAAGTTATTAGTTTTAAGTTCTAAGTTAATCTTAGAACTTTTTATTTTACAGCGGGCAACTTATAACTTACAACTCAAAACTTACAACTTGAATTTCCTATTCGCCTGGAGATATTTTAAAGCAAAAAAAAGTGCCAATGCTATCAATATCATTGCATGGGTAACCGTTAGTGTTATTGCCTTTGCTACTGCTTGTCAGATTTTAGTCCTTAGTGTTTTCAATGGTTTTGAAGGATTAGTAAAATCGCTCTACGCTTCATTCTACACAGACGTTAAGGTCATTCCATCTAAAGGAAAAACATTTATCCTCACAGCAGATCAGATCAGGTCGATCAAACAACAACCCGGCGTATATGCCATTTCATTAATTGCAGAAGACAAGGCGCTCATTAAAAACGATGATGTGCAAACCGTTGTATTTTTAAAAGGTGTTGATAATAATTATCAAAACGTAAGTGGTGTTGCAGGAAAAATTATTGAAGGAAAATACAACATTGGTACACTTGATGATCCATTATTAATTATTGGCGCGGGTGTAGAAACCGCCTCAGGCATTAATGTAGAAGGCGCTTTAAAATCCCCACCACTCACACTCATTTTACCAAAACGAGGCATGGCCTCCATCAGCGATCCTTTATCTTCTTTAAGTGAGGGAAGCATTATGGCAAATGGCGTATTCTCTATCCAACAAGAGTTTGATGATAAATATGCCATTACCAATATCGATTTTGTAAAACAACAAATGAATTTTGGAAAAGATGAATATAGTGCAGTGGAAATCAAGGTAAATAATATTGAATCTATTGCTACTACACAAAAAGCATTGTCTGCTTTATTGGGCGATAAATACCTCGTGCAAACAAAGTACGAACAAAATATGAGTTTGTACGATACCATGCGTTTAGAGAAATGGGCCATCTATGCGATACTCACGTTAATATTAATTATTGCTGCTTTTAATATGGTGAGTGCTTTAACTATGTTGGTGTTAGAAAAACAAAAAGACATTAGTGTATTGCAAAGCATGGGTGCTAACAAAACATTGATTCAAAAAATATTTTTAACTGAAGGTTTATTATTAGGCGCAATTGGTGCTGTAGCAGGTATTCTATTGGCACTCATTATCTGTGCATTACAAGTGAAATTTCATTTAATTAAATTACCGGGGGGCTCATTTTTAATTGATTATTTTCCTGTCTCATTAAAATTAGCAGATTTTCTACTTGTATCCCTTACAGTAGCAGTCATTGCTTTTATCGCATCCTGGTTTCCTGCGCGTAAAGCTGCAAGGCAATCATTTGAATTACGTGGTTCTTAACCATAATATAATTTGTAGTTCAAATCCTACAAGTAATTTTCAAAATAAAAACATATATTGAATTCAATATCAGTATCACATTTACATAAAATATAATTCGATCTTTTTTTAAAATAATTTTTGCTAACAACTAACATCATGGAACACTACGATATTATTATAATTGGTACAGGAGCAGGCGGAGGAACTTTGGTGCATAAACTAAAAGATTCCGGAAAAAAAATATTGGTCTTAGAGCGTGGTGATTATCTCCCGAAAGAAAAAGAGAACTGGGATAGTGTTGAAGTATTCCAAAAAGAAAGATACCATACGAAAGAAGTTTGGAAAACCGATGGTGATAAAGATCTTCACCCGGGCACAGGCTATTGGGTTGGTGGCAATACCAAGGTATACGGCGCCGCTTTATTCCGCTTAAGAGAAAAAGATTTTGAAGAAGTAAAACATGCCGGTGGAATTTCATTAGCATGGCCCATAAAATATAAGGACCTTGAACCATACTACACTGCTGCTGAACAATTATATACAGTGCATGGTAAAATGGGTGACGATCCTACAGAACCTTTTCGCAGCAGCGAATATCCTTTTCCACCGGTTAGTCATGAGCCTCGCATACAAGAACTACATGATGATCTGGTAAAATTTGGCCATAAGCCATTTTATTTACCCATTGCTATCAAGCTGAATGAGGCAGATATGCCAAACAGTAAATGTATACGCTGCAGCACCTGTGATGGTTTCCCTTGTATGGAGCATGCTAAAAGCGATGCTGATATTAATTGCACACGCCCTTCGTTGAATGAAAATATTACACTTTTAAGGAATTTTAAAGTTACACGACTGGTAACTAACGCCGACGGTAACACGATAGATGCTGTAGAAGGCGAATACAACGGAGAGAAAGTACAATACAAAGCCAATATAGTTGTAGTATCCTGCGGAGCAGTTAATTCTGCCGCGTTATTATTACAAAGCGCAAATGACAAACATCCAAAAGGATTGGCCAATGGAAGTGATCAGGTGGGTAGGAATTTTATGAAACATTTGAATGAAGCGATGCTGGCTATCAGCAGTAAGCCGAATCCAACAAAGTTTCAAAAAACAATGGCAATAAATGATTATTACTGGGGTGATGATGAATATGAATTCCCTATGGGACATGTGCAGATGTTAGGTAAGTCTGATCGTTTTCAATTAGAACCTGATGCTCCTTTCTTTACACCAAATCTTGTATTGGAAGAAATGGCAGGCCATTCTGTTGATTGGTGGATGACGGGCGAAGACCTTCCTGATCCAAATAACAGAGTTCAGGTAATTAACGGACAAATTCATCTTGATTATAAAGAAAACAACACCGAAGGTTTTGATCGTTTAATAAAAAAATGGAAAGAGGTGTTGGTTAAAATAGATGCGGCTGAAAGTTTTCTTCATTATGGTGTTAATATCCGTAAAAGAATTCCGCTGTCTGGTATAGCACACCAGGTGGGTACTACACGTATGGGTACAGATCCGGCAACATCTGTTGTAGATGTAAATTGTAAAACACACGAAATAGATAATTTGTATGTGGTAGATGGTAGTTTTTTCCCATCTATCGGTGCAGTAAACCCATCACTAACGATCATGGCTAACGCTTTACGCGTAGGCGATCACCTAATGGAAAGAATGAAGTAATTTTTATAATCTCTCTAATAAATCAAACTGAATGAATCCCAATCCAAAATTAAAGGGCCAGTCTGCATTGGTTACCGGAGCCAATAGTGGTATAGGTAAAGCAGTGGCCATTTCGTTAGCAAATGATGGTGCTAACGTTGTTGTTAATTACGTTACACATCCCGAAGCTGCGCAAGAAGTAGTTGATATCATCAAAGCAAATGGCGGCAATGCCATCGCATTACCTGCGGATGTTAGTAATGAAGAACAAGTACAATCAATGTTTCAGGAAATGTACAAAGCATTTGGCACCATTGATATTTTAGTAAACAATGCCGGCCTGCAACAAGATTCACCGTTTGAAAAAATGACGTTAGCGCAATGGCAATTGGTAATCAATGTAAATCTTACCGGACAATTTTTATGTGCGCGCGAAGCCGTAAGAGAATTTATACGCAGAGGCCCGGTTCCAGAAAGAAGTAAAGCAACAGGGAAAATTATTTGCATGAGCAGTGTACATGAAGTTATTCCATGGGGCGGACATGTAAACTATGCAACCAGCAAAGGCGGCATCATGATGTTAATGAAAAGTATGGCACAGGAATTAGCCCCTAAAAAAATACGTGTCAATAGCATCGGGCCCGGAGCGATACAGACGCCGATCAATAAATCAGCGTGGGACACACCCCAGGCACTCGAAAGTTTGCTTACGCTAATACCTTACAATCGGATTGGTGAACCCGAAGATATTGGTAACTTAGCGGCATGGCTGGCAAGTGATGAATCTGATTACATTACCGGTACTACTGTTTTTTGTGATGGTGGTATGACTTTATATCCGGGATTTTCAACTAATGGTTAAATTATGAGTGACAAAAATATAACGGCAGAGCAAAGGCGGATCAACGAGAATAATGAAAAAGAAATTCCATTAGAAAAATGGGGCCCTTATTTAAGTGAAAGGCAATGGGGAACGGTGAGAGAGGATTATAGTGCCAGTGGAGATGCGTGGAACTATTTGTCGCACGACCAGGCAAGAAGCCGTGTGTACAGATGGGGAGAAGATGGACTGGCGGGCATTTCAGACTACATGCAAAATTTATGCTTTTCTGTTGCTTTATGGAACGGAAAAGATACTATTCTAAAAGAGCGTTTATTTGGCCTGTCTAATGGCCAGGGTAATCATGGTGAGGATGTGAAAGAATTGTATTACTATTTAGATAATACACCTACGCATTATTACATGAAGTACTTATATAAATATCCGCAACAAGCTTTCCCATATCAGGATATTATTAATAGAAACAGGAGTTTATCCAAACAAGAACCCGAATATGAAATATTAGATACCGGCGTATTTAAAGACAATAAATATTTTGACGTATTTGTAGAGTATGCAAAAAACAGCAGCGAAGATATTTTTATTAAAATAGATATTGTAAACCGCGGTGCAGATGCGGCACCAATAACGGTATTGCCTACACTATGGTTTAGAAACAGGTGGCAATTCGATAACGCTACGCCTAAGCCTTCGATCGAATGGGTTAGTAATACAGAATTAAAAACAACGCACGAACCTATTGGTGAACACCATCTTTATTTTAAAGGTGCGGGACAAATATTAATTACAGAAAACGAAACCAATACAGAACGAGTTTTAGGCAGAACGAATGTTACGCCTTATGTAAAAGACGCTTTCCATGATTCCGTTATATCAGGAAAAAATACGGATGCCTTGATCAAGAAGAAAGAAGGAACTAAAGTAGCGCCGGTTTATCGTTTAACGATCGATGGTGGTGGGTCAAAACAAATTTATCTTCGGTTAACTAATACTGCTTCTGACACTCCCTTTGCTGAAGGCTTTGAATCAATTTTTGATCTTAGAAAAAAAGAAGCCGACGAATTTTATGCTTCTGTTATAGCACCTAATACCAGCGCCGATCTTGCCAATATCCAAAGACAAGCGTTTGCAGGTTTATTGTGGAGCAAGCAATATTATCATTATGATGTGGAGAAATGGATGAGTACCAGCGATGGTGTAACACCATTGTCGCCTGAAAGATTACAAGGTAGAAATCACGATTGGAAATATTTAAAAAATCAGGATGTTATTTTAATGCCTGATAAATGGGAATACCCATGGTATGCCGCGTGGGATACGGCTTTTCATTGTATAGCCATCGCTCCTATTGATCCAACATTCGCGAAAGGACAATTGATCTTATTGATGCGTGAGTGGTATATGAATCCTTACGGACAAATACCTGCTTACGAATGGAACTTTAGTGATGTAAATCCTCCTGTACATGCTTTTGCTGCATTAGGTGTTTATCGCGCAGAAAAAGATACAACCGGCAAAGGTGATATTCAATTCTTAAAACGCATATTTCAAAAGCTGATCATCAACTTTACCTGGTGGGTAAATAGAAAAGATGCGAACGGTAATAACATATTCGAAGGCGGATTTTTAGGTCTTGATAATATCGGTGTATTTAACCGTAGCATTCAATTGCCTGATCAGATCGCATTAGAACAAGCGGATGGTACCAGCTGGATGGGTATGTACGCATTAAATATGCTGGACATTGCTTTAGAGATCGCCCTAACAGATGATGCATTTGAAGATACGGCCACAAAATTCTATGAGCATTTTGTTTTGATCGCAGATGCGTTAAACGAATTGAATTTATGGAACAGCGAAGACAATTTCTTTTATGATGTACTTTGTCTGAAAGGAAAATTGCCGGTGGCTTTAAAGGTTCGTTCTATCGTAGGTGTCGCGCCGGTTTTTGCGGTATCGATCATTAATAAAAACAGTATGGATAAACTAAGCGATTTTGCTAAGCGTACTGCTTGGTTTGATAAGTACCGTATTTATAATAATGACTATTTACCTAATCAAAAAAGAGCCGATAGTGATGATTCATTATTATCGCTTGTTCCTAAAGAAAGGTTAATACAGATACTGGATAAATTATTAGATGAATCTGAATTCTTATCTAAAGGAGGTATCAGGGCACTATCAAAATACCATGATAAAAATCCTTACACCATAACTATCCAGGGCGTTAATTATTCTATTGAATATGATCCGGGAGATTCTACGTCAGATTTCTTTGGCGGTAATAGTAACTGGCGCGGACCGGTTTGGTTGCCGATTAATTACCTGATTATTAAAGCCATCAAAAAGTATGGTGAATATTATAAAGACACATTGAAAGTTGAATGTCCGAGAAACTCAGGCATTATGCTTAATCTGGAAGATGTAGCAGCGGAATTAACCAAACGTATCTTGTCTATTTTCGAAAGAGATGATAAAGGCCATCGCCCGTTGTATGATAATTTCAATGCGAATTATAATGAATTTTATAGTCTGCCCGAAAATAAAGACCTTGTTCTGTTTCACGAATATTTTCACGGAGATAATGGCAGTGGCTTAGGGGCTAGTCATCAAACAGGCTGGACAGCATTGGTGGCTAATTTAATTGGAACAGCATAACTAAGTAATAAGTGAAAAGTGAAAACCCAAAAGTAGAGAAGCATTTCTTTACTTTTGGGTTTTCACTTTTTAAGCGTAATCATTATTTGGTCGCCTGACTAACAATCTGCATTTCAGGATTGTGTTTCCCCCTTACATCATGACGATGGTTTAAAATTCTTTATTGTCACTCCTTATGCCTTTCTGTTCGATTGACTCTTTTTGATTTCTACAAGGGCTATCTTTTGCATAAAGAAAATCATCTACGTTTTTAACCCCAAGTTCACATCCTAAAATAGATGATATTTCAAATTTTATTATGCCATTAGGCCACACTCTATCATAGTATTGCCCACTTGAATAATCTGATATATTATGAGTAGGCTTTCCGTATTTAGCAATAACAGTATTTTCTAAGTCTCCAGAATAATCGCACTTTATCTTGACCAATTTTCTTTTATAAAAGATTAAAAAAACCCCATCAATATCAACTGTATTAATTTTATAATGTAGTAAATAATACGTACTTATATCTGAACACCAAAACGTGTTGTCAATTTCATTCAAATCAGTTGTTTTCTGAGGTGGAACGGTTCTTATAATATAATCGCCATATAAAATATTTGAATTCTTGTCAAACATGTGGTTTACTGTGAAGTCTGTAAGTTTGCTTTTGTTATTAAGCGTTACAAACTTATAATGGTACTCATTTTCAAAGATTGATATTATAGAATCTTCATTATATCCTATTTTTAAGATTCCAAATCCATGAAGTTTATTGTCATCAAATGATGGGTGTAACACATTGTTTTCTGTTGGCATAAAAGCCTGTTCGGCTTTTAATGAATCCATAGATGATAACACATTAGGTGTTGACGGGCTCTCGCTACAACCAATTAGTAATAAAGTGATCAAAAAAAATATTGTTTTCATAGTATAGGTTTAAATCATTTTGAATGGATTTAGCGGCCCCGTTAATGCAGCCCCCCCTCCCCTTGCCCTTGCTAGCAATGAGCATTTTCATTATTTCCTAATCTCTGCCTGCAATTCTTTCTCATAAGAAGCTATGATCTTGCTCATCATCGCATCAATATCTTTATCCGTCATTGTTTTTTCTTCATCAAGAAAAACAAAATTTACCGCCAACGATTTTTTATTGGCTCCTAATTTTTCACTTTCAAAAATATCAAACAAGCTGATCGATTGTAATTTATTTACACGTGCATTCTGTGTTGCTTTTTCTACCTGTTCGTATTTCAAACTCTTATCAACTACAATAGACAGATCTCTTTGCACTGCAGGAAATTTCGAAATTTCTTTGTACTCTATCTTTGCTTTTTTACTTAGATTAATCAATTGCTCCCAATCAATATCAATATAAAAAACCGGTTGCTTAACATCAAATGTTGTCAGTGTTTTTTTATCAATACTACCAACTGTTGCGATGTTATGATTTTTAATTTTTGCTTCGATGGCGCTATCGAACTTTGTGTTAGCTGATAACTCATATTCTGTAAGTTTTACTCCTGCCAGTTCTACAATTTTTTCGAACACCGCTTTTGCAAAATAAAAATCTGCCTTATCTCCTTTACCTTTCCAGCTATCAATCGTTTTTTTACCGGTGATATAAATACTTAAATGTTGTTTTTCTGAATATTGTCCAACGCCGCTCGTCGTATAAGTTTTACCAAATTCAAAAAATTTAAGATCTGTATTTTTACGATTCAGGTTATGTGAAATGCTTTCCAGCCCTGTTTCCATCATACTAGGACGCATAACATTTAACTCTTCGCTTAAGTTGTTGATCATTTTTACAGTTGTCTGTAAAACTTCATTACTAAAATAAGCGCTGTTGGTAATTGAGTTCGTAAATATTTCGTTGAATCCTTCACCTACTAAATAATTGGCAATTTTTTCTTTGTACATCGCATCATGCGCCAATGTTTCCACCGAAGGTGAAATAGTTATTGCAGAAGGTATCTCTACATTATCCAATCCATCAATGCGCATTATCTCTTCCACAATATCCGCAGCAATGGTAATGTCAGGTTTGCTGTAAGGAACAGTGTAACTCATTTCTTCAGCGTCTTCTTTTATCAATTCAAAACCAAGGCTCGTTAAGATGCTTTTGATATTTTCAGGCGGATAATGTTTGCCGCTTAATTTTTTTAAGTAAGCATATTTAATCGTCACTTCAGCTTTTGCTTTTGGTGCAGGATATACATCGATCACATCAGAAGCAATTTTGCCACCGGCAATTTCTTTAATTAATAGCGCAGCTCTTTGTAAAACATTTACGGTGTTGCTGATATCTACACCTTTTTCGAAACGTGTAGCGGCATCGGTACGTAATCCATGTCTGAATGATGTTTTACGTGTAGTAGCCGGACTGAACCAGGCGCTTTCTAAAAAGATATTGGTTGTTGTATTTTTTACGCCACTTGTTAATCCACCAAAAACCCCTGCGATACACATTGGTTCGCTTTCGTTGCTGATCACTAAATCTTCTGCAGATAACTTCCTTTCTTTTTCATCCAACGTAACAAATAGGGTTCCTTCCGCTACATTTTTTATGATCACTTTATTTCCTTTAATCTTATCTGCATCAAAGGCATGTAATGGCTGACCGGTTTCATGCAAAATGAAATTCGTGATATCTACTATATTATTGATCGGACGAAGTCCGATACTTTTTAATTTTTGCTTTAACCAGTTTGGACTTTCAGCAACTGCTACGCCTTTAATACTAACGCCACTATAACGCTGACAAGCCTCTTTGTTTTCGATTGACACAGATATAGGCAACTCATTGCTATCTGCCTTAAAATCGCTTTTAAACGGCAGCTTAACGCTGGTTTCCTTCTTGTTATGATACGTTAAATAAGCACAAACATCTTTGGCTACACCAAGATGACTCATGGCATCCATACGATTTGGTGTAAGGCCTATTTCGAAAATAAAATCTTCGTTGGGTTTAAAATAATCTGCCGCAGGCGAACCTATTTTTGTATCCGCAGGTAATACCATAATGCCCGCATGGCTGGTTCCTAAACCAATCTCATCTTCAGCGCAGATCATCCCGAAGCTTTCTGCTCCGCGGATCTTCGCTTTTTTCATTGTCATCGGTTCTCCGGCTGATGGATATATTGTTGAACCGACAGTCGCTATAATAACTTTTTGTCCTTTAGCTACGTTTGGTGCGCCGCAAACTATTTGCAATAATTCTCCGGTCCCAATATCAACTTTTGTAATGCTTAATTTATCGGCATCAGGATGCTTTTCGCATTCTATAACTTCACCAACAACTAATCCCTTTAGACCGCCCTTCAGTTCCTCATATTTTTCAAGCGTTTCTACTTCTAAACCTATTGATGTTAAGATCTTACTTAATTCTTCCGGATCTACTATTTCGGGCAGGTATTCGCTAAGCCAATTGTAACTGATGTTCATTCTTACTGATTAATTTTTTATAATAGGCTGCAAAGGTATTTAGATTTGGCAACTTTTGTAAAGTTGCCAAATCTGTTCGTTTTTCCGTTAAGAAACTAATCAAACTATCGGCAAAAAACAAGTGAAAAAAAAGGTGTAATCCTTGATAAAAAAAGATGGCCCAATTTAAAGTTGTTGATAAAAAGGAAAGCAGGCTGTTACGATTGAATTTCACCTGTTAATATTATTGTGAATAAGCCGTGAATAAGCTAACTTACATGGTGGATTACGCGGGGATAATCATTATTAAAAGTTGATAACGGCGCAATGTTAATAAACGGTAAACTTTTCCAATTTATCTTAGCCGTCCTGCATAATCCGAAAGCCTTTTACATGTTTTGTGCAGGACAAACAATTTCGCCGACTAATCTAATAATATTAAACAAAAAATGGATCTAACTAATCTCAATAAAGACAGAAAGCCGAGACGCAAACCTTCAGTGGATTTGGGCTCAATGGCGTTCGGCAAAGTGCCGCCGCAAGTAAAGGAACTGGAAGAGGCTGTATTGGGCGCTATCATGTTGGAGAAAAGTGCTTTTGATACTGTAGTAGAGATCCTAAAACCTGAATGTTTTTATACGGAAGCGAATGAACGTATTTTTAAAGCAATGCAATCTTTAGCGCAAAAAAGTTTGCCGATCGATCTTTTAACGGTTGTTGAAGAGCTGAAAAGCAAAGATGAACTTGACCTTGTTGGTGGCGCATATTATGTATCTAAATTAACTAACTCGGTCGTTTCTTCTGCCAATATTGACGCCCATTCCCGTATTATTTTACAAAAATTTATTCAACGCGAATTGATCCGCATCAGCGGTGAAATTATCGGTGATGCGTACGAAAACAGCACAGATGTGTTCGATTTGTTAGATGATGCTGAAAGCAAATTATTTGAGATCACTAACAATCACCTTCGTAAAAACTTTGATGATATCAATACGGTTTTGGTAAAAACCATTCAGCGTATTGAGGACATGCGCAGCCGTGATGAAGATCTATCAGGTGTAACAAGTGGTTTCCCTACGTTGGATAAAATTACTTACGGCTGGCAACCAACGGATCTTATTATCCTGGCGGCTCGTCCTTCAGTAGGTAAAACGGCATTTGCCCTGAACCTTGCACGTAGTGCGGCTTTACATCCTACTAAACCTACGGCAGTAGCGTTTTTTAGTCTGGAAATGAGTGCAGGCCAGCTGGTACAAAGAATTTTAAGTGCGGAAAGTGAAATATGGTTAGAGAAAATATCCCGTGGTAAATTAGAAGACCATGAGATGAAACAACTCTACAAAAAAGGTATCGAGAAATTAAGCAATGCACCCATCTTTATTGATGATACAGCAGCCCTTAACATCTTTGAATTAAGAGCTAAATGCCGTCGTTTAAAGAACAAACATAATGTTGGTTTGATATTGATAGATTACCTGCAGTTAATGAGTGGCGCTGGTGATAAAGGCGGAAACAGAGAGCAGGAAATCAGCCGTATCTCCCGTGATCTAAAGGGATTGGCGAAAGAATTACAAGTGCCGATCATTGCGCTGAGCCAGTTAAGTCGTGCGGTAGAATCGAGAAAAGAAGGTAATAAAATGCCGCAGTTAAGTGATCTACGTGAATCTGGAGCGATCGAGCAGGATGCAGATATGGTAATGTTCTTATATCGCCCGGAATACTACGATATCAACCAAACTGAAATGGGCGAAAGCAATAAAGGCGAAACCCACGTAAAAATTGCCAAACATCGTAACGGTAGTTTGGAAACGATAAAATTAAGAGCGCTATTACATATTCAAAAATTCGTGGAAGATGAAAACGGATTCGGCGATGGTGGCGGGTTCCCTGCAAGCGGCGGCGCGGGCGGCGGAAGCTGGAAACCGATTAAACCTGAAGGCGGTGGTGATGATGGCGCTAAATTATACATTCAAAAAGGTAGCAAGATGAATGATAATGAGTTCGATGATGATGCTCCTTTTTAATTAGAAATAAGAAACATAAAATAAGGAAGTTTGCCGTGTGCGACTTCCTTATTTTTTTATTAGTCCGTAGGACTAAAATATTTGTAGTATTTAAAACAGTGTCGCTTTCAAACTCCATAGGAGTTTAACTGTTGAACTCCTATGGAGTTCTTTACATTAGGCTTAATTCTTTCTATGAATATTTGACTTCTCTGCAGTCATATCCAGTCTTTTTAAATTTTAATTTTATTAAATAGACGGACTTATTTTATCATCGTATTAAATCAATGCAACTTTCTTATTCCTTATTTCTTATTTTGTGTTCCTTATTTTTACTACATGGCTTTACCTTTTTTTTATGCGGAAGAATTAACCACCGGCACAACGCAATATGTTTTGAGCGAAGAAACCTCCAAACATGTAGTGCAGGTTTTACGTATGAAAATCGGCGAACAATTACAGTTGACCGATGGCAAAGGAAATCTGTTTACTGCTTCTATAAGGGATGATAACCGAAAGAGATGCCAGGTTACTATAGATAAAATACAACAGCAGCCTTCATCTGCGAAGCAAATTACAATCGCTATTTCTCTTGTAAAAAATAATACGCGTTTCGAATGGTTTTTAGAAAAGGCAACAGAGATCGGTGTAAACGAAATTATTCCATTGATATGTGAAAGAACAGAGAAGCAAAGTTTTCGTCATGCTAGAATGACGGGTATTTTGGTAAGCGCGATGTTGCAAAGCCAGCAATGTTGGTTACCAAAATTACACGAAGCGACTAAGTTTGCTGAAGTAATCAAAAAATCTGCGCAGCAACAAAAACTGTTGGCTCATTGCGAGGAAGATAATAAACAACCCATCAATCAATATATTAATCAATCATCTTCTCAATTGATTTGTATCGGGCCGGAAGGCGATTTTAGTAAAGAAGAAATCACTTTGGCGTTGGAAAATAATTTTATTCCTGTTGCATTAGGTGAAACAAGGTTACGCACTGAGACCGCTGGAATTGTGGCAGCTACTTTATTATGCATTTCAAAGTAAAAAGTAAAAAACTAAAAATAGAAACAGGTGTTAGTATTAATACTTCTTACTTTTTTACTTTTTGTTTTTTACTTTTTAATTAATGTTCTACAAATGTTCCTCACGATCGCCGGACCTTCATAAATAAATCCAGTCCAAACTTGCACGAGCACCGAACCTGCGTCTAATTTTTCTTTAGCATCGGCACCGGTAAAAATTCCGCCGCTACCTATAATTGGTATTTGCCCGTTTGTTTTTTGGTTGATGTATTGTATGATCGTTGTTGACCTTTCTTTTGCCGGTTTGCCACTTAATCCGCCTGCACCAATTCTTTCCAGTTCTTCGCCTGATGTTTGTAGGTTATCTCTTACGATAGTTGTGTTGCTTACTACAAGCCCGTCTAATTTTATTTCTACCGCCAAACTAATTACGTCATCAATTTGAGATTCAGTCAAATCCGGAGCGATTTTTAATAAAATTGGTTTTGTTGTCGGAAATTTTTTATTGGCAATTTGTAAAGTCGTTAATATTTTTCTTAAAGAATCTTTCTCCTGCAATTCACGCAGCCCAGGAGTATTCGGACTACTAACGTTCACCACAAAATAATCTACATAATCATGCAGTTTTAAAAAGCAGATTTCATAATCTTTCCACGCATCTTCGTTGGCAGTTACTTTGTTCTTCCCGATATTACCACCTATAATAATGCTGATTTCTGATTGCTGATTGCTGATCTTTTTTAAACGCTCTACAATTATTTCCACACCATCATTATTGAAACCCATGCGGTTGATCAACGCTTTATCTTTTGGCAAACGAAACAATCTTGGTTTATCATTTCCTTTTTGTCCGAGTGGTGTAACGGTTCCAATTTCCACAAACCCAAAGCCCAGCGCTTCCAGTTCATTTAAGTACCGCGCATTTTTATCAAACCCGGCACCTAATCCAACCGGATTTTTAAAAGTCAATCCAAATACTTTATTTTCCAACTGAGCGTTTTCTAGTAGAAAAGCGTTGGTAAATAATTTTTTACCAAAAGGAAATTTACAAAGCAATTTTAAAGAATTCATTGAAAAATAATGCACCCATTCAGGGTCAAAACAAAATAAAATAGCGCGTAAAATGTTATACATAGCTGCGAAATTAAGTTACTGTTTTGAGTTTTTTGTTTTTGATAAAAAATTGTAACTTTATATAGAAGGTTGCATAAACAACTATTTAATTTTTTCGATTGTACATTGTTATATTTTAAACTATCTCCACATGCAAGAAGCATACATAGTAGCGGGTTTTAGAACCGCTGTTGGAAAAAGCAAAAAGGGAAGTCTGCGTTTTACAAGGCCCGATAACCTGGCGGTAGATGTTATCCAGGGATTGATGGCCACAGTTCCTCAATTGGACCCCAAAAGGGTTGATGATGTAATTGTAGGCAATGCTGTGCCCGAAGCTGAACAAGGTTTACAGGTTGCAAGATTAATAGCTGCCAGAGCGCTGGGCATTCACGCAGCAGGCATTACGATCAACCGCTATTGTGGTAGTGGATTAGAAAGTATCGCGTTGGCAACAGCTAAAATAAGAACAGGCATGGCAGAATGTATTATTGCGGGAGGCACGGAAAGCATGAGCCTTGTTCCGACTGCGGGCTGGAAAACTTCTCCTTCGTATGAAATTGCGAAAGATGAACCGGACTATTATTTAAGCATGGGATTAACAGCAGAAGCGGTGGCGAAAGAATATAATGTAAACCGCGAAGATCAGGATTCGTTCAGTTATAAAAGTCATGTAAAAGCGGGGCATGCGATTAAAAACGGTTACTTTAAATCGGGCATTCTTCCTGTAAATATTGAAGAAATATATGTAGATGAAAGTGGTAAGAGAAAAACCAAAAGCTGGGTATTTGATACAGATGAAGGCGTTCGGTTTGATACAACAAAAGAAGGCTTAGCTAAATTGAAACCCGTCTTTGCTGCGGGCGGATCTGTTACAGCAGGCAACTCTTCTCAAACAAGTGATGGTGCCGCTTTTGTAATTGTGATGAGTGAAAAAATGATCAATGAACTGGGATTAAAACCAATCGCAAGATTAGTTAACTGTGCCAGTGCCGGCGTACATCCACGTATTATGGGTATTGGCCCGATCGAAGCTGTTCCGAAGGTTTTAAAACAAGCAGGGATGAGCCTGGATAAAATTGACCTGATAGAGTTGAATGAAGCTTTTGCATCACAATCTTTAGCAGTCATCAGAACTTTGGGTTTGAATCCCGATATCGTTAATATCAATGGGGGCGCAATCGCTTTAGGCCATCCACTAGGTTGCACAGGCGCCAAACTGAGTATCCAATTGATCAACGATATGAAGAGATTGAAAAAGAAATATGGCATTGTAACCGCTTGCATTGGCGGCGGACAAGGGATTGCAGGTATTATTGAAAACATTAACTAAGTAGTACGTTTTGAGTATTAAGTTATAAGTAGAGGCGCCAAATTGGTGTCTCTTTTTTTATTCAAATAATTTACATTTTGATAATTTCAACAATGTTGCAAAAATAGTATATTTGCAAACGATCAATTGAATGTTGCACAATCACGTAAATATTAAACGTTTTATAGCCGGTATATTTCTGCTGCTTTTTGCTTTTAGCATTATGCCAAGAAATGTATTGCATGATCTGTTTGCTAATCACATTGATAAAACCACCTTATCAAAAAAGTCCAACACTTCACAGGTAAAAACATTCGATTATTTATGTAAGTGCGATAATCTCGTTGTCGAATCGCCGTTTATTGAAACTGTTCCTCACTTTGACTTTTCAATTAACGCTCCTTTCGCGCAACACCTTATTCTTACTTCATACTATTTCAATTCTATCCAATATTTTTTCTTTGAGCACCGTGGCCCTCCTGCTACTGTGTAATTTTTTCTGCTCCGCAGATAAAGACCATTCTCTTTAATATATTATTTTATTAATAGCACTCGCTGTTATTACAACAACTATCATTTGATATAAGTGATAGTAAAATGAACATACATGAAACATTTATCCAGACATATATTTTTATTCGTTTGCATTTTAGTAAGCGCGCAACTATCAATAGCGCAGGGAACACCCGGCACACTTACAGGAACAGTTCTTGAAAAAAAGAACGGCAAGCCTTTACACGGTGTTACCATTTACATTGCCGATCTAAAACTGAACGCCTTAACCGATACTTCAGGGAATTATATTTTTAAATCGTTGCCGGGAGGCACTTACCTAATAGAGGTTCAATATGTAGGTTTTAAAAGCATCACAAAAAATGTTCTGGTTAATGGTGATGTGAACGAAAACTTTCAACTCGATGATAATTATATTGAACAAGATGCGGTAGTAATTACGGGTTCATCAAAAGCAGTACAGATCAAACGCAACCCTGTTCCAATCATTGCCATCAGTAATGCTTATTTAACACAAAACCTAAGTTCAAATGTTATTGATGCTATTGCAAAAGTACCGGGTGTAAATGCGGTTACTACCGGTGCAAATATTTCGAAACCAATCATCAGGGGTTTGGGCTTTAACAGGGTACTCACTTTATATGATGGGGTAAGACAAGAAGGCCAGCAATGGGGAGAAGAACATGGCATTGAAGTAGATCAGTATTCAATTGAAAGAATAGAAGTGATAAAAGGACCGGCCAGTTTAACTTATGGGTCAGATGCATTGGCAGGTGTAGTTAATTTAATTCCTACGCAACCGGCACCTGAAGGAAAAATGATCGCCAATATCACTACAGATTATCAATCTAACAATGGATTATTTGGCGGCTCAGGAATGGTAGGCGCTACAAAAAATGGTATTGAATGGATGGCAAGACTATCACACAAACAAGCAACCAATTATCAAAACAGTATTGATGGGCGCGTATTTAACACTGCATTTAATGAAACAGACGCAAGTGCAAGTGTAGGCATTCACCGTAAATGGGGTTACTCGCATTTGAATTTTTCTTTGTTTGATGACCTGCAGGAAATTCCTGATGGCAGTAGAGATTCTGCTTCAAGAAAATTTACGCAACAAGTAACGGAAGCAGACACCACACCGAGGCCAATTGTATCAGCTGCAGATTTAAAATCTTACGCAATGACGCCGTTGCACCAACATGTGCAAACCTACAGGTTGTACTCTTCCAATAATTTTACTGTGGGTAGTGGAAGATTAGCTGTAAACGTAGGTTATCAAAGAAGCGTTCGACGTGAGTTCAGTCACCCTGAAATTCCTTACCAGGATGTGGCAGGATTATTTTTGCAACTCAATACTTACTCATACGATATCAAATATTATTTTCATGAATTGCATGGATGGAATTTAACAGCCGGTGTAAATGGAATGTACCAGGATAATACCGTTACAAACGGAACCGAATTTGTAATTCCTTCTTACCATCAATTTGACATCGGGCCATTTGCTTTATTGAAAAAAACATTCAATAAACTGGATATTGCAGGCGGTATAAGGTATGATAGTCGTACGTTTAATAATAATGAATTATTTACTAAGCCAAATGCTATAACCGGTTTTGATATGCCGGTTTATGGTGCAGATACTGTAGGTGCCAGCAAACCATTCTCAAATTACCATCATGTATTTTCAGGCTTTTCCGGCAGTCTTGGTGCCACCTATAACTTCACCGAAAAATTTTCTGTTAAAACAAATATTGCCAGAGGTTACAGAGCGCCAAACATAGCAGAGATTTCTGCTAACGGTGTACATCCCGGAACAAATCAATACCAGATAGGTAACGATAATTTTCAACCTGAGTTTAGTTTACAGGAAGATATTGGAGCCGTGTATTCGTCTAAATATGTTTTAGTATCTGTTAGCCTGTTCAATAATATGATCTCAAATTATATTTTTAATCAAAAGGTGGGCGCAGCATCTGCGGGGACTTTAGTTGACACCTTTAAATTTCAACAAGGAAAAGTAGAATTGTATGGAGGTGAAGCCAGCTTAGATTTCCATCCTATAAAAGCACTGCATTTTGAAAACAGTATCTCTGCAGTGTATGGCGTAAATAAACAAGTACCATCAGGTGGATTTACAGATAGTAATAAATATGTAGCTAACATTCCACCACTACACGGCATCTCTGAACTACGTTATGATTTTAATTCAACAAAAGCACGTCTCATTGATGGGTTTGTAAAAGTACAGCTGGCCTATTATGCAACACAAAATCGTGTTTACTTAACCGACAATACAGAAACAAGAACACCCGGTTATGCTTTATGGAATGCCGGAGTAGGAACAGGATTTACAAATAAAAAAGGAACAACAATTTGTAATTTGTACCTGATGATGAACAATATATTCGACATCGCTTATCAGGATCATTTAAGCAGGTTGAAATATTTTGAACCTTATCCCGATGATCCAAGAAGCCATCATGGCATTTATAATATGGGAAGAAATTTTAGCGTAAAGCTGGATATTCCGTTGAGTTGGAATTTGAAAAAATAGATTACAATTTCTGATGTATGATTGCTGATGTATGATGTGATTGATGTTTAAAATATCAGCAATCATACATCAGAAATTTGCTACGCATCAAATTGCGTAGGCTTTGTATCCTCATAATTAGGATCATAACTTACAAAAAAGTATAAATAAATAACGCGGCTTAAACGCATCATCCATGGTTGAAGTACAACCAAAAAAACACAATTCAATCCAAGCCACCAGAATATTCTGTTATCATCTACCGATACACCGATCAATACCCACCAGGCGATAAACGTTGCGACAGAAATTGCTACTGCTAATGCATAACTCACGTAACCTGTTCCATACCAGAACCCGGTTTCCAGATCATATTTTTGTCCGCATTCAGCACAGGTATCCGGCATATTAAAAATATGAGACAGCTTTAAACTTTTATACGGATTAGCATCCTGAAACATTTTTCCCCGGCGACAACGAGGACATTTCATTTTAAAAATGCTCAAAATATAATTAGGTGTAGGCTTCTTGTTTTCCATTACTGCAAAGTTACTTGTTATGCCTAATAGAAAATGGTAAATGATTAAAGCCTTATATCAGCCATCTTCATTTACCATTAATAATTAACCATTATTAATTATGCTTGCATTTTTTTTCGTTCGCCAATTTGCTGGCGCCACATTGCGTAGTACAATCCTTTTTCAGCAATTAAACTTTCATGTGTCCCGGTTTCAACTACTACACCACGTTCTAAAACATAAATTCTATCGGCGTGTAAAATAGTGCTTAAACGATGTGCAATTAAAATAGTTATTTGTTCTTTGGCAGATGATATCTCTTTGATCGTATCTGTAATTTCTTCCTCTGTCAATGAATCCAAAGCACTGGTTGCTTCATCAAAAATTAACAAATGTGGCTTCCGCAATAAAGCACGCGCAATTGACAGGCGTTGTTTTTCTCCACCTGATAGTTTTAATCCACCTTCACCGATCATAGTATCAACCCCTTTTTCAGCACGTTGTATCAAACCGGTGCAACTTGCTTTTCTCAACACTTCATTCAAATCAGCTTCTGTTGCATTAGGGTTAACGAACATTAAATTTTCTTTTATCGTACCACTAAACAAATTCGTATCCTGCGTTACAAAGCCAATTTGTCGGCGTAAGTCATCAAAGTGAATAACTGTTTCATCCAATCCATTATAAAATATATTTCCTTGTAACGGACGATATAATCCAACTAACAATTTCATCAAAGTAGATTTGCCACTTCCTGAAGGACCAACAAATGCAACTGTCTCACCAACTTTCACATCAAAGCTAATGCCATCAATCGCTCTGTGAGAAGCTGTCTGATGTTGAAACACTACTTTATTAAAAGATAATGTTTCAACATTTCCCAATGCTTTAGGAAAAGCAGGTTCAAGTTCCGGAGCCTTCTTCATCAATGTATCAAAATTGATCAACGATGCTTCTGCTTCTCTATAAGATAATAAAATATTCCCGATCTCCTGCAATGGCCCAAAAATAAAAAAAGAAAAAACCTGCATCGTTACTAACTGACCGGCATTCATTTTGAAATCAAAAATCAATGATAATAAAATGAATAAAATTACTTGTCTTAATGTGTTAACCAAAGTGCCTTGCACAAAGCTGATACTTCTGATACGCTTTACTTTAGTTAGTTCAAGTCCGAGTATTTTGTAAGTGTTTTTATTTAAACGTTCTACTTCCTGATGAGTTAAGCCCAAACTTTTTACCAGTTCAATATTTCTTAATGACTCAGTTGTTGAACCGGCCAAAGCGTTGGTTTGTCCAACGATATTTTTTTGGATAACTTTTACTTTCTTACTTAATAAATTAGTGATAACGGTTAGTACAACTATACCAACCAGGTAAGCAACAGGAACGCGCCAGTTAATATATAATGCGGCATATACAAAAACAAAAACCACTCCTACCAACACACCAAACAGCACATTGATAAAACTGATCATGAATTTTTCAACATCACCTCTTACTTTAGTTAAAATAGATAAGGTTTCACCACTACGTGAATCTTCAAATTGTTGGTAAGGTAATTTCATCGCGTGTTGCAAACCGTCTGTAAAAACTTTAGCACCAAATTTTTGAATGATCACATTCAAAAAATAATCCTGGAAATTTTTAGCAATACGACTGATCATCGCAACGGTGATAGAAAAAAGCAATAAAAAAAATACACCAAGTTCTAAAGTGGATACCCATTTACCCGAAGCCTGGTTTAATTTTGGAACATACTGGTACACCCATATAAATTGATTCCAATCAAATTTCCCTGGTTTTGAAACAGTTTGGTGCTCATTGGCCAGGTTCACCATCTTCCCTAACAAAATAGGATCGATTAGAGAAAACCCAATATTTATCGCTGCTAATAATAAAGTGAAAAAAACCAGCCATTTGTGTGGCTTTAAATATTTTAATAAAATTTTCATGGTGCAAAGTTAGGAGAAAAAATAGATCGAAAAGTATCAATATGTGAATATTGATATTAAATCTTAGTTATACATATTGCGGATAGAAAAATTAGCCTTTGTTACAAACTGCCAATAATTCTTTCATGCGGTTAATATATGTATGCTTTTGAGAAGTAATGAATGCAGCCGCCGCAATTGCCTTGCGCTCTTCATCATGTGATAAGTAATAAGTAAGTATTTCGGGTAAAGCTTCTAAAGAAGGATAGAGTACAATATCTTTTTTATCAGTAAAAAACAGGCTTATTTCCGCTTTATTATCACTCACCTGAAAAGCCCCACAGCCCGAGGCTTCAAAAAGACGAGGATTTACGCCATAATCAAACCTGTCGATCCAGGTATGGATATTAAAAACAATTTTAGCATCGTTATAGGCTTCTACCATTTGCTGTGGTGAAAAAACGCGGTTATGTACCAGGTGCGGCATGATAACAGAATCTTTGCTGATCTTTCTTTTCCATGGCCCCAAGACTGCTACATTGAATCCTTTGTTAATTAAAAATTCTACCGCTTTTTCTCTTACGGGATGATGATCTCCGGCTAAAACGATATCGTATTTTTTATTTTCAATGTGCAGGTCTTTATGTACATCCTGATCAATACCCACGGGAAGAAAATGAATATTTTTTACGCCATTCTTTCTATAAATATCCTTTGCCCCGGCACTGTTTGAAAAAACATAATCATATGCGGGCGCAGCATCCATTTCTTCAAAAGGTAATTTGAACGGGTCGTTCAGCCACCAGCAAACAGTTAAAATCCCTTTTGCTTTTATTTTTTCGATAAATATTGCGGGATGTGGCCTTCCGTATATACTAAAAAAGAGATCGGGTTTCTCTTTTTCTATCAAATCCATTAATTTATTATTCTTATGATCAATTAATCCCTGGTGGCTTAATTTATTAAAAGCGCTTTCGAATAAACCGGAATGGTCGTGGTTAAAAACAATTACTTTATGACCTAGTTGTTGTAAAGCCTTTACCGTAAATCCGCCCATCGGCACTGTATGCTGCTCGCCAGGAATAGAAAGAATTATTTTCATAACGGTAAAGTTAATAATAATTATCTTCAATTTTTAAGCTCAAGCATTGCGCTTTACAAAACAGTAATTACTACAACAATGAACATCTTATTTATAGTTTTTGGAAAGGATACACAACATTATTTGCAATCTAATTTTTCTATTTATACTTTTTTAGCACAAAAAAAAGAAACTACTACTATTAACATCATAACGGACAGGCCTGAAATGTATAGCAGTATTGCGAACGAAGTCAATTTAATTACGATTGAAGAATCAATATTAAAAGAGTGGCGCGGCGAGTTTGATTTTTTCTGGCGAATAAAGATCAAAGCGATACAACATTTATGGGAGAAATTTAAAAATCAACATATTTTATATTTAGACAGCGATACTTTTTTGTTCGGAGATTTTTCTGTTTTATTAAATCAACTTGACAATGGCAACGCATTTATGCATTTGTGTGAAGGTGAATGGAAAACTTTAAAATCAAAGACAGAGAAAAAAATGTGGCGACAAATTAATAATCATACTTACGGTGGTATTACCATAACTGCTAAATATCCTATGTGGAATGCCGGTGCTATCGGCATTCCTTCTACGCATGGTGCAGCAATTATTGAGAAGACATTGCAAATTTGTGATGATATGCTACGTGCGGACGTTACACGCAGATTGATTGAACAATATGCTTTTTCTGCGGCGCTAGCAAACACAACAAAATTGATAGAAGCGCAAAATCAAATAGGACACTATTGGTCGAACAAAGAAGACTGGAATAAATTTATTACAACTTTTTTCATCGAACATACTTTGCAACATCATACAAAAGAAGAAATCCTTGCTTCTGTAAAAAATACCGATTTCAAAAAAATACCGGTTTATGTTGACAAGCCAAACACCAATGGTAGGTTAAAGAAAAAAATCGATTCATTTTTTCCTAATAGAAAAGAAGTATTTATTCCTACAAAATAAATTATCCCGCCCAGCCTTCTCTATCAAGGCTTCGGTATTGTATCGCTTCGGCAAGATGCGCTGCCTGTATTTCTTCGGTGCCGGAAAGGTCTGCAATGGTGCGACTTACTTTTAAAATTCTATCATACGCGCGGGCAGATAAATTTAATTTTTCCATGGCCGTTTTTAATAAGTGCTGACTTGCGGTATTGATCACACAAACTTCTTTTAACATCTTGCTACTCATTTGTGCATTAGCATATACACCTTCAATATACTTATATCTTTCAGCCTGAATCTCTCTTGCCTTGATCACTCTTTCGCGAATGCTGGCACTTTTTTCATATTCCTGTGTGGAGGATAATTCAGTAAAAGGTACTGGTGTTACTTCAACATGCAGATCAATTCTATCCAATAACGGACCCGAAATTTTATTCAAATATTTTTGTACGCCTCCCGGCGGACAAGTACATTCTTTTTCAGGATGATTAAAGAAACCACAAGGACAGGGGTTCATAGAGGCCAGTAACATAAAGCTCGCAGGAAAATCAAGCGAGACTTTAGCTCTTGATATGGTAACTTTTCTTTCCTCCATTGGTTGTCGCATTACTTCCAGCACTGTTCTTTGGAACTCAGGTAATTCATCTAAAAACAATACGCCATTATGCGCTAAAGAAATTTCTCCCGGTTGAGGATTACCTCCGCCACCTACGAGCGCGACGTTGGAAATCGTGTGATGAGGTGATCTGTAAGGCCGCTTGGAGATCAGTGTAGTATTCTCAGGCAGCTTACCTGCAACGCTATGTATCTTGGTTGTTTCCAATGCTTCCTGCAAAGTGAGTGGTGGTAAAATAGTGGGCAAACGTTTTGCCAACATTGTTTTACCTGCTCCGGGCGGACCAATTAGGATAGCGTTGTGACTGCCGGCTGCAGAAATTTCTAATGCACGTTTTATATTTTCCTGGCCTTTAACATCACAGAAATCAATATCGAAATCATGTTCCGCATGAGCGAATAATTCCCGCGTGTTAACAATTGTTGGTTGTAAAGATTCTTCGTTCTTAAAAAAATTGATCACATCATTAATATGACTAACGCCATAAACATTCAGGTTGTTCACCATTGCAGCTTCTTTGGCATTTTGCATGGGTACGATCAATCCTTTAAATTTTTCTTTTCTTGCTTGTATGGCGATAGGCAGTGCTCCTTTGATAACACTAACGGTGCCGTCTAAACTTAACTCGCCCATTATTACATACTCCGCTAATTTTTCAGGATTGGCAATTTGTTCTGTCGCGCCAAGAGTTCCGATAGCAATAGGCAAATCAAAAGCGGTACCGCTTTTTTTAATATCGGCAGGTGCCAAATTTACTACCAGCTTGGTGCGCGGCATATAATAATTGTTATTTTTTATAGCGCTTTCTACCCGTTGTAAACTTTCTTTTACGGCATTATCAGGCAAGCCAACTATATAATAATTCTGGCCCTGGTTATTTACATTTACTTCTACTGTGATAGTAATGGCTTCAACACCATATACGGCACTGCCATAAGTTTTCACTAACATTTTGGTACGGATTGAGGATTAATAAAGCGGGAAAATAAACAATTCTACTTTAACCAGGCTATAATTTTTTCAGAAGATCAACAACGCCTTCTCTTTGTAGAATGAGGTATCCCAAGCGATCATTGCTTACGCCTTTTTTTAATTGATAACTAAATTGAAGCTGATCACCTGCTGTAGTTGTTTCGAAATAATAGAAACTTATGTTATTGTATTTTTTAAGGCCATCGGCAATTTCATACAAATGAGTTGATAAAATAAACAAAGAGTTTTTCATTTTCACCAGGCCTTCAATCACTGCCGATGAACATTTCATCGCATCCTCCACATTAGTACCTTTAAATAATTCATCTATCAATATCAACCATTTTCTTCCGTCAGAGATTTTAGTAACAGTAGCTTTGATACGCTGCACTTCATTATAAAAATAGCTTTCGCCTTTTAAGATATTGTCTGCCACATTAATGTTACTTAACAATCCATCAAACAAACTTAACTGCAATTGTTGTGCGGGCACGCCCATACCGATATGCGCTAAAAAAACGGCAGTACCTACCGATTTAATAAAAGTGCTTTTGCCCGCCATATTTGCACCGGTTAAAAACAAAAAGTTATTTTCTTTATGAAGATCTATATCATACGTAACAGGGTCAGCCAATAAAATATGGTACAAACCTTTGGCATCAAAAACCGGCTGATCTCCACGCAGAAATGACGGAAATCTTAATTTATATTTTTGTACCGCTTGTGCCATTCCGTACCATGCATCTAACTGGGCATACATACCCAGTAATTCTATGATATTTTGTTTATAATGGTATCGAAGAAAATTGGCTAACTGCAATTGTTCTCCAATGCTTATATCATCAACCTTACTGTTGTTTTCAACAATAGTAAACTGATCTTTTGTAATGATATGCTTTGCTTTAGATAACAATACGTGCAACGGCTTTGGCGCATCTTCTTTTAAAAAATGTTGAACGAATAATTGCATTCCTTTAATAAAATCGAATGCATGGCGCATTGAATATTTTACCAAAGAAAAATCCGGACCGTGAAAAATTTTATAATTGTAGGTATTGATCGCTGATGCAGTAGCAGGTATTTCATCAATTGTAGCCAGGTAAAATTTTTCAATAACCATTAATGTGCCATTACTTATTTGTAATGGCCACAATTGTTGTTTTGAAATAATTGTCCGGATCGTTTGCTGAATGCCTTCTATAGCATCAATCGTATTTAATGGCGTATTAAAATTAGCGCGCAGCTGAATTCTTCCATTTGTGGTAAGTGTACAATCTAATTTATTAAAGACAGAAAGATCTTCTTCACTAAAAACAGAAAGATCATCCAGCGTTATTTTATCTATCTCCATAATTATTGAATATTGAAGAAGTAATATTTAATATTATTGGGCAGTTTTTAATATTCAATATAAAATATTACTTATTAAATAACTAAGGCCTATTAAATGTCATGCGCTGCCCCTTATTAGATTCATCCCATACACCATTTCCATAAACCATATTGCCATTTATGAATGTATTTACAATAGAATGCGAAAAAGTATGCTCTTCCATCGGGCTCCAGCCGCATTTGTATAAAATATTTTCTTTGCTGACGGTCGTTTGTTTTTTTGGATCAATCACTACTAAATCAGCAAAGTAACCTTCGCGGATATAACCGCGGTCTTTGATACTAAAACAATCTGCCACAGCATGACTCATTTTTTCTACTACTTTTTCAATAGAAATTTTCCCTTGCTTATAATAGTCTAACATTAATAATAAAGAATGTTGCACTAACGGTAAACCGGAATGTGCATGTTCATACGGACCTTGTTTTTCTTCCCAGGTATGTGGCGCATGGTCTGTTGCAATAATATCGAAACGGTCATCCAATAATGCTTTCCATAAAGCTTCTTTATTATAAGGTGCCTTTATAGCGGGATTACATTTTATCTGGTAACCTAAACGTGCATAATCATCTGCTGTAAAATGTAAATGGTGCACACAGACTTCAGCCGTTATTCTCTTTTCTTTTAGCGGCAGCATATTGCCAAAAAGTTGGATTTCTTTTTCTGTGCTGATATGCAAAATATGCAACCTGCTATTGTATTTTTTTGCCAATTGAATAGCCGCTAATGAAGATTCATAACATGCATCAGCATTTCTGATGATTGGATGATCTGCCGCAGAGAGTTCTCCTTTTTCTTTTTTTATTTTTGCGTAATTATCCCTGATGATCTTTTCATCTTCACAATGTGTCGCGATCAGCATTTCGCTTTCACGAAATACCCTATCTAAAGTACCGTAATTATCTACCAGCATATTTCCTGTGCTGGAGCCCATAAAAATTTTTACGCCACAAATATCTTTTTTAAGATTATTTACCTTCAATACTTCTTCAGAGTTGTCATTGCTGGCACCCATGAAAAATGAGTAGTTGGCCAAAGATGTTTGTGCGCCAATTGTATATTTATCTTCTAAAAGATCGATCGTTAGCGCATTAGGGATGGTATTCGGCATTTCCATAAAGCTAGTAACGCCACCGGCTACAGCCGCTTTGCTTTCTGTATAGATAGTTGCTTTATGTGTTAAGCCTGGTTCTCTAAAATGTACCTGGTCGTCGATAGCGCCGGGTAATAAAAACTTCCCTTCGCCATCCATCTCTGTTACTTTTTCTTTGATAGATATCTGCTGATCAATTTTTTCGATCCGTTCACCATTCGTTAACAGGTCCATCACCTGTGTCTTTCCTTCATTTACTAGTTGTATGTTCTTAAAGAGGTATTTTTGCATATCTTGAAAATTAACAAATTGTCTTTATACTCAATTTCTATGCAAATTATAAAAAGCTTAATCAAATTGCTGGTTTTTATTTGTCCGATGACAGCAATGGCTCAATCAACTTTTTTACCCGAAGGTGATAAAGGCTATCATACAATGGACAGGCTTGAAATTAAATACGGCCATAATACAGATAGTATTTTTTCATCTGACAAGCCTTATAGCCGCAAGAACATTGTAGCACAAGTTGAGTTTATTGATAGTGTTAACAATAGTTATAAATATCCATCCGATACAATAGGTAAAGGTTTAAGCCCTGAAGATTCTATTGCAGCAGTAAAGAAATTTCTAAAAGGAAACAGGCTCAAATTATCTAAAATAGATGAGTACGATATGAATAGCCTGTTGATGAATAATACGGAATGGGTAACAGGGTCAAAGGCTTCTTTTCAAAGTAAAACACCTATTTTAAAAACATTTTATCTTACTAAACCCAATTTATTAGAAGTAAACGTAAAAGATCTTTTTTTAGCTATAAATCCCATCATTGATTTTAATGTTGGCAAAGAAACCGGCACAGGCGCCAACCCCAAAACATTATTTATAAATACAAGAGGTATAAGTGTAAGAGGATTGTTGGCGCACCAGATCGGATTTTATGCAACAATAACTGATAATCAGGAACGAGGCCCGGGTTATTACGCTAATAATGTTTACAGGGGTGGAAGAAATATAGTTGTACCCGGCGCAGCCTTCGCTAAACTTTTTAAAAACGATACTACTGCGTACGATTATTTTGATGCGAGAGGTTACCTAACTTTTAATGTAGCTAAATACATAAACGTACAATTTGGTTATGATAAAAACTTTATCGGCGATGGATACCGCAGTTTGTTTTTAAGTGATAATAGCAGCCCTTATCTCTTTTTAAAATTAAGTACTAAAATATGGAAGTTCGAATATCAGAACATATTTATGGAACTGACACCACAGTTTAATAAAGTAGGTGATACTTTATTGGGTAGAAAATATGCCGCTATGCATCACCTGAGCATGAATTTTACCAAATGGCTGAACGTTGGTTTATTTGAAGGGATAATTTTCGGCAGACAAGACCATTTTGATTTTGCCTATTTAAACCCGATCATTTTTTACAGATCTATTGAAGGAAATGTGGGCAGTCCGGATAAAGCACAGATCGGTTTAGATTTTAAGATCAACGCCGCTCACCATCTTCAGTTTTACGGACAGTTTTTGCTGGATGAATTTGTGTTCGCTCAAATCAAAGCTGATACAGGATGGTGGGGCAATAAATATGCTTACCAGTTAGGTGTTAAATATGTAGATGCTTTTGGTGTACGTAATCTTGATCTGCAGTTTGAAGATAACCGGATAAGGCCATTCACTTACGAGCATGATAATAATATTTCTAATTACACCAACTACAATCAGCCATTGGCGCACCCTTTGGGAGCTAACTTGCAGGAGTATATTGGTATTGCTTCTTACCGCCCTGCACCAAAATGGTATATTACCGCAAAGGCAATTTATTATTTTCAGGGATTGGATAGTTTAGATGGGCGATCATACGGAAGTAATCCTTTGGTAAGCTATAATGACCGTAAAGGTGATGGAGGATATCGTGTAGGAAGTGGTAGAAAAGCTACTTGCCTAAACGCATCGCTGCAGCTATCTTACGAAGTAAAAGAAAATCTATTTATTGAAGGCTACTTACAAAGTAGAAATTATAAAATACAAAATGAACCGGCCTCCAATTCTAATACAACAATGTATTCGTTAGGTGTTAGATGGAATATTGGTAGAAGGATGTATGATTATTAGGCAATGTACGATGTTGGATGTACGACGTACGATGTTTTGAAGATTTGTTTAGTAGAATGAGATTGCAAATACCATTGAAGCATAGCGACATCGTACATAACATTTATTCCACCGTCAAAGAAAAAGTGATCATTCTTGACTTGATCTTATCGATAGTATTGGAGTATTTAGTACTATTATTAAGCTGCTGCAAATTGGTCAATCCAAAATCCAATTTTAATTCAGGAGATAATACAAAGTATGGGAAGTATATGTGGAACCCAACGCCACCTTCAATGCTACAGTTATATTTTTTAAGACTTACCGTTGCACCAGAATTTATATCAGCGTTGCTGTTTGATGTAAGATCATAATCCAACCTCATACCCGCAATGGTGTAGACTTTAAAATTATCGATACGATCACTACAAAATTCAAGATCAATTGGTAAGCTCAAAACGATCGACTGAATTCTTTTGTCAGTGATTTTTGATTCGCCCTGATCTGGATCCGGTTTTTTCAAAGTGTATTCAAAAACTCTTTCCGCAAAAGTAAGATCGATAGGTAAAGTACGAATATTGAAATGCGGGCTAAGATTGAAAGTAACAAGCCATGCAAGATTAAGCCCCACGCTATTGGCACTTTCAATATCTAAAATGCTATCATTGATTTGATTAAGAAATTGAGGTGAATGCGAAAAATTAAAATGAGATTGATTGTACCCGAAATTTATCCCAAACCGGATTGGTTTATCATCATGCTCTTCCAGGTTAGGAGAATTGCGTAACTGCGAAAATCCCGTAAACGGGATAAGCAACACAAGAGTGATGTATATTATTTTTCTCCGCAATAGATGCTGCATATTCCTAAACTCAGGGGTTTATAATAAGTTTTCGAGTAACCGGTTTCAGTAAGAATATTGATAAAATTTTTTCCTTCAGGAAACTTTTTTATTGATTCGTCTAAATATTTATAGGCATCCGCATTTTTAGAAAATAATTTACCCATATTAGGCGCCACTATTCTCATATATAAATTGTAGAACCATTTTACTGCTGCTACTTTAGGCCTGCTAAATTCTAATACCACTAATTTTCCGCCGGGTTTTAGTACTCTTCTAATTTCACTCAACCCGCGTTCTAAGTATTCGAAATTACGAACACCAAAAGCCACTGTTACTGCATCAAAACTATTATCGGCAAAAGGTATCGCAGCGCTATCCCCATTTAGTAACTGGATTTTATTGCTAAGATCAAGTTTAGCGATTTTGCTTCTGCCAATTTCTAACATGCCATCGCTAATATCAATACCTGTTATTTTCTCCGGTCTTAATATATCAGATGCCATTATTGCTACATCTGCTGTACCGGTAGCAACATCTAGTATACTTTTGGGGTTCAATGCGGCCAATTCGCGTAACGCCTTTTTTCTCCAGGTAATATCAATACCCGCGCTTAAAAAACGATTCAAAAAATCATAGCGGCCCGCTATGTCATCAAACATAGCTGCAACCTGCTGTTTTTTCCCTTGTTCAGAGCCTTTATATGGAACCACATTGTCGTGTGCAAACTGAGTCATCCGGGCAAAGATAGCAAAAAACAAACGTACGATGTTTGATGTACGATGTACGATGTCACGCGAATAATCGCATTTTAACTTTTTAAATGGACAGCTATCTAAATTGTCCTTTCCGGTTAACAACATCGTACGTCGTACATCAAACATCGTACATTCCACTATCTTTGCGAAATGCAGATCAAGTCAGCCAAGTATATTATCAGTAGCCCGAATTTTGAACTTTGTCCGGATCCGGATAAAAAAGAATACGCATTTATTGGTAGAAGTAACGTGGGTAAATCTTCCCTTATCAATATGCTATGTGGCAATGAAAAGCTGGCTAAAATTTCATCCGCCCCCGGCAAAACTCAAATGATCAACCATTTTATCATCAACTATGAGTGGTACCTGGTAGATTTACCGGGTTATGGTTTTGCAAAAGTAAGTCAGACCGCACGTCGCCGTTGGGAACAAATGATCGAAAATTATTTAAGAAAAAGACCGAACCTTACCATGGTGTTCGTTTTAATAGATTCCCGTCATTCTCCACAAAAAATTGATCTTGAATTTTTAAACCAGCTGGATAAATGGCAGGTTCCCTTTGCATTAGTATTTACAAAAGCAGATAAAGAAACGCAGGCGATCGTTGCAAAAAATGTAAAATCATTTTTGAATACTCTAAAGAAAACCTGGCAGTTTTTACCACAACATTTTGTATCCAGCTCAACAAAAAGATTAGGAAAAGATAAGATTCTGGACCTGATAGATGAAAAAAATAAGGAAGAATAAAAGAGAATGGATAATTGGGTAATGGATAATTTACAATTATCGAAGACCCGTTGTTGTTGACGGGAGATTAATTAACCACGACAAATAGTTTAACCCATTTATCCATTGTCAATTAACCAATTATCCATTAATTAACGATCTTATTCGCGCAGCTGCTGCTGGCAAAGGCTTCCGGCTTAGCTTTAAAGGCGAAGCCCATACCCAGAATGTAGCCCATGGCCTCTCGCAAAGCTTCATTACTTTTAAACTGGGGATTGGTGTTGATGTCTACATGTACTTCCATATCTACATTGTATAATGTAAACAGGTTGCACAATTCATACGCAACTTCGATGCTTTTGGCAACTTCTACTAACATCCTTTCTTTAACGCCGTACTTCACAGTCGTTTTATCATTGTGGATGAACATGAAGCCTCCATGGCCTTCGCGTAAAAAAACAATCACAGTTGCAAACTCTGTGTCTTTGCCTTTTACCTGGCTGTCGGTTCCAATACAAACTTTTAAATGATTTCCGGCTGTGGTTTCTCTGATTATAGCCTGTTCTACTGCTTCTTTAATGGGAAGCTGAATGGGGTCTCCATTGAATTTTCTCCAAAGCATATAAATGGGGTTTTCTAAAGTTACGAAGAAAACAAATGCATTCAATGCCTTTAAAGCGGTTAAAATGTTATTAAATCATTGTGTTTAATACTGGCCGGTACTCAACATAACCAATGTGCAGGCTTCTTTTGCTTCAATGCCGTTTTCTTTGGCCAGATCATACAGTTCTTCGTTTTCCGTTCCGGGATTAAAAATGATACGCTTGGGATGGAGTGAAAGTATATATTGGTAATAGTCTTTTTGGATGGCAGGATTCAAATACAAGGTCACCGTATCAATGTTGTCCCATTGTTTTCTTTCCGTTTCGATAGGCACACTATCGATCGTTCCTTTTTTAATTCCTAAAGCAATAACAGGTTGTTGATGTGCTACTAATTTTTGCACCGCAAGGTGACTATATCTTTCAGGATTTTCTGAAGCGCCTATAACCAATGTCTTTTTAGTACTCATATAATTTTTTATTTATGGTAAGAATCTGGAGCGCAAGCCGGGTGTTGGAATCATACATTCATTCAGCTTGCCGAACCATTTGTAGCGATTGTTAGAGATCCATTTATACACGGCATTGCGAATAAAAGGAGGTACAATAATAAAGCCATACAATAATTTCCAACCGCCATCTAATTGTCCGGCTACTTTTAAGGCAGCCGTTGATTGCGTGTAGGCTGTATTGTTTTGAAGTAATACAAATGAATTAAAATTATCCAAAGAGATATTGAATTTTTTCAGCAATTGCTGACCGGTATCGCTTTGTAAGGAAGTAAACAGAAATTTACCTTCCCGGTCATGTTCAATTACAAACTGAACAGAGCTGTTGCAGAGATTACAAACACCATCAAATAATATGATTGGTTGATCATTCATTTACAACACAAAGTTACTACTTATTTGCCGTTGGCATGAGAGTTAAACAATATCCAGGTCGCCAAAAAAGAAGTTAAAATTCAACTGGCTTAAATGTTTGGTAGCATTGGGAGATTGGCCCTTTACTAAAAAGTTAAGCCTGTTTTTTAGTTTAACTCTTGCTATTCTTTTTTTGATCGTAAATGCGGCATCGAACATCACGGTTCCTATAAAACCATGCTTTGCTGAGTAGCTAAAACATGCTTCAACAGTTGCAGAGAAAGTGTTTTCGTTTTGGCTTATAATATCCATCAGCAACAAACATTTTATGCCATATTTTTTAACAACTTTTAAAAAAGCATAACCGATAATATCGTCCTTTTCTTTTACGGCAATTATATGCAGGTCTTGATCAGTATACAATTTGTACCGCCATTTAAAATAGGCCAAATCCTTTTGCATACTGTTATCATATTCGAACCTGGGATAAAATAATATATCGTCAACAGACGATAACCGTGTGAATTGATACGATGAAAAAAAATCAAGAAAATTAAATGATGTGAACACTACATCAGGACACTTGCCTCTTTCGTAAAAAAATTTATTTAAAAAGATAGGCGTGCTTAATTTATTAGTGAAAGTTAAAAAGCATTCTACCTTGTTCTCTGTTAAGTTATCCGTTTCTGTTTTAAAGTATAATTTATTGAATAATCCCTTGCCTCGTACTTTTAAAGAAGTCAGTACATTCTGTGGCATCGCTACCAGTGTTGATTTTCCTTCGATCGTAAAATTAAAATTATTTGTAGTAGCATATCCTTCAATATTCCCATCTTGGCCGACTACCTTACAAAGTGATGCCGAATTGGAGGGATTATTTAAGTACCAGTTTTCAATAAAGGATTCTGTTAATCTTTGATTACCGCCATTATTCAATGCGAGGGTTCTTATTTCCGGTAAGTCTTTTTTTGCGATCTTTTCTATCGTGAATTCGGTTGGCATTCTTTTATTTCGGATTGATTGTTTTTGACAACGCAGACATTGTCTGGCTTTGAAAATTGTATTGTTGATGCAGGTATTGATAGTGTGTCAGTATCTTTTCTAAAAATATAAAATTCTCTTTTTGATTTACACCAAAATTATGCGGGTGCCACCACAAATGGTAAGTAAGGTTATTTTTCGCAGCGTGAGTCATTCCTTTTCTTATTCTTCTCAATTTTAAAAAATCAAGCATTTTTGTTTTGGCAGAAAACGGACGCAGAAAACGGCTCGCAGGAATATTTGTCGGACCAGATTTACGTAACTGATCATCAGAATAACAATTATGGCCAGAGATATTGATATACGCATCTGCTAATCGGATCGCACGCCTTACTAAGCTTTCTTTATTTCCATTTCTTGCTTCGTATAACCAGGACGATTCATTGCCTCTTATACAAATTATTCCTAAAGCTGAACAAGCTTGCAAATACGCATCATTAAATTGGTTTCTTGGAAATACTAAAGATTCTACCCTGATGCCATAAGTAGCCGCAATATTTTTTGCGGCAATAATATCTGCTGTAAAGTCACTAACCGTCTGCCCATTTTCCAAACAATAATAATGTGAAAAAGTATGGGTGCCGATCTCTTGTGATGGATATTGCTGAATGAGTTTAATTAGTTGAGGTGCATAATGGTATTTTATCCGTGTAAAATCGTCTCCTATTTTATTGATATCCTGATAAGGTGATAAATTTTTATGCTCATAATCAGGAATAGCAGCCGGTAAATTTTCCAATAGCTGCTTTTTGTTTTCAAAAAACAATAAACCCACTATGGAAAATGTAGCGTTAATACCATATTGTTCAAATAGTTCAAGAAGTTTTGGAATAACAGCATGAACTCCCAAAATATTGTCGCCATAATCCTTAATGGACCGAACATCCCTAACACCCCAGAATAATTCGAAATCGAGCGATATTACAAATTTTCCGTTGTTCATTTATTGAATTGGCCTGTTAGTCGTTTATGTAAAATCAAATATAATATAAAGCAGTTACAAGTCATACCGATAGAATATTTCGTACGTAAGATAATTGTGATACTTTTATCAAAACATGAATTTTCTTTGTGTTATAATCTTTACAAAGTAATTCTCCTTTATTTATGCGTGTACTATTAAGTTGTTTTATTTTTTTATGCGCTGTTAAATCGTACAGTCAGGATACGAGCAAACTCTTTATACACCTCATACAACCGTTTAAAGAAAACAATAGCGTTAAATCTGCGAAACAAAATATTATTGGCAGTACATGTAAAAGCTGCACTATTACTATTAACCAGCAAACAATAAAGGTATATTCAACTGGTGCTTTTGTCGACGCTTTGGTTTTATTGCCGGGGGATACTACGTTTACTATTACTGCCAAAGGTGCACATGGCATTGCTTATACAAAAACAATCCACTACAATTATACGCTACCCAAACCGGCGGATACAGTAAAAATATTAGGTATAGAAAGTATAGAAACTTTTCCCGAAGGGGATCTTCTATTACAGACTGGAGATAAAATAAATTTTCGGGTAAAAGCATTACCCAATTGTAAAGTAATGATTTGGGATAATGTACTGTTAAACGAAATGCCTGCGAATCTTGCCAAAGGAATACCTGGTATTTATCAGGGCGAATATGTGATTGATGAATCAGATAGTTTTACTGCAGCAAAAATACCTGTAACGGTAATTGATAAAAAAGGAAAGAAGATCACGAAGGAAACAAAAAATAATTTTTCCATCTTAACCGCTTCAGATTCCGATGTAGCGATCACAAAAGGCAGGTTAGCGCATCTGGAATATGGATTAGGCGATGATAGATTAGGTGGTGCGAAGATCGGCTATATTGATAGTTTGGTTCAATTGAAAATAATCGGAAAAGTGGGTACGCATTATAAAATCCGCTTAACCAATAACCGTACGGCTTATATTCCACAAAATCTTGTTACGTTGCTTCCTCCGGGAACACCAACACCGGCATCGCTTACTGATAGGATCTATGTAAGCGGCGATGATCGTTTTGATTATGTAAAAGTTGGGTTGTTTACAAGACTGCCGTATCAGTCTTTTCAATTACTCGACCCATCAAAAATTGTAGTAGACATTTTTGGCGCAACTAATAATACTAACTGGATAACACAATTACAAAGTGCGAAAGAAATCAAAAACATTTCGTACGAGCAAATCGCAGATGGCATTTTTCGCATCACGATCGAATTAAACCATGAGCAACATTGGGGGCATGAGATATATTACAGCGGCAATAATCTTGTAATAAAAATTAAACGTCAGCCGGATAATCTAGCATTAAAAAATATAACCATTGCCATTGATGCAGGCCATGGCGGAACTAATAATGGTGCGGTTGGGGCAACAGGCGTCTATGAAAAAGATATAACCCTCGCTATCGCTTTAAAACTGCAAAAAACATTAACGGCGGCAGGAGCAAAAGTTATCATGACAAGAACTACAGAACAATTTGTAGATAATCTTGACCGCGTAACTTTCTACAGAGATAGTACGCCCGATCTTTTATTAAGTATTCATTTGAACTCATCTGAAGATCCTTTGGGAGTTAGCGGTGTTAGTACTTATTACCGTTACCCGGGATTTAGAAATTTAAGCCTGGATATTTACAAACGTATGCTTGAACTTGGTTTGAAAGAATACGGTAATACTGGTTCTTTCAATTTTATGCTCAACAGCCCCACAGAGTACCCCAACGCATTGGTTGAAACTGTTTTCCTTAGCAATCCTGATGAAGAAGCTAAGATTTTAGACGATGGATTTCAGCAGAAAGTAGCTGATAAAATAATATTGGGGGTAAGAGATTTTTTAGATGGCTGTAAAAGCAATGGCCAATAGTCTATGGTATTTTTTGGCTTTAACATTTCATTAGTAAACAACGGAATCCTATTTCATTCTATATAAGCGTAACAAAACTTACACAAAATGAAAAAGAATTTTACTACCAAAATGATATTAAGTGTTGCCGTAATTTTCGCTTCACTTACAGCCGTTAGCGCACAATCTTACGACAACAGCGGATACAATCAATCTGCTTACCAGGATCAATATACTCAACAAGCTCCTGCACAGCAGTATCAACAACAATATCCACAACAAGCCCAATACGCACAAACGAATCAATATGCACAACCTCAGGGTTACTATTACTATCCTGATGCCAATGTATATTATAACCCAACTTGTAACAACTATATTTATTACAATGGTGCAAGCTGGTTAACAGTTGGTGTTTTGCCTTACAATATCAGACTTGGAGGTTTGCCAAGAATGATGGTTTATTATAGAGGTCCGCAGGTTTGGTTAGATAATAACATACATAGAAGTTATTATGCTAATAACTATTATGGCCGTCGCCCACAGGTAGTTGCATACAATAACAACTATTATAGAGGTGGTTATAATAATTTTAACAGAGGCAATTTCAACGGAGGCGGTTTCAACAGAGGTGGTGGATATGCCAGAGGCGGCGGATTCAGCAGAGGTGGCGGATTCGGACATCATCGTTAAAATAATATTTTTGAATGAAATAAGAGCCCGGTTATATTAGCCGGGTTTCTTATTTTTATACAAACAAGCTTTTGAATAAAATGGCGAAAAAAAACATTTCAGTAATTGGTGCAGGAACAATGGGTAATGGTATTGCACACGTCTTTGCACAATACGGTTTTAATGTAACCCTGATAGACGTAAATGCCGATCAGCTAACAAGAGCCTTATCAACCATTACAAAAAACCTCGACAGGCAGGTTGCCAAACAAACAATTACTGAAGAGTTAAAACAAGCAACATTAAATAATATTAAGCTGGTAAATGATATTGCTGTTGGTGTAAAAGATGCTTATTTGGTGGTAGAAGCCGCTACAGAAAATATTGAGCTTAAATTAAACATATTTAAACAATTGGATGAAGCTGCACCGGCAGATTGCATTTTAGCCACCAACACCTCTTCCATTTCTATTACTAAAATTGCTGCGGTTACCAAAAGGCCAGAGTTGGTAATTGGCATGCACTTTATGAATCCGGTTCCTTTAATGAAACTGGTGGAAATTATTAAAAGCAAGGAAACAAAAAATGAAGTTGTTGAAACGATCGTTGCTTTAAGTAAAGAGCTGGATAAAATTCCCTGCGTTGTAAATGATTATCCGGGTTTTATAGCCAACCGCATTTTAATGCCGATGATCAACGAAGCTATTTTGGCACTCGAAGAAGGTGTTGCAGGAGTTGAAGAAATTGATACTATCATGAAACTCGGCATGGCGCATCCAATGGGACCATTGCAATTAGCAGATTTTATAGGTTTGGATGTCTGCCTGAATATTATGTTTGTATTACATGATGGATTTGATAATATTAAATACACGCCCGCAGCGCTATTAATAAACATGGTAGCAGCAAAAACTTTGGGTGTTAAAACCGGCGAAGGTTTTTATACTTATTCGAAAGATAATAAGGGCCTGATAGTGAGTTCAAGATTCAAATGATTCTATATTTGCTATCTCAATAATTTATATGGTGTACAAAGTAATTGGTATAATGAGCGGCAGCTCGGTTGATGGATTGGATATTGCTTATGTTCACCTGCATGAGGCCGGTGGCAAATGGGGTTATGAAATATTAGCTGCTGATTGTATCGATTATTCGCCTGAGTGGAAACAACAATTGACCAATGCTATTCATCTGCCCGCTTTAGAATATCAATTGTTACACACGCGTTACGGACATTTCATCGGCGAAAAAGTAAATCATTTTATCAACGAAAATGGTTTGCACCATAAAGTAGACCTGATCGCATCTCACGGCCACACAACTTTTCATCTGCCCAAGCAAAAAATGACTGCACAAATTGGTGACGGCGCTGCTATTGCTGCTGAAACACAATTGCCGGTAGTGAGCGATCTGCGGTCGTTAGATATTGCGTTTGGCGGACAAGGCGCACCAATTGTTCCGATCGGACAAAAATTATTATTCGGTAATTATGCTTACTTTTTAAATATAGGCGGCATCGCTAATATCTCTGTCAATAAAGAAGGGAATTATATTGCTTTTGATGTTTGTCCGGCTAACAGAATTTTAAATATGCTGGCAGAAGAAATAAATATGGAGCATGATGAAAGCGGTAGAATTGCAGCCTCAGGAAAAGTAAATGAGGCTTTATTACAACAACTAAACGCGTTAGATTATTACCAGCAGCACTTCCCAAAATCATTAGCCAATAGTTTTGGTGTTGACACGGTTTATCCGCTGGTAAAAAAAGCGGGGTTGAGTACACAAGATGCTTTATGTACTTATGTGGAACATATCGCAACGCAAATAAAAAATGCCCTTTTTACAGAAGTAACTTTATCAAACGCGCAATTATTTGTTACCGGCGGCGGTGCTTTAAATACTTTTTTAATTGAAAGATTACAAACCATCTTAAGCGAGAAAGGAATTGCAGTAATTGTACCGGATGAAAGATTGGTGCAATACAAAGAAGCCCTCGTTATGGCATTGTTAGGTACCCTTCGCTGGAGAGAAGAAGCTACCGTGCTTTCTTCTGTAACCGGAGCAACTGCAAGTAGTGTTGGTGGTGCTTTGTGGATCGGAAGGCTCTAAATTTTAACCTCAAAGCGGGCGAAGAATCGCAGAGAAATCTTTGCGCTCTTTGCTGTTCATCTCTTCCTCACATTTCTTCAAAACTCCCCCCGCATTTCGTAACTTTACGCCCATGAAATATTTAGACGAGTTAAACGAACCGCAGAGAGAAGCTGTACTACATAAAGACGGGCCGATAATGATCGTTGCCGGCGCAGGAAGCGGCAAAACAAAAGTGCTGACCACTCGTATCGCGCATTTAATGGGCGTGCATAATATAGATGCTTTCAATATCCTGGCACTGACTTTCACCAATAAAGCAGCGGCCGAAATGAAGGAAAGAATTGAAAGAACTTTAGGCAATTCAGAAGCAAGAAATTTATACATCGGTACTTTCCATAGCGTGTTTGCAAGAATACTCCGTGGTGAAGCTACCAAACTCGGTTACCCGGCCAGCTTTACTATTTATGATACCGATGATGCCAAAAGTGTTGTAAAAACGGTTATCAACGAAATGAATCTGGATGATAAACAGTACAAACCAAACCTGGTGTACAACAGAATATCATCTGCAAAAAATAGCCTGATCGGTCCGGCTGAATACATGAGCGATACGCATCTTCAACAGGAAGATAATTTTGCCAAGCGCCCCATGATCGGAAAAATATACGATGCGTATGCAAAGCGTTGTTTTAAAAACGGCGCAATGGATTTTGATGACCTTCTTTTCAATATGTACATCTTATTGAAAAAATTCCCGGAATCCTTATCTAAATACCAACGCAAATTCAAATACATTTTAATTGATGAGTACCAGGATACCAATACTTCTCAGTATGAGATAATTAAACTGTTGGGTGCTATGCACGAAAATGTTTGTGTAGTGGGCGATGATGCACAAAGTATCTATAGTTTCCGCGGTGCAACGATCGAAAATATTTTACAATTTCAGAAAGATTATGACGATGTAAAAGTTGTGAAGCTTGAACAGAATTATCGTAGTAGTAACAGCATCATCACCGTTGCTAATAAAGTAATTGACAACAATAAAAATCAGTTGCCTAAAAAACTATGGACCGATAAAGCGGATGGGGAAAAAATAAGATTGGTAAGAACATCTACCGATAATGAAGAAGGTAAATATGTAGCCGACACGATCAAAGAACAAAAGTTGCGCAATCATTTCATGAATAATGAATTTGCTATTTTGTATCGTACCAATGCGCAAAGCCGTGCGTATGAAGAATGCTTGCGCAGATTAAATATTCCATATAAAATTTACGGTGGCTTATCTTTCTATCAACGTAAAGAGATCAAAGATTACGTAGCATATTTGCGCGTTATTGTAAACCCTAATGATGAAGAAGCGCTAAAACGTATTATCAATTATCCTACACGTGGTATTGGTAAAACAAGTTTAGACAGAGCCATACTAGCCGCTAATGAAAACGAAGTAACGCTATGGGAAGTATTTGAACAGGCCCGCACAGCAGGTTACAAAGGCGGTACGCTGGATGCTATTGAGAATTTTGTGATGATGATCAAGATGTTTCAGAGCGAGATGAAGAAAGGCGTGAACGCTTATGACCTTGCGGTGATGGTTGGTAAAAACACCACATTGGTTAAAGAATTGTTTAATGATAAAACAACTGAAGGCTTAGCCCGATACGAAAACACGCAGGAGTTATTGAACTCTATCAAAGCATTCATCGAAACACCGATGAATGAAGAAGATGGAGAAGTTGGCGATAAAGGCCTTGCTACTTATTTGCAACAGATCACTTTATTGACAGACCCGGAAAATGATAAAGAAGAAGCGGATACAGTAAAACTAATGACGATACATGCGGCCAAAGGATTAGAATTCAGTTGCGTATTTGTTGGTGGTTTAGAAGAAACATTATTCCCAAGTGCCATGAGCATTAATACAAGGGAAGAGCTGGAAGAAGAACGCCGTTTGTTTTATGTTGCTATTACAAGAGCTAAGAAAAACTTATGGCTAACGTACGCGAGCGCGCGCTATCGCTTTGGACAATTACAACAAAATGAACCAAGCCGCTTTATTGAAGAAATGCCGGCAGCATATATCGATAAAAGTTTTGCTGGCGGTGGTGTAAATAACCAGGGTGGCGGCACACGCCAATATGGAAATGGTAACCCGTTATGGACCCGTGGAGATCAGGCATCAGCGCCAAAACGTGAACCTTCGGCTAAACCTGCATATCTATCTACACCAGCACGACCGCAAACTAAAGAGCATACGCCTTCGGCAGATTTTGCGGCTAGTGATACGAGCAATTTACAAGCCGGTCAAAAAGTGGAGCACCAAAAATTTGGTTTTGGCGAAGTAATTAAAATGGAAGGCGCCGCACATAATCCAATTGCTACAGTACAATTTGATCAAAATGGCGAGAAGAAAATTATGCTGAATTATGCTAAGCTGAGAATTATAGAATAACAAAAATTGCTGTCGTATAACTGCAGAGCAGTTGAATATTTATAGAATAAAATAAATGAAGTATATAGAACTCCGTAGGAGTTTGAAAAGAGGTAATGTTTTATATTCTAGCCCCCGAGACATCCGAAATTCTTTAACCGCAAAGTGCGCTGAGTATTCGCAAAGGAGCCGCAAAGAAAGACTTAATATCACTTTGCGGTTCCTTTGCGTTCTTCGCGGTTAAATAAAGTATTTACAGTTGTTTGCAGTAGTACATCATATCCGTTGTGCCAAAATCAAATTCTTTACCATCCGCAACTTTTACAGGAAGATCATAAATGATATTCGCCGTTGATATTTTAATGTTCTTGCCATGAATTAAAATCGTGCAAGGAACTTCTTGTGATGTTTCACCTGAATAAATAGTTGCTGTTCCGCTGGCATTATTGGCATCTGTCTTTTTTGTAATATTGAGGTATTTCAATACAATAGTGGTTGATTTTATATAGCCCGGTTTAGCTTCTCTTTTATACACCGTCCAGTTACCCATTATATTGCCGATAGATACAGATACATCCTGTTTTGGTGCTGATGGATCTTTTGCTGGCACATAACCGACTTCCGTTTCATAAGCAAACATTTTTACTTTTTTAAAGTAATGGGTAGTATCATCCTGATCTAACAAAACGATCTGGTCTTTTGTTACTGACATAGCCGTGTAATCCTGATCGGCAGCTATCAATACATTCTCATCATCGATCGATGCTTTTTCGATCATGCGAACCGCCATTTTATCATCGGTGGTTTTTCTGGTTTCAACAGTTCTATCTTCATTAAACGCAAGTAAAGTGGTATCTAAAAAAGCAACTGTTTTTTTATTACCTACACGTTTGGTTTCCTGCCATTTACCATAAAATTGCGGCAAAGTATATAATGTACCTGGTTTAGCAACAGTTTGTTGAGACCCCCTATGTCCACGGGCAATTAATTGGCCCTGGCCATAAGAAACCACGGAAAAACAGCAAAATACCGATACCGGCAAAAGGAAACGTAGACTCATAAGTAGCAATGCTTTTGTATTGTAATATTACTAAAAATAGCTTTTAAAACGAGTTTTATAACTATAGATTGTGTTAAAAGCAAAGAACCTGATATTTTCGAGATAAGAAATAATTAGCGACAGATCGAGTTTCGGACTTTCTAAATCCTCTTATTAGCCACATAATTTGTACCTTCACGTATAAGAAAATACGTTTTATGATAAAGACAGGAAGCACAATTATAAGTATCTATACAGAAATGACGCCCAACCCCGAAACGATGAAGTTTGTGGCGAATAAATTATTATATCCAGGAAAAAGCATTGATTTTCCCGATGAAGCAAGCGCAAAGCCATCTTTGCTGGCACAGGAATTATTTACGTTCCCGTTCATAAAATCTGTGTTCATTGCGAGCAATTTTATTACACTTACTAAGACGGGTGATACAGGAGATTGGGATGATATCATACCAACTATCAAACAATTTTTGAAAGAATATCTGGAAGAAGGTAAGCCTGTTGTAAATGAAGAAGAAGTGGCTACTATGAAATCTGAAAGCAGCAACGAAGTAAGTGCTGATGATGACGATGTGGTAAAGCGCATTAAAGAATTATTAGAAAGCTACGTTAAGCCTGCAGTTGAAATGGATGGCGGTGCTATTCAATTCAAAAGTTACGAAAATGGTAAAGTGAATCTGATGCTACAAGGAAGTTGCAGTGGTTGCCCGTCATCAATGATCACGCTAAAAGCAGGTATCGAAGGAATGATGAAAAGAATGATACCGGAAGTAAAAGAAGTGGTGGCAGAAGCAGAATAAAAAAATCTCCCTTTTGGGGGAGATTCAGTATAAAATATATTTAAAAGGCATCTTATTCCAGGATGCCTTTTTTGTTTTCTCTGTCTTCTCTATGCCACCAGGCCCACAATATTAAAAGTGGTTGTCCGACAAATAACCTTACCCATAATTGCCAGGTTTCAGGATGAAGCTCTAGCATATATATGTGTGTAGGTATGTATACTACCAGCATCACAATAATTCCTGTTGCAGCAATTTTTCTCGTTTGTGGGAATATCAACAATAATGCGAACAATATTTCCGCAGTTCCTGCCATATAATTAATAGTAGAATGCATTGGAATATACGGAGGGATAATATCAAAATAAGAGTGCGGGTACAAAAAGTGCCTTACCCCTTCGTAGAGATAAAAAAGTATCATCACTCCCAGACTAAGCATCTTCCTTTTCATAACCTTTTTTTTGCTAATATACATTGTTTCTGCGTGTTAAACAATATCGATATTATGTTCTAAATTGGCCGCTGTTTGTGTTGTTGAACTGAAAAGAATAAAACGAATGTCTTTAAAAAAAATTGTGGTTATCGGCCCTGAAAGTACAGGCAAAAGCACTTTATGTGAGCAGCTGGCCGAGTATTATAAAACTGATTGGGTTAGAGAATACGCACGGGAATACCTGCTTGCTAACGGTACTGAGTATACTTTTGATGATCTGTTGGATATTGCCAAAGGCCAATTAGCGGCTGAAGATAAATCAGCAATCAGCAATCAGCAATCAGCAATTCTCTTCATTGATACGGATATGTATGTAATGAAAGTTTGGTGCGAATTTGTTTTTGAAAAATGCCACAACTTTATTTTAAATCAAATTGTAGAAAGAAAATATGATCTGTATTTATTTTGCAATGTTGATCTGCCTTGGGTAAAAGATGAACTCCGTGAATATCCAGATCTGGAATCAAGAGAAAAATTGTATCATATTTATAAAGATGCCCTGGTAAATCAAAATACACCCTGGATCGACATCAGCGGGAATTACGAACAACGCCTCCAGATAGCTATTAACGCAGTCGATACGTTAATTAAGTAAAGAGCCCAGCAATGCTGGGCTCTTTACTTTTTGGTTTTCACTTTTAACTTCTTACTTCATTATTTGTATTCTATGAACATTTGTTCCTTCGGTTTTCTTACTTTTTTCGCTTTCACCATATAATCATTGGCCGCATCGCGATAACCTAACGGTAATAAAGCAACGCTTCTTAAACCTTTTGCTTTTAATTCTAATAATTCATCTAATGCAGCGGCATTAAATCCTTCCATTGGTGTTGCATCAACTTGTTGTTCTGCAGCAGCAACCAATGCAGTACCTAATGCAATGTATGGCTGACGTGATAACCATTCGTACACTGCATCATGCGGACGGCTGATAGCACCTGTTAAATTTGCTTTAAAAGCATCTAAAGATTCGATCGGCATTTCTCTTTCGTTAGCGATCAGCTGCATGTATTCCGTCAGATGATCTGGTGTAACTTTTTCCCAGGTTGCAAATACCAACAAATGCGAACAATCTGCAATTTGTGGTTGGTTATTTGCTATCGGTGTTATTTTTTTTCTTAGCTCTTCGTTTTCGATAACCAATACATTAAAAGCCTGTAAGCCGGCGGATGTTGCCGTTAAGCGGATCGCTTCTAATATTTTATCGACTTTTTCCTGTGGTACTTTTTGTCCGTTATATTTTTTGGTCGCATAGCGCCAGTTCAATAATTCTATTAAATTCATTATTTATGGTTTTTATTATTTGAATACGCAAACTTAAACATATATACTATACAAATGATAGTACTATCCCGAAACATAGCGCTATCCTTTTGTATAGTTCACTACGATAGCGGGTATAAAAAAGCCGGAGCAAAGCTCCGGCTCATATTTTAACAAAAATTATTATCTGTTATAGCTGCGTTGTGGTGCACCATGACTGCTTCTTGGATTATGGCCCCTGTCAGAACCACCACCGAAGCTTTTCTTTTTGAAAGAAGGCCTTCCTCCGCCACCGCCACGCACCATTGGTGGAGCAGTCATAATTTGCATTGGATAAGGATGCGCATCAAAAACAGGAATTGGTTTACCTATTACTTTTTGAATATCGCGCAACATTTCTTTTTCTTCCGCTTCGCAGAAAGACATTGCTTCACCACTTAAACCGGCACGGCCGGTACGGCCAATACGGTGAACATAGGTTTCAGGAACATCAGGTAATTCGTAATTGATCACATAACGTAATTCGTCGATATCGATTCCTCTTGCTGCAATATCAGTAGCTACTAAAACTTTGATAGTGCCGTTCTTGAAATTGTTCAAGGCATTCTGACGCGCATTTTGAGATTTGTTGCCATGTATCGCTGCCGAAGTAATACCATGCTTGTTCAGCATGATCACCACTTTATCCGCACCATGTTTTGTTCTGGTGAACACTAACACCGTTTGCATTTTCTTTTGTTCTATCAGATAGAAAAGTAAAGATGCTTTATTTGCTTTATCAACATAGAACAATGTCTGGTCGATCATATCCACTGTAGAAGATGGAGGTGTAACCTCAACTTTCGATGGATTGGTCAACAATACATTTGCCAATGTCTGAATTTCAGGAGGCATCGTTGCAGAGAAGAAAAGTGTTTGTCTCTTTTGAGGCAACTTAGTGATCACTCTTTTTACATCATGGATAAAACCCATGTCAAGCATACGATCTGCTTCATCCAGTACAAATATTTTTATTTGCGCTAAGCCGACAATTCCCTGACTGATCAAGTCAAGCAATCTGCCCGGTGTAGCAATTAAAATATCAATACCTGCACGAATTGCATTTGCCTGGTGCATTTGAGAAACGCCACCAAAAATTACGGTGTGTTTAAGGCCCGTGTATTTACCATACGCAGCAAAGCTTTCGCCAATTTGAATAGCTAGCTCACGTGTAGGTGTTAATATTAAGGCATGTATTTTTTTAGGCCCTGCTTGTTTTTGTTCAGTCAGGATCTGTAGTACAGGAATAGCGAATGCTGCCGTTTTACCGGTACCTGTTTGTGCACAACCCAATAGATCTTTGTGCTGCAATACTATCGGAATAGATTGTTGCTGTATGGGTGTGGGCGTTGTGTATCCTTCTTCCTTTACGGCTTTGAGGATTGGATCGATCAGATCTAATTCATTAAATGTCATTATATAATTGTTTATGACTGTTGGCTGGAGAGACGTTGCATTTTCTAAATCAGCGTGGAAATATTATTAAGTACCACAACGGCTTACAACCTGCCGTAAATTATATCCTGAAAGGACAATATCAAGAGTGGATGACAAAGGTAAGCTTTTATTTTTTAATGGTGTTTTGAGACAACTTGTATCATTTATCAGCGTTTGGAACCTTGACGTTACTCTTATCTTATTATTATAAAGAAAAATAGTTTGAATGATTTAAAATCATAACTTAATATCGAATTAAAAAGAATAAACCTTTATGAAAAAATCATTATCTGTTGCTATTACGTTCCTATTTGTTTTTAACCTTTCGGGATATGCACAAATGCTGGCCAGAATGGAAGTAAAGGATAAAATCATTGGTATCTGTGATGAAAAGAACGTCTATGTGTTTTTCCCTATGCAAAAGGGAGAAATAGAAGCTGTGCCTCCCATATCAAAAAAGAAAATTCAAGAAAAGCTTAACAGTGAGGTAACTTTTTTTAAAGACAGTATTAATTATCAGGATAAAGGAATGGTAGACGTGATAACAAATTGTAAAGGCGAGGTGGTTAGGTGTGAAACGGATACTAAAACAAAACACCCAGAGCTTGATCGCCAAATCCTACTTGTTTTCAATAATTTAGGATCATGGAAACCTGCAAAATTAAACGGTGAAAAAGTAGACATGTTAAACTTGCTAAGCTTTGATATTATTGATGGGAAAATAATACTTAATTAAATATCGCCTAATCTATAATTCCGGCATATGTACATTAGTCATCGCTATTACTTTTTCTCTCTTGGTACTTTCTATTGCGCGTACCTCTTTCTGCTGAATACGAAGTTGCCAAATAATTAAATTGGTTTTATGAAATTCACCAGCTCAATTTTATCCTTTATCATTTTTTTAATTGCCATTTTGTTTTCTATACCCAAACAAACCAAGGCACAACAAACCGGTTTTATAGCCGCTTATGGCACAATATCTATTCCAAAATCAAATAAAACAACACTTGATTCAATTCAATGGTCTGTACAAAATATTCTTGTTCCAAAATATCAGGGTAAAAAAATAAAACGGATTCTGTTACAATTATCTACCGCTAAAGTTGTGCTTTTTTTAGGAGGTGACGATCTTGTAGAAATGGATAAAAATGAAGCAATAAAAGAAGGCTACATTTCTGATAGTAAGCCCGCCGCAACCGTATTAAAAAAAGTCACACCAAAAATAATTGTTGACAGTACTAAAATAGTTACTGTAGATTCTCCTTTATATGTTGGGATTACAAATCATATTAAATTCAAAAGTCTGCCTAATAAAAAATTATACGTAGTGGAATGGCAATCACCATACTTTAAAGTTGATTCTGCTAACAAAGAAATAAATATAAATATTACAACTCCAGGATTGATAAGCCTTTTTTTACATAGTCAGAAAACAGGGCAATGCGCTTATGAATATGTTTATAAGGTTAAACGACTTCCACAAGATGAATTAAAAGAAGAACCAATTATTACTGTCGGAAATTTATCAGGAGAAATCGTGGATGCGGCAACATTTAAGCGACAAACCACATTGAATATTTCCAAAGGATTTACATTTAAAAGCGCCTATATCTATTTTAGTGGTCAACCTTTCCTTAATGTCTATATCGCACATATCGATACCGTTTCATTAGAAACCGCCAGATTATTTATTAATCAATGCCTGCCTGGCTCGAATATATTATTTGACAATATACAGGTAGTTGATAATTTAACTGAGAAGGTTTATACTATAAATAGAATTAGTTACAAGCTAATTGATGCAGCCGCAATAGATCGTGGAGAAAATCCAGATAGCAATAAAGTTGTTTATCCTTCGGTCATTGAAGGCAATGATTCAATGTATATTTATTTACAAAAAAATCTTGCTCAGTATAAATACGAAGATGTTGAAAACGAATATAATGCAGAATCCGTTGAATTTAAAGTAATGGCTAATGGATCGATACAAGAGATACCGGATATATCATTTCAGCCAAGAAACTCTTTAGAACGAAAGTTCCTTGACCTCATTGAAAATGGGCCTAAATGGAAACCGGCAACCTACAATGGGGAAAATATTGACATTCTATTTTCATATGAAATTAATTTCGACGTAGAAAATTAAACGAATTGGTAGAGTAAATCATGCGACTAATTATTTTACATTCAACATAATCTGTACCTTCATTTTAATAAATTTTAAGCTAAAATGAAAAGCAGCATTATCGTCGCAACAACATTGATACTATTTAGCTGTATCAGTTTCTCCGCCATCGCGCAAATAGGATTTACCGATAAAAACGAAGCAACCAACCAATATAAAGATTCATTGAAAGAAGGCAAGTGGATAGAATATGCCGACGCTGATATGAAGCCGACAACAAAAGATAGTGCGGTAACTTATCGTTTGGTCATTTATTCAAAAGATACTGCCGTGGGCATGACAAGAAGGTATTCTGCTAAAGACAATATATTATTAGCAGAGGCTCCTTATTTTGAAGGTAAAAGAAACGGTATGGTAAAAGGTTTTTATCCGGGTGGCGCACTAAAAACAGAAACGCCATTTGCAAATGATAAAATCAATGGTGTACAAAAACAATATTACGAGAATCAAAAATTGCAATGGGCCATTCCTTACAGCAATGGCAAAATAGAAGGCTTGGCAAAAGAATATTACCCGAATGATTCTTTGCAGGGAACTGTTCCTTATACAGACAACTTAATAAATGGTGTATCAAAAGAATATTATGATGATGGTGAACTAAAATGGGAAACGCCTTATACTCATGGCCTAAAAAATGGCGTGCAAGTTTTATATTATAAGTTTTCAAAGGATACTCCTAATAAAAAGAATTTGAAAAATATAGAATGGCAAACTCCTTATACCAACGATAAAATTGACGGTACACAAATACATTATGATATGCAGGGAAATAAAACGGAGTATCATTTTGTAGATGGGAAAAAGAAATAAAATATAAAATGTTTCTACTGTTGTTGGTCAGACGACCAACAACGGCGGCAGGAATCACCAACTTATTTGAGCGAGTAGATTATTGGTTGATTTAAAAAACACTCGATCAACAATTGAAGCATACTTCATAATATCATTTTATTTGTTGTTGGTCGCCTGACCAACAACAAATAATTACGGCGGCAGGAGTCATCAACTTATTTAAAGGGGTAGATTATTGGCTAGTTTTAAAATACTCAATCAATAATTGAAGCGTACTTCGTAATGTCATTTTACGCCGTTGTTGGTCGACTGACCAACAACAAACAATTTTTGTTACCCTCGAAAATGAGTTAGTAACCCAAAATCATCTTTACTATTCATTTCATAAAACCTTGCACTGCTATAATAATAGTCTTCCGGACTAATTGATAAATTCCATTTTGACTGAATGGGATTGTTATGTAAATAATTTAGTTTTTGGATAAATGCGTCTTCAGTAAACAGTTCAATACCTAATGAATTTCTTTCCCATAATTGGTAATTTCTATCCGCACCATCTACTTTCAATTTATTAACTAGCGTATCATTATTCATACGCATAAAATTAAGTATACTCCTCGATGTAAATTTCATAAGATCTCTTTGAAAATCATTCCGATTGACACCATCGCTTACTTGCCAAATAATATGAAAATGATTCGGCATTATTACAAATGCATATATAGTCAGTTGCTTATTGTCAACACGATGTTTTAAAGCCTCAATTAAAATTTCTTTATGAAATTTATTTTCTAATAAAGGAAGCCAATTTAAATTAGTGGCGGTGAAAAATTCGACAGGGTGGTCTTTACGGTACATTTATTAAAGTTAATCGTTGTTGGTCAGGCGACCAACAACGGCGATGAGCCGATCAACAAAGGCGGAGAGCCGACCTGCGATGAAATGAGCTAACTAGTGAATGCCAGACAAAGCGAAGGCATTAAATCCCGTTGTTTAATAATAGGCTTGCGCCACTTACTACAGTACAAGCCGTTGTTGGTCGCCTGACCAACAACATCAACATTATTCTGCAATCTTTTTCAAAGCCTGCTCATATATCTCTCCCCATCCTTTAAAAGGTGCTGCACTACCAATCATGTGATTGTGCCAGATAGTTATTAATGTCCCATTTACTTTTTTACAGATAGTATAATAACGCATTAGCTCATTAAATGCATCTGCTGCAGAAAGCTTTTCTTCATAATAAGAATTGGCTTCCATGAAACAGAAAGGATGAATGCGCAATTTTGTTTGTTCTTCTTTTTCTATATCATACCAAAAAAAGGAAGATGCAACAGAAGCCCTGAAACCATTGATGCTTCCATATCCCATGGAGTAATCATCTTGTAATTTCGCACCTAATAATCTTCTGTATCCATCCGGTAAATTAAAGCGGATATAATGTTGTCTTGTATTAGTAATTCTATGTCCGCAGGTTTCTTCGAGATACAGTTTTTCTTTATTTAATAATTCAACAGCATCGCCGCTCTGCCATGATGGATGAATGCCTATGGTGTATTTTTTTAAATGCTCTTTTATAAGCTTCGATACGGAATTTTTATGTGGAAGAATATTTTTGTCGTAATTAACATTTCTTTTAGCTACCAGAAAAAAGTAAACCGGTTCAAGCTTGTATTGCTCATGCAATGCATTCAATTTTTCATACGTATCAAAAGGGTCTTTTTCGCTATTCAATAAAACTTTTATCCTTTCTTTTATCCCGGCCATATCAAACGATAAAAGAGACCGTATGGCACCACCGGCATTTCTTATAAATCCTTTTTGTTTATACGCATAAGCAATATCTATATCGTAAGTTGGGATAAATTTGAAAATGGGAGGTTGTGTATTGAATGCCGGATATTTTGCTGATAATGCTTTGCGCAATTCTTCTACCCAAATATTGATCAACGGTATTTCTAAAAAGCTTTCTTTAAATGCCAGGGAATTTTCATGTGCAAACCTTCCATACATATCTTTTGTATGTGGCAGGTATTCTTCATAGCGGGTTAACAAATAAAAGGAAGCAGCAAAAATATCAAACGGAAAATCGGAATGCGGTGTTTTAAAAAATGCTTTGTATCCATTCACTTCAAAGCATTGGATATTTTGTGGATGAATGCCTGTTTCAAATAATAATGATCCGTTTGAGATATGAAAACTCCCGTCCGGACTTTGTAGTAAACTGTAATTAATTTTAGCGCCTGTATAATTGCTGAACATTACCGGCTCATTGGTTATTGAAAATTCAACACCCATCAATTCTTTAAAAATAAAAGAACAGATGTAGGTTAATCTTGTAGAATTAGTGTCAGCGTATAGTAGCATCATACAAAATAAAATAGCCGGTTAGGCGCCGACTATTTAAAAATAATTTATAATTGGCAAGCGCTATTTATTAAATATATCTCGCCATTGTTGGTTAAATGTTTTTTGACTAAACTGCAAGTCACTTCTGTTTTTCTTCCAATCCTTAAACAAACTGTTGACCAATTTAGTTTTTAAATTGCCGCTACCTTTATTCATTAAAGTTCTTCTCAAGCTCGCAGCCTTCCATATTTTCCAGGCCATTCTTTCGCTGAAATTTGTCATTCCTTCTGCTACAGATTCATAACGGTTTTCTAATAACAATTCGTGCAAATTAATTTTCACGGCGCAAACTTCCGTGCAATTTCCACAAAGTGAAGAAGCATAACTTAAATGCTTAAATTCTTCCATTCCCTGCAAATTTGGTGTGATCACACTTCCTATTGGTCCGCTATATGTTGCTTCGTACGCATGTCCGCCAATGTTTTTATAAACCGGACAAGCATTTAAGCAAGCTCCGCAACGAATACAATATAAACTTTCGCGCTGCTTAGGATTATCCAAAATATTAGTACGGCCATTATCTAACAATATCACATACATTTCTTCCGGCCCGTCGGGTTCATTCGGTTGTCGTGGGCCTGTAACAATACTATTATATACAGTTACTTTTTGCCCTGTTCCAAAAGTTGACAATAATGGCCAGAACAACGCAAGATCCGTCATTGATGGAATCATCTTTTCAATACCAACAATTACAATGTGCGTTTTAGGGAAAGCGCAACTCAATCTTGCATTGCCTTCGTTTTCAGTTACGGCAATGCCGCCAATATCACTAATAATAAAATTAGCCCCGGTTACACCAATTTCGGCTTGCACATATTTTTCGCGTAGAATATTTCGTGCTACTAATGTTAACTCTTGTGGCGTAAGTGTTGAAGGGGTTCCTAATTTTTCTGCAAATAATTTAGCTACATCCTCTTTGCTTTTATGCATAGCGGGTGTAACAATATGATAAGGCGCTTCGCCATCTAACTGTTGTATGTATTCGCCCAAGTCAGTCTCAATACTTTCAATGCCATTTTTTTCTAAAGCTTTGTTCAGGTGAATTTCTTCCGTCACCATGCTTTTGCTCTTTACTAATGTCTTGCAATTTTTTTGTTTGCAGATAGCCAGTATTTCTTCAATTGCCTGATCAGCATTTTCTGCCCAAATTACTTTTCCTCCTCTATCTGTAAATTTTTTTTCAAATTCTAATAAACGTTCGTCTAATGTTTCAATGGCTTTCCATTTAGCATTTTTTGCTTTTTCTCTAACCAGGTTAACATCTATAAATTGTTGCTTACCTGCGGGAACAGCAGCATTGTATCTTCCAATATTAAAATTGATCTTACGACGATGCTCCAAATCTGCCGATTTGATAGTAGTTTTTGCTATGAATGATTTTGATGTTTCGGTCATACGATAATACTGTCTTATTATTTTCTTTGCAAAGCCCATCCTGTGGCTCACGTACAAATATAATTTAAAAATAAGTTAAATGTGTTTGTTAAATTGTATTAACACCAACCGGCTTAAACTATTATCTCGTAAATGGGTCTAATAATTGAATAGGAACTTGTCCACATACAGTTTATACGTTGGTATTTATGACAGGAATAAAATAATTTTGTAGCCGCTAACCGCAGAACTACCCGGTAAGCAAAATCGCTCTCGATATGAAAAATAGAATTAGTTATTTGCTTGTTTTTATTGTTAGTTTTTTTATGCTTGGTTTTGTGTCTTCTCATGGCAGAAGAAAAATTGATCCGAAAGACATAGTTCCTATAGATACAACAGGAAATCCTTATCTGATAATTATTTATAAAAACACCTACGAATTACAAGTATTTGATAGCCTTGGCTGGCTAGCTACTTACCCCGTAGTTTTTGGAAGTAAAGATCTTGCTGATAAAAAAATGAAAGGCGACAGACTTACACCTGATGGTAATTTTAAAATAATTCTAAAAAAGATCAACCCTAAATGGGGGCCGGAATTATTGCTGGATTATCCTAACGCACCGAGTTATGAAAAATTCAAAGAAAGAAAAGCTGATGGATCTTTACCGAAAACCGCTCAAATAGGTGATGGTATCGCCATTCACGCAACAAGGCCAAGCGAGGAATGGACCGTTGATAGTTATTACAACTGGACAGATGGCTGTATCTCTTTAAAATATACTGAGATGAAAGATCTGTATAGTTACATCCCGTTAGGCACACCGGTTATTATTATGCCGGATAACAATCCACTTAAATCTGCTTCAGCAAAAAATTAGTTTTAAAATACTTTATATATCAACGGCTACCTATTAAGGTGGCCGTTATTTTTTGACATAGTTTAAGTTTAGCCGCAAAAAACGCTAAGGTTTTTCTTTGCGCCTTCTTCGCAAATCCTCTCTGTTCTTTGCTATTAAAAATATTTACTAACTGTCAGGGATATAAGAAAGTCATAAACGCCTTCCCGTCTTCCCGGCAAAAATATTTCTTAATCCACCATAACAGTTTATCATTTTTTTAGTTGTAGTCACTCAGAGCCGCTGGGCTGTGTTCCTTCTCCAGCGCTACTTTGGCCGCTGACCAAAATCTGCTTCGCATGATTTTGTCTGCCATGCTTCGCCGGCACCACAGCCAAAAAGGCGCCTCCGTAGGAACAGGTAGAGTTAGCGATGTGGTTGATATAATATGTACTTTCCTATATACCGACAGTCAGTAAATATTTTTAGAGACTTTTATATACAACAAACTTCCGTCTCCATAACTTAAAAAACGAAAATCATTTTCTAACGCATAGTTGTAAACTTTTTTCCAGTTATCGCCAATAGCTGCAGCTACCAGCAATAACAAAGTTGATTGCGGCTGATGAAAATTAGTAATGAGGATATTTGCAATTCTAAATGTATAGCCTGGGGCAATTAAAATTTGTGTTTTAGTGACCAATCTTTCAGCGTTACTTTTTTTCATCCAGATCGTTAAAGCAGTTAATGCTTCTGTAGCTGAATAATCGATATGTGAAAGTGGTTCATCATACACATCCCACTGATCAATTATCAATTGATCGTAAGAAATATCAGGGTTGATCAATGTTTTTACACCGAGCCAATACAAACTTTCGATCGTTCGCAAAGATGTTGTGCCCGTTGCTACTACTGTGTTAGCAAGATTCGCAATGATATTATTGATGGTTACAATACTTACATCGATCCATTCCGCATGCATTTCATGATCTTGCATTAAGGCGGCTTTCACCGGTTTAAATGTTCCTGCACCCACATGTAGCGTAACATAATCAGTTTTGATATTTTTTTTGGTAAGAGAAGAAAATATCGCATCTGTAAAATGAAGTCCGGCGGTAGGCGCCGCTACAGAACCATCATGCGCCGCATAAATAGTCTGGTATCTTTCTTTATCATCTTCTGCTGGTTTTCTTTTAATGTAGGGTGGTAATGGAATTTCTCCGATGATCTGCAATATTTCTGCAAAACTATATTCTTCCGGTCGCCACGAAAATTCTACTACGTAAGCATCAGATAATTTTTCAATCAAAAAGGCATTGATCGTTAAAAATTCATTGCCAAAAACAATCTCCTTTTCTAAGGGGCCATCTTTCCATTTACTAACGCCACCGATCATGCACTTCCATTTTACACTACCTGTTTTATTCATTACAGTTGTGTATTCGTTCAATACTTCGTAAGGCTCTAAACAAAAAATTTCAATAATTCCGCCAGTTGGTTTTTGAAATAATACCCTTGCCTGTATCACTTTGGTATTATTAAAAATAAGCAGGCTATTCTCCGGTAGATAATCAGTAATATTTTTATACGTACTTTCTACTATCGTATCATTTTTATAAATAAGTAGTTTAGATGCGTCTCTTTGTTCCAAAGGAAAAGCTGCGATCTTTTCGTCAGGTAATGAATAAGTAAAATCTGTTATTGAATATTCTTTGGGATGCATTTGTATGATTATAATTTACCATTTTTTATTTCTTCTACCACGCCCGGATCCAGCAATGTTGAAGTATCTCCTAAATTAGTAGTTTCTCCTTCTGCGATCTTTCTCAATATTCTACGCATAATTTTTCCGCTACGCGTTTTTGGCAAGCCATTTACAAATTGTATTTTATCCGGCTTTGCAATGGCGCCAATTATTTTTGTTACGGTTTGCGCAATCGCTTTTCTTATTTCGTCTTCGTTACCTGTTGTATTATTGGCAATTACATAAGCATAAATACCCTGGCCTTTTATATCATGCGGATAGCCAACAATAGCACTTTCTATCACACCGGTATGTGTGTTGATGGCATTCTCTACTTCTGCAGTTCCAATACGGTGTCCGCTTACATTTAATACATCATCAACACGACCGGTAATTCTGTAATTGCCTTGTGCATCTCTTAAACAGCCATCTCCGGTAAAATATAAATTATCATACGTTGCAAAATAATTTAACCTGCAGCGTTCATGATCACCATAAGTAGTGCGTAATATTCCCGGCCATGGAAATTTGATACATAGATTTCCACTTACATCATTACCTGTTATTTCATTTCCTTTTTCATCCACTAATATTGGTTGTATGCCCGGCAAAGGCAAAGTTGCAAAAGATGGTTTTGATAGTGTAACACCGGCAAGGTTGGAGATCATGATACCACCGGTTTCTGTCTGCCACCAGGTATCAACGATCGGACTTTTATTTTTTCCGATATTGTCATCATACCAATGCCACGCCTCTTCGTTGATCGGCTCGCCGACCGTTCCTAATACTTTAAGGCTATTTAATATTTTATTCTTTAGAGGTTCGGTTCCAAAACTCATTAAGCTTCTTATTGCTGTTGGTGCCGTGTATAAAATATCTACTTTGTGCTTATCTACAATATCCCAAAATCTACCGGCATCGGGCCATGTAGGAATTCCTTCAAATATCAATGTCGTTGCACCGGCACTTAACGGACCGTATATAATATAACTATGTCCTGTTATCCAGCCAATATCTGCCGTGCAAAAATGTATTTGTTTAGGTTGATATTGAAACACATTTATAAAAGTGTAATTGGCCCAGATCATATAGCCGGCGCAAGTATGCACTACGCCTTTAGGTTTTCCAGTTGAACCAGAAGTATATAAAACAAACAGCATATCTTCTGCATCCATTGTTTCAGCCTTGCAATCTCCGGTAGCTTTTTTTATTTCATCTTCCCACCATACATCGCGCCCATCAACCATCGTGACTGCAGTATTGGTACGATTTAGCACGATCACTTTTTTTACTGATGGTGTATTTACCAATGCTTCGTCAATAACAGCTTTTAATAGAATTTCTTTATTACCACGATAACCGCCGTCAGCAGTGATCACAAATTTGCATTGTGCATCCTGAATTCTATCCGTGATACTTTGTGCAGAAAATCCGCCAAATACAACAGAGTGTATCGCGCCAATTCTTGCACAGGCCAATACTGCAATAGACAACTCCGGCACCATCGGCATATAAATACATACCACATCTCCGCGCTTAATGCCATTATTCTTTAAAGCATTAGCGAATTGTGCTACTTTAAAATGTAATTCTTTGTACGTTATTATTCGATGTGCTTCTTTCGGATCATTTGGTTCCCATATAATTGCAGGTGTATCGGGCTGGGTTTCCGCCCATCTATCCAAACAATTTTCGGTGATATTTAATTTAGCGCCTTCGAACCATTTTATCGATGGTTCTTTAAAATTCCACGTCAGTACTTTATCCCATTTTTTTTGCCACTGAAAATTTTCAGCGATACCTTCCCAAAAAGCTTCGGGATTGTCAACACTTTTTTTGTATGCAGCTGTGTACTGCTCTACCGTTTTAATTTGATATGGATATGACATAGCCGGGCAATCTGTTTTATTTAAATGTAATCAAAATTATAAATAAAAACTTGTTTCGAAATAGCTGATTGATTATGCCACGTTTAAGAAAGTCCTTTGTAATTTACGCACCGATAAAACCCTGATAATACCTAATGGTAATAGAAACTCAAGTATGCATCATTGGCGCAGGCCCGGGCGGTTGCGCTACAGCAATACAATTAGCCAAACTTGGCATACGAAACGTACTGGTTGATAAAGCCATTTTTCCGAGAGATAAAATTTGTGGCGATGCGTTAAGTGGCAAAGTAATGAGTGTGTTTAACAAGATCGATCCAAGTATTGCCGAAGCGTTTTCAAAACAAGGTGCACAAATAGGATCATGGGGCGTAAAATTTATTGCGCCTAACGGTAAAGCGCTACGTGTTCCCTTCAAGTTAAATTTTGATAAACAACAAGCGCCTCCGGGCTTTATAGCTAAACGTTTTGATTTCGATAATTTTTTAGTTGAGCAGACAAAACGTTTTCCTGAAATTCAATTATTACAAAATACAGATATCACTGAGCATATTAAAACTTCCAATGGGTGGATCATAAAAGACAAAGACAACAAAACTGAAATTCATGCTACATTATTGATTGTATGCAACGGCGCACATTCAACTTTTGCTAAAGAGATAGGTAATATTAAAATGGAGCCTGATCATTATTGTGCAGGTATACGCGCCTATTATACAGGTGTTAGTAATCTTGACACTGATAATTTTATCGAACTACATTTTATAAAAGATTTTTTACCCGGCTACTTTTGGATATTTCCTATGGCTAATGGGCTTTCTAATGTTGGCGTAGGTGTGGCAAGTAATGTTGTGAGCGATAAAAAAATGAACCTCAAAAAAGAGATGCTTGATATCATACAACAGCATCCCGAATTTAAAGAGCGTTTTAAAAACGCGCAACTGGTTGATTCTATAAAAGGATATGGCTTACCGCTAGGTTCAAAGAAAAGAAAAATATCCGGTGATAATTATATGTTAGTAGGTGATGCCGCATCATTAATTGATCCCTTTACCGGAGAGGGAATCGGTAATGCAGTAGCAAGTGGTATGATAGCCGCTAAATATGCTGCACAATGTATTGAGACCCAAAAATTTGATGGTGCTTTTATGCAGGGTTATGATCAATTGATCTATAAAAGAATGTGGAGCGAGTTAAACTTAAGTCGCAAAATGCAAAAACTATTACGCTACCCTTTCCTGTTTAATATGGTGGTTAACAAAGCCAACCGAAGTAAGCTTCTTGCCGAAACCATATCTATTATGTTTGATAATCTCGATCTTAGAAATCGCCTCAAAAGTCCTGCCTTCTATTTTAAGTTATTATTTACTAATTCGTAATTGGCATAATATAAAACAGCATCAATTATATTAAATAATAATAAAATACCTTCTTCTTTATTGAATGCTCAGATCATCTATTCTTTTAAAATCAGTACATTTTAACTATTTATACAATATATTATAATTAAACATAATAATTATATTTTTAACAAAATTTGCCATTTTTTTCAAAAAAAGATAAAATATTTATTATTTAACAAGTTTATTTGGAAAAATTTCAGTAATATTAATGTATTATCTATAAAATAATCTTTTTACATATTTAAGAAGAGCTTTTTATAAATATTATACATCTTATTCATTTTTTAAACAGACTTCTATGCAAACAAGTGAATTGCTGCAATCGTATTTGGTGGATGCCAATACCTGGGACGAGATGTATAAAGATTCATCTGTTAGAGAGCAGTACAAAAAAGTGGTAGACTTTTTACAGCATTTGTCTGTTGATGAACTGAACAAAAAGGAAGAGCTGGCCAAACGCTTGTTTATGAGCCAGGGAATTACCTTCACTGTATATAATAGTGGCGAAGGGATCGAAAAGATCTTTCCGTTCGATATTATCCCCCGCATCATTACTTCTGCCGAATGGAATTATATAGAAAAAGGGATCAAGCAGCGATTAAAAGCGCTCAACCTTTTCCTTAAAGATATTTATAGCACTCAGTTCATTATAAAAGATGGTATTGTTCCGGCTGATATGATCTATAGCTGTCCGCATTATTTGCGGGAAATGCATAATTTCCCTGTTCCCCATGATGTGTATGTACATATATCCGGGATAGATCTGATTCGTAACAACGATGGCTCTTTTTATATTTTAGAAGATAACCTTCGTACACCAAGTGGTGTTAGTTATATGTTAGAGAACAGGGAAATAACAAAACGACTATTTCCTGATCTGCTACCTAATAACAACGTGCGAAGTGTGACAGAGTATCCGAATTTATTGTACAGGAATCTGGTTTCTATGTCACCAAGACAAACCGTAAATCCTACGATCGTTTTATTAACGCCGGGCATCTATAACTCTGCTTATTTTGAACATACCACTTTAGCAAGATTAATGGGTGTTGAATTGGTAGAAGGAAGTGATTTGGTAGTAGACAACCATCGTGTGTACATGAAAACGACTTCAGGTTTACAGCAGGTGGATGTTATTTACCGCAGGGTAGATGATGATTATTTAGATCCTTTGGTTTTCAATCCTACCAGCGCATTGGGTGTTGCAGGTTTAATGAGTGCATACCGCAAAGGAAATGTTGCTATTGTAAATGCAGTAGGAACAGGTGTTGCAGATGATAAAGCCATTTATTCTTTTGTACCTGCAATGATTCGATACTACCTGAATGAAGAGCCGGTATTAAAAAACGTACCGACATATCAGTTAGGAAAAGAGGAAGAAAGAGAACATGTTTTTGCCAATATCGAACAAATGGTAATCAAAAAAACCAATGGAAGCGGTGGCTACGGCATGTTGATGGGAAGTGCCGCTACTCAAAAAGAAATTGAAGAGTATAAAAAAGAAGTGTTACTTGACCCAAGACAATTTATCGGTCAGCCGATCATCAGTCTTTCTTCTTCTCCTTGTTACATGAATGGAAAAATGCAACCAAGAAGAGTTGATCTTAGGCCATACGCTTTGTGCGGACCGGATGGTATTGAAATAGTACCGGGGGGCTTAACAAGAGTTGCGCTAACAGAAGGCTCAATGGTAGTAAACTCATCGCAAGGTGGTGGTAGTAAAGATACCTGGGTGTTAAGTCCGCTGGCAGAACCTCCGCATCCATAAACTATTCATGTTATTTCATGTAAAATGAGTTGATATAATATTGAGTCAATTATAATAATAACGCTAGCTACCCTCCTGGTCGGGGGCGAATAAAAAAACCACAATGCTAAGTAGAGTTGCCGATAGTTTATACTGGATGAGCCGTTATATGGAACGGGTAGATGGCATTTTAAGAATGCTGAAAATTAATTACGCCTCATCGCAGGATGATATCCAGGAGTTTTCCTGGAAACCGGTTTTAAAGATCTTCACTTATTTGGAAGATGATGAGATAGAAGCATTAGCGCCCAACACCCGTGAAGTATTGTTGTTCATGGTTACAGGAAAAGATAATCCTAATTCTGTTTTGAACATTGTTACACTGGCAAGAGAAAACGGCAGAAGCGTTCAGGATCATATCACTAAAGAAATGTGGCAGTGCCTGAATGATTTTTACCATAGCATCCGTGAAGACAGGTTGAATTTTTTATTAGAAAAAGATGATCCAATCACGGTGCTGGATAGTTTGATCAGACAAGGATTGTTATATTTTGGAACAACAGATGTTACCATGGCACGCGGCGAAGGCAATTCATTCATCAGCATTGGTAAATTTTTAGAAAGAGCTATTCAGTCTACAGATATTTTAGATGTAAAATTCAGCAACCTTAATTATGAGCTGGACAAAACGGCAGATACTACTTACTGGAAATATTTATTGATGTCGATCTCCGGTTACGAATTATACTTGCGTACTTATCGTGATGGGTTTGAAGCAAGAAATGTTGTAGAACAAATTGTTTTGAATGAGCAGTTTCCAAGATCAGTTGTTTACTCTATCAATCAATTGCACCGGTATTTTGAGCGTTTAAAAAGCGATCGTAATAAATCCGATTTTGACCAGATAGATTTTATGATCGGGAAGTTTAAAAGCAGGATCAAATTCTCTACGTCCAATTCAATTATACAGGAAGGTTTGCATCACTTTTTAACGGAGACAAAAACCGGCTTATTTGAAATAGGAAAAAGCATCAGTCATAATTATTTCGCGGTTTCATAAATAATAACTCATCTAAATAAAGAAGAAAAATTATGCCACGTTTCATCATACACCATGTAACTAAATATACTTATGCAGAACCGGTAAGAGATAGCGCCAACCAGATAATGCTGTATCCTTTAGTTGATCAGTTCCAGGAATTGGTGAGTCAGCAATTAGTTATTACCGGCTATCCTAACATAGAAAAATATGTAGATTATTATGGTAATGAAATTGGCACTTTCATGTATTTAGATGCACACAGCGAATTGTTGATAGATTCAAAAATAGAAGTTATAACTAAGCCACATCAGCTACCTGTTGTTGATGTCGCAATAGAAAAACAATGGGAATATTTAGATCAGATCAAATATATCGTTCCTTTTATCGATTTTTTAAAGCAGGAAACTTTTCACAGCATCAAAGAGGTAAAAGAAATTACTGATCCGCAATTCTGCAAAAAACATTCTGTTTTTGAAGCTGCCGAAAAATTGAATGAATATGTTTTTAGAAATTTTCAATACATCAAAGGTGTTACCAATACGGAAACAACGGTAGATGAGATATGGAAATTAAAAGCAGGCGTTTGTCAGGATTTTGCGCACGTATTATTATTAATGTTGCGCAACATCAATATTCCTGCAAGATATGTAAGCGGTTATGTTTGTCCGTTAGATAAAGACCTACGTGGGGAAGGTGCAACCCATGCCTGGGTAGAAGCGTACATTCCTTTTTATGGTTGGTTAGGTTTGGACCCAACAAACAACTGCGTTGTAAATGATCTGCATGTTCGCTTAGCTATTGGCAGGAGCTTTACAGATTGTTCTCCCGTAAAAGGAACTTATAAAGGAACGGCTAAACAAGTATTGGAAGTAGGCGTTTCCGTTTCTTACGAAGATGGTATGGCGCCAATGAAATTAAATACTACTTTAAAAGCGCAGCCAAAACCAATGACCAGTAGTAGCGATACAAATATGCCTACAAATAATTCTTATCGCCTGCATGTTGAGATGCAAAAACAGCAGCAACAACAACAGCAATAGAATGGATAACGGGTTAATTAATAATGGATAGTTAGAAAGCCATTTATTTGTATTATCATTTATCCATTACTATCAATGTCAGGCAAATTCTTAGTTTCGTAATAACAATTACCGCATTGATAAACGTAATCGGGAGGTACTGAATAGCCTGAAAATAGTTTACTTAATATAGTAGTTACAAGATTGGTTGCGCCCGGCTTGGCTACATACGCAAAGTCATGCGCACCACATATAGGACAAGCAGTCGCTTTCATATATTCATCGTCAAATTGCGATAATAAATTTCTTGCCTCCACTTCATCTTTATTTTTTACTACGAGTTTTATTCCGCCAATAGCATTGGTTAATAAAGGATCGATCGTTATCGTGTTCTCATCTTTTAAATAACATTCAATACCGTATGCCTGCATTTTAGTCAGCGTTAAATTGGCTGAAAAATAATCGCCGAATGCGCGTATTACAACTAGTTCCATAATTTTTTATTTATCTGCCGAAATCATCGTCCTTAGCGAATTTTTCAAATTTTTTAATGAATGCAACATTCTTTTTCTCTATGTTGTTCAATGAATCTTTTACATCTATACTACATGGAATGTACCAATCTTGCGTTTCGAATTGCATTCGCTGGTATCTGTTTTTAAATATATACCCACGTTTCGCGTATATTTCATTACGCATTGTTTCTAAAGTTTCCTTATCCAAATTATTAACGTCACTATCGACTAATAATCTTTGAGATGCTTGGGGAAAATATCCAACATCCGGAGAATAAATAAATGGATTGCGGGTTAGAGAATAAGTTTTGAGTTGCAACTCCATTGTTGGATTGTCAGGTTTCCATTTGCCTGAAATTATATTAGGATGCAGTGGATTAAAAGCGAAAGTATACTCACCCCTATTTTTATTCTCATCAATAACAGGAGCTTTAATAAGATAAACATCCTCATTTTCTAAAAATGATGCTATAAACTCATACCCCATTCCTTCTTTATTATAAACATCAACCCTTACACTGTCTTTTGAATATCCAAAAATTAATACCCTAATATTATTGTCGGTATATGATCCAATCACCTTGTTATTAGATGATTGGCCAGATAGATTATCATCCTGATCTTTCAACTTGTTTTTAACATGACAGCTAAAAATTAAAGGAAGAAACAATAAGTAAAAAATAACAGCAGCTTTCATATAAATTTGTTTTATCTAAAGTAATAGATTGAAACCAACATTCAAAAATATATCAGGTCTTGTCTTACTGGTTACGCTGGCTTTTTTTAGTTGGCTGATGTTAAAGATCATACTAGTATATACCTCCATGCAAATGGATGCGGGGTTCTTATTATTAAAACAAGCGTACATTCATATTGATCTGTGGCGCATTGCTTTTTTTACACATGTGTTTACAAGTATGCTGGTTTTAATAGCGGGATTCTCACAATTCTCTTCAAGCTTATTGCAAAAAAAGCCAAGACTTCATCGTTCACTTGGTTATATCTACGTTATCAATATTTTATTTATTACCGGGCCTGCAGGATTAATTATGAGTTTTTATGCTAACGGTGGCATTATCGCTAGGATCGCGTTTGTACTACTATCATTATTGTGGATCTTATTTACAGCCATAGCACTGTACAAAGCTGTTAAAAAAGATTTTGTAGCGCATAAACAATTTATGATCCGCAGCTATGCGCTTACATTATCTGCTATTTCATTAAGATCATGGAAAGTAGTGATAGCCACTTTTACCAACATGGCGCCCATGGATCGATATCGCTTAATTGCATGGCTGGGCTGGGGATTAAACTTATTGATAGCGGAGATCATTATTCTGCAACAGATAAAAAAGAGAATGGCAAAGCAACAGGCTTTAGCATAAAAAAAATCTCCTCAAAAAATGAGGAGATCTGCATTGTATGTTTAGTTGGTTAGTCCTGTTAATTATTCAACATCAACGGCATCACTAACATCAATAATTCTTCGTTTGGTTCTACTTCAGTTGGTTTAATGATACCTGCTTTTGTAGAAGTACTTAGTTCCATTACAACATCATCTGTTTCGCTGGCGTTTAGCATTTCGATCAAAAACTTAGCGTTAAAAGCAATTTGAAGATCTTCCCCATCATATTGGCAAGACATACGTTCGTTACCTTCAAAACTAAAATCAACATCCTGTGCAGCTAATTGCAATTCGCTACCACTTATACTTAAAGCAACCTGGTTGGTACTTTTGTTACTAAAGATGCTTACACGACGCAAAGCGCTTTGGAAATCAGATTTGCTAACTGTCATTTTATATGGATTATCCAACGGAATAACCACTTTGTAATCAGGGAAACGTGCATCGATCAAACGACAAACCAATTCTGTTCCGCCATGTGCAACAAATAAATGGTTGCTGTTGTAAGAGATCTTTAATTCATCATCGTTATCAGGCAAAGCACTTTTTAATAAGTTCAATGGTTTTTTAGGAACGATGAAAGTATCCGTTTTAGGGCAACTTACATCCGTTCTTTTATAACGAACCAATCTGTGTGCATCTGTTGCAACAGTGGTTAAGCCTTTTTTATCTAATTCGAAAAATACACCCGTCATAGCTGGACGAAGGTCATCGTTACTAACCGCAAACAATGTTTTGTTGATAGCTGTTACCAAAGCAGAAGAGCTCATGGTAAATGCATTAGAATCATCCGCTACCGGTTCTTTCGGAAAATTGTCAGGATTTTCTCCCATCACTTTGTACTTACCGTTATCACTCGCAATTTCAACAGCAAAGTTTTTGTCGATCGTGAATGTCAATGGTTGTTCTGCTATATTTTTTAGAGAATCCATTAAAATTTTTGCAGGGATACAAACACGGCCGCTTTCTTTAGCTTCGATATCAAGATGAATTTTCATGACCGTTTCAAGATCTGTAGCAACAACAGTCAGCTTATTTTTTTCGATCTCAAAAAGAAAATCTTCTAATATCGGTAAAACAGTATTGGAATTAATAACACCACTAATTTGTTGGAGTTGTTTAAGTAAGGCAGAAGACGAAACAATAAACTTCATAATATGTATTTGTTAAAAACCAAAGATAAAATATTGGCGCTAATGAATTGAAGTTAATACGGTTAATTTGATACTGCTTATCAACAAGTATTTAACATAGCTGTTCACAGGGCTTGTTACTGTTTTGTTTCTGTGTAACTAAACTGCATAATCTGCTATTTTTGCCCCAAATCATGTACAAAGAGCAACTCACTAAAGAACAGGCCCTTCCAAAAGTAAGGCAATATTGCGCTTACCAGGAGCGCTGCCATAGCGAAGTGAAGGAAAAGCTGTACAGTTTTGGCTTGTACAAAAAAGATGTAGAGCTGTTGCTTAGTAATTTAATAGAAGATAATTACCTGAATGAGGAACGTTTTGCTATGATTTTTGCAGGGGGCAGATTTAGGATAAAACACTGGGGTAAAATAAAGATCAGATATGAGTTAAAACAAAAACAGGTCAGCGATTATTGTATAAAAAAAGCATTGCAGGAAATTAATTCTACAGAATATTTGAAAACTTTATACAAACTGGCAGAAAGTAAATTAAAGCTACTCAAGCCTGAAAAAAACGTCTTTACCAAAAAGAAAAAACTACACGATTATTTAGTGCAAAAAGGATTTGAAAGTCCGTTGATACAAAATGTTATGAAAGATCTTTTATAACAGCTGGATTTCACCAGACAATAATTCTCCACACAACTTCTGCGCTTAGCAAAGTAATGACCGCAAAGATGGCCGGTTTTAAAGATGCTCCTGATGTTGAAAAAGCGGCAGCTAATGCAACGCAATACACACACAAAGGAAGTATCGTCATCAGACAAAGTCCAACAACATTTAAAGGAATTTTAAAAGGTCGGTGCTCGTCAGGAGCTTTTATGCGTAGGATGATCAGTGAAATGAATTCCAGCGATAATGCAGCACCATACAGAGTTACGTCAATGATCAACAGATCGGTAAAGGACCATAATATCATCAGACTTACAACCGATGCACAGATAATGATCGATATATAAGGTGTATTAAATTTTGGATGTAATGTGCTCAATTGGGGCGACAACAATTTATCATCTGCCATTACTTTTGGCACTCTTGATACAGATAGCAGCACCGCAGAAAATAACCCCAACGTACTCGCCATTCCGCCAATCGATAATAGCATACCTAACCAATGGCCACCTAACAATTCTCCCAATGCAGGAAATCCCTGGTCCATCAGGTCTGCAAAGTTTATTCCTGAATTTTGCGCAATGATCGTTGTAGTAAAATAGATCCCGAATACAATTGCAAATGCAATGCCAACGGAAATAAGGTAAGAGCGTATCGGCTTGTCAACTTCTTCAGCATAAGTGGTGGTATTATCCCAGCCCATAAAATTCCACATCACCGTATATAGTCCCATTCCTATCGAAGTAAAGCCGATTCCTTTCAATGAAAAATTTCCTAAAGTAATTGCATCAGCATGATGTGTTAATCCTATTGCAAAAAAAATAATAAAAGGTATCAAAACAATGGCTGTTAGTACCATCGAGATCTTTCCGACGGGCACAATACCGATGATATTAAAAGCAGCGCTTATCCAGATAATGGCTAAGCATATAGACACTTTGTAAGGTAAGATTTGAGGAAAAAGAAAAGAAGCGTACACAACAAATAATACAGGATAAATAGCCAGATCAACGAAAGTGTACAGCCATGTCCACCAACCTTCGTACAATGCCCAGCGCTTCCCCATAGCTCGTTTCACCCATTGATAGTAGCCACCATTAACCGGCATCATGCTATTTAATTCCAGCACAGTAAATATGGTGGGCATATCCCATAATAATGGAACTAGTATTAATAATAACAGTGCACCTCCTTTACCAACGTAAAATAGCAGCGGCTCTAAACCATAAGGTCCGCCGGAAACTGTTAAAAAAATAATGGCCGCTAATTGCAAAGGCCTGAGCCTTTTAACCACAGGTATTGTGCGCATATTGCGAAGAAAATAATTATTTACGAATGAGCGAGAATTATTTGTGAAGAAGATAATTGGGCTAAAGCCCGGGTAGCGTTTGAATCTTTATAATAACCTCCGACTAAAGTCGGAGGTTATTATAAAGATTATTCTCAGGATACCTAACTAAAGTCAAGGCTGCCGTAAAGATCCAATTCTTACATACTATGATATAACCATGTTATAATAGCATTATTGAGCTCTGTTGTTTTCAGTAACCTCCGACTTCAGTCGGAGGATTAACAATAAGGGTTCCTCTCAGGCTTTAGCCCAATAACGTTTTTAGCAAATCAATTAGTAGATTTGTAGCACAACACTCTAATATGTCTGGCCTCATTATTACTACTATACAAACCAATTTATTTTGGGAAGATAAAGCAGCAAACCTCAAAATGCTGCGCGAAAAAATTAATGCCATTGATGAAAAAATGGAAATAGTGATATTGCCTGAAATGTTCAGCACCGGTTTTAGCACAACACCTAAACCATTGGCAGAAACAATGGATGGCGAAACTGTAGCCTGGATGAAAGAAGTTGCAGCTGATAATAAGATCATTTTAACAGGCAGTGTTATTATCAAAGAAGACGATGACTATTTTAACCGGTTAATCTGGATGTTACCAAACGGACAATGCGGCTATTATAACAAACGCCATCTTTTTGCATTGGGAAATGAACATGAAGAATATACAGCAGGCAGCAAAAGATTGATCGCTTCTGTAAAAGGCTGGAAAATTAATTTACAGGTTTGCTATGACCTGCGATTCCCTGTCTGGTCAAGACAACAATCAACTGATACAGAACCTGAATTTGATGTATTAATATATGTTGCCAATTGGCCGGAAAAAAGAAGTCATGCCTGGAAAACTTTGTTGTGTGCAAGAGCGATAGAAAATCAATGTTATGTAATTGGCGTAAATAGAGTGGGTGAAGATGGAAACAATTTAACCTACAGCGGCAATACTTTAGTAATAGATCCATTAGGAGAAGTATTATACCATATGCAAGATGCGGAAGATATTTTTACGACTACTTTAGAAAAAGAAAAATTAGAAAAGGTAAGAACGCATTTGCCATTTTGGAAAGATGCGGATAAATTTAATCTGTTGTAGTGGTTATTTAAGCATTGATTGCCTGATCAAATCTTTTGTAAACGCCATTTTCCTATCAATGCTACGCCTAACATTATCTAATGTTGGCTCTATAACAATGTCTGGAGAAACACCTTGTCCTAATTTTGCCACATGATTGTATTGTACCATTCTGAACAACGGTAATCTTACACGGAGCTTAGTATTAGGCAATGTTATTTCCGGAATCATAATACCATTGTTTCCATACCAGCCACCTCCCGTTACCTCTCCAACAAGCTTTACATTTGATTGCCCTTTAACTGCATTACAAAATAAGGTAGAAGCAGAAAAGGTTGTACCACTTATCAGTACATATAAATTGCCATTAAAATGATTTGCCTTTTTGGGATGATAAAAATGTCGTTGATAATATCCGTACTGATATTCTCCTTTTGAATTTTTCTTCGTTAAAAAGAATAAGCCAATATTGTTTATCCAGCTGTGCCCGATATATTTTCCATAAGGGCGCAGTGTTTGGGAAATTGCATATACGGAATCGGACACTTTAAATGGTGTGTTACATAGGTATTTGGTTAGCAATATAAACATGTCTATATCGCCGCCGCCATTGATCCTCAGGTCGAGTATTACATTTTTTACAGCATCTTTTTTAATCTTTTTAAACGAACTTCTAATGAAATGGCCAAGATGTCTGCCCCCCCCTTTGCTAAAAGTATTTAATGTTAACACGGCTGTATTGATAGATGTATCAAAAGTTAGAGAACGAAAATTATTGATGTATTGTTTTTTTCTTTGCCGCCTTGATAACTTATCCTGTTGTGCTTTTGCACTATCATTCGACAAATTGTACAATGGAATTAAAGTTGTTTTTTCTTCTCCCGTCGAATCAATATATCCTACACGATAGTTTTTATAAATGCCGTAAATGTTGCGGTGGAAATAAGGAAAATTACTACTAAGGCGGATGTAATTCAAATTTTCGGCATACCCATCTACGGGTAAATAATCAAACATATAGTTGATCATTTCTTTATTAGATATACTGTTGATAGATGTGATCAATGTGCCGTTTCTCAAAACAGAATCTTTTATGTCCAGATTCTTTATCACCACCATTGTATCCTTCCATATTTTCATATATAACGGAAAAGAAGGAACCGTTCTGTTGACGATAAAATTGTTCCAACCTTTACTCATTACAAAACTGGTGTGACCGCAATGAATTTTATTAGTCAACGGAGCTAACACTTCCCAACCGAATTGTTGCTCGGTCATGGAGTCTTCAATATTTTGATAATAGGTATCAAAATAATAATCCATACTATCTTTCGAAGTGTACCAATAAAGAGAAGGATGTTTTTTTTCGAGGATATTTCTTAGCAAAGAATAATCTTGCTGTAATTGCAGACGGGTATATCTTTTATCAGGGTTATAGTTTTTGCTTGTGGTTTTGCAGGAAGCAAAAAAGACAACCAGCATAATAACACATGAAAAGATTCTGACCATAACTAAAATTAAAAACTAATTGTTACCCGCCAATGAAATTACCCTAAATGATTCCAGCCCTGGGCAACTAATTTGTGTTTATTACCTCCACGGGTTAAAAGATGTGCTCCTTCTCCGGCTTCAGTCATATAACCAATGATACTGATCTGATCGTTTTTTACGATTTTCTCGTAATCACTTTGTGGTACCGTAAATAATAATTCATAATCTTCACCACCGCTTAAGGCACAAGCAGTTGGATCTAATTCTAATTTATAAGCAAACTGTCTTGCATCTTCGTAAATAGGAATTTTATCTTCATACAACACACAACCAACTTCGCTTTGTTTGCAGATATGTAAAATTTCGCTGCTTAACCCATCGCTGATATCCATCATTGCAGATGGTTGGATGTTTTGTTCTGCAAAAAATTCAATGATATCTTTTCTTGCTTCCGGTTTTAATAAACGGCCAACGATGTATGATTGATCTTCCAGATCGGGCTGAGAACCTGTTTCTGCAAATATTTTTTTCTCTCTTTCTAAAATAGTTAACCCTAAAAATGCGCCGCCTAAAAATCCGCTCACACAAAGCAGGTCGCCCTTTTGAGCCGTGCTTCTTTTTACAAATTTATCAGGTGCAACTTCGCCAATCGCTGTGATAGAAATAACGAAACCTTTTTGAGAAGAGGTTGTATCCCCACCGATCAGATCAACATTATATTTTTCGCATGCAGCATAAATCCCTTCGTAAAATTCATCCATCGCTTCTAAACTAAAGCGATTACTAAAAGCAATGCTAACGGTTATCTGTGTTGGCGTTGCGTTCATCGCATAAATATCACTCAGGTTTACGATCACGCTTTTGTATCCCAAATGTTTTAGTGGCGTGTACATCAGGTCGAAGTGAATTCCTTCAACCAGCATATCTGTAGTAATAACCGTTTGTTTACCAAAATGATCGATGACAGCTGCATCATCACCTACACTTAATACTGTCGAGGCATTACGTGTTTCATTGTTTTGTGTTAGATGATCGATCAATCCAAATTCACCTAACGATCCTATTTCTGTTCTTTCACTCATAATGTATGTCTGATTTATGATTGCTGATGTACGATATTTTTTATCCTTTAGCATTTACAAAATCAGCAATCAGATATCCTATATCAGCAATTTTTTACAATTGTATTTTATTATTAATTACATCTAACATTTGCTGATGTATTTTTCCATTGCTTGCAACTATGCGTGGCTGATAAGGAGAATAATAATTGCCATCAAAATCTGTAACCATTCCACCCGCTTCTTCTACTATCAAAAATCCTGCGGCACTGTCCCATGCGTTTAAGCTGTGTTCGTAAAAGGCATCAAATCTGCCCGCCGCTACCCAGCACAGATCTAAAGCAGCACTGCCTAATCTTCTTACCGGGATTCCTTTGCGTATCAATCTTTCAAAAACCTGTAAAGGGCCGTTGGGCATATCTAAATAGCTGTATGGAAAACCGGTAACCAAACAACTTGTTGCTACATTGGTAGTATTACTTACTGATAATTTTTTATCGTTCAAAGATGCTCCCCAACCTTTTTCTGCGAAGAAAAATTCGTTCATTAATGGATTGTAGACTGCCCCCATTAGCATTTTCCCATTGTATTCTAGTCCAATACTAACACAGCATATGGGAATGCCGTTGGCAAAATTTACTGTGCCATCAATCGGGTCGATGATCCATTTATATTCACTATCCATTTTCACTTCGCCAATTTCTTCGCTTAAAATGAAATGGCCCGGATATGCCGCTTTAATTGTTTCAATGATCACTTTTTCTGATGCATAATCTGCTTCAGTTACTAAATTATTATGCCCTTCTTTATTTGAGATCTTAAAATCTCCATTGAAAAACCGTTGCAATTCTTTTGCGCCCGCTTCTGTAGCTTTAATAAGCGTTGTTTTTAACATGGCGCAAAGATACAAACCAAGCTGTATTATATTTAATGATATCTTTATAATAAGCCTATTATTGACGATAAAAACTATCCAATGTCAAAAAATTACGATAGAAAAGACTTTCTAAAATTAGCAGTGCTGGCAAATGCAGCTTTATATACACAACCACTTCAGGCCGCTTTAAAGGTTTTTACCTTACCGCCTGTTTCAAGTTCAAATGTGACCTATTACAAAAATGGAGATATACAATACGATCAAATCAGACAAGGATTTAATAAACGTATTAGCAAGTTTCCAAAAATAATTGCGCTTTGTGAAAATGCAGCGGGGGTATCAGAAGCTATTAAATATGCTATTGATAATAAGTTACCTGTTGCCATAAAAAGTGGCGGACATTGTATGGAAGGATTTTCCTGCAATGATGGAGGTTTGGTTATTAATTTATCTGTTTTAAATAAAGTAACCTGGTTAAGTAATGATACAATAGAAGTTGGTCCGGGTTGTACTGTGTCACAACTATATGATATTATTTTGCCTAAAGGAAGAATTATTCCTGCAGGATCTTGTGCCAGTGTTGGCATTGGAGGTTTGGTGTTAGGCGGTGGTTACGGTATCATCAGCAGACAGTTCGGCCTTGCGTGTGATAGTTTAATTGAAGTAACGATGGTTGATGGAAAAGGAAATATCAGAAGCTCTGCAGATGATAAAGAGTTATTATGGGCATGCAAAGGCGGTGGCAATGGTAATTTCGGCGTAATTACATCAATGAAATTTAAAACACACCAGGCTCCTGCAACTTTGCAATGCTTCCGTTTTAAAACGCACAATGTTGATACGGCGAAAGCAAAAGCTATTTTGCAAAACTGGTTTGAGACAACAGCGGCATTGCCACCTTCATGTTTTTCGGCTTATGTATTGAATGGGAAGACTGCCTATATTTTATTGACCACTACCGAAAAAATAACTACTCCAATACAAACGGCCATCACTAAATTATCTACGCTGGCAGATAAAATAACCAAAACGCAACCTGAAGCATTACAACCCGCGTTAAAAACATTTTATGGCATTCAGCATCCGGTATATTTTAAAAACTCTTCTGCAGGTTTATATAAAAAGTTTAGTGATATCGAGCCTTTCATTAATAAAGTACTTGATATTGTTGTAGCCGGCCATGGAATGATATACCAGGTAAACACTCTAGGCGGTAATATTCAAAATGCTTCTTTTGAAGCAGGAGCTATGTTTCCTTACAGATCGTATGGATATTTTTCGGAATTACAGACTTATTGGGAAACAGAAAATCAGGCCACTCCTTTATTAAAAAGGTTTCAATCTGTTCAGGAAATATTTGCTGCAAACAATATCATTCCTCAATACAGAAATTATCCTGATATTAATTTTGCTAATTGGGAAGATCGGTACTACTCAAAAAATTATGCAAAACTACAGCAGATAAAAAACAAATACGATCCTAATAATGTAATTCATCATCCACAAAGTGTAAAAAATGCATAACCTACAAATTTGTATTACTATTGCACCATTCGATCTCGATCATAACCATCAACAAGTATAATAATTGCAATTATCAATAATCATAGTCAATTACAATGTTCAATATTTTTTAGAGCAGTGTCTTTATTCTGTAACAAGAGCCTGCAAAGGAATTGATACAGAAATTTTTGTTGTTGATAATAATTCTACCGATGGTAGTAAAACATTTTTCTCTACCAAATTTTCATCAGTAAAGTTTATATGGAATACCGAAAATGTTGGTTTTGCAAAAGCAAATAATCAAGCTTTACAATTATGTTCAGGAAAGTATATTTTATTTTTAAATCCTGATACAATTATCCCTGAAGATTGTTTTAGTAAATGTCTGGCGTTTGCAGAATCCACCGATAATATTGGTGGATTAGGGATCAAGATGATCGATGGGACTGGTAATTTTTTAAAAGAAAGTAAAAGAGGTTTTCCTTCGCCATTTGCCTCTTTATACAAATTATCGGGACTCTCCAATATCTTTCCAAACTCTTCAACTTTTGTTAAATATTACTTGGGTAATCTTTCTTCTACTGAAAATCATGAAGTAGATATATTGTCTGGTGCATTTATGTTGGCGCCTAAAAAAGTATTAGATATAGTCGGTTCGTTCGATGATACCTTTTTTATGTATGGAGAAGATATTGATCTTAGCTACCGAATTCAAAAAGCGGGGTTTAAAAATTATTATTTCGCTGAGAGTACGATCATACATTTCAAAGGAGAAAGCATCGGCAAAACAAGTAGCCAATACCTGCGCCATTTTTATGGCGCTATGCACTTGTTTGTAAAAAAACATTATGGTTTTACCAGATCAGCATTGCTTTACTTTTTTATTCGATTTCTAATTTTGATTAAGGCATTAATTGCTCTTTTAAACAAATCATTTATTAGTATTCCCATTGCCAAAAAATATAGGAATGATGAAAAGAAAAGATTAATTGTTGCTGATGAGTCTGACTATAATACAGTAGTTGAATTATTGAAAAAGGCACAGATCAAATTAAATATTACTGCCAGGATTGATGTCATTTCATCAGAAAAAACTAACGCCTTGGGATCTTTAGACGGATTACCGGCATTGGCAAAACGTTACGCAGCAACGGAAATTATTTTTTGTGAAAAAGATATTTCTTTTAAAGATATTATTGCGGCGGTCGAAAAATATGCACCCTTAAAAATTGACTATATGTTTCATGCGTCCGGAAGCTGTAGTATTATTGGCAGCAATAATAAAAATACCAATGGTATATTCATTGCTGCTAAATAGCTTTTAGAAGCGATTCGGACCCTAAATCCACCATAATAGTTTGTATTTTTTTTAATCTTGATCTCTCTTAGCCACCTGGCTGCGTTGCTTCTTCAGCGGTACTTTGCAGGTAAATATCTAATTAAGTCAATTACTACACAATAATTGAACACTTAGTATGTAGCTTTTCATTCAGAGTGAAGAATCTACTACAGGGTTGGGAAGTTTGTCTCTCTTTAGTAATTACGATAAACGACTTTCCGTCTTCCCGGCAGAAATATTTCTTAATCCATCATAAGAGTTTGTAATTTTTTTGATCTTAGTCGCTCATAGCCGCTGGGCTGCGTTCCCTCTCCAGCGCTGCTTTGGCCGCTGACAAAAATCTGCTTCGCATGATTTTGTCCGCCTTGCTTCGCAGGCAAAAAGGCGCTTCCGTGGGAACTGATAGAGTAAAGAGCACTTGATAAATTAGAATAATTAATCTCTCGGATAATAATAATCTAAATCAATTAGATTTAATATTTAGAGATTTAATAAAATTAGTTGAAGACAATAATGAAATTATAAATACTATAAAGCCAAAAAATAGCCGCTCCAAAAGGAGCGGCCGTTTATTACTAACTAACCCACTTTAAAAACCATCTTTATAATTTTATACCTTTCTTACACTTGCCATCCACGACAGTTGTAAGCGGTTATAAAAAAAGTATTATGCTGCAGCCATTTCTGCAATCTTAGCCCTGATTTTTGCTTCAATTTCTTTAGACATTTCCGGGTTATCCAATAATAATTGTTTTACGGAATCACGACCCTGGCCTAATTTATTCGCATCGTAACTAAACCAGCTTCCGCTTTTTTGTACAATACCTAACTCAACACCCATATCTATAATTTCTCCAACTTTAGAAATACCTTCTCCGAAAATGATATCAAATTCTGCCTGGCGGAAAGGAGGTGCTACTTTATTTTTTACCACTTTTACTTTCACACGGTTACCAATCGCTTCGTCACCATCTTTTATTTGTGCCATACGGCGAATATCCAATCTTACAGAAGCATAGAACTTAAGTGCGTTACCACCGGTTGTTGTTTCGGGGTTACCGAATACAATTCCGATTTTTTCTCTTAGCTGGTTGATGAAAATGCAGCAGCAATTTGTTTTAGAAATAGTAGCCGTTAGTTTACGCAATGCCTGACTCATTAATCTTGCATGCAATCCCATTTTGCTATCGCCCATTTCGCCTTCTAATTCACTTTTTGGAACTAGTGCCGCAACAGAATCGATCACTACTACATCTACTGCGCCCGATAATATTAAACGATCAGCAATTTCTAATGCCTGTTCACCATAATCGGGTTGAGAGATCAATAAATTATCTATATCAACACCTAATTTTTTTGCATAATTGCTGTCAAAAGCATGTTCTGCATCTATAAAGGCACACATACCACCTTTCTTTTGTGCTTCAGCTATTACATGTGTTGCCACTGTTGTTTTACCACTACTTTCCGGGCCATAAATTTCTATCACCCTTCCTCTTGGCAAACCGCCGATGCCTAAAGCGACATCTAATCCTAGTGATCCTGTTGAAATTACTTCTTGTTCTATATGGGGTTTATCTCCCATTATCATTACCGATCCTTTGCCATAATCCTTATCGATTTTGTCCATCGTTAATTTTAGGGCCTTCAATTTTTCTGCGTTGCTCATTGTCTTAGTTTTTTAAAGTGATGTATCTGGTTTTGCGTTGTAAATTTAAACTTCGACACAAAGATAATAGGTTTCTTTTATCAACACTAATTTATTTAGTATTTTTTAGTAAATATTTTAGTTTTGCTAATTTCTTTGTCTGAATTGGGATTTTTGAATTATTGGATTAACAGGATTCTTTTTGCTGGTAAAGGACTTCAATCCAGGTAATCCCTAAATCTGACAAATCCTGATTCAGATAAAATTCTACTCGCTAAAGAAATTATTGCTGGTAAAATAGAGTAAAACGTGGTCTCTTAAGAAGTTTTCCTGCTCAAAAAGGTTAAAAGCGGGTAATGGTTTTGCCAATTTAAAATGTGGCCAACCTTCATCATCGTGACCTTCTAATATATAATAACCACTTTGTGCCAAAAGTGTACAAACAGCAATGTGCATCAGGTCTTGCTTTTGTTCTTTGGTATATTTTTGCTGGCCCGTGCCTAATTCCTGCACACCTATTAAAAATAATATGCCGTCCATTTCGGGTTTTATGCCGTAGGCCTCTTTTAATTTAATGCGCAGCTTTAACCACCTTATCTGTAAATCGTCTTGTTGCATGTGGCAAAGATACTTCTAAAATAGATTTTTAATAATAGCCAGTTATTTATGGCTACTATTATTGTGCATCTTCTGGTTGCGCATCGGCCCAAATGCGATAAAATATCTTATACAATTTCATTAATGTGAAATTAGATTCTGTTCCTCGATCACTTATATGAGTAGATTTTCCTTTTGCATAAAGTAGAAGATTTGTAGAATTTAAATCGCTAGCGTATATAATATAATTTAATCTTATAGTATTCGTATCCATACTATAAATAAGCTTAGCGATCTTTTTGCTAGTTGATTCATCTAGGTAAATGTTTAATAGATCACTGTCATTGTGGGTACATGGAGAACATAATAAACTGCTCGCATTATTTTTATTCATTATAAATTCGAAATCATTTCTAAACCAACCAAAATGATAGCTAAATTTCAAGCTATCAAATATAATTTTTGATGGCGTTTGATTATAATTGATTATAGCGCCATCACTATATACCAAGGTGTCCGCCCACCTAGAATAAATTGGAGACGAATGTCTTACATCAAAAAGACTATCTGTTTCACCTATGTAACCCCGCATGTTACCATTGAACAAGTAAACACACAAAACATTTCTATTGTCAATTTTTTTACTGACAATTAATGGATCATAATGATTCATGTCATTCTCCCGCATTAAATAGAACAATTCGTATTTCCCTTTTGGTTGAGAAAGATAAATTGCTGCTATATTAGAAGGATACTTATAATTTCCATCTTGTCCTGAAAAATAAAGATCAGGGATGTTATCATTGTTTAAATCAACAATACCCCAGTTTTTATGAACCCAATTATTACCTAAGCCTTTTTTATAGTAACGATCAAATGAAGTGTCAAATCTAAAATCATTCCAATTATTTGAACTTCTATGAATAAAATTCAGACAATCTTTATCATTTTTAATGTCGCTTACTTTTTGAGCATCAACAATATAAAAAGTAGTAAATAATATTAATACGAATAACCAACATTTCATAGATTTTATAGGATTATAAATTCAGAGATATTTTATTTGTACATGAAAATAATATAAGCAGCCATTACAACCGCAATAAAAAGATCAGAGATCATTGCTATTGTTTCATTTAAACTAACCGGCTTTTTTATAATATGGTTTACACCAGCAATACCTAAAAATAATCCGCCAACAAAAGCGGCCGGTATACGCCATGTGGGAATAAATAAAGAGATAACACCTGAACAACCGATACAAATATTGGCGTAACCTAATTCTCTAACCAATATAAAACTGTCTTTATCTGTGAGATGAAAAATGTTTTGTGCAGTGAAAGATGGATTAATAGCTTGCTTTAAACCTGCAGTTAAAAGACGAACACCTATCGCCCAAAACACAAACCATTTACCAACCAGGCTAATAATTTCTTCCTGGATATTTCTGAAATGATCGAAACCGATCGAAAGCAATGGTAGAAATAGCATTAATGCCAATACAGTAAGCAAATATATTTTATTCGATTTGCTGGGTTGATTTTCCATATGCTACTTTTATAATAATAAAGAAATGCCTATACTGTGACTCTCCTTAATAAACGGTTAATTCTATATTACTCAATTCTATTTTTTCTCCGTACGGATCTGTTGCCCATATCTGACAAACAATAATTTTATCATTAGCAGTAAGCATTCGAAAATTATCAAGTATCTCTTTATCAAATTTGCTTCCTTTGTTCAAAAGGCCAAAAAGAATATTATCATTTCTTATTCCTATAATATAAAAACTGTCTATTCTTGGTGTCGGTTCAATATCAAAATCGCCATAATCAGCTCCGATATAAGTTTGATTACATAATTCAACTTTAAGAATTCGTCCAATTTTATGACCAGCAATTTTTGGTGCTGGTGGAAGTGTTTTCTTAACTTGAAAACCAGATTCGCCTATTTTTTTTCTTTGTCCGTTCAAGTTAATAAAGACTTCAATCCTTGATGTTCCCAATGAGTCCGGAGTGTAAATAAAATTGCAGGAATCTCTTTTTATTTTTCCATTCGTTGTTTCAAGATCTATAGAATTACAAGCAACTCCTTCAACTAAAACATTTAAAGAGTTTTCGCTTTTATAATAGGCTATATTTTGACCTGCTTCGGTTATTAAAAATTTCTGTGCAAAAAGAAAATGAGAAAATAAAAACAATAAGAATGTCAGGGGAATTTTCAGCATGGCAATAATTGAAGCGTTACCTCAGTCAATATTAGAGAAAATTAATTCAACGATTATTTGGATAACTAGTGATTAACCAACTGTTCTTCCAGGAATTTTTTCCATTCTTCGAACATCTTGCCTTTTAGCACGCGGGAGAATTTGTGCTGACCACCGATCTTACCTTTCTTCTCCATGAAATCCATAAAAATATGTTCGGGCAGTACGGTTACAAAAATATCTTTTAGGGCATGTTTTCTTTCTACTTCGTAATCGTCGTTGATGTCTTTGATCTTTTGATCTAAACGTAATTTTAAATCATTGGCATCAACCGCATCGTTCGTAGCTATGTACCATTGATGCGCAAAAAAGTTGCCATGAGGAATACCGGCAACAGTAAATTCCGGAATAGAAATATTTAATTCTTCACTCACCATTTCTATTGCCTTGTTCATATTATCAACGCTCAAATGCTCGCCTACTAAACTTAAAAAATGTTTAGTGCGGCCGGTGATAATGATCTCACTATTTTCTCTGTCTATCAATCTTACCGTATCACCAATAGCATAACGCCATGCACCTGCATTGGTACTTATTAAAATAGAATAATCTTTGTTTTCTTCGATCTCATGGATCATGTATGCCTCATGGTTTTCGACCATATTACCATCTGCATCAAAATTGTTTTCATCGAAAGGGACAAATTCAAAAAAGATATTGTTGTTCAATGCAAGGTGCATACCAACAGCATCCTGTCTGTTTTGATATGCCAAAAACCCTTCGCTTGCCAAATATGTTTCGATATAGGTAATAGGCTTACCTAACAATTTTTCGAATCCTTTTTTATACGGTTCCATTGCTACGCCACCATGAACATAGAAAGATAAATTAGGCCACATTTCGTGGATATTATTTAGCTGGTAATGCTCAATAATTTTTTCCATGCACAGTTGTAACCATGCAGGCACACCAACAATAAATCCTATATCCCAGCTTGGTGCTTTCTCTACAATTTCATCTAATCTTTTTGCCCAATCTTTTTCGCGTGCAATTTTTTTGCCTGGTTTATACAAGCCTAGTCCCTGAAATAATAATGGGATATTTTTTTGCTGAATACCACTCAGGTCACCTGCGTAATATGTTGGGCCTTTTTGTAATTGTGTGCTACCGCCTAAGATCATCCAGCCTTTTCCGATAGCGCTTTTTGGCACATCTTCGTACTTAGATAAAGTTAAAAACTGCCTGAAACTGGTAACAGTATTACTGCGAATCAATTCTTTTGTTATAGGAATGTATTTACTGGCAGCTTCGCTGGTACCACTGCTTAACGCAAAATATTTTATTACACCAGGCCAACAAACATCAGGAATACCTTCCAATGCTTTGTGCCACCATTGCGCATAAATTTTACTGTAATCGTATGTCGGAACGTTTTGCTTGAATTTTTTTCCGGGATGAGGATCAAGCAAGATATCATCAAAGCGGTAAGCTTGTCCAAATTCTGTAAAACGGGCTTTACGTAGCAATTTTTTCAACACTTTCAATTGCTGTCGCTTAGGTGTACTTACCCTCCGGTTAAGAACCCGAGCTATGCTTGCAGGAAGTTTAATATCGAATAATGCCATGCGTCTATCCTTGGAACATTTATAGGTGCAAAATTAGTGTTTATGGTGCTTTTTGGGCAACATTTTTATAAACAAGTTAGATAGTATTGACGTAAAACAATGGATATTTATTGTCTTAAGCTGATTGTCCAGGCTTATTTATAGAAAAAATATTAATCTTTTGAGGGTTGACCAACCTTTTTACAGTTAAATCAGTATATGTTTATAAAAACTATTAAAATGAAAGAAAAGAGCCTTTTAGCTTATTCAGCATTATTATTTACAGTTTTAGTTGCGTTTACAGCTTGTCGTAAAACAAATAATTCAAATTCTTCGGTTTTGGTAGGAACATGGGAAGCTATCTCAGCACAGGATATATTAACAGATTCATCAACAAATCCATTTACCGTAATCAACTTTGATACAACATATATTCATGGTCATTCTCCACTTGTTGTCCAGTTTAACAATGATAATACCTACATTAACACTGATCATTCTGTAAATCCGGATACTGTAATAGAAACCGGCACTTATCAATTAATTGCCGGTTCTAAAATTCTTAGAATGGGTGGCGGTACTTCTGATACAGTTAGCTATACAATCTCAAATAATTCTTTGACGATTCAGGGATTACAGCATTCTCAAGGACAGTCTGATTTTGGAACAACAGAGTTTACCAAACAATAATTGCAATAAATTTATAAGAGACTGATAAATACACTATTATAGTGCAGGGACTCGTAAAAAGAGATTTTTTTACCAAATTATCTTAGTTTTACTTTATAATTGCATTCTATATGAAGCGCTTGTTATGGGATTTTAGCTATTTCAGGCCGTTTACAGTAAAACATTCAATTAATATTAACTACCTCACTTGCAAGCTATTTTTAAAACCAAAACGATGAAAAAAAACAACCTATTTATTTTTGCTATTCTATTATTTGTTAGTGCAATAACTTTTTCTTGTAAAAAGACTGCAACTAATGTACTTGTAGGAAACTGGAAGCTTAGCTCTCAGCACACTGTAACAATTACAAACATCAATAATGTAAAAGATACAACCTCTTACGATACAACTTTCAACCCATACACTTCCCAGATTCTGGAATTTAATGGAGATAATACTTATGCTTCTACTAATTATGGTGTAAATCCAGTCTCAGTAATTTACGGTAAATATACATTTAGCGGAGGAAGCGCTGGTTCACTTGTTATGACGCCTACTCTTACTCCGGCACAACCTTTTACAACCAGCTATGTAATTGTACCTGCTAACAGTATCTCAAATTCTGTATTGTTTTTTCCAACCACAACAACAGATGTAAATTCTACTGTTCACGATACGACTTTCTATACTTTTTATTAATAGAAAATAATCTCTTAAATAAAACAGCCGATCAAAATTTGATCGGCTGTTTTATTTAAAAATATCCTGATTGATTATTATTGAGGATCTTTTATAATGGCTTTATAAATAGCTTCCTGTATTTGCGGCCTCGTATTTATTTTTAAAAGCGTTTGATTTTCTGCACCATCGGGCGTAAGACGATTACTTAAGAAGATGTAAACAAGATTGTATTTCGGATCAGCCCAAACACAAGTTCCTGTAAACCCTGTATGCCCGAAAGTTAATGGTGAAGCAGATTCACAAGGATAAGGTTCTGTTCTTTTTGAATTGTCTTTTTCCGGTTTATCAAAACCAAATCCTCTCCTGCTCACTGTACTTTGATAGGCGGTAAATAAATTCACCGTCTTTTTATCAAAATATTTTACACCATTGAATGTTCCGCCGTTCATCAGCATTTGCATAATAACCGTCAGATCGTACGCATCGCTAAAAACGCCTGCATGTCCCGCAACACCACCAAACATAGCTGCACCCGGATCATGCACATCGCCGCGAATCAATTGTCTGCGAAATTTCTTTTCATCTTCTGTTGGCGCTATCTCATCAAGTGGTAAATATTCTCTTGGTTTAAATCCGATAGTTGTCAACCCTAATGGTTTATAAAATGTTGTTTTTACATACTCATCTAAAGATTTTCCGGTTATCGTTTCTACAATTTTTGCTAAAAAGATAAAGTCGTTATCACTATAAACATATTTGCCTGTTTCCGTCAGTTTGCTTTGTACAATTCTTTTGTACATCGTATCGCTCCAGTCGTTACGTAAATATAAATTTTCTGCTACGCGAACACTAACTGAATCATTTTGATACTGCGCATAATCTTTCGCAAAAGGAATACCGCTTGCAGTATCAATTGTTTCTTTATAAAAATCAAGATAAGGAGTTAAACCGGCTTGATGCAATAACACATCTTTGATCACCAGCTTTGCTTTATCTGTTCCTTTTAACCAGGGTAAATAATCGCCTAATGTCTTAGTAAGGTTGATTTTGCCATTTTCATACAATTTCATTACTGCTAATGTAGTGGCACATATTTTTGTAATAGAAGCGATATCATACACAGAAGAAGTTGTTACCGCTTCTGCTTTATCATAATTAAAATAACCAAAAGCTTTTTGATAGGCAATCTTTCCGTCTTTCGCTACTAATACAACACAACCGGGTGTAGCGCCTGCTGCAATTGCAGCCGTAGCAATGCTATCTATTTTATTTAGTTTGGTAACATCTAATCCTACAACATCCGGCGTAACCGTTGATATTGAAAGTGGTGTAGTAACAACGCCTGTACCAAATTTAAAATTATCGCAGACGGTTACAGGTAACTTACCTGCATAATATAATTTCCCCTGTAACATATCGGCTGCAGTATTTTCAATAATACTGTCATCTTCGTAACAAGCGACAAGGTTTGGTGCATTACACCAATTTTTGATAGCATACGGATTACCAAAAACAAAAGTGATATTGTCAGTCTGATCTTGCAATTGTGCAACAAAATTTGCGGCCGCTTTACTAATGCCAAAATTATTTGCAGGCGTGCGGTTGTAGTTATGAATACTAATTACAACTTTTAAGTACGTCTCCTTTATACGATTGATCAGGGAATCTGTCTTGGACGAATCCTGATTGTAATTAAAATAGTACGCATCTGCATTATAATCTTTTTGTATGCGCTTAGCAAATACAGTTGAACTATCAATACCAATACCAACATACGCAACTGTAACCGGACCTTTTGCTGAAACTTTTAAAGGGAAGAAATCATCTCCAGTTTTTTTAACCAGTGTAATAGCGTTTTCTGCAACCAGCTGTGTCATACCATTTACCTGGCTATTAAGATCTGCTGTAAGATTTTTTGTATTGACCGGTTGTAATTTTGTTAACCCATATTGATATTTTGTCATCAATACTTTTTTACAATGAAACTCGATCTCATCCCAGGTTAACACACTGTCTTTAATTGCTTGTTTTATTTTACTGATAGCTACAGGAATATTTTCCGGTAAGCAAAGCATATCATTTCCTGCTACTAAAGATTGTACTGCGGCGGCACCTCCGGGATAATATTTTTTCACCCCCTGCATTTCCAATGCATCTGTAAAGCTTAAACCCTGATAGCCTAAACTATCACGCATCAACCCTGTGACACTATTTTTTGATAGAGAAGTAGCCCTGTTAGTTGTCGTATCAATTGCAGGAATAAATAAATGTGCTGTCATAACGCTACCAATGCCCGCATTAAAAACCGTACGGAAGGGGTATAACTCCAGCGAGTCTAATTGCTTCATTGATTTATTGATAACCGGCAGGTCAAAATGCGAATCAACACTTACATCACCATGGCCCGGAAAATGTTTCGCACAAGCCATCACGCCCTGATCTTGCATGCCCTGCATATATTTTGTTGCAAAGAGTGCCACTTTATATTTGTCTTCACCAAAGCTTCTGTCATTAATAACAGGGTTATTGGGATTATTATTGATATCAACTACCGGCGCGTAGTTCACCTGAATACCAATACGTTTACATTGTTCTGTCACAATTTTTCCATACTGATAAACGATGGCAGCATTCTGCATTGCACCTAACATCATTTGATGTGGTAATGGTAGTACGCTATCCGTCATACGCATACCTACGCCCCATTCGGCATCAATACAAATTAGTATGGGTGTCTTAGCAATTTTTTGCAAGGAGTTTATAATATTAGCTTGCTTAACAGGGCCGCCCTGAAAAAGGCAGATGCCACCAACATTATATTTTTTAACCAGGTCAGTTACAAGCGAGTCATAAAAAGTGATGATCTTACTTTTACTTTCGATCGTTGATAACCTCACCACCATTAACTGTGCAATCCGTTCGCTATCGGATAATGTATTGTACACACTATCGGCCCATAATTTTGCATTGTTCATGGATGATCGGTTTTGAGAGAAAGATTGGCTGCTGAATACAAGCAGGACAAAAACAAAAATGTATCGTTTCATAATTATATTAAAAATACTTAATGTGGTGTAAATACAAAGGATTTGAGGTGTTTTTGTTGTTAATTAATTAGCGTTCGGCTATATCGTAACAAGTGGGATTTGCTTATACAAGGCTTGTATTAAAGCGAATGTTGTTGGTCAGGCGACCAACAACGGCGGGGATCAATTATATAACTTGTCGCGATTACCTCGTTAATTAGTCGTATTGGCCCTTTGTTATTTATTACAATGCCAACTATATTTGTAACACAAACAAAACTAACAATATGAAAAAAGACAAAATCATTTTTTGGGTAACAACCATTCTCATCTTTGTGTTTGAAGGTGTATTAACTGCATTGTTTTCTCAAAAACCGGAAAGCAAAATAATGATGAACCATTTAGGATACCCTGCCTATTTTGGTATTGCATTGGATATTGCTAAAGTACTTGGATCGATCGTATTAGTAATTCCGGTTTTACCAAAACGGCTTATCGGGTTAGCGTACGCAGGTTTTGTATATGATTTTATATTTGCGGGTATTAGCAATACTGTTGTAGATGGATTTGGTGCAGGAACTATTTTTCCGGTGGTTACGATGGCTGTTTTAGCTGTGTCGTATATTTATTATAACAAAACTTACGGAGCTACAGTATAATTTTTTTGTCGTTGTTGTTTAACAAACAACAACGACATTTTTTAATATTCCTGAAACCGTTCAGAGTTTCTATTCAAATCAAATTTGTCGACTTTTACATTTACCCCATTTTCTTTCATTCGCATTAATAATTCTTTAAAATCATCCAGCTCTTTTCTTGTATTAAGTACAAATTTTTTTTCAATTATCGATTTAAGTGTCGTATAAATTTTTATTGAATTAGCAGTCCCTTCATTACCCATTATTGTTCTATCTCCTGTCGGATTTCCTCGATTTCCCCTTGTTGTAATATCGATCTTATAAATACTTTTAAGTTCATACTCAACATTATTTAGTGTAATTCTAGTCGCAGAAAGAATCAAATCCCCGTCTTTTTCATACATTAGGAGATCAGATGGCACAGATTTTAAAAGACTAATCACCATCAATACAAAAAATGGAAATAGGGATATTGCTATAAAATAATTAGAAACAGGCATGCCAAAGAAACCTATAACAATGCATAGCCAGCAGCCTATTTTCAAACCACTCAAAAAACGAGATAGCTTCGAAGGATTCGAATAAGTATCAAGCATTAATTCCATTAGGATAAAAGTTATTTAAGGTTCTATCCAAGCACCTTTTTCTTTCAAGAGGTTTATTAATTCATCAACCGCAACAGCACTTTCCACATTTCTTTTTACCACTTCTTTACCTTGATATAAAGTTATCTTTCCAATACCACTGCCAACATAACCAAAGTCTGCATCTGCCATTTCACCGGGACCATTTACTATACAGCCCATGATCGCGATCTTTAAGCCTTTCAGGTGATTGGTTACGCTTCTGATCTTTGCTGTAGTTTCCTGCAAGTCAAATAAAGTACGACCACAACTCGGACAACTAATATATTCTGTTTTTGAAATTCTCGTACGCACTGCCTGCAATATTGAGAACGATGTATTGTTAATGAACTGATGGTTATTCTTCGTCTCTAAATATGTTCTGCCACTTACAATACTGTTTTGAATTTTTGTTGGATCATTTTTTAACCAGATGCCATCGCCCATTCCATCTAAAAATAATGCGCCGGCTTCTGTTGAAAAATGTATGAGTTGCTCATCAATTGTATGGTCATTACTTTCAACTAAAAATATAACCGGGCAGGTAATATGCTGATCCATTAACATAACCATAAATCTGCGGACAGATTGCATGGCATTTTTGTTCGAAGCCCTCAAACACAAAACAATAGTTCCATCATTTTTAATTGTAGTTAAAATTTCACTCGCCTCTTTTGTATTAACATCAAGACTGATAAAATTTAGAATCGCGGAACGATTACTATTTTGTATATATTCCGTTACTGTATAAAGAGGAAAATTCTTTTGTTTATCATCAACCTCTAACCATGTTTTATAATTACAGATAACACTTAATGTTCCCGGTAAAGCAAAGAATATTTTTTTGTCAGCCGTATAAATATAATCAGCTGCGGCATCCCCAATATTCCATTTATCTGTTACTGCATTATATTTATATCCAATAGTCTGTAGATCTTCGTGTTCGATTTTTTCAGCCTTACTAAAATCTGCCACTACAACAGGCACGTGCCCAACACCAATATTTACAACTGCACTACTTTTACGTTTAGTATATTCAAAAGGAGAATAAGGTAATTTCTCTATCGTCTCCAATCGGTCGTCAGTAGTCGGTAGTCGGTAGTCGGTAACGTAGCGACTCACCAAATCTTTACAAACAGGAATTTCAAATTCAGGATCTTCTGTTAGTGAAACACGTATGGTGTCTCCAATACCGTCTTCTAATAACGTTCCGATACCAATAGCTGATTTTATTCTTCCATCTTCTCCATCGCCGGCTTCTGTAACACCTAAGTGCAAAGCGTAACATTCACCAAACTCTTCCATCATGTGGTTGATGAGTAAACGATATGCCTGCACCATTACCTGCGGGTTGCTGCTCTTCATGCTCAGGATAATGTTATGGTAATCTTCACTTCTTGCAATACGTAAAAACTCCATCGCACTTTCTACCATGCCCATCGCAGTATCTCCATAACGACTCATGATCCTGTCGCTCAATGAACCATGATTGGTTCCGATGCGCATGGCTGTTCCATGTTCTTTACAAATTGTAACCAGCGGCGTAAAACGTTCTCTTATTCTTTCTACTTCTTCTGCATATTCAGCATCGGTATAATCGATCTGTTCAAATTTTTTCTTGTCAACATAATTGCCCGGATTCACTCTGACTTTCTCTACAATTTTTGCGGCAATTTCTGCTGCGTTCGGCGTAAAATGAATATCTGCGATTAGCGGAACATTATACCCGCGTTTATGCAATTCATTCTTTATGTTCAGTAAATTTTCTGCTTCTTTTTTTGATGGCGCTGTAATACGCACCATTTCTGCGCCGGCTTTAATACAGCGGATCGTTTGTTCTACTGTAGCCAATGTATCCATTGTATCGGTAGTTGTCATGGTTTGAACACGGATAGGATGGCCGTTGCCTAATAACAAGTTACCAATCTTAACTTCTCTTGTTTTAAGGCGTTTGTATTCCGTTAAAGATTCACAATAGAACTGCATGACTAAATTATATTATTAGCAAAATTAACAACAAAAAAGCAGGAGCAAATGCCCCTGCTTCCTTATTTATGTTTTAATTAATATTCGATCTTATATTCTAATGTTTCAGGATTATCACCAAAAAGATCATCGAAACGTCTTTTGAAGGTGATCGTCTTTTTATCATCTGATATTGACATTCCCGGACCACTGAATTTTTTAGCCGCTTTTGGTAAAACAAAAATAGTATTGAAAACAAAATCACCCATGAACATAGACATCTGTTTCATTTGTGCAATTGAATCGCTGGCCATCTCTTTTTGCAAACCTGCTTTATCATTTATTGTGTAAGAAATTTTACCCGGTGTTACTGCGAAAGTGAAAAACTGTGCTATCGGGCTTCCTGATTGAGAAGCTGATCCTAAGTTTGTTCCAGCTGGTAAAGCATTTCCTTGTGTTAAACTATTAGTTGCCGCTTTGGTAACATCTAATTTTCCTATTACTGCAAACAGATTCTTTTTGATAGTAGGTAAATCGCTAATGCTTGTAAACGGACAATTGATCTTTATTTTCATCACATTATTAGGCATATCGATCTTTACACCTAAGGTTGAATTTCTGTACAACGCTTTTTCCTGCGCGGTTAAGTTTGTTGCTGTATCGATATAATTTTTCAAAAATATCGTAGAATCCATTTTTTTATCCTTGTAAGCAGAATCAGCACCTTGGCCCATTGATGAGATCGTCTGCAATAATTTACTCATATCGATAGACAAAGCATAATTGCCGCTGTTATCATTATTCAAAACAATTTTTTCTTCAATATTCAAACAAGAAGAAAATACGCAAACAGTTAAAATCGCAATTATAAATTTTATCTTTTTCATTTCTGTTTATTTAAAATAATATGTAACGAATTTACTACTTCTGCCCTTTAAAAAATCCTAATTGTGTTAAGATACCTTTAGTAATATTTAAGCGAATAGCTTTCATATCAACATTGGGATCAGTTGATTTTACCAATGTTACAAAAAAGTAAGGGTGCTTATTTTCTTCTATCCAACCAGCTAACCAGCCAACGCTATTATGCTTTTCATCATAACCCCAGCCAGTTTTGTAACAAAGTTTGTATAAGGTATTATCTTCCTGGGTCATTACATCACATACAATTTGTTGCGTGCGCTTTTGAAAAGGAAGTTCATTAAAGTATAAACGTTTAACTAATCCCAATTGTTCGTCAGGAGAAATTTTTAAAGAATTATCTAACCAAAAAGTATCAACGGGGCTTTTAAGATCCATATTTCCGTAATGCAAACTATCTATCCATAATTTCATAGTGTTTTTGCCAATTCTTCTTGCTACTTCCTGGTAGTAAGGAACGCAGCTAACTTTAAAAGCTTGCTCCATTGTCAGGTCCTTGTTCCAATCCGGGTTAGATCTTGTTACGCCATCCCATTTGATCACCATCTTTTCATCAGTGATAACACCTGTTTCCAAACCAATTAAAGAGTTTACAATTTTAAATGTTGAAGCTGGCAAAACACGAGCCGTATCAACCGCCATGTTATAAATAGTAATGTTGTTATTATTATCCAGGATGGTGAATGATCCGTCTACTTTATTGTCATCAAAATATTTTTTAAAGCTATCATCTATTTTAGCCTGGTTAACAGAGCAAGAAGTAATAAGAGATAAACAAAAAGAAAAAAGTAGAAAGTAAAAAGCTGAAGTGATCTTTGAGATTTGCATTATTTTTTTTTGGAATTTGATTCTAAATGTTTGGCAGTAGCTTCTAATGTTTCATAAAATTCTTCGCCGTATTTTCTTGTCAGTGCATCTTTTAAAAAAACGTAGACAGGAACTTTTAATTTTTCACCTAATGTACAGGCGGCACTACAAAGGTCTTCGCGCGGTTCGTAGTTTACGTAATCAGTTTTTTTATCCTTGCTTTGTTGAATGCGGATAGGATATAAGTGACAGCTGATTGGTTTTTTCCAGCTTACTTTCCCGTCGTTGTAAGCTTGTTCAATACCGCATTTTACAATTCCTTTTTTATCCGTTATGCCGTAAACACAAATCTTGCTGGAGATAGTTGGTGTAACCCAACCGAATTCTTTATCGTACACATATTTTCCCTGGCGCGCTAATTCGTTTTTATTTTCTTCGTCGAGATACGGCAGTACTGCATCATGCACTTCATTGATACGTTCCAATTCATCTTTATTCAATGGTGCACCTGCATCGCCATCTACACAGCATCCACCTTTGCATTTGTTTAGATCGCAGACGAATTGTTCATCTACAATTTCATTGCTAATTAATATATTGTCTATCGCTATCATTGTATTACAAAAGTACCTATTTTTCAGCTGTATTTTTCCATTGAAATGTATTGATCAAATGATCCAGATCTACCTGTAGAAAATCCTGTACAGGTCTTAACGAATCAGCATTCGGTGTTGTATCAAAGTACAAAGCGCCACGTATAAAATTCTTTGTGGTATCGCTTAAAAAAAATTGTTTAGCAGTTGCAGCATTACCACCCACTTTAAAAAATATACCGTTAATGCCGTTGGCGGTGTATATCAGACTGTCTTTAATTGAATTAGATATTACGTTGTTTTTATTGGTAAGACTAAACGCATCATTCACCATATTGTCAAATGTGTTAATGCCGGTTGAATCTCTGTATTGACCATTTGGTCCTTTTACTTTATACGTTGCTTTACCGCCGATAATTTTATAACTCAAAAAAACCCTTCCGTTCAAAGTAGGAAAATCGATATTGATCCAGTAAGGATTTTCGGGCGAAGCATCAAAATAGGTAGTATCCTGAATAATGTTTGCATAAGCAGGGTATTCAAAACTATAGGGAAACCCAGGCCTGTCGAATTTTACATATTTTCTTGCAGGTAGTTCAATTTTATAATATGCTTTTCTTTTTGATACGTATGGTGAATTGCAAGAAGCAATAATTAAACAAAAAGTAAAAAGTAAAAAGTAAAAAAAGTGAGACTTTGTGATTTGCATCGTTGTATTTTGGATATTGTAAATTTTATCTTTTTGCTTTAAAAAAATCTTTCATTAACTGAACGCATTCATCTTGTAACACACCGCCTATCACTTCCGTTTTAGGATGAAAAGGAGAATTGTTGCCTGCAACTCTTTTATAGCCGTTCTTCTCATCCTCCGTTCCGTACACAACACGACCTATTTTGCTCCAGTATAATGCACCGCTGCACATGATGCAAGGTTGTACGGTTACATATAAAGTTGCTTCGGGTAAATATTTGCTTCCTAAAAAATTGTAGGCTGTTGTTAGTGCAATTATTTCTGCGTGTGCTGTGCTGTCAGTTAATTTTTCTACCTGGTTGTAGCCTTTGGCAATGATCTTATCGTTCATTACTACGATGGCGCCGATCGGCACTTCATCTTCCTCAAAAGCTCGTTTTGCCTGCTTTAAGGCTTCCCTCATGTATTGTTCGTCTGTCATGAGAAGATTTATACCGGACATTTTTCGTGGTAATTAATTAATTCGATCGGTGTTTTTTCAAAACCATAACCGGCATACTTTACAACTATCTCATCTAACACGGCATCAATTTCTTCTACCGTATTTAGTATAACCAGTTTGGCACGGTACTCTTTTATATTGGGCAATCCTTTTAAATAATTGGCGTAATGGCGACGCATTTCAAAAATGCCAACAACCGGACCTTTCCATTCAAAAGAACGATGTAAATGTTTTTTACAAACAGCCACACGGTCTTCAATTGTTGGAGATGGCAAATGTTCGCCTGTTTTCATAAAGTGCTTTATCTCTTCAAATATCCAGGGATAACCTATTGCGGCCCTGCCAATCATTATTCCATCAACACCGTATTTATTTTTGTATTCAACTGCTTTTTCAGGACTATCAATATCGCCATTACCAAAAATAGGCATGGTAATTCTCGGGTTATTTTTCACTTTTCCAATCAATTCCCAATCAGCCTGGCCTTTATACATTTGAGTGCGGGTACGCCCGTGTATGGCTAATGCTTTAATACCAACATCCTGTAAGCGTTCAGCTACTTCTTCAATATTTTTGGTATCATCGTCCCAACCTAATCTCGTTTTAACAGTAACCGGCAACGACGTTGATTTTACAACAGCTGCAGTTAAGCGCACCATCAAATCAATGTCTTTTAAAACGCCGGCTCCGGCTCCGCGCATAGCTACTTTCTTTACAGGGCAACCAAAATTAATATCCAACAAATCAGGATTTGTTACATCAACGATCTTCGCGGCTAATGATAAACTTTCTTCATCGCCACCAAATATCTGTATGCCGACAGGTTTTTCGTAATCGAAAATATCCAGTTTTTGGCGGCTCTTTATCGCATCGCGTATCAATCCCTCAGAAGAAATAAATTCTGTGTACATCAGATCAGCACCCTTGTCTTTACAAACGGCACGAAAAGGCGGATCACTCACATCTTCCATCGGTGCGAGTAACAAAGGAAATTCCGGTAAAACTATAGGACCAATGTTAGGCATTTATGTAATATTTTATATTTAATATTTAATATTTTTTTAAACCAGAAAGGTTCTTTTTAATTAGCCAACTACCTAGAAATATTAAATATTCAATCTTACTTATTAAATCACTAAGAGGATGTAAATTTACCACTTATATCATACTTATGGCGCATTATGCTAGTAAACGTTTTAATTATTGGGGTCAAACGGGCATTTTGCTGGCTTTATGTGGAGCGGGATTAATTGTAGGAGGATTTGCCAGCCTTATTCCGCTAATTGGTAAAATAGACATCAACCAGGTTATACATGGAGGTGCCGGTTCTGCTGATATAATGGGTAAGATCCTTAAACCAGAGAATGCTAATCCGTTGAGATGGGTACAATTTATCTCTACCTTATTCATGTTTTTTCTTCCCCCATTTTTTTATGCGCTGATATGTCACAGGAAGGCGCTTACTAATTTAGGTTTTGAGCATACCGTAGATAGCAAGCAATTTGTATTGATCATTTTAATTATGTTAGCGGCTACACCGCTTGTTGCCGTGTTACAACAGTTAACAGAAATGCTGCCTTTTTCAAAAGCTACCTTTTTACAATTTAAAGAGGCAGAAGATGACTACAATAAACAAGTCTCTGTAATTGCCCGTATGAACGGTTTTAGCGATTATATCATCTCTGTAGTAATGATCGCCTTATTGCCGGCAGTTTTTGAAGAAACCTTTTTTAGAGGTGGTATCCAAAATTTATTATCCCGCTGGATCAAAGCACCGATCGTTGCAATTGTTATTACCTCAATCGTTTTTAGTGCCGTACATGGTTCTTATCTTGGGTTTTTAAGTCGCTTTGCTTTGAGTTTTGTTTTGGGGTGGATGTATTATCGCACTGGAAATATCTGGTTAAACATCATCGGACATTTTACCAATAACTTTTTAGGCGTAACGAGCTTGTACTTATCTTCTTTATCAAAAACAAAAACCGATCCTTCGAAATTTGCTGATGATAAATTCCCTTTATGGGTGGGATTATTAAGCCTGGCAGCGGTTTACGCACTCTTTATAGCATTCGAAAAAGCCAGTAAAAAAGATGTGTTCGAACCCGGACAAGAAGTCATCTTAGCAGACGAATACAGCAATACACAAGAAAATGTTTTAACTGAAGTAGAAGATGTCAATAACGATGCTACTACTTATATACACTAATCAATGGCGCTTAATTTTCAGGTTTTACAAACACGTGCTCTAACTGCTTTAGGCTTTGTAATTATAATGTTAGGGGGCTTAACGTACGGATGGGGCTTTATCTGTCTTTTTACTTTTATACATTTCGGTTGCTGGTATGAGTTTATAAAACTCCTGAAAAAAATATACGGACAAGACTATGTAGTTAAAATATATTTAGGATTATTTTATATCACGCTGCCGATTATTATGCTGATCGATCTTGGTTTTGATGCCAGCATTTTTGCTAAAGATCAAGGCGTTGAGAATTTACATACAATGGATTATTCTTACGTGATCCCTTGTGGTATCATTTTTTCTATCTGGATAAATGATACCATGGCATATTTGGTAGGTTCTGTAATTGGCAGAACACCTTTCTCAAAAATATCCCCTAAAAAAACATGGGAGGGAACCGCAGGTGGCGCTATCCTTTGCGTAATAGCTATCGGCTATTTCAGCGGACATATCAATTCGGCAAAAGTTTTATCAACAACCCACTGGATAATTATTGCGGCTATTTGTGCTATTGCAGGAACTGCGGGCGATTTATTAGAAAGTAAACTAAAAAGAATGGCTGATGTAAAAGATAGCGGACGTATCATGCCTGGCCATGGTGGTTTTTTAGATAGATTCGACTCTTTATTGATTGCAGTCCCTTTTGTTTGGCTGTATCTAAAACTGCTTGCATAATTCATTCGTTATTAATAATTTACCATTAACAAGAGCTCATAGTTTTTTAGCTTCCTGCTTTAACTTATATTTGCTGTTCAATTTTTTTTAATATGACGATTCACAGAGAAGGATATAAAACACTCGCTATTTGCGGTTTAATATTCGGTGCTATTAACCTTGCCTTTTTTTATTTTTTAAGTGCCTACCTGCCTGTTTTTTTAGGATGGTTAGTTTTCTTTAGCACTTTAGCCTTGTTTCTATTTATCATTTCCTTTTTCAGGATACCAAACCGTGTATTAACGATCAATGACAATGTTATTGTAGCTCCGGCTGATGGAAAAGTAGTAGTAATTGAAGAAACGGTTGATCCGGAATACTTTAAAGATAAAAGATTACAGGTATCTATTTTTATGAGTCCTGCTAATGTGCATGTAAACAGAAACCCAATCAGCGGATCGGTTGTATACAATCAATACCATAAAGGAAAATTTTTGGTAGCGTGGCACCCAAAATCATCAACAGATAACGAACGCCATTCCGTTGTTATAAGAAAAGACAATAAAGAAATTTTAGTAAAACAAATAGCGGGTGCATTGGCAAAGCGTATTGTAAACTATTTACAGGTTGGCCAGCAAGTAAAACAAACGCAGGAAATGGGCTTCATCAAATTCGGGAGCCGTGTCGATCTTTTATTACCGGTTGGTACTAAACTAAATGTAGAACTAAATCAAGACGTAAAAGGTGGTGTAACAATCATCGGCACTTTATAAAAAATATCAATTTCAATTAATAAAAAACCTCCTGAAATTTTCAGGAGGTTTTTTTATGTTATTTAGCTGATTAATTATAGAGGGCTGAATTCAGCTTCTACAGTTATATCAACATCATCGCTCAACATTGCAGATGGGAATTTAGATCCGATACCGAAATCAGTTCTTTCGATAGTCCCTGTAACTTTAAAACCAGCAAGCGGTTTTTTAGTCATTGGGCTGGTAGTAGTACCACGGTAAACAAGATCTAATGTTTCAACTTTAGTAACGCCATGTAGTGTAAGATTACCAGTTACTTTGTATTTACCTTCTGATACTTTTACAACTTTAGTGCTTACAAAAGATAAAGTTGGTAAACTATCCACAGCGAAGAAATCTGCACTTTTTAAATGCGCGTTTCTTTGATCGTCACCGGTATTGATTGAAGCTGTTTTAGCTGTAAGCGTATATACCGCATCGCTGAAATCAGGCTTAGTAGCAACAATAGTTGAAGAGAAATCAGTGAATGAACCAGACACTGTAGATACCATCAAATGAGTGATATCAAATTTTAACTGTGAATGTCTTGAATCAGACTTCCATGTTGTTGCTTGTGCAAAGCTGCTGGCAGCAATAGCGATTGATACGAATGATAAGAAAACTTTTTTCATTTTTTGTGTTTTAAATGGTTGATTATTGTTTTTTATTGTCTCAAATATAAGGCCGAAAATTATGCTTTTTTAGCTACCTGAATATTAGCCACTAATTTAACATCTTCGCCAATCGTTAGTCCTCCGGCTTCTGTAACAGCGTTATAGGTTAAACCAAAATCCTTACGATTGATCTTTCCTGTTACCTCAAAACCGAATTTTTGATTACCGTAACCGTCTTTTTCAGTTCCGCCATATTCAACATCCAATTCTACCGGTTTAGTAACATCTTTAATAGTTAAATTACCAGCTAATTTGTAATCATCACCACTCGTTTTTTTGAAAGAAGTTGATTTGAACGTAATAGCGGGATATTTTTCAACATCGAAAAAATCTGCATTCTTTAAATGTCCGTCACGCATTTCCTGATTTGTATCAACGCTAGCAGCATCAATAGAAAAAATGATAGCTGCATTATCGAAACCATCACCTTCTGTAGTTGCTTCACCACTGAATGTTTTGAACGATCCTGAAACTGTTGAAATTACTAAGTGTTTTATTTTAAAATGCACGTCTGAATGCATTGGGTCAATAGACCAGGTTGTAGTTGCCATGTTATTTGCTTTTTATGTTTTTTTGTTTGAGAAGTCAAAAGTAAGTAAATTTGCTATACAAAATATAGTACTATCCTTTTTGATAGTTACTTTTATAAAAATAAATCTCTAGCGATGAAAGAAAGAAACCATGAAGAATGCACTAAGGCAATTATTCCGGTAAGGGATGCATTGGATATACTAAGCGGCAAATGGAAGCTGCCTATTATCATTTCATTATCATTTGGCAATAAGCGCTTTGGGCAGATGTCTAAACAAATACCGGGTATTACCGATAAGATGTTATCTAAAGAATTACGGGACCTTGAAATAAATCAATTGATCAAGCGCACGGTGTATGATAGCGTGCCGGTAGTAGTAGAATATTCAATGACGCCTTACGGCAGAACCTTAGAAAAATTAATTGATGAATTACAGAATTGGGGATTAAAGCACAGAAAGCGTATTATAGAAAAAGCCAAATAGTTTTCTGATTTTATAATTTATAATTTGCTTGAAGATATACACAGCTGAACTCCGTAGGAGTTTCCTCTTTGTAGAGAAAGCATACCACACAACATCAAAACTCCGTAGGAGTTTCCCTTCAATAAATATTATGGGTTACTCCTACGGAGTAAAATTCCGGATTTTTTGTTTTCTACAAGGGGGTTGTCCCGATGGGACAATTACATTTTAAGGTTAATTCATTATTTGTATAATATTATCATTGCCTTCAATATTTTATCAATTTTTTTTATTGGAACATCTTTAACCGGATCTAATAATAATATCTTCATTCTTGATCTATTCTCGATAATTAAATCAGGATGATCAATGCTTTTTCCTTCAACAATTCCGATATAAGGTTGCTTGTATTTTTTATGGACCCATAAATAGCAACACATCTTTCCATTATAACAATAGAATGGCATTCCGTATTTCCAGGCTTCTGTTATGTTGGTATCTGATTGAAGAATATGGCTTCTTAAAAAGCCGAGACAAGACTTTATAGGTTCGTCTTGCCGTAAAAAATAATCATCAATTGGTCGGAGCATTGTGAAAATGTCATAGCCTGCAATTAAAAAATAGTTTCCAGCTCTTTTAAATGTTTGATGGTATAGGTAGGATTGAGTTCAGTTGTAGCATTGATATGGTTTACAAATACACAATCCATCCCTGCATTAATAGCGCCTTGTATATCAGCGACTAAGTTATCGCCTAACATAATACTTTCGGAAAGTGTTGCACCTGATTTGCGCAAAGCGTAATCAAATATTTCCTTTTTTGGTTTTAAGCTATTGCTTGATTCTGATGTGATAACATTGGTGAAATACTTATCAATGCCGCTATTATTGATTTTACTCCATTGTACTTTTTCAAATCCATTGGTAATTAAATGAAGGGTGTACCCTTTAGCAATTAGATAATCAAGTATTTCAGTAGTGTAAGGAAACAGCTTTTTCTTAACAGGAAGTATAGTGATAAATTTTTCACTGATCGCTCTGGCCAGTCTTTCATCGCCGATTTTAAATTCAAGTAATGTACGCCACATACGTTTCCATTTCAGTTCATCGCCTGTAATAAAACCTTTGTGGTAGCGCTCCCATAAAAGATTATTATGAAAAAGGTATTTCGAATAGAAATCATCAAACGGCACTACCTTCTTTTCTTCCAGGTTGAATAAAGTATATATTTCTGTCAGTGCATCTTTTGCATTACTATCAAAATCCCACAGCGTATGGTCGAGATCAAAAAAAAGATGTTTATATGCCGGCATTGGTATAGCTGAAAATGTTGTTAATTTACAAAGGTAAGTAACACAAATCCTACAAGAAGTAGAAATTATATGATTTTAGAAGTAGCAGTACTTATCGTGAAAGATGGGGAAGAGACAAATTTTGAAAAGGATTTTGCCATAGCCGGACAATACATTAGCTCAATCGAAGGTTATATAAACCATTCATTACAGAAATGTTTAGAGCAACATAATAAGTATATATTGCTAGTGAATTGGAAAGATCTGGAAAGTCATACAGTTAGGTTCAGACAATCAAAACAATATACAGAATGGAAAAAATTATTGCATCATTATTATGATCCATTTCCAACAGTAGAACATTATGAAACTCTAATAGAAAACAAACTTAAAATTTAAAATGAACGTAGTAATAACAGGCGCCAGCAGAGGAATTGGAAAAGCAGTAGCAGCAAAATTTGCAGCAGAAGGTGCTACACTTTTTTTGTGTGCAAGAAATGAAGTAGTATTATACAACGCAGTTGCTGAGTTACAAACCAGATATCCTAATGCTATAATAAAAGCAAAAGCTTTTGATCTTTCTGTAAAAGAGCAAGCGCAACAATTCGGGCAATGGGTATTGAGTTTCGGAGTACCGGATATTCTCATCAATAATGCCGGCCAGTTTTTACCGGGCAATATTTCAACTGAAACGGATGGCGTATTAGAAGAAACAATTGCTGCTAATTTATACAGCGCTTACCATCTTACCCGTGCTGTTGTTGGCAAAATGATAGAAGCAAAACAGGGACACATCTTTAATATCTGTTCTATCGCTTCTTTAAAAGCATATAATAATGGGGGAAGTTATAGTATCAGCAAATTTGCTTTAATGGGCTTCAGCAAAAATTTGAGAGAAGAATTAAAGCCACATGATATTAAAGTAACGAGCGTATACCCTGGAGCAGTTATGACAGATTCGTGGGCGGGTTTTGATAACTCGGCAGGTAGAATTATGGAAGCTGATGATATAGCAACAATGATCGTTGCGGCAAGTAAATTATCTCCGCAAGCCGTGGTAGAAGATATTACACTTCGTCCGCAGTTAGGAGATCTGTAAAACTAATTTTCTGTAAACTTGTACCCAACACCACGTACAGAGTGGAAGTACTTTGGGTTACGACTATCTTCCTCAAAGTATTTACGGAAATTCAGAATAAAATTATCAATGGTTCTTGTTGTTGGATATACATTGTAACCCCAAACAGCTTGCAATATCTTTTCTCTTGTTACTACTTCGTTCTTGTTTTCGATCAGTAGTTTCAACAGCATTATTTCTTTCTTGGTCAACGTAATTTTCTGCCCGTCTTTAGTGATGCATTGCAATGCATTGAATTCTACCTGATTTTTTCCGAAAGTATACACCTGGGCTAGTGGCGTTCTTGCAGTAATCCGTTTGCTTTTTTCTACCAGCTTGTTAACGCGTAATAATAATTCCTCCAGGTTAAAAGGCTTGGTTAGATAATCGTCTGCGCCTTTTTTTAGGCCCAAAACTCTATCAGCACTACTATTCTTAGCACTTAATATTAAAATAGGAATATCATTGCTTTGCAGGCGGATGCGTTCAATAACACTGATGCCATCCAGCTCAGGCAACATCACGTCTAAGATCATCAGATCAAAGTGTTCGTTTTTTACCGCTTCTAATGCTTCTTTACCATCGTAAGCGCTGGTTATTTCGTATCCTTCTAATTCAAGGTTTAGCTTAAGTGCCTCTTGTAAATTTTCTTCATCTTCTACCAGTAATATTGAAATTTTTGCAGCCATTTTTATGAACGTGAAACGTCGTGTTTAAATGAGATAGTGAAATTAGCACCTGTTGGGGTATTATCTGTCACAGAAATGTTTGCATTGTGCTGTTGGGCAATTTTTTTTGTTAGAAAAAGTCCCAGCCCGGTTCCTTTTGCTCCTTTTGTAGCTTTATTACCTATCCTGTAAAACTTATCAAATACCTTTTTCTTTTCGCTGTCGGCAATTCCCTTGCCTTCATCTTTTACAGAAAGTTTGATCTCTTTTCCTTCGATATATAAAGCAATTATTACGGTAGCTTCTTTAGATGAATATTTAATAGCGTTATCGATCAGGTTATTGATAGCCATCTGCAACAGCAAAAAATCGCCTTCAATGTATATTTCATTGGTTATTTCATCATGCAATGCTCTTTGCGGAAAACGAATGATGTAATCATGTATGCAGTTTCTAACCACATCCGACAAGTCGATTTCTTCCTGCGTAATACTATAACCACCAGCTTCGATCTGAGAGGCTAGCAACATATTATTACAAAGCGTATTTAGCCGGTTAGCTTCCTGAATGGTATTTTGAATTAGGCGCTGTTGCTGGCTATCTTCCAGTTTACGCTTTTGTAAAGTTTCTAAATTTAGTTTAGTAACAGCGATGGGTGTTTTTAACTCATGCGTGATTGCCATCATGAAGTTATTCTGTTGCTCACTGGCTTTAAATTGCCGGCGGACCGCACTATAAATAAAAGCAGCGCCTGCGATGATCAATAAAAAGAACACACTTCCTTCCCCGGTATATTGCGCTGTTTTCTTTTTCTCTACCAGTTTTATTTTGTCAATCTCGTGCAGGTATGCCGGATCGTCTTTCTTTAACTGCATGGTTTCGTACTCAGCCATTTGATGATTTTGCGTGTTGAGTGCAATAAACCACCATACCAGTGCTGATATGATATAGATCAACAACACCCAGTAAACAAAAAATAGAAAACTGATCCGCCTTGTTTTGTAGTAAGACATTTGTAATGGTAAATTATAAATGATTAATGGTAAATGAAAGAGTACTAAGAATTAATCATTAACAATTAACCACTAACCATTAATTCTGGACTTTTTCAATCCTAACACCCACACTCATGATGTTTGGTAAAGGATTTTCTCTCATTATCTGTCCGATAGTAAATGTGTATTTGCCGGCTTTAAAGTTGCCTTTTGCAATGGGCTTGCGCACTTCCCATATATCATCCATGCCATTGCCGTCCCATCCTGTAGCATCATTACCTAATTGTAGCTCGAGCTTTTGATTGGTCAACTTTTCGTCAGGAAATTTAGAGCCGATATTTAGCCAGATATTATTGTAGCGATACGCATCTGTATGTCTTATCACAATAAATAATTTATACTGAACTGTAGTATCTGTAATATCAAAATCAAAGCTTGGCTTAAAGGTGTCGGCCCATAAATATTGAGGAATAGGTGTATCCTTTTCAAATACATCCAATTGTTTGCAAGAAGTAAACAATAAGCAACAAGAAATAGCTACTAATAGAAACCTGGCCTTTATCATGATACAAAAATAATCAGTGGTAAGTAAAAAGTAAAAAACAAAAAGTAAAAACGGAGTATTTAATACCAAAACAGCTTTTAAAATAAATTGCTGCTATTTTTTACTTTTTGTTTTTTACTTTTTACTTAAATTTTATAAAACGTTTAATATCTGTTCTTTTGCTTTTTCCAATTCATCCTTCATTGTTACCACGCATTTCTGTATTTCAGAATCGTAGGCTTTGCTGCCGGTAGTATTTATTTCTCTGCCGATTTCCTGAATAATGAAAGATAACTTTTTACCTTTTGATTCTTCTTTATCACTCAACAGTGTGTTGAAATATTCGCAATGTTGTTTTAGCCTTACCTGCTCTTCGTGGATATCGATCTTTTCAATATAGTAGATCAGCTCTTGTTCTAAACGGTTACCATCGTAATTCTCTTTTCCTACGTGTTGTTCCAATAACTGAACAATTCCTTCGCGTACTCTTTTTTTACGATTAGGCTCCAGCTTAATGATCGCTTCTTCCTGAATGTTGATATTGGTAATTCTTTCTTTAAGGTCTTTTTCTAAGCTCGCGCCTTCTTCTTCTCTGTGGTTATTCAATTCTACTAAAGCAGCTTGTAGTACTGTTTTAAACTCCTCAAAATCAGTATCATTCAGCACATCGTTTGCCGGTGTTACAATTTCCGGTAAACGAAGCAAAGCGCTAAGTACGGAATTGGTATCGATCTTTAATTCGCCGGCTAGTTCTTCTATTTGTTTGTAGTATGCTTTGATCAGGTCGGTATTAATATTAACCGGTCTTAGTGTGCCGTTTTGTTTGATCGAAATAGTACAATCGATCGTACCCCTGATCAACTTTTCCTGTAAGATGTTTCTGATATCAAATTCGTACGGTCTTAATAATGCAGGCAGCCTTAATTGCATTTCAAATTGTTTGCCGTTAAGCGATCGTATCTCTACTAAAAATGTTTTGTCATTTACAGTACGTTCCGCTCTGCCAAAGCCGGTCATTGATTTAAGCATCGTATTTTATTTAGTTGATTTTATAGCAGTTGCAAGTTACACTTTGAAGGCTACAAGTTATTAAAAAATACTAATCTTGTTATATTTCCTTCTTTTGATAGTCATTATTCACATACATTACTCTTTCCGGTTTATCATGCACAACAAAACCGAATTGTTTATATAAGCCATGTGCATCCATTGTTGTCAGCAGCCATCTCCTCAAGCCCTGCACTTCGGGGTTTTGTAACATAAAAGCCATTAACCATTTTGATAAGCCTCTGCCGCGGTAGCCTGATAAAACATATACATCTGCCAGGTAAGCAAAGGTTGCGCAATCTGTGATCAATCTCGCAAAACCGATCTGTTTATTGTTGGTATAAATTCCGAAACAGTAAGATCCTTCAACGGAGCGTTTAACTATATCAAAAGATATTCCTTTTGCCCAGTAAGATTCTTTATCGAGGTAGTTGTGAATGGCTTCGATATCCAGTTTCGATTTATCGGTACTGATAAGAAAGCCGTCTTTTTCTTCTTCGTAAATTATCATGGTTTTTGTTTGAATAACAAATGGTAGAGTTCCTTTTCACCAAACATCCGCATCTCTCCCGGTTCTAATCCTTCAATGGTTAATTTTTCAATCCGGTGACGGATCAACCTGAGTGTTGGATAACCGACAGCAGCTGTCATTTTACGGACCTGCCTGTTTTTACCTTCTGTCAATACTAGTTTAACCCAGCTGGTTGGTATGCTTTTTCTAACGCGTATTGGCGGGTTCCTTTCCGGTACAACCGGTTCTTCTCTTATTAAACTCGCGGCACATTTTTTTGTACGGTATATTTTTCCATCGATGGTTATATCAACACCAACTCTAAGGTCATTAATCGCTTTCATTGTTACAGCACCATCTACCTGCGCCCAGTATTCTCTTTCATGTTCAAACTCAGGATTCAATAAAGCATGGTTCAACTTTTTATCGTTCGTTAATAATAACAATCCTTCGCTATCGTAATCTAATCTTCCAACGGGATATACATCATTCGGTACATCAAAAAAATCTTTCAATGTCTGCTTTCCATCTTCAGAAGTGAATTGAGATAAAACATTGAATGGCTTATAAATTAAATAGTAGTGTAACAATGAAAATGTATTGATGAGTGAATGAGATGATGCAAAGCTATCTGTTACAAAATGAATTTCATCACATCATAAAAATAAGAAAGCCCGACATTTTGGGAGCCGAGCTTTATTATATGGATGGGTTAGTAAGTACTGGAAATAAATTTCCTTACACAATATTAAAAAGAATTTTTGCTAACAGAAAAAATATTTTTCATTTTTTATTAACATATTTTTTTTAGCTGTGGATAAGGGCACGTGTTTATACTGATGTAAACCTGCGCTGACTATTGTTATTGATCATCTTCATCAAATAGAATTTTTATTCATTGAAAAAATCATTCGCTTGAAAGTATTGATAACACAAGTGTTTCAGAAGAATGGATTTTGTTGCGCGAAGAATGTAGTTTCATTTTATAAATTCCATCGTCATTTTTTATCGCTGTTATAACTGCATTTTATGCGGCTGTTTGAGGGCAAAAAAAATTTTGAAATTTTTTCATTCAAGCGATCAAAAAAGGGTAAAACGCCCCTGATTTCTTTCTATTAAGAGTAAAAGCAAAGCATCATACATTTGCAGAAACTTATATTATATGAAATTCCCTTCGCCGGTTTCAGTTAAATGGATAGCTGAATTTATTAAAGCAGAATTAGTTGGCAACATAAATGGCAACGCAACAGGCATTAATGAGATACACAATGTTGAAGAAGGCGATCTTGTATTTGTTGATCATCCCAAATATTATGATAAGTGTATTAACAGTGCGGCAACCTTTATCATCATTAATAAACAAGCGATAGTACCTGCAGGAAAAGCATTATTAATAGTTGAGGATCCATTTGAAGCGTATTGCAAAATCGCTACACATTTTCGTCCATTCGAAACATCTTCTAAAGCAATAAGCGATAGCGCAACGATTGGTGAAGGCACGTTTATTTTCCCGAACAGCTTTATTGGCAATCATGTAACCATTGGTAAAAACGCGATCATTCATCCGAATGTAACAATAGGAGATCATTGCATTATTGGCGATAATGTAGTGATACAATCCGGCACCGTAATAGGTAGTGATGCCTTCTATTATAATACCAAAAAGAACAGGCCGTTATGGTATAAAAGAATGCCTAGTTGCGGCAGGGTAATTATCGAAAGCAATGCAGAAATAGGTGCTAATTGTACCATCGATCGTGGCGTAAGCAGTGACACAATAATCGGCGAAGGAACAAAGTTCGACAACGGCATTCATATCGGTCATGATACGGTAATAGGTAAAAACTGTTTGTTTGCCGCGCATGTATTGGTTGCAGGCTGTGTTATTATTAAAGACGGCGTTACCATTTGGGGACAAGCAGTTGTAAATAAAACATTAACCATCGGCGAGAATGCCATTTTATTAGCCCGCACAGGTGTTGGCGGAGATCTTGAAGGCAATAAAACTTATTGGGGCGCACCTGCGCAAGATGCCAGCACTGCCAGAAGAGAATTGGTTTGGATAAAAAGAATACCGGTTTTGTGGGATAAGGTGATGAATAAATAAACATGTACGATGTTGGATGTACGACGTACGATGTTTATTGAATTATATAAATGGAAAAGGCATTCTATAAATTAGAATGCCTTTTTAACTTCGTACATCCAACGTCGTACATCGTACATCAAAAATTACTGCGGATTAAAATCATACGGTAACGCATCCCCGGCTTTTCTCCAGGTCCAGTACCCGCTAATTGTTATATCATTTTGATCGTAGTAATATCCGTTCTGTTCAATATCAATTGCTTTTTGTGGAGCGATAGTTATTATTGACAACTGATCTTGTGTGTGTGTATCTCCTGATGCTTTTAAATAATCATCACCTGGCTTTTCTTTGGTGTATAGAACGATTACGTCAGGTTGATTGGGTGTTATCTCTACTATTTTTGTGCTGTCATCCATATCATAATTCAAACCGGTATAATAATCTTTTATCTGGATGGCAGAATCGTTTCCATTGTTTTTATATAGATACTGCACATCAAATCCATTCTCTTTTAATGTTTTGCTGTAAACACTTTTCATAAAATGCAACATGGAACCTTTGTATGCATGCAGGCGGTTATCGTGCCATTTAATTCTTTGTGCATCATTTGCAGGCTGCATTTCTGCGTATAAAGGCGAACCTGAATACAAACTCACCTGCGTATTATATTCGTTCACAAAAGAATCTAATGCGTAAGTTATTTTGTAGCCCAATGCATTGTTATCGATAATTAACGGTTCTGTTGCTACAACTTTTAATCGGTTTCTTTTTTTGTTGAAATAGAATTTCAATACTTCATGATTTTCTACTGCACAATCGTGACCGTACTTTGTTGTACCGATGAAATTATCCAGAAAGAATTGTCCGTATTTTTCCCAACCATTTTTTACAATAGGCGGCCCGGAAACAACCGCTACTTCTTCCATTTCTTTTTGCTTTTCTTTTAACTCAACTACAATCGCATTTCTAGTATTTCCATCAGCAGTAGTGATTCTTCTGCTATCGGTTTCGAACCCGGTGTAAGTTACAGCCAGATCATAACCACCATTAGGTAATTTCAATCTGAAATTACCTGCAGAATCCGTAACTGTACCAAATGTTGTATTCTGCGCATACACTGATGCTGCAGCCAAAGGCAGCTGGGTATTTTTATTAATCACTTTACCAGTTATATAATAATCTGCCTGCGAAAATGCTGCTAACGATATGCCGATGCACAGCAAAGAAGATAGGATCTTTTTCATACGCTTATTTTACAATTGTTGTTAAACGAATTTACTATTACTTACTGTTAAGTTTTTGTTGTAATACCGAGGTTGTGTAAGTTACTGTTTCCTCAAAAGGTGTATAGAAAAACTCAGGTAAAAATTTTGCGAGCTTACTATTGTCGAAATAAGTTTTTGCTAACGCAGATGCCGCCGTTTCTTTTGTAACCAAAGGTGTTTGTCCGGAGAATAAAGCTTTTACCGCTTCTAATTTCCATACAATAGATGCTAAAAACGGGGTGACTTTTTTATGGGGAGGTTTTTTGCCAAATGCTTTTGCTATCTGCGTAAAAGCATCTTCAAAACTTTTGTTTTCGGCACTGATAATAAAGCGTTCATTCACCACTTTACTATCCATTAAACTGATCATAGCTTTAGCAACATCGCGTACATCAACAAAACCAGCAACGCCATCTGTATACCACGGAAATTCCTGGTAAACCGATTTGAATATTTTAGAGGAGCCTTCGTTCCAGTTACCAGCACCTAATATAAGAGAAGGATTTACTATTACAGCATCCAATCCTTCGCTAACACCGCGCCACACTTCCAGTTCACCAAAGTATTTGCTTTTGCCGTAAACACTTTTATTATTTTCTTCTGTCCAGTTAGTAGTTTCAGTAACAGGTTTATCATCTGTTCTACCTAAAGCCGCAACAGAACTAATATGTAGCAATTTTCTTACGCCCGCATCTAATGCTGCGTTCACTACATTAGCTGTTCCTTCTACATTTATTTTATAGAGATTAGCTGCTTGCTTTGGGTCATAGGATACTATTGCTGCGCAGTGATAGATTTGTGTAATTCCCTCCATTGCTTCTTCCAAACCAATCACATCTAAAATATCGCAATGGAACTGTTCTAATAAAGGAGAATTAAAATTGGCAAGTGGAGTTTTATTATAAATAGCCCTAACGGATTTGCCTTTAGCAAGTAATTGCGTTATCAATTCATTACCAACTAAACCAGCACCGCCTGTAACAAGAATGCCCCCTGCCCCCCTGAAGGGAGATTCAGAATTAAACTGCATCTTGTTGTGCTTTTAGTGGTAACATGTATGCGTATGAATTATTTATACGAATCAATTAAATCGAAAAAATCAGTTTCAATCAACGGTTCAGAATTACACCGCACTCGTAAACTGTTTCAAAAACCGCACGTCATTTTCACTGAATAATCTAAGGTCTTTAATTTGATACTTTAACATGGTGATGCGTTCAACGCCCATACCAAATGCAAAGCCGGTATATTTTGTACTATCGATACCACAGTTCTCTAATAAATTAGGATGAACCATTCCGCAACCTAAAATCTCTACCCAGCCAGTGTGTTTACAAACGTTACAACCCTTACCACCACATATTAAACAGCTAATATCCATTTCCGCACTTGGCTCAGTAAAAGGAAAATAACTCGGGCGGAAACGAACTTTTACATCATCTCCAAACATCTCTTTTACAAAAAAGTATAAGGTTTGTTTTAAATCAGCGAATGAAACGTTCTCCGCAATATATAAACCTTCTACCTGATGAAAAAAGCAATGAGCTCTTGCACTGATGGTCTCATTTCTATATACTCTACCCGGACAAATTATTCTTATCGGCAAATTGCCTTTTTCCATTTCTCTAACCTGAACACTGGATGTATGCGTACGCAATAACCAATCAGGATTTTGAGAAATATAAAATGTATCCTGCATATCACGTGCCGGATGATTTTCCGGTAGATTCAATGCCGTAAAATTATGCCAGTCATCTTCAATTTCCGGGCCTTCAGCCACTGCAAATCCTAAGCGTTGAAAAATAGAAACCATTCTATTACGAACCAAACTTATCGGATGACGAGAACCAACTGGCAGTGGATCTGCAGGCAAACTCAAATCAATCGAACTGCTTCCGGTTGTCGGTTGTCCGTTGTCAGTCGTCGCTTTTAACGCTTCGTATTTCGCTTCTGCAAATAATTTAAACTCATTCAATATTTGTCCGAATTCTCTTTTTTTATCGTTGGCTACATTCTTCATTTCACCCATCACATCTTTCACCAAGCCCTTCGTTCCAAGATATTTAATACGAAAAGTTTCAGCCTCTTCACTTTTTTGAGCAACAAAGCTGCTTATCTCCTTTTTGTATTCTTCTATTTTTTGTAACAACTGTTCCATTCTGCGAAGATAATAAGATATGTTTTAAGTAATAAGTTGTAAGTGCTAAGTAAAATGGCAATTTTTTAGGTTTCAAACTCTTTCGCAAACTCAAAAAACTTAGAACTTAGAACCTAGAACTTAGAACTAATCCATAAGTTTGCTTCAAATTCTAACACGGATGCAAAGTCTGAATGATTTTTTATCTCCTATCGATGTATCTCAGTTAAATGACGATAATGGTCATCACCATGGCCAGCTGGCGAATCATATTGCTATTTATAGTGCCGAATTGCCTGATATTACCGATGCAGATATAGTATTGGTAGGTGTTTGTGAAGTAAGGGGAAGCGGTTTGCCGGATAAAAAAGACCTTGTTGCCGCTAATATTATTCGCAAAAATCTTTATTTATTAAATTACTGGCACACTAATGTTAAGATCGCCGATATAGGTAATATAAAAAAAGGCGCTACCCTAAATGATAGTTACTCGGCCATTAAAACTGTAGTAGCTGAATTGATCCGTCAGAAAAAAACGGTGGTGTTAATGGGTGGTTCTCATGATATTACATTGGCGCAATATTATGCTTACAAAGAATTAAAGATGAGCGCTGAAGCGACGTGCATTGATGCCAACATTAATTTAAGCGGTGATAGTGAAGCGCGAAGTGAAAATTTTTTATTAGAAATGCTTACCAGCGAGCCAAACCTCGTAAGACATTATAACCATATCGGTTTTCAAAGTTATTTTGTACACCCGGGCATTTTAGAGACATTGGATAAGCTTCGCTTTGATTGTTACAGGTTAGGTGTGGCAAAAGATAATATCGAAGAAATGGAGCCGGTAATTCGCAATACCAATTTATTAAGTTTTGATATCAGCGCCATTAAATACAGTGACGCACCATCTAACGAATGCAGCCCGAATGGTTTTAGTGGTGAAGAAGCTTGTATACTTACACGTTTTGCCGGCTTAAGTAATAATTTAAGCAGCTTTGGTATTTATGGTTACAAGCCTCATTTAGATGTACATGAATTAACAGCAAAACAAATAGCACAAATGTTGTGGTATTTTATTGATGGTAAAAGCAGGAGCAAGCATGAATCATCGATCGAGGACCGAAATAACTTCAATGAATTTCACACAGTATTTGCTGAAGTAGAAACGGTTTTTCTCCAAAGCAAAAAAAGCAGTCGCTGGTGGATGCAATTACCCAATAAAAAATTCATTGCCTGCAGCTATAACGATTACGTGCACGCCAGCAATAATGATATACCGGAGCGCTGGTTACGCGCGCAGGAACGTCTTTAATTAAGAATTAAAAATGAGGAATTAAGAATGAAATACAATTCAAATACCATTTTGAGTCTGACGAAATTCTTCATTCTTAATTCTACATTCCTAATTGTTTCCTATTCTGCTTTCGCACAAATTTCCCAATCTGCTCAAAAAATTTTACTCGATGATTCTGTGATTAATACAGGGCATATTGGTATTTCTATTTATGATCCTGCAGCTAATACTTATTTATATAGGTACAACGACAGCAAGTACTTTATGCCTGCTTCTAATACGAAGCTTTTTACATTGTATGCGGGAATGAAATATTTAGGTGATAGCTTAGTTGGTTTAAAAGGTTCCATTTTAGGCGGAGATACAACGCTAATTTCAACAGGCGATCCTACATTTCTTCATAAAGATTTTCCATCTCAGCCTGTATTTGATTTTTTACGAAAAGGAAAAAGTCTGACTTATCCATGGAGGTTTTTTGAAAGTTTTAGCTATGGTAAAGGCTGGGCCTGGGATGATTACACAGAAGATTTTATGCCTTACCCTAGCAGATTCCCTATTTATGGAAATGTATTTTCAATCGATGTAAATAACAAAGGTAGCCTTGACGTAATACCTACGTCTTTAAAGCCCCTACCGTATTCCCCGCATCTTGATTTCAAAAAAGGAATTAGCGCAAAAAGAGACTGGAATAATAATACAGTGATCATCAATGAAGGAAAAGATCTATCAGTAGAAATACCTTTCCTTCCTATTGACACGGCAGAGATAAAAATGTTAAGTGATACGCTTGGTAAAAAAATATCTGCCATTACCGGCTTTAGATGTGTCTTATACAATGATAGTGTTTATAAAACATTTCATTTAATGAAGCCCATCTATTCAAGGCCTGTTGACTCTTTGTTTAAACCAATGATGCATAACAGCGATAACTTTTTTGCTGAGCAAACATTATTAATGGTAAGTGATGCGCGATTAAACAAAATGAATACAGAATTAATCATTGATACTTTATTAAACACTAATCTAATAGATGTTCCACAAAAACCAAAATGGGTGGATGGAAGCGGGTTAAGTCGTTACAATTTATTTACACCAAATGATTTCGTTTACATTTTAAACAAAATGAAAAATGAATTTGGATTAAAGAGAATGGAAACGATATTGCCAACAGGAGATGAGGGTTCTTTAAAAAATTATTACTTACAAGACAGTGGTTTCATTTATGCTAAAACGGGAACGCTTAGTAACAACACTTCATTGAGTGGTTACCTGATTACTAAAAAGAATAAGTTGCTTGTGTTCTCAATTCTGGTAAATAATTATATAGGATCGGGTACACCGGTAAAAAAAGCGATTGAGAAGTTTTTGGAAGAAATTAGGGAGAAATATTAATACCAGTGCCAATTCGCAAATCTGATAATCCTTCAATCCCACAAATCCCAATTCAGACAATAATTCCCATTGGTCAGAAGGGGACCGTCAGACCAATTACGAGTTAATTACCGGCCGAACATTTTGTCTAATTCATTCTTTTTAAATGCAGTGTAGGTAGGCTTTCCGTTGGGAGTGATATTAGGTGTTGCACATGCAAACAGATCTTCTAATAATGTTTTCATTTCTTTTTGTGCTATGGATGTACCGGCTTTAATAGCTTGCTGCCATGCTAATGAACGCAATAGTTTTTCTCTTCTGCTATACTTTAGATCGTTGCTGAAATGTTTGTATTGTTCCAGCATTTTTTCGATCGCGGTTTTTTCATTGCCTTGTTCCATGTCTGCCGGTGTGCCTTGTATCACAAAAGTATTTTTACCAAATGCTTCTATGTGGTAGCCTAAAAAATGCAGGTCGGGTAATAATTCGTTTAGTACCAACACATCTACCGGCGTTAATTCTATTGTTACAGGAAACAAACTTTGTTGCGTAGCAATTGGTTTTCCGGTAACTGCTGTTGTAAAACGTTCGTACAAAACACGTTCGTGTGCATTTTGCTGATGCACTAATAAAAAACCAGCATCGTTTTGTAAAACAATGTATGTATTGTGTAGCTGCAATAGAGTAGAATGCTCAATTGTAAACGCAGATAACCCTGTTGTTAATGATTCGAAATTTTCCGTACTGCCTGCTTCATTATAAATACCTGCACTACGTTGATCAGTTGATGGTTGTTTGTAATCTTCCGTCTTCTGACTTGGCTCGTATAAATCTTTCCAGTGTTTTAGCTCGCTTTTATTTTCAATAAAATGCGCCTGGTTCTTTTGCGTAAATGTTTTGAAAAGAGAAGAAGACGAAGCTGAAAATTTATTTTCCTCTGTGAAAGGTTTATTAACCGCATCCAGACTTTGGATCGACGCATCCAATTCAAAATCTAATGTAGGCGATATACTAAACTGTGCCAGCGCATGTTTTACAGCACTCTGTACAAAGGCATAAATTATTTTTTCGTCCTCAAATTTTATTTCCTGTTTGGTAGGATGCACATTAATATCGATCTGTGATGGATCCAGATCAATGAACAAAACATACATCGGAAAACTATCTTTCGCGATCATCTCGTCGAAAGCATTCGTCATAGCATGGTTCAGGTAAGCACTTTTAATAAACCGGTTGTTTACAAAAAAGTATTGATCGCCCCTTGTTTTCTTCGCAGTATCCGGCTTACCTACAAAACCATAAATATTCATGTAGTCGCTTTTCTCTTGTACGCTTACCAGTTTTGAATTATACGTATTGCCCAGTATCTGTATAATACGTTGCTTTAAGGTGCCGCGTTCTAAATGAAATACTTCTTGCGCATTGCTGGTAAGAGAAAAGTATACATCGGGGAAAGACATAGCTACACGAATAAATTCATCTATGATATGTCTTAATTCTGATGGATTACTTTTTAAGAAATTCCTTCTGGCCGGCACATTGAAAAATAAATTTTTCATCGCAATACTGGTGCCTTGTTCCATGGCAACAGGTTCTTGCTTTTTTACCTGGCTGTTTTCAATTTCAATATAAGTTCCGGCAGTGTCTTCCGCTTTTTTTGTTTTTAATTCTACCTGTGCAACAGCGGCAATACTAGCCAATGCTTCTCCACGAAAACCCATGGTTTTAATATGGAAAAGGTCATCTATATTTTTTATTTTAGAAGTAGCATGTCTTTCAAAACACATACGGGCATCAATTTCCGTCATGCCCTTGCCATTATCAATTACTTGTATCAATGCCTTACCGGCATCCTGAACGATCAGCTTAATTTCTGTAGCACTTGCATCCACAGCATTTTCCAGCAGCTCTTTTACAGCACTGGCCGGCCTTTGAATTACTTCACCTGCAGCAATTTGATTGGCTATATTATCCGGTAATAATTGAATGATATCGGGCAAAATGGTCTCCTTTTATGTGGTGCAAATTTACGGCGATATTTTTGGGTTTGGATAGCGAATATTTAGATTTGCCCGGTTGAATGACAGTAGAATATATAGACTTGCGGCACTTATATTAATAGTAATAATTATTTAATTTATACAAATATCTCCTCAGACAAGTTTTCTATTAATCAGCCTCTGAAAAAGCAATATTCTTTTCGGCTAAAAATGATTTGATCTGATCAACATGTACACAAATGCCCACGTGTAAAAAGGCACTGTTAGATACTTTCATTCTTTTAGTATCCATCACTACTTCCTGGTCTTTTATCTCGAATCCCAGATGAAGGTGCCTGGTAGCAGATTGCATTCCATACACAGTTCCATTGGAGTCAAATAGCGGGCCGCCGCTCTGTCCTCTTAAGCCGGGTGTACTTAATTCAATACCTACAATATGATTTGGTGTGTTAGCAATAAATCTTGTTACGATGCCATCAATAGGAAATGAAGGTGAGCTGGAATTTCCCGTGGTTGTCCATTCAATATCATCAACTTCTGTATTGTTATGTTTGAAATTATTAAACTCCGGAAAAGGAAATCCTAAACGGCACAAAGATTTACCTTGTTTAATTTTTGAACCATCACGTAAAAAACTAGCATGTGATGAATACATGATTTTATTAAATCCTTTAAACTCAATAATCGCCAGATCCAAGGTTGGATGTACATGACAAACAAATTCACTGATCGTATCAAAACAATTCACAAAACTATTCTTCTGTTGAATCGCTACATCTTTATTGTATTTGTATTTGGTCTCTAATCCTAATAAATTGTTCTTGTATTTATTATCGTTTAGTAATCTTTTGCGTTCAACTTTAAATTTTTCAAAGTTCGCATTGATCGTTTCCGAATTTACAATTGAATCTACCACATGCTTACAGGTAATCGCAACACCATTATCATTTACAAAAAATAGGGTTCCTGCGCCGGGGATTATCAACCCACCATACGTTCTGGTAATGGTATGAATGGGTTTTGTGAAGTTGGACGCTTTTTCTATTGCTGATTGGAACATGATTAATATTTTATCTAGTTTAATATTTGAAATGTAGTCGTGTCGATCGAAATTATAGCGGGTTTAAAATTCTTGCCATTACCTAAGAAAACCTTAATCGTATCTGTAATGCTACTTTTTATTGATGGATCATCCGATTCTTCGTACTCTTTTTTTCGGGTAATAATATCCAAATGATCATCGTTATTAATGTTTTTTAACCACGCGTCTTTAACAAAATACCAATCACCATCTCCAAATGCATCACTTAAATTTATGATATTGATAATTCTTTTCAACGAATCATCCCAAATATATAAGTCAATTGCAGAAGCTTCATATTGGCTTGGCCTACGTATAAGCAAACCGGTTTTATTTTCCTCAAACTTGAATTTGTAACAACTATACAAGTGAGATGAGCTATCCGTTAATAAAAGATCAAGGCTGTTTTTGAATTTTAGAAAATGATAAAATGAAGTATCGATGATCTTTCCTTCGAATTTTTTTCCTCCAAGCGAATCAAATGGTGAATAGACATGAAGATTAGCAGGAATTATTGTTGAGAACTGTGTAAGAAATATTGTTGAACTATCAATAGCGGAAAATGATTCTTTCTGATCAGACAAAAGTGCTGTGCCCTTCTTATTATACGAGCAAGATGCAAGCAAAATGAATATGCAGAATATTCGTAACCTAACTAATTTCATAGTGCTTAATATATTTAGGTCTCATATAGCTTATAAAGAGAAAAGTTTACCAAGCAAAATGGCCTGATAAACTTTTTCTTATTAATATAAAATCTATTAATGCTTAAAATGTCTCAACCCCGTAATCACCATCGCCAATCCATTCTCTTTACAATAATCAATTGAATCTTTATCACGAATAGAACCTCCCGGTTGAATGAAAGAAGTAATACCGGCAGCATGCGCTATTTGTACACAATCATTAAAAGGGAAAAATGCATCACTTGCCAATACAGCACCTTTCAAATCAAAATTGAATTGTTTTGCTTTATCTAATGATTGACGAAGTGAATCAACACGCGATGTTTGTCCGCAACCTTTACCAACCATTTGTTTGTTTTTTACCAAAGCGATGGCGTTGCTTTTTAAATGTTTGCAAACGATATTAGCGAAAATCAGGTCTTCTTTTTCTGCAGCAGTCGTTTCACGGCCACCCTCTTCTTTCCACTCTTTAAAATTACCTTCATCATTTTGCTGAATCAATACACCATTTAGCAAAGATTTGAATTGTTGTTTTGATTCGATCTTAGCTTTTTGCGCCAGCAAGATTCTGTTCTTCTTTTGTTGCAAGATCACTAATGCGTCAGCATCGAATTTTGGCGCTATCAGTACTTCAAAAAATATTTCGTTGATCGCTTCGGCTGTTGCTTTATCAACCGTTCCGTTGGTAACCAATACACCGCCGAAAGCACTTTCAGGATCTGCCGCTAAAGCCGTATCCCATGCCGCTTTTACCGTTGGCCTTTGTGCAATACCACAAACGTTCGTATGTTTGATGATAGCAAAAGTTGTATCCGTAAATTCTGAAATGATCTGCACAGCTGCATCTACGTCTACCAAATTATTGTAGGATAATTCTTTACCGTGCAACTTATCAAAGATCTCTTCCTGGTTGCCGTAAAAAATTCCTTGCTGATGCGGATTTTCTCCGTAACGCAAAACAGCTTTGTTTTTATCAAAAGGATTGGTAAATTCTGTCTGATTAAAATAATTAGAGATCGCGATATCGTAACCTGTACAAACATCAAATGCTTTAATAGCAAAAGCACGGCGTTGCTCTAAACTTGTTTCACCTTTTTGGTCTTTTAATAATTGTTCTAGTTCAGCGTAATCTTTTTTTGCCGCTATCACCACTACATCTTTATGGTTCTTTGCAGCACCACGTATCATCGAAGGGCCGCCGATATCAATCTTTTCAATAATTAATTTTTCGTCAGTAGTAGACTTAACTGTTTCCTCAAACGGATATAGATCAACAATCACCAAATCCAATTCAGGAATTTTATATTGTGCCATTTCCTGCACATCTGTTGGATTATCTCTTCTACCTAAAATTCCGCCAAACACAGATGGGTGTAAAGTTTTAACTCTACCACCCAAAATTGAAGGATATGTTGTGATCGATTCTACCGGAATACAAGGAATATTTAATTCTTCGATAAACTTTTGCGTTCCGCCGGTCGAATAGATCTTTACACCCAAATGGTGCAATTCTTTTACGATATTATCTAAACCATCTTTGTAAAAAACTGAAATTAATGCTGATTGGATTTTTTTCATGTCTCAACCCTAAATGGGCCACTTTTTAAAATTAAGAATTTGTGTTTTAAGTAGAAATTTAAAAGTCAAAAGCAAAAAGTTAACCTAGCCTGTTAAGACGACTTTTTCCTTATTACTTTTTACTTATTGATGTCAAAAACAAAAGCTCCCTGGTCAGGAACCGAATAATAGTGCAAAAGTAACTCTTCGCAGTCTTTTTTCCATTTGTCAATTTTCCACAGGCTATTAGAAGCATCGAATACATATTCTTTACAATTGAAAATGCTTGCCAATTGTGCAATAGAGAGTTTGGGCGATTTGGAAAGCACAATTATATCAACATTTATTTTCTGAGATCCCATTGTAAAATCGATAGGTTTATCTACTAATAGTATGCGTTTATCCTTGAGTTGATAGAAATTATCTGCGATAACCAAAGATGGAAGCGTATCTGATTTTTTCAATTTTAGTAATATTCTTGCGGGTTTACAATGAAAATCCTGCAATTGCGCATTCGCCAGTAAAGCACTATCGCCCACAAACTGATATAAGTTGCCATTTACAAAATCTATTGACTGATGTTGCGGTATATTATAGACGATCAGTTGACTTTGTCTGGAAGTTATCCAGGTATCATATTCAAGCAAGATCAATAGAAAGAAAATGCTTGCGAATGAAAAATAGAGCATTTGTTTATTCTTATTAATAAGCCATTTATAAATAAACAAAAGGAAAAAATATAACAGACAGGTCGATAGTAAAGAGATCGATAAATCATTTATCACAACAAAAGGCAAGCTATTGATCTTGAAAATACATTGATTCAGTAACCAGGTTAAACTAAAAATAATTTTACCTGTATAAATGTTCAGATATGGGATCCACCAAACAAACATCAGTACTATTTCTGTCATTAAAATAGTAGTTGATAATGGTATCGCTGCCAAATTGGTCAATAGAAACAACAAAGGAAACTGGTGAAAATAATAAATGCAGATGGGTAATGTTAAGATCTGTGCAGCTATAGTAAGCGCCATAAAACGCCACAATTTATCCAGCCATTTATTTTCAATATAAAACCAATGATAGATCGGTTGTTGAAAAATAACAATACTTAACACTGCAAGATAAGAAAGTTGAAAACCTACATCCCATAAAAAATAAGGATCGTAACATAACAAAATGAAAGCCGATGCTGCCAAGGAATTATACACCGGCGATTTTTTATTGAAACCATTCCCAATAATAATACAAGAAAACACAATAGCCGAACGAAAGACTGATGCTGATGCGCCGGTTAAAAAAGCAAAGAACCAAATGCAAATTAGTATGCCAATCACCTTTGCGAACTTCGATTTTTTTATGAAAGGAATTCTATTAAATATCCAAACAAGTATTAAATACAACAAACCTAAATGCATACCGGATAAGGCTATAATATGCACTACGCCTGTATTCGTATAAGCTTGTACAGTTTCTTTATCCAGGTCATTCGTATAGCCTAATAACAAAGCTTCCGCAACGCCGGTTATGCTTTTATCAGCACTTACGTTTTTTTGCAGGATTGATAAAATATGCTGACGCGTAGAAAAAACGAATTGTTTAAAAGGATTAGCCTCTTTTTTATCTAACAAAACCCAATCCTGCTTTTTTAAAAATACATTATATAAAGTCTGTTGAAAAATAGCATACTGTTCGTAATCGAATTCGCCGGGGTTACCGGCATTTTTTATTCTTTGTAAGTTTTTATTGATACAGATCACATCACCATAATGTAATTGTCGTGCCGATGAGTCTTTTGAAAAATATAGCAGTAGTTTTCCTTTGCAAGCAATGGTCGTATCATGTATAATGATCGACTCAATGTATCCATTGGCTTTATAAGATTTTTCCTTTTCTATTATTGGTTCATCAATCCTGATTATTAACTGGCAATTATTTTGATAATAATTACCAAACCAATTTTTATAATGTCTTATATCTTTCTGCCAGGTTATAAATAATCCGAAGCTTGCCAACAATAAATTAAGACAAACCCCTTGTAATGGCTGCCATTTAAACCGAACGCCGATTGGTAAAAATTTGAACAAAAAAAGAGCTGCCGTAAAACATACGGCTTCAGCAATGATTACAATCAATGGGATTTTCAAATACCATTCGAGTAAAATACCTGCAATTACAGGAACGAGCAAACGTATAAAGGGCGACTGTTTCCAGACGAATAATTGTTTTAGATGGGGCACGGCGCCAAGATAAGTATGTCATTCGTATTTTTTCAGTTGAAAACAACTCAAAAAACAAGGAAAAAAACATTTGGTTTATATGTGTAATTTTGTAAGCATGAATACCGATAACAATATTGTTTCTTTTATTAAAACGATTACCCAGGCTTTATCAGACAATAGTTTTGTATCTATAACATTAGGCAATTACAAAGGCGCGGAGCCGGCTTTGAAAAATATTTATATCAAAAAGATACTGATAAAGAAAGAAGAAAAGCTAAGTTTTACATACCGCTATCAAACACGTGATATTGTTAAAAATTTTTCTACGCGGGAAGCTTCGGAAAATATCACCAAAGGTTTAGACGAAGGATTTAAGTTCGCGACAGTTTTTACTACACAATTTGATTGTGTACTTGAGCAAACTAAAACCGGTACCTACAGTTTAAAAAGGGTGGCAGCGACTAAAAAAGAAACACCTTCTCTACAGCATGATAAAGAAAAAAAACGCCTGATTGATACCAATAACAAGCCTTATCTCCACGAATTAAAAATTACAGATGCTGCAGGAAATGTATTCAAAGCTAGGCAGGATAAATACAGACAGATCAATCATTACATTGAAATTTTAAGTTCATTAATTAAAGAACTGCCTGAAAAAAAATCATTGAACGTAGTTGATATGGGTTCCGGTAAAGGCTATTTAACTTTTGCCTTGTATGATTATTTAACCAATGTGTTAGATGTGAATACAAAAGTAACAGGTGTTGAATTTCGCGCAGATATGGTAAAGCTTTGTAATGATATTGCCGCTAATTCAAAATTTACAAAACTACATTTCGAAGAAGGAACGATCGATAGCTACGATAGTACTGATACAAATATTTTAATAGCATTGCACGCCTGCGATACCGCTACAGACGATGCGATACAAAAAGGCATTACCGGCAATGCAGACCTGATCGTTGTTGCACCATGCTGTCATAAACAGATAAGGCGTGAGATAGAAAAACACAAAACGCACAACGAAGTAGAATTTATCACTAAGCACGGCATTTTTTTGGAGCGCCAGGCCGAAATGGTAACAGATTCTATACGAGCGATGGTACTGGAATACTTTGGGTATAAAACAAAGGTGTTCGAATTTATTACAGATGCACATACACCAAAAAATATCATGATCGTTGGCACAAAAAATAATGCGCTTCCTTATAAAAGTCCGGCAATTTTAGATAAAATAAAAGCGGCTAAAAGATATTTTGGTGTCGAAATTCATCACCTGGAAAAAGTAATGGGCATTTAAATAATCCTATGAATAGAACTATCCACTGTATCCTGAATTATTTTATTGCAACTGTTTGGCTGGCTAACGGCCTTTTTTGTAAACTCTTGAACCTCGTACCTCGTCATCAATTAATAGTAGCGAGAATTTTAGGTGAGCCGCATGCAATGCCATTTACCAAAGCTATTGGCCTATCAGAAGTTTTAATGGCCTTATGGATCATCAGTAATATCAGATCACGCTTTTGCGCCATTGCACAAATAATAATTATTGCGACTATGAATTGTATTGAATTTTTCCTGGCGCGGGATCTTTTACTTTTTGGAAAATTAAATGCTTTGTTCGCTTCGCTTTTTATTTTGCTGATTTTTTACAATGAATTTATGTTGAATAAAAAACAAAGCTGAGTAAGTATGTTGTCATTTTTAAAAAATCATCCATTCGGCGTAGAAGCTTTTTTCGAAAGCTCTACTGTTTTAACTTTCGCAATACCAAAGGAAGAGCTTGAACATTTAATTCCGCCTTGTGTAACATTAGATACGTTTAATGATACCTGGGCATTTATTGCCGTAGCCTTGGTTCAAACAAATTCTTTACGCCCAAAAGGCTTTCCAAAATTTTTAGGCAATGATTTTTTCCTGATCGGTTACAGAATATTTGTTAGGTACACTAACAATGAAGGCAAAAAACTAAGAGGATTATATATTTTGAAATCTGAAACGGATAAAAAAAAGATGGAATTTCTAGGTAATCTCTTTACTCATTATAGTTATACAACAACAGATATTGCACTATCAAAAACAGCTACAACCAATAAAATAAAATCGGTTCGATCAGATTTTGAAATCGAAACCGAAATGGGCCTGGAAGAAATTTCGCTGCCGGCAAATTCAATTTTTGCCAACTGGAAAGAAGCAAGAAGGTTTGCAGGGCCACTACCTTTTACTTTTACTTACAATCCAACCACAAAAGAAGTTTTAATTATAGAAGGCGTTCGCGAACATTGGCAACCAACACCAATCAAAGTAATACGTCATCATATTTCATTTCTCGATTTTTTACAATTAAAGAACGTTCAATTGGCCAATGCATTCGTTATTCAAAACATTCCGTATCACTGGAAAAAAGGTAAAATAGAAAAATGGAACGGATAAGAAAACCTTTTCAGGGAGTTTTAAATATTGTGCGGTTCAACTGGCACTTATACATTTTTTCACTTTGCATCATCTTATTGATTCTTTCGCTCGTTTATTTTATACCCAAGAAGTATGATGCGCTTTTATTTATTGCTTGTAGCTTGATAATGACCACTACCATTATCTCTCTGCTTGTCTCCTTTTACATTTACGACCTATCCGATTTATATACTTTTAACTGGTTGAACAAAAGCCATATCAACCCCGCCAAGATCATTAATATCAATGCAGGATTTGATGAAACAAGCGCTTTATTAAAAGAAAAATATCCCAACGAAAATTTGCAAGTGTTTGATTTTTATGATGCTGAAAGACATACTGAAGTTTCGATCAAGAGAGCAAGAGCTGCTTATCCCAATACTATCAATATTACTACTTCTGCTATTCCATTATCCAATGATACGATCGATATTATATTTTTAATACTCGCTGCACATGAAATTAGAAATGATGTTGAAAGAGGGGCTTTTTTTAACGAGTTAAAAAGAATCATGGCTCCCGCAGGAAAAATAATTGTTACAGAACATTTAAGAGACCTACCTAATTTTCTTGCCTATACAATTGGATTTTTTCATTTTCATTCCAGATCAACCTGGCAAAAAACTTTTGCTCAAGCCGGAATTATAATTAATGAAGAAATAAAGATCACACCATTTATAACAACTTTTATTCTGCAAAAAAATGGAACTACAACTTAAAATAATTGGATTTTTATTAATCGCGTTGGCATTGGTACATATTGTTTTTCCGAAAAAATTCGATTGGAAAAACGAATTGAATAATCTTAGTCTGCTCAATAAACAAATGATGCATGTGCATACCTTTTTTATTGCATTGATTTTATTATTAATGGGATTGCTTTGTATATCTTCTGCTCAGCAACTCATCGAAACACCATTAGGAAAAAAGATTACTGGTGGATTGTGTTTTTTTTGGGTCGCCAGATTGTTGATTCAGTTCTTCTGGTATTCACAAAAACTATGGCGGGGCAAACAAACAGAAACGATCATTCATGTTCTTTTTGCTTTTTGCTGGATATATTTCAGCATGATCTTCTTTCTTGTTTGCTGGAATAATAAAAGTTGTTAATAATTGTATACTAGCCAGTTATAAATTATCTACCATTAGCCCGAACAATGTTCGGGTTTTTTAACGCAATTTTTTAAATAGGAGTAAAAATTTAATCATATATTTGTAAGGTAAACTTACAAGTTTTACTACCTAATTATGATAAATGAAAAAACCGACATTCAATTAGCTACAGATCTGCGTACGGTGCTTACCAGATTAATTAAAAAGCTACGTAACAAATCTGCTACCAGCTCTAATTTATCCTTAACGGAAAGATCTACAATGGCATTATTGGATCTGCACAAAGAGCTTTTACCAAGTGAGCTTGCCGGAATGGAAAAGATAACTACACAATCTATGTCTCAGATCCTGAGTCATTTATTAGAGTTAGGTTATATCAACAGGAAAGACTCATTAACAGATAAACGCAAAGCGATCATTTCATTATCAAAAGCGGGACAAACAGTTTTGTATAAAGTAAGGAACGAGCGTGACGAATGGCTCAGCAAAGCCTTACAGGAAACTTGTTCAGAAAAAGAGCAGGAATTACTTCGCCGGTGTTTGCCACTATTAACAAAACTGGTTGATCTGGATTAATAAAAGAAAAGAGGAGAATAAATTATGAACATAAGTACATTCAGTGCATTTAAAAGCCGCAACTACAGGCTATATTTTGTAGGGCAGTCAATTTCATTAATTGGAACCTGGATGCAGAAGACAGCAGTAAGCTGGGTTGTGTATTCACTCACGCATTCAAAATTTATGCTTGGGGTTACTTTATTTGCCACAATGTTTCCCTCGTTCTTATTTTCATTTATTGGAGGAGTTGCTGCGGACCGTTTTAGTAAATACAAATTGCTTTTGCTAACGCAGATCGTATCGATGATACAGGCCGTTATGTTAGCCGTCCTTATATATTTTAAGCATTATTCCATCTGGGAAATATTATCACTAAGTGTTTTATTAGGTATTGTTAACGCCTTTGATGTGCCTGCGCGGCAATCATTGGTGTACGATATGGTAGATGACAAAAAAGATCTGCCTAATGCACTGGCATTAAATTCCTCCATGGTCAATTTATCAAGATTGATCGGTCCGGGTATTGCAGGTTTTGCAATAGAACGTTTGGGTGATGATATTTGTTTTGGATTAAATGCAGCAAGTTTTATTGCTGTGATCGCATCTCTTTTATTAATGAAGCTGCCAAAGTATATTCCTAATAGATCCACTAAAAATGTATTAGGTGAATTGCGTGAAGGTTTGCAATATGTCAAAAAAACGCCCGCCATCGCATCGTTGATATTGATGTTAGGACTAATTAGTTTGCTGGTTTTACCTTTCAGCACTTTAATACCGGTTTATGCAAAAGATATATTTAAAGGTACCGCATCAACATTTGGTATTATTGATAGCGCCATTGGTTTGGGTGCATTTTCCGGTGCTATATTTTTAGCTTCTTTAAAACCGGGCAAAAATCTCAGAAAAATATTAGCTATTAATACATTTGTTTTTGGCACAGGTTTAATATTATTTTCCCACATGCCTTATTACCCTTTAGCGTTATTATTTGTAACTATTGGCGCATTTGGTATGATGTCGCAAATAACGATCACGAATACACTCATTCAAACTACCGTTGATCCTTCAATGCGGGGACGAGTTATAAGTTTATACGCAATGGCGTTTTTCGGTATGCAGCCTTTAGGTGGATTGTTGATCGGTTATATTTCAAAATATCTAAGTGTACAAAATACCGTTTTAGGCGAGGGTGTTTTTGCCATTCTTATAGGCATTTTACATGTTCGTTATTTAAGCAAGCATAAATACAGAAAACATAAAGCGCCTGTTGTTGTAAAACAGCCGCCTGTTGATCTTACCTTACAGGCATAATCTAAAAAACATTGACTACCGATATTCTACAATATGAATTTAAAGGTGATCTTCCTATTGGATTTGAGATCTTCACCATTCAGGATATTTACAAAATCCATAAGGATATAATGGTTGCACCTCATCGTGCAGAATTCTATCATATTCTTTGGATACAAAAAGGAACACCTATACATTCCGTTGATTTTACCCCGATCAAACTAGCTCCTGACACTTTACTTTTTATAAACAAAGGAACCGTTCAAAGTTTCGATTCGAAAGGAAATTTTGAAGGGAAAGCCATCGTTTTTACAGATAACTTTTTTTGTAAAACAACTGAAGATATTAAAACACTTAAAAGCAATATTCTTTTTAATGATCTTTTTGACTCCTCAGCTATTCAGCTTAAAAAAGGACCAAATGTTTTTATTGACTTTTTTGCCTTGATGGAACATGAATCAAAAAAGACGCTGGATACTTTTCAGGAAGGTATTTTAAGAAATCTGCTACAGGGATTTTTATTGTTAGCTGAAAGAGAAAGAAGAAAAAATAATTTTACAGAAATTGTAAAGGGCTCAGACCTGTATCAATTTATTTTATTTAAAGATCTTTTGGAGAAACAGTTTACCAAAAACAAACAGGTTAGTTTTTATGCAATCAAAAGCAGTATCACAGAAAAGAAATTAAACCAGATAACAACAAAAGTTTTAGGTAAAACGCCTAAACAAATGATCGACGACCGGATTATGCTCGAAGCAAAAAGATTGTTAGCGCATACTAATGAAAACATTAAAGAAATTGGGTTTGCGCTTGGTTTTGAAGAACCCACCAATTTTATAAAATATTTCAAAAACCATTATAAGGGTACCCCTGTAGATTTTAGAGAAAGCCTTATTAAGTGATCTATTGCAAGGATTAAAAGTATCATTAAAAGGACGGTTTTGATCGTCCTTTTTTTATGCCAATAAAGCAACTTTGCAATCCAATTAACTACAAAAAACCTACCTAACACTAACACACGGTTTTTAAAAAATATTTCTCGGTATACGGCCTGAACATTCTTGTTCGGGCCTTTTTATTCTGGTAAAGTAATCTCCAAATATCTCAGGGGAAATTCTCAAAGACATATGGTTAATTTTGCCTGTTCAATTATTCAGTGCTTTCGCCTCGTGCCGGCGGGCATCGTAATCACAACATCGCTACTTTGGCAACTGAAAAAAAGTGCTACGCACTATTTTTTCTGCGTGGCTTCGCCCGCATCATTCCCAAAGAGGCGGCTTATGTGATTACTGGTGGAAATTGCGAATGTGGTAATATGATCAAGGATCAATTATTTAGATTATTTAATCTATTTTATACTCACTCATTTTTGTACTGCTGGTCTTCTTCAAAATAATAATCATACTCATCAAAACTATAGTCGCCCACTCTACCAGTTCCTACGGAAGCGCCTTTTTGGCTGTGGTGCCAAGCGAAGCGAAGGCAGACAAAATCATGCGAAGCAGATTTTAGTCAGCAGCCAAAGAAGCGCTGGAGAAGGAACGCAGCCCAGCGGCTATGAGCGATCAAAAACTAAAAACTCACAAGCTGTTAGGGTGGGTTAAAAAGATCAACTAAGAAAATAGTAAGTAGCTTATAATTAGCAAGATTTCCATATAAATCTATACGTCAGGGTTATGTATATTTGATTACAGCATTTTTCCTTAATTAAATGAATACAAAAAATCAATCATTAAAGGTATCGGTCATTAAAGAAAAAATGCCGGTTAGTTATTTACTATTTACAACCAAAGGGCGCATTTCTAGACTAACCTATTGGACGGCAGCCATTTTTATCTGGACGGCGTTTTATATTTTATTCAACGCACTTCATTATTTTATTTCTCTTTTCGCAACCTGGTTCATTTATCCTATTTTATTCTGGGCTCTAATTGCCACTGCCATCAAGCGTTTGCATGATTTTAACTTATCAGGCAATTGGCTATTTATAATTGCTGTTCCCATTGCTGGGCCGGTATTTCTTATTTATTTATTAGGATTTAAAAAAGGAAGCGTACTAAAAAACAATTTCGGTGCAAACCCAAATAGTTCGCCGGATTATTTTACCAATGGTGATGCTAAAAAAATAGCGCATTTAAAATCGGATGAAAGAATTATAGATGATGTAACACAATTAAATCCCATCATTGTTGCGAAGGTTGTTGTTCCTGAAAATATAGAAGCGCTACAAACAATTATAAAAAATACGGATGGGCCAATTTGTATTGGTGGGGGCAGGTTTAGTATGGGCGGACAAACAGCTAGTTCAAGCAGTCTGCATATTGATATGCGTAAACTAAATAAAGTAATTCATTTTTCTGCGGAGAATAAGATCATTAAAATTCAAGCTGGTACAAGATGGTGCGATATTCAACATTTTATTGATCAACATAATCTGAGTATAAAAATTATGCAGACATACGCCAACTTTACTGTTGGCGGTGCATTGAGTGTTAATTGTCATGGTCGTTATATTGGTTTAGGCCCACTTATTCTATCGGTAAGATCGATCGATCTTATTTTGGCAAATGGAGATTGTATTCACGCTTCGCGGGAAGAAAATGCTGAAATGTTTTTTGCCAGTATTGGTTGTTACAATGCCATCGGTGTAATTGCGACTGTTGAGTTAGATCTTGAAGACAATATTCCTGTTGAGCGCTTACATCAAATGATGCGTATCGATCAATATAAAAATTTCTTCGCATCAGCAGTAAGAGACAATAAAAATGTAGTTTTTCATAACGGCGATATTTATCCACCGGCTTTTAAAAAAGTACGTGGCGTTAGTTGGGAGATAACAACAAAAAAGCCAACGGAAAAAACAAGGTTAATGCCATTAGCCGCATCTTATCCTTTAGAAAGATATTTTATCAGCGCCTTTAGCAAAAGCAAATTTGGCAAATGGCGCAGACAATTTATTTATGATCCAATATTGTATTTCAAAACAAAAGTTCACTGGAGAAATTACGAAGCTGGTTATGATGTTGCGGAACTGGAACCAAGTTCAAGAAAAAACAGTACCTATGTTCTGCAAGAATATTTTGTACCGGTGAATAAATTCGATGATTTTGCTGTTGTGATGATTGAGATTTTCACAAGACATAAAGTAAATATTATCAACGTGTCTATCAGACATGCTTTGCCGGATAGTGGATCCTTACTTGCCTGGGCAAGAGAAGAAGTTTTTGCTTTTGTAGTTTGGTACAAACAAAATACAGATGATGTTGAAAAAGGGAAAGTAGGCGTGTGGACAAGAGAATTGATCGACGCGGTAATTGCAGTGAACGGTGCATACTACTTACCTTACCAGGCACATGCAAGAGAAGATCAGTTTCATAGCGCTTATCCAAATGCAAAAAAATTAATTGAATTTAAAAAGAAATTAGACCCTCAATACAAATTCAGAAATGTAATTTGGGATACTTATTATAAACCTACAGCAATATAAATATGAGTACAACTACATCAGAATTTAAAACCGTGTTTTCAGATCCGAAATGGAGCGATGATTTTTATCGTTTTTTACAAGTGATCTTTCATTTATATCCTGAAGATAAATTTCACCACCTTATCGCAACAACAACAAAAGAAAAAGGTACGGATGAAGAAATTTATAAAGCTGTACAGGCAGACCTGCCGAAAATAAAAACATTTCTTTCTGAGATAACGTATGCATTACCCGCATTAAAAAAGCAGAAAAAAGAAATGAGTAACGAAGTGTTGCAGTTGTTGGGCAGCAATACAAAGATCAATGGCTATTTAGAAATAGGCTCAACCGGAAGATATATCAGCGAGTTAAGAAAGCATATTAACTTATCAGGGCCGATCTTTCTTACAAATGATATTATACAATCTTATTCATTAGCAGATATTTTCGAAAGAGGGCAGATCAGAAAGATCGGTAAGTTTTTCGATTTGAATAATTATCAACCGATCAATGTTACACAAATTCCTGATGAAAGCTTGGATCTGGTGACTTGTCATATTGGTTTGCACCATTGTCATCCTGATCAGTTAGACGGCTATATTAAATCCATCAAACGCGTACTAAGAAAAGGCGGCACTTTCATTTTGCGCGATCATGATGTTACCACACCTGCAATGGCAACTTTTGTTTCTTTAGTACATACTGTTTTTAATTTAGGTTTAAATGTTACCTGGGAAGTTGACCAGTCAGAATATAAATCATTCAAATCAATTGCTGAGTGGAGCAATATATTAGCACGTTATGGTTTTCAGGATCTGGGCAAAAGAATTTTGCAGGATAAAGATCCTTCGGATAACACGCTGGTGGCATTTATAAAACAATAATAATGAAACGTCTTAATATACTCACCTTGTCATACCTACTACTTTCCGGAGTTATTTTCTTTGGTAAAAAAAGAATGCCCACAACAATTCCTGCCGGCGACGGATTGGTAATAAAAAAAGAATGGTTAACCGAAAATAAAAATCCGGTAACACCGAAAGAATACATTCGTCCGGCAGATCAAACATTTTTAACTTTTCCGGAATGGTATTTAGTTTTTAGTCCGGATGAGCAGGCGCAGTATTTTAAACATACAACGTCAACAAGCTTTCCATTCATGAGTCATGTTGCTCAAATATGGCAGAGCTATAAAATTGTCAAAAATCAGATCAAAAATAATTACCCCTACAATGGCGGTTATCATTTTATGATCTGGGTTATTGGTACAAGCACTACTGTTGAATATTCGATGAAGGCATTATACGAAACAGTGATCGGACGTTTAACAGATACAAAAGAAGTAATTACTGCAGAAGATAAATTTAATGCACAATACACACAGGAGTATGTTGATTTTATAAAAGACAGGCCTTGGTATGAATTTAATTTTAAAAGACAATTAGGCATTCTCTGGAAACAAACACCATTCAAAGGCGATCATTTTTTTAGAAAAATTGAACGCCGATATATTCTTACTTCTGAACTTGGTGTAAAATATTTGTATGGTAAACTGATTGGTTTAGGCACCAAATCCGTTTATGGTGAAGCAGCGCCAAGCACAGCGGTTTTGGTGAATACTATTCCTGTAAATAATACCGATAGTTTACAAATCATTCAAAAATATGCTGACGGATCAGCTTTATTGAGTTTGCCTCGTTATGCTAAATTCAATCCTGCTATTAATGAGTTAGCAAAAAAAGGATTTACATTTAGAGAGATTGCAGGAAATAATTCGGCCATTCTTTTATCGGTTTTGTTACCTGAATCTACTGATATGTCAGTTGATAAAACACAAATCATTTTTACGCAACCTATCGCTTCTGATCCTTCTATGAAAAGAATTGCATTGGTTACGCCCGTTGAAAATTTGCATTCTGTATTATTAGAATTGAATAAAGAGAATATTGTAATCGAACACGTTTTCGATTTTTAAGTTTTTTTCTAACCGCAAAGGGCGCGGAGTAAACGCAAAGAAGGCGCAAAGGAAAACTTTGCGCCTTCTTTGCGTTCTTTGCGGTTAAACTCTCGCTTACTTTTGCCCTAAATTAAAGTTTCTAAATTTAGAAACTTTTCTTATCTTTATAAAAATCCTATCCCTCTTGAAATACTTTGAAACTGAATTTTTAGACCCGGCTAATAAATTTGTAGCAGAACTTGAACTGAAAGCAGCCAATAAAGTTCTTTATAATATTGAAAAGGCTGAACAAACAAATGACCCAAAACTCTTCAAAAAATTGAATAAAGATATTTGGGAATTTAGAATACGCTATGCTGGTCAACAAATCCGGCTACTGGCTTTTTGGGATAAAACAAATGAGAAAAAAACTTTAGTTGTTGCAACTCATAGATTTATCAAAAAAGTTGATCAAGTTCCTGAAAATAAAATTAAAAGGGCAACAAGTATTAGAATAAAATATTTTGAAAACAAAGAAAAATAAAACTGTTATGGCAAAGACTCCAATAAAATCATATACACTTTCTGAAATGAAAGATAAATATGTCGGAAAACCGGGAACAAAAGAACGAGATAAATTTGAGCACAAACTCAGCATGGATGTTCTAAGTTATATGATTAAAAAAACAAGACAAGAAAGAAAATTAACACAAGAACAATTGGGTAAATTAGTTGGTGTTCAAAAAGCGCAAATTTCTAAATTAGAAAGCAGCGCTAACAGTGCAACGATTGATACTGTTATAAAAGTTTTTAAAGCTTTAAAAGCTGATATTCATTTTAATGTAACGCTTGAAGACAAGCAGTTACAATTATCTTAATCTTTTTCTTTGTTTTTAGAATATGAATACAATATCCGTTATCGAAATAAAATCTGATCGGTTAGCATTATACAAACAATTCTTTCTTGCAGGACTTGTATCCGATGAAGAAAGTTTTAGAATGACATTGGCCGATGATGCCAACATGTCTTTTCCTACAAAAGATAAAGAAGATAGTTTTACGCTCGGTGTTTATTCCAATAATGAATTGGCTGGCGTTGTAAGCTTTGCGCGTGAAGGAATTGACAGAGAAAAAATGCGACACAAAGGTTTATTATTCAGAATGCTCGTTTCGAAAAATTTCCGCGGACAAGGAATTGCTAATATATTAATTGAAGCCTTATTAGAAAGAGTAAAGAAGATCGATTCGATCGAACAAATAAGCCTCACTGTTATTGCTACTAATAAAACAGCCAAAACACTCTACGAAAAATTTGGCTTTGTAACTTTCAGTGTTGAGTATTATGCAACAAAGTGGAAAGGAAAATATTTTACTGAAGAACAGATGGTGTTGAGGTTGAAATAAAGTTTCTGAATTCATAGCAACGTCTCCTGAAAGGGACGTTGCGCTCACTGCCATAGCCATGATTGTAATAAGTATAATAAGATAGAAACAATAATTTATAGTTATCACCGAATAGTCATCAACGCAACGTCCCTTTCAGGAGACGTTGATAAAAAAGAAGATTGCAATTTGATTATAAAATTTTATTCTTAATAAAGAAATGAATATTGAACTTTACTATCTGCAACCTCACCATCGATATCAAGTATTCTTTTTCGATAGGCAAATATTCCTTCCTGATTAATTTCACCTGCGATAATTTTTAATTGCAATTCCCTATTTAATTTTTTACTTAAATTTTCTAAGCTATCATTTTTTATAAGTATTTGCACATCCCTAATACTATCGTACTTTTCGGAAACTGCTTTTGGATCTAATTGGTATATACTATCAACATTTATTTTAACAAATTCTAGATTCTTGGCATATAAAAATTTAGTTTGATGGCCCTGAAAATTTGATTTGTCAGTTTGATAATCTGCGTAATAATCAATTTCATATACTTGTGGTTCAGAAGCTGTCTTAGTTGCTAAGTCTAAAAAAAAACTCTGTTTACTTCTAGCTATAAGAATATCATGGGAAGTGCTTGCTATTAAAGGGAAAAGATTATCTGACCATCCTTGTTTTTTTATATCATCTAATTCGTTGGCATATTGATTTTCGATGTCACTAAATTGTAAATAGTAATTCTGTAAACTAGTTAATGAATACCGAAAGCTATCTATTTTAAGATGCTCCACATGTTCTGATCCTGTTTCGTAATCTTCTATTACATTTTGTAATTTATCTCCTAAAGACTTTTGCTTACAAGAAAATAAAGTAAATAAGGCAGCAATAATAATGGCAATTTTTTTCATAATTCGAGTTAATTACGGATTAGGTATAGCGAATGTACTATTTTGATTACAATGATTGAAATTATATAATCTACGAAATTGAATTCATAAAATCCAATTACTTAAGAATCCCGAACAAACTGTCCGGGATTCTTTTCATTTAAATATTATTTGCTCAAATGCATACTGCGTTCTCTATACAACTGTCTGAAATAAGGATCTTTCAGATCTTTTATAAAGCGTATCGCTTCTCCTGTACTTTTCATTTCCGGGCCTAACTCTTTGTTTACACCTGGGAATTTATTGAAAGAGAAAACCGGTTCTTTTATTGCGAAGCCTTTTAATTTTTTCTCGTATTTAAAGTCTTTTAATTTTGCAGAGCCTAACATTACTTTTGTTGCAATGTTTAAGTAAGGTATCTGGTAAGCTTTTGCAATGAACGGCGTTGTACGGCTCGCTCTTGGATTGGCTTCAATTACATATACAATACCATCTTTTATTGCAAACTGAATATTGATCAGTCCGTTTATTTTTAATGCACGCGCAATTTTTTCGGCGTACTCTTCCATTGTATGAACGATCAATGGAGATAAATTGAATTGTGGTAACACACCATGGCTATCACCACTATGTATACCTGCAGGTTCAATATGTTCCATCACACCCATTACATGAAACTGATCACCATCAAAAATTCCATCGATCTCTGCTTCCTGGCAACGATCTAAGAAATGATCGATCAGGATCGTATTGTTTGGTAAATGTTTTAATAAACTTAAAACACCTTTTTCTAATTCTTCATCATTTAACACGATACGCATTCTTTGTCCGCCTAACACATAACTCGGACGAACCAACACCGGGTAACCAACTTTCTTCGCCACTTCAATCGCTTCATCTGTATTGAAAGCTGTTCCGTAGTTTGGATAAGGGATACCTAACTCTTTCAACATATCACTGAAACGTCCGCGATCTTCTGCGATGTCCATGCTGTCGTATGAGCTACCGATAATTTTAATTCCTTTTTCGTGTAAACGTTTTGCCAGTTTCAATGCTGTTTGTCCGCCTAATTGAACAATTACACCATACGGTTTTTCATGTTCAACTATTTCCCACAAATGTTCCCAGAATACCGGTTCAAAATATAATTTATCGGCAATATCAAAATCAGTTGAAACCGTTTCAGGATTACAATTCACCATGATGGCTTCGTAACCTGATTCTTTGATCGCTAACAAGCCATGTACACAACAGTAATCAAACTCAATACCCTGACCGATCCTGTTAGGACCACTTCCAAGCACTATAACTTTTTTCTTATCCGACACTTTACTTTCGTTACTAACCAAAGTATTCGTCGAAGGTTTATTTTCGAAAGTAGAATAGAAGTAAGGCGTTTTCGCTTCAAACTCGGCACTACAAGTATCCACCATTTTGAATACTCTTGTTAAACCCATTTTCTTTCTGCGTTCGTAAATTTCTTCGCTGTCGATATCATCTTCTTTCATGATGCGCGCTAACTGCTCATCACTGAAACCTAAAAATTTCGCTTCTGTCAACAAATCATCCGGTAAAGTTTTCAATCCAAACTTCGCTACTTTCTTTTCGCAATCAACAATTTTTTGGATCTGGTAGATGAACCATCTGTCGATCCCTGTTGCTTCGCAAATTGTTTTGATACTAACGCCTGCCATTAACGCATCTTTAATTCTAAAGACTCTGTCCCATTTCGGTATCTTAATATATTCGATCAATTCTTCAGCATGCATTAAGCTTTTACCGTAGTAACCTAAACCAACTGCATCATTTTCTAAACTCTGACAAGCTTTTTGAATTGCTTCTGCAAAGCTTCTACCGATCGCCATTACTTCACCCACACTCTTCATCTGGAAACCTAAAGTATCATTCGCGCCCTTAAATTTATCAAAGTTCCAGCGTGGTATTTTTACGATAACGTAATCAAGCGCCGGTTCAAAGTATGCTGATGTTGATTGTGTAATTTGATTTTTCAATTCATCCAAATTGAAACCTATCGCCAGTTTCGCAGCGATCTTTGCAATTGGATATCCTGTTGCTTTACTTGCTAACGCAGATGAACGGCTTACGCGTGGGTTAATTTCCACCACAATAATTTCTTCCGTGTGCGGATTCATGGCAAACTGAACATTACATCCACCTGCAAAGTTTCCTAAAGCACGCATCATTCTGATAGCGGTGTTACGCATTATTTGGTAAGCGGTATCACTCAATGTCATAGCCGGCGCAACAGTAATACTATCACCGGTGTGAACACCCATCGGGTCGAAATTTTCTACCGTACAGATGATTACCACATTGTCCATATCATCACGTAACAATTCCAATTCGTATTCTTTCCATCCTAAAACCGCTTTCTCCACCAATACTTCGTGTATCGGAGATGCGGTTAAACCGTTATTCAATGCTTCGTCTAATTCTTCTTTTTTAAATACAATTCCACCGCCTGATCCACCTAAAGTAAATGAAGGCCTGATAACCAATGGGAAACCAATTTCCTGTGCAAATTCTTTCCCCTCTAAAAATGAGTTAGCTGTTTTAGCCGGACAAACAGGAATTTCCATTTGTATCATCCATTGACGGAATTTTTCTCTGTCCTCCGCTTTATCGATCGCTTTAATATCAACACCTATCAAACGGCAATTGTATTTTTCCCAAAGGCCGATCTCATCCGCATCTTTACAAAGATTAAGCGCTGTTTGTCCGCCCATTGTAGGCAAAACTGCGTCTATCTCATTTTCTGCCAGGATAGTTTCAATACTTTCAACCGTTAATGGAAGCAGGTAAACCCTGTCTGCCATCATCGGATCCGTCATGATAGTCGCGGGGTTACTGTTGATCAGAATTACTTTTACCCCTTCTTCACGTAAGCTGCGCGCAGCCTGAGTGCCGGAGTAATCGAATTCGCAGGCCTGGCCAATAACAATGGGGCCTGATCCTATAATAAGTACTGTTTTGATGGAATTATCTTTTGGCATATGTAGTGTGCCTTGGAGGCGGGCAAAATTAGGTCAATTTGGTTAAAAAACCGAGAGCAAATTGTTATGGTTTAAAAATAACCTTCCTTATTCAGTTTAGCATTGGGTGGGATTGTTTTCACCTCAAGCCGGTGGGGCTTCGTAACTGCAACGCTCCTACTTTTTCACCTTTGGAAAAAACTCGCTGCGCTCTTTTTTCCAATCCCGCCTTTGGCGTGACCGGTGTAAAAGAGGTGGCTTATGCAGTTACTGGTGGAAGAGTGCGAAGAAAGTAGGGAACGGATTGCAAATTTTGCTTTTTCTTCTATCTTCTAACTTCCATATTCTAGCTTCTTTCAATTAAATTGCAACTCATGACTTTATATAGATCCCTTCTACTTTTTAGCTTTATCCTTGTTAGTTTCTGTGCTTCTGCACAGGTTTTTCCTGTCAAAAATTATCCGAAAGGGTATTTTCAATGGCCCGTTGATGCAAAAATTGCCTTGGCGGCCAATTTCGGGGAATTGCGACCTAATCATTACCATATGGGTTTGGATTGTAAAACGGACCAGGTACAAAACAAACGTGTTTTTGCTGCCGCAGATGGATATATTGCTAAAGTGAAAATTGAACCTTCCGGTTTTGGTCGTTGTATATATATAAATCATCCGAACGGATTGACTACCGTTTATGCCCATCTGAACGATTTTAATCCTGCATTGGAAAAATATATTACTGAGCAACAATACAAATTGCAAAGCTGGCAGATTTTTATAGATATTCCTGCTGATTTGTTTCCGGTTAAAAAGGGACAGTTCATTGCATTTAGTGGAAGTACCGGTGGTTCCGAAGGACCGCACACGCATTTCGAGATTCGTGATACCAAGACTGATAAAGTATTGAATACTTTATTATTTGGTTTTCCAATTTCAGATAATATTCCGCCCGATGTTTTGCGTTTAGCCGTGTACGATAGGAACATCAGCGTGTACGAACAAACACCAAAATTGTATCCTTTAAGAAAAGTGAATGGCGTTTACACTGTACCTGCGGGTTTATTATTGGAGCATACCAATAAAGTAAGTTTTGCCATCACTGCCTACGACCGATATGTTGGCGCTACACATCAAAATGGCATTTACGAAGCTATACTATTTGATAATGAAAAACCAGTAGTCGGTTTTGAAATTGATAGCATCAGTTACGATCAGACACGAGATGTAAATGCACACATCGATTATAAATTAAAAAACAGTGGCGGACCTTATGTACAGCATTTATCAAGATTGCCAGGTTATAACCAAAGTATTTATAAAGAGGTGAGTGGCGATGGCGTAATTGATATCAGTAATGATAGTGTACATCAAATCAAAATTGCTGTGATCGATGCGTATGGAAATACTTCTTACGTAAAATTTAATGTACGTAGTACGGCGACCGGCAAAATAAAAAATGATTCACTGGTATACGAGAATCCGAATGAGTTTTTGCCTGGCTGCCTTAATGTGTTTGAAAATAATGATATCGCTTTTTATCTAACGGAACAAAATCTGTATGATTCAATTCGTTTTAAATTAAATGTGCTTCTACCAAATTCTGCCGATGGCGTTTCAAATATTTTTGAAGTACAAACCGGGAATATACCGATACATGGTTATTTCCCCATTAAAATAAGAGGCAATGTCAGCGATACATTTAAAGACAAAATTGTGATGGAAAGATATTGGGGTGATAAAAAAGATTTTTCAAAAGCTGAATATGAAAATGGCTGGTACAGAGCAGATTTTAAAGAATTCGGTTATTTTAAATTGTTGCGTGATACTGTTGCGCCGGTAATTAATTCATTAGGTTTTAGAGATGGGATGAACTGTGCAGGATTACATCGTATTGCTTTTTCTATCAGCGATAATACTAAAGAGTTGAAAAATTTTCGAGCAGAATTAGATGGTAACTGGTTACGATTTACGAATGATAAAAGACTTGCTTACATTTATAATTTTGATGGTCATTGTGCAAGAGGCGCGCACACTTTAAAAATTAGTGTAGAAGATTTAGTGGGAAATAAAACGGAAAAGGTTTATCATTTTACGAGGTAGAGTTCAATAAGACTACGGTAGTTTTTCAAACTACCGTAGTCTGGGAACAATTCTCTGCTCACTTCTGTCATGCTGAGGACCGAAGCATCTTATTCTTGCATAACAGAATACTCATTATGAATTAGATTCTTCGCTACGCTCTGAATGACAGAAGTACACTGAATGGCAAGAGCATGATGAAAATCAAACAAAAAATATTTTCGAAATTTTTAAATAAACAACAATATGGCAGCGTTAAAAGAAGGGAAAAAAGCACCGGTATTTAAAGGCATCGATCAAAATGGAGAAAAAGTTTCTCTCGCAGATTTTAAAGGAAAAAAAGTGATCCTTTATTTTTATCCGAAAGATGATACGCCGGGATGTACTGCGCAATCTTGTAATTTAAGAGATAATTATACTGAATTATTAAAAAAAGGATTTGCCGTAATTGGCATTAGTACAGATGATGTAAAAAGCCATAAGAAATTCGAAACTAAATTTTCTTTACCATTTCCTTTGATCGCAGATGCAGATCAAAAAATTGTAAATCAATATGGCGTTTGGGGCGAAAAGCATTTTATGGGAAAAGATTACATGGGCACCATCCGCACTACTTTTTTAATTGACGAAGAAGGGAAAATCAAAAAAATAATCAACAAGCCGGATACAAAAAACCATACAGAAGAAGTGTTGAAGGCTTGGGAAGAGAGCAAATAAGGAATAAGGAATAAGGAATAAGTAACAAAAAATAAGGAAGTTGAGAAACTTTTATAATCAAATCTTAATAATAGCGTCTCAACTTCCTTATTTTTTTATTCCTTATTTATTATTTAGACTATTATGCTACTAGTTGTTGAACTCCTACGGAGTTCCTAGTCAAACTATTTTTCATTGGCTATAAATATTAGACTCCTATGGAGTCTTTTTCATTTTTTTAGCAAGTTTTTATCTAGCGTCGATATAATCAATTATACCTCTTTTTGCTTTAGGCTGTTTTTTAGTCCGTAGGACTTAAATATTTTTAGCCGACAGTAACAAAACAAAAAAGAACTCCATCGGAGTTCAACTAATATGAGATTGATTAAAGTAACTACTCTAAATAAATTAATCGCCGCGAGGACATTGATAGCTACTTGATAGATTAAATGAAAGGCCAATTTCTGCAACCAGGTATTGGTCTTTTTGTTTGCTCCAGCCACGTTGTTGGTTTGCCTGAAATACTTGACCGTTGCTACGGTCTTGTAATTTTGCCGCATCAGATCCTGGAGGAAAATTTGGCGTGCCATTCGGAGCTGTTAAACCTATATACGTAGTACTAACATCATCTAAATAATCCGTAGTAGTTAAACGTTGAACAATTTGAAAAAAGAAATTTATGCCATTGCTCATGTTGTATTTAACCCCCATCCCAATAGGAAAACACATAGCCACTGTACTATAAGGTTTGCGCACTTTGCCATCCAATCCTTTATAACCAATATTTTGACCTTCGGTACCTAATGGTTGCAAATAAACTTTTCTGCCATCCAAATCTGTATAAGGGTTGAATTTAAAAACACCTACGCCCAATGTTATAAAAGGTGTAAAGCTATGATGCGGATCTCCCGGTACAAATTTGAAAAAATTGAAATCGCCATGAACGGCCAGCTCCCAGATATTACTTTTGAAGCTTAGATTGCGTTGTTCCTGAAAATCATTTTTGCTATAACTATCACTATACCCAACTTGAATAAAGTGTGCACTCACACGCATTCCTAAGTACGGTGTAAATTGTTTTAAGTAATAACCACCCAAAGCAATTTTTGGTGTATTGAAATTTGCATTATGGTTTAAGTCACCAAAATATTGTGCGGCACCCAGCGTAAACCCAAATTCACCAACATGTGTAAACTGTGCATTGGCATTGGTTGCCGCTACAATGGTGAAAAAAATAATGAGGATTCTGTGCTTCATGCTTGCGCTAAGATATAAATTGAAATGCTAAACTTTACTTAATTTCTTTTATCAAGGCCCCATGATAACTTATTACGCATGGTCTGTAAAAAATTATTTTCATTCAGGCGGATAAGGCTAATATCGAACTTTTCTTTTTTTACTGCTATTTGTACTTCTTTTGGCACTACAGCTCTTCTGCTATCAAGCGTACATAAAAACTCATCTGTTCTTCCCTCCACTTCAAAAGAAATGATCGTGCTATCAGGAACAATAATAGGACGGATATTCAAATTATGTGGCGCAACAGGCGTAATTACTAAACTTCCGCTATCAGGAAAAACAATAGGGCCGTTACAACTTAATGAATAACCAGTAGAACCAGTTGGTGTTGCAACGATCAATCCATCTGCCCAATAAGTATTTAAAAATTCTCCATTCAGGTACGTATGAATTTTTATCATTGAACTGGAATCTTTCTTTTGTAATGTAAATTCATTCAGTGCATAAGGTGTATCCCCAAACAAAGGAAAATCAGCATCTAAATGTATCAGTGTTCTCTTATCTAAAACGTAGGTTCTGTTTATTAATGCTTGTATAGCTGAATGTAGATCTTCTCTGCCAATGCTTGCTAAAAATCCAAGCCGGCCATAATTAATTCCGAGGATCGGAATATTTTTATCTCTAACCAGAGTTACAGTATCTAACAAAGTTCCATCACCACCTAAGCTAATAATGGAATCAAAACTATCATCCAAGTCATCAGAAGAATTGAAGGTTGAATACTTTCCCTTCATATTGACGGTTGAATAAAACTTATTAAAAAAATCCTGAAAGAAAACGGCCTCTACTTTATATGCATCCAGTTCTTTCAACAACAACTCCATATCAGTATGCTGATTATTCTCAATGCCCCTGCTGTAAATTGCTATCTTCATAAATAATGTGCTAATTAGCTAATAGGCTACAATCCCTTCTGTATATGCAAAAATAGTCCCTTTTCGTTTAATTGATCAATACTGTATTCTAACCGTAAGTTAAGATCGTAAAAAGTAAGTATATCCATTCCTATACCATACGTGTATAAAAAACGATTATTAAAATAGGTGTCGTATTTTTTAGGGATGTATGAGTACCCCATATCCACATAAGTTTTAGCAAATACCGCAAAAGGAATACGTTGTGCTATCGATTTGACAGCAAAGGGAAAAGAAACGACAAACAATTTCTTTTTAAGTGTTGTTCTGGCTAGTCCGAACGCAACGCCATCTATTACATAATATTCTTGTCCACGTAAATATGTTTCAGCATAGCCAAGTGCTTGTTGGTTGATGTATGCTTCATCAAAAGGTAATTTTATTTTTGCCTGTGTTTGTTCACTTACATACCATCCTCTATGTAGGTTCCAATATTTATTATAAGTTCCTCCAACTGAAAACAAATTAATGCCGCCTGTTAACCCTAGCCCTCTTTTAAAAACAGTTGCTGAAGCTGTTGTTCCTTCTAACGGAAAACCAACATTATTTACATTTGTGTATTGATAGATATAACTAAGGTCCAGCATGCTTTTGCTGGTAACAGAATCTTTAAAATAATTAGGATTATATGCCGATGTAATAACAGAATCAGTAACACTTGTGTATGTATAACCAATGTTAAAATATTGACGACTCCTGATATTTTTGCGAAGAATATAGGATGCATTAAAGGCCCAGCTTTGTGTTGCGTATTTTGGGCCGGAAAAATAAAGTGCTTTATTGTTGTAAGATGTATTGTAAATAAGTTGCTTACTTTCAGAAAATCCTCCGGATAAAAACAACCCTTTTGTTAATGATTGATTTATATACGGCAGCGAATAGGCCAATGAAATAGTACGGGTATATCCATCGATGAGGTATAAACGCAGTTGATCTTTTCTTCCGGTAAGATTATAGTGTGTAAGCTTAATACCGTAGTTGGTTCTTTCTAACGAACCATGATATTTTACGAGCCACTCGTTCAGATTTCTATCTGCAATTTGAAATACAGGAACGGGAAAAAAATACCAGCGTTCTTTTACAGTTATATTAATATCAATCGCTTTATCAGATACAGCATTTGTTTCTATTTTAACATCACTGAACAAAGTTGTGTTGTATACCTGCTCTCTAACTCTTCGTAATTGTTCAGCCAATTGCGCTATTGTTATGGAATCGCCATTTTGAAACTGAACTTCTCTGTAAACGATGTAAGATTTGGTGATATTATTTCCTGATAAATTAATTTGGTTCACCATTATTTTAGCAGAAGAATCTGTTGCACCTGCGGGCAGGCGAATTATGATATCGCTGGCCCTGTCAATATTTTGAGCAAAGGAAGAAGCGGTAACGCACAGTGAAAGAAAACAGTAAAGGAAGATTTTTTTCAAAACAGTCATTAATACACAGTATTGCCTTTGGCAAAAGGATAAATGTACTTGTTATTAACGAAATAATAGTGCTAAATGGATAGAATGGGTGATTAGATATCCAGATAATTCATCAGATGTTTATAATTGCTGTGTATCGAATTTTCGAAATTCTCAATTCCGAAATAGTATATCACATCGTAATCATACCTTTCAAAAGTTGATATTACGCCGGCAATTTCTTTTTTATTCAAATGGAGAGTAACCGTTAACATCCCTGTTACCGGATGAACAATTGTATTTAAATGAAGTATAGTAGCATCGTTACTTTCAACGATTCTGCTAATTTCAGAAATAGCAAAATTGTTACGTTCCATTTCTAAAACAATAATGCCGCCAATTTCGTTGGCGCCGGAAAAATTCCCCAACGCTTTCAACAAGTCTGTTGTAGTAATAACCCCTAATAATTCTCTTGATTCATTTACAACAGGAACAACCGTTGTTTCGTATTGATTACTACAGCTAACCGCATTTAAAAAATGTTGATTTTCACCAACAGCAGCTTGAATAAAATTTTCTTGTAACGTGAGGATGGTTAATTTTTCGTTCTCTGCATCTAACAGATCTTCTTCGCTAATTAATCCAAGGAATTTTTCTTCTGATGCAACAGGTAAATGAGAAACCCTGAAATCTGTAATCAACTGCAAAGCCTTGCTGACAGAATCCTGCAGGTCCAAACGAGGTATTGCGTTATTTATAAGCTCTACTGTCAGCATCTTAACAAGTTTAATGTTTAGTATACCATTTTGTTACGAAACTGTACAATAACAAAATAATCGGGTACAGAATTAAGGTTAAGATATTTACGCAGTTACAGCAGGGTTAGGGTTTTTAACCTTTGCTAAAAAAGCTGTTAATATATTATTGAATTCTTCCGGAACTTCCATCATAGGAGCATGACCGCATTTATCAATAAAATGCAGCTCGCTATTAGGAATTAGCTTGTGAAATTCTTCACCAACAAATGGAGGTGTGATATTATCATTGTTACCCCAGATCAAACAAGTAGGCTGTTTTATCTGGTTCAATTCTTCGCCCAAATTATTGCGGATAGCGCTTTTTGCTAATGCAATTATCTTGATAACCTTTAAACGATTGGTTGTAATTTCCATTACTTCATCTATCAACTCTTCTGTAACCATTTTAGGATCATAGAAAGTCAACTCGGTTTTCCTGCGTACATATTCTTTATCACCACGTTTAGGATAAGTATCTCCCATTCCGTTCTCGAATAAACCGGAACTACCTGTTAGGGTAATTGATTTAATTCGCTCAGGGCTTTTTAATACATGCACTAATGCTACATGTCCGCCAAGGGAATTCCCCAACAGATTAATATTATTGTAATCGCGGTGCTCAATAAATTTTTGAACGAATTTTTGCAAACCCCCAACTGATGTATGCAGCAGATCCATATCCAACAAAGGAAGTATAGGAACAATTACCTTATGGCTCTTCTGAAAATGATCGATCAGTGGTTCAAAATTACTCAATGCACCAAATAAGCCATGAAGCAACAATAAAGGTTCTCCCTCACCGGCTTCAATGAACTTAAATTTCCCGTCTAATTGTATTTCGTAAGTCATCTTGTATTAACAGCTCTCAATTATGTGCAAAATAATCGATTTTAAAGTAAAAAATATATAAAAAATTAAAGTCGCCCCAATTTTTATAAAATTACGACAAAAGACAGTTACCACAAGCCTCTGTAATTAGCCAAGAGCCGTTTGGTAAATGAACGCGAAATATCTTTTTTTGATTGGCCTGAAAAAATAAATAAGAACCGCAGATAACAGTAAGATAGTTGTTTCTGTTATCATATTTGGTAAATATAGCCAGGTAGCTGTTAGCAGTATCAGCAATCGTAAGTATTCCAGATAAAATATCCAGTTTCTTTGTTCCATTATAGCACCACTATTAATAAGGCTAACAATAATAAAAGTGGCTAACAGAAATGTTTGCAGGATCGAAAGGACATCTACCCAATAAATAAGACAAAAAAGCAAAACAAGACTTACCGTAGTTTGAATAGAAATATACACCCGCATCCCATTGGTAGTTGGCACTGATGGCCTGATATTTAACAATCTTTTTTCAAGATACAACCTATAACGAGGATCGATGCCATCAGGTTTACCAAAAATAACGGCCAATTTTGCTTTAAAGCCTTCAGCAGATTTAAATGCTAATCCTAATTCAAGTATATAATGGAAATGTTGCCATAAAAAGCTATGGCTGTTTAAAGGCTTGGTCAAACCATAAACAGGTTCTTCTTTTTCTTCTACGAAAGTGCCAAATAGTTTATCCCATACGATCAACATATCTCCGAAGTTTTTATCCAAATATGCAGGGTTAGAAGAATGGTGCACGCGATGGTGCGATGGAGTAACAATTATATATTCTAACCAGCCTAGTTTGCCGATAGTACGTGTATGCGTAAAAAACGGATATATGCCATGAACCAACAAAAAGGCTGCGATCATTGTAGGTGGAAAACCCGCTAACGGCAAAATTGCCCAAAATAAACAACGGACCATCGATTGAAATACAGTAATTCTTGTAGAAGCCGAGTAATTAAAATCGTCGCTTTGGTGATGAACAATATGCATTGCCCAAAAAACATTTATTTCATGCGCCAACCTGTGATACCAGTACCATACGAAATCAGTTAATAAAAACAGCGCAAAGTAAGTAAGTGGGCCTGCTTTAAAATGAAACAAAGCGTAGTGCTTATATATATAGTCGAAAAAATAATAAAAAGGAATGATAGTAAACACATCTGTCAAACGCTCTGCAATACCAACGTTTAAATTAGCTACGGTTTCTGCAAACTGATAATAATTTTTCCCCTTCCATTTAGTATACACATACTCTAAGGCTATGAAAAACAAAAATAGCGGAACAGCATAGGCCAAAAATTTTTGGTGGGTCATATCTAAAAATATTAGTCTACTGTTTTTGTAGACTATACAAAACTAAGGATTCAGTCAAGCTTTTCCAATTTTAAAAAAGTAAAAACTGTGTTAATGTGCTGCTACTTAGAAATTTTTTGTGGAACACCGGCGAAGAAGTTCTCCAGATCAGAGAACATATCTTTAAAAATTGGAATAACTTCTCCGAAACCGTCGATCACCTTCGGACCCCATGGTTCAATAAAAGTATAGGTTAGGGAAGACTCTCTGGCAGCCTGGCTTATAAGGTGCACTTTGTCTGCATAAAATAAAAATACGCTAAATATGACTGTATAGAGAATGGCATATAATAATACACCGCCTAATTTATTGGCCCAGCCCAATGCTACAGATTCTAATAATTTTTCAATCAGTTTGGCGCCCAAATGGATCAATAAAACCGTGACAAAAAAAACTACGGCGAAAGAAAGGAATGGTAAAATTTTAGCAGATACGTTAATACTGTCTTTCATTTTACCTGCAACGTATACTGATAGCTTTAAGGCGGCAGCCAGGCCAACAACAAATCCAACAAAAGAAAATATAGCAATCACCAACCCTTTGCTTAATCCTTTATAAATAGCGAGTATGATGAGTATGGCGTATATTATATCAATCATGAGATAAGTTAAAGGTCAAAAGTTATAACCAAAAAGTAAAATGAAAAGCAAAAACGAACAATTAATAACTGCTCTGTTTTTGCTTTTCGCTTTTGAATTTTTACTTTGCCAGAAGTTCCTTAACAACAGCGGAAATTGTCTTCCCATCTGCTTGTCCGGCTAATTGTTTGCTGGCAATGCCCATTACTTTGCCCATATCAGCAGCAGAAGACACATTATTTTCTGCAATTATTTTTGCGATGATCTCTTTTAAAGCGCCTGCTTCTAATTGTTTTGGTAAAAAATTTTCAATGATCGCGATCTCTTCTCTTTCTTTTACCGCCAGATCTTCTCTCCCTTGCTTTTCATAAATTTCTAAAGAATCTTTACGTTGCTTCATCATCTTTTGCAAAAACTTTTGTTCGGTAGCTTCGTCAATTGCACCATTAGCTCCCGGATCTGTTTTTGCTTTGATTATCTCTGCTTTGATAGCTCTTAACCCACGTAAAGCCGCTTCGTTTTTTGATTTCATGGCGTCTTTCATTTCCGCCATTATTTGTTCTTCTAAAGCCATTTTTATAAAGTATTAAATTGTTAGTATTAATAATGTACGATGTTTTTGGTACTCGATGTTCTTACATCGTACGTGTCTTTACGCTTTTTGTTTCTCCAGCTGTATTGCCTTGAATTTGTCAAAAAATTCTTTTGCGAATTTTTTCATGTCATCTGTAAGGCCTTGTTCTTGTGTAGCTCTTTTTAGTGTATCGGCCATTGTCATTAGCATTTGATAATAAAAATCTGCCATTTCATCAACCATCATATCTTTTGTCCACAGATCGATACGCATAGCGGTTTTATCTGCTCCATCCCAAAAAGCCAAACACATTGCTTTTGCTTTTTGCGCCATGTCTGCAGTGCTATCGGTTGCGTTCCAGCTGATGCTTTCAGGTATTTTATCAGCATCTAATAATACATCTATTTTTATTGATGATTTGTTCATATTCCTTTTAATTGATCGATTTTAAATATAGGATCGCAAAGATAAGTTTTATGCTTGAGTTGTTTTTATAATCGATTGCCATAATTCATCCGTCATTTTATCCATATTATATGGCAATACTTGTTTATTTCCCTTTGCAATTAATTCATTCCGCTTGTTTTCGTCTTTAAAAAGCAGCATCATTTTCTCCGCAATTTCTTCAAAATTATTTGTGTTGGCGTATTCAACGGCATCTCCACAGGTTTCTGAAATTGTAGTCAAATAATTGGCAATAACCGGTATCCCGGCTTGCATTGCTTCCAGCATCTTTTTTGGAAACGGCTCATATAAAGAGGGATAAACAAAAGCATAAGCTGAAGCAGTGATTACAACGCTTTCTTCCAAAGCTACAGTTTGCAGCAATTGTATTTCGTCTCTATATTTATAGGTCTTTAAGCTTTCAATAAAATCAGCGCCATCAATAGTTTCCGCTAATATTATTAATTGCATATTGCTCTTTTGTCTTTTTTTAAAAAAAGAAAACGCTTTTAATAGTGAGATAAGATTCTTTTCCGCACTGATATCGCCTGCGTATAAAAAAAACTCTTTTCCGTTAGTGTATTTTTCTTTGATCTTTTCTTTTTCTTCGAAAGGAATAGATTGGTATCTTTTATCGATAGCAGGATATAGTACATCAATTTTTTGTTCCTCAATTTTATATTTTGCAATCAATTCCTGTCTTAAAAAATTAGAAATAGTTACAACTCGTTTTGTCTTTTGTAAAAATTGAACTATATGTTTTTTATAAAACCAATCATATTTTTTTGTACCGGATGAGGTATGTAAAATATGCATATCATTTATAAATAACATCTGTGGAATTTTACTGTTTAAAGCGCAAATTGCATTGCAATTAATCAGTAAATCAATCTTTTGTTTTTTTATAACTGGCTCAAGCGTGTATTTATACCAAAACTTCCAAAAGAACGCGCTTTTAGGCCTTGGAGATACGTTGATGAAAACATTTTTTTCATCAACACCAATCTCTTTATCAATGATAAATACAAATTGATGTGCTGAATGTTTTATGGCTATTTTTGTAAAACAATCAATGATAAACTTATCGGATTGACCGTTCTCTTTTTCCGTACCGCAAATGTTTATTCCTATTATCATTTTTACAAAAATAAAGCTAAAATCGCTTAACAGAATAATAACATACGTTAATGCCAGCTTAACTTTTAGTAAAGATAACTTTGCACTCCAATTTTAAATAACTAATTGCTGATGCGTAAATCTTTTATTGCTTTAATTCTGTTTGTCTTTGTAACTGCCAGCGCTACATTTGCGCAGGTTACTATCGATACGACAAACCTAACACTGCCGCAGGCAGAAAAAATGTTTTTAGACAGTAACCTGCTGTTACTCGCGCAAAAATATAATGTAAGCGCTCAAAAGGCTTATATCTACCAGGCTAAGTTGATCCCCAATCCGAATTTTAGTATTTCACATGGAATTTATTCCGGGACATTGAATAAGTTTTTTCCAACCGGCGCTAATGATGAAACAGCTGCTCAGTTATCGCAATTGATTTTATTGGGCCGCAAGCGTAATAAACAAATAAAGTTGGCACAGGCTAATGCAACATTAACAGAATATCAATTTTTTGATCTGTTAAGAACTTTAAAGTATACGCTTAGAAATGATTTTTTCAATATTTATTACCTGCAGCAATCTGCTAAAGCATACGATAAAGAGATCGTTTCTCTACAACAGATCGTTACAGCTTTTAATGAAATGAGTGGTAAAGGTTATATCGCAGAAAAAGAGGTGATCCGTATCAAAGCACAATTATATAGTTTGCAAACAGAATATAGCTCACTTAATAATCAAATAAATGATGTGCAAAGCGAAATGAAATTGTTGTTGCAATTCAAATCGAACAAATACATTATGCCTGTTATTGATTCGGCAGCCATTGCACAATTAGATCCTAACAAATATCCTTTGCCTACTTTAATTGATTCGGCTTATAAAAACCGTTCAGACCTGATGATCGCAAAAACTAATACCAACATCAGTCAGCTGAATTATAATTATCAAAGAGCCTTAGCTATTCCCGATCTTACACTTTCTGCAAGCTATGATGAACAAGGAAGCTTCTTAACCAATTATGTAGGCATCGGCGCCGCTATCGATCTTCCGTTTTTTAACAGAAACCAGGGAAATATAAAAGCGGCTAAAGCTATGTCGGAGTATAATCAGGCGGCACAAAAAAGTACTGAAGCAACAGTAGAGGAAAACGTGTCAAGGGCTTTACAAAAATCTTTCGACCAAAATAAATTGTACCGGGATATTGACCCTAAATTTTCCAGCGACTTTGATAATCTAATGCAACAGGTTTTGATCAATTATGAAAAAAGAAATATCAGCTTGCTTGATTTTTTAGATTTTTTAGATTCATACAAACAAAATGTTCTTCAGATAAACTCGGTTAAATTTAACAGAGTAAACTCTTTTGAAAATATAAATTACTACACAGGAACCAACTTTTTTAATTAACAATTTCATTCGATTATTATGCGACATCTTCTAAAAGTAAGTTGCTTTAGCAGTTTCATTATTCTATTTACCGGTAGTTTTTATTTGCAAAGCTGTAGTGCCGATGCGAAAAAAGCTCCGGCTGAAAAAGAACAATACGTTATTACTGATTCACTATTTAAAACATTAAAAATTGATACCGTTAATAAGTGTCAGCTTGTAAATGCTATCACACTTACGGGCCAGGTTGATTATAACCAGGACAACGAAGTGAAAATATTTCCGATGATAAGCGGTAATGTGCAGGATGTAAAAGTTGCATTGGGCGATTATGTAAAACAAGGACAGGTGTTGGGTATCATCACCAGTAGTGAAATGGCTAATTATAGCAAGGACCAATCAATGGCTGTAACAAACGTTGCTGTTACTAAAAAGAATTTAGAAGCTACGCAAGAAATGGCGAAGAGCGGTTTGTCTTCTCAACTAGATGTATTAGCTGCGCAAACAGCATACGATCAGGCGCAGACAGAATTAAATCGTTCAAACAGAGTGATCAACGTTAATGGCGGAAGCAAAGACGGAGAGTACATCATCAAAGCTCCTATCAGCGGTTTTGTTGTTGATAAATCTATTACAAATAACATGACGATCAGATCTGATAATGCAACAGGCCTGTTTACGATCTCTGATTTAAAAAATGTTTGGGTATGGGCAAATGTGTACGAATCTGATATTAATAAAGTGCACATGGGTGATGATGTAGATATTACTACACTTTCTTATCCCGGTAAAGTTTTTAAAGGAAAGGTTGATAAAGTAATGAACATTCTTGATCCAACAAATAAAGTAATGAAAATACGTGTGGTACTGCCTAATGCTGATTATTCATTAAAACCACAAATGTTTGCAAGTGTTACGGTAACCAATAAAGTAAATAGCGATGCCATTTGCATTGCATCAAGCTCTGTGATCTTTGATAACAGTCAGAATTATGTTTTGGTTTACAACAATAATGCTGATGTGCAAATTAAACCGGTACAAATAATTAATACTATTGGCGACAGAACATATATTTCTTCGGGCGTTCAACCAGGAGATAAATTGGTCGCATCACAAGCATTACAGATATACAGCGCTTTGAACAATTAAGAATTAATAATGTTTAAACGCATTATTTTAAAATTATAAAATCTCGTTTCGTCTGCAATGATGTGAGAGGTTTCAAAATAAAACAAGATGAAGAAGATTATAGGAAGTGTAATTGCATTTTCGTTGAAGAATAAATATTTTATATTCTTCGCGACGTTATTGCTTTTCATTGCCGGTATCATTACATTTAAGAATATGCCGATCGAGGCTTTTCCGGATGTAACGAATACCGAAATAAGTATCATTACACAATGGCCGGGCAGAAGTGCTGAAGAAGTAGAAAAGTTTGTTACGATCCCGATTGAGATATCAATGAATCCGGTTCAGAAAAAAACCAGTCTGCGTTCTACAAGTATTTTTGGTTTGTCTTATGTAAAATTAATTTTTGATGATGGTGTTACAGATCAGGAAGCCCGCCAACAGGTAAACAATTTATTGGCAAACGCTAATTTACCGGATGGAGCTTCATTAGCAGTACAACCACCAACAGGGCCAACAGGCGAAATATACCGTTACTCTTTAAGAAGTAAGATCCGCGATGCAAGAGAACTAAAAACAATGCAGGATTGGGTGATCGATCGCCAATTACGAGCAGTGCCGGGTGTTGCAGATGTTGAAAGTTTTGGAGGTATGACAAAGACATACGAGATCCGCGTTGATCCGGGTAAGTTGACCAATATTGGCATTACACCGTTAGATGTTTATTCTGCCGTAACAAAAAGCAATATCAATATCGGTGGAGATGTTATCAATAAAAATAACCAGGCTTATGTTGTTCGTGGTATTGGCTTATTAAACGATATCAATGAGATCAAAAATATTATTGTCACCAATATTAATGGGATTCCGGTTTTAGTAAAAGATGTAGCAGATGTTCAGATATCTAATTTACCAAGATTAGGTTTGGTAGGAAGATCGGATGCCATTATCGATTCTATAACAAAAGCAAGATCAATTACCGATGAGCCGGATGTTGTTGAAGCGATCGTTGTAATGCGTAAAGGAGAAAATCCTACACAAGTAATTCAGGCAGTAAAAGACAGGGTGGCTAAATTAAATAGTTCAGTGCTTCCTGCAGATACCAAGATCGTTCCTTATTATAATCGTGAAGATCTTATCAAGTTTGCAACGCATACGGTAATGCATAACCTTATCGAAGGTATTTTGTTGGTTACTTTAATTGTTTCGCTGTTTATGTTTAACTGGCGCACTACTTTAATTGTTTCGATCATTATTCCACTGTCGTTATTGTTTGCATTTATTTGTTTGCATTTAATGGGAATGTCAGCGAACTTATTATCATTGGGCGCAGTCGATTTTGGTATTATTATAGACGGTGCCGTAGTAATGGTGGAAGGTTTATTTGTAGTGTTAGATAAGCAGGCAATTAATTTAGGGATGGATGTGTTTAACAAACGCGCCAAGTTAGGATTGATAAGAAAAAATGGTACAGAACTTGGTAAAGCAATTTTCTTCGCAAAGCTTATTATCATTACAGGATTGTTACCAATTTTCGCTTTCCAAAAAGTTGAAGGAAAAATGTTTTCACCTTTAGCTTATACTTTAGGTTTTGCATTATTGGGCGCGTTAATTACAACGCTTACATTGGTTCCGGTTTTAGTGAGTGTTTTGTTAAACAAAAATGTGCACGAAAAACATAACCCAATTGTACATTTCTTTTCTGCTGTAATTATCAAAGGATTTAAGTTTACTTATAATCACAAAAAACCAACGTTGATCATTTCTGCAGTGATCATTATCCTTGGTATATATTCTTTCAAATTTATAGGTACGGAATTTCTTCCTGAGTTAGATGAAGGTTCCATCTGGTTAAGGGTGCAAATGCCTTACAGCGTTTCTCTTGATAAATCGGTACAGGTATCCAAACAGGTAAGAAAATCTTTAATGGATTTTCCGCAGGTAAAAAATGTCGTTTCACAAACAGGGCGACCTGATGATGGAACGGATGTGGCCGGCTTTTATAACAATGAATTTGATGTTGTTTTATTTCCTGAAGATGACTGGGTTCCACACATTACAAAAGATGAATTGATAGATAGCATGAATAAAAAGCTATCGGTTATTCCCGGAGCTGACCTGAACTTCTCTCAACCAATTTCAGATAATATTGAAGAAGCTGTTTCTGGTGTTAAAGGTTCTATTTGTGTTAAGGTTTATGGAGACTCGTTAGATTACATGGAAGACAGGGCAAATAACGTGTACGAGATCTTGAAGACTGTTGAAGGAATTTCTGATCTGGGTGTAATTAAAAATATCGGTCAGCCGGAATTAGATATTGATCTTGATCAGGCGAAAATGGCATTGTATGGTGTTGCTACCGCAGATGCTAATGCCGTAATTGAAATGGCGATCGGCGGTAAAGCTGCCAGCTCTTTATATGAAGGCATGAGAAAATTTGATATTCGTATTCGTTTTCCTGAACAATACAGGGGTACGGTTGATGATATCGGTAACTTAATGGTTCCAACGCAAAGCGGCTCAAAAGTTCCTGTTAAAGAAATCGCCAATATCTCAATGAAAACCGGGCCTTGTCTTATTTTCCGAGATGATAACCAACGTTATTCTGCCGTTAAGTTTTCTGTTCGCGGTAGAGATATGGGAAGTGCTATTGCAGAAGCACAACAAAAAATACAACAGCAAGTAATTTTAAAACCGGGTTATAACTTAGTGTGGCAAGGAGATTTTGAAAATGCGCAACGTGCCACTAAACGATTGGAACAAGTTGTTCCTATCAGTTTGTTACTGATCTTTTTATTACTCTTTGTAATGTTCGGTAATTTTACAGATGCGGGACTCGTGTTTCTAAATGTTCCGTTCGCTATTGTTGGAGGTATCCTGGCATTGCATGTTACGCAAACCAATTTCAGTATATCTGCCGGTATTGGATTCATCGCATTATTTGGTATTTGTATTTTAAGTGGTGTGTTATTGATCACTGCTTTTAAACAAAACTTAGAGAATATCAGGCGCGAACCTTATCCGTTATATACTTCTATTAAATTAGGTGTCGCTTCATTAATTCGTCCTATTATGATGACGGCGTTAATGGCTGCTCTTGGTTTGTTACCAGCAGCGATATCTCATGGTATCGGTTCAGAAAGTTCAAGGCCTTTGGCGAGAGTTGTAATTGGCGGTATCTTATGCGCTATGTTCTTTTCACTTTGGGTGTTTCCATTATTATTTGCATGGGTGTACAGAAAAGTAGATAGAAAGCACGCTGATAAAGTAGGCGGCGAGCTTAAATAATATTTATAAATTACAATATACAAAATCCACGCTTATCATTGCGTGGATTTTGTTTTTATAGACGGCTTTAAATGTTTTAATATATTTGATATCTGTAACGCAATCATCCTTAACAATCTCCATGTCATCACTTTTTAAAAAATATTGCTACAAAACAAAAGTGATCACTTGCTGCGCGCTACTTTTTATAACCTGTTTATCCAGCATTACGGCTACGGCACAAAAGCAAGATTTTTTCGCCCCAACGCCAGCCTATAATTCAGATCGTGTTGTTGGTGTTGTTATTGGCGAAACAGTTTTAACCGCAGTTGTTGGTGTTGGCCTTAATTATTTATGGTATAAAAAATTCCCACACAGCAGGTTTCATTTTATGAATGATAATAATGAGTGGCAGCAGATGGATAAATTTGGCCATGCTACTACGGGCTATAATTTAGCGGCGGCTCAAAGCGGATTAATGAGATGGGGCGGGGTAAAACCCGGCACAGCTGCGGCGATCGGTACACTTACTTCATTAGGATTAATGACTTTAATAGAAGTAATGGATGGCCATTCAACAGAATGGGGATTTTCAAAAGGAGATCTGCTGGCTGATATTGCTGGTTGTGTTTTATTTGAGGGCCAGCAATTAATGTGGGGCGAGCAGCGTATGGGTTTACGATATTCTTATCATCGTACCATATTTCCAAATTATCATCCGGAAGAATTAGGCGCAAATGGGCCACAAAGAATGTTGAAAGATTACAACGGGCAAACCTACTGGTTGTCTGTAAATATCTCTTCTTTCCTACCGGGAAATAGTGGTTTCCCACGTTGGATAAATGCCGCTGCAGGTTATGGAGCAGAAGGAATGATCAGTGCAGTAACAAATCCAAAAGAGTTACATGGAAAAGCAATTCCGGATTTTGATCGTTACCGTCAATTCTATTTTTCGATCGATACTGACCTGGGTAGAATAAATGGTTTAACACCTTTTGAAAAAACTTTATCGTATCCAAATACAATTTTCAAAATGCCCGCTCCAACAATAGAATGGAATAAAAAAGACAAGTTTGTTTTTCATGCCTTCTATCATTAATAAACTTTCGTCCGCTCGGATTTTTTACTTTTTGTTTTTTACTTTTTACTCACTGTCTACACATTATCAAAAGTAAAACCAAACGTACTGCCGCCGCCAATAAAACTGTTCACCCAAATATGTCCGCCCTGAGCCTCTATAAATTCTTTTGAAATAGCTAAGCCTAATCCTGTTCCCGTTTGTTCATTTGTACCGGGTACTTTAAAATAACGATCGAATATTTTTGGTAAATATTTTTCAGCAATTCCTTTACCCTCATCTTTTACTGTAAATTTTGTCTGGTCATTTTCAGTAAACACATCAACATTGATTATAGAGGAATCAGCAGAATATTTAATGGCATTCGTTAAAAAATTAATCAAAACCCAGGTAGTTTTTTCCGCATCAACATGTATAATTGGTAAATGATTATTGATATGAGTTCTGATATCAATATTTTTTTGTTGTGCCTGAAATTTAACCGCAAGAATAGCTTCATCAACAATAGCTGCAGGATTTGTTGTTTGTAATTTCAACTGGATATTTCCTGTTTCGACTTGTGCCATATTCAATAACTCGCCTGTGATCTTTAATAACCTATCAGAGTCTTCACGAATACTGGTTATCAATTCTGTTTGTTCATTATTCAAATTTCCTGTCCTCTCATCCGTTAATAATTTTGCACTCATTTTAATTGATGAGATAGGCGTTTTTAATTCATGGGAAACTGTCGCAATAAAATTTGTTTTGGCTTCATTTAATTCATGGAATGGCGTGATATTACGCAAAACAATTACTTTACCGATGATCACGTTCGTCTCGTTATTTTTTACATTCAATATGTCTTTATTAAAATAACTCTCTTTATTATCAGCGTAAATTTTTAATTCTTTCTTATTGTTATCTTCAGAAAGCAGGGTACGCATCAAATCATTTTTCAATGCCACATCCGGAGCGTAATTGCCTATGATCTCCGTTTCTTTTAATCCCAATAATTTTTCTGCTACTTTATTCAAAAACAAAATATTCTTTTTATTATCTAACCCAACAATACCATCTTTCATTTGATTGATGATCGTTTCAATACGGCTTTTTTCGAATTTTATTTCTGCTAGATTACTATGCTCATATTCATCCAGTTTTTCTGCCATGCTATTAAACGACGCAGCCAGATCTCCAAACTCATCTTTTTGTTCCAGGTAAATTCTTTTCGAATAATTTTTATCTGCAATAGCAGTTATACCTTCTGACAAAGCGCGTATGGGATTTGAGATAATGCTCGGAAAATTTACTACCAGCGTGAACGCTATCAATGTAAGTACAGCAAAAATTATGGTCAATATAAAATTGGCGTTTTCAGCCGTTTTATGCGCTAGATTATTTTTTCTCAATATGGCGCTCTCATTCAAACTATTTACGATCTGGATAGATTGCCTTATTTGAGGATAGTTAGATGAATCTGTAGGGTTTGCTTTCAGTTCATTAAAGTTTCTCCGCACATCTTCAGTAGCTTCTTTTTCGCCCGGTTCTGTAATATTATATTCCTGCTTATTTAAGTTGTCTTCGAATAATTTATAAGCATCTTTGTTTTGTGGTAAACGGTCCAACTCTTTCAGCATGTTGCCACAATACACTAACGTTTCATAGTTATTCTTTAAAATATTGTCTTCATTATTACTCAACTTATTTATATAGAAAATGCTCAACACACAAAAAGTGAGGATCACCAGGAATAAGAATCCGAGAGCCAATGATAATTTTGTTTTTAATCGCATAGGAAATAAGTAAAAAGTTAAAAGTTAAAACCAAAAATAGATGCCTTATAATTATAGCATTTTTACTTTTTGTTTTTTACTTTTTAATTTGTCAAGATAAAATTACAATATCAATATCTGATGCAGACAATTTGTTTAGTAATTGATTGAATACGGCTGTGCTTAAAATTACATTCAGCAAGTTAAGGTGTGGTTTACCGATACAAATAGTTGTGATGCCTTTTCCCTCACTTGTTTCAATAATGCCTTTGGCAATATTAGTATGTTTGATTTTAATTACTTCGCCACCCAATTCCGTTGCCAGTTTAAAATTATTTAATAAATGTCGTTGTGCCGCTAACCCAATATTATCGCCACTTTCTTTTGGTGTTTGTACATATAACAAAAACCAGCTGGAACTATAGTAAGATGCTAACCTTGCAGTTTTACGAATTATTTTTTTTGCCGTTTCGTGATTGCTTCCAATACAAGCTAAAAAACGTTCGCTTTTAAGATGTCCGTTTCGAGGAAGCTCTGTTTGAATTTTTCTTTCAACTTGTGAGGCTACTTCTTTTAAAGCCAATTCTCTTAACTGCAGGATCCTTTCAGATTGAAAAAAATTCTTTAATGCAATGGGCACTTTATCTACCGTATAAATTTTCCCTTCCTTTAGTCTGATAATTAATTCATCTGCCGTAAGGTCAATATTTACCACTTCATCCGCTTGTTGTAATACACTATCAGGAACCCGCTCTGCTACCTCGATTCCAGTTATTGCTTTCACTTCAGGATTCAGGCTTTCAATATGTTGAATATTTATGGCGCTGATCACATTAATACCCGCATCCAAAATATCCATTACATCCTGCCAGCGTTTTTCATTCTTGCTTCCTTCGATATTGCTATGCGCCAACTCGTCAATAATCACAATTTCAGGATGTAAATTCAAAATAGCCTGTACATCCAACTCCTCTAATTCTTTCCCTTTATAAAAAAGTTGTCTTCTTGGTATTAATGGCAATCCTTCTAATAGGTCGTGTGTTTCTTTTCTTTGATGTGTTTCTATATAGCCTATCTTAACATCAACGCCATTGCGTAATAATGTTTGTGCTTCCTGCAACATGCGAAAAGTTTTACCTACACCGGCACTCATGCCAATATATATTTTAAATTTTCCCCGTCGCGATTTGCGGATCATTTCCAAAAAATGTGCGGCACTTTTTTCGTCAGGCATTGCTCAATTTATTTAATTATCAATAACAAATTACCCTCCTCACGTAGAGAAGGGTAACATTAAAAACCAGCAGAAACCTTCTTTACTTATTTCAAGTTATCCAATTCGATATTTAATTGCAAAACATTTATAGTTTCGGCTCCTAACATACCGAGCAATGGAGCTTTAATATTTTGTTGAACCAGTGCTGTTATTTTATCAGCAGAAATATTTCTATTTTTAGCGATCCTTGCAACCTGTATGTAAGCGGCATCGGGAGAAATATCCGGATCTAATCCACTACCGGATGCTGTTATTAAATCAGCGGGGATAGCTTCTTTGTTTATTGTTGGATTATGCACTAAAAAAGAATCAACTCTTCCTTGCACATCTTTTAAATAATCAGGATTTGATGGGCCTTTATTACTTGCTCCACTTGCTGCCGCATTATAACTAACTGCTGAAGGGCGGCTATTAAAATATTTATCATTTGTAAATGATTGTCCTTCTAACTTATAGCCTACCACTTTATTATTAACCGTTACTACTTCACCTTCGCCATGATTTGGTGCTGCCTGTGCAATACCTAATATCAGGAAAGAATATGCACCAACAAAAAAGACAAGGCAAATAGCTGTGAGTCTTAAGGCTGGTAAAATATGTTGTTTCATTTTTTTAAATTTTAATTGTTAAAACCAAATAGATACTGCAAGGTCAATTAGTTTGATACCGATAAAAGGAACGATCACGCCACCCAATCCGTAGATCAACAAATTCCTTCTTAACAAAGCGCTTGCCCCAATTGGTTTGTACGCAACGCCGCGTAATGCTAACGGAATTAATAATGGAATAATTATAGCGTTAAAAATCACAGCAGACAATATCGCACTTTCAGGACTATGCAAATTCATAATATTCAAACTTTGCAAACTTGGTATTGATATGATGAACAAAGCCGGAACGATAGCGAAATATTTTGCCACATCATTTGCAATACTAAATGTGGTCAGGGTTCCTCTTGTCATTAATAATTGTTTACCTATTTCAACGATCTCGATCAGTTTCGTTGGGTCGTTATCTAAGTCAACCATGTTACCCGCTTCTTTTGCAGCCTGCGTACCGCTATTCATCGCAACTCCAACATCCGCCTGCGCTAATGCCGGAGCATCGTTTGTTCCGTCGCCCATCATGGCAACCAATTTACCCCCTTGTTGTTCCGCTTTGATGTAATTCATTTTATCTTCCGGTTTTGCTTCCGCGATAAAATCATCTACTCCTGCTTTTTCTGCAATAAATTTTGCTGTCAAAGGATTATCACCCGTAACCATTACCGTTTTAACACCCATTTTACGTAAACGTTGAAAACGTTCTTGTATACCTGGTTTAATAATATCCTGCAGTTCAATAACGCCTAATGCTTTTTCATTCTGACAAACAACCAACGGTGTTCCTCCATTCGATGCGATCATTTTTACACGATCTTCTGTTTCGGAAGGAAATGGATTACCAGCTTTAAGAACAATATTTCTGATAGAATCAAAAGCACCTTTACGAATTCTTAAACCGTTTGTTAAGTCAATACCGCTGCATCTTGTCTCTGCAGTAAACTCAATAAATTTTGCATTATCGACGTCAAATAAACCCGTATTTAAATTTGCCAATTCAATAATTGATTTTCCTTCCGGTGTTTGATCTGATAAAGAAGATAAAACGCAGGCATCAACAAAAGCCTTTTCATCAACATTATTCGCCGGCCAAAAGCTGGTTGCTTTTCTGTTACCGATTGTTATCGTTCCGGTTTTATCTAACAATAATGTATCCAGGTCACCGGCTGTTTCAACAGCTTTACCACTTTTAGTAATAACGTTTGCTCTTAATGCCCTGTCCATTCCCGCGATCCCGATGGCAGATAATAGCCCCCCGATCGTTGTTGGTATCAGACAAACAAATAAGGAAATAAAAGCTGCGATAGTTATTGGTGTGCTGGCATAATCACCGAATGGTTTTAATGTAACGCATACAATAACAAATATCAAAGTGAAGCCTGCCAACAAAATGGTCAACGCAATTTCATTTGGGGTTTTTTGTCTTGATGCACCTTCTACCAAAGCGATCATTTTATCCAAAAAGCTTTCGCCTGGTTCTGTTGTAACACGTACTTTAATTTTATCGCTCAATACTTTTGTTCCGCCTGTTACAGATGATTTATCACCGCCTGACTCTCTTATCACCGGTGCACTTTCTCCCGTGATGGCACTTTCATCAATGGTTGCAATCCCTTCGATGATCTCTCCATCCATTGGTATCATATCTCCGGTTTCGCATAAAAACACATCGCCTTTTTGTAGTTGTGATGATGGAACAATTTTTACTTCGTTCACATACATATCGCCAACGGCAAATATTTTTTTAGCAGGCGTTTCTTCTCTTGTTTTTCTTAAGCTGTCAGCCTGAGCTTTACCGCGAGCTTCCGCAATTGCTTCTGCAAAATTGGCAAACAATAATGTTAGAAACAGGACAGCAAATACAATCAAATTATACGCTAAGCTGCCTTGTGCTTGTTGTCCGGTCATTATCCAGATACAAACCGCTAACATTACCGCTGTTGAAATTTCCACTGTAAACATTACAGGGTTTTTATACATTATTGCCGGGTTCAGTTTAACAAAAGATTGTTTGAACGCTTCTTTCATCAACGGGCCATCGAACAATTTATTATCATTTTTATTGCGTTTCATTTTTATATTTTTATTTCATTGAAAAGAATTCTGCTATCGGTCCCAATGCCAATGCAGGGAAAAAAGAAAGTGCGGCAACGATCATGATCACAGCGTACACCATGATACCAAATGTTGAGGTATCTGTTTTTAAAGTACCTGCACTTTCAGGAACATATTTCTTTTTAGCCAATATCCCTGCAATAGCTACAGGACCGATAATTGGAAGGAAACGCGCTAACAGCATTACAATACCGCACGTGATATTCCAGAAAGGAACGCCATCACCTAATCCTTCAAACCCAGAACCGTTGTTAGCAGAAGAAGAGGTGTATTCATACAACATTTCTGAAAAGCCATGGAAACCGGGGTTGTTCAACCATCCCGCATTCGTTACCGGATCAGCTGCATATATATGTGATGATAAAGCGGTACTTGCTAATATTAATAATGGATGAAGCAATGCAATGATCGTTGCGATCTTCATTTCTTTTGCTTCGATCTTCTTTCCTAAAAATTCCGGCGTTCTTCCCACCATCAGGCCGCTGATAAAAACAGCGATGATCATAAAAATGTAGAAGTTTAAAAAGCCAACACCAACACCGCCGAAAAATGCATTGATCATCATACCCAACATGGCAAACATTCCCGTAAGTGGTGTGAAGCTATCGTGAAACGAATTGACCGATCCGTTAGATGTTACAGTCGTAGTAATGCCCCACAATGCAGAAGCAGCAGAACCAAAACGAACTTCTTTACCTTCCATACTACCGAGCTTTGCTGAAACACCCATTTGTGTTATAGCAGGGTTACCTTTCATTTCATAATAAACGGATGGAACAAGAAATGATATAAACCCTATCAGCATTACAGCAAAAATCACCCAGGCTAATTTTTTTCTTTTCAATATATAGCCCAATGCAAAAATCATTGCAATCGGAATAAGTATGATCGAAATAGTTTCTACAATATTTGTAAAGTAAGTTGGGTTTTCAAATGGATGCGCTGAGTTTGCTCCAAAAAATCCACCACCATTTGTACCTATTTGTTTAATAGCGATCATAGCTGCTGCAGGGCCACGACTAACATTCACCGTATCTCCTTGCATTGATACAAATTGCGCTTTTCCTTTAAACGTCATTGGTGTTCCGCTGAATAAAAGCACCACTGCTATAATTATTGAAAGTGGCAACAATACTCTTGTCATCGATTTGATAAAGTAGTTATAGAAATTCCCTAATTTATCTGTTGTTCTTTCTTTCATCGCATTGAATACAACGGCACATACCGCCATACCCGCACCAGCACTAATAAACTGAAACAACATTAATATCAACTGGCCTAAATACGATACGCCGGTTTCTCCGGAATAATGCTGAAGGTTAGTGTTAGAAATAAAACTGATAGAAGTATTAAACGCCAGATCAGCAGACATAGATGGATTTCCATCCGGGTTTAATGGTAGCCACCCCATGTTCATTAATACTAACATAGAGAAGATGAACCAAACTAAATTAATAGTCAATAGACCCACTAAGTGCTCTTTCCATGTCATCTGTTTATCGGCCTTAATACCACCGAGTTTAAAAAACATTTTATCTAAAGGATTAAAAATGGGATCTAACCAGGTGTGTTCTCCTTCGTATATTTTTCCAATATATTTTCCTAACGGGATAGCTAAGAAGATCATTGCGAAAAACATTACTACTACACCAAAGATTTCTGTGTTCATTTGTTTTAAGTTTTAAAATTTTTCCGGTTTAATTAGTACATAACACAGGTAAAGAAATACCAGTATTGAAAGGATGAATAGGAGTGTCATAATTTTAGATTTTATCGAACAGATCAATAGATTTAAAAAACAAGGCGAAGCATATAAGCCCAACCAGGGAAAGAATGAGTGTTAGCATAATTTTGGTTTTAGTGATTTATTAATGGAGTAATCTTTTAAACTTTAAAAAAGCGATATATACTAATGCCAGTGAAGTTGCCCAGGCTAATACAATTACAATAAAATCGGCTGCTTTGTATTTGCTTTTTGTTGTAGGTTTCATGTTGTTAGTGTTTAAATTATTTATTACTGTTTTTAAAAGTTGGGAACACTAATAAAAAAATTAAAAGTGCTACGCCGCCAACTACCTCAATACCGTTAAGAGCTGCAGTTTGTGCATCACCAATAGTTTCTGCGCAGGCTGTTGCTGCTATACCGGTTAATCCTGCTGTTACTAGAATTGATTTTGATAATGATTTCATTTTCGTTGCTTTTAATTAAGAATAGTAAATGAATTGTTTGTTAAATGCTATAATGCCAACGCTGTGCCCATAACCCAACAAATGAATTAATAAAAGCTACAATCAGTACAGATAAGGGTTTCGGAAGATTTTAGGTATGTGAAAGAAAATTCCGGACAATAAAAAACCCTTCCGTTTGGGAAGGGTTTTTTCAAAATGAAAAAGTATTTAAACTGTAGCCATACGCTTCAGTGGTATATTATGAATTGGTGCCACCAACAAGGATGTCTTTTCAATCTTAGTATCACTTAAATCTAATCCGAATGCTTTTTTATCGGAAAGTCCCAGTCTGCTTAACCAGAAATATGATTTTAATATAAACCCGTCTTTCATAGAAAATTCATTTTCTACAGAAAGGAAACGTTGTATCAACACATAACGAATATCTGCAGTAATATTATGTTTATTAAATCCTGATACAGTACAATTAGCATCGAGTTCATGATGTTCCAGCATATCCTGCAAAACCTTTCTGAACAATAAATTAATTCTTGGCTGTATCCTGAATCCTAATTTAAATTCAACGCGTATAATTTTATCGTGTTCGATCTCTTCAACTGCATATTCCATTGTATACGGGTCATCGGCTCTTTCAATATGTATCAGCCATAAAACATCGGCACGCTTTGGCCTTTTACTTAATATCGATTCGAGTATTCTTGTTTCAATACTTCTTTTGTTATTTGCTTTTGTCAGGTACACCAAATGTGTAGCATACTTTGGCTCTAATGTATTCTTGCTTAGGTTGATTAACGCAGGTACAAAAGAGTTAATGTTTTCGAATTGTAAAAACCGATTGGTGATCTTTCTTGCTTTAAACCAAACGTACATTACATAAACAAGGCTGAACTCAAATATTAAGAATTTCCATCTTGCAGCCAGCTTAACAATATTAGCAATACAGAAAGATGATTCTACAGAAATGAAGACACATAGTATTAATGCAATCACAATCGTGTGCCATTTTTTAACAAACTTCATGTAATAGAACATCAATGTAGTAGTCATAATCATTGCTACGGTGATAGAGAAACCATAAGCAACAACCATCGAACTTGAATCTTTAAAATATAACATCATACCTACACAACCTGCGTATAAGATCCAGTTGATGCTTGGAATATAAATTTGTCCACGGATATTGCTTGGATATTTAATCGTAATGCGCGGCCAAAAGTTCATACTCACTGCTTCGCTGATCAATGTAAATGATCCGCTGATTAATGCCTGACTGGCAATAATGGTTGCCATTGTTGCAATAATGATCGCAGGCAATAAAAACCAATGCGGCATTATTTCATAAAAAGGGTTTAAGCTGCCCAATGTTTTTTTACCGCTATTTAATAACCATGCGGCTTGTCCAAAATAGTTTGCTAATAATGCCGCCTTCACAAAAAACCAGCTTACCTGAATATTCTTTTTACCGCAATGGCCCAGATCAGAGTACAATGCTTCAGCACCCGTTGTACATAAAAACACCGCACCTAACAACCAAAACCCTTTTGGATAATGCACCAATAAATTAATGGCATAATAAGGATTAGCTGCTGCTAAAATATTCGGGAAGTGAAATACTTGTATCGCACCCCAAAACATGATCATACTAAACCAAACAAACATAATGGGACCAAAGGCGCTCCCAACCACTTTTGTTCCGAACTGTTGAAAGAAAAACAATAATGTCATGATGGTAATAACAATTCCTATCGTCAATGCATTACCAGGAACAATGATCGTTTCTAATCCATGCACACCATTTAAACCTTCAATAGCTGATGCTACGGAAATAGGAGGAGTAATGATACCATCGGCTAATAACGTGGCTGCGCCAAGAATTGCAGGAAAATATAACCAATGACGGTATCGCCAAACTAAAGCGTACAACGAAAATATTCCGCCTTCGCCTTTGTTATCTGCCTGAAGCGTTAAAAAAATGTATTTGAATGTTGTTTGTAATGTTAGAGTCCATAAAACGCAAGAGATACCTCCGTAAACTAATTCTTGCGAAATGGGCCTGTCCCCAATAATTGAACTGAAAACATATAAAGGCGAAGTACCGATATCACCGAAAATAATTCCAAGTGTTACAAGTAAGCCTGCGGCTGTTACTTTTTTAATGTTAGGATGCATGATGGTTTGCTGCTGCTTTGGTTTAAGAAAATAAAGATTTACTAAGTGAGAGACACTAGCATTAAGGAGGAAGAGAACCTGTTGCCATAAACTTTGCTGGTTTTAATAAAAAATATTTTCAGATTATACGATATATAAATAAAGTATAATTAATGGCAGACAATCGAATCTTTAAAGAGGACAAACGATATGCCTGGTATAAAAATGAAAATGAAAACGATAGGAAAGTATTGACCAGCAATGAATTAAAAATTAAAAATAATTCTTCGGCAAATCAGGCACAATAAAAAACCCTTCCGTTTTGGAAGGGTATATTTTCAAAATGATATGGTTTGCTAAATAACTTATGAAATTTTATATTCCTCAATTTTTCTATACAGTGTGGTCAAGCCAATATTCAGCAGTTTGGCTGTTTCCGTTTTATTTCCTTTTGTATGATTTAATACCCGTTGGATATGTAATTTTTCAACACTTGCTAAATCAAAAGCTGATAACGTTCCTTGTGTATTAAGGTTTGTTGTTTGTAATTCTATCGGTAAACTTTCGATCGTTAATTCTGTTCCTTCGGCTAAAATTACGGCACGTTCCATTATATTTTTTAGCTCACGAATATTTCCTTTCCAATCATGTTGTTGCAATTGTTCCAGAAAACCAGCACTAAGTGTTTCAACTTTTACATTTGATTTTTGTGCGAAAATCTTTAAAAAATGCTGGGCTAAAAGAGGTATGTCTTTTTTCCTATCGCGAAGCGATGGCAAGAAAATAGTAAACACATTCAATCTATAAAAAAGATCTTCCCTGAATTTTCCTTCTTTTACTTCTTGTTGCAGATCGCGGTTTGTTGCGGCAATAATACGTACATCAACTTTAGTTGGTTTCGTGTCGCCAACTTTAATAAATTCATTCGTTTCTAATACACGTAATAATTTCGATTGCAACTCAATGTGCATTTCACCTATCTCATCTAAGAATAAAGTCCCGTTAGTGGCTTCTTCGATCAATCCTTTTTTATCTTTAATAGCTCCGGTAAATGCGCCGGCCTTATGCCCGAAAATTTCACTCTCTAATATTTCTTTTCCAAAGGCGCTACAATTAAGTGCCATAAAGGGTTTTCCGGCACGTTTACTTCCGTTGTGAATAGCTTGCGCAAACACTTCTTTACCTGTTCCTGTTTCACCTAACAATAAAACGATTGCATCTGTTGGTGCTACTTTTTTTGCCAGCGTTATCGCTTCATGTATCAATGTTGACGAGCCTAGTATACTATCAAACCCATAACGCCTGCCAACCTGTTGTTCTAGCTGCTTAATGCGTTTTTGTAATTGAACTTTTTCTAATGCTGTATTTAATAACGGAATTATTTTGTCATTATCATCACCTTTGGTAATATAATCATACGCACCATTTCTCATTGCTTGTACGCCATCAGCTATATTGCCATACGCTGTCAATAAAATAATTTCAACTAAAGGAAATCTTGGTTTTATCTCTTTTACAAATTCAACGCCATTGCCATCAGGTAATTTAACATCACAAAGAATCACATCGATCTCTTCTTTCTCGATGATTTTTAAACCGGCTTTTAGGTTGCCTGCTTCTATAACTGTAAACCCTTCTAGTGTAATGATCCTGGTAAGCAGGCTGCGAAGTTTTTCTTCGTCATCGATAATTAATATAGTTGCTGAAGACATGCTGAGGTAAGTTGAGGAAACAAAATTATTCATTTGCTCAGCATTTATACAAAGTATTTATTTCAATACTTTTAATTTGACTGTTTCGATACGGGTATCGCTAACATGTAAAATGTCAAATTGGTAGTTACCTATAGTAAATGTTGACTTTTGTTTTGGTATCTCGTTTCTGTTTTGAATAATGTAACCACTTAATGTTTCACTTTCCTCATTTTCAGGAAATTCCAATTCATATTTTTTAATAATAGAATCAAGTTCTACTCTTCCGCTGAAAATAAATTCGGTAGCCGATAGCTGTTTGTCAACAAATTCTTCGGCAGTATCATATTCATCATTTATCTCGCCAAAAATTTCTTCTAAAAGATCTTCCATTGTTACAATCCCTGCCGTTCCGCCAAATTCATCCACAACCCAGGCAATACTTTTTCTTTCTTTAGAAAATTTATTCATCAGGTCCGTAGCACTCATACTTTCCGGAATCGTAGGAATAGGCAATAAAATATCTCTGATGCCGGATGGGTTTTTAAACATATCCAATTGATGGATATAGCCCAATATTGTATCAATATTATTATCATACACTACTAATTTACTTAATCGTGTAGTAATGAAATGATTTTTTACATCTTCGATATTGGTACTTATATCTATTCCTTCTATTTCTTTCCTCGGCACTAAACATTCTCTTATTTTCTTTTCGCCTAATGATAACGCATTTTCAAAAAGCACTTTATTTATCTCGTCAATATCTTCTTCATCATGATTTTTGCTTTGTGAGATAAAGCTTTCCAGGTCTATTTTGCTAAAAACATCTTTCTTTTCGTTCAGCTTTACATTAAAAACATATTTCAATATCCATTCCGCAATATTCACAAACAATGTGGCAATTCCTGAAAAAATAGAATAAAAGAATTTAGAAATGTATGCGATAAATCCGCTGCCAATTATATTATTATTCTGCGCTTTAAAAATTGCTTTAAAAATAAATTCGAAAAAAAGTAGTACGCCTGTTGAAAGGATCGTTTCGAAAATCAAGTGGATATAATCATTATCGATGTTAAGGCTTAGCGTCCCAACCTTAATATTATTATACCAGATATCATGCATAAAAGTACTCCACAACAATCCGTATACAACCAATAAAATATTAAATCCGATTATTGTTGTACCGATAAATTGAGCGGGCTTATCTGCATAATTGCTCCAGATCTTACCGCTGTAAAATCCTTGCTTTTTTCTTAGCTCGATTGATAATTTGTTGGAAGTAACAAAAGCGATCTCGATCCCGGAACAAAATCCGATGAGTAATAAAGAAATGAATATGGCTAATAAAGCTATAAGATCCATAGTGTAAAATTAATAAGTACCCTTGACTTGGCCTATGGAAAGATACTTAATTAACTGTTTATAAAATCTTTTATGATACTTTCTGCCTCGCTGCAAGCCCTTTTTAGATCATCATTCAAAATTTGTTTATCAAAATGATCTTTAAAAGATATCTCATACGCCGCTTTATTTACTCTGTCTGCCAAAGACGAGGCACTTTCCGTTCCGCGGCTTTCTAAACGATTTTTTAATTCATTGACAGATGGCGGTTCGATAAAAAGTGTGATAGCAGAATCCGGATATTGTTGTTTTACGTGAATGGCACCTTTTACATCAATATCTAAAATAGGTACTTTATTTTCGTTCCAAATGCGCTCCAATTCACTTTTAAGCGTACCATAATATTTCCCTTCGTACACCATTTCCCACTCAACAAATTCGTTGTGTTGAATTTTTTGTTTAAACTCTTCCATGCTCATAAAGTAATAATCAACTCCGTTTTTTTCCACTCCGCGAGCTTGTCTTGTTGCAGCTGAAATTGAAAATGTCAGTTGCGGAAAAGTTTGCATTAAGTGATGAGTAATGGAAGTCTTACCTGCTCCGGATGGCGCAGTTATAATTATTATTTTATTAGGTATAGCCATGTGCAAAGAAAAGAAAGAAAATGCAAACGCAAAAATTGAAGCGCAAATAATCAGCGAAGTTTACTTTGCAATAATGCTTTGGCTTTATTAAACCAATCATCTTTAAGTATACTCAAAATCATCGTTGTTCTTCGCTCGCCAGCTGCACCAGCTAAGTGACTTCTTAAAATCCCTTCTTCTATACAGCCTATTGCTTTCATCGCTGCAATTGATTTGTCGTTAAGAATATTAGCACGAAATTCAACTCTTTCCAATCCCCATTGTTCAAAACAAAACTGTAGTAATAAAAATTTGCAATGGCGATTTAATCCCGTTCGCTGAAATTTTTTGCCATACCAGGTATAGCCAAGTAAAGTACTTTTGTGTATTGGTTGAATATCATAAAACCTTGTGCTGCCGGCATATTCATTCGTTTGTTTGTCGAATACGATAAAAGTATACGCAGTTCCTTGTACGCGATTTTCGATAGCCGTATCAATATAAGTTTTCATATTCTCTTTGCCCGCCGGATCAACTAAAGAATATTTCCAAAGCGTTGGTTCATCAACAGCAAAGGATACCAGATTGTTATAATCCTCCTTTACAATTGCGCGTAGCAGTACTCTTTCATCTTCGAGTATTATTTCCTGCTGGCAAATATTAGTTATCATTTTAACGGTCTATTCTTGTTATATCAGCTCCTAAATTCAACAATCGTTGATCGATATATTGATAGCCTCTGTCTATCTGTTCAATATTTTGGATAGTGCTTTTACCTTGTGCGCTTAACGCTGCTATTAACAATGATACTCCGGCACGTATATCCGGTGAGCTCATCGTAATTCCTCTTAATTGTTGTTTTCTTTCTAACCCAATTACCACAGCACGATGCGGATCGCACAAAATTATTTGTGCGCCCATTTCAATTAATTTATCTACAAAAAACAAACGGCTCTCAAACATTTTTTGATGTATCAATACGCTACCCCGTGCCTGTATCGCTGTCACCAAAACAATACTCAACAGATCCGGTGTAAAGCCCGGCCATGGATGATCATTGATCGTTAATACACCACCATCTAAATATTTATGCACTTCGTAAATATCCTGTGCGGGAATGTGAATATCATCTCCTTTAAAATCTAATTGAATACCGAGTTGTTGAAATTTTTCAGGGATAATTCCTAAATGTTCAATACCTGCATTTTTAATAGTGATGTCGCTTTGTGTCATTGCAGCCAGGCCGATGAAACTTCCCACTTCGATCATATCAGGAAGCATTGTATGCTCTGTACCACCTAAATAATCTACGCCTTCAATAGTTAATTTGTTGCTCCCAAGTCCACTGATCTTTGCGCCCATTCTGTTTAGCATTCTACATAATTGTTGAATGTAGGGTTCACATGCCGCATTATAAATAGTGGTTGTACCTTTTGCCATTACAGCTGCCATTAAAATATTTGCAGTACCTGTTACACTTGGTTCATCCAGTAACATACTGGTTCCTTTTAGTTGCGTTGCATCTAAATGAAAAAATCCATCATTGCTGTTGTAAGCAAATTTTGCATTCAGTTTTTCGAATCCAATAATGTGCGTATCTAATCTTCTTCGGCCAATTTTATCGCCGCCCGGCTTTGGCATGTACGCTTTTTTAAAACGAGCTAACATAGGACCGGCAAGCATTACAGAACCTCTTAGTCTTCCGCTTTTTTTATGATAATCTTTACTGTTTAGATAATCCATGTCCACATCATCGGCTTGAAAGGTGCAAGTATGCCGATCAATGCGATTTACCTTCACTTTCATTTCGCTCAACAATTCTATCTGCAGATTAACATCTAAAATGTCAGGAATGTTGTGGATCGTAACTTTTTCCGGCGTAAGTAATACAGCTGAAATTATTTGTAGCGCTTCGTTTTTGGCACCTTGCGGAGAAATTTCTCCGGACAATTTTTTGCCGCCTATCACTTCGAATGAAGACATCGTTAATTAAGAATTAGTAATTAAGAATTAAGAATTTTTTAGATTCAGATTAGTTGGTAATTTTTTTATTGCTTTTATATCTATCGGAAATAAAAAATCTGCTCACAAAATTTGAGCAGATTAATACTATAGTGTATGTATAATATGATTAATATCTTTTCTTGAAATTACGGTTGTTATTGTTGTTTCCACCGCCGCCATTATTGCTGTTACCGTTATTGTTGCGGTTTCCGCCATTGTTATTATTTCCTCTGTTACCGCCACCGTTATTCCCATTATTATTTCTGTTACCGCCGCCATTGTTATTATTACGCTGACCAAAATTTTTGCGATAACCTCCGCCGCTATTTGTTCTGTAATCATCATCCGGACGATTATCTACACGATGTTTTACAAATGGGCGATTATTAAATTCTAATTGTCCGTCAGTAATGGTTTGTAATTCACTTTGGATATTATCATCATGCACCAACTCTTTATGCCAGTTGCTGTAAGTTAATTTCATGTAGTATGCGATGGCATTTGCAAAGCCCTGACGTTTTTCAGGATTCTCTTCTTCCAATGCTTTATCAATTACTATTTCAATATTTTTTCCAAGATGATTGTAACGGGGATATCTTTTCGGATAGCCTAATACATCTGGTTTCGCTCTTAATGTTTCTCTTGTTGGAATTGGGTAAGGGCTCTTTACATTCAAATCAAAATCGGCAATAACAAATAAATGATCCCATAATTTATGGCGGAAATCTTCCACATTTTTTAAGTGCGGATTCAGAAAGCCCATAAGCTCTATCAACGCCTGTGCATTGCGTTGTCTTTTTTCATCATCCTCAATAGTCTTTACATACTCCACCATTTTTTGAATGTGGCGGCCATACTCTCTCACAATTAAATGATTTCGTGTGGTGTTGTATTCCATGTTCTCTACGTTCAGCATAAGCAAATATAGTAAAAACACTGCCAAAACTCACTTTTTCGCCTGTAGGAAAAGTTCGCGTTTGCTGTCTTTATAGTTAAAAATATATTAGTGAACTAAAGCTTTATACGCTTCAGCAGTAAGCAATTTGTCAATTTCCGCCGTATTGGTAACAGTCAGTTTTACCATCCAGCCTTTTCCATAAGGATCAGTATTTACTAATTCAGGTTGATTTTCTAATAAAGGGTTGATTTCTGCAACAGTTCCTGTAAGTGGTAAAAACAAGTCACTCACTGTTTTTACGGCTTCAACCGTTCCGAAAACTTCTTCCGCTGCTAATGGTTTCCCTTTAGATGGAATATCAACGTATACAATATCTCCCAATTCTCCCTGGGCAAAATCTGTAATGCCAACGGTCGCAATATTGCCTTCGATAGAGATCCATTCGTGTTCTTTAGTGTACTTAAGATTTGCGGGAATATTCATTATCCGGTAATTTTTTTAATAATTAGAGTAAGCTTGAGTTTGCAAAATAAACTAATTTTTGCTTAGTTAGGCATTCATTTCACTAAAAACCCCCCGTTTTTCAACAGGGGGTTTTCTATAAAATTTATTTAGTGAAACTATTTTTTTGAAGCCGCTGCTGCCGCTTTCTTTTGTTTCTTAGTTAATGGTTTGATCGCTGCAATTGAATCAGCAATAGCTTTTTGTTTTGCAGTGTATGCATCAAAATCAGCCGCGGGAACAACTTCACCCGTTAACACAATGCTTTTAATTTCGTCAACGCCTGCAAATTTCACAGTTAAATGTTTTTCGAAATGACCTGCGTTAGCTGCATTATAAGTAGCGTTGATAACCCCTGTTTTACCAAGAGCAATTGGTTCTTTTGTATAATCAGATATAGTGCAACCGCAAGTTGGGTTTGCTTGTTCGATGATCAATGGAGTTTTACCAATATTGGTAACTACAAAGGTTCCTTTAGCAGGTACGCCTTGTTTAATTTTACCAAAATCAATTGTTTCTGTACTGAATTTAGCCACATCAGCCTGAACCAATTTAGGTGCAGTTACTGCAGGTGTTGTAGTTGTAGCAGGAGTTGTTTGCGCAAAAACTGTAGAAGCACAAGCAATAATAGCTAGAGAAAATAATACTTTCTTCATGGAATTGTTTTTTATTTATTAGTTATTAAAATTATTATAGTTTTTCTAAATCACCTAATTGTTTGTTTTCAGGAGCAGAGGTCGCCGGCGTTTTCCATACTTCACCACTGATCGTTATCAATTTCGTTAGGTTATTATTGTACGTAATTGTAATTGTTTTGCTAAAAGCTCCTGCCGCTGCTGCATTATAGCCTACTGTTATAATGGTCGTTTTACCGGGTGCTACTATTTTATCTTTTTCCCATTCCGGTGTGGTACAACCGCAACTTGCCTGAACATTAGAGATCTTTAAAGAATCTGCTCCATTATTTTTTACTTCAAAAACGTGTTTTACCGGTCTGCCTTGTGGTATTTTGCCGAAATCGAATGCCGTTTCTGTAAGTGTTAAAAGATTCCGGTTAAGACTATCACGTACTTGTTGTGTTTGTGCCTTTGCTGTCACCAAAACAATGCTAACAAATATAAAAATTTGAAATATTTTCTTCATTAGTAGCAATGTTTTTAAATTTCTTTTCCAAAGATACAAAAACGAGCAAAATCGTTGTAAATTGTTATTAGGTTAGGATTTTTTTAACAATCATCCTTTATAATTTACTTTTGCTTTATGGATACTGTTTTGACTGATGATGCTGCCTTGCAAGAAAAATTGAGCTATGATAAATTCAGGCAGCAGGTATTACGTGATTATGGCTTTGCTTATGAAAGCAGAGAAACCAGCCTTATCGGAAGAAAGGAAGTTTTGACCGGCAAGGCTAAATTTGGCATTTTTGGCGATGGTAAAGAAGTAGCACAAGTGGCTATGGCACGTTTTTTTAAGCCGGGTGATTACCGCGCCGGCTATTACCGCGACCAAACTTTTATGTTTGCCAGCGGATTAGCTACTGTTGAACAATATTTCTCTCAATTATTTTCAGATCCTGATATAAATAATGACCCGTTTAGTGCAGGTAGACAAATGAATGCGCATTTTGCTACGCGAATAGTTGATGAAAACGGTGAATGGCTGGACCTTGCCAACAGAAAAAACAGCACCAGTGATATGGCGCCCACTGCGGCACAAATGCCAAGGGCTGTAGGTTTGGCCGCCGCTTCAAAACATTTTAGAAATATTCCTGAATTAAAAGAATTTACAAGCCTTAGCAATAACGGAAATGAAATCTGCTTTTGTACCATCGGTGATGCCTCAACAAGTGAGGGCCATTTTTGGGAAGCCGTTAATGCTGTTGGTGTAATGCAGGTTCCGCTGGCTATTTTTATTTGGGATGATGGATATGGTATTTCTGTTCCGTCAAAATACCAAACTACAAAAGGTTCTATATCTGCTGCTTTAAAAGGTTTTCAAAAAAAGCACGATACCAATGGTGTAGATATTTATCAATTAAAAGGGTGGGATTATGCCGGTATGTGCCAGGTGATGGAACCTGCGCTACAAAAAGTAAGGGACACACATATTCCTGCTATATTTCATGTGGAAGAATTAACGCAACCTCAGGGACATTCAACTTCGGGTAGCCATGAGCGTTATAAAACGCCTGAAAGATTAAGATGGGAGCGTGAATGGGATGCCTTAAAGCAAATGAAGATCTGGATCCTTTCTAATGAATTGGCTACTGAAGATGAGCTAAATACTATCGAGATCGCAGCTAAAAATTCTGTAAAAGAAAGCAAGCAAAGAGCTTGGGAAAAATATATTACGCCATTAAAAAATCAGGTAGCAAAAGCACTTGATCTTTTAGACGGGCTTTCTTCTGAAGATACGGCCATTAAAACATTGATCCACGATCTGGCTGTAATTAAAGAGCCAATGCGCAGGGATGTGATGAAGGTATTGTCTACCGTGTTGGATATTACCGGTAATGATCCTTCGGCAGCTGGAATAAAAGAATATTATAAAGAACTAACGCTATCCAATAGCCGCTTGTATAATTCTTTGCTATATAACGAAGGGCCAAAATCTGCTTTAAAAATGCAGGTTATCAACCCTTATTATGAAGAAGACGTTAAAACAGTAAATGGTTACGAAGTATTGAACAGCTACTTTGATCAACTATTTGCTACCAATAAAAAAGTTGTTGCTTTTGGAGAAGATCTTGGTTTTATTGGTGATGTAAACCAGGGCTTCAGCGGTTTGCAGGAAAAATATGGAGCCGAAAGAATTTTCGATACCGGTATCCGCGAACTGACAATAATGGGTCAGGGTATAGGATTAGCATTGAGAGGGTTACGGCCAATCGCAGAAATACAATACTTAGATTATTTATTATACGGTTTACAACCATTGAGCGATGATGTTGCTACAACACATTTTAGAACAGCTGGTATTCAAAGTTGTCCACTGATCGTTCGTACAAGAGGCCATCGTTTAGAAGGGATCTGGCACAGCGGCTCACCAATGGGCATGATTATTAATGCACTTCGTGGTATGTATGTTTGTGTGCCACGTAATATGGTGCAGGCTGTTGGTATGTATAATACTTTATTGCAGGCAAACGATCCCGCAATCATGATCGAATGTTTGAATGGGTATCGTTTAAAAGAAAAATTACCATCAAATCTACTCGCTTATACAGTACCCCTAGGTGTTCCCGAAATTGTAAAAGAAGGAACAGATATGACGATCGTTTCTTACGGATCAACTTTACGGATCGTATTGGAAGCTGCAGAAGTGTTGGAAAAATCGGGCATTCATTGTGAAGTAATTGATGTACAAACGTTGCTACCTTTTGATATTCATCATCAGATAGTTGAATCGTTGAAAAAAACAAGTCGCATTCTTTTTGTAGATGAAGATGTTCCGGGTGGTGCGGCAGCGTATATGTTCAACAAAGTAATGGAAGAACAAAATGGCTACAAATATTTAGATATATCGCCAAGAACATTAACAGCACAGGCCCACAGACCAAGTTACGGAAGTGATGGCGATTATTTCAGCAAACCAAATGTTGAAGATGTATTGAGAGTAGTGAAAGAAATGATAGCGGAGTAAAAAACTCCCCTCCGGCCCCCTGAAGGGGGAACTTGGGAGTTCAAGTTTTTCAATCTAGTTTTTTTGCTAAAAGGACTTAATGTCAGATCTACATAATCAAACAGACCGAACAGTTTCAAGTTCCCCCTTCAGGGGGCGGAGGGGGCTTACACTTTATCAAATAGACGCATTTACCAATAAGCTTTTCGGTGGAAACCCCGCCGCAGTAGTTCCTTTAGACAACTGGCTGGATGATAAATTAATGCAACAGCTTGCTTTAGAAAATAATTTATCGGAAACAGTCTTCTTTGTTCCTTCTTCATTACCTAATGTCGATTATGATATTCGCTGGTTTACACCAATAGTAGAGATCAATTTATGCGGACATGCAACATTGGCAAGTGCGTATGTTTTGTTTGAAATATTAGATCATCCAAAAGAAGAGATCATTTTCAGCTCAAAAAGCGGCCTATTAAAAATCAGAAAAGATATACAATCAAAAAAATTCAAAGCCTTTATGGATTTCCCTTCCTGGAAGCCGGAAAGAATTGATGTGGACGATACAGAACAAATATCAGCCATACTTGGCGGAGTAGAAATTGTTGCTGTTTATCAAAACCGCGATGTGCTGGTAGAACTTTTAAATGAAGAAGCTGTAAAAAATTGCAATCCTGATTTTGGCCTCATGAAAAGATTCACTGATAAAATGATCATTACCGCTCCAGGTAAAAAAGCTGATTTTGTTTCAAGATTTTTTGCTCCCGGCGCCGGAGTAAACGAAGATCCGGTTACCGGCTCGGCACATGCACAATTAATTCCTTTCTGGTCTGAAAAACTCGGCCTGAAAAAATTACACGCGTTACAACTTTCCGCCAGAGGCGGCGAAATTTGGTGCGAGCAAGTTGGCGATAGAGTTTTGATGGGCGGCAACGCCGTTTATTATATGAAAGGAGAATTTGTGCTTTAAATATTTTAAATTTGTAGTTCTTTACAACATTGCCCGATAGTATAATGGTAGTATAGCAGATTCTGATTCTGTTTGTCTTGGTTCGAATCCAGGTCGGGTAACAACAAATCATTCCTTTGCAAATCCATTGCCAATATCCTTACCAACAACTACCTTTGCCAAAATTCACAAATAAATGTTGCAGATAAACTTCATCAGACAGAATGTAGATTTAGTAAAAGAAAGATTAGGCGCAAGAAATTTTAGCGATATCTCCTTAGTTGATAAAGTTGTTGAGTTAGATGAACAGGTTCGTAAATTGAAGGTTGAATCTGAAGCAATACAAGCACAAATGAATGCTGCGAGTAAAGAAATTGGCATGTTAATGGGCAAAGGCAATAAAGAAGCTGCCGAAATAAAAAAACAAGAAGTACTTAAATTAAAAGATTCTATTGCTGACTTAAATGGAGAATTAATTTTAAGTGAAATTAATTTATACGATACAATAATTAAACTTCCCAACCTTCCGCATGCATCTGTACCAAAAGGTAAAACTCCTGAAGACAATGTCGTAGTAAGAGAAGGTGGAAAAAAACCAATCTTGCCTATAACTGCAGTTCCTCACTGGGATCTTATTAAAAAGTACGACTTAGTAGATTTCGAAACAGGTGCTAAAATAACAGGCAGTGGCTTTCCTTTATACAAAGGGAAAGGCGCAAAGTTGCAACGAGCGCTTATTCAATATTTTTTAGATTATAACACAGATGCAGGCTATACCGAATATTTACCACCACTGATGGTAAATGCAGAGACCGCTCGTGGTACCGGACAATTGCCGGATAAAGAAGGCCAAATGTATCATGTTATTGAAGATGGTTTTTATTTGATACCAACTGCCGAAGTTCCTGTTACTAATATTTACAGAGATGAGATTGTAAAAGAAAGCGACCTGCCAATAAAAATGACTGCTTACACACCTTGTTTTAGAAGAGAAGCAGGAAGTTTTGGTAAAGATGTCCGCGGATTAAACAGGGTACACCAGTTTGATAAAGTAGAGATCATACAATTAGTAAATCCTGAAACTGATAGTTACGAAGTATTGGAAAGCATGGTGAGCCATGTTGAAAAACTATTGAATATGTTAGAGTTACCATATAGAATTCTTAGATTATGTGGCGGAGATATGGGTTTCACATCTGCTTTAACATACGATTTTGAAGTTTACAGCGCCGCGCAGGAACGCTGGTTAGAAGTAAGCTCTGTCAGTAATTTTGAAACTTTTCAAACTAATAGAATGAAGATAAGGTTCAAAGATGCGACAGGTAAAACACAATTACTGCATTCATTAAACGGCTCTTCTTTAGCCTTGCCACGAATCGTTGCTTGTTTATTAGAAAATAATCAAACAGAAACCGGCATTGAATTGCCTAACATTTTGCACAAGTACTTTGGAACAACAACAATAAACTAATAGCAGAAAATGATCAACAAACAAAGCATAGCATACATAATATCCTTTATGCTTATTATGATCTATTCTTTTGGAGGTATTTATCAACTAGGGAAATTGAAAGCGGCTCAGAATCAAGCTTTTCCCTTTATATTATTAGATGTTTATTTATTGGTCATTGCAATAGTTTTATATGCTATCTACACAAGAGTAAGTAATTATAAAACTTACGGTAATATAATCTGTGTCATTGCTAGCGTTTCATGCACTTTGTTTTGGATACATTTAATGCTAAATTTTGCTGCAGAGAAAAACGCTATTCTTGATTTGACTCCATTTCTATTATTAAATATTGTTACAACGGCATTTACGCTTAAAATACAAATACAAAAAAAATCAATTTCATAATTAATTCTTTATTTTAAAAGATAGTAAATAAGTAAGATGAAAAAAATCCTCGCATCAATCGCAATCACTATAATCATTATTAGCTGTTCTCATAAAACAGCTCCAACAGCTTCGATAGCTGTTGCAAAACCTGATTCTCCTGAAGCCATTGCAGGTAAAACTGTTTTTACTGCAAAATGTGGCACTTGTCATGAGTTAAAAAATCCGGGAGATTATACGGCACAGCAATGGACTCCGATCGTAAAAGAGATGTCGCGCAAAGCAAAGCTTAACGATACAGATAAAGCCAATGTGCTTGCGTACGTTCAGTCTAACGCCAAAAAATAAACCTCTTTCTTCTTGATTACCATTATCGCAAATAGTTAACTATTTGCCTGTTAAACTATTGCCCTGATAGTCCGTCTTACCATCGCTCAATAAACTTTTTCTTGTAATGGTAGCGTCAACCCGTTTAAAAAATCAACATCTTTTATGGCGTGCCGCTTTTGGCCCAATGGCCGAAAATATTGCTGACCTTGATACTATTTCCCCTAAAAATCTATGGCATACTTTGTTAAAAACCTCTGCAGATAGGCCGCAGACAATTAATGTGGCATCTAATCTATTCGGAGGTGTAGTAAAAAATGTTGAGGACCTTTCACAATTTGGCAAGCTTACCCAAGATCAAAAAAAACAATTACAGGAACAATCCCGAACAGATATCAAGAATCTGAATTTGCGTTGGATGTATGAAATGATCAACAGCAGGGCGCAATTCAGAGAGAAAATGAGTTTTTTCTGGAACGGACATTTTGCCTGCAGGATCATTAATATTTTTTACCAACAACAATTGTTGGATATCCAAAGAAACAACGCTTTCGGAAATTTTGGTGATCTGCTACGTCAGGTAAGCAAAAGCGCCGCTATGCTTCAATTCCTGAATAATCAACAAAATAGAAAGCAACATCCTAACGAAAACTTTGCACGTGAAGTAATGGAACTCTTTACTTTAGGCAGAGGTAATTACACTGAACAAGATGTAAAAGAAGGAGCCAGGGCTTTTACCGGCTGGAGTTATAATGTACAAGGTGAATTTGTTTTTAAAGACAATCAACATGATGATGGCATTAAAACTTTTTTAGGAAAAACAGGAAATTTTAACGGAGATGACATCATTACCTTTTTATTAGAGCAGAAACAAACAGCCATCTTCATCACCAAAAAGATCTATCGATTTTTTGTAAATGATACAGTAGATGAGGAAAAAACAGACTGGTTAGCGAATAGGTTTTATCAAAATAATTATGATATACAATTATTGATGGAAGACATCTTCACTAGCAATTGGTTTTTTGATGAAGAAAATATTGGTGTCAAAATAAAATCTCCGGTAGAGTTATTGGTAGGCATTCGTCGTTTATTGCCGATGGAATTAGCTAATGAAGATTCGCAATTATTATTTCAAAAATTATTAGGGCAGGTTCTTTTTTATCCGCCAAATGTAGCGGGTTGGCCCGGCGGTAAAAACTGGATAGATAGCAGCACGTTAATGTTACGCTTGCGTTTACCGCAGATCATTACTGATAATGAAGTAGTCAACATTGTTCCTAAAACAGATGATGATCAAATGATGGGACAAATGATGTCCGAAAGAATAGCACAAATGAAAAATAATGAATATGCTGCAAAAGGCGGCTCAGCAATTGTAAACTGGAATGTTGTTACAAATATTTTTAAAGATGTAAAAAAAGATTACTTATTAGCGCAAATCGCAGCCGATATTTTACAGGCAGGAAGCAGAGTAAGCAATACCTTATTACAAAAATATATTGACGATCAAAGTCGCGAACAATTTATTAAAACCGCTATTGTGAATTTAATGAGTACGCCGGAGTATCAGCTTTATTAAACCCCAACCTCTGAAGGGGGCTTTGGGAAATTATAATTAAATGTCTTTTATGGTAATAAAACGTCGTGAATTTTTGCAGGTTGGATCTTTGGCTACGGCATCATTGATGTTACCAAAATTTTTGAAAGCTTTTGAGCGGCCGCTAATGGTTCCGCAAGGAAACAAAGTTGTTGTTGTAATACAATTAAGCGGCGGCAATGATGGATTGAATACAGTTATTCCTATTCAAAATGATCTGTATTATAAAGCTCGTCCGCAATTAGGCATTACAAAACAAAATGCTTTGACATTAACCGATGAAGTTGGCTTAAACCCTGCGCTCATAAATTTTAAAGAGCTGTTTGATGAAGGATGTTTAGGCATTTTAAATAATGTAGGTTATCCAAATCCTGATCGTTCGCATTTTCGCAGTATGGATATTTGGCAAAGTGGAAGTACAAGCTCGGATTACATTACGAGCGGATGGATTGGCAGATATTTAGATGCGCAATGCAGCGGTTGTAATAAACCAACACAGGCAATGGAGTTGGATGATATTTTAAGTCTGGCATTAAAAGGGGAAAATAGCAAAGGCCTTGCATTTAAAGATCCACGCCGTTTATATAGCAGTAGCAACGAAAAATATTTTAAAGATATCAATGCAGATCATCTTCACGGAGAAGCAACGGCAGATTATTTATATAAAACAATGAGCGAAACATTGAGTAGTGCAGACTATATCTTTCAACAAAGCAAATTGCATCCTACAACTGAAGCATATCCTTCTACCGAATTAGGAAAAGACCTGAAAACGATTGCTTCGCTTATCTATTCAGAAATAAATACAAAAGTGTATTACGTTTCGTTGGGAAGTTTCGATACGCATGTTAACCAGGATAATCAGCAGAAAAAATTATTTGCCGAATTGAATGATGCTATAAAATCATTTACGTCAGACTTAAAAAAGAATGGCCGTTTTGATGATGTGCTATTATTTACATTCAGTGAATTCGGCAGACGAGTAACACAAAATGCGAGTGGTGGTACAGATCATGGCACAGCCAATAATATGTTTTTGATCGGCGGCGGATTAAAACAAAAAGGTATCATCAATGCGATGCCTGATCTTGCTGATCTGCAAGACGGCGATCTTAAATACCAGGTTGATTTTAAAAATGTGTACGCTACTATTTTAAATAAATGGCTGGGCGCTGATGATAAAATGATTTTAGGTAATCAATATGACTACCTAAATTTTATTTAAACCCATGCATTTTTTTGATCAGCAACCGATTTAAGGATATCAATATAACCCCTGCGATCAATGGCAAAATTGTAAAAAATAAAAAGAAGACGGATAAGGAATAAGTAGCCACAATCTTATCAATAAAACTTCCGGTTATCCCTGCCAAATAATTTCCAATAAAATTTGCTATGAACCATACACCAAACATTAATCCAACAATTTTAGGTGGTGATAACTTGCTAACATAAGATAAACCAACGGGCGATAAACATAATTCTCCCATAGTATGTAACAAGTAAGCGAGGATAAGCCATATCATACTTACTGAAGCTGTCCTTGCTCCCTGAGAAACACTGCTACTGCCATATGCTAATAATCCGAAACCTGCGCCTAGCAAAATTAATCCCAACGCAAATTTTACCGGTCCTGATGGATTGTATTTACTTTCCCAAATTTTAGAAAACAACGGTGCTAAAGCAATAATAAAGAATGAATTTAAAATACCAAACCACGAGGCAGGCACCTCAGAATTAGTTGCACTAAACTCTCTGTGCAGCATCCAGATAATAAGTATCCAGATAAGCGTAAATCCCAAACCTAAAAACAAATTTGACGCTAAAATGTTTTTATATGTCTTTTTAAAGAGATCGATCAATACAATAGTTAAAATGATCATCGGAGCCAACACTAATAATGTATCACACCATTTAAAAATGTCGGAGCTGTTTCCTTCTAAAACCCTGTTGGTATAATCTTTCGCAAAAATCGTCATTGACCCGCCAGCTTGTTCATACATCATCCAAAAAAATATAGTAAAAAAGGCGAAAACGCCTATCACAATTATTCTGTCCCGAGAGATATGCGCAGGTGTATCGGGCGCCACATTAACTTCATGGCCAACCGCTACCAGAGCCTTAGATGGTTTTAAACCAATATCTCCGAAGATCTTTTTTGCAAACCAAAATTGCAACATTCCCAAAAACATAAAAACACCAGCTAATCCAAATCCGTAGCTCCAGCCGGTTTTTTCTCCTATATAACCACAAAGTAAAATGCCCAAAAATGCGCCGGCATTAATTCCCATATAAAAAATAGAATACCCGGCATCTTTTTTATTATTCAAGCCTTCGTATAGTTCACCAACAATCGACGATATGTTTGGTTTGAACAAACCATTGCCAATTATTAGTAAAGCAAGCCCTATGTAAAAAAAAGTGTGTGTATCCATCGCCATTGATGCATGGCCCAGTGTCATAATTATAGCCCCTAAAACGACAGCCATTCTATATCCCAGAATTTTATCGGCTATTATCCCACCAAAAATTGGTGTTAAGTAAACAAGTGCCGTATATGCCGCATATAATCTTAACGCATCACTGTTCGTCCAGCCCCAGCCACCTTTGGCATATTCAGTTGTTAGAAATATTACCAATATCCCTCGCATCCCATAGTAGCTAAACCGCTCCCACATTTCCGTAAAAAATAAAATAAATAACCCGGGTGGGTGGCCAATAACTTCTGCTTGATCGTTCATATATTTATTTTAGAGTTAGCTACTACAATTTACTGAAAAATTCACATCCATTGCGCATCAGGTCTTTTGTAAAAAAAATATGGTTTACAATGTATGCTACTTTAATTTCGCTCACTTAACTATTAGAACAGTCTTAATTCATGAATATTTTAATAATTGGCAGCGGAGGCAGAGAACATACACTTGCCTGGAAATTGAAACAAAGTCCTTTATGCAATAATTTATTTATTGCGCCGGGCAATGCAGGAACTTCACAATTTGGTACAAACGTAGCGATTGGCATTAGCGATTTTGAAAAATTATCTGCTTTTTGTTTGGTCAATAATATTGGTATGTTAGTGGTTGGGCCGGAAGAGCCATTAGTAAAAGGTGTATATGATTTTTTTAAAAATAATACGGCGACGGCACACATACAGGTAATCGGTCCATCAAAAGAAGCGGCACAACTAGAAGGCAGTAAAGCATATGCAAAAGCGTTTATGAGCCGTCATAAAATCCCTACGGCAGCTTATGCCGAATTTGACACAAGCAATTATCAGGATGGTATAAAATATATTAGCGCTCATGCGTTACCGATAGTTTTAAAAGCAGATGGATTAGCTGCAGGCAAAGGTGTTTTGATTTGTCAAACACATCAGGAAGCGTTGACAGAATTTGAATTGATGATCCGGCAATCAAAATTTGGTGATGCAAGTAAGAAAGTAGTGATAGAAGAATTTTTAGACGGAATTGAAATGAGTTCTTTCGTTTTAACCGACGGAAAAAATTATGTTTTATTACCGGAAGCAAAAGATTATAAAAGAATTGGTGTTAAAGATACTGGCTTAAACACAGGCGGAATGGGCGCTGTAAGCCCTGTGCCTTTTGCAGATGAAACGTTCATGCAAAAAGTTGTTGCGAGAATTGTTGAGCCAACTATCGCAGGTTTTCACAAAGAAAATTTAGAATACAAAGGCGTTGTTTTTATTGGTTTGATAAAAGTGAACAACGAACCTTTGGTGATAGAATATAATTGCCGTTTTGGAGATCCCGAAACGGAAGTAATCATTCCAAGAACAGAAAATGACCTGGTTGAATTATTTTCAGCCACATCACAACAACGCCTAAACGAAATAAAAATAAAGACAAGCGCTAAAACTGCAGCAACAGTTGTAGCGGTAAGCGGCGGTTACCCTAACGCATATACTAACGGAAAGTCAATAGAAGGCCTTACTAAAATTTCAGCCGAAGACAGCATCGTTTTTCACGCAGGAACGAAAGAACAAGATGGTAAAATTCTAACAAATGGGGGCCGTGTTTTGGTGGTTACTTCATTCGGAGATTCTATTCCTGCGGCAGCAAAAAAATCAAATAAAATATTAGAACAAATTCATTTCGAAGGAATGTATTTCAGGAACGATATCGGGTATGAATTCGCCTAAACTAACGGTAAAGAATAAACGAAAAAATTAAACAAGTTTAACAACACAATAAACTCCCCAAAGCTGCGTTTTTAAAGGAAAGAGAGGTTTTAAAAGAATTGCGTTTTTTCTATGGTTTTGCCATATTTTCCGTAATTTGTCAAAATAAAAACATTGTCGTTGTTAATTTGAATATTTTCCTTCAACTTTGCTATCATTGTTTGTTTATATTACAATTTTTCTTATAACTAAATATGGAATTTTTTAACTTTTTTACTCAGGAAATCGCAATGGATTTGGGTACAGCAAACACGCTTATCATTTTTCATGATGAAGTAGTAGTAAACGAACCCTCTATTGTTGCTCTAGACAGAAATAACCCCAAGAATATATTAGCCGTAGGCAAGAAAGCTTTGATGATGCATGAAAAAACGCATGAAAGCATTCGTACTGTACGCCCATTGAAAGATGGTGTGATAGCAGATTTTAACGCTGCGGAACTAATGATAAGGGAAATGATCAAGATGATCTACCCTAAAAAACCTTTGTTTCCTCCAAGCTGGCGCATGATGATCTGCATTCCAAGCAGTATCACCGAGGTTGAAAAACGTGCTGTAAGAGATAGTGCTGAACAGGCTGGGGCTAAAGAAGTTTACTTAATTCACGAACCAATGGCTGCGGCCTTAGGTATTGGGATAGACGTTGAAGAACCGGTTGGTAACATGATCATTGATATAGGTGGAGGTACAACAGGTATTACCGTTATAGCCTTAGCTGGTATCGTTTGCGACCAAAGTATACGTATCGCCGGCGATGAGTTTACCGCTGATATCATGGAAGCGCTTCGCCGTTACCATAGCTTATTGATCGGTGAACGTACTGCAGAACAAATTAAAATTCAGGTTGGGGCGGCAATGAAGGACCTTGATACTGTTCCACCAGATGATATTCCTGTTAATGGGCGTGATTTGGTTACAGGTATTCCTAAACAAGTAATGGTAAGCTACCAGGAAGTTGCTGAAGCACTTGACAAAAGCATTTCTAAAATTGAAGAAGCGATCTTGAAAGCATTAGAAACTACACCTCCGGAATTGGCCGGTGATATTTTCAGAAGAGGCTTATATTTAACAGGTGGCGGTGCATTATTAAGAGGCTTAGATAAAAGAATTACAGCAAAAATAAAATTACCGGTTCACGTAGCGGAAGATCCACTTAAAAGCGTGGTTAGAGGTACAGGAATAGCGTTAAAAAACTACGACAGGTACCCTTTTGTAATGCGTTAATAAAAAGCAAGGATCGGAAATGCCCTATTAACGGGCATTTTGATTTGATAAATTCATCTTCCTGTGCGTAACATATTTCTTTTCATTAGGCGGTATTTAAATTTCTTTCTATTCCTGTCTCTACAGGCATTTTCTATCTATTTGATCGTTCATTACAATCGCTATCAAAATGCGGTTGCTTCCGAGTCAATGAACGAGATCACCGGCCATATTAATTCACAATACAACGGAATAACCTACTACTTCAATCTTAAAAGCACCAACGATTCTCTGGTTAGAGCCAACGGTGATCTTTACAACAAACTAAAAAGCGATTTCGAATTACCGGACACCGCTAATAAAATTGTTCTTAACACCATCAGGGTTGACTCATTAACGCTCGGACGTAAATATCTTTATAAAGAAGCGAAAGTCGTTGCCAACTCTGTTTCCTCTCCAACCAACTATCTTGTTTTAGGTAGGGGTTCAGATCAACAGTTGGTAAAAGACATTGGTGTAGTAGACCCTAATAATGACGTGATAGGGATTATCACAGATGTTAGTAGTAATTTCTCCGTAGTAATGAGTTTGCTGCATAAAGACAGTCGTATAAGCGCTAAACTTAAAAAAGGTGGCGATGCCGGAATGGTTACTTGGGATGGAAAAGACCCAACACAACTAACATTAAGCGAGATCAGAAAAAGTGCAAGGATCGAAATAGGAGACACCGTAGTTACCAGTGGTTTCACAACAACATTTCCTTATGGTTTAAATATCGGGACCGTTGTAGAGATCGTTCCTGAAAAGAGTACAAGCCACTATGCAATCAGGCTTAAAACCTGCGCTAATTTCTACAACCTGCAATATGCCTACGCTATAGACAATTTGCAAAAAGATGAAATAAACAGGTTGTTAGAAAAGGCGAAAAAAGAAAGTCAATAATAAATTGCCTAAGCAATTATCGTTATGAGTACATTGGTAAAAAACATACTTCGCTTTATTTTATTGATCCTTACACAGGTTTTTGTGTTGGATAAAATACACGTGAATTACCTCGTAACACCGTACATATATTTTCTATTCATTTTATGGATGCCTTTCAATTTTAGTAAAGCAACCCAAATGTTGCTGGCATTTTTATTAGGTTTTACACTAGATGGCTTCGGCCATAACCCAGGGTTTCATGCCGCGGCCTGCGTATTTATTGCTTATATCCGCCCTTACCTGATCAACTTATTAGTTCCACAAGAAGGCGGCGACATAAATTATAACGAACCTTCCATCAAAAGTATGGGCGGCTTTATTCCCTACACTTTATATGCCGGGGTACTTACCTTTCTGCACAACTTCTGGCTCTTTTTTCTAGAAGCCTGGCAGTTCGGAAATATCTGGTATTTCGTTGCCAAAACAATGTTGTCTACAATTATAACTTTAGTATTGATTTTAATTACTGAATTATTATTTAATCGTAAACAGCAATTCAGAACAAATACTATGTAATTTTATTTGTCTTCGGCCAATATAATCATTCAATAAATTTCAAACATAGTGCCTGCGTTTAACCAGTCTCGTAATAATATTGTACGGCTTTGTTTCATAGCCATGTTTGTTATCATCATAGCAAGGCTATTTACGCTACAGGTAATCTCTTCCAAATACAAGATCCTGGCAGAGGATCAGGGAAAATTTAGAAAAATTGTTTATCCCGACAGAGGAATTGTATATGACAGAAATCACAATGCCATTCTACAGAATACTACTATCTATGATTTAATGATATTGCCTTCCAAGCTTAAAGGCATTGATACTGCTGCATTATGCAATATTTTAGGGATCGATTCACTACAATTTAGCAAGCGTGTTTTAGATGCTATCATCAAAAACTCAAGATTACGACCTTCTGTTTTCGAAGGATTATTAAGCGATCAAAAAATGGCGATGTTAAATGAAGCCATGTACAAATTTGTTCCGGGCTTTTATTTACAGGAACGTCCCGTACGTGATTACCCTTATGATGCAGCGGGTAATATTCTTGGTTATTTGTCCGAAGTTGATAGTAATTTCCTGAAAAGACATCCGGATGAAGGCTACCTGATCGGTGACTATGCAGGAAAAACAGGCCTTGAACATACTTACGAAAGAGTATTGATGGGACAAAGAGGTATTGAGTATTGGAAAAGAGATAATAAAAACAGGTTAACGGAAAGAGTTGAGAATGGTAAGTTTGATACCGCAGCTATTGCAGGAGAAAGTATGCATTTGTCTTTAGACATAAAGCTGCAAATGCTGGGCGAAAAATTAATGCAAAATAAAGTAGGTGCCATCGTTGCGATCGACCCTAAAACAGGTGGTGTATTAGCGATGATTAGCAGCCCTACATACAAACCCAAATTTTTAACGGGTTCGGATAGAAGAAAACATATTAATGAATTGATGGTTAATCCTGCTTTACCTTTCTTGAACAGAACAGTAAATGCCTACTATTCTCCCGGTTCAACATTTAAAACTTTGCAAGGTTTAGTTGGGCTGCACGAAGGTGTAATTACTCCATCAACAACATTTTTATGTACCGGCGCTTTTTACGGTTGTGGTAAACCGATGAAATGTTTAGATCCCGGCGTATTTAAATTGAAAGAAGCGATCACACATTCCTGCAATACTTATTTTGCCAATGTAATGCAACGCGTGATCAACAATCCTAAATATCATTCGATGGATACCAGCTTAAATCATTGGGCTAACTACATGTATTCATTCGGTCTTGGGCATAAATTAGGCATCGATGTTCCTTCAGAAAAAAGTGGAAAAATACCTACAGCAGATACTTACAATAAAATATACGGACAAGGGCATTGGAATTTCTGTACATTCCGTTCTGTAAGTATTGGTCAGGGAGAAGTACTGGTAACGCCTGTACAGGTAGCAAATGAAATGGCTTATCTGGCAAATAAAGGCTGGTATATCACACCACACATGGTAGATTCTATTGAAGGTGGTGATGAGTTCGGCTTATTAAAGAATTACAAAGAAAAACATATTGGTATAGATATTCCTGATAGTGTTTTTGAAGCCGTGCATGATGGCATGCAGGGTGTAATGGAAACAGGTACTGGTTCTGCTGCTAAAGTACCCGGCATTGTGGTTTGTGGTAAAACAGGTACGGTTGAAAATTACATTGGGTTGGAAAAACAAAAATCGCATGCGTTCTTCGCAGCCTTCGCTCCAAGAAGTAATCCTAAAATAGCCATTGCTGTTATTTGTGAGAACGCAGGTTTTGGTGCAACTTCTGCTGCGCCGATCGCGAGCCTGATGATCGAACAATATTTAAAAGATTCTATTCCAGAACCCGATCGCAAAGCGAAAGTAGAACAATTAGCTAATCTTAATTTGATGCCGCCAAGAATTGCGAAAGCATTAAAAACACAAGATTCATTAATACATTTAAAAGATACGGCACAGGTTACCAATGGATTTATAGCAAGCGTTAGCGACACAATGGGTTTTGATGTTGGAGATGATTATGTGATAATAAAAAACGACAAGGTTGTTAAAACGCCAGCATCCGCACCAAAAAAGAAAAGCGACAATAACAATACTAATAATAAACCTCAGGGGGTTTTACCTGATGATAAAAATAAACAAGGAGTAAAAAAGCCATAAAAAATAAATTGTGTATCAAAAAAACCCGGCCATAGCAAAAGGTGTTGATGGAGTTTTAGTTTCCCTCTACGCAGTGTTGGTTATTATTGGCGTGTTATGTATTTTTTCTGTTGAATATAAAAACGGCGAAAACATACTGCAGAGTATTCTTTTACTAAAAAAGAATTACTCAAGACAGTTGCTTTTCATCGGTATGTCTGCGATCCTTGCTGTGCTTGTCTTATTGACCGATAGCAAATTTTTTACGGCAACCGCGAATATTAGTTACGCATTCGGTATACTGTTGATGATCGCAACTTTATTCATCGGCAAAACGATAAATGGCTCGAGATCCTGGATACCGCTTGGCTTTTTTAACCTGCAACCTGTTGAGTTATGTAAAATATTTACAGCACTGGCATTAGGAAAATATTTATCGTTACCCGAAACAAATTTTCAAAAACCTAAATCACAACTAATTGGCGCCGCTATAATTTTTGCTCCGGCCGTTTTTTCCTTGTTGCAAAATGAAACAGGTTTGGCTTTAGTGTATTTTTCTTTTTTAATTCCGATGTATCGCGAAGGTTTGCCTCCGGGTTATTTGATTGCCGGTGCAACATTGGGTATATTACTAATAGTAACACTGTTATTGCCCGCAAAAACTTTGTTGATTATTTTTTCAGTATTAGCTCTCCTTGCTTTTTTCTTTTCAAGAAAATATTTAAAAAGAAACCGCGGACTTGTCTATATCATAATATCCATCTGGGCCTTTAGCTGCTTATTTGTTGGTATTGTAGTTCCTTTCATCTTCAAACACGTTTTTCAAAAATACCAGGCAGACAGAATTTATAGTATGGTTGGGAGAGATAATCCTTTTTCAAATGAAAAGACGGCCTCAATATCTGCAGCAGATCTGAAAACAAAAAACGATAAAAAAGAAAAAGAGAATTATAACGTAAAGCAATCAAAAATTGCCATTGGTTCCGGAGGATTTTTCGGAAAAGGATTTTTAAAGGGCACACAGACACAAGGTGATTTTGTTCCGGAACAACATACCGATTTTATTTTTACATCAGTAGGTGAAAGCTTCGGTTTCTGGGGAAGTGCCTTGTTGATGCTGCTTTACCTCGCACTCTTGTTAAGAATAATCAGCGTGGCTGAAAGACAACGAAGCACTTTCAGTAGAGTATACGCTTATAGTGTTGCGGCGATTATGTTCTTTCACATCTCTATTAATATTTGTATGACGATCGGGTTGGCTCCTGTAATTGGAATCACTTTACCATTAATGAGTTACGGCGGATCTTCGCTGGTGACTTTTACGATCTTAATTTTTATTTTGATAAAATTAGATGCGGATAGACAAATGGTATTGAGGTAGTTTTTTATTTTTAGCGTTTGATAATAAACAATTGCTGATCAATTGTATTATTATCATTTTTCCATTATCAATTATCAATTAATGAAAATCATTCCTTTAAACGAAGGTGCTTTTACAATAGACAAAACAAAAGTTTTTGTTCCATTTAATACAGAAACTGATGACCTGCAAAAAAGACCTGTTGGTAGTTTATTGGTTGAGATCGACCCTTTTCTTATCATAACAAATAACGACATTCTTCTTTTGGATACAGGATTAGGTTTTACAAATAAAGATGGTATTCTTCAGATCCATCAAAATCTGATGGACAATGGTATTAATCCTGCAGAGGTTACAAAAGTTTTATTAAGCCACCTACATAAAGATCATAGCGGAGGTGTTACACTGAAAGATAAACAGCTTAATCAATCTTTTCTAAGTTTCCCCAATGCTACTTATTATGTAAATAAAAAAGAGCTTGCGTATGCTTTGGAAAATAAATTGGGCAGCTATATTCCGGAAGAGTTTGAATTATTAAATACTTCTGATAAAGTTATATTATTAGATGACGAAGGATATATTGATGGATATATACATTACACCATGACTGGAGCGCACACACCTTATCATATTGTTTTTATGATAGAAGAAGATGGGCAAAAAGTTTTCTTTGGAGGCGATGATGCACCTCAATTAAGTCAAATGAAAAATCGCTTTGTGGCCAAGTATGATTACGACGGTAAAAAATGTATGGAATTAAGGCAACAATGGTGGCAACAAGGCCAGGAAGAAAAATGGACCTTTCTTTTTTATCATGATATTAAAACGCCTGTAGTAACTCCTTCTTAATTAGGATTAAAATTTCTGCCGCCACCATTCTGGCGGTTTTGCTGTCTTCTCTGTATTGCCTGAATTAATAATTGACGGAATTTACCTTCCGCTTCAAATAAATGGTTTGTTCTTTCCGGGCCAATAATTTTTATAAATTGATTATTGTAACTCTTTCTTATATCCAATATCTTTTGGTCACGATCTAAAACATCCGGGTCGTTTTTTACTACCGTATGTATTTCATTTGTATATTGATTATAAACAGGCCAAAACTTTTCGGCTTCATCGGGTATAAGCTGTATTTGTTTGCTAATAAAAGCAATTTTCAAGGCTTCGATATTTTGCATTTTCTGATTATCCATAGGAGGGTTTTCCTGCGCGTGCGCAAACCCAACAATAAATAAAAAAATAAATGCGATATATATATTCTTCATGCTAAACCTCCACTAATTTTTTGATGAAGATGAATGTAGATCTTCTAAATAATTATCCAATGTTTTGTCGTCTACTATATAATCTTCCTGATTAGGAAGATTGTTTGCATCCAGGCTTGATGTTAAGGTCGCAACATCTGCTTCATCATTATGTTTTTCTAAATAATTCGCTATTTCTTGTGTTGAAAGGCTATCCAATATTGCTGTGAATTGCGCTTCACCCATACTTTGTCCTTTTTGTATAGCCGGATCTAACGAAGCATATAAATTATTACTCCCTGTCATGCTCTTATTATTCTCAATTGTATAAATTCCAATTGCCATTATTCCCGCGACAGACGCAGCTATTGCATATTTAAAAATATTGCTACGCTTGCGCATAGGGACAATTTTTGCTTGTTCCGGTTGTATTTGTTTTATAATGGAATCAGCTAGTCCATCAAAATAACCTGTAGGTACTTTGTATACATTTTCATTTTGAATGCTGTACAACATCGGCGATAAGCCTTTCAATTCTTCGCTCTGCGTTAATTCAACATCTTTGATCTTCGCTAAAATATTGCCGGCAAGAGAATCAAAATAACCGGCCGGAATATCAAATGTCGACTGACCCGAAAGGGCAGGCAGGCCTTTTTCTTTTTCTACAGCTAGTAAAACAGTAGCGCATATATTATCAAAATAACCAACTGGTGTAGTAAATACATTTACCCTTTCCATACCTGCCAGTAATGGACTCAGTTCTTTTAACTCGGTTAATATATTGCTACTGATTTTCATTCGTTATTAAGACGTTAATAAAGCGTGTTGGTTTAATGATTCAAAATAAAATCTTCTATTTTTTTCACTGCGTGATGATAGCTTGCTTTTAAAGCACCTTCGCTTGTTTCTAAAACCTTGCTCATTTCTTCATAGGGCATTTCATCATAATAGCGAAGATTAAATACAGTTCGTTGTTTATCAGGCAGCTGTTGCATTGCCAATTGTAATTTCCATTCTATTTTATTGCCATCAAAATCTTTGTCAGCCTTTAATTTATTGCTCAAGCCACTTTCTTCATTGCTGATAGAAATACTGCTTCTTTTTTTCTGTTGTTCTATAAATGTCAGGCATTCATTAGTAGCTATCCTATATAACCACGTGTATAGTTGACTGTCTTCCCTAAAATTATCCAGTCCTTTCCAAACCTTAATGAACATATTTTGAAGAACATCGTTGGCATCTTCATGCTCAACAACCATTCTTCTTATATGCCAATACAATTTTTCCTGATACTTTTTAATCACCTGCGTAAAGGCTCTTTCCTTTGTGGCAGGTTCTCTAAATAGCAGCAATAATTCTTTATCGTCCGGAAACTGATCGGCCATAATTTGGTTATGAAAGCATAAAAATAAAAAAAACCAATCGTAAGATTGGCTTAAATATTAAAAGTTTAATACGTTCTGGTAATTATTTCTGTTTTCTTGCGATTACCTTTTCAACAGCGGCTAAGATATGTGGCACATCTAATCCGTATTTTACCAATAATTCTGCCGGTGTTCCGCTCTCTCCAAAAGTATCGTTCGTACCAACATATTCTATAGGAATAGGAAGATTTTTTGCCGCTACTTGTGCGATACTATCTCCTAGACCGCCTATTATGTTATGTTCCTCACAGGTTACAGCGCATTTTGTCTTTTTGATAGACTCGATAACAGCTTCGACATCTAAAGGTTTGATCGTATGAATATTGATCACTTCAACACTGATTCCTTTTTCTTCTAAAATTCTTCCTGCTTCAACAGCTTTCCACACTAAATGTCCGCATGCAAAAATACTCACATCTTTACCGTCAGACAATTTCTGTGCTTTACCAATTACAAAGTCGCTTTCTTTTGTGAAGATCGGCCAAACCGGGCGACCAAAACGTAAGTAAACCGGACCTTGATAGTCGGCAATAGCAATAGTTGCAGCTTTTGTCTGGTTATAATCCGCGGGAACAATAACTGTCATACCCGGTAACATTTTCATTAGCCCGATATCTTCTAATATCTGGTGCGTAGCGCCATCTTCACCTAATGTAAGTCCGGCATGTGATGCACAGATCTTTACATTTTTATTGCTATAGGCAACTGATTGGCGAATTTGATCGTAAACTCTACCTGTAGAAAAGTTAGCAAATGTTGTAGTATAGGGAATTTTACCGCCGATAGTTAAACCTGCAGCCATCCCGATCATATTTGCTTCAGCGATACCGCATTGGATAAACCTTTCAGGAAATTCTTTGATAAAAGGATGCAACTTTAAAGAGCCTGCAAGATCTGCTGTTAGCGCAACAACATTTGCGTTTTTTCTGCCAACTTCCAAAATGCCATCGCCAAAACCACTTCTGGTATCTTTATTTCCTGTTACTTGAATATCCTTTAACATAAATCGGGGGTTATTATTTAAAAAGAAGCTGCAAGATATTCGATTAATTCCATTTAACCAATGAGCTGATATGCATTAATGATATAGCCAGCCTGTATTAATTAGCAGATCAGCACATTAGCTAATTAGCGCATTTTTCAACTTTTGCTCCCATTGCCAGGCTGTAGACATCATATCATCCAGAGAGTATTTCGGAACCCACTTTAATATGTTTTTGGCTTTATCATTGTTAGCATAAATAGCAACTACATCCCCAGCTCTTTTTGGGCCAACGGTGTAGTTTAACTTTACACCACTTACTTTTTCAAAGGCATTAATAACTTCCAACACCGTGTATCCATCGCCGGTTCCTAGATTAAAAACCTCGCATTGAGTAGTGTTTTTTTGTGCAATCAAATAATCAAGAGCTAAAGTATGTGCATGCGCAATATCACTTACATGTATATAATCACGAACACAACTACCATCTCTTGTTGGATAATCATCTCCATGAACCTGCATAATTGGTATTTTTCCTATAGCTGTTTGTGTAATTGCAGGAACAAGGTTAGCTGGTTTTCCTAAAGGCATTTCTCCAATTAAAATAGAAGGGTCTGCACCAACCGGATTAAAATATCTTAATAAGATCGCCTGCATTTTATTACTATGAACCGTATCCTTTACAATTTGTTCACCCATTTGCTTTGTAGCGCCATAAGGAGATGCTGCAGGCTTTTGCGGAGTTTCTTCTGTTACAGGAATTGAGTCCGGATTCCCATAAACAGTACAGGAAGAAGAAAAAACAAAATGTGGAACGTTATACTTTTCAGCACATTTTAAAATATTGATCAGCGAAACAAGGTTATTCTCAAAATACAACATTGGTTGTTCAACCGATTCTCCTACTGCTTTGTAAGCAGCAAAATGAATAATGCCATCAATGTTTTTATTTTCAATAAAAATCTTTTCTGTCTCAGTCAAATTGCAAATATCGATTGTGTAATTTTTTATCTTTTTACCTGTGATCTTTTCTGCGCCGAGTAAAATAGCAATGTCGCTTCTGGAGTTGTTATCTACAGAAATTACCTCATACCCATTTTGTAAAAGATCGACAATGGTATGTACACCGATATATCCACAACCTCCTGTTACTAATATTGTCTTCATGGTACAAAGAAAATAAAAAAACACTCATTTTCGGTGAGTGTTTTTATTATCATTTTATAAAAAAGTGTATTACTTCATAAATGATTGCTGCCAGCAAACCACTTACAGGAATCGTCAGGATCCACGCCCAGATGAGGTTAATAGTAACACCCCAACGTACCGCGCTTAATCTTTTAGTTGCACCAACACCAATAATAGCACCGGTGATGGTATGCGTAGTACTAACCGGAGCTCCTAAATTTGCGGCGGTAAATAAAGTAATGGCGCCGGCCGTTTCAGCACAAACACCTTCCAACGGTGTAACTTTTGTAATTTTTGTACCCATCGTTTTTACGATCTTCCAGCCCCCACTCATTGTTCCCAATGCTATCGCACTGTAACAAACCAGCGGTACCCAGGTTGGCATATCTTCTAAGCTTTTAATATTGCCATTGGTAACTAACGCAACACAAATAATACCCATTACTTTTTGTGCATCAGAACCTCCATGACCAATACTGAAAGCTGCAGAAGAAACCAGTTGTAGTCTCTTAAACATTTTACCCGTCCGGTAAGCGTTTTCTCCCCTGATGAAATTGTATGTATATGCAATGATAAAAATAATACCCAAACCAAGTAATGCCCACTTTTCAAATTCTTTTTTATACGGAACAAAGAAAAAGCAAGCTGCCAGCACTATTATAATGATGCTCATCTTTTTGAAGAAACTTTTCTGGATCGTTACCAATGTAATAAAGATAGAAACGACCATACCGATCAATGGAGCCAGTACAATAAAGATAGTTGTTTTTAAAATACTTTCTGCATCAATACTCTGAAACCCGGCATGAGCAATAGCAGCACCGGCAAAGCCTCCAATTAAAGTGTGAGATGATGATGAAGGAATACCATACCACCAGGTTAATAAATTCCAAAAAATTGCAGCAATAACGCCTGAAAGAATTACGATCAATGTGATCGCATCTTTATGAACAGTTTTAGCAACTGTATTGGCAACACCATGATCACGAAATAAAAAGAAAGCAACAAAGTTGAAAAAAGCTGCCCAAACAACTGCCTGAAATGGCGTTAAAACCTTAGTGGAAACAATTGTTGCAATAGAATTTGCAGCATCATGAAATCCGTTTATAAAATCGAAAATAACAGCCAGAGAAATAATGACTAATAATAATATTGGTAGATTCATAAAAAATTATGAGATGAACGAATGCTTGTACTGATGAATATTTTACGCGTATTTAACAATGATTGATTCGATCACGTTCGCCGCATCTTCACATTTATCCGTTACAATTTCCATCACCTGGTAGATCTCTCTCTTTTTGATCACTTCTTTTGCATCCGGTTCCATCGCAAATAAGCGTTCGATGCTCATATCATATACATCATCAGATTGATTTTCTATACTATTAATAGCAACTAATGCATCTGTTATCTGGCGCATGTTTTTCATGTTACGCAATTCTGTAACGGCTTTATGCACCTGTACACAACCTTCTGCGATAAGGTCTGCCATTTTTTTAATCCCAATATCATTCGGATTCACTCTATAAAAATTGATCTTTTTTGCAGTAGCATAGATATAATCCGCAATATCATCAAGAGCACTTGCTAAATGGTGAATATCTTCTCTATCAAATGGCGTAATAAAATTCTTTCCTAGCTCTGTGAAAATATTATGTGTATAGTCATCGCACACATGTTCCATATCTATCACTTCCTGAATCAGTTGTCCTCTTTTATCAAAATCAGGCTCATTTACAACATCTTTTAGCTTTTCGCCCATTTTTACTAATTCTTCTGCAACACTTTCAAATAATTGAAAAAACACCCTGTCTTTAGGTAAAAAGACTTTAAGAATTGAATTAAATCCCATTTGCTTTAAATTTTCGGCAAAAATAGAGTTATTGGCCCTTGTTGCAGAAGTTTTAAAATTGTTAATAATAACTTAACATTAGCATAACATTAATCACCTATATGTAAATTTTATTTCGGGAATGGCGACATTAAATTGATGTTGTATTTCTTTAAATGCCATATCAAATAATAATACTTCATACCTTTAATATAACTTAATATTTAGTATATTTTTTCTAATTAAAACCGCTTTTTCGCCATATTAATGGCGCTATTTTTCATCATGGAGCATAGTCACGATCATTCACATCACCACCATCATCATCCAACGGTTGATCCTTCAAATATGAATACCGCTTTTATTATCGGCATCATTTTAAATTTTGCTTTTGTAATAATAGAAGTAATAGCGGGTTTTTATAATCACTCGCTTTCTTTGTTATCAGACGCCGGCCATAACCTGGCTGATGTTGGAGCTTTAGGATTATCGCTTTTAGCTTTTAAAATGCTAAAAATAAAATCGACCGATCAATATACTTATGGTTATAAGAAAACTTCGATTTTGGTTGCTTTATTAAACTCTGTTATATTATTAATATCGATTGCCATTATTGCGTATGAAGGTGTTCATCGTTTGTTCAATCCCGAACATATCAAAGGTCTTAATGTATCAATCATAGCAGCAATTGGTATCGCGATAAATTTTGCTTCGGCACGTTTATTTTTTCATAGTAAAGATGATGATATAAATATTAAAGCGGCTTATTTGCATTTAATGTCAGATGCTGTGGTGTCTTTAGGAATTGTTATCGGCGGAGTACTGATGTACTATCTACATTGGTATTGGTTAGATCCATTGATCAGTATTATTATTGCTATCGTTATTTTAGTCAGTACATGGCATGTTTTAAAAGAAAGTTTACGCTTATCAATGGATGGCGTTCCCGAAGATATTAGTATTGCAGACATTAAAAAAGCTGCTATGAAAGTGAATGGCGTAAAGGATTTTCACCACATTCATGTATGGGCCATCAGCTCTACTGAAAATGCTTTAACAGGCCATCTGGTAATTGCAACAAACGTAACGCCGGCTGAAGAACAAAAAATAAAACATGATGTTAAACATCAATTAGAACATAAAAAAATTCATCATAGTACATTAGAAACAGAAAGGGAAAATCAACCTTGCGAAGAAATTCCTTGTTAAACAAATACCAATGATAAGCTTAAAAGATATCAGAAATAAAATAGTGAGTGGCGATCTTACTTCTTTTCTTCACTGGGGAAATAATGGTAATATTCATCCTTCTGAAGTTGCCAGGCTTTTTAACGATCTGCCTTGGGATTCTGCTATGCGGGCTTTTAATTCTTTTCCTCAAAAACAACAGGTTGTTGTTTTTTCATACCTCGAACTCTCTTTACAAAAAAAGATCATCAGAAATATCAACAGAGAGAACGCCACTTTTATTTTAAATAAATTAAGTTCTGATGACAGGCTTACATTAATCAACTCTTTTAAAGGTGGTGTTGAACGTTCTCATATCCTTGAATTGCTGGAAGATAAAAATAAAAAATCTACGCACGATATGCTTGGCTATCCTACAAAAAGCGTAGCCAGGCTTGTTAATACAGAATTTGCCACGATCAGCGAAAACATGACCATTGCTGAAGCAACTGATCATTTAAGAAAAAATCATGTTGATTCGGAAACAGCTAATGTTATTTATGTGGTGGATAGCGCAGGTAAACTAGTAGATGATATTCCTGTAAGAAGACTTGTCTTAAATGCACCGGAAAAACATGTCTCCGAAATAATGGATGGCTATTGCGTACGGCTTAATTTGAATGACAGTGCCGATGAAGCTGTAACTAAATTTCAGGAATACGATCGTACTGTTTTGCCGGTAACCAATGATGAAAATTTATTACTCGGTGTTGTAACGGTTGATGATGTAATGGACGTGCAGGAACAGCGTGATACACGAGATATGCAAAGATTCGGTGGTGTTGATTCGTTGGATTATCCATACGTAAATACACCGTTCTTTTCTTTGATCAAAAAAAGAGCCGGCTGGCTGATCATTTTGTTTTTAGGCGAAATGCTAACAGCAACGGCTATGGGTTATTTTGAAGTTGAGATATCTAAAGCTGTTATGCTCGCTTTATTTATTCCTTTAATTATTTCGAGTGGGGGTAACTGCGGATCACAGGCAGCAACATTGATCATCAGGGCAATGGCAGTTAAAGAATTATCTATCAAAGATTGGTGGTATGTGATGAGGCGTGAAATTCTTTCTGGTCTTACATTAGGCGTAATACTTGGCGCCATTGGATTTGTTCGTATTGCCGCCTGGCAAAAACTGCACCTTTACGATTATGGACATCACTGGAAACTACTATCCATAACAATTTTCTTTTCGTTAATTGGTATTGTAATGTGGGGAACACTCTGCGGATCAATGATACCGATCATTCTAAAAAAATGTAAACAGGATCCTGCTGCATCATCAGCACCATTTGTTGCAACATTGGTTGACGTTACCGGGCTCGTTATTTATTTCAGTATTGCCGGCCTAATTTTAAAAGGAACATTGCTGTAATATTATTCCAGCATGATTTTCTGTGTTTTTGTTGAAGTGTTACTACGAATTTTTAAAATATACATTCCTTTATGAAATTGCGCTGTTGGGATCGTTGATAATATTTCCGCTGTTGTTGATGCAATAGTATTTTTATATACTAACTGTCCTAGCATATTAAATAACTCAACTGTTACATTTTCATTGTCTGTATTACTAATAATATTTATTCCAGTTGAGCCCGATGCAGGATTTGGATACACAGACCATGTTGGAACTGTTTGAATACTAAAGTTATTATTCGATATATCATAAAAAATATTTCCTGCTGCCAGTATTTTTATACGGCCTTGTGTAGTAACATATGCCGGTACCTGTATTTGCGCCGAACCTGTATTCAGTGCATTTGTTATCAATGTATAGGGATACGTCGATCCTCCGTCTACAGATAAAAGAATATTTACGTTCGCACAATTTACAGGAGCAGTGTTAGTACCTGCATTATTCCATGTGATCGTTTGACGGTCACCCGAATTCCATTGTATATTTTGCTTGTTAGGATAAGTAACCCTGAAAGAATCCGAGCCAACAACTGTAACAGACGTTTCGTCAAAACATACACCGCCACCTGTCGATTTATTATCTCTCCCTGTTAATCTAAAATGCATTGTGCGGGGATATGATGGTAATATTTCTCCGATCGTTGTGGCGTTATTTATTACATCAGTCATCTTGGGGAAATATCGTGATGGAGAAGTAACAGGTAAAAAAGAACGAAAGATCGGAGCATTGCCTGATGGATTATTCCAGCTACCCCAAGGGCCTCCGATATCAACTTGTTCCCAACAATAAGTCAGGGGATCTGCGTCTGCATCTGTTGCACTCCCTGTTAAAACAAACGGCGTATTTACAGGAATTGTATAAGATATTCCCGCGTTTACAACAGGAGCATTATTTCCCGTTGATGTTATAGTTGCACAACTATTTCCTGCGCCTGCAATAACATACTGCGTTATCTGATCGAAATTAATACCATTAAAATAGGCATCGCTATGTAACTGTAAATTATCCGATCCGCAAAGTCCGCTGCCAACAGGACCTTCTGCATAAGCCATAATAGTACTACCGCTTCCGGGTTCGTCATTTGTAGTAAAGTTTGCTTGCCCGCTACAAAGACTTGTTTTTGAATTAAAAGGATGAAGCGCGTTAAACTCGTGTCCTATTTCATGCGCCACATAATCAATACTAAAAGGATCTCCCACAGGTGTTGCCAATCCTGTTACACTTGATGCTTTAAAACCTGATTGACAGACAACACCAACAATTGATAATCCACCACCGGTTTTACTAAATGTTTGGCCAACATCATAATTAGGATCACCGATACTGTCATCAATAACAGTCTGGCCCTCACTAACTAAACCAGGAGACGTGTTGGTTCCCTGATCTGTAAAAGGGTCTGTTGCACCGTTTGTAAAAATAATATGATCTTCATTTGCTACTAAAACGAAATGTATAGCGAGTTCCGTTTTATAAACACCATCAACTCTATTAACTGTTGTTAGTATAGCTGATAATGTTTGTGCAACTGTAGGGTTAGCTAATCCGGTTGCTGCAACAGCATATTCACCAGTACAGGCAACAGCTAAACGATAGGTAAGTAATTGAGGGCCTGTGCATTGAGGGCCCGATAATGTTTGTGCTGGCCTGTTTGCAATTAACGGTGATTTATTTTCTGTTACTTCTTGTTCAGAAAAAGAAGCTGTTGGCTCTACATCCGATTTAAAATAAGAGATGTAAAATTTTTTATCCCCCTGAACAGAAGGATCAATAAAAACTTCTCCGTTGACAGGCGATAAAATCATCGCATGAAAACCGAATGACGTCCAATCCAATATAATCGTTGCGGAACTATCATCAATGCCTTGTCCTATATAGGTTTTCAATTCGGGAAATTTTGCTGCTAAAGCCGGTTCCATAACAGCGCTTTGTATAACATGAAATCTTTGTGCAGTACCATCCGGCATTGGAATTTCTATAACAGGAACATCTTTATTTATTTTTTGTTCTGTAGGAAGTCCTTTAAAAAATTTAAGTACGCCTGTTGTATCTAAAGATAGATCTCTATGTTTTTTCGGCTCCACTGTTTTTATTTCTCCGGGATTAATCGTTCGCGCGGACACATCTGTAAAAAAACCTGTTTGTGCTTTTGAAAAAAGAAAAGCAATAGAAAAAACAAGGCAGATCGTAAGTTTTTTAGAGACGTGTTTCATTATAGATGTAGGTTTAATATAAAGATAGGCCTATGGTTTATCAAACAAGTAATAAGACATTTTCTCTCGCCCTGTGCTATGAACGATTACCTAATTGCGGTTTTTTCTTTCTGAACTTAACTGTTTTTTGGGTATAATCATGTGTTAATACGCTAATATTTCCATCTACTTCCAATACACATAAATCCACTTTATTTACTTCTTCCACCCCATGCTCACGAATAGCTCTTTCTAATTCGTCTGCCGACATTTGCGCTTCCTTTAAACCAGTATTTAATATTTGGCCTTCGTGAATTAATATAATTTTTTCTCCCTGAACCAATGCACTTAAACCAGGAAATACTCTTAATAAATATTTGAAAATATAATTACAAATAAATAATCCTAATGCCGCACAAATTCCGCCAAATAAGCTTGTGTCGGTTCCAACCATTGCGTTTTGTACACTATTACTAATTAATAAAATGAAGACAAGGTCTATCACAGACAACTGTGCCAGTTCTTTTTTACCAAACAAACGTATGGCGATGATAATGAAAAGGTATATAGCAATAGATTTGCCTGCAATGATGAGATAATGCAAAACAACGTCCATATTTTATTTTTTAGTTTATATCCAAAATTACTACCTATAAAGTTAGGAATTCTACTAATTAATGAGTTGTTATTGAATAGATAAAGGCACTGGAAAATATTTTTACTTTTTATAGTTTAATTAAATTGTGGACACATTTTAAATATTTTTTTATGGAAGAGATAGAAGTTCCTCTTGAAGGGTTAAATGAAAAAATCAATGATAAAGCTGAAGAAGCTGTGGAGAGAAAAGAAATGAAATGGGTATTATTTGTAGCTATTTCTACTGCATTGATGGCTGTATTTGCTGCTATTGGCGGTTTAATGGCAGGCCATTATTCTGAAGATGCTATGAGGCACCAGATCAAAGCTTCGGATCAATGGGCCTTTTATCAGGCAAAGGGAATTAAAGCCGATATTCGTGAACTTCAGCCACAACTTTTTGTGGGAAGCGCTTCTTCAGATTCTTTAAGAGCTCAACAGGCAGAGATCATGAAAAAGGCAAAAGAAGAGGAAGAAGAATCAGAAGTTGCCGCAAGTAAGCACGAATTACTTGCTCCATCTGTTACGCTATTACAAATATCAATTGCCATATCGGCTATTGCCATCATAACCGGAAAGAAATTTCTATGGCTGGCCGGCATGGCGCTGGCCGCTGCAGGATTATTCTTTTTTGTCTGGGCTTTATTATAATTATTGTGCAACAACACTTCTGCTTTGTAAAGTATTTGCGCTAAAATAACCTAAAGCACCTCCTTGCATATTTGTTACAGGATTCCCGGGAGCAGCACTCTGACTGCTTCCGGTAGAAGACTGATCCAGACTAAACCAATATTCATAAACATTTTTATCTATACATTGGAAGTCGATCTTTACCGTATCTCCTGTATTTATTTTTTTGTTAGATAGGCTATCATTGTCTCCACCAAAAATATTTAATGGTGCAATAACTTTATTGCCGTCTGTAAAGTCATCATTATTTACAAATATCGTCTGCTGTTGAAAGCTGTTTACATATTCAATCGCCCTATAACTATTTCCTTTGCCGGGAGGATCCTGGTATTGAATATTGGCCACTTTTTTCGTTGAACCAAATGTTGGATTTAATGTAATAAACAAGCTATCAAAAGACACCTTTGCCGGCATTGTTGACGTTGCTGTAAAAGTTTGTCCCGCAACAAGTACGTTTAATACATACGTGTGATTTTGTTGTCCGGTTAGTAGCGGTGCAGTATAAACGCCACTATCTGTTGCCGCCAATGTGGTAACAACACCACCATCACTTGTAATCGTTACTACTGCACCTGTTACACCAACAAATGCATTGCTGGCATAAAAATCCTTTGTCTGGCTTATTAAAACCTTAGCAGTTCCAATCGAATCTGTAATTGTTCCTTCAACAACATATTTTGGCGAGGAGTTATTTAGATTAAGTGTTATAACTTTTGTGCATGCCGTTAGCATACATACAAAGAAAAATAACGAGCCGGTTTTTATTATAAGTTTCATCGCTATTAAAATTTGAAATTGTAAGAAATTGAAGGAATGATCTTGAACAGAGATGTTTGCAAAACTTCTGTTTGATCCGGGTTGGTTTGGCTTTGTTGGAAATCAATACTGTACGCATTCGATCTTCCGTATGCATTATAAAGACTAAAGTTTAATTCAGACGTGAAATGCTTATGTGGTTTAAAAGTACGTGTTGCACTAAGATCTAACCTGTGATAATTCGGGAACCTGTATTGATTGCGCCCTGTATAATAAAAAACCTGTGTTCCTCCAACTGTGTATTTGCCATCAGGATAAGTAACAGCTGCGCCGGTATAAAAAACCCAGTTAGCAGCAAAGGACCATTTTTTATTTCGTTGATAAGAAACCGTTACAGCAATATTATGTGTGTGGTCTTGCGTAGCGTTATACCATTGGTTATTATTGATGCCATCAATTTTTAGTTCTGTTTTAGATAAGGTATAACTAACCCAACCCGTAACTTTTCCTGTTTGTTTTTTAAATAGCATTTCAAAACCATACGCTCTTCCTTTGCCAAATAATAATTGTGATTCAATAGCATTGTTATTATACACATTTGCACCATCACGATAATCGATCTGGTTTTGCATTGTTTTATAATACGTTTCAAGCGTTAGTTCATATTTATTATTTGCTAAGTTTTTATAATAGCCCACAGCTACCTGATCACAAATTTCAGGTTTAATAATATTGGTACTTGCTACCCATTTATCTGTTGGTAAAGCGGATGTAGAGTTTGAAATCAAATGAAGGTTCTGAACATTTCTTACATAAGAAGCTTTGAAAGATGTTGCTGTATTTAATATATAACTGATCGCTAACCTCGGTTCAAGGTTTAAGTATGTTTTTACAATCCCTGAATTATAATGTGTGGTATCCGTTACTGTTCCTGCGCTATTAATATTATAAATATCGTCAGGACCAACAATACTAAACGATGTTAATCTTGCACCGTAAATAATATTTATTTTTTTTGTAGCGTTCCAGGTATTACTTGCATAAACTGCATTTTCCCATGAATATTTTTTTGCAAGGCTACTACTATTAATACTTGAACCTGAAGGTGAAGACACATCGCCCGGTGTCATTGTATGATAAATAGTATTAAAGCCAAAATGGATATTGTTTTTATTATTTAAAAATAATTGAAGGTCTTCTTTTAAGTTCCAATCTTTTATTTGTGAAAAAATTCTGGCATTGATCCCTCCGTTATTGATAGTAATCTTGTCGTCGTAATTACTGTATATCAATGATGTATTGGAAAAAAGTTTGTCATTAAAAATATGATTCCAACGTAACGTTGCTGTTGCATTTCCCCAATTCAATCCGAATGTAGATCCAAAGCCAAGATCATCCCTTCCAAAATATCCTGATAAAAACAGTTTGTCTTTTGCTCCTAATTCATAATTAACTTTTGCGTTCAAATCATAAAAGTATAATTTATCATTTTTAAGACTTGAATCATGTGATAACTTTAAAAATTGATCAGCATAAGTACGTCTTCCTGTAACTAAAAAAGATGATTTCCCTTTTTGTATCGGCCCTTGTACATTTAACTTAGCAGAAATTAATCCTATCCCTCCGCTCACATCATAGTCCTGATTATTCCCATCATTCATGGTAACATCAACAACAGAAGATAATCTACCTCCGTATTGTGCTGGCATTCCGGCTTTATACACTGTGATATCTTTTACTGCATCCGGATTAAAAGTTGAAAAGAATCCTAAAAGATGTGATGCATTATATACAGGAGCTTCATCCAATAAAATAAGATTTTGATCAGCTGCACCGCCACGAACATAAAAACCACTATTGCCATCACCGGCTGTTTGTATACCCGGCAATAATTGTATTGCTTTTAAAACATCTCTCTCTCCAAACAAAGCAGGAATGCCTTTTATATCTTTCATTGATAATTTCTCAACACCCATTTGAGGATTAGTGATACTTCGGCCCTTGGGAACAGACTTTACTGTTACTTCCGTCATCTCTGCAGAAGTATCCGAAAGCTTGAATTTCAATTGGATATTTTTATCCAGTTTAATTTCCTGAACAGTAGGTGTTAAGCCTATTGAAGTAATTTCAACAGTGTATATTCCCCGCGATAATGTTATGGAGAAAAACCCATACTCGTTACTGGTAGTACCAAATGAAGAATTGATGATTCTAATAGAAGCACCAATTAATGTTTCTCCTGTTTTTTTAGAAACAACAGAGCCGCTCAGGGTAAATTTGTCTTGTGCTTTTGCTGCCATTGATGCGACAACAAATAAAAAGCATAAAAGTAGTTTGGTTAGTTTCATTCAATTAGTATTGTATGCTTGTTGTTATTTTTTGTTTTTTAAAGGCCGTAATAAATCTTCTAATCCATTTAATTTTATTTCATAAATAGTTTGTAAAAGCATTCCTAATTTTCCTGCAGGAAATCCTTTTCGTTGAAACCATTCTAAATAGTTAACCGGTAAATCACAAAGTAATCTATCCTTATATTTTCCAAAAGGCATTTTCATGCTAACCAATTGAACTAATAATTCTGTATTGGCTTTTGGTTCTTCCATAGTAAAAATTTGCAGCGAAGTTACTATATAAGTAATCTCAAGTATTACTTATAAAAAACATAACAGGTTTTTATGATTCTGGCCGGATTTTACAATAAAATCACTTAACCTGTTGATAGACGACTGGGAAGACATAATATTTTAACGCTTATGCAGTCTTTGATAAATTAAAATAATCCCGGTTGCATGAATTGAGGCTTTTTTAAATGTAATCCTTCGATTTTATTTAACTTATCAACCAGGTAAACAGTTAACTCTGGCGATAAAACTTCATTGTGCATATGCATAAAAAAATACAATTCCTTCAAACCCTTATCAAACCAATGTTTTATTCTTTCAACCCATTCATCAATTCTTACGTAATCTGTAGGATGTAAACAGTTTCCCACATAACGAATAAATGTTTTAGGAATGGTTAGTTCCATATGAGCACAATCTCTTCTACCCGCCGTATCGGTAATAACTATACCAATGTTTAAACATCGAAGCATATCGAATAATTCCTTCTTTACTACAACATCTGCAAACCAGTTGGGATGTCTCACTTCTAAAAAAAATTGAAGGTCTGTCGGTAGGGATGCTAAATAATCGAAAAGGTTTTTCTTTCCTGCGGGAGAATATTTTTCACTGATTTGTAAAAAGATAGGGCCCAGGTTTTCTTTGAAAGCTAATATTCCTTCCAGAAAAGAAGTTGTCATTGCGTCAACATTATTGAAACTACTATAGTGGCTTATTATTTGTGGGACTTTGGGGCAGAATTTGAAATTTTTTCCTTTGGCTTTATTCGCCCATTTGGCTATGGCTTCGGGTCCATATATTTTATAATGCGTAGCATTTAACTCTATAGAATTATAATGCTTTACATACTCCTCTAAAAAACTACTTTCTTTTGTACCTTTTGGATAAATTTTTCCCAGCCATTCTTTTCTGCCCCACTTGGCACAGCCTATATAAACAACAGGATGCGCTGTCTTTCTACCATTTAATACCAGCTTGTTTTCAACCGGATCTTTAGGTAAAGAAAAATCAATATGCTCTAATTCTTTGGGATCTACTTTTCCGAATTCCATAAATAGTTTATAAAGTGGAGTAGTAGAGGATTTGCAATTTATCGACCAAAATCATCCTGCACACGAATGATATCATCTTCATCAGAAGGGTGATCACCTTTAGTATGTTGCCATATTTCTGCAACAATGCCCCATTGACCTGTACCCACTAAACGATGCCTTTCTCCTTGTTTTAATTGAATGATATCTCCCGGTTTTAAAACATGGTGATTTCTTTCTTCATCATCATCGCTGGTAACTACATCAGCTTTTCCTCCGATCAATTTCCATATTTCTGCACGACGGTGATGGTATTGCCAGCTCAATCTTTTTTGCGGAGCAACCACTAATATTTTCGGACTTAACGTTTCCGCAATTAAAAGATCTTCCTTTTTTAAATGTGGAAAGTAAGTTGCTATAAAAAGCTCGGCTTGTGATTCATCTATAACAAAAAAGCCTCCCCATGGACGAGAGCTATCTTGTTTAATAATTCTAAACTTTAAATTTGTAAGATACTTCTCTACATCAACGAAAACTTCTTCTTTGTTGATATGTGCGTTATAAAAAAGAGTCATAATAATTATCTGCCCATATAGACCATTAGTATTTGCACATCACTTGGGTTTACGCCCGAAATTCTTGATGCTTGTCCTAAAGTCTGTGGTTTTATTTTTGTAAATTTTTGTCTTGCTTCGTTAGATAAAGAAACTAACTTATCATAGTTAAAGTTATCAGGAATATGGAGATCTTCCAACTGACTCATTTTAGCCACCAGTTCCTTTTCCTTCTCAATATATGTATCGTACTTGATCTGAATTTCTGCCTGCTCGATAGAAAAACGATCAAAACTTTCCAACGCTGTTTTTACTTTCGGTATAGCTTTTACCATATCCGTTAAGCCAACATTAGGTCTTCTTAAAACCTGAGCCGTTTTTTGTCTGCTTACTAACGGTGACGAGTGAACGCTTTCTAACATTGCATTGGCTTCTTCAGGTTCAAGGCTCATGGTAGTCAAAATATCTTTTACTTTTTCTACCGCTTCTCTTTTCAATATAACCTTATCCATTCTTTCCTGAGATGCCAATCCAATGCGATAACTTTTTTCGGTTAATCGTAGATCTGCATTGTCCTGTCTTAGGAGTGTTCTGAATTCAGCCCTACTTGTAAACATTCTATATGGTTCGTCTGTTCCTTTATTAATTAGGTCGTCTATTAGTACACCGATATACGCTTCACTTCTCTTCAAAACAAATGGCGCTAATTCAAAAGCACTTTGATGCGCATTGATACCAGCCATTAAGCCCTGGCAGGCAGCTTCTTCATAACCGGTTGTTCCGTTAATCTGTCCGGCAAAAAATAAGTTCTTGATCAATTTTGTTTCTAACGTAAACTTTAGCTGAGTAGGTGGAAAGTAATCATATTCGATCGCATAACCAGGTCTAAACATTCTGCATTTTTCAAAGCCAGGAACTTGTCTAAGTGCTTCTATCTGAATATCTTCTGCTAAAGAGGTCGAAAAGCCATTAACATATATCTCTACCGTATTAAAACCTTCGGGTTCAACAAATAGCTGATGACGGTCTCTCTCTGCAAAGCGATTGATCTTGTCTTCTATACTTGGACAGTATCTCGGGCCTGAACCCTGAATTCTTCCCTGGTACATTGGACTCTTATCAAATCCACTTTTTAATAGTTCATGTACTTTATCGTTAGTGTAAGTGATCCAGCAACTACGTTGTTGCTCCGGTTTCAACCTTTCTAAAGCCAGAAAGCTAAAGCCAATAATATCTTCATCCCCCTTTTGTTCTTCCATTTTAGAATAGTCAAGGCTTCTTCCATCTATTCTTGGGGGAGTTCCTGTCTTCAATCTATTACTTTCAAATCCTAGAGAAACTAATTGTTCTGTTATACCTGTTGCTGCTTTTTCTGCTGCTCTTCCACCACCGAAGTTCTTTTCTCCTATATGAATAACTCCGTTAAGGAAGGTTCCGTTCGTAAGGACTACTGATTTAGCTATAATATCATGACCAAGGCCTGTCTTAACCCCACAAACTTTACCATCCTTAATCACCAAGCCATTCACCATATCCTGGTAAAAATCTACGTTGGGCGTATTTTCCAGCATCTCCCTCCACTTACCGGCAAATAGCATTCTATCGCTTTGAGCTCTCGGACTCCACATTGCAGGCCCTTTTGATACATTTAGCATTCTGAACTGGATCATACTCATATCTGTAACGATACCGCTGTATCCTCCCAGTGCATCAATCTCTCTTACAATTTGCCCTTTAGCAATACCACCCATAGCAGGGTTACAGCTCATTTGAGCTATGGTCTGCATATTCATTGTAACAAGCAACACCTTGCTGCCTAAATTGGCAGCAGCGGCAGCAGCTTCACAACCTGCATGGCCTGCACCTACTACTATGATATCGTATTCTGGAAACATGAATGCAAAGGTACAAATAGCGTATAATTACTATCCAAATTTTTTGAGTATCTCTCTTTGTAGTAAAATGTCGTTTAATGTCATCCCCATATTTAAACTATTAAACTCATCGTGACTCAATTTTGATATCATTTCGAGGTAACTCTTGTTTTCGATTATAAAGTTTTCAATTAACGGTTCGCTTATAATAGCTGATACTTCAATAACCTCAATCTTATGAATCATTTTAGAGCATAATGAATAACCTGTTGTTTCATAAAGTTTTTCGAAATAAGTCTTAACAGACAGTACATCAACACGATTACCCCTTGCTTTATTAAGGTCTAGTTTTTCTACTCTAATATTTATAAAACTCCAACAAAGCTTTAGATCTTCTTCTATAGAATAATCAAAATAAGCAACAGGAACTATATGATCGAACTGCCATTCTTTTCCAAAATTTGACCAGTTAAGTTCTTGTGTGAATTGTAATTCAATCCACTTACGGTATTCTTCAATACCCAGACCGAAATAAGGAGCATATTGAGGATTGGCTTTTCTTTCTAATATATACCTTCTTAAAGCTAATTGCCACTTCCTCTTTTCTCTAAATTTTAGCAAGGCATCATCGACTTCTGTCTTAGCTGTCCATCTTTTTCTATTCATTCCATGAAGATAATAAATATTTGATGCTCCACGTGTCCCAGTTTCAGACAGGAACATCAACGAAATGCCTATCTATAAAGGAAAATCGTTAGAAGCTAATAGTTGTAATAATTACGTTTCTCCATGAAACTGGGACACGTGGAGCATTACTTAAAATAGAGTGTTAAATACTTTTCTTCGGCTGCTCTCATAGCTTTTTCATCTTTAGGCGTCTTATCCTTATATCCGCACAAATGTAATACACCATGAAAGATTACCCTGTGCAGCTCATTTTTATTAGTCGTATGGTGTTGTTTAGCATTATCTCTAACTCTATCAACACTTATGTATACTTCTCCTTCAACTACGGATTTAGTAGCTGATAGATCAAAGGTTATAATATCTGTATAGTAATCATGTTGTAAAAACTGTTTATTAATATCCAGTAAATACTCATCGGAACAAAACACGTAGGTTAAAGAGAGGGCTGTTCTCTTTTCTTTTTTGAAAATACCAGCAATGAATTGCTTAAGCTTAGTTCTGTCGGTCAGGCTGATATCAGCATCCGTGAAAAAAAATCGTATATCCATATCTTATTTTCTAAAATCGAAATTATAGAACAATAATGAATGAATACTTTTGTAACCAAATAAAGAAGCCAAAAATGGACAAACGTCTCTCAGAAATTAAAGTTGGTAAGACTGTAATTATAAAGGCTTTCGAAAAAGATGATATTTTTTTGAAGCTAATGGAAATGGGCTGTGTACCAGGTGAAACAATAATAGTTGACCAAGTGGCTCCATTAGGTGATCCTATATCAATTTTGGTAGCTGGCTATAATCTTAGTTTAAGATTAAATGAAGCAGAAAATATTTGGGTAGAAGAAATAGTACTAGAAAAGACTAAAATATAAACTAGTATGAAAATAGGTTTATACTTTGGTTCTTTTAATCCAATTCATATAGGTCATCTTATCATCGCAAACCATGTTGCTAATAACACTGATCTACAAAAGGTATGGTTTGTAGTTTCTCCTCAAAATCCTTTGAAACAATCCTCTTCTTTATTAAATGAATACGATCGTTTACACCTTATTAATATTTCTATTGAAGGAGAAAATAATCTAAAAAGCTCTAACGTAGAATTTACATTACCTAAACCATCCTATACTGTTGATACGCTTACTTATTTAACAGAGAAATATCCTGAACATGATTTTTTTATAATAATGGGAAGTGATAGCTTTTCAAATATCACAAAATGGAAAAACTATGAAATTATCTTAAAAAATTATGGATTGTATATTTATAAAAGACCAGGGTTTGATATTAATAAAACATTAAAAAAAGACTTAATTATTTTAGATGCTCCTTTATTGGAAATTTCGTCTACCCGTATACGTGAGTTAATAAAAAATAAAAAATCAATAAAGTATTTGGTGCCTGATCTGGCAAAAGAAGAAATAGAAAAAAACGGGTATTACAAATAAATTAGAATATCCAGCCCAATAGCAAACAAAATAATACAACAACAGGAGCCGGAATTTTTGTAAAATTCAATACTAAAAAAGTTGCCAGAATAACTGAAATATTCATCAGACTTATTTTATTGAAGGACATAATAGAAACATCTTTTAACAGATAAAAAGTTGCAGCTATCATTAATCCAACTACTACAGCATTAATTCCTTCGAGTGCTCTATAAACAACAACATACTTTTTAAAATATTGCCAGACGGGAAAGAAAAATAGTACTAATAAAGCACTCGGTAGAAAAATAGCAATAGTTCCAATTAAGCATCCAAGCAGCTGCATATTAGTTCCTTCGTCTTTTAATGCAATACCACCTGTGTAAGATGCAATGGCGAATATAGGTCCTGGAATAGCTCTTACCATACCTGCACCTGTTAATAACTCATCTCTATCTATTCTTATTATTTTTTTCTGTGTATCTACGAATTTAGCATCCGTTGGCCTTGCTACATATTGATCTAATATCATTGGAATTAAAACATCTCCTCCTCCAAATACAAAACTTCCAAATCTATAAAAGTTTTCAAATAAATTATATGCCTTTCTATGTTCCCAATTTTCTTTTCGTGCTGATTCACTCAATACTCCTGCTATAATAAATATTAAAATAAATAACCATATATTAGTCCAGCGTATATGTCTTGGCCTGATAACTTCTTCTTCAGGAATACGTTTACTACTAAAATTCGTTGCAATACCGCCAAATATTATCAGTAATGGAAATACCCAGGGAGTTTTAAATAATAAATAAGTGGCTGTAACTGAAACAACCATTATTATTTGAGTAATTAAATTATTTACTGAAATTTTAAAAGCTCTTACTGCAGCAAATACTAAAAAACCAATTGCCATTGGTTGAATGAATTGAAAAAAACTATTCTGAAGATGTGTTGTACCAATTGCTGCAACAATGAAAGACAAAGCACTCATTACTATACAAGCCGGCGCAATCCAGACTAATAAGGTTATAATTGCTAATAATACACCACCTTTTTTATAACCAATTAATGTAATAGTTTGTGTAGAAGAAGCACCAGGTAGCATTTGACAAAATGAAACATATTCCATCAGTTCTTCTTCGGTTATATCTCTTCGTCTTTCAACAAAAGTCCGCATCATCATTCCAAAATGCCCAGGCCCGCCAAAAGCTGTAATGCTATGTAGTAAAACAGTTTTTAAAAAAGATATTTGTCGGAGAAACTTCAAGCCTTAAAAGTAAAATATAATTACAAACATAAAAATTGAATTAATTTAAACGGTAATTACAGACCATATTGAGCACTTATTTCCAACATTCTTTCAATTGGTTTTCTTGCAGCAATTCTCAATTGTTCATCCATTGTTATTTCCGGTAACTCATATTCCATACATAAATACAATTTTTCCAGGGTATTCAATTTCATATACGGACAATCATTACAAGCACAATTATTCATTGGTGGAGCAGGAATAAATATTTTATCAGGGCTATCCTTTTGCATTTGATGTAGTATACCAGTTTCTGTGACCACAATAAATTCATTGGCATCACTCTTTTTGGAATAATTTAATAATCCCGTTGTACTTCCAATATAATCAGCCACATTTAATACAGCTTCTTCACATTCAGGATGTGCAATTACTTTCGCTTTAGGATGACGAATTTTTAACTTAGTAATTTTTTCTAAACTAAATATTTCATGCACCATACAAGCCCCATTCCATAATATCATATTACGCCCTGTCTTCTTATTTAAATAAGCTCCTAAGTTTTTATCCGGAGCAAATATTATTTTTTGTTCTTTAGGTAAACTTTCAATAATTGCTTGTGCATTACTACTTGTACAAATAATATCACTCAAAGCTTTCATACCAGCCGAGCAGTTAATATATGTTATAACAATATGGTCAGGATATTTATCACGGAATTGTTTGAATAAAGCAGGAGGAGCTGAATCACTTAAAGAACAACCAGCTTTTAGATCAGGCAATAAAACTTTTTTATTGGGATTTAAAATTTTAGCAGTCTCACCCATAAAATGAACCCCGGCAAAAACGATCATATCAGCATTTGTTTTAGCAGCTTCCTGCGCTAATCCTAAACTATCTCCAATAAAATCTGCTACATCCTGAATATCCGGTTCCTGATAATAATGTGCTAAAATAATTGCGTTCTTTTCTTTTTTAAGCCTTTTTATTTCTGCAAAAAGATCAAGATTAACATTGATATCAATATCTAAAAAACCAATGGTTTCAATTTTTTCTTTAGCGATGTTAATATCTTGCATAATAACTTTTAATATTTCTTTTTTATAAAATAACCTATTACTATTAAGGCTGTGGATTTGTGGATAGAAATTTTTTATAGAATTTGTAATACTCAAAATTACTAATTATCCACGTTTACTCACAACCAATTAACATAATTATTATTAGTTATATTAGTTGTTCGAATAACGTTATTGACAGATTTCCATATAATTTTAAACATACCTTAATAAAATAAGCAGAGGATAATAATAAAATAATATTGATGATTATCTATGTTAGAAGAAGACCGTAAAAATTGTATTTTATCAACCATGTTTTTAAAAGTTTAAAGTCGTCGCACAAATTTTGCTCAAAATTCCCCCCGAATCTAAAATCAAAAAGAGGCTTTATTAACAGAAAAAAGGCCTTACTAACAGGACGATGTTAATATTAAAATAAGGAACTAATAAAGTATCATTATTTACCATTCTATTAGACTGTTTATCAATCGGCAGCATTTTCTTAATAATATACATATTTACCCTATTTTTGCCGTCAATTTTAATTAAATACAAGCATGCAGATTATACAAAATATCCGTGACAAAGGTGCAGCAATTGTAATTGCAGTAATAGCACTAAGCTTAATTGGTTTTATATTAATGGATGCCAAGCAAGGTAGTAACCGTATGTTTAGCGGTAACTCCTCTTCAATTGGTAAAATTAATGGTGAAACAGTAGATAATGCTGATTTTATGAAACGTGTAAAAGCGGCAGAAGATCAACAGGAACAACAATACGGTCGCCGTGTAACCGGAACTCAGGTTTATCAAGTAAGACAAAACGTATGGGATCAGCTGGTAGCTGAAAAAGTACTTTCCGGGGAATTTGATAAATTAGGCCTTACTTTTTCTCCGAAAGAATTAGTTACCATACTATATAGTAATGATGCACCTCCTGCATTAAGGCAAGCTTTTACTGATAAGACGACTGGTCAATACGATATTTCTAAAGTTCAACAATGGTGGGCTCAGGCTAAAAAGTCCAAGGGCGATCAGCGTGAAGCGATTGAAACGCAAATTATAGAACCTATTAAATTGAATGCTTTATATGTAAAATATAGTTCTTTAATTGGAGCAAGTGCGTATTATCCAACATGGATGAAACAAAAGGATGCAGCAGATAATAAAAGCTTCGCTGTTATTTCTTATGTGAATATACCTTATAGTGTTGTTAAAGACGACGCAACTCCCGTTAGCGATCAGGAAATAACAGACTATTTGCAAAAAAATAAAGAAAAATACAAACAAGACGGAGGACGTAAAATATCATACGTTACTTTTAGTGCAAATCCAAGTGCAGCAGATAGTGAAAAAACATTTCAGGGTATTGCAGATTTGAAAGCTCCTTTTGCAACAGATACAAGTACACAATTATTTTTAGAAAGAAATACCTCTACAACAAATTTCTCAGATGAATATACTGTGAAAACCAGCTTGACAATGGCACCGAAAGATTCCATTATTGCTTTGCCTGTTGGTAAAGTATATGGACCTTACCTTGATCATGGTGATTTTGTTTTAGCAAAAATGTTAGGTATGAGAGAATTACCTGATAGTGTAAAATGCAGACACATATTAATCGCAACGATCGATCCTCAAACACAACAACCAACATTGGATGATAGTACTGCACATAAACGCGCCGACAGTATTGCCGCAGCAATTCAAGGCGGAGCTAATTTTGATCAGTTAGTATTACAATACAGTGATGATCAGGGTAGTAAAACCAAACAAGGTGTATATAATTTCGCAGCAGCTAATTTCGGCCAGTTAGACAAAAAATTTGCTGAAACGGTATTTTACGGAAAAGCAGGAGATAAAAAAGTTATACATACACAATTTGGCTGGCACTACATTGAAGTAATAAATCAAAAGAATTTTGAACCTGCGTATAAAGTAGCTTACATGTCAAAAGAAGTTTTATCAAGTGATGAAACAATCAATGCAGCAAGTGTAGCAGCGACTAAATTATCAATTGAAGCAAAAGATCAAAAAGGTCTTGATGCCTATGTTGCTAAAAATGGATTGAACGAAATTGCAGTAAATGAAGTGGTTAAGGAAAATGCTTACCAGATAGGAAATTTACAAGATGCAAGACAAATAATTAAATGGGCGTTTGGTGCTAAAGAAGGTGATGTAAGTGAAGCATTTAGTGTTGGAGACCAGTTCATTGTAGCAATTGTTACTAAAATTGTTCCGGAAGGTTTACCTGATGCTACTACGGCAAGACCAACAGTTGAAAACATTGTTCGTAACCAGAAAAAAGCGGATGAGATTTCTAAAAAAATAGGAACAGCACCAACTTTAGAATCAGCAGCGGCAGCTTATGGCAAAACTGTTGAAACAGCAGGTGCGGATTCTAGCTTGACACTTAATTCGCAAATTATCAATGGTGTTGGACAAGAACCTAAAGTAATAGGGGCATCTTTTAATAAGGCGTTTCAAACAGCTGTTTCTCCGGCAATTTCGGGCGTGAATGGCGTGTATGTACTGAAAATTAATAGTATCGGAACAAAATCTGATGATTCTCCTGAAGTTATCACTCAACAAGATGCAGACAAAATGAGAAACTTAATGCAACAAAAATCTTACGGTTGGTTTGATGCATTGAAAAAAGAAGCAACGATCAAAGACGAAAGAAGTAAAATTTACTAGTAAAACGATATTTTTTCTTTTAAGCCGGGCAAAAGCCCGGCTTTTTAGATTCTATGATTTCCAGTTATCGAAAATGGGATATACTAAAAACAGGGGTATTTATAGTAAATTTGTATAGAAGAAAAGCAAACAAATGGAAGAAATAATTATAAATAAGGTATCAGAAAGTTTACTGGTAACACTTGATCTGGAGGAGTTTTATCCAAAGGATCCTATTGCGTTGTTTGATCTTAAGGATTATCTTTTTATGGGATTGATATTAAAAGAGAAAGATTTTAGGGAAGCACTGAAAAATCTTGATCTGGAAAAATATACAAATAAATCTGTCGCGGTTACTTGCAGTGCAGATGCGGTAATACCTATGTGGGCATATATGTTAGTAGCTACTTATTTACAACCTGTTGCAAAAGAAATTGTTTTCGGAAATGAAGAAGCCTTGAAAAATCAATTGCTGTTAAAAAATATAGAACAATTACCAATCAATGATTTCATTGATAAAAGAGTAGTGATAAAAGGTTGTGGTGAATTACCTATAGGTGAAGCTGCTTACCTGGAAGCAACAAAAAGATTAAGGCCAGTTGCTAAAAGCATCATGTATGGCGAGCCTTGTAGCACAGTACCAATTTTTAAAAAGAAATAATTTCTTTCTATCTTCACCCTACATATAAACCCCCACTATTTTTTTGATGATCAAAGCATTATTACAAGGTCTGGCAATTAGCATGATCTTGCTTTTTTCTGTTGGCCCAGTAATTTTTGCTATTATAAAACAGAGCATTACTAACGGACGTGCGGGAGGTTTTAGCTTTGTTGCCGGTGTTTGGTTAAGTGATGTTTTATGGGTTATACTAAGTAACGTTTTTTCACAGCTGGTGAGTGAATTATTAAGCATTCAAAATACGATCAGCTTCGTGGGTAGTTTATTTTTGATTGGGATGGGTGTTTTTTTCTTTTTCTTTAAAAAACAGAAACTTCGTTCTGAACAGGAAGATTCAATAAAAATTACCAGTGGTACACATGCAAGATTAGCCTTATCCGGTTTTTTGATCAACACATTGAATCCTGCGGTGATACTGTTTTGGCTAACAGCTGCAACAGCTTCACTAAGTAATTCTATAAGAGATAGAATAATTATATTTTCTACTTGTCTTATTTTGAACATGAGTGCAGATGCGTTAAAAGTCATTTTAGCAGGAAAATTACGAGACAAACTCACTGATAAAATAATTGCTCTTATTAATAAATTATCAGGATTATTATTTATGATCTTTGGTATCGTCCTTTTGATCAAACTCTTTTATTCCATACATCAACATTAACAAGCGCTTTGTAACAAGCAGCCAATAGTTATATTTATTTTGTAGTATGAAAATCTTCCTCCTTTTTATCTGTGTTTTTATTTCTGGGAAATTGCTTGCCCAACCATCAGATTTTCTTTTATTAAAAAAGCATGATAAAACGATCGCATCTTTTTATAGAGGTACAAATATTTCTATAATTACAACATCCGGTGTTGGATTGACTGCAGAAATCAGATCGATAAAAAATGACAGTATTTTTTTAACACAGTATATTGTTCGAAGAACACCTACAGATATTGGAGAAGAAATAATTGATACAACAGGAAGCTATCCTTATCAATTTAGTTTTAATGAAATAAAATCTGTTGTCTTACCGGGAAGGCACTTTAATTTGTTCAGCAGTGGAGCCAGTTTATTTGGTGGAGGTGTTGTGTTGGTTGTTGTTAGCGGTGTTATTTATGTTGCAGATAGGGATAATTTCAGTCCGGCGTTAATGATAGCAGGCGGCGTATTGGCAACAGCGGGCTATTTTTTAGCAAGGAAAGATAATACTACAGCAATGCTTGGAAAAAAATATAAATTGGTTTACGTAGAAGCTACCGCTAATCAAAACCAGTAAAGATTTATATTGCATTGTAATAACTAACTATTAATAGATGCAAAAGATCGGCCGGTTTTTATTGAAACTTTTTCTTTGGCTTTTTTTTCTTCAACTCGCATATATATTTTTTTGTAAGTGGATCAATCCCCCTATTACACTTACACAAATGAGCAGCCTGGTTAATGGTTATGGATTAAAAAGAGATTATGTTGATTACGATCAAATGAGCCCGAATATTAAGCTTGCAGTAATGGCGAGCGAGGATCAACTCTTCCCCACAAACAATGGATTTAATTTTGAGGCAATTGAAAAAGCCGTTGCTTATAATAAGAAACATCCTAATAAAACAAGAGGTGCCAGTACAATCAGCCAGCAAGTAGCAAAAAACGTTTTTTTATGGCAGGGCCGAAGCTATATCCGAAAAGGGCTTGAAGCTTATTTTACTTTTATGATAGAACACATCTGGGGTAAAAAAAGAATTTTAGAAATGTATTTGAATGTTGCTGAAATGGGAAAAGGCGTTTTTGGCGTACAGGCTGCAGCAAAGAACGATTTTAATACAAAAGCAAAAAACCTAACAAGATCTCAGGCTGCAATGATAGCAGCATGTCTGCCTAATCCTAAAGTGTATAGTGTAAAACCTTTAAGCAGATATGTGGCCGGCCGTTATGGAGGTATATTAGAACAAATGGATAATCTGCAACCAGATCCGGATGTGCAAAAACTAATAAAATAATATGAGCGCCGTAATTTTTTGTGGCGTTTTTTATTTCACCTCTTTTTCACTGCTATTCACCGACAATTTTTGTGGCATTACCTATTGACTATTGTCCGAAGGGTAAACAGCCTATACATTTGTTTAAAATTACGAATATGGAAAATGAAGAAATAAAACCAGAAATAAAGCCGGGCTTAAAGACAACTCGCCCAAGAGATAAAAATAATATCTGGGTAGGATTTTTATTAATAATAATCGGAGGTGTTTTATTGGCAAAGCAAGTTGGAGTTCCAATTCCTCTTTGGATGTTCAACTGGCATTTTGCATTAATCCTCCTGGGCTTATTAGTTGGTATAAGGCATGGTTTTAGGCATGCCATTTGGCTTATTCTTATATTGGTGGGAAGCTATTTTTTAATACAAGACTATTATCCGGCTTTAGGTATCCGGCAGTATGCCTGGCCATTAGGAATTATTGCAGTAGGTCTTTTTTTTATTTTTCGTCCTAAAAATCACTACAAAAGAATTTGGTGGGAGCAATGGGAGGAGCAATATAAAGATGCAAAAAGTTGGCAACGAAAAAGCGAGAGAAAAGAACAATGGAAAAAATATAAAGAAGCATATACAACAACAACAGGCTACTCATCAGAAGACTATTTAGATGTTGTTAGTATTTTAGGCGGCATCAAAAAAAATATTTTATCAAAAAACTTTAAGGGTGGGGAAGCTGTTAGTATTTTAGGCGGCATTGAATTAAATCTAAGTCAGGCGGATATTAATGGAAGGGTTGTGCTTGATTTAACACAGGTACTCGGTGGAACAAAACTTATTATTCCACCTCACTGGGATCTTAGATCGGAGCTGAGTGTTTCAGTATTGGGTAGTATAGATGATAAGCGTTCTTTAGAAAATGTAATAATTGATTCCAACAAAGTATTGGTATTAAAAGGTGTTTCTGTTTTTGGTGGAATAGATATCCGTAGTTATTAAATTATTCATGTCAAAATCAAAAAGTATGAAATGGTATCTGGCAAAAATAATTTTCCGAATTACCAGTGGTAACCGTGAACATAAAGCACAGTTTGATGAACAGCTTCGGTTGATTGAAGCTGTCAATAGAGTTGCTGCTTTTGAGAAAGCAAAAATTATAGGAAAAAATACGGAAGAATCTTACCTTAATCAACAGAAAGAAACGGTGTATTGGAAGTTTATAAATGTTGAGGAATTATATCATCTGCATGAATTAACAGATGGAACAGAAATATATTCACGTATTCAGGAATTAGATGAGGCAGACAATTATATACGCATAATAAACCAAAAAGCATTGCATATTGTAGACATGCAACACAGTTAAAATAATTCATTTGTCCGGATCATTACTATCAATCGGTAAATTTTTTAAAGTGTATATCACCTGGTGGTTTGTATGGGGTGTTTTACATACGGCATTCTTATGTTGGTTAGGATTCAATTTGCGCATTGCCATTGAAGATAGTGTTGTATCCAACTTAATTATTGCAGCAGCCTGTTTATTAGTAATTCATGTCTTGCAATTCTATTTACCTCAACAAGAACGATATTGGTATTTAATTATTATCAGTGTTTCTTTAAGTCTCGCATCATTATTTATAAGCAAATGGATATTAGGTAATCTTAATGTAAGTGACCGGCAATACATTAGTTTATTGTCCGAGTCATTGCCAATACGGTTTGGAATAAATTTTTTACTGATCGCCTGCATATCGATGATCTGTATGCTATGGTATACTTTTCAGGATCAGAAGGAAAATGAAGTAAGACGGTCGACCGCAGAAAAATTGACAAGAGATGCGGAATTGTTTAAATTAAGACAACAGCTACAACCTCATTTTTTATTTAATAGTTTAAATTCTATTAGCGCATTGATTGGGACAAGGCCAGAAGAAGCAAGACATATGATTCAGCAGTTGTCCGATTTTTTACGTGTCACAATAAAAAAAGAAGAGACACAATTGGTTACATTAGAAGAAGAGCTGCAACATTTGCAATTATACCTTGATATAGAAAAAGTGAGGTTCGGGCATAGATTAATAACAAATATTATAAACGAGGTTGATACAAAGCAATACACCATACCATCGCTTTTATTGCAGCCAATTGTTGAGAACGCTATAAAGTTTGGTTTGTACGATACCATTGATGCCGTTTCGATCAAAATATCTATTACGGAGATTAATGATCAGTTAATAATAACAATACAAAATCCTTACGATGTATCAACGGCGTCTTCACAAAGGGGGGCCGGTTTTGGATTAAGCTCTGTTCAAAGAAGATTGTATTTGTTATTTGCACGAAAAGATCTGGTGATAACAACGGCACAAGAAAATGTTTTTACAACAACAATAAAAATACCGCAGCTGATATGAAAGCTATCATAATAGATGACGAACCTTTAGCAAGATTGATTATAAAAGAATATTTGCAAGCATATAAAGAAATTGATATTGTTGCAGAATGCGGAGATGGCTTTGAAGGGTTAAAGTCAATTCAACAATATCAACCGGATCTTATTTTTTTGGATATTCAAATGCCGAAAATAACGGGTTTCGAAATGCTAGAGCTCATCGATCAACCAACTGCAATTATTTTTACTACTGCTTATGATGAATACGCGATAAAAGCTTTCGAAGCAAACGCAATAGATTATTTATTAAAACCTTTTAGCAAAGAACGTTTTGATAAAGCCATACAAAAATTTACAGATCAATCAGGAAGCGTAATAAAAGATGTTCCGAAATTACTATTGCAGACGGCAGTTAATTCTCCTGTACAGAATAACAGGATTGTTGTAAAAAATGGCAATAAAATAAAAATTATTCCGGCAGCTGATATATTATATCTGGAAGCCGCAGACGATTATGTAAAGATCCATACAAAAGAAGCCGCGTACTTAAAAAATAAAACCATGGGCTTTTTTGAAGAAACCTTAGACCAGGCACTATTTGTGCGTTGCCATCGTTCTTATATTGTCAATGTACAGGAAGTGACGCGCATCGACCAAAATGAAAAAGACAGTCATATTGCCTTGTTAAGATCTGGAATAAAAATCCCTGTTAGCAGGAATGGCTATACAAAATTGAAAATAGTGTTAGGCATGTAATATATTTGATTATTATTTTATTGCTATATTTTGACTGTTGGACCAAAACAGGTTCAATATTTAAAAGTCAGCATTCAACATGATCAAATATGGATACAGATTTTTTAGTGATCGGCTCTGGAATTGCAGGCTTAACGTATGCTTTAAAAGTAGCGCAAGATTGTCCTGATAAAACAATTACCATATTAACCAAAGCGCAAAGCGATGAGACAAATACCAAATATGCGCAAGGCGGTATTGCCGGCGTAATGGATTTTGATAAAGATAGCTTTGAAAAACATATTGAAGATACATTGATCGCAGGTGATGGCTTGTGTGATAGAAAAGTGGTCGAGATAGTAGTGAAAGAAGGCGTTGAGAGAATAAAAGAAATTATTAACTGGGGCGCAAAATTCGATAAAGAACCGGATGGCGATTTTAAATTAGGCAAGGAAGGTGGTCACAGCGAGTTTAGAATATTACATCATAAAGATGTTACCGGAAAAGAAATGGAGCGCGCTTTATTAGAAGCGATCAAGAAGACACCCAATATTAATCTCATCAGCCATTGCTATGTGCTGGATCTTATTACACAACATCATTTAGGTTTTTTAGTTACAAAATCAACTCCTGATATCGAGTGTTTTGGTGTCTATGTTTTAAACCTCAATAGTAAAAAAATAGAAAAGATAGTTGCTAAAATAACTTTGCTGGCAACAGGCGGAAACGGACAGGTTTACCGTACAACAACTAATCCTGCTATCGCCACAGGAGATGGAGTGGCAATGGTTTACAGAGCAAAAGGAAGAATTGAAAACATGGAATTTATCCAGTTTCATCCAACGGCTTTATATGAACCGGGTGTACGCGGACAATCGTTTTTAATTACAGAAGCGGTGCGTGGTGATGGTGGTGTACTACGTAATCACAATGGTGAAGCGTTTATGGAAAAGTATGATGCGAGAAAAGATTTAGCACCAAGAGATATCGTAGCAAGAGCTATTGATAATGAAATGAAAATCAGTGGTACAGAATATATGTACCTTGATTGCAGGCATTTTACAAAAGAAAAATTTACAGAACATTTTCCTAATATTTACGAAAAGTGTTTAAGCATTGGTATTGATATCACAAAAGATATGATACCAATTGCGCCGGCAGCACATTATAGCTGTGGTGGAATTAAAACAGATGAATGGGCACGAACATCAATTAATAATTTATATGCTGCGGGAGAATGTGCCTGCACAGGTTTGCATGGCGCTAATCGTTTAGCAAGCAACAGTTTATTGGAAGCAATGGTATTTGCACACAGGGCATATACAAATACAATTAAAAAAATAGATACACTATATACCAATAATGTTTGGGATTGGGCCGCTATTCCTGACTGGAATGCTGCGGGTACCAATGCGCCCAAAGAGATGATCCTCATCACACAAAGTTTAAAAGAAATGAAATTATTGATGAGTGATTATGTAGGGATCGTTCGTAATAATGAACGTTTGCACCGTGCCAATAAAAGACTGGATCTTTTACATGAAGAAACCGAAGCGCTATATGAAAAAACGGAAGTATCTCCACAACTTTGCGAATTAAGGAATATGATAACCGTTGCGTACCTTATTGTTAAGTGTGCAGAATTCAGGCACGAGAGCAGGGGTCTGCATTATAATACTGATTTTTTAAATAAAAATATCAGGCCACAGAATATAGTACTGTAACATCTCTTTCACGATTGCTTAATAATAAAAGTCTTATTTTTATAGACTTAACCTCTAACTAGTAAGATGTTTTATTTACTCTACGGCATATTGTACCTGGTTTCTTTGTTGCCATTTTTTGTGCTGTATCGTTTTTCAGATGGCTTATATTTTATAATGTGCTATGTTATAAGGTACAGAAAGAGTGTAGTAATGGGCAATCTCGCCATTGCTTTTCCCGATAAAACAATTCAGGAAAGAAAAAAAATTGCGAAAGGATTTTATAGAAATTTTTGTGATTACATAGTTGAATCAATCAAGCTGTTGTCAATGAGTGATACGCAATTTGATAGGAGAGTTAAAGGAGATTTTTCTATTGTTGATAAATTGGCGAGAGAAGGAAAGAATATTCAGATCCATGGTGGCCATCAATTTAACTTCGAATATTGCAATTTAGTTACGGCAAGAAATACGCACGAAATTCCATTTGTAGGTGTGTATATGCCGATAACAAATAAATTTTTTGATAAAGTAATTTATAAAGTACGCTCACGTTATGGAACGCAATTGATTTCAAGACATGATTTCAAAAAAAATTATAGAGCCTTATTAAAGCAGCGTTATGTCATGACATTGGGCGCAGATCAGAATCCGGGTTTTGTAAACATACAATACTGGCTAAACTTTTTTGGTAAAAAAGCGCCGTTTGTAATGGGCCCTGATAAAGGAGCTGTTACGCATAACTTAGCCGTAGTTTTTTTACAATCAAAAAAACCAAAGCGTGGTTATTATGTGTACGAATGCACAGAAGTAGTTAGCAATGCATGTGGATGCAGCAAAGGCGAGTTAACATTATTATACAGAGATTTTTTAGAAAAAGTAATCAGAGAAGAACCTTCTAATTATTTATGGAGCCATAAAAGATGGAAGCATGAATATAAAGATGAGTATAAAGATCAGTGGATCGATAAATAATATTTACGGAACCGGATCATACCCATGTCCACCCCAGGGATGGCAACTCGAAACACGTTTGATCGTTAACCATAAACCTTTTATTAGCCCGTATTTTTTTAAAGCTTCAATTCCATATTCAGAACAGGTTGGTGTGTAGCGGCATTTTGGCCCGATCCATGGAGAGATGATCCATTGATATAATTTTATCAAAAAGATAAAAGGAAGACTACATATTTTTAGTACTGTTTTCATTCGCTATTTTTTGCAATCTTTTGATACCTCCATTTATTTTTTCTGAAACAAGTGTGTGTGTAGGAATATCCGTTCCTGTGTAAATAAAAAAGATTTGCAAATTTCTATTGCCGGCTCTTATACTATCAGCAAGTTCATTTTTTTGTAAACGATATCCTTCTCTCATTAAGCGTTTGATCCTGTTTCTATCTACGGCTTTTTTGAAGTTCCTTGTGCCAACGCTAAAACCAGCTTGTAATTCACCAACAGTAATTGCTGGTTGAAGTAGATAAATAATTCTGAAAGGAAATAAAGAGAATGACTTTCCTTCTTTGAACAATTGCTCAATGATCTTGCGGCTCTTCAATTTATCTTCTTTGCCGAGTGTATATCGTAAGTTTTTTTCCAATGGAATTATACAAAATTAAAAAAGCTCTCACAAGGAGAGCTAAATATTTTTTTCCAATATTCCGCTGTGCGGAACAAGGGCCTATTTTTTTCCGAAACGTTCGTCAGAAACAGTAAGCTTAACACGTCCTTTTTTACGACGAGATGCTAATACCTTACGGCCATTAGCTGTTTGCATACGTTGGCGAAAACCATGTACATGTTTTCTGCGACGGACGTGAGGTTGGTAGGTTCTTTTTTTGCCTGGCATCTTATTAAGTTTTTCCTTTTACAAATTAATTTAAAATTTTTTGATCAACACTCATCAGGGCACCATCCCTGCTGTTTGTGAAAGGACGGCAAAGGTAAGAGAAAGTTATTAAGTTTTGTGTATAAGTTGTAAGTTTTTTTAAGTTTACAACTCTACATGAGTTGATTTTACAGGCTTTCCAAAGAAAGTGTCAGCATGGTTGTCAAAATCCTGTGCCAGATCGGTAGTAAAAAAGGCTAATTGCCCATTTTTGCTACAATTTCTTTCTATTTCAGGATGGCGGCCCAAATAATCAACAAGGCTTGTTGCTACTATTTGTCCTTGACAAATGATGGTTATATTTTCTGGTACAAATTGTTTTATCTTATTGATTAATAGAGGATAGTGAGTACAGGCCAGCAATATTGTATCGATATTTTTACCCTGATTTAGAAGGCTTTTAATATTCTCTTCCACAAAAAAATCGGCGCCGGGTGTATTGTATTCATCATTTTCTACTAAAGACACCCACATCGGGCAAGCTTCCTGATGAACTTTGACATCTGGATAAAATTTACTTATTTCTATCGGATAAGAATTTGATTGAATAGTACCATTGGTACCTAAAATTCCGATTTCGTTTGATTTTGTGAATTGTCCGATGATCTCTGTTGTAGGGCGGATAACACCAAGTACTCTTTTATCGGAGCCTAGTTTTGGTAAATCGTTTTGCTGAATAGTGCGGAGTGCTTTTGCCGAAGCTGTATTACAGGCAAGGATAACAAAAGAACACCCTTGTTTAAAAAACCATTCTACAGATTGTAAAGTGTATTCGTAAACAGTATCAAAACTCCTGTTTCCGTAAGGCGCACGGGCGTTATCGCCTAAATATAAATAATCGTATTGAGGTAATTCTTTAACGATTTCTTTTAAAACCGTTAATCCGCCGTAACCACTATCAAAAACACCAATTGGCTGATATTTCATTTGTACAAAATTACAGTAATAATCTATCGGGATAATAAAAAAAGCCCACCTCTACAGAGATGGGCTAAAATTTTTAAACTATTTATTATTGACCAGGACCGCCGGCTCCAGGACCACCTAACGGTTTTGTTGGAGTAGGTTTAATTCCTAATTTCTTTTTAACGAAAGGTAAAACGTCATCAGCAGGAGGACTAACTAATAATGCTTGTTGATCTAAGATATAGCCATAGCCGTTTTCTTTAGCAACATCCCTGATCGCTTGTATCGCTTTTTGACGAATTGGAACAAGTAAAGCTTGTTGTTTTTCGTTGATCATTTGTTGCATTGTTTGGTTCCAGCCTTGTACTTTTTGGTATAAAGCAACCAGATCATTTCTTCTTAATTCTCTTGCAGCAGGAGATAATTTGGCAGAATCTCTAACGAAAATGCTGTCTTTTTCATTCAACTCAGTAAGATAATCATTACCCTGTTGTGTTAAAGATGTTTGATAATCTTGTAACGATTGATTTGCTTTGTCAGCTTCAGGCATTGAGTTGATAAGATCTTCCGTATTAATATACCCAATTTTGTTTTGTGCAGAAGCACCTAAAAATGTTAGAGCTACTAAGCTTACTAATAATAATTTTTTCATTTTTCGTGATTGTATAGTTTGTATTTAATTGATATTCTTGTGTTGTTTTGGTTATTATTTATGGTTTAGTAACACCCAAAAATTTTAATACATCGTCGCTTTTATCCAATTTAGGGTCAGCAAATATAACAGTAATTCCCTCACTTTTGTCCAAAATAAAATCGTAGGATCTGTCCACCGCTAATTTTTGAATAGCTATATAAACCTTGTCCTGTATTGGTTTTATGAGCTCTTGTCTTTTTTTAAAAAGATCGCCTTCGAATCCAAAATGCTTTTTTTGCAGGTCCCTTATTTCCTTTTCCCTGTTAAAGATTTCATCTTCTCTTTTCTTCTTTAGTTCATCCGTCAGCATAATTTCTTCTGCATCAAAATCCTTATTCATTTTGTCAAGTATTACCTGTTTCCGCTCAATTTCCTGCTGCCATTGCTGGCTGTACTGATCAAGCTTTTGTTGAGCAAAAGTATATTCAGGCAATTTTGCCAAAATATATTTGCTATCAATAACGGCATACCGCTGAGCTGTTACGCAAAATGAAGCGACACAAAAACAGCTGATTAAAAGAGCAAAGCGTAGAGATTTCATATTAATTTTTTAATATTCAAAATCAATTATTCCGGTTCCTGACCTAACAAGAAAGTAAATTTAAATGCACCTTTTAACGGACTTCCCTGTTGAATCCTGTCAATTCCTAAACCGTAATCAAAGCCTAATAAACCAAATAAAGGTAAATAGAAACGAGCACCAACACCAACCGAACGACGCAATACAAAAGGGTTGTAATTTTTCAGATCATACCAACCATTGGCTGCTTCAAAAAACATTGTACCAAATATAGTGCTGCTTGGGTTAAGGCTAAATGGATACCTAACTTCGACCGTATACTTATTAAAAATTGTAAAGAATTCTGCCGGGGTAGTATTTTCGGGATTCACTTTTGGATCCGAAGATGAATATACCGGATAACCTCTTTGAGAAATAATGTCATACCCTAAAATAGCAAAAGTATTACTTAAACCAGCGTCACCCAATTGAAAACGATCAAAAGGTGTAATATTTAATTTAGAATTATACCTACCGATATACCCCATTTTAGCCGAAACCTTTAAAACAAACTGTTGGCTTTTGTCTGTTGAACTACCAATACCACCCAAAGGAATAAAATAAGCACCATCAAAGCGCCATTTATGAAATTCGGGTAAAGTATAAGGATTTGTGGCAGTACCTGCATTTATGCCAATTAAAGAATAAGGCAATGTAAACTGGCTACTTAAAAGGAAATTAGAACCTCCCGTTGGGAAAATTGGATTTCCCTGTGCCGCATTTCTTGCTAAACCAATTTTCAAACTAATATTAGTGGCATTGCCTGTACTTAAACCCCTGAAAATGTTGGGGTAATTTCTAAGCCTGTACTGCTGAAAATCAAGCGTATATATTAAAGAGAAATAATCATCAGGCCATGTAAGGTGTTTTCCTAGTGAAAAACTAAGGCCAATTGTTTTAATATAAGAAGTGTCGGCACAAGCTAAACAGAATTGACTACCGCCACCACCAGCTGTATTTGCATATTTCGTGCTGTAAAGACTTGTTGTAAAAGAATTAGGTTTTCTTCCACCAAGCCAAGGTTCAGTGAATGATAAGTTCATAGAACGGTACGCTTTACCGTTAGATTGAATTCTTGCACTTAATTTCTGCCCGTCACCGGAAGGTAAAGGATCCCATGTAGAACCTTTCAAAATGTTTTTAAGAGAGAAGTTATTAAAAGTAACCCCTAGTGTACCAGTTAAGCCGATACCTCCACCAAAGCCGGCAGAAAGTTCTAACTGGTCACTTGATTTTTCTTCAACACTCCAGCCAATATCAACTGTTCCATTGTCTGCATTAGGAACAATGTTCGGTGTGATCTTCTCTGCATTAAAGAAACCTAGTTGCGATAGTTCACGTTGCGTGCGTATTACATCAGCACGACTGAATTTTTCTCCCGGAACTGTTCTTAATTCACGCCTGATTACGTAATCTTTCGTTTTTTCATTTCCGGTAATATCTATTCTGCCAATTGTTGCTTGCGGACCTTCCTGCATACGGATCTCGAAATCGATCGTATCCTTATAAACAGCAACTTCTATTGGGTCAACATGGAAAAATAAATAGCCATCATCTAAATATAAGCTACCGATATCCCCACCTTCCTGAGTTAGCTGTTTGCCCAAACGCTTATTTAATAAGCTTAGGTTATAAATATCACCTTTATGAATATTTAATATCAGGCTTAAGATCGAATCGCTATATTTCGTGTTTCCTCTCCAGGTGATATTCCCGAAATAGTATTTATCACCTTCCTCTACTTTAATAAAAATATCCCTGTTCCCCTCTGAATTGGTAATAGCTGTATCCTTAACGATTTGCACATCACGATATCCTTTACTATTATAATAGTCAATTATTTTGCCTTTGTCTTCTGCATATTTTTCAGGATTGAATTTTGCATTAGAAAAACTCGGACTAAAATATGGCTTGATAACAAGGGCTGTTTGGGTTGGAATAAGAAATCCGTACTCTTTAACGTACTGTTTGAAAGTTAACGTTTTATTGGTTGTATCACGGTAAGGATTAGGAATTGGTAAGGGGAACAATGTAAACTTTGTTGTTTCATGTGTTGAACTCATTTGCTTTTTCAGCTTCTGATCGGTAGTTGTAGTGTTCCCGACAAAATTTACTGAATTAACCTTTACTTTATTATTCTTTGTAACATAAAATGTAAGCCTTACCGAGTTTTTTGCTGTTTTTGAAACCTCTTCCTGAACCGAAACCTCAACATTTTGGTAACCTTTTTCATCGTAGAATTTCTTGATAGCGCTTATGGCGCTCAGCTTCATATTATCAGTTACAACCTTATCCTTTGTTAAACCAATTTTCTTTTTAAGGTCTTCTTTATCTGCCTTTTTAATACCAACGATATCGTAGTCAGATAACCTCGGTCTTTCAGTAATCGCAATTTCTACTGAAAGGTTTGTTCCTGACAAACCGGTGAAATAAATCTCTACGTTTGAAATAAGATTTTGTTTCCAAAGCTTGTTGATTGCTTTGCTAAATACATCTGTACCGGGAATTTGTACTTTATCACCAACAGCAAGGCCTGAAATAGATGTAATTAAATTACGATCAAAAGATTTACTACCCGTAACGGTAATAGACGAAATAGTATATATCCTCGGAGACTTGGTGTTATATATATCAGTCAGTTCCGGATTTACGGAGACCGGTGTAGAATCGACAGCATGGGTTGTGTATGACGAGGAATCAACTAATGCAGAAGTAGTAGAATCAACCTTATTTTGGGCAATTACCGCCGTGTTAATGAAAAATACACCAATAATTAGAAAAAAGCCCTGGTAAATCCTGTGCATTAATAGTTTTTTACGAACGGCAAATTAACGGCTATTATTGAAAAGTATTTGTTAAATGACCCTCTTAATACTGACGTTTTGCGTTGATTAGCTTAATGATCGGCTGTTTTTTGTTCTTTTTTGATTTGGTCGCCTGTTTTACCAAATCGTCTTTCCCTGTTTTGAAAATCTATTATTGCTTCATACAGATTTTCTTTTCTGAAATCAGGCCAACGTGTATTAGTAAAATAGAGTTCAGTATATGCCAATTGATATAATAAGAAATTGCTAATCCTAAATTCGCCACTTGTACGGATCATTAGCTCAGGATCGGGAAAAGCACTTGTTGAGAGGTATTCTTGTATTGTTTTTTGAGAAATGTCTTTGGGTTCTAATTTTCCGGCTTTTACAGCTTCTGCAATTTGTTGAACCGTATCTACAATTTCCCAGCGGCTGCTATAACTTAAAGCCATGATAAGGTTTAGGCCTGTATTGCCACTTGTTTCGTCTAAGGCTTCTTTTAGTTCTCGCCTGGCATTTTCTGGCAACATATTGCTATCGCCAATCATGTGTAGCCTGATATTATTTTTGTTCAAGGTTGGAACCTCTTTACGAATAGTGTCTATAAGTAATTCCATCAGGCCACTAACTTCATAAGCAGGGCGGTCCCAGTTTTCGGTGCTAAAAGCGTAAAGCGTAAGGTATTTTATGCCTAATTCTGCGCAACCTTCCACTATATCGCGTACACTGGCAACGCCATGCATGTGGCCAAAAAGACGGTCTTCACCCTTTTCTTTTGCCCACCGGCCATTACCATCCATTATAACAGCAATGTGGTTTGGTAAGCGGTCGGTATGTATTTTTTCCTTTAAACTCATGTCCTTTAAAACTATGAGTCAGGCTCGTAGCCTGACTTTGGGCAGCAAAAATAGCAAAATTAACTTGCAATAGCTTTTTTAGGTAAATATTATCGTTTAGTAAACATTTATAACATTATCCATTAAATAATTTATGTCTTTTGATCTCCTTGCCTTGTCTTATTAGAATTGCATGATATAGGCTGGGAACATCGTTTGTCCATTTTGGTAAGAAAAGAATTATTATTATTATCTCTAACCGCGTTGCAAGCCCAATATAAAAACACCATTGAAATAATATAGTTGAATTGAAAGTTGCTATAATCTGAATTAATGTAGCAAATAAAAGGAGGGTCCATATTTTTGATGAAATAGAATGTGTCGCAATTTCTTTTTTAAATTTCAGAAAACAAATCAGATAGGTTAGAGCTTCTGCACCAAGAAGTATAATTAGTTTTAAGTAATTCGTATAGAAAAATTGCTTGCATTCGATAAAAGTTGCAATGGCTATAAAACGAAAAATATCTGATCAACAGTGGAATCAAGTCGCCTTAATTTTTGCGTGGAGATATTTAATTTTCTGGCAACAATACCATCAAAAATATCTGTTAACAAACCAATTGAAAATAAACCAATTGCTATGCTGCTGAAGTTATTTATGTGTATAATGCTAAGTAACAAGATTATTATGCCTATTAACAATCTTGAATAAATCAGTAAAATCGGTATGTGATTTTTTATTCTTTGCATATATTTTGGCTAATTGTTATCAATAATGATCGTGCTCGTTTCCCCCGCCATTTCAATATGAGCATCTTCGAGCAATTTTTTTATAGCTAGATTAATATCCTGCTTAAGATTGTCGAATTCTATTTGTGTAAAAGGCTCTGTAAAATATTCGGCTACTATTGTTAAGCCATTTCTATTGATTTCTTTAAATAATACAGTGGAAGAAAAAATATGCTGTCCGTTTTTTATAAGTATTGCTTTGAGGCCATCCATAACAGCTGTTGTTGCAGGAAGAGATGTTTTTGTTGATAATTCTAATTTGATTTCCGCTCTGCGATTAGTTCGTAAACTCCAGTTATCTACAACATTATCTACCATTTGCTTATTAGGAACTGTTACTAAAGTTTTATCTGTTGTCCGGATCCTGGTGCTTCTCAAACCAATTTTTTCTACAGTACCTGAGATGTTATTTACTTTTAAAATATCACCGGTAAAAAAAGGTTTATCAAAAAAGATAATAAAAGAGGCGATCAGGTTTTCTAAACTTTCTTTTGCCGCAAGAGCCATTGCTGCACCAACTAAACTTAAGCCTGTCAGTAAATTGCCAATCCGCTGATTAAAACAAAGCTTTAAAACAACGAGGATGCCAATTAAAAAAAGGATCACTTTAAAAAAATCTCTGAAAAAAACAATAAGCTGGTCATCTCTTGTGTCTTCGGTAAGTAGTGCTCGTTTGCTTAACAGCAGAGCAATAAAATCGATAAAGCGAAGCAATAAGCCAAAAAAAGAAAGGACAATAATGAGCTTGCCTATAACAGCAAAAATATCTTCAGAAGGAACACCATAAATCTTAAATTCAAGTGCCAGCGGAAAATTTAATTTGGCAATAGAGAGGATACTTATTAAAAAGAATAAAAACCATTCCTGAGGGTTGACTACTAAATCTATAAACTCTTTTTTTTCTACATTTTTCCAAATGCGGTGAACTAAAAGGTATAATAGGGAAGCGGCATATCTGGACAAATATCTTTTTAATAGAAGTGCAACAAAAATAGTTCCACCAACCTCTATATAAGTTAGTACGGTATTATCTAAATAAATTCTTTGTAAAAAATCCATGCAATAAAAATACTACAAAGCGGTTAATTACTTAACAGAAAATAAGCACAGCCCGTCTTTTTGTAAAACATATACCATATTATTACCCGCTTTTATTTGTTGAGAATTTGCAAAAGAGGGAGGTAACGGATATTGTAAAAGATTTAAAGAACTTAGTTTGTAGCTATACAATAATGAGTCGGTAAAACCGTATAAGTTTTCTTTTATTACTTCGGGGTTTCTCCAATGAAGAAAAGGGATATTGTTTTTTAATCCACCGTAATGATCGAAGATGTAAAAACCTTTGCGCGGGTCATATAAATACACAAACCCATCTTTATCAATTATTTTAACAGGAGTTGGAACAGAATCGAAAAGCATTCTGAAATCGACAGTAGCAGATAATAAAACGCCGTTGATATCTATCTTTTTTAATTTGCTGTCACCTTCATCATAGAGCCATATATTATTGTCATATGATGTGGCAATGGTTCGAACTTTAAAAATATTTTGCTGGCCAAGATTGATCGATGTCATCATATTTAAAAACCTATCTAATAAAACGATGGTAGAAAAATCTTCGTAATACAATAATATTTTAAGCGGGTTGGTTGCATCAATTGAAGAAAGTGTACCAAATCTTTTTACATCATTAAAGACTCCGATCGAATCTCCGTTGGCTTTAAACTTTTTTAATTGATCGTTAGTAGTAACAAGATATATATCGCCTAAATTATCGACGGTGAAATATTTATACTCACCGGCAATTGTTTTGATGTAGGTAATAGAAGAGTCGGATTGTGCAACGGCAAAAGTTGTTGCAACCAATAAAAAATAGCAAAGGAAAAAGATATTTTTCAGCTTATTCATTTATAATATTTTAGTTCGAGGTTGGTGCCATCAAACACTGCGTAGCTATTATAATTTATCCATTCGCCCAGATTAATATAGCGACTGTTTTCATTTAATGTAAAATCAATTGGCAAATGCCTGTGACCAAAGATGAAGTAATCAAAGTGTTCTTTTAATAATACTTCTTTTGAATAGATCAGCAACCATTCATCCTGTTCACCTAAAAAAACTTCTATATTGCTATCCTCTCTGCTTCTGCTTTTATTGGAAAAATAATTAGCAATACCAATTCCAATGGCCGGGGGTAATATTCCAAAAAGCCATTGACAAATTTTATTGCGGAAAATTTTTTTAATGAATTTATAACCTCTATCGCCCGGACCTAAACCATCACCATGGCCAATGAGAAATTTTTTATTATTGAAATCGAAAGTTTTTGGTTCAAAGTAAACAGGGATATTGAATTCTTTTTGAAAATAATCCGTCATCCACATATCATGATTTCCTACAAAAAAATGAATCATAATTCCGCTATCTGTAAGTTCGGCCAGTTTGCCTAAAATGCGTACGTAACCACGAGGAACAACCGTTTTGTATTCGTACCAAAAATCAAAAAGGTCACCAACAATAAAAATTTGTTCGGCATCGTGTTTTATCTCATCCAGAAACTGAACAATTTTTTTCTCTCTGATCAAACTTGCTTCAGCATTGGGTGCGCCAAGATGAAAGTCTGACAGAAAATAGATCTTTTTATTATTGCTGATATTCAAAACGTTGGTGATGACTGGTGAACAATTGCTATTTCAAAAATAACAATTCATTTTTCATTAACGATGATTAATTATTGAGCAGGCGAATCAATTAAAAACAAATAAACTTCCTTTGGTCCATGCACGCCCGTAACTAGAGTTTTTTCAATATCTGCGGTTCGGCTTGGCCCGCTGGCAAATGTTATTAATGATGGAATATTACCATTGTATTTTTTATCAACTAACTCTAACGCATCTTTAATATCAAAAACCAATTGATTGGTATATGCAATGCAGATATGTACAGGCGCATAAACACTCACTGTTCTGCCACTTTGTTCTAGAGCACTTAGTACGATCGTTCCTGTTCTTGCGACTAAAAATTCGCAACCGGTTATAGAAACATCACAGGTTGCTAAATTAATTGTGTTGCTGAAAAGGCTGTTCCATCTATCTTCTTTACAATAAATTTTTGCCCATTGTTTTTCAGTGATCAGTTGTAGCACTTGTTGCTGCATATCTTTTTCATCAAAACAAAAAGCAAATTTTCCTTGTAATTGTGTAAAGGCTTCGGCAAACGTTACATCCAATTCTTCTTGCGGTAATTCGTAGATAGGTGTTTTTTCTTCGCTTTCAGGAAAAGGCAAAGGCACCGGTTTAGCCAGTGCCTGCTTTATTCTTTTTAATATATTTTCTTTTGCAGTAGACAAAATATCTGTTTTTAAATTGCCGGTGGATTAATTAATTCTTCCGGTAATGATTGTGTAGTAGGATCATCAGCAACTGCATCCTTTGGATTTACATCTTCCAGTATTTTCTTTTCTTCAAAAGGGCGTTTACCAATTAAAGCTTCAACATCACTTTGGAACAGCACCTCTTTCTTCAACAATTCTTTTGCTAATTTTTCTACGTCACCTCTTTTTTGAGTTAATAATGCTTTTGTTTTTTCGTAAGCAGACTCGATCAGTTTACGAACTTCATGATCGATCATTTTACCGGTTTCTTCACTATAAGGTTTAGTGAAAGTATTATCCTGTGCCGGATCGTAGAAACTGATATTGCCGATCTTATCATTCATACCATAAACCGTGATCATGCTGTAAGCGATTTTAGTTATTTGTTGCAAATCGTTACTTGCACCTGTGCTGATCTTTCCAAAGAAAATATCTTCACTCGCTCTGCCGCCCAATGTCATACATATCTGATCCATCAATTGATCGGTATTGTATAAGTATTGTTCTTTTGGTGTGTATTGAGCATAACCCAATGCAGCTGTACCACGAGGAACGATGGTTACTTTTAATAGCGGATAAGCATGTTCTAAATACCAGCCGCAAATAGCGTGACCGGCTTCGTGATAAGCGATGATCTCTTTTTCTTCAGGAGAAATGATCTTGTTCTTTTTTTCCAAACCGCCGATCACACGATCAATAGCATCCTGGAAATCAGACATATCCACCGCTTCTTTATTTTTTCTTGCAGCTATTAAAGCTGCTTCATTACAAACGTTCGCGATATCTGCACCGGCAAAACCCGGAGTTTGTTCTGCTAGTTTATGAATATCCAAAGTTTCAGAGATCTTAATAACTTCAAGATGCACTTTAAATATTGCTTCGCGGCCTACAAGATCCGGACGATCGATTGTGATCTGTCTATCGAATCTTCCTGGTCTTAATAAAGCGCTATCCAATACATCAGGCCTGTTTGTTGCAGCTAAGATGATGATACCTAAATCAGTTCCAAAACCATCCATTTCAACAAGCAATTGATTCAACGTATTTTCTCTTTCATCATTGCTCATCATCATGTTTTTACCTCTTGCTCTGCCAATTGCATCGATCTCATCAATGAAAATGATACATGGCGCTTTTTCTCGTGCTTGTTTAAACAAATCCCGAACGCGACTTGCACCAACACCTACAAACATTTCAACAAAATCACTACCGCTTAAACTGAAGAAAGGAACTTGTGCTTCACCCGCAACAGCTTTTGCCAATAATGTTTTACCCGTGCCCGGAGGGCCGATTAACAACGCACCTTTTGGAATTTTACCACCTAAGGCTGTATATTTTTTTGGATTTTTTAAGAAGTCAACAATTTCCATCACTTCCACTTTCGCTTCATCTAAACCAGCTACATCGCCAAAATTGATATTTACTCTTGTTGTTTTGTCGAATAAGGTTGCTTTAGATTTTCCGATATTGAAAATGCCACCCGGCCCGCCGCTGCTACCACCTGGCCCGCCTACTTTGCGCATCATCAATACGAACAATAAGCCGATCAATAAAATTGGTAGTAAGGTTGAAACCAATTGACCAAACAACTCTCCTTCATCATCCGGAGAATCCGGTACTTGTGCAACCGTAGGGTTTGCTGTATAGAAACCGATCATCTGTTCAGCAAATGTTTTATCATCTACAATGCTAAAAAACAATTGTGGCTCAGCTGTTTTAAGTGCTGAAGCATAACCATCTTTACCAAGTAGCGCTGTATAAGTAGCTGCCTTTCTTTTCAGGCTGTCCTGATTTAAAAATACCCGAACGATCTTTTTATTACGGATCGTTTTGATTTTTTCAACGTCACCTTGTTTCACCATCGAAGTAAACTTTACCTGATTGGTTTCGCCTGCATCAATGGTAATAGAGTTCTGCATCCATGTATATCCAACAATGGCTGCAAATACAAGCCCATATATCCAATAGATATTAAAACGAGGTCTGATATTTTTTGGCTGATTATCTTCCGGGGGAGTACTGTCTGGATTTGGTTTCTTAAATCCTTGTGGTTTGTATGCCATAATTCTGTGTGCTAATTATTTGTTGATTATTATCTTTTTGGATAACGTTTTAAAGTTAGTCATTATGTTCCATGGATGAAGAGTCGCTCCACATTTCTTCCAGGCGATAAAACTTTCTTGGTTCCGGCAGCATGATATGTACAACAACGTTTACATAATCAATCAGGATCCATTGTTGCGCTTGCCTTCCTTCATGTTTGTATGCAGATTCACCACATTTTTCTTTAACATCAAATTCTATAAAATCGGCAATAGCTTTTAACTGTGTATTATTTGTTGCTTCGCAGATGATAAAGAAATCAGCTACGGCTTCAGGGATTTTACGCAGGTCAAGACTAACGATCTTGTCTCCCTTTTTTTCCTGAATGGCACTAATAATTGTTTTAAAAACCTTGCTGTTTCTTGTTAAGCGGGTGATGCTTTTTTTGCGACTATCCAATACTGTGAGCTTGTTCAAATTTGTTATTGTTTTTTATTAAATTAGTTGGCTGTTGCCACGTTTATAAACCTTTTGTTTTTTCAGCTTGTAGCTAGTAGCTTGCAAGTACTCAAAAGTACTATTTCTTTACTAATGATTTTGAATATGTCGCCCGCAGATTTTTCGTTTACAATTCTGGATAGCGTTGATAGTACCAACAACTATGCCATGGCAAAGGCTCATGCGGGATTGGCGAAGCATGGCGATGCTTTTTTTGCGCACGCGCAAACCAATGGGAAAGGCCAGCGGGGCAAACAATGGCAAACAGGCACTGCCGAAAACATTGCAATCAGCATTGTGATTGACCCGGAGCCATTGCAACAAACACAACAGTTTTATTTATCGATGGCCGTGGCTTTAGCATGTTTTGATTTTTTTAACAAATATGCAGGAGATGAAACGACGATCAAATGGCCAAATGACCTGTACTGGCGTGACAGAAAGGCAGGGGGCGTGTTAATTGAGGCCGTATTGAGAGGCAGTAATTGGAAATGGGCAGTAGTTGGTATCGGAATTAATATTAACCAGCCAAAATTTAGTGAAGAGTTAAAGAATCCGGTTTCTTTAAAACAGATAACGGGCAAGAGTTTTGATGTGGTTGATATGGCGAAGGAACTTCATTTGCTGGTGATGAAAAGAACTGGGCTGATCGGAAAACAATCCTTTGATGTTTTAGTGGGGGAGTACAACGCGATTTTGTATAAAAGGAATGAAAAAGTAACCTTAAAATACAATAATCAAATTATTGAAGCGGTGATTGATAGTGTAGCCCCAAGCGGAGAGTTGTATGTTAGCGATAGTATACAAACGCAGTTTACTTTTGGCGAAATAGAGTTTTTGATCGAATAAGCTTAAAATGTATTTCCATATTTATTTGGCGCAAGTTGTATTAAGTTTTATTTTTATTGTAATACCGCATACCTCAAACCCCTCACATTTTTAAACACCAAAACTACATTTTATGGGATTTCTGAAAGAATTTAAAGAATTTGCGATCAAAGGCAATATTGTTGACCTTGCTGTCGCTGTTGTTATTGGCGCAGCATTTAGTGCCATTGTTGCTTCTTTAGTAGATGACGTAATTACGCCATTGCTTTTAACGCCAGCTTTAAAAGCGGCCCATGCTGCCAACTTGAATGAGCTTGCCTGGGGCGCCGTTAAATATGGATTGTTTTTAGCCGCGGTCATTAAATTCATATTAATTGCTATTGTTCTTTTTATGGTAATAAAAGGGATAAATGTTATTATGAAAAAAGAAACAGAAGCTCCTGCAGCTCCTGCTCCTCCTTCATCTACAGATAAATTATTAATGGAGATAAGAGATTCATTGAAAAAATAATTCTCTTTTTTTATACAAATTTTGGCTGCAATTAATCAATTGATTAATTGCAGCCTTTTTACTACTAACCAATAAACTTTACAATGAGGAAACTTATTATTTTTTCTTTAGTTATCACTTTAGGGTTCACTACATCTGCTCAGGATCTTAGTAAAGATGTACAAACAACTTTTTCTAAACCAAGTCATCCGGATGGCGATACTACCCGTAAAAACGGGTGGCTCAAAGGAGCCGTGATTAGTCTTAGTGCAACACAAATCAGTAACAGTAACTGGTTATCTGCCGGAGGCGACGCCTTTTCATTGACTGCAGCTGCATCTATCAATGCTTTTTTAAGCAAGCGTTGGGAAAACAGAATGTCTTGGGACAATACATTGGATGTGAATTACGGATTGAGCAACACTACATCACAAGGCGAACGCAAATTGAATGACCGTATCGATTATGTAACAAAAGTTGGGTATGAACCAAAACGCTGGAAAAATGTTACCATTTCTTTATTAGGGCAATTCCGTTCTCAATTAACCAGCGGCTATGATTATAATTATTATGGAAGTGGAACAACAAGAAGAACTTCCGGATTTTTTGCTCCTGCTTATGTAGTATTAGCACCGGGTATTAACTGGACGCCAAAACCATGGTTATCAGTTTTTGCTTCACCAGCAGCTACCAGGTGGACCATCGTAAGTAACGATCCTTATAGTTATGCTTCGGCAGATGGTAATTTTCCGGATCCTAAAAACCCAGGTAATTATATAAGAGAAACGCCTTTGGCTACATTATATGGCGTTGATACCTTAAAAAGAGTTAAAACAGAATTTGGAGCATTTGTTACTATTGAGATGAGGAAGGATATTTTTAAAAATGTAAAATATATCGGCAGGGTAGATCTGTACTCTGATTATTTGGGCGTTGCTTCTAATGTGAGCATTTTATCTACTAATCAGTTCTTACTAAAAGTTAATAAATGGCTACAGGTTACCTATGAAATCGACTTTTTGGATGATGACAATATTAAAAACCCGACAAATCCTACCCACGCACAGGGTTTGCAGGTTTTATCCACACTGGGTATAGGTTTTGCAGCTAAATTGTAATATCTCTTAACTTATTTATACATTTGTCTCCCGCCATTGCGGGAGATTTTTTTTATTCCTAAATTTTCACAGTGAACGCACCTACATATCAAATAAAGCTGGAGATGTTCGAAGGCCCTTTCGACCTTTTGTTATTCTTTATCGAAAGAGATGAGCTGGATATTTACAATATTCCTATCACCAGGATCACGAATGACTTTTTGGATTTTATCCATAGCTCTGAAAAGCTGAACATTGAATTGAGCAGTGAGTTCATCTTATTTATCAGCACTTTAATGCGCATTAAGGCAAAAATGTTATTGCCGCGTAAAGAGATCGATGCTTTAGGAAATGAAATTGATCCAAGACAAGAACTAATTGACAAGATATTAGAATACAAAAAGTTTAAAGAAGCCTCTGCGCAAATGGCTGAAATGGAAAACCTGCGTATGATGGTTGTTAAGCGCGGTAATTTGCAAAGAGAACTATCAATGGTGGGCGAAAATGCCGGCGAAGGAACAGAAATACAGGCTGTTACTTTGTTTAAGCTGATGAAGGCTTTCGAAAAAGTTGTTCAGCGCCTGCATGATAAAAACCACAAACCTGTTCATACGGTTGTTCAATACGAATATACAATGGAAGGCAGCCGTGAATTTATGTTAGATACTTGTCGTTTGGCTAAAACAGTTTCATTTGAAAAATTATTTGAAACTTGCGAAAACCGTATCCACGCTATTTTCCTTTTCTTGAGTATGTTGGAATTAACACAGATGAAATTTTTGATGCTATCGATCGGTGAAGGAAGAAACAATTTTATTGTTGAGTACAATGAGAATCGTGAGGAAGATAATTCTGAGATCTTGCCTTATGATGATATGACTTCTTTTTAATGGTAAATGGTTAATGAATGAAGCCATTTAAATTATAGCTCCTGACTTTTAGTTGGGAGTTTTTGTTTATTATACTTTTCACAGACTACGGTAGTTTAAAAAATTACCGTTCTTCGCTTCGCTCTGAATGACAAAGGCTACTATCTTTCGGTATAGCAACTATATTGCCGAAATGTCAGCAATTTGCCTGCTGGCACTCGTTTTGACACTTTATAGAAAAACAAAAAAGGAAAAAGTTATGAAAACAGTAATACAGAAAGCAGCCGACAGAGGCAGTGCCAATCACGGTTGGTTAAAAGCAAATTATTACTTTAGTTTCTCAGGATATAACAACCCGGAAAAAGTTCACTTTGGTTTATTAAGGGTTTTGAATGATGATCATATTGCCGGTGGTGGCGCGTTTCCAACGCATCCGCATGATAATATGGAAATTGTAACGATACCATTTACCGGTGCCATTCATCATAAAGACAGTACCGGTGGCGAAGGCGTAATTAAATCAGGTGATGTGCAAATAATGAGTGCAGGCAGTGGTGTCCGACATTCTGAAAGCAATGATTCTGCAACAGAACCGATCAATTTATTTCAATTATGGGTTTATCCAAAAGTTAGAAACATTACACCTCGTTATGATCAACGCACATTCTCTTTAGAAGATAGAATCAATAAATGGCAGTTTGTGGTAAGTCCGAATGAAGCTGATGGCGGCTTATGGATAAATCAGGATGCACGTTTTGCTTTAACCAAAGTAGAAGCAGGCAAAGAAATTACTTACACAAACGCTTTTAAAGGCAACGGTGTTTACTTAGTAGTAATAAAAGGAACAGTAAAAGTAGATGGCAACGAATTAAATACAAGAGACGCTATCGGCGTTTCTGAAACCGATACGTTTACAATAACAGCAAGCGAAGATGCTGAATTGTTAGCCGTAGAAGTTCCAATGGATTTCAACGATTAGTTTTAGTTTTTGGTGTTAAATACAACCACTGGGCATTCGTGCTTAGTGGTTTTTTTATTTAAGCTACCTTTACAGCTTATTCTCTTTTTATGACGTTCGACGAATTAAATTTAAATACCCCGTTATTAAGCGCTTTGGATGATCTGGGTTACCGTAATCCAACAACCATTCAGCGCAAGGCATTCTCTGTGATCATGTCTGGGGTTGATGTGTGCGGTATTGCGCAGACAGGTACGGGTAAAACATTTGCCTATTTATTGCCGGCACTTCGCCAGTGGAAATTCTCGAAAGATAAAGATCCGCAGATATTAATTGTTGTGCCGACACGAGAATTAGTTGCGCAGGTTGTTGAAGCAGCAAAAGAATTAGGCAAGTATATGAGTATTGATGTGGTTGGTGTGTATGGTGGTGTAAATATAAAAACACAAGTATCTCGCGTTGAACAAGGCGTTGATATATTGGTGGGAACACCAGGCAGATTATATGATATCATGTTAACAGGCTCTCTAAAATTAAAAACAATTAAACGTGTTGTAATTGATGAGGTAGATGAAATGATGAATCTCGGATTTAGAGCACAGTTAAAAAATATCTTAGATCTGTTACCTCCCAAAAGACAAAACCTAATGTTCTCTGCTACCATCACTGATGATGTGGAAGCATTGATGGATATATATTTTAATGATCCGGTAAGAATTGAAGCGGCACCAACAGGAACACCATTAGAAAATATTGTACAGATCGCGTATGAGGTTCCTAATTTTTATACCAAGGTTAATTTGCTGGATCTATTGTTAACAGAAGATGCGGACATGACGAAAGTGTTAGTGTTTGCCGCAACGAAAAAACTGGCCGATGAATTATACGAACAGGTAGCAGAAAAATTCCCTGAGAAAGTTGGCGTGATACATTCTAACAAAGAACAGAACCATCGTTTCAATACAGTAAAACAATTTCAGGAAGGTAATTACCGATTCATTATTGCAACAGATATTATTGCGCGAGGTTTGGATATTGCCGAAGTAACACATGTTATCAATTTTGATACACCGGAAGTTCCTGAAAGTTATATCCACAGAATTGGTAGAACAGGGCGTGCGGATAAAAAAGGTATTGCCATTACTTTTATTGCCGATAGAGAAGTGGAGAACAAAGAACGCATTGAGGCTCTGATGAATTATACCATTCCTAAAAAAGCATTGCCTGCAAACTTAGTTATATCAGATGTGTTGACAGAAGATGAAAAACCAAAAGTTTTCATGAAGATCATTAAGCTGAAAGCTCCGGAACAAATCAATCCTGCCTTCCACGAAAAATCTGATAAAAATAAAAAGGTAAATTTCATTGTGAAGAAGAAAGACAGGATGATGAAAAAATACGGTAAGCCAATTACGAGGGGACAGAAGAAGAAAAAATAATGTAGTTTTTAGTAAATTTATAAATCCACCCTCTTAAACAATATGAAAAAAGAACAAGTCCAACAATTATTCGAACAATTCGAAAATGCCCGCTATAATTATAATGGGATAGAATGCTGGAGCGCAAGAGACTTACAGATTATTTTTAATTACGCAGAATGGCGTAATTTTAGTAATCGACAAGGCAAAAGACGCATGTAAAAATAGTGAAGGCGAAATTGTTCATCATTTTGTTGACACCAACAAAATGATCGAATTAGCAAAGGGCGCACAACGTGAAATAGATGATATTGCCCTTACTCGTTACGCATGCTACTTAATTGCACAAAATGGAGATTCCTCTAAATCTGAAATTGCCTTTGCTCAAACCTATTTCGCTGTACAAACGCGTAAACAAGAAATTATAGAACAACGATTATTAGATATAGCAAGAGTAACTGCAAGAGAAAAACGAACAAAATCAGAAAAGAAATTATCCGGAATTATTTATGAAAGAGGCGTAGATGAAAAAGGTTTTGCTATGATTCGTAGTAAAGGTGATCAGGCGCTGTTTGGAGGTTTTACAACAAATGACATGAAACAGAAGCTTCAGGTCCCGGATGGTAGGCCTTTAGCAGATTTTCTCCCAACACTTTCGATTAAAGCAAAAGATTTTGCAAGTGAACTTACTAGCCATAACGTAACGGAAAAAGACCTTAAAGGGGAAAACACTATCTCGAAAGAACATATAGACAATAACATTGCAGTAAGAAAGATGCTAATTGAAAGAGGTGTAAAGCCAGAACAACTGCCACCATCAGAAGATTTGAAAAAAGTGCAACGAAGATTAGATGGAGATGAGAAAAAGATGTTGAAAGAAGGAAAGAAAAAGAAGGATAAATAAATTTATGGATAAATGTCTCTTCATACCGATAACGATTTTATCACTCTTTTTTCAATTATCTGTGAAAGCAAATGTGGTATGCACCACAGATTCTATTCCGTATAAAACAATAATTGTTTACACAACTGCCGACAGCACTAACCTCCGACTAACACCAACGGACACACTACATTTTCATTTCTTCGGACAACCAACAGAAGGACAACCTTGCATTTTTGTTGATCCATCCAAAACATTTCAAACGATTGTTGGTATTGGCGGCGCATTAACCGATGCCTCTGCAGAAGTGTATGCCAAGTTGCCTAAAGCCGTGCAGAAAAAATTATTGCAGGATTATTTCGATCCGCAATTAGGTATTGGTTATTCATTGGCGAGAACAAATATTAATAGTTGCGATTTTTCTTCAGATAGTTATGTGTATGTAAAAGATAACGATACCACATTAAAAACATTCAGCGTTGCGCATGATAAAAAGTACCGCATTCCATTTATCAAAGCTGCAACAGCTGCAGCGGGAGGAAGCCTTACTTTATTTGCATCACCATGGAGCCCGCCAGCGTGGATGAAAGACAATCACGATGTATTGCATGGTGGTAAATTATTGCCGACCTGTTATCAAAGCTGGGCCGATTATTATGTGCAATTTGTAAATGCGTATAAAAAAGAAGGCATACCCATTTGGGGACTCACCGTACAAAATGAACCAATGGCCGTGCAACCATGGGAGTCTTGTAATTACACCGCAGACGAAGAACGCAACTTTATAAAATTTTATCTCGGCAAAACATTGTGGAGTGCCGGAATGCAAAACGTACATTTAATTGGCTGGGATCATAACCGTGATCTGCTATACCAGCGTACCAGCACTTTGTTAGATGACACAGCCTCTGCAAAATATATATGGGGTATTGGTTTTCATTGGTACGAAAGCTGGACAGGCGGTGGACAAATTTATGATAACGTAAAACGCACAGCAGAAGCCTACCCGAAAACCCATTTATTATTTACAGAAGGTTGTGCCGAACGTTTCGATAGCAGTAAACTCAACAGCTGGAAATTCGGAGAAACATATGGCCGCTCGTTGATACAAGATTTTAACAACGGCTCAGTTGGTTTTACAGACTGGAATATTTTGTTAGATGAAAATGGCGGTCCGAATCATGTGGGTAATTTTTGTTTTGCACCGGTGCATGCCAATACCAAAACAGGAAGGCTGACTTACCTCAGCTCATATTATTATATCGGGCAGTTCTCAAAATTTATCAGGCCCGGTGCTAAAAGAATTATCAGCTCCAGCAGTCGCGGACAATTATTAACCACCGCGTTTATTAATACCGATGGAAAAATTGCGGTTGTAGTAATGAACCAAAGCGATGAAAAAACCCCGTATGATTTATGGATTGATGGGCAAGCGAGTTGGATTGTTAGTTTGCCGCATTCTATTGTGACGTTGGTGGTGGAATAAACTATTATAATTACTTGAGTTATAGAGAATCTTCTTTGATTAATTAGTATTTTGCATTATAATCCTCTTAATGATTAATCCTATTATAAAATCCTGAATTCCTTTTTTAAAATAGCTTAAGAAAAAAGATAGTATTAGGATATCGATTAATTGAAACTGTTAATAAATATAGAATGACGCAAGCAACTTGTATTATATGTGAAACTTCAATTTCAGAAATTTCAAATTTTTGTTTTAATTGTGGGACCAGAATAAAGTGTCCTGAATGCGAATCTCCCTTATTAAAGGAAGCAAAATTTTGTTTCAAATGTGGAATAAAGGTAGAGAGCATAACTGATCGTAAATCAACTGAAAAGAATACAGTCATCTATCGTCGAACAAATGATGAAATTTTTTGTGAGGTTTCATTAAATGATGATGTAGCTAAAGAAGGAATAAATGGTTTAATAAATAATCTCACAAATACCTCAAATGTTGAATATAAAAAAATAAACAACTCCTCTAATCCTACTAAAATTAATATTACAGCAAAAGAAGAAATGACTGACATTCCTGTTGAAAGTAACGATCCTTCAGATTCAAAAGATGAGATCAAAACTGAAAAGCCAATAAGTCAATTTCCACATATAAATGATGTTGAAATTAATATAGAATGTTCGGAAAGTGAATGGATTCTAGTGTATGCATTTTACTGCAGTGATTTTGGAAAGAAAACATTTACTAAAACAGAAGCTCATGATAAATATATGGCGAAAAGAAAAACCGATAGTAGAGTAGGAAATTTTTCTACTAATTGGAAGAGTTTATTTAAAGAATATATAAGCACAGTTAATGATACCTCTTTCAAATTTAAAGCCGAAAAAATTGATTTTATTCGTGACCTTATCTTAGGCAAAGAAAAAAGTAAAAATTTATCTAAAGGGGGTTCTGCAATAAAGAAAAACAAAACTGAGAAGATCGAGGTTGGTACTAAAACAAAAAAGCCGGTATCATCTAATGGGGCAACTTATAGTATAGATCGGAATCTTAATTTGATTCCGAAAGGAAAACAGAGTTTAAATGATTTTTATAATCAATACATATCGAAAAATCATCAAGATTACATACTAATTTTCGTTTATTATTTGGAGAAAATAGCCAATGAAAAAAATATAAGCGAAGACAAAATATATACTTGTTACAAAAACAGTTCTCTTCCTGTCCCTAATATTAAAAAAGTGTTAAGTAACATAGTAACACGAAAAGGTTGGATTAACTCATTAACTTATTCAGATTTAAAAGTAAGTGTAGCCGGAGAAAATCATATTGAACACAAAATGACAAAGAAATAATATGAGTATAAAAAAATTCGTTCAAAAAATACCAGACTTTAATGATATTTCTGCAAGCAATAAAATAGATTATTTTATTTATTTCCTAATTTTTGAAAGCGGATTCGAAGGCGCAAGACCGAAAGATATTCACAAATGTTTTGATGATTTAAATCTAGTAGCATATTCTAATATTTCGAGTTATTTAAGTAAATATGCTCAACGGGGAAAAAGCCAAAAGTATATAAAAAAGAAAGAGCTGTATTCTCTTGTTAATTCTACTCAATTAATTATAGAACGATCAATTAAGAAAGAATTCGAACCAGAACCATCAAACGATCTTTTTCCGCTTAGCATTTTTGATAATACAAGAGGTTACCTAGCTGGATTTGCTAAAGAAGCAGCTTGTGCATATGATTATGGCCTTTATAATTCCTGCTTTTTTATGTTAAGGAAGATTTTAGAAACTTTGATAATAGAATTATTTGAAAGGAAAGGATTAGAAACTAAAATTAAAAATGGGAACGGAGGTTATTTTTTTCTGAGTGATTTAATAAATAAGCTAGTTTCAGAGACCAATTGGCATTTGACTAAGATTACTAGAGAAGATATTCCTAAAATCAAGAAACTTGCAGATTCAAGTGTCCACAGTAAAAGATTTTCTGCTAAAAAAACAGATATCGAAAACATGAAAACAGAAATTAGAATTATTTTGCAAGAGTTAATTGATCTAATTGATTATCCTACCTGGACGACATAGAGTTCATTACTTTTAAACAACCATTCAACATCATTCTTTCCATCCCCAACTTGTAATATCATTGCACAAATATTCCAACAGCAATGATCTCATATTTCGAAGCGGCGCTTCCGCAACTCTCCATTCATAAAGTAGGTAGTAAGGCATTGGATGAACCGGTTATTTTATCTGAAAAGCCGATAGAAATTGAAGATAATATTTTAAACGATCTGTTGATGCAATATTTTTTGCAGCCGTTTGAAAAGGTGAATGAAGTGTATCGTTTGTTTCATCCGAATGATGATTTGAATTTGAATGAAGTCTATCATTTTGCTGAAATGATATTTGCTGATCCGAAAAGCTTTCACCAAAACTCACAACAGATCGCGAAGCATTTGTATGAGATATCTACACACCCTAAAATAAAATCAGGCGAATTATATATTGGCTATTTTACCAACCTTCAAATTGAAGGTGAACAATGGCCGGCTATCGGCATTTTTAAATCAGAAACTAAAGAGCCGTATTTAACGGTATCGCAAGAGCATAAGGAATTCCAAATGCATTACCAGCAGGAAGCGATCAATATTAAAAAATTAGATAAGGGTTGCCTGATATTTAATGTTGATAAAGAACACGGCTACAAAGTTGCCATTGTTGATCAGACAAATCGTTCAGAAGCTGTTTACTGGATCGATGAGTTTTTAAAACTAAAGATCAGGAACGATAATTATACACAAACACAAAATGTACTGACTGCCTACAAAAGTTTTGTGACCAACGAAATGGATGACTCCTTTGATATTTCTAAAGCTGATAAAATTGATCTGTTAAATCGTTCTATCAAATACTTTAAAGAGAAAGATCATTTTGATATGGATGAGTTTTCCAATGAAGTGATCTCAAATCCGGAAGGAATAGAAAAGTTTAAAAACTTTACCAAGACTTACGAAACAGAATTTGATGCGCCGATCAATGAGTCATTTGATATTTCAGATGCTGCAGTTAAAAAACAAGCGCGCGTTTTTAAAAGTGTATTGAAGCTTGATAGGAATTTTCATATTTATATTCATGGCAATAAAGAGCTGATTGAGAAAGGGTTTGATGAGGGGAGGAATATGAGCTATTATAAGGTTTATTTTAGTAATGAGCAGTAACCCCCTAAATCCCCCTGAAGGGGGACTTTTTGGAGTAAGATGTTTTTGATGGGGTTTTAATTTTGTTATGAGAGACTACGGTAGTTTTTAAAACTACCGTGGTCTTGGATGGATTACTGATTGCTATATTTTTTGCCGGTAAGTTGGGAAGACGTCTTCCCAACTTACCGGCAAATTTTTTCTATGTATTAAGTGTGTAAGAACTACCTTACCGGGAATGACTAACCAATTTGATCTTTTGATCGACTCTTATCTTGAAAATAATATTGGCATTGATGCTGATTTTTTAACAGAAGCACTTTCGCAAGGTTTACAACAAAACATACGGCAATTACAAAGTGATAACTTAATGCATGCAGCCGGCATTGGTAATAAGGAAATAAAAGACGCGAATCAAAAAATGCGTGGCGATACTATTTACTGGATGGATAAAAGTCATGATAATACTTTTGAGCAGGAATTTTTACACCAGGTAGATAATTTTGTTGATCGGTTGAATAGCACGTGCTACACGGGCATCAACAGTTATGAGTTTCATTATGCTGTGTATGAAGAAGGAAGTTTTTACAAGCGCCATAAGGATCAATTTAAAACAGACAGCGACCGCAAATTTTCGCTGATCAATTATTTGAACAATGATTGGCTGGAAACTGATGGCGGCCAATTATTAGTTTATCAAAATGAAGGCGTACAAAAAATACAGCCGCAATCTCAAAAAGCGGTCTTCTTTAAAAGTGATGAGATGGAACATGAAGTGTCTTTATCTTACCGAACAAGAATGAGTATTACCGGTTGGTTAAAAAGAGTTTGATATCATTGGGTAAAAAACTTCCCGCTTTTTAAGTTTCACTTTTCATTTTTATTGTTATTCTTCACAGGCATACTTATTGTTAATATACAGGCATACTTATTGTTAATATATAGGTATGAAAAAAATAAAAATTTTAATTGCCATATTTATGTTTGTTGCACCCGTAACAAACTATGCACAGGTTTCTGTTGAAATATCAGCAACCATTGCGCCACCTCCTTTAGTTGTTTACACACAACCCGCTTGTCCGGAAGATGGATATATCTGGACGCCCGGTTATTGGGCCTACGGAGATGATGGATATTACTGGGTTCCCGGCGTTTGGGTTGCTCCTCCGGAACCTGATTATTACTGGACACCATGTTATTGGGGGTTCGATAATGGTTTTTACAGATGGCATAGAGGATACTGGGGACCTAGTGTTGGTTTTTATGGCGGTGTAGATTATGGTTATGGCTACGGCGGTTACGGTTATGCCGGTGGCAGATGGGAAGGAGGACATTTCAGGTATAATACAGCAGTTACAAATGTAAACAGAGCGCAAGTACGAAATGTTTATGTAGACAGATCTGTTGCTAATACCAGGCAAATGCGTACCCGCACAAGTTTTAATGGTCCGGGTGGAATTAGCAGGGAGCCAAGGGCTGAAGAACGTGCTGCTATGAATCAATCACATACAAACTTTACGCGTGAACAGGAACAGCACCAGCAGTCAGCAAGACAAAACAGAAGTCAGTTTGCATCTGTAAATCATGGCAGGCCAGCAGTTGTAAGTATGAATAAAGTTGGCGGCAGTCGCTTTAATACACAGGGGCGCGTTGCAACTCCGCGGGCTGTTGGGGCTCGTCCCGCAGCACCAGTGCATACGCAAACGATGCGTCCGCAGCAACAAACAAATACTCGTCCTCAACAGCATACAATGCAGCCACGTGCGCAAGCTCCGATGCATAATACTGCACCTCAACAACATATACAACAACCACAGCAACAACGTGCGCCAATGGAGTCGCATCCTCAGCCTCAGATGCATGAAGCGCCACAACAACATTCAGCACCAATGCAGTCTCATGTACCCATGGGTGGCGGCGGTGGCGAACATGGAGGAGGAGGAGAACACGGTGGTGGTGGCGGAAGAAGATAAAAGAGAGTTGATTAATTATATATTGAAAAGGTTTAGTGTTAATTCGCTAAGCCTTTTTTTATTATTACACATGCGAATTTTTGTTTTATGCAAAGCATAGAAGTTGGCAAAGTCGCAAAGGACATATCTTATTTTACTTAATTTTTCTTTGCGCCTTTGCGTGAAAGAGTACATGAAAAATTTAAAAATCAGTTTGTAATCCTATAAAAGAAAAGAAATACTGCCGCTCCTGATTAGAAGGAGTAATGACTTGTGTACCGACCGAGCCAATGAATGTAAATGTTTTATTGAAGGTATACCGGCAACCGTAATTCATAAAGCCTTCGGTCGCTATTGTTGGATGAATGCTTGTTTGTAAAAAGAACTCTCCCATTAGCTCTAATCTTTTTGATGCTTTATAGCTTAATAAATTTCCATTGACAAAAGAGCTTGAATCTTTTTCAAGAAAAGAATACCCGACTTCTTCACCGATAACAAATTTGCCAATTGTTTTTGCCAGCAGCAACGGAACTAAAAACCCTTTTTCAGTTCCTGAGATTGTTGCCTGCGGATAAGTTGATGCGGAAAGAAAATATTTATCTTCACTCACAAAATGAATTTTAACACCGAATAACGGATCGATAAACTTTCCGGATGAATGCTTTTGTTGATCAATAGTTATCTGGTAAGGCATTTCTATTTTTAGTTGAACATTGTTGGTAACACCATAATTCGCATCTACATAAGGTACAGCCAACTGTACTTCATTTGTTATTTGTGTATTAATAGAAGTATTGATCTCGAATATTCTTTTTTGTAAAGTTGCCGGATCATCGGTAAGCATTGGTGGTCCGCCACCCTGTGCAATGGCTGCGTTGGTAAATAGTATGCAAGTGATTGCTATAAATATGTTGCGTAAATAATACTGCATATAAGAAGCCTAAAGTTAGCGGATATAAAAACAGCCGCTTAAATTTTAGGGAACAATATCGAACTTATAAGTAAGGTTAATACACCTGCGCGATATTATAATAAGCAAAAACAGCCACTTTTTTACTTGCTGAACAACTTTGGCAAAAATATTGTGGATGATAATTGTCTGTTTATTACAGGAAATATTTTACTCATATTTTAACCTGGTAAAAACTACTTATGAAAAAAGATCAATTATTAATCGCAGGAATTTTTCTGTTGGCTATTTTTTGTAATCTAAGTTCCAAGGCCCAGATTACTGTTGGTATTAAGGGCGGTTTAAGTATTCCTAATTTAACTTCAGGTTCAACATCAAATCCTTTAAATTCTGGCTACAGCTCAAGGATAGGGCCTGATGCTGCTGTGTTTGCAGATTTTCACATTGCAGGTATTTTTTCTATTCAGCCGCAGATAGAGTATTCTTCACAAGGAGGAAAAAAAGATGGGCTACAGGCTTTTCCTAACTCTTCGGGAGCAGGCCCAACTTATTTTTATGCAAATTATAATAGCGAAACAAAGCTTAATTATTTGTTGATACCGGTAATGGCCAAAGTGCATTTTAAACTGGGAGAAAAATTTAAGTTCTATGTTATAGCAGGTCCGCAGGTTGGTTTCCTGCTTTCTGCTAAACAAGTCAACAGCGGTAACAGCCCGATATATGCAGATCCGGAAGGAACAACACCCATATCGCCGGCTACATCATTTGATACTACGGCGAATGTAAAAAACTCGTTACATTCAACCAATTTTGGCGTGGAAGGTGCGCTTGGATTTTCATATGCTATCGGAAACAGTTCTGTATTTATAGAAGGCGGCGGTAATTACGGTTTTATAAATATTCAAAAAAACTCTGCCGATGGAGAAAATAATACTGGCGCAGCATCAGTAACGGTGGGTTATGCGTATACGTTTCATTGTAATAAAAAATAGCGATTCGTTTTTCACGCAAAGACGTTAAGAAAAAAATTAAGCCGCAAAGTCATACTTTGCGGCTTTGCTACCTTACGCGTGTTTGCGTGAAATATTTATTGCGAAACTTTTACACCAGCCATTTCTCTTAACACGATCGAGATATGATTGGCATCAATACCAATCTCATTATATAGTTCTTTAGGCGTACCATGCTCAACAAGCCTGTCAGGAATACCCATGATCTTTACATCAGCTTTGTAATTATGGTTATTCATAAATTCTAATACTGCACTACCAAAGCCGCCAACTACTGTTCCGTCTTCGATAGTAATTACTTTGTTGAATTTACTAAACACTTCATGCAGTAATTTTTCATCGATAGGTTTTACAAAACGCATATCATACAAAGCAGGATTGATGCCTTCTGATTTTACATCACGAATAGCTGCTGCGGCAAAATTGCCCGGGTGGCCGAAAGATAAGATCGCGATTTCTTCACCATCTTTTATTTTTATACCTGTACCAATTTTTATTTCTTTCATTTCTGTTCTCCACTCAGGCATAACACCTTCTCCACGTGGATAACGAATAACGAATGGGTTTTTTGTTGATTCTAATTGTGCGGTGTACATCAGGTTGCGCAATTCAGATTCATTCATCGGCGCACTAACGATCATGTTGGGGATACAACGCATGTAGGCAATATCGTATGCACCATGATGTGTCGGTCCGTCTTCACCAACAAGGCCTGCTCTATCTAAACAAAATACGACAGGTAAATTTTGTATCGCAACATCATGTACTACCATATCGTACGCGCGTTGCATAAATGATGAATAGATATTACAGAATACGCGCATGCCTTGTGTTGCCATACCTGCACTTAATGTAACAGCATGTTGCTCGCAAATGCCTACATCAAACGCACGATCTGGCATTTGTTCCATCATATCTTTTAAAGAAGAACCACTCGGCATTGCCGGTGTGATGGCAAATATTTTTTTATTCTTTTCAGCCAGCTCAATAATTGTTTTACCAAAAACATCCTGATATTTTGGTGGCTGCGGAAGATCGAATTTCTTTTTAAATATTTCTCCTGTTACTTTATCAAACAAACCGGGTGCGTGCCATTTGGTTTGATCTTTCTCTGCAAGCTCATATCCTTTTCCTTTTACAGTTTTGATGTGCAAAATTTTTGGTCCGGGAATATCTTTCAAATCTCTTAGAGTATCAACAAGCTTGGTAATATTATGCCCGTCAATAGGACCGAAGTAACGTAATTGTAAAGATTCGAAAAGGTTACTGCTTTTACTCACAACACCTTTTAAACCCGCTTCAATTTTAGAAGCAAGACTTCTCGAGAAATTTTTAGCGGGTAATTTACCGAGCGCTTTCCAAAAATCATCTCTTAATTTATTGTAGGTTTGAGAAGTGGTGATGTCTGTTAAATATTCTTTCAATGCACCAACCGTTGGATCGATGCCAATATTGTTATCGTTCAAAATGATCAGCACATTGCTTTTTTCAATGCCTGCGTGATTCAATGCCTCGAAAGCCAGGCCTGCTGTCATTGCGCCATCGCCGATCACTGCGATGTGTTGTCTGTCTTTTTCTCCTTTGTAATGAGAGGCCATTGCCATACCCAACGCAGCAGAAATGGAAGTAGAAGAATGGCCAACACCAAAAGTATCGTATTCACTTTCGCTGCGTTTTGGGAAACCGCTTAACCCGTGGTACTTTCTGTTAGTGTAAAAATTATCTCTGCGACCGGTTAAAATTTTATGTCCGTATGCCTGATGGCCCACGTCCCAAACTAATTGATCGTAAGGTGTATTGAAAACATAATGGAGCGCAACACTTAATTCAACAACGCCCAAGCTTGCGGCAAAATGACCACCATAAATACTTACTACATCAATAATGTATTGGCGCAGTTCATCAGATACCTGTTGTAACTGCTCGCGAGTCAATTTTTTAAGATCGTCCGGGTTATTGATTGTAGCTAATAAAGTGCCTGCTTTGATTTCCATCGTGATTTGTAAAGGTACAAAGAATCGGGAATTGTTGTACACTTTGCGCCTTAATTCACTTATTTAGCTTTGCATGAAATTGTATTTTTATTGTTCTTGTAAATGATAATAAGCTTTTACCAAAACAGCTTTTCCGTGTTCATCTAAAGCAATATAATCAGAAACAAGTTGTCCGTTTTCTCTTTTATAAGTAATGATCAGGCTGTCTTTTTCAGGAACCAGATCAATAAATTCAAAGTGCAGATTTGGTGCTTCTTCAAAACCTTTCAGGAAATGTTGTTTGAGTTTTTCTTTGCCCGTTAATTTGCCATCGGCGATGTTCCATCTTTTGGTAACTGTTGGAGAATGGAATTCAACGTTATCAGCATAATGGTTCATGATACGGTTGATATCGCGTTTGTTCCATGAATCGATCCAATCTGCGGCTAGGGCCTTGTAATTTGTATTGCTCATGATTTAAGTTACTGCAAAAATTATTCCTGTTTTTATTATTCAATGATTTTACCTCATGCCGGCGGGCATCGTAACTACAACGTCGCTACTTTGGGAACTGAAAAAATGTGCTGCGCACTATTTTTTCTGCCGTGCTTCGCCGGCACCGTTCCCAAAGAGGCGACTTATGTAGTTACTGGTGATATTGCGAAGTGGGGCAGTTTGATTGACAAATGTTCTTTCAGATTTTTTTGGTCGCTGCATTAAAAAAAGCCGCAAAATAAAGTTTGCGGCTTTTCTAACTTATTTTGCTTTGCGTGAAAACCTACACAACAATATTCACCATCTTACCTTTTACAAAAATGATCTTCTTGGGTGTTTTACCTTCTGTCCATTTTTGAATTTGTTCGTTGGCTAACACAATTTTTTCTACTTCTTCCTGCGTAGCAGATAAAGAAATATTAATGTTGGTGCGCATTTTGCCATTGATAGAAATAGGATATTCTTTATCAGACTCTATTAAATATTTACCATCAAATTTTGGATAGTCTGCATCAATGATATTGGTTGTGTTGCCCAGCTGGTGCCATAATTCTTCTGCAATGTGTGGTGCATAAGGTGTTAGCAATACCAATACTTGTTGTAATACTTCTTTTTTATTACACTTCGCATCTGCCAATTCATTCACGCAGATCATGAATGTACTGACCGCTGTATTAAAACTAAAGCGTTCTGTATCTTCTTCAATTTTTTTAATAGTGCGGTGTAAAACTTTTAATTCTGCGTCTGTTGCTTTTTCATCTGTCCACACTTTTCCTTTTAATTCATCATTGAACAAGCGCCATAATTTGCGTAAAAAACGATGCACGCCTTCAATACCTTTTGTATCCCATGGTTTGCTTTGTTCAACAGGGCCAAGGAACATTTCGTACATGCGGAATGTGTCAGCACCATATTTTTCAACCATATCATCCGGGTTATCTACATTGTATTTTGATTTGGACATCTTTTCAGATTCTTCTTTCAAATAGATAAACTTTTCACCGTTTTCTTCTTCCCATTGAATGATATAAGGAAATTCATCCGACGGATTAGTTGTGCGATATTCCTGTAATTTCTTTTCTGTTAATTTTCCATTAGCATCTACAAACTGATGGCCATATTTGAATCTTGGAAAATTACTGGCAGGGTTTGTTTTATCGTATGACGTGATTTTTTGTATAGGTTCGCTTGGCTGAATAGTATCAATGATATTCATGTTGAAGAAAAAAGATTTTCCTGTTATCATCCCCTGATTTACCAATTTCTTAAAAGGCTCATCATGACTAACATAACCTAAATCAAATAAAACCTTTGTCCATAAACGGCTATACAATAAATGTCCGACAGCATGTTCTGTTCCGCCTATGTATAGATCTACCTGTCCCCAATAATCGCTTGCTTTTTTATCGCAAAAAACCGCATCATTTTTAGGATCCATGTAACGTAAAAAATACCAGGAAGAACCTGCATAACCGGGCATTGTAGAAGTTTCTCTTCTTACACCGTTTGGTAAGGTTACCCAATTGGTAATGTTTGCTAATGGGCCTTCGCCATCAGGCCCCGGTCCGTATTTTTCTACTACCGGTAATAATAATGGCAGCTCTTCTGCCTCTAACGGAATGGCTACATCATCTTTCCAAAGAATAGGAAAAGGTTCGCCCCAATAACGTTGACGGCTGAAACCTGCATCACGCATTCTGTAATTTACTTTGCGTGTACCAATGCCCATTTCTTCTATTTTGGTAAGTGCTACATCCATTGCATCTTTCATCACCAGGCCGTTTAAAAAACCGGAATTTTCCAACACCGCATCTTTTGTAGCATTCGCTTCTTCACCATTAAAATGAGATCCGATAATATTAGTGATAGGAATATTAAAATGCTTTGCAAAACCATAATCACGCGGATCGCCGCAAGGCACAGCCATGATAGCGCCGGTACCATATCCTGCCAACACATATTCAGCGATCCAGATAGGAATTTCTTTTCCATCAAAAGGATTGATAGCGTACGCACCGGTAAAGCAACCTGTAATTTGTTTTACTTCGCTCATGCGTTCGCGTTCGCTTCTGCTTTTTACGTAGTCGAGGTATTTTTGTATATCTGCTTTTTGATCAGGCGTTGTTATTTGTGCAACCAATTCATGTTCAGGAGCAACAACCATAAAGTCTACACCGAAAATAGTATCGGGCCTTGTTGTATAAACGCGTAGATTTTTATTGGAGTTCTTAATGGCAAAATCCATTTCAGCACCCTGGCTTTTCCCGATCCAGTTTTTCTGCATTTCTTTCATAGCATCGCTAAACTCAATACGTTCCAAACCTTCCAATAAACGATCTGCATATTCAGTAATGCGCAAATACCATTGGCGCATTTTCTTTTTTACAACAGGATAGCCTCCTCGTTCGCTTACGCCGTTCACTACTTCATCATTTGCTAACACTGTTCCCAAAGCTTCGCACCAGTTCACTTCGCCATAAGCACTAAATGCCAGGCGATAATCCATCAATATTTGTTGCTGTTGGTTATCAGAAAAAGCTTTCCAATCACTTGAAGTAAAACGGTGTTCGGTCATCAATGGCCGGCCGTCGGCAGTACTGCCTTTTTCAGCAAAGAGTGTTGCTAATTCGCTAATGGGAGTTGCTTTCTTAGCGATACGATCATACCAGCTATGAAATATTTGTAAAAAGATCCATTGTGTCCATTTATAATAACTGGCATCGCTTGTTCTAACTTCACGGCTCCAATCGTAAGAAAAACCGATTTTATCCAACTGACTGCGGAAAGTAGCAATATTTTTTTCGGTAGTTACGGCAGGGTGCTGACCAGTTTCCAATGCATATTGTTCCGCAGGAAGTCCGAAGCTATCGTAACCCATTGGGTGCAATACATTAAAACCCTTTAATCTTTTATAACGACTATATATATCACTGGCAATATAGCCCAACGGATGGCCCACGTGTAAACCAGCGCCGCTTGGGTAAGGAAACATATCCAAAACGTAATATTTTGGCTTGGATGAAACGTTGCTCACCTTATAAGCCTCCATTTCTTTCCATTTCTGCTGCCAGCTTTGCTCTATCTTCCTAAAATCGTATTCCATTACCTGCTTGTTATATTGAATGATTTGTATTTAATTAACATTCCGCCACCAAAAATTAAAATAATTTTGAATGAGGGCAAAAGTACAGTAAAGCCTTTAAAATTAATTACATTTGCGCCCAATCTAGATTCTAAAAAATTAATTTTATACATGTCACAATTCGGAAGAGGATCAAGTAAAAAAGGAAAAACAACTTATGCCTATGCAATTATTGGTGTAGCGTTGGTACTATTCTTATTTGGTATTGTAGGATGGTTTTTTATTGATGTTCGCAAAACAGGCGATTATTTAAAAGAAAGTATTCAGATACAGGCATTTTTAAACAGAGATGCTACCAAGCCTGAAATTGATAGTCTGCAACAATACATTGCTGCCGTGCCGTATGTAAAATCTGCACAGTACGTAACAAAAGAAATGGCGATACAACGTTACAATGCAGATAATGATACCAGCTGGAGACAATTCATTCAAAACAATCCCTTACCGGAAAGTATTGACTTTAATGTAAAAGCAGATCATGTACAGAAGGATAGTTTAAGCATGCTGGCGGAAAATCTGCAAACAGCTTTCCCGGGTGTGATATCAGAATTTAAGTTTCCTACAGAGGCGGTTGATAAAGTGAGCAAGTATGTAAAAACGGGCGCACTGGTATTTTTGATCATCGCTATGATATTGACCATGCTGGTTATTATTTCTATTGATAATACCATAAGGCTTGCCATGTACAGCAATCGTTTTTTAATTAAGACGATGCAGATGGTTGGTGCCACAAGATGGTTTATTGCCAAGCCTATTGATATACGTGCCATTGTAAATGGTTTGATCTCTGCGCTGTTAGCGATTGCTGCAGTTTATAGCACGGTATTGCTGGTAGAATATTTTGTACCGGATTTTAAAAGTTTACATGATAACAAAAGTATGGCGATCCTTTTTGTAGGAATTATTATACTGGGCATAATCATTTCGGTTGTAAGTACACATCGCTCGGTATTGAAATACCTGCGTATGAAACTGGATGACCTTTATTAGGCTTTACATATTATTTCATTTATTTGCATATAAAAATAACAACTATGAGTTCTATTAAACAAGATCAAAATTCAAAAGCGGCTAATCTTTTCGACAAAGGAAATTACCTATGGATGATTGTAGGATTGGTAGTAATGGCAATTGGTTTTTTGTGTATGGCAGGTGGTAAAAGCCCTGACCCGATGGTATTTAATCCATCAGAAATTTATAGTACAACACGCATTACTGTTGCGCCGATCCTGATCGTTTTAGGATTGCTGATAGAAATTTATGCGATCATGAAAAATCCTAAAAGCGAATAATTACTTATACTTTTCAATGAGCCGATTTGATAATTTGTTGATGATGATTCATCCGGATTTATCAAATCGGTTTTTTATTTTTACACCTCAAACAAAATAGATGGATACTTTACAATCGATCATTCTTTCAATCATTGAAGGACTAACAGAATTTTTACCCGTTTCTTCCACAGGCCACATGATCATCGCCAGTTCGGTAATGGGCATCGAAAAAGATGAATTTGTAAAATTGTTTGAAGTAGCCATTCAGCTTGGCGCTATACTGGCAGTAGTCGTTTTATACTGGAAGAAGTTTTTCGATTTTGCTAAATGGGAGTTTTATCTAAAATTATTAGTGGCGGTAATTCCGGCATTAGTATTAGGTAAATTGTTATCTGACAAAATTGATAAATTATTGGAAAGCCCGACAGTGGTAGCCATCAGCTTATTAGTTGGCGGTATTGTTTTATTATTTGTAGATAAATTGTTTGTGGATGAAAAGCAGACAGTAACAGACGAAAACAATGTGAGCTACAAACAAGGATTTATTATTGGCTTCTGGCAATGTTTAGCGATGGTGCCGGGCGTTAGTCGCAGTGCGGCAAGTATAATAGGCGGTATGACGCAAAAGCTGACGAGAAAAGTTGCGGCAGAATTTTCTTTCTTTTTAGCTGTACCAACAATGATCGCTGCAACAGGGTACAAATTATTAAAAACGTACAAATCAAACCCGGAAATACTGCACGATAAACATAACCTTATGTTATTAGGTTTGGGAAATGTGGTAGCATTTATTGTAGCGATGCTGGCTATTAAATTTTTCATTACGTATTTGCAAAAACATGGCTTTAAAGTTTTTGGTGTGTACAGAATTATATTAGGTATTATTGTTTTGATATTGATCAGCAGAGGCATTATAAATTAATTTAACCTACAAACTACTTATGCAAACAGCATCTAAAAAAGTTATTAATGGATGGAGTATGTACGATTGGGCAAACTCTGTTTATTCGTTAGTAATTACTTCTTCTATTTTTCCGGCATATTATGAAGGCGTTACTTCCGGCAAGCCGATTGTTTTTTTAGGGCACACTTTTAATCAGCCATCTGCCTTATATAATTACGCAGTGGCGTTTGCTTTTCTATTTGTTGCACTTATTTCTCCTATGTTATCTTCTATTGCAGATTCATTCGGTAATAAAAAAAGGTTCATGCAATTCTTTTGCTACCTGGGTTCATTAAGCTGTTGCGGGATGTATTATTTCACCCAAGATAATCCGCAACTTGGGTTGATACTTTTTATTTTAGCATCTATCGGGTACAGTGGCAGTATCGTTTTTTACAATGCCTATTTGCCTGAAATCGCAGCTGTTGAAGATCAGGATAAAGTGAGTGCGAAAGGCTTTGCTTATGGCTATGTAGGTAGTGTTATATTATTATTGTTTTGTTTGATATTGGTAATGAAGCATGATATTTTCGGCGTGGCTTCAACCGGAAAGGCATCGCAAATATCTTTTTTCCTAACGGGTTTATGGTGGTTAGGTTTTGCTCAGATAACTTTTTTTACGTTGCCTAAAAACGAAAGTATTTACGTTGCTAAGGAAGAAAGTTTTTTAACACGCGGATACAAAGAATTAAAAAAAGTTTGGGATGAACTAAAGCATCAGCCTTCTTTAAAAAGATTTCTGCTGGCATTTTTCCTTTTTGGAATGGGTGTAGAAACGGTGATGTATTCTGCCGCAATTTTTGCCAAGCAAGAAATTTTTCCTGACACGGGAAATAAGGATACGGATGCTGCAAACACCGGAAAATTAATGATCACTATTTTGTTGATTCAAATAGTAGCTATTCCTGGCTCTTATTTGTTCTCCTATTGTTCCAAGAGATTCGGAAACTGGAAAGTATTAATAGGAGGTGTTTTGATTTGGGTAGGTATTTGTATCAGCGCTTATTTCGTTTATACGCAAACAGCATTCTATGCGATGGCAGCCACAGTTGGATTAGTAATGGGTGGGATACAATCTTTGTCAAGATCAACTTATTCTAAATTAATGCCGCCTACAAAAGATACAGCCTCTTATTTTAGTTTCTATGATGTGTGCGATAAAGTTAGTACCGTAATTGGCACAGCTACTTTTGGTATTGTAACAGAAATGACTGGTGGCATGAGAAGTGCCGTATTATTTTTAATGAGTTATTTTATTCTTTCCCTGTTCGTATTGTTTTACGCTTTGATAAAAGAACGTCAACCACAATTAGCTTAATGAAATTGTACACCATCAATGCCGGATATTTTAAGTTAGATGGCGGCGCTATGTTTGGTGTTGTTCCAAAAAGTATGTGGAACAAATTGAATCCTGCAGATGATAATAATATGTGCAGCTGGGCCATGCGTTGTTTGTTAATTCAAGAAGGAGATAAGCTTATTTTGATCGATACAGGTATGGGCAATAAGCAAGATCAAAAATTCTTCGACAGGTACTATTTACATGGTGATGATACATTAGAACAATCTTTAGCAGTGCATGGATTTAGCAAAGATGACATTACTGATGTGATCTTAACACATCTCCATTTTGATCATTGTGGAGGAGCCATTGTAAGAGAAAACGATAAATTAGTTCCCGCATTTAAAAATGCTACTTACTGGAGCAACGAACAACATTGGAAATGGGCTATAGAACCCAATGAAAGAGAAAAAGCTTCTTTCTTAAAAGAAAATATTTTGCCAATTAAAGAAAGCGGACAGCTTAAAATGGTTAATGATAAATGGTTAATGGTAAATGGGGTGAAGACCGCCGAATCATCGATCCTTCCGTATTTATCATATAAAATTGTTGATGGACATACCGATGCCATGATGTTGCCGGTGATTCAATACAAGAATAAAACAATTGTTTTTGTGGCAGATCTTTTACCATCCCCCGCGCATATTCCCATGCCTTACATTATGGCCTATGATATGTTTCCGATGAAAACGTTAAATGAGAAAAAGCTTTTTCTATCTGAAGCGGAACAAAATGGCTATGTCTTATTTTTTGAACACGATCCGGAAATAGAATGCTGCACTGTAAAACAAACTGGTAAAGGAATTAGGGTGGACAAGACTTTTAGGTTGGAGGACATTTAAAAATTGCTGATTGCTGATGTATGATTGCTGATTTTTTACATCATCAATCAGAAATCCTATATCAGAAATTGAAAATTATTTTATCTGCGAAGTCAAAGGATACCTCAAATTTTTATACCCAATCATATCTACTTTAACATTACCAACTACAATAGGTGTTTCTACTCTAAGCAATACGTGATTAGGATCATCGCTTACCCAGGCATTCATTTTTTCTCCGTCGGTAAACATCGTTCCTTTAATTAATAAAGGCTTAAATCTGATGGCGTGAAATTTCCCAAACTTGGTTCTGATGATTTCTTTCCCCATATAACGGATGTACATATGGTAAACCTGGTCATCCAGGAACATATCAAATGGAATTTTATCATCAGGCTTGTAACTATTAAAATCGATATTACGTAAGCAATAAATAGCACTAACAACATCCTGTATGCAAGGAGAAGTTTTAAAAACCCCATTGGTGCTTATTGCTGTTCCCGCAGCATGGTTGAATGTTACATTATTGTAAATAGTAGTACTGCCTTCGCTTACGTTACGAATAAATTTTAATGGCAACATCGTTGTGGTGTCCAGATAGGTTTCATATCTGTCCCTTACTTTAAAGAAGCCATCAAAAAATGAGTATGACTTTCCTTCGCCTACGCAATGATAAGCGGGCTTTCCATTATATTTATCGAGTGATGTGGTAAAGGTAGCTTCGCCCGCGCCGATATAGGCACCGAGTGTATTGTAGTAAACCTTCATTGTTAATTGTTCGCCCGGACTAAAAGAAGTGTTTTTAATAGAGCAAAAATCAAAAGGTGGTGTAGCTTGCGAGAAGCTACAAAAAGCAATTAGTAAAAAAGCAGATCTTAAAATATTCCTCATTTTTCTTTTACAATTTTAACACTTAAAATCAACAACCCTCCGATTACAGCCGGTACTACCAAATTTATAAGCCAAATGCCTAATGCGGCAGTACCAACTCCTAATTGGTTAGTGGTATAAAATTTTAAAATTTCCCAACTTGCTTTTGCTCTTATCGGCAACTCTATAAACCCCAATGTTGGCGCAATGGCCAGCACTAAATAAAATACAGAAATCAACCAAAAAGAAACCAAGCTAAATATATCAACCTGCATTACTTTTAATAACAGGATGTATTGTCCAACAAAAACAAGGTATCGTACAAATGATAAAAACAAAATACGAGCCAATTGTTGATTATCAAACTCATCCAATACCGAAATATGTGTAACAGCTTTCTGTGTACCAGGAACTTTTTCTATCAACCTTACTAACCAGCCGAGCCGTAAATAAAACAATAATAAAAATACTGTTATGACTATACTAAGATAAATTAGTATGCTACTCCAAAAGTCAGGCAAAACATTTAAAGCATTGTCATTATTGTGTGAAAAGAACCTTAAAATGATCAAACCGCAACAACCCATCACCATTGTAACAACCAACTGGCTAATGCTACCAACTATCGTTAAAGAAATTGCTTTGATGCGGTTTCCTTCTTCAACATATAAAATCCTGCCGCCGTATTCCCCTATTCGGTTAGGCGTTAACATCGTAACGCTGCAACCTGATAACACAGATTTATATGCCCTGAAAAAAGAAAAAGGTTGAATATGGCTCATCAATATCTGCCATTTTCTTGCCTCCAATCCCCAGTTAACAAATAATAACAAGAGTACTAGCCATAAACGTTCATCCTGCCAGCTATTTTTGATCTGTTGCCACCTGAGTGACAGATCTTCCTGATTAATGATCTGTTTGTATAAACTCCACGATAGTAATACAAATAACACCGGTATCAAAAAATAGTTGATTAATATTTTAATACTTTTATTCAAACAGGTTTTTGTTATTTTTATATGTGGAATAGCTGGCAGGTTTATCAGGTGCGCGGCATTATACTGTAAATATCAGTGTTAATTGTAAATCAAAAAAATTGCAAAAAAAATCGTCAGTTATTTTAGGCATTGATCCGGGAACGATCGTAATGGGTTACGGATTAATAGAAGTGAGCGGGAGTAGTATGAAGCTGATCGATATGGGCGTATTAAAACCGGGCAAAGTAGACGACACCTATAAAAAATTACAACTTATATATAATACCGTTAGCGGGTTGATCGTAAAACATAAGCCTGATATTTTTGCTATCGAAGCGCCTTTTTTTGGGAAGAATGTACAGAGCATGCTTAAATTAGGACGCGCGCAGGGTGTAGCCATCGCGGCTGCAATGAGACATGGTTTAGATGTTACAGAATATTCTCCAAAAAAGGTAAAGCAATCTATAACCGGAAATGGTAATGCTAATAAAGAGCAGGTATTGCAAATGCTAAAACGATTATTGGAATTTACAGATGATCCCCAGTTTTTAGATGCATCAGATGCATTAGCAGTAGCAGTATGTCACCATTTCCAATTCAATGCTTTATTAGGTGCTGCAACTTCAAAAAAATTAAAAGGCTGGGATGATTTTATAAAGAATAATCCGGGAAGAGTGAAGTAGTTTTTCTAAATCCTTACCCTAAACTACTCAACGTTTATAGTTTAAGGGGAGAGTTGAGAATGAAAAAAAATTGATTAACCTGCCATTAACATACATTAACACCACTATAGTAATTTAAAAAAAACCTTTGCACCAATATGGTTATACGTTCCAAAGCGTTAAGGTTGGTTATATTGATAAGCACTTTGCTTGTGGCCGTAATTATTACGGTGCAATTGGTATGGTTGCAAAAAGTTTACTTTTTTGAAGCTAAACAATTTAATATCAATATCTCAAAAAGTATACGTGGGCTATATGAAGATATGTCATTGATCAAAGGATCTCCAACTGTTGAAAAGCTGATCGAAAATCCTACGAATGATGCGTACCTGATAAAGGTTGATCGTCCTGTAAACATGGATACGCTGGTTAAAAACTTAGGGAGTGAGTTGGTGGATTTCGGCATTTTTACCGATTGCAAAATTGCTTTTTATAATAACGAAGAACAGAATTATATAAACGAACGATACATTGATTTGCCTGATGCCTATCATTTATCAGGCACAACAGATATTCCTTCTTTTCAAAGAAACTATCCTTTTGTAATTGTGTATTTTCCACACAGGGCACAGTATATCATTCAACAAATGCTTTTCTGGATCGTAACAAGTTCTACATTACTGATCGTATTGATCGGTTTTGGCGCGAGTGTTTTTTATCTTTACAGACAAAAATTTTTGAATGAACTGCAGAAGGACTTCGTCAACAATTTTACACATGAATTTAAAACACCTTTATCTGTCATAAAAATTGCCGGCGATGTATTGCGACAAAAAAATATTATACAAAATCCCGATAAACTTGCTAAATATGCTGGAATAATTACAGAGCAAACGGTCCATTTACAAAAGCAGGTACAACGATTATTAGAGATCGCGTTTACCGAGCAGCATAATCTAAATTTAGTAAAAGAAAAATTTAATGCGCATGACCTGATAGATAATGCTATTAATGATATACAGCCATTGATAGAAGAGAATCACGTAGCCATCCGCACAATATTCACCACCGCAGAGCCTGTGATTTATGCTGACAGGGCACATTTGTTTTTGGTAATTATTAACCTAATAGAGAATGCGATAAAATATTCGCAGAATCCAAAAATAGAAATAAGCACGTATAGAAAAGATAACTATTTTTATATAGCAGTTAAAGATAATGGCATTGGAATCCCGAAGGAAGATCAGAAAAAAATATTCGACCGTTTTTACCGTGTAACAAATGGCAACGTTCAACAGAACAAAGGTTTTGGTTTGGGATTACATTTTGTAAAAAAAATAATCGATTCGCATTTTGGTGATATTGAAGTTGACAGCACATTAGGACAAGGCAGTACTTTTATTATTAAAATTCCTAAAAACTATAATTAATGAGCAAGGCAAAAATTTTACTCGCAGAAGATGACCGCAACCTTGCATTCGTAATTAAAGATAATTTGCAAGATGAGGGGTTTGAAGTAATACATGCTTCAGACGGTGAGGCTGCATGGCAACAATTTCAAAAAAGCGATTTTGATATTTGTCTGCTGGATGTAAACATGCCGTTGCGTGATGGTTTTGCCTTAGCAAAAAAAATACGGGCAGAAAGTGATATGGTTCCTATCATATTTATAACGGCCAAAAGTTTAGAAGAAGATCGTATTAAAGGATTCAATACAGGTGCGGATGATTATATCACAAAACCTTTTAGCATAAAGGAATTAGTACTAAGAATAAATGTCTTCTTACGTAGGTCTAAAAAATTACAGTCAGATGTATTGGAAGAATATAGAATCGGAAAATTACGTTTTGCGTACACTGAAATGAAAATATATGTTGATAACGAAATAATATCACTCACACAAAGAGAAGCCGACCTGCTACGTTTTTTCGCGCAACATGTAAACAAGATATTAAAGCGCGAAGAGGTATTGCTGAACGTTTGGGGGAAAGACGATTATTTTTTAGGAAGAAGCATGGATGTATTTATCACTAAGTTGCGCAAGCATTTTAAATCGGATCCCGATGTTGTTTTGGAAACCATCCATGGAATTGGTTTTCGCCTGAATGCAATTGTTTAAGCCAACTGCGCAATAATTTTTTGCTGTATTGCTTTTAATTCATCTGCACTTAATTTCAATTTAGCATTAGTAAAATTAATATCATCCGCCGAATTGATTGGCATTAGATGAATATGTGCATGAGGAACTTCCAATCCTATTATTGAAACACCACAACGATTACAATCGAAAGATTTTTCAATGGCGTGTGCAATCGGTTTTGCAAAAAGCAATAACTCAGCTAAATAAGTATCCGGTACATCAAACAATTTATCAACTTCAATTTTAGGAACCACCAACACATGTCCTTTTACCAAAGGAAAAATATCAAGAAAAGCAAAGAACTTTTCATTCTCTGCAATTTTATAAGAAGGAATTTCGCCGGCTATTATTTTTGAGAAGATAGTCATAGGATTGCTGATTTAGGATTGCTGATGTATGATTTCCTAAACATCAGCAATCATACATCAGATATCAGAAATATTTAGATCGTAATATTTTCAACTTTAAATTTAAGCGTTCCTGCTGGTACAATAACCTCCACAACATCGCCAATTGCCTTACCTAATAATCCTTTACCGATAGGTGAAGTAACAGATATTTTGGCCAGTTTCAAATCGGCTTCTTTTTCAGAAACTATCTGATAGGTTACTTGTTTTTTTGTCCCGAGATTGGTAACCGTAACTTTTGTTAATATAGAAGCTTTGCTGGTATCAATATTAGATTCATCTAAAATGCGTGCTGTTGCAATAACGCCTTCAAGGTATTTTATTTTTGCTTCCAGCATGCCTTGTGCTTCTTTGGCAGCATCATATTCTGCATTTTCTTTTAGATCACCTTTTTCACGTGCTTCTGCAATAGCCTTACTTGCCGCAGGTCTTTCGATCTTCTTCATGTGGTGAAGCTCTTGCTTCATTGCCTCGTAAGTATCCTTTTTTACGTAATTAGTAGTTGCTTCACTCATAAATATTCTTTTAAACTAAACTAAAAAAAATACAACGCTCCGGACTTTCTCCAAAGCGTTGTATGTTACAAAGATAATAAAAATTCAGATGCCCAGCTTCTCCAAAATAACAGTACTCATTTTGTAAAAAGCCTCGTGGCTATAGCCCGCAATATGCGGTGTTACAATAACATTAGGCTGTTGCGTTAAAAAATCGAGCTGTTGTTTTTGCACTTCCGTCAGCGTATCGATCTTTTCGTTTTCTAATACATCCAGCGCGGCACCAGTAACTTTTTTGTTTTTAAGTGCTGAAATTAATGCGGCTGTATTAGTAACCCTGCCCCTGCAGGCGTTGATAAAATATGGTTTTTGTTCAAGCGATGAAAAGAACTGATCATCAGCCATGTATTTTGTTTCTTCCGTTAATGGGACATGAAAGCTTATTACATCCGAATATTTACAAATATGCTCGAGCGTCCCTTCTTTGATATTATCTTTTGCAAAACCAAATTTGTATTTATCGTAAACCAAAATTGTAATGTCAAAAGAAGATAACAATTTTGCTAAAGCCTGTCCGGTATTACCGAAGCCAACAATACCAACTGTTTTACCGCTTAACTCTGTTCCGCGGTTTGCTTCTCTTATCCATTTTCCTTCTTTTACTTCATCAAAGCTGGTCCCAATTTTATTCATCAGATTTAAGATCATGCCTAAAACATGCTCTGCCACTGCATTTCGGTTACCTTCAGGACTGCTTACACAAGCAATGCCTTTACTTTCAGCATATATAACATCTATCAATTCCATTCCACTTCCCAAGCGACCAATCCATTTCAAATTATTTGCTTTATCTAAAATTGGTTTGTCGATCTTTAATCTGGTGGTTACGATCAATCCGGTAGCTGTTTCTATCTTTTCGCCCAATTCATCATAAGTAACCGAGGGCAAATAAATTACTTCATAGCCCTGCTGTTCCAAAGTTGCAGGAAGAATATCATGCACTTTAGCCGTTATGATTACTATAGGTTTTTTGTTCATAGAAATAAATTTAATCTGCCGCGATCATGCTAATCTCAACATTAGCCTCTTTTGGTAATGTTTTAACAGCAATTGTTTCTCTGGCAGGAAAACCACCCATTGAGTCGCCTTTAAAATATTGGCCGTACACTTCATTTACCTGACTAAAAAGTGCCATATCGCTCAAAAAAATACTTGTCTTAATTACATTACTAAAATCCATGCCTGCTTCGGTCAAAACAGCTTGCAGGTTTTTCATTACCTGATGTGTTTCATCGATAACATTGCTGGTATTTAGGTCAGATGTTCCGGGAATTAGTGCAACCTGACCGGATAAAAACAAAAAATTACCTGATTTTACAGCCTGGCTGTAAGGGCCAATTGGCGCCGGTGCATTAGAGGTGTTGATTATTTTCTTGCTCATGATTAATTCTTTTTACTATAATGCAAATATATCTTTTCTCAACCACGTATTTTTGCCAAACGAACAATGAGTATAATAATTAATATAGATACAGCAACAGAGGCGGCACATGTGAGTATTGCCAGAGACGGTGTTATTATGCAACAGGCATTTAACACCAACCAGATGGATCATGCCGGGTTTTTACAGGTAGCTATAAAAGATATTTTAAACAAAGCGGAAATAAATTTCCTACAGGTAGATGCTATTGCAGTGACTATTGGACCAGGTTCATATACAGGTTTAAGAGTTGGATTATCCAGTGCAAAGGGTTTATGCTATGCACTTAACAAACCACTCATTACCATTGGAACATTGGAAGTTTTGGCGAAATCTTCCCTTATTTCGCCAGAAAAGGCCAAATTTGAACCAAAAACCTTGCTATGTCCGATGATCGATGCCAGACGGATGGAGGTTTTTACTGCTATTCTTGATCAATCTTTGCAAACAGTTTTATCTCCCTGTGCGCTAATTTTAGATGAAACTTCGTTTAATGAATTATTAATGGAAAGCCCTGTTGCTTTTTTTGGGAATGGAAGCCAAAAGTGGCAAAACATCTCTTCTTCTGCTAATGCAATTTTCCTTGATGTTTCTATTAATCCGCTTGCTATGAGTCAGTTATCTCAAAATAAATATAGTATTGCCAATTTTTCTGATCTGGCATACACAGAACCTATATATATTAAAGAATTTTATCTAAACACAATTTAATGACAATGTTGTTCGTTAATACGCTAAAATAACCGTTCATATAAAACCCAACATAAAATAAGTTGCATATTTTATATATTTGCACTTTATTATATAAATAAAAATTAGCAATTATGATTAGTCAGGATGTTGTTGTAGATGAGGAGAAATCATCTTTAGAAAAAGCTGCTATAAAAGTTGATTATTATAATGTAAAAAAGGCCGCCCTAACTTTACGTGCATTAAATCACAAGCTTCGTCAGCAATTATTGAAATTGATCGATGAAGAAAAAAAGATCACCGTAACAGAAATTTATGTTCGGTTGAAATTAGAACAATCTGTTGCTTCGCAACATCTGGCAATTTTAAGAAAAGCAGGTATTGTGAGTACAGAACGTGATGGTAAATTCATTTACTACATCGTTAATCATAAAAGAATTGAAGAGATCAATAAATTTGTAGGCGATTTAGTTAACTAATTTCGTTAAAAATAATAGTAGAAGCGGATGTGTAATAGCATCCGCTTTTTTATTTTTATCTTTGTCAAAGGAAAAAGTAAAAACCAAAAAGTAAAAAGACGTTTGCGAAAGCAAGTTCAAATTTATACTATGGTGTTCCATTTTTACTTTTGATTTTTTACTTTTAATTCTCTAGAAATGTACATTCAACAATTATATACAGGTTGTTTAAGTGAAGCGGCCTATTACATTGAAAGTAATGGAGAGGCGGCAATTATTGATCCGTTAAGAGATATCGAAGAATATATTACACTGGCAAAAGAAAGAAAAACGGTCATCAAATATATTTTTGAAACACACTTTCATGCAGATTTTGTAAGTGGTCATTTAGACCTTAGCAAACAAACAGGCGCACCAATTATTTATGGTCCTGAAACCAGCACTAATTTTCCTGTGCATATTGCAAAAAATGAGGAAGTGTTTACATTAGGCAAAGTAAGTTTAACCGTTTTACATACACCCGGACATACCATTGAAAGCAGTTGTTATTTATTAAAGGATGAAGCAGGCAAACCCAACGCCATTTTTACCGGAGATACATTGTTTGTAGGAGATGTTGGCCGGCCGGATCTTAGCAGCGGCGATATGAGTAAAGAAGAATTGGCCGGTATTATGTATGATACAATTCAAAACAAAATACTACCCCTGGCAGATGATGTATTAGTATATCCTGCACATGGCGCAGGCAGCAGCTGCGGTAAAAATTTAGGCCCCAACACATTTAGTACTATCGGTGAAGAAAAGAAAAGCAATTACGCATTACAACCACAATCAAAAGAACAATTTATACAAGTAGTTACAGACGGGCTTGGAGAAGCGCCAAAATATTTTTCTATGAATGCAAAAATTAATAAAGAAGGGTACGATAGTTTGGATGCTATCAAAGAAAAAGGATTAGTTGCTTTAATAGTTGAAGCGTTTAAAACTAAAATTGAAGGTGATGTGATCATTGTAGATACAAGGCCTGTTGAAGTTTTTACGCAAGGCTTTGTTCCTGAAAGTATTTTTATTGGATTAGATGGCCGCTTTGCAGAATGGGCAGGGAGCATTTTACCTTTTGACAAAACATTGGTGCTGGTTACTGAAAAAGATAAAGAAGAAGAAAGCCTGATTCGTTTAGCAAGAGTCGGCTTTTCAAAAATAGAAGGGTATTTAGCCGGAGGTTTTGAAGCATGGCAAGCTGCCGGAGAAAAAGTTGATATGATCATCGAAGTAGAACCGGATGAATTAGCAATGGATATTCCACACGATCCAAACTTAGTGGTAGTAGATGTTAGAAGAGAAGCGGAGTTTGCAGAAGGCCATGTAAAAGACGCGATCAATTTACCGTTGGATGAAATGGTGGATGTTGCTGCTATTGCTTCTTTCGAAGAAAATCAAAACTTATACGTGCATTGTGGCGGAGGTTATAGAAGTGTAATCGCAGCTTCATTAATGAAAAGACATGGTTTCCATAACTTACGTAATGTGACAGGCGGCTGGGCTAAAATAAAAGAAGAAAAAGGAATTAAGATCAAGAAGGAAACGAGCAAGTTGAATTAAAGATTCGCTTTCAACTCCAATAAAAAAGCTTTCATCTTTTTCAAAGATTCTATTGCGGCAAATTTTTCATCCGTCTTTTTATTATTCTTTAAAAAGTCTTTAGCGCCTTCGAGTGTGTATTTTTTTTCTCTGATAAGGTGATGGATCAGCTGTAAGTTTTTAATGTCTTCAGGGCGAAACATTCTATCACCTTTTCTGTTTTTTTTAGGTTTCAGTATATCAAATTCATTTTCCCAAAAGCGGAGTAATGATTGATTTACCTTGAACATTTCTGCAACGTTCCCGATGGTATAATATAGTTTTTGAAATAAGATCTCATCAGGCGGAACTTCTATCAGGTCTGCACTGGCAACCATCGCCTTTAAACTTTTTCTGCCTTTCGTTGATTTTTTTGGAGTGATGGGAATCTCGATTATTTCCGTCTTGATAATAAGCGGTTTTTGCAAACCCACAGGTTTTTTAACAGGGTCTTCATCAAAGGAAAATGTTATCTGATTGTCGTTATCCTCAGGCATGAATTAAAGTTAATCAAAACTTTTTGCACTTCCGGTAGAAGAGATTTTTAATAAACGATCAAACTGATCAGGACTGATATCATTATAAAAGAAATAAACAGGATCAACCGGTTCGCCATTTACATGAACTTCGTAATGACAATGCGGCCCGGTACTTTTTCCTGTACTACCAACCCACCCAATTACATCGCCTCTGTTCACATGCTGGCCCGCATGAACTTTAACTTTAACCATGTGGCCGTAAATAGTTTCATATCCGTAGCCGTGATTTATTTCTACGTGATTACCATAACCACCATCTGTAAAACCGGCAACAACAATTGTTCCGTTGGCGGTGGCATAAATAGGCGTTCCCTGCGGAGCAGCAAAATCAAGCCCTTTATGTAATTTAGGTGTACCATACACAGGATCGATACGCATACCAAATCCACTGGCAATCCTTGTAAGGTCTTTGTTGCTAACAGGTTGTATAGCAGGAATACAGGCTAATTTAACGCCCTGGTTTTTAATTAATTTTTCAATTTCAGCATAACTGTTTAATTGAAAAGTAGCTCTTGCTGTTAAATTATCTAGTGTTTTAGCTACCTCGCTTGCTATAGCATCTTCACCAATGATATTCACTTTATCTATCTCCTCTTTTTGCTCGATCATTTTTACCCGAACACTATCAGGCATTGGATTGGCTTCAAATATGGAGCGGTACACCTGATTATCACGGGTTTCTAAAACCTCCATTTGATGCTGCAATGTGTGCACTTTATCATCCAGCGCAGCGTAATTATCCTGCATAGCAGTGTATTTACTTTTCATAGCCAGATCTTCTGGCTTTGGAATAAACCGATTATAAACAGCGATAATTAATGCGGAAGTGACAAGGGCGGTAGAGATGAAACCGAATACACGCAATAGTTTCACCTTCAATGGCGTAACCAGTTTTTCGTACCGCAGCGTGTTGGTATTGTAGAAATATTTTATTTTTCTCATACTAATTCGGCAATCTTGCGCTTAACAGTGTAGCTGTCAGCCCTAATCCTTAAATTTGCAGCCTCTGTATTGTTAGAGTGTACAAATATAGACTGATAAATTACAAAAAACATCCTAAAAAATAATTGGTATATGTCCACCAGTGTTGAAACGAAGTTGCCTACTGTAAATCAAAACACATTAACTGCGAAGGAAATTCGCCAGCAGTTCCTAGATTTTTTCAAATCGAAGGGTCATGTCATTGTGCCTTCTGCACCGATCGTGTTAAAAGACGACCCGACCTTATTATTCACTAATTCGGGGATGGTTCAATTCAAAGACTATTTTTTGGGCAATAAACTAGCGCCGAATAAAAGAGTAGCAGATACACAAAAATGTTTACGTGTTAGCGGCAAACACAACGATCTGGAAGAAGTGGGTGTAGATACTTACCACCACACTATGTTCGAGATGTTGGGCAACTGGAGCTTTGGAGATTACTTTAAAAAAGAAGCAATCGAATGGAGTTGGGAACTATTGGTTGATATATACAAAATTCCTAAAGACCGTTTGTACGTTACCGTTTTTGAAGGTGATGTAAAAGAAAATATTCCTAAAGATGAAGAGGCAGCTACTGAATGGGCTAAACGAGTAGCACCGGATAGAATTTTATTAGGCAATAAAAAAGATAATTTCTGGGAGATGGGAGATACTGGTCCTTGTGGCCCATGTACTGAAATACATGTTGATTGCAGAAACGAAGACGAAAGAAAAAAGATCGATGGTGCAACATTGGTTAACAATGATCATCCGCAGGTAATAGAAATATGGAACAATGTATTTATACAGTTCAATAGAAAAAAAGATGGCAGCCTGGAACAATTAGCCGCAAAGCACGTTGATACAGGAATGGGTTTTGAGCGTTTGGTAAGGGTTTTACAAGGCAAACAAAGTAATTACGATACTGATGTATTTACAGAGACTATTGCTGCAACAGAAAAAATAACCGGAAAGAAATATGATTACAGCGACAGCAAAGAAGCAATAGCTTTCCGTGTATTAGCAGATCATATCCGCGCCATATCATTTACTATTGCAGACGGACAACTACCTTCAAATACAGGCGCAGGTTATGTTATACGCCGTATTTTAAGAAGAGCGGTTCGTTATTATTATTCTTATCTGGATTATAAGCAGCCGTTGTTACATCAGTTGCTTCCGGTTATTGCTAAACAGTTTGAAGAGGTTTTTCCTGAGTTGATCAAGCAATTGGATTTTGTTGGCAAAGTGATCAATGAAGAAGAGGAGGCATTTTTAAGAACATTAGATAAAGGATTAAAAAAGATAGATGAGATCATTAATCAGTCTCAGGCATCTAAAATAATTAGCGGCGCTGCGGCATTCGAATTGTTAGACACATATGGTTTCCCTATTGATCTTACCAGATTAATTGCGTCTGAAAATAATTTGGACGTTGATGATAAAGGATTTGAAGCTGAAATGCAGCAACAGAAAACACGCAGTCGCTCTGCTGCAGTTTTAGATACTGAAGATTGGGTAACGCTGATCGAGAATATACAAAACAAATTCGTTGGCTATGATTTGTTGGAAACAAAAAGCAAAATTGTTAAGTACCGTAAAGTAACTGCGAAAGGAAAAGAATCTTATCAGCTGATTTTAGATATAACACCTTTCTACGCTGAAAGTGGCGGACAGACAGGTGATACAGGGAAATTAAGAATTAAGAATGAAGAATTAATAATTACCAATACGAAGAAAGAGAATGATCTGATCATTCATTTTACTGATAAAATTCCTGCTGATCTTTCGGGCGAAGTGATTGCTACTGTTGATGCGGAAAGAAGACAAGCTATTTCTGTTCACCATAGCGTTACACATTTAATGCATGCTGCTTTACGTAAAGTATTGGGTACGCACGTTGCACAGAAAGGAAGTTTAGTGAATGATGAGTATTTGCGTTTTGACTTTTCACATTTTTCTAAAGTAACGGATGAAGAAATTCTTGCAGTTGAAAAAATTGTAAATGAAAAGATCAGGGAAAATATTCCTGTAGTGATCAAATCAATGCATAAAGATGAAGCAGTTGCTTTAGGTGCTATGGCTTTGTTTGGTGAAAAATATGGTGATATCGTTAGAGTGGTTATTATGGATCCTTCCTATTCATTAGAATTATGCGGTGGTACACATGTTGGCAGCACCGGAGAATTAGGAATATTTAAAATACAGCATGAAAGTGCCGTAGCTGCCGGTGTCCGCAGAATTGAAGCGGTATGCGGGAGTGCGGCAGAAAAATATATCAATGAAGAATTCAGTTTGCTTAAAACAATTCGCGAAACATTAAAGAATCCGAAAGAAGTTTCCAAAGCAGTTGATAATCTGATTGCAGATAAAGCAGGATTAGAAAAAAAGATCGAAGGATTGGAAGCGAGACAATTAGTGGGTATCAGAAATGAATTATTACAAAAAGACCAGATAATCAACAACGTAACTTTTGTTGGTGAAATAATTGAAGTTGGCTCTGCGGATGTTTTGAAAAAACTATGCTTCGATCTTAAAAATCATTTGCATGATCATGTAATTGTTTTATGTGCAAACATTGATGGTAAAGCAAATGTTGCTATCGGTATTTCTGATACGGTTGTTGCAGCAAAAGGATTAGATGCAGGAAAGATCATTAAAGAGCATGTATCAAAACTGATCAATGGTGGCGGCGGCGGACAGAAAAACCTTGCTACAGCTGGCGGACAAGATATCAGTAATCTGAAAGAAGTGATTGAAACGGTGAAAGGATTGTTGTAGATAATTGGGCTAAAACCCGGGAATCTTTATCTCGTTGTCCTCCGACTGAAGTCGGAGGTTACTAATAAGAAAGCGTAGATAAATAGCACGAAGAAAAAAGCTTTTTGCTTTTTTATAAAGCACTATGGCTAGAGCCTGAGATTATTAAACATAGGACGTATTGCGCCTCATTATATTGTACTTAATAAATAACCCCCGACTTCAGTCGGGGGTTTATAGTAAATAGAAGTTTTCGGGCTTTAGCCCAACAGCATTACTTTATAATTTTAAGCCGCAATAAAAAAGTATACACATAACATCCTGCACAAAAACTCAAAAACGATTCTAAAAAAGCAAAACTTGCAAAAATGATCGTTAAAACAAATACGGCTTTTAATAATCCCGCCAGCAATAAAAGCGAAACCAATACAGATAACACAAAACCTATCCCGGCAGCAAATCTTTTAGGTGCCTGATCAATAGGCTTGTTAGGAATATCAAATTGCTTCACAATAGCTCCACTTAAAATATTCAGCGGACTGAATTTACCGAAGTTGAAAGCGCGTAAAAAGAAATCAATCGCCAGAAAAATAAATATTGGTAAGGCGTAAGTGAAGAAAGACGCCACTACGAATAATAAAACCCATAAGGCTATTATCCTTACCCTGTTTTCGTTAACAGTTATAAAATCAACCGGACACTCTTTTTCCATAACATAATATTTAATAATCTACTAAATAAGTAGACTACAAATTTACCACAATATTGCGTAATTCATCACATGTTCTTTTTAAGAAAAACAGTCATTTTTTGTGTTTTATGACGAAATATTTAACATTTTTTGCTTAAAAATGATCAAATATCACCGGATAATGTTACTAATCTTATCAATCATAAGTTAACTTTGCTGCCTGATGATTAACTCTAAATATGAAGTGGTAATTGGCCTTGAAGTTCATGCCCAATTACTGACAAAAAGCAAATTGTTTTGCGGCGATAGCGCTTCTTTTGGCGGGCAACCTAACACACATGTTAGTCCGGTTACCTTGGCACATCCGGGTACTTTGCCAAAGATGAACAAGAAAGCGATCGAGTATGCTATTAAATTAGGCCTGGCGCTTGGTTGTGATATTGAACAGAATAACTATTTCGCCCGTAAAAATTATTTCTATCCTGATTTGCCAAAAGGGTATCAGGTCAGTCAGCATACTACGCCCATTTGTAAAAATGGTCATGTAAAAATCAAAGTAGGCGATATATCAAGAAATATTATTTTGAACCGCATCCACATGGAAGAAGATGCAGGTAAAAGTCTGCATGATGTAGATGATAAATATACCTGTATCGATTTGAATCGCGCAGGCGTTCCATTATTAGAAATTGTTACAGAGCCGGATCTGCATAGTGCAGAAGAAGCTTTTGCTTTTTTAACTGAATTGCGCCGCATGGTCCGTTGGTTAAATGTGTGCGATGGAAACATGGAAGAGGGAAGCATGCGCTGTGATGCAAATATTTCTATTCGCTTACATGGTGCAGAAAAATTAGGTACAAGAGTTGAAGTAAAGAACCTGAATTCGATCAGAAATGTAAAGAGAGCGATCGAGCATGAGGTGCAAAGATTGATCGTAATAGTTGAGAAAGGTGAAAAAGTAATACAGGAAACAAGAAGCTTTGATGCGAATAATGGTACTACGTTTTCTTTGCGCAGCAAGGAAGAAGCAGACGATTACCGCTATTTTCCTGACCCTGATCTAACGCCTTTTAATATTACCGATGAGTTTTTAAAATCTATACAATCATCCATTCCTGCATTGCCGGAAGAATTGGAAAAGAAATACACAGAAGTATTTCATTTATCTGCGGCAGATGCTGCTGTGATCTGTAGCGATAAAGAACAAGCAGATTTTTTTGAAGCTGTTATTAAACATAGCAATAATTATAAATCTGTTGCCAATTGGTTAATGGGTCCTGTGAAATCGTATACTAATGAAAAAAGTATTGAACTTACAGACTTTCCATTATGTGCTAAGCAAATAGCACAATTGATACAATTAGTGGACGATGGCAAAGTGAATTTTGGTGTGGCGTCTTCTAAAATATTCAATGCATTAATTGAGGCACCTACGAAAGAACCGTTACAAATTGCTACGGAACTAAACCTTATTCAGGAGAGCGATAGTAGTTTAGTTGAAACATGGGTTGATGAAGTGTTAGCAAAAATGCCGGATAAAATAAAAGAATACAAAAGCGGCAAAAAAAATCTAATTGGCTTGTTTGTTGGTGAAGTAAAAAAAATCAGCAAAGGAAAAGCAGATATGCAGATCGTAAATAAATTATTGGCAGATAAATTAAATAACTAAAATATTTAACCACGTAATGAAAAAATTAATCACCGTCTTACTTGTTGCAGTAACAATTGTTTCCTGCAATCATAAATCTGCCAAAGGAACTTTTTCAATTTCGGGAGATATTAAAAATGCTCCTGATCAAAAAGTTTATTTAGATCAATTATTTTTTAGCAATGAAGATCCACAAGTGTTAGATACCGCAGAATTGAAAGGCGGCAAATTCACTCTATCTACAATCGGCTATGATGAAGGGTTATACCGTGTACGTTTAGAAAAAAGCAAATCAGGGTTCATTTTTATTAATGATCAAAAAGAAATTTCTTTTACTGCAGATATGCAGAACCTTAGTTTAAGCGGCCCATCATTTAATACACCGGCTAATAGTTTATTGAAAGGGTTTATTAATTCAGTTGATTCGCAAGGCACTGCTTTAGAAGCACAACAAAATCAACTGGAACAATTAAAATCACAAAATGTAAGTGATAGTGTTTATAAAATTGGTGCAGATGATTTGGATAAGAAGACGATGGTTATTAAAAACTATATTATCAACTATATTGATACAACAACAGATCCTATAATGGCTTTGTTTGCTTTAGGCTATACACGCAGTATTGATCCTGTATTATTGACAAAGCCTGTCAATGACTTAAGCAAAAGATTTGCCGGCAATAAAACAGTAACGGCACTGGTTGCACAATACAACCAGATGTTAGCACAAAACGCAGCTAAACCCGCAACTGTGGATGTCGGCAGTATGGCACCTGAAATAGTAATGCCGGATGTAAATGGCCAGCCTTTTGCATTAAGTTCTTTGCATGGTAAATATGTATTGGTAGATTTTTGGGCGAGTTGGTGCGGACCATGCCGTGGTGAAAATCCGAACGTAGTCATTGCCTATAATAAATTCAAAAATAAAAACTTTGCGATAGTCGGCGTATCGTTAGACAAGGATAAAAAATCATGGATCGACGCGATCAAAGCCGATCATCTAACCTGGATAGAAATAAGTGACCTGAAAGAATGGAACAGCGAAGCAGTAAGCTTATATAATTTGGAAAGTATTCCTTCAAACGTCTTGCTGGACCCAACCGGAAAAGTTATAGCAAAAGATTTGAGAGGTGAAGATTTGGAAAATAAGCTAAGCGAAGTATTCAAATAAAAAATTATGCAAGATTTGCATTTTGAAATAAGCGATAGTGGTAATTTAATCAGGCTCGATAATTTTAAGATTAGAGGCAGAGAAGAATGGGTCACTGCAGATGTGACTGTTAAGAATCCTGTTTTTAAAGGGTTTTTTGCTGCGGATTTTCAATTATATGATTTCGAATCGTTGAAGAACGATTTTTTACAATTAGTTAATGATTTTAATGGAGTAGCAAAACTTACTCCACTTGAAGATGGCTTAATTTTAAACATGAAAGGAGATGGCTTAGGGCATTTTGATATTAAATGTGAGGCAGCAAATTATAATTACGGCTCACTTGTTTTTAATTTCAGTTTTGATCAAACTCAATTACCAAGACTTATAAATGAACTAGATAAAATTATTGATTTTGTAAAATCGGCATAAAAAAGGAGCATAATTAATGCTCCTTTTTTATGATAGAATATTTTTTTAAAAATTCATTGAAACATCATTCACCAAGTCCCCCTTCAGGGGGATTTGGGGGGTTATTACTTCTTCTTCGCAAAAAACAATAACAATACCGGCAACAAAGTAAGATTGGTCAATGTAGCAACCAATAACGTTACAGAAGTTAACCAGCCTAAAGAGAACGTTCCCCCGAAATTGCTTAAACAAAATATAATAAACCCGGCGATCAAAACCATCGAAGTATATACAATACTTAAACCTGTATTTTGTATGGTTGAACTAACGGTTAGGGGTACATCATTATCATGCAATGGAAGTTCTTGTTTATAATTAACTAAAAAGCGAATGGTTATATCAATGGCGATACCCAGGGCTACACTAAAGACCAGTACAGTAGAAGGTTTGAGCCTGATGCCGGCCCAACCCATTATGCCTGCAGTAATTACCAATGGTATTAAATTAGGTATCAATGAGCAAATTAAAATTCTGAATGATTTAAATAAGTATAACATACATACTGCGATCAATAAAAATGCCCAGAATATACTTTGCTTTAATCCCTTGATAATGAAAATGCCACCTTCTAAAAATGTAATACTTGTACCGGTTAATTCAACTTTATAATGAGCCGTATCAAATAATTGATTTACGTGCGTTTGGATGCTATCTAATATTATCGGTAGTTGAATTGTACCAACATCAGCCATATTAATATTTATACGCGTAGATTCTCTTGCTGTATCAATAAATGAAGTAAGCATTTTAGAGAAGTTATTTTGTTTGGTTTTATCATCTGACTTGGAAGGGCGTAAATATTCGCCAACGAATGCGCCGTCAAAAGTATTTGGCAATACATATTGTGTTGAGTCGCCATCATAAAAAGCTTGTTTCGCAAACTTTAACCCTTCGGCAACACTTATTGGCCTGCTCATTTCTTTTTGTGCTGTAATATATTGAGAGAGCGAATCCACTTTAGCAAAAGTTGTTAAAGCTCTTAATCCTGCAAGACCGTAGCGTTTCTTAGTGTCAATAACGATTTCCAGAGGCATTACTCCTTTAAAGTTTGATTCAAAAAATCTAAGATCAGTATATATTTTATCGCTCTTTGGTAGATCATCTACAATAAAGGCTTCGCTTCTTAATCTAAAAATTCCTGCTATTGAAAAAACTAAAACAATACCTGTAATAATGTACACCCATTTGCCATGATTCATTACCCAGTCTTCCAATTTCAAAAGGAAATCAGTAACCAATTTGTTGGTCAGGTATTTTGTTTGTGCAGGTTTTGGTGCAGGTAAATAACTTAATGCAGCAGGCAATAAAATAAAAGAAATAACAAAGATCACCATGATGCTGATACCGGCTACGATACCAAACTCTTTTAAAATAGCACTTTTAGTTAAAGCAAATACAGCAAAACCAATTGCCGCAGCGATATTACAAAACAAGGTTACAATACCCATTTTGCCAACCATATCAACTAACGCATGTTCTTTATCGTTTGATTTGATGTAAGAAGAATGGTATTTATTTATAAAGTAGATACAATTTGGAATACCAATCACAACGATCAATGAAGGAATCAAAGCACTTAATAAAGTAATGTTGAAACCTTTTAAATGCATTATTCCTAAACTCCAGATAACGCCGAATACTACTACCAGCAAGGATAATATCATTGTGCTAAATGAACGAAAGAATAACAGCAATATTAAAGCACTTAATAAGATAGACCCCAGTAAAAAAGTTTTCATTTCTTTTTTTACCATATCACCTACTTCTGTTTTTATTAAAGGAAGTCCGCTTACATGCGGTTCTATATGCGTAGTTTCCTGAAACTTATTTACAGCAACTAGAATATCGGCAACGATCTTTGTTCGCTTTTCAGAATTGATAGAATCTTTGTTGATTCTAACAGCCATTAAATAAGCATGCGTATCAGGATTATATAATAATGTATGATAAAAAGGAAGGTTTAGGAAAATGCTTTTATCAATATCTAATTCATGTTGCGTAGTAACCTTGTCAAATATTCTAACTGCATCTAACTTCTCCGTAACAGAATCTTTTACCAAAGTAATAGCAGAAGGAACGCTTAATACATCCTCTACATCCGTTACATTTTTTACATCTGTATGTAAAGTTTGGTAAGCTTTAAAATTGTTCAGATAAAAAAAGCTATCAGTTTTAATACCAATCACTAAAGTATTGCCATCGTCACCAAACTTTTCTTTAAACGCAACATAATCCTGGTATTTAGGATTATCAGTAGGGATTGCTCTGGCGAAATCATAACTCAATCTTACTTTTGTAGCGAAATAGCCCATCAAACCTGTAGCTGCAAATAATATAACAAGAAGCGGTAGCCTGAATTTAATTACAAAGTTTCCTAAACGTTGCCACATAAGTAGTCTATTAAAAGTGAGTTGCAAAGAAAGTGATTTTGTATTTCTTATCCATAAACATGCCAGTATAAGTTTGTTTACTTTTGCATTATATTATTTATTGGGTTAATATTTAACATCGCTTAAACAAAAAAATTTATCAGTCTAGTAAATTGATAGGGAATTTATGACGCATAAAACCAAAGGCATAGTATTAAGAACGATAAAATATGGTGAGACAAGCGTAGTTGTTGCCATATTTACTGAATTGTTCGGCATACAAACTTATATGGTGAATGGTGTACGTACGTCAAAAAAATCTTCAGCAAAAGCCAGTCATTTTCAGCCGGGAAGTATTTTAGAAATGATCGTTTATCACAACGAACTAAAAACGATGCATCGCATAAAAGAATTTAAGTGGGCCTATTTATATGAACACGTTTTAAGTAATGTGATAAAAAATAGCATCGCTTTATATATGGTTGAACTAATCAATAAGAGTTTAAAACAACCGGAAGAAAATACACCACTATTTTATTTTTGTGAAGATGCGTTGATGCAACTCGATGTTGCCGGTAAAACGGTGACGGCAAATTTTGCATTGTATTTTACTTTACACCTTACGCATTTTTTTGGATTCAGAATGAATGATGACTATGATGAAAAGCATTGTATTCTCGACCTGGAAGAAGGAACATTTGTTCACGAACAACCAACGCATCCTAATTTTATTGAAGGCGAACAAGCTATGCTCACATCACAATTATTAAAAGTAATGCAGCCACATGAACTGGAAGAATTGAAATTAAATCATGAGACGAGAAGAAAATTATTATATCGCTACCAGGATTATTATGCCTTGCATATCCATGATTTCGGTTTGATGAAAACCTTGCCTATACTGCATGAGGTATTGTCTGAAGGATAATTAAATAATTCTTTTAGCAATAGATCTTTCTGTCGTCAGTAACCCATTTACATTTTCAATCAACACAACGCCGGGTTTTTTTCCTTTTTCAAAGCTTCCGAAATTATCTGCTATTTGCAATGCTTTCGCACCATTAATAGTTGCCCAGGTTAAAATTTCCTGTAAAGAAGTATTGGTATCTTTCTGAATTGTTTTTATTTCTTCGAGAATGTTTAATTGCCAATTGCTTGCGTAGCTGTCTGTCCCGATCACAATATCGAAACCACTATCTTTTAATAATTCAACCGGAGGAATCACCTGTTCAATATATTTGTTGGCGTTAATACAAATGCAAAAGAATAATTTTTCATTTTTCATTATTGACCTTGCAAATTCTATATCAGCTTTTCTAGCGAAGCTATTATGAACCGATATGATCGATTGATCGTTGGTAAAATAAGGAAGAAAACTTTGCAGGCTACTTTTACCGGTTGGTTGAAAACCACTGATATCAATGCCGAATTTTTTATACAAGTCTAAAAACCCACCTGTTTTATTGAGGTATAATTCTTCTTCCGCAATACATTCCTGATTATGAATAGTGATCAGTTGTTTTGGGGTTTCTCTATTCAAATCCTCAAACAAAGTTTTAGAAACACTGTATGGTGCATGTGGCGAAAGTGTGCTGTTACATTTTGTTGTTGGCTTTTCATTTTCGAATTTGGCGAGAACAAGTTTTGCATCATCCAATCTTTTCCCCGCCACAGCATCAACAAAACCACTCACTTCTATAAAATTGTGCCAATAGAGTTTACTTTTTTGTTTGGTAGATAACGAGTCCGCTGTATTACAAATATCACCTACAGCTACAGTGCCGCTTTCATAAAGTTCCTTTTCAGCCTTTTGCATAGCATCTAACTTTTCTTCATCCAAGGCACCTCTTTTTGTCATAACCTGTTGTACAAATTGTACCAAACCTGTTTTGGGAGAGACAACATTTTTGAGGTGGCTCAATTCAAGGTGGCAATGCGCATTAATGAAGCCTGGCGTGAGTATCCCATCTAAAATTTCTATTCCATCCCCGGCATCTTTAACGGAAATTATCTCCTGTATTATCCCTTCATTATCAGTAAGTAAAACCTGATCGGCTCCCAAAAATGCTGTTCCCGTAAATATATTATCAGCCTTAAATTTTCTAAAATGCATGAATTGTGTTTAAAACTTTAAATTTGCCGCCAAACTTTAGGTAAAGTTCAATAAAGGTATGAAGTTGAAGCGAACGAAGTGGTCAGAGTACTTTCGGGAGTTGTTCTTCAGCTGATAAAATAAAAACAGATCATGTTAGATAAACTGGATGCGATAAAAGCAAAATTTGATAACCTTGGCGTGGCATTGACCAATCCTGAAATAGTGAGCGACAATAAGAAGTTCAGCGCTATGAGTAAGGAATATCGCAGTCTTGAAAAGATAGTGATAGCAAGAAATGCGTATGTAAAACTATTGGATGATATCGAATTTAATAAAGAGGTATTAAATAGCAACGATGAAGAGATGAGAGATCTTGCCAAACAAGAGTTGCCTTCAATGGAAGAAAGCAAGCTGGAAATGGAGAAGAATCTTAAAAACATGCTTATTCCTAAAGATCCTTATGATGAAAAGAATGCTATTTTAGAAATTCGAGCAGGTACGGGTGGGGATGAGGCGTCTTTATTTGCAGGAGATCTTTTAAGAATGTATTTAAAATATAGCGAGAAAAAAGGTTGGAAAACAGCCATCCTTAGCGAAAGTGATGGAACTGTTGGTGGTTATAAAGAGGTGCAGGTAGAGATTGTGGGAGATGATGTTTACGGCACTATGAAATTTGAAAGTGGTGTACACCGTGTACAACGTGTACCGGATACGGAAGGTAGCGGCCGGGTACATACCAGCGCAGCAACCGTTGCTGTGATGCCCGAAGCTGATGAAATTGATTTTGAATTGAAAGAAAGTGACGTTAAAATGGAGACTGCGCGAAGTGGTGGTGCAGGCGGACAGAACGTAAACAAGGTAGAAACAAAAGTATTTTTAACTCACAAACCTACGGGATTGGTGGTAATGTGTCAGACAGAACGTAGCCAGCTGGGCAATAAGTTAAAAGCTATGGACATGATGCGTACTAAATTGTACGATGAAGAAGTAAGAAAAGCAGAGGAAGCCATATCCCACAAAAGAAAAAGCTTAGTAAGTACCGGGGATAGAAGTGCGAAGATCAGAACGTATAATTTTCCACAAGGACGAGTTACTGACCATAGAATTGGCCTGACCGTTTATAATCTAGATACTGTTTTGAATGGCGAAGTGCAGGAATTTATTGATGCACTGCAGTTTGCAGAAAATACAGAAAAGATGACCGCACAAAATTAATATAATGTGCCATTTGGCACATTATTTGCCTTTATATAAGTATTCTAATATAGATACAAGCAATCTCATAAACAGTTAGTTTTGGTACCGGCCTCCCGTTCTCGAGAGGCCTTTGTTTTGCCCAATGGAAATATTACTGTTATTATTAATTTAATTATGGTTTTTCAATGCTATTCAACCGTTTAAAAACATAATTTTGCGACCAGATGGATAAGAATTCTGGACAAATATTTCAAACAAATAATGCTGCTCGCTGGAGAAACTTTAAATGGACATTTAGAGTTCTGCTGATCATCGCTTTATTTTTAATTGTTGTAGTAGTGGTTGCGTTGTATACAGGCGTAAGTCCATCACCGGTTAACATAGCCAATAAGGCAAGGGCTTATGAAGCTAAACTGGACCCTTCTAACCCATTAACCTTAGCCAATAACGAGAATAAGAAATACAAGGGGTTTAAAAGTTTTCTATTCAAAAGAATTAAGGAAGATTCTATAAGAAACCTGGCAATAACGCAAAAAGGTAAAACTCCTCAACTTCCTTTTATCCGCGCCGGCTTTTACACGCCCTGGACAAGAAAAACTTCTCTGCCTGATATTCAAACGAATGGCGATAAATTAAACACTATTTTCCCCGAATGGTTTTTCATCGATGGCAAAACATTTACCATACAATCGAAAATTGATAGTGAAGGATTGAATGTGATGAGGCAAAAAGGGCTGCGTATAATGCCCATGCTTACTAACTATAGTTCGAAAAAAGCAGATTTTGATGGCAACCTGTTGCATGCAATACTAACCGATAGCGTTAAGCAAAAAGTATTTATTAAAGCATTAGTAGATACATTATCCTTCTATAATTTCCAGGGAATAAACATCGATTTTGAAGATATAACAGAGCCGACGAATGAGCCGCTTACTCATTTTCAAAAAAGATTATACGAAGCAATGCATGCTAAAAACATGACAGTTACAATGGATGTAAGTGTTATGAATGATGATTATGATTATAAGAAGTTATCTGATTATAACGATTACATTGTTTTGATGGCGTATGATCAGTTTAGCGATACCACAGCCGCCGGCCCTGTGAGTGCACAAAAATGGATAGAAGAAGCACTTGACTGGACGGCTAAAAGAATAGATAGTAAAAAGATAATTTTAGGTGTTGCAGGATACGGGTACGATTGGACAAAAGATGATAATGGCAAATCAGTCGTAAGAGATCAGACTTATATGGAGTCGATCAACAAAGCAAAAATAGCCAACGTTAAAATTGATTATGATGATGATAGCTATAACCTGCATTATAGTTATATACAAGAAACTACGGATGACGAAACAGGCGAAGTTATTCAAACGCCCCACAATGTTTGGTTCACTGATGCCGCCACAACCTTTAATGTATTGCGTTTTAGCGATGAATATCCAACTGCAGGAACAGCCTTATGGCGGCTTGGTGCAGAAGATCCGAGAATTTGGAAATTTTACAATATCAACTTAAGTAAAACTTCCTTACAACAACACCCCTTTGATTTTAACTCTCTTTCATCTATTCCTTATGATGTAAACCAGAAACCAACAGCAGATGGAGAAGGTGAATTACTTAGTATTATCTATACTCCTCAACAAGGAAAAATTAATCTACAAATAGATAGTTCTGATCTGTTGATCTCAGAACAGGATTATGCGGTATTACCTTCAGGTTATGTGTATCAAAAATTTGGAGAAGATGCAACAAAAATAGGCCCTGGCCACAAAATGATATTGACTTTTGATGATGGTCCGAGTGCAGAGTTTACGCCACAAATCCTCGACATTCTCGAAAAAGATAAAATACCTGCAACCTTCTTTGTTATTGGTTTAAATGCAGAACAAAATATTCCATTATTACAACGTGAGTTTAGAGATGGATACGAAATAGGCAACCATACATTCACGCACCATAATATTGCGTTGATGAGTCCTGATAGAGCGGAATTGGAAATGAAGTCCACGAGATTGTTGATAGAAAGTATTACCGGCCACTCTACTATTTTATTCAGGGCGCCATATAATGCAGATAGTGAACCGCAGACATACGAAGAAATTGAACCGATAGCAAGAGCGAAAAAAGATAATTATATTACTGTTGGTGAAAGCATAGATCCTAACGATTGGGAAGAAGGTGTAAGCGCCGACAGCATCGTTGCCAGGACGATACGTTTAGCAGAAAGTACTGATGCCAGCATTATATTACTGCATGATGCCGGAGGAACTACGCGAAAAGAAACAATCAAAGCTTTGCCGCGTATCATTGATTATTTTACTAAAAGAGGTTGCAAGTTTACTACTATCGCTGATTTGATGGGCAAGACAAGAGAAGATGTAATGCCAACGCTTCCTCCAAGTAAAGACAGCTGGATGCGTAACCTTAATTTCTTTTTTGCCGAAGCAACTTATTGGGGTAGTCATATTTTATTTGCTTTATTCTTAGTCGGCATCGCATTATCAATAGGTAGAATGGCTACGATGGCTTTTTTAGCGTCTTTACAAAAGAGGCGTGAAAGAGAAGCGAAAGAAGCAGGCATTGCTTCCTGGCCAAACGGACAATTACCAACGGTTAGTATTATTGTACCGGCATATAACGAAGAAATAAATTCTGTAAGAACGATAGAAAGTTTATTAATGCAGGATTATCCAAATCTACAGATCGTATTTGTAGATGATGGCAGTAAGGACCGCACATTTGCTATTGTATCCGAAGCTTTTAAAAGCCACCCTAATGTTTTTGTTTACACTAAACAAAATGGCGGTAAAGCATCAGCATTAAATGTAGGCATTGAAAAAGCTACCAGCGAATTTGTTGTTTGTATTGATGCGGATACGCAATTAAAAACAGATGCCGTTTCTAAATTGATGGATAAATTTCTTCCTCCATTAGTTTCGACAAAACCGTTTTTAAAAGTTGGTGCAGTAGCAGGAAACGTAAAAGTGGGTAACGAAGTAAATATGATCACGAGGTGGCAGAGCATTGAGTATATAACTTCTCAAAACTTTGACAGGCGTGCTTTTGACCTGTTGAATTCTATCACCGTTGTGCCTGGCGCTATTGGCGCATTTAGAAAAGATGCGATCATAGAAGCAGGTAGTTTTACAACGGATACATTGGCAGAAGATTGTGATCTGACAATGCGCTTGCACAAAAAAGGTTACTCGGTGCGTAATTGCAATGATGCTATTTCTTACACAGAAGCTCCGGAAACAATGACGCAGTTTATGAAGCAACGCTTCCGCTGGAGCTTCGGCGTAATACAATGTTTTTGGAAACACCGTGATGCGCTTTTTAATACGAAATATAAAAACTTAGGAATGGTAGCATTGCCTAACATCCTGATCTTCCAGATCATATTACCGTTTTTAGCACCGCTGGCAGATTTGTTTTTATTATTTAGTTTGATCGCTGCAGCTTTTGGTATTATACCGGCAAGTATCGAACATATACTTTTATACTATTTCGTTTTCACCATGGTAGATGTGATGGGTGCTGCATTGGCTTTTGCGTTTGAAAAAGAAGATTATAAAAAGCTTATCTGGATAATTCCTCAGCGCCTGATCTATCGCCAGCTGATGTATTATATTTTGATAAAATCTTTTAACAGGGCGATAAAAGGCGAGTTACAAGGCTGGGGTGCATTAAAGCGTACCGGTAATGTAAAGAAAGTGTCAACTGGCGCTTAATTACAAAGTAACTAATAAAAAAAGAGTTTTACTTTTGCAGCCTCAATGGCTTCAAAAGTACTTCGGTAAATATTAAATAACATTGGCTACAACAACAGATAGAAAACCTTTTTTTAACCGGCTTAACAGGCCGGGGAATGACAAGGCAGAAATGACTTTCTTCGATCATATCGAGGAGTTGCGCTGGCACATCTTGCGTAGTGTGATTGCCTGGTTAACGGGTGCCGTTATTATTTTCATTTATATAGATTGGGTGTACGATCATTTGATATTGGCGCCAACCATGCAGGATTTTTATACCTACGGCGCATTATGCAGATTGGGACATTTTTTGCATATCGGCGATAGTCTTTGTATGCCTGCAGTAAAAATAAATTTACAGGTAACAGAAGTAAACGGAACTTTTACATCCGCTTTAAACATTGCAACTATTGGAGGATTGATTTTGGCATTGCCTTACATTTTATGGGAACTATGGCGCTTTATTAAACCTGCTCTTTCTCCTAAAGAAAGAAAGTATGGTGTAGGAAGTGTTTTCTGGATATCGTTCTGTTTCTTTTTAGGCGGACTTTTCGGGTATTATATTTTAGCTCCGTTTACTTTTAATTTTTTAGCAGGATTTACATTGGGTAAAACGGGTATTGTTCAATATCGCCCGTCTATCAATGATTATATTGATAGTTTAACTAACCTTATATTGGGCTGCGGACTTGCATTTGAATTGCCCGTTGTTTGTTTTGTATTAGCAAAACTTGGTTTGATATCAGGCACCTTCCTGAAAAAATATTTTAAATTTGCCTTTGTAATTATCCTGGTAGTAGCGGCAATCATAACGCCATCTCCGGATTGGATAAGTCAGTTTATTGTGGCCATGCCCTTATTTGTTTTATACTGGGTAAGTATTTTATTAGCATCCAGAGTAGAAAACTCTAAAAAGAAAGAAGCTGAAGAATGGAGTTAAAATGAATGGATAATTGGGTAATGGATAAAGGATAGTTTATCCCATTCATCGTCAGCTTCTATTAATAAAACAACTATCAAAAAATTATCATTTATCAATTAACCAATTATCAATTAAAGAAGATGCCAACTTTCGATCTAAGTAAACCAATTGCCATCGGCTGCGATCATGCCGGATTCGAATACAAAGAAGCATTACTTTCTTTTTTTACACAAGAAGGAATAGCCTATAAAGATTACGGAACTTATTCAAAAGATTCAGTTGATTATCCTGATTTTGCACATCCTGTTGCATCAGCGGTGGAAGATGGTGAAGCGGCATTTGGTATATTATTATGCGGAAGTGCTAACGGTGTTGCCATTACTGCAAATAAGCACCAGGGTATTAGAGCTGCTATTTGTTGGGCAGAAGAACTGGCAAGTTTAGCAAGACAACACAATAACGCCAACGTTATTTGTATTCCATGCAGATTTGTAGAAGAAGCTGTCGCAAAGAAAATGGTAACACTATTTATGAATACAGCTTTCGAAGCAGGCCGCCATCAGAATAGAGTTGATAAAATTGCGTGTTAGCTTTAATGCTATTTAATTGATTAAAAGAAAACAGGATTTGCAATTGCAAATCCTGTCAATCAAAAAATCTTTTAATCTTGTTCAAGATAAATCCTACCAACCCAATATCCACGCAAATATTAATGGAACAACGATCGTTGCATCACTCTCAACAATAAACTTCGGTGTAGAAATATCTAATTTACCCCAGGTAATTTTTTCATTAGGAACCGCGCCGGAATAAGAACCATAAGATGTAGTAGAATCACTCACCTGACAGAAATAACTCCAGAATGGAACATCGTGCCATTCTAAATCCTGGTACATCATTGGAACAACGCAGATAGGGAAATCACCTGCAATACCACCACCGATCTGGAAGAAACCAACACCTTTTCCGGCAGAATTATTTCTGTACCAATCAGCTAACCAAACCATATAATCAATACCACTTTTCATAGTAGTAGATTTCATTTCCTGTTTGATAACATAAGAAGCAAAAATGTTTCCCATCGTGCTATCCTCCCAACCCGGCACTACAATTGGAATATTTTTCTTTGCTGCAGCAAGCATCCAGCTATCTTTCGGATCAATTTCATAATACTGTTCCAACACGCCGCTCAGTAACATTTTGTACATATACTCATGCGGAAAATAACTTTCTCCTTTATCGTTTGCATCTTTCCATATTTTATGGATATGCTGTTGTAATCTTCTGAACGCCTCTTCTTCCGGAATACAAGTATCAGTAACACGGTTGTAATGATTTTCTAAAAGGTCCCATTCTTCCTGCGGACTTAGATCACGGTAATTAGGAACTCTTTTATAGTGACTATGTGCTACCAAATTCATAATATCTTCTTCAAGGTTAGCACCTGTGCAACTAATGATACTTACTTTATCCTGGCGGATCATTTCTGCCAAAGAAATCCCTAATTCTGCCGTACTCATTGCACCGGCAAGGGTTATCATCATTTTTCCACCTTCATCAAGGTGCGTTACATATCCTTTAGCGGCATCCATTAAAGCAGCAGCGTTAAAGTGGCGGTAGTGATGTTCTACAAATTGTGAAACAGGTCCTTTACTCATTTGTTTGTTTTTAGAAATGCGAAAATAGTAATAATAATTAGCTAATTTGCTAATTTGCTACTATGCTGATATGCTAATTTGATAACGGTAGAATAACACTGAAACACCGATAAGTTTGAATTAATGTACCAGCCAGATCTGCTGATTAACACATTGCTTTATATGAACCTACTAGCCCACGCATACCTTTCTTTTGATCAGCCCGAGGTGTTGGTGGGAAACATGATCAACGATTATGTAAAGGGTAAAAAGCAATTTGATTATCCTGATGCCATTCATAAGGGAATGATTTTGCATAGAAGCATTGATGATTTTACCGATACGCATCCTGTTACAAAAAAACTAAAATCTTATTTTAAAGATGAGTACCGTTTATATGCAGGAGCATTTGGCGATGTAGTGTACGATCATTTTTTAGCAAACGATAAAAATCAGTTTGCCTCCGATGAAATATTGCAACAATTTAGCACTAATGTTTATAAAGTATTAGATGAGCATATTGATCTGCTACCGCCTACTTTTCAAGGGATGATCCCTTACATGAAAAAAGAGAATTGGTTATACAATTATAAATCTCCCAAGGGCATTAAAAATAGTTTTGCAGGGCTGGTAAGGCGCGCCGCTTATATCACAGACTCAGATACAGCCTTCAAGATCTTCACCGAACATTATAATGATATTCAAATTTGTTATGATGAGTTTTTCCCGCAGCTAAAATCATTTGCAGCTGAAAAATTCCGTTCTTTAAATCAATTATAATCCCCAATCGTATACTATGAAAGCGAGCATAACTTCTTTTGTTTCTTTTTTAATTTTGGTGTTGGCAATGCAAATATCCAGTCATACTAATTTAGTATTAAGTGTACTTATTTTTATTCGCCACTTTATATTATGGCCGCTATTTGCAATATCTGTTGGGGCTATGATTATATTCTTTATTACTACTAAGGCTAAAGATAAATTCTTTTTTAAAGGGCTTTTATTTGTACTTCCTATAATTATTTTAGGATTACTCATACTTTTTTCTTCGCTACAATCTAATGCATGATATAATTGTCATAATGTTGTAAGCTTATTTGCTATTGTTTGATAAGGGTGAATTTCAACTATATTTATAGTTAGAAATAATTAATTATGAAACATTGTTTACTCGCAGTTTTATCCTTTCTTTTATTGAACATAGCCTTTGCACAAACTAATCCTGTAAAAGTTTTAGTAGTGGTGGCACATCCTGATGATGAAGCGGCTATGTCTGTAACTATTTATAAGATCACGCATCAATTAGGCGGCACTGTTGATGAAGCCGTGATCACCAACGGCGAAGCCGGATATAAATATTCTATATTGGCAGAATCCATCTACAATGTAAAACTGACAGATGAAAAAACAGGCAGAGAAAATTTGCCAAGAATCAGAAAGCAAGAGTTAATGAATGCCGGAAAAATTATCGGTATCAGAAACTATTTCTTCTTTGATCAAAAAGATTCGCATTATGGTCTAGATGAACACGATCCGTTAGATACGTCTTGGGATGTGGCCTGGGTACAACAAAGATTAACGGCGATAATGACCAACAATAAATATGATTATGTTTTATGTTTATTACCTGAACCTGGCACGCATGGGGGACATAAAGCTGCGACTTTGTTATCATTAAAAACTGTGCTATCACTTAAAAAAGATAAACCGATCATTTTATCAGTCAGCGGTTCAAGTAAAACAGATACAATACAACACACTTTCACACAATTAAAAGAGTATAATTATACCAGAATATCCGCAGGTAAATCATCCTTCTTTATTGATAAAACGGTTCCTTTTGGTTATAATGATAAATTGAATTATAAGATAATTGTCAACTGGGAAATAGCAGAACATAAATCACAAGGCACCATGCAAACATTTGTGAACATGGGTGATTATGAAAATTATTGGTATTACGATATTAATGATCCAGCACAGTTCAATAAAACCAAATTGTTTTTTGAGAATTTAAATAGTTTAGTTCTAGGGAAATAAATACAAATGAGATATTCTGTAATTGCATTCAGTATGATGATATTTTTTGTGGCTTGTAATAATCATAGCCCCAAAAATATTATTGATACAAATATACTTCCTGTGAATTCTAAACTTATTTCACTTAAACTTTCCGACAGTTTGGGTATTGTAACATTTTCAATCCCTAATAGATATGATACATTTTTTAATTGGACAAATTGGTCTGATTGCGGAAAGCCTTGTGCTACAGTCGAATACCGCTACCAATTAAAGAGTAATCCAATTTTTCTTGAAACAGGTTTCATGCATAAAGAATTGACCGACTCTGTTGATCAATTTACTATTGAACATCCCGCAGATCTTCATTATAGCGATGGCACTTTTAGTCGAGGAAGTTTTGCCCGAATATTAGATAGACAAAAAAGAGATATAGATGCGTTGAAAACTTTTAAATATAAAATCACATTTGATACTATTGAAAAAAAAGACAACAGATATTTTTCAATAATTATGTGTGAGCGATATGATTCGGTCCAATCCGTATACACGAAGTCAGCTTCTGTAACTACGACGATAAAAAATAATGGGGTTTCGTTTTCTTATACACTCTTAACGAAGGATAACGATTCTATTAATAAAACATTTATAGAGAATTCAAAAAAACTTATTCAAACTATTAAGATTAAAAATGGCATATAGAATTATGAAACAATTGACTCTTCTTGTATTAGCAATATTACTTCTATCAAGCTGCCATTCCGGAAAAGCAAAACAAAAACTAGTCATCTATTCTCCACACGGAAAAGAAATGCTAGGCGAATTTGAAAAACTATTTGAAGCAGCACATCCTGATGTTGATGTTCAATGGTTGGATATGGGTTCACAGGAAGTATTTGATAGAGTGAGTACAGAATCTCAAAATCCACAAGCTGATATTTGGTGGGGTTCGCCTTCAACAATGTTTATCCGTGCAGAAAAATTAGGATTGCTGCAAAAATATAAACCAACCTGGGCCAATAATGTTCCTGATTTTGCAAGAAGTAAAAATGATTTTTGGTACGGTACTTTTTCTACACCACAAGTAATTGCTTTTAACAGCAATAGATTATCTGCCGATAAAGCACCGAAAGATTGGAATGATATTGTGTCTCCGGATTGGAAAGGAAAAGTTGTATTCAGAAATCCATTAGCTTCCGGAACTTTACGAGCAATATTTTGCGCCATACTTGCGCGTTCCGTTGCACAGACGGGAAATGAAGAACAAGGTTGGACATGGCTGAAGCAACTAGACGCGAACACAACTGTATATGCAGCCGATCCAACACAGATGTACAATAAATTAGGCGGACAAAACGAAGCGGTCACTTTATGGAACATGCCCGATATGATCTTACAAAAAGATAAATACCATTATCCTTTTGGATACAATATTCCGCAAATCGGAACAATCGTTTTAACTGATGGTATTGCTATTGTGAAAGGAACAAAAAATGAAGCGCTGGCAGATAGCTTTTACGAATTTGTAACCACGCAACAAAGCCTGCTTACACAGGCACAAAAATATTATCGCATACCATCACGTACCGATATACCAAGAGATAGTTTCCCTGACTGGTTAAAAAATACGAAGTACAAAACCTTAGATGTAAATTGGGATATGGTAGCAGATAAAGAAACCGAATGGATGAAAAAATGGGATGCTACGATCAAGACTAATAAATAGGCGATTAATAAAAAAGTAATAAGTTAAAAGTTAAAATCAAAAAGTAATTGGCATTCTTAGAAATAAAAAATATTAGTAAAAGATTTGGAGATAGTGTTGTACTTAATAATCTGTCAATCAATGTTGAGAAAGGAAATTTCTTTTCTTTTCTTGGTCCGAGTGGTTGTGGTAAAACTACACTTCTTAGAATTATAGCCGGGTTGGAGTTTCCTGATTCCGGACAGATTATATTAGATGGTATAGATATCACCAATCTTCCACCACAAAAAAGAAATACAGGAATTGTATTTCAGAACTATGCACTGTTTCCACATATGACTGTTTCCGAAAACATTGCGTATGGGTTAAAGATCAAAAAAATTACATCTGCAGAAATAAATAAATTAGTGGATGATGTGCTCGAGAAAGTACAGCTGATCAATAAAAAAAATCAAAATATTTCATTATTAAGTGGAGGAGAGCAACAACGTGTTTCTTTAGCCAGAGCGATAGTAATGCAACCACAATTGATTTTATTTGATGAGCCCCTATCAAATCTCGATTACTCTTTACGCATAGAAGCGAGAAATGAGATCAAACGTTTACAAAATGACATTGGCGTTACATCGATCTATGTAACACATGATCAATCGGAAGCATTATCATTGTCTGACAAGATTGCTGTTTTACAGAATGGGATTGCAGCACAAATAGGCGCACCGAAAGAAATATACTTTAAACCTGCCAACAAATTTGTTGCACAATTTGTTGGCCACTACAATTTCTTCACGAAAGAAAACACTTCAGCTATTTTTAATTATGCTATTAACGACGGACAAATAGCCGCGATATTGCCGGAACATATCGGCATTCATAAAACAATAGACAAATCAAATGTGGTTATAAAAGATATTTTGTTCGCTGGTTCTTTTATTGAATACATTTTAAATTACCGTGGCACGATTGTAAGATCAATTGCTACAACACCTACACAATCATTCAGCATTGGCGAAAACGTTTTATTATCTGTAGCAGAAGAAAACCTACAAGCGATCAGTTAATATGACAAAAAAATATTCTATAGCTAAAATACTATTGACGGTTGCCGTTGTATTTTTTGTTGTTGGTTATATTATGTATCCGCTTTGTCAGTTATTGATACAGAGCTTTGCAGAGAAAGGAATATACAGTCAGTTGTTTGATAAGACTGTTTTTACGGCTTGCTTTAATTCTATCTTCTTATCGGTTATTAGTGTTATCGGCAGCGCTATAATAGGCGTTGGATTAGCATATGCGTTTCATTATAAAAAATTCGCATTCAAATCTTTTTTCTCAACAATGGCATTGTTGCCCATCGCTATACCGCCAATGGTAGGCGTTATGTGCTTTTTATTTTTGTTGGGAGAAAATGGATTGCTCTTAAAAATATTACCGGCTAATAGTTTTAAGTTTGATGGCTGGTTTGCGATTATTGCATTACATCTCTAT